>Ga0268257_1000153_pt1 | contig 124767 bp, 109 predicted proteins | sample AgamicAtPrz_FD_200249 | JGI IMG/M metagenome (GOLD analysis project Ga0268257, IMG submission 200249) | Agave microbial communities from Guanajuato, Mexico - At.P.rz (v2) (version 3) | ecosystem: Host-associated > Plants > Phyllosphere > Phylloplane/Leaf | place: Guanajuato, Mexico | collected... | reverse complement strand
GAACGGTGAATGGCAGCTTGTGCTCCCACACGTGCTCAAGGCACCTCTGGCATTCAGCTTGCCATTCACCGCTCTCACTCCAGATTCTAATCCCCTCTCAAGACACAAGCGGCTTTAGCCGCGAAGAGTCCAACGCGGTGCATGGCACCGGCTGCGCCGGTGTTCGCGGCTAAAGCCGCTCCCACAGAGGATCGTGCCAACTTTTAGAATTTGAGCAGGACATCTGTTCCCGCACGGATTGTGCAGTCGGGGAATCACATTGTCGCCGCAGACTGGTTCGGCTTGCCGCCGGATACCCGCCAGCTCACCGCGGTAATCCCGTAGCGCTCGGCCATCGGCCTGCTGACTTTCCTGATCTTCTCCCGGCCGAACTTGGGAATGATGCCGATGCCCGCATCGCAACTTGCCCAATGCCAGGCCTCGGCATTGTCCAGCGTCTCCAGACGGATGATGAAACTGCGCGGCTGGCCATGCAGTTGGTAATCGATGATGTACAGCTGTGGGCTAGGCATCGCAGGGGCCTCCTCTTCTCCATGGATGACACCCTGATTGATCGGGGCACGGCCAGAAGATTCAAAAAATTGTCGAACAACAGGTACCAGAGGCTATTGCAGCCTCGGTACGCAGTGCCCGGCCGGCACCCGGTACCTGCGGATACCGGGTGTCCAGCAACCCTTCAACTTACTGCTGGCGGCCCCCGCCGTGGCTGTTCTGGCCGCCCTTGCGACCGGCCTCCGATGCCCGTTGGCGGTCATTGGCGAAGTTGCCGCCAGAAGCCTGCCCGCCTTTGTGCCCCGCACGGGAGGCCCGTTCCCGGTCGTTGGCGAAATTGCCTGGGTTGGTTTCCTTGGTGCCGCCGCGCTGGCTGGTTCGCTCTTGATCCTGCGCCATGTGGTTTCTCCTTGCGATGGATGGGTCGCATGGATGTTTGCCATGCCTTGGTTCCGAGCCGCCGATCACACAGTCTGCTCAATGGTTTTGCCGGCAACTGACCAGTGGCACCAAACATGCGTCGGCAAAAGGTTTGCGTGGCGGAAGCAGGCGGGTCGCACTTTCCTGTGCCTGCGGAGGTCTCAACAACATGGCGACGGCCTATAATCCCGCCACACACACGCCCGATGATGCTGCTACGGGCGGAACGTTCCGGTCTGCACAAGGCTCCGTCCATGAAGTCGTCCCCCAAGCAACCTGCCTCGCCCCAGAACCCGGCGCTCAGCCCCAGCCACCTGGATTTCCCGGTGGTGGGCATCGGTGCATCGGCAGGCGGCCTGGAAGCGATCTGTACGCTGTTCCGGCAAATGCCCAGCGATTGCGGCATGGCCTTCGTCGTGGTCCTGCACCTGTCCCCCGACCACCAGAGCGTTGCCGATCGCATCATCCAGGAGACCACGCAAATGCCGGTGCGCCAGGTGACCGAGCCGGTGCCGATCGAGCGCAACCACATCTACGTGATTTCACCGGCCAATCGCCTGTCCACCAACGATGGCTACCTGCGCGTGACCCCGGCCAACCGGCGCCGTGGCGACCACGTGGCCATCGACCTGTTCTTCCGTGACCTGGCTGACGTGCACAAGGACCACGCCTTCTGCGTGGTGTTGTCCGGTACCGGTGCCGACGGCGCCGTGGGCCTTTCGCGGATCAAGGAGCAAGGCGGCGTGACCTTGGCGCAAAACCCGGACGACGCCCAGTACGACAGCATGCCCCGCGCCGCCATCGAGACCGGCATGGTCGACCTGGTGCTGCCGGCGGCAGAAATGCCGCAGAAGCTGCTGGAGCTGTGGCGCAATGCCCGTCAGGTAAGGCTCCCGGAAATCGAGGACGACACCCTGCCACCGGCCTTGGGCACCCGTGCCGGCGATGCCCAGGCCAGCGAGCCGATGCTCGAAGAGATCCTGCTGCAGTTGCGCAGCAATACCGGCCACGACTTCCAGCACTACAAGCGTGCCACGGTGCTGCGGCGCATCGAGCGCCGCCTGCATGTGACCGGCCAGGCAGACCTGGCGGCCTACCTGCATTACCTGGAACAGCACCCCGCGGAATCCCGGGCGTTGCTGGCCGACATGCTGATTGGCGTGACCAATTTCTTCCGCGACCGCGAAGCCTTCGAAGCCCTGGAGCGCCATGTGCTGCCGCAACTGGCCTGCGAACGCGACCCGGCCGAGGGCGCGGACGAGATACGCGTGTGGTCGGCCGGCTGCTCCACCGGCGAAGAGGCGTACAGCCTGGCCATGCTGGTTTGCGAGCAGCTGGCACTGGAGCAGCGCTCGCACAAGGTACAGGTGTTCGCCACCGACCTGGACGAACGCGCCATCGGCATCGCCCGCAGTGGCTCCTACCCCGAAGCGATCGTCACCGACGTGCCGCCCAGCCGGCTGCGCCAGTTCTTCCTCAAGGAAGACCAGCATTACCGGGTGCGCAAAGAGGTTCGCGAGAAGGTGCTGTTCGCCCGGCATAACCTGCTGTCGGACCCACCGTTCTCGCAGATCGACCTGATTGTCTGCCGCAACCTGCTGATCTACCTGGACCGCGAGGTGCAGCGTGACATCCTGCAGATGTTCCACTTCGCCCTGCGCCCGGGTGGCTACCTGTTCCTCGGGTCGTCCGAGTCGGCCGACATGGCCAGTGAACTGTTCGCCCCGGTGGACAAGCGCAACCGCATTTTCCGCGCACTCGATGCCAGCAATACCGGCCGCCGTTCCGGCCGTCAGCTGGCCGGCACATCTGCCGCCAGCATGCCCCTGGAAACGCTGGCCAAGGCCAAGCCGGGGCGCAAGCCATCGTTCGCCGACCTGCACTACCGCGCCCTGGCGCGCCGCATGCCGCCCAGCCTGATCGTCGATATCGACGGCAATATCCTGCACATGAGCGAAGGCGTGGGGCGTTTCCTGCAAGTGGCCGGTGGCGAACCGAGCCGCAGCCTTCTCAACCTGGTGCTGCCGCCCCTGCGCCTGGCCCTGCGCAGCACCTTGTTCCAGGCGCGTCAGGGGACCGAGGCGGTGACCTCGCGCCCTGTCGACCTGGCGGAAACCATGGGCAAACTGCAGGTGGAGATCACCGTGCAGCCGTACAAGGACGACCTCAGCGCCAGCGATTGCCTGCTGGTGGTATTCGAGGAGCGCGCGCCCGACCCGTCCCTACCGTTACCCGGCGTCATCCGCCAGACCGACAGCATGGTGCTGCACAACCTCGAACGCGAACTGCAGCGCACTCGCCTGCAACTGCAGGAAACCATCGAGCAGTCAGAGGTCTCCAGCGAGGAACTGACGGCCTCCAACGAAGAAATGCAGGCCATCAACGAGGAGTTGCGTTCGGCCAGCGAAGAACTGGAAACCAGCAAGGAAGAGCTGCAGTCGATCAACGAAGAGTTGCTCACGGTCAACTACGAGCTGAAGAACAAGGTCGAGGAAACCGACAAGGTCAACGACTACCTCAGCAACCTGATCGCCTGCACCGAGATCGCCACGGTGTTCGTCGACCGCAACCTGCATATCCGCTGGTTCACCCCGCGCGCCACCGACCTGTTCAATATGCTGCCGGTCGATACCGGCCGCTCCCTGCTCGACATCACCCACCGCCTGGATTACCCGGCGCTGGCCGACGATGCCCGCGCCGTGGCCCAGGGCGAGGCCATCATCGAGCGTGAAATCGGCGGCCAGGGCGATCACTGGTACCTGGCGCGCCTGCTGCCCTACCGCTCCAGCGAGCAGAAAATCGACGGCACGGTGCTGACCTTCATCGACATCAGCAGCAGCCATGCCGCCGAAGAGCGCGTGCGCCTGGGCGAAGAGCGCCTGAGCAAGCAGCTGGCCGAAACGCAGAGCACCAGCCACATGAAGGACGAGTTCTTCGCCGTCATGTCTCATGAACTCAAACACCCGCTCAACCTGATCCAGCTCAATGCCGAAATCCTGCGCCGCCTGCCGTCGCTACGGAACATCAGTGCAGCGAGCAAGGCCGTCGGTACCATCTGCGATGCGGTAACCAGCCAGGCGCGGATCATCGACGACCTGCTGGATGTGGCGCGCATTCGCACCGGCAAACTCAAACTCAAGACCGAGCCTGTGGACCTGCTTGCCGTCCTGCAGGGCATCCATGGCGTGGTAGTCAGCGAGCAACATCCCTGCACAGTTCGCCTGGAGCTGCCCGCCGACAACCTGCCGGTGATGATCGAGGGTGACGTTACCCGCCTGGAGCAGATCATCTGGAACCTGCTCAACAACGCGCTGAAGTTCAGCCCGGCGGGCAATGACATACGCCTGGTGCTGAGCCACGACGAGGACCATGCCCGCCTGCAGGTAATCGACCATGGCGTGGGCCTGAGCCACGACAGCCTCGAGCATATCTTCGACCTGTTCAGCCAGGCTGCGCCGCAACATGCCAGCCACAGCCGCGAAGGCCTGGGCATCGGCCTGTCGCTGGTACGGCAACTGGTCGAGGCCCATGGCGGTACCGTCCTCGCCACATCAGCGGGGCTTGGCCTGGGCTGCACCTTCACGGTCACCCTGCCCCTTTGCGAAACGCAGCCCCAGCAGCATACGCAGGGCTCGGAGCCGCCGAGCGAGGGCCGCCTGAACGGAATTCGCGTGTTACTGGTGGATGACTCCGTAGAGGTGCTGGCGGTGATGCAGGAGCTGCTGGAAATGGAGAGCGCCACTGTCAATGCCTTCAGCAAGCCACGTGAGGCCCTGGACGCCGCTGCGGGTGAGGAATACGACATCATCCTGTCCGATATCGGCATGCCGATCATGGACGGCCATGCGTTGATCAAGGCCCTGCGTGGCTACGTGCACCTGCGCCATACCCCGGCCATCGCCCTGACCGGTTATGGCGCCAGCGCCGACCAGTACAAGTCGCGCCAGTCGGGCTTCGACCGGCATCTGAGCAAGCCGGTGGGCTATGACGAGCTGGTGGAGGCCATCGAGGCGCTGAGCGGCTCGGTGCCTTACTGACCGTTGGTCGCTTTAAACGCAACGTTCATTGCTGCCGGGGGCCGAATCTACATGGAATTAGGGATTCGCCCAGGAGCCTGAATGAAGCCAGTCAAGCATCGCGCCACCATCATCTGCCGGCATGGCAAACAAACCCATAAATGGTTGTGGGTGAGAAAGCCCAACGCCGCCTGGACCCTGCCCGGCGGCAAGATAGAGCCCGGCGAGACGCCGGTACAGGCAGCGGAGCGTGAATTGCTTGAGGAAACCGGGTTGCAGGCAGAATCGCTGACCCTGTTGATGCGTCATGAAGCGGCAGAGCGCATGCATTATGTGTTCGAGGCGGAGTTCGCCGACGCCCCGCATCCCAAGGCGCAGCATGAAATTGCCGATTGCCGGTTCGCTCACCCGGACCAGGTGCCCATGCTCAAGGACGAGATCAAGCTGCTGATCCGCTCGTTGCTGGCCTGTGACCGGGCTACGGCGGCGTCAGTGAGGTAGACCTTCTTCACCTGTGCCGGCCCTTTCGCGGGTGAACCCGCTCCCACAGGCATTCCACCGAACCTGTAGGAGCGGGTTCACCCGCGAAGAGGCCGGCGCAGGAATCCGCTAGGCATGCACACTCCACTGACACGCCTCTGCCTCGATCGGCATCTCGTCTATGGCATGGATCATCCCGTTCGCCAATGCCTCCCGTGGCCCGAGTATCCGCGGGTAGGCCATCAGATACCGCGGTACATCCAGCACCTCGTCCGCCCCTTCAGTCCGCTCGGCGACGATCTGTGCATACAGCCGCAGGTCATAGTCCAGGCTCATCGCATATTCGGCCATGCGGGAGTGGTCGACCGAGCCATGCAAGGTCCAGTGGAACGGATGAAACAGGAACTTGCTGTAACTGCATGCCGTGCGCCGATCCCCGGCCAGGAACAGGATGTTGCCCATGGATTCCACCGTGCCGAGGTTGTGGGTATGCACCTCGACCGGTAATGCCCGCAGGAAGTTGTACAAGGTAAACCCGTAGCTGCACTCGCCGCCCATGGTGGCGATGTTCAGTTGCAGGACTTCGGCCCCCTGCTGCAACGCCCGCGAACAGGTGTTGATCAGGTTGCCGCAGGTGGATGAATTGATAGGCCCGGTGAAGTGGACGATATGTCTGGCCATGCTTGCCTCCAGGGTTGGCAGGTCATTCCTTGGGTTTCTGCGCATCGTCACCCTGCCCGGCCATCTGCCGGTACTGCTTGCGCAGGGCATGCAGCTCGGCCGGGTCCATGTCTTCAAGGTCCAGCAGCGCCTTATGCGCCTGTTGGGTGGTGCGCAACAGTTCATCGATCTTGATGTGCAGTTCGTCGTTGTCGCGGTTCTGGGTGTTCTGGATCAGGAACACCATGAGGAAGGTGATGATGGTGGTCGAGGTGTTGATCACCAGTTGCCAGGTGTCGTTGAAGCCGAACAGCGGCCCGGTCACTGCCCAGATCAGGATCAGCAGGCAGGCGATGCCGAAGGTCAGCGGGCGGCCGGCCCAATTGGCCAGCCATTGGGCGAAACGGTCGAATTTCATCCTGGCGCCCTTCCTCGTAGCAGGTATGCGGTGGAAACGCCGCGGGCCGCAAAGTTCCGCGCGGCATCAGCCTTTTCCGTTGGTCAACCGTGCTGAACCCTGGCCGCTGTTGACCGGTCGCACTTTCAGAGTGACCGAACAAGGACCCGGCAATGAGGAAGGCAGCGTGAGCGATATCCGCATCGGCATCTCCGGCTGGCGCTACGGCCCGTGGCGCAAGGATTTCTACCCGAAGGGCCTGCCCCAGGACAACGAACTGGCGTTCGCTTCGCGAGCGGTCAACAGCATTGAAATCAACGGCTCGTTCTACAGCCTGCAAACACCCGAACGCTACCAGGGTTGGCATGACGAAACGCCGCCCGGGTTCGTGTTCGCGGTGAAAGCCCCGCGTTACATCACCCATGTACGGCGGCTCAAGGACATCGAAGAGGCCATGGCCAACTTCTTCGCCTCCGGGCCGCTGCTGCTCGGCAAGAAGCTGGGCCCGTTCCTGTGGCAGTTTCCGCCGAACATGAAGTTCGACGAGGCCCGCTTCGCCCGTTTTCTCGAACTGCTGCCGCACAGCCGCAAGGATGCCCGTGAATGCGCGCAAGGGTGTGCACCGCGCCTGAAGGACAACGGCAGCACCGATATCAAGGGCAACGCACGGCTGCGTCACGCGGTGGAAATCCGCAACGAAAGCTTTTTGTGCGAAGCGTTCATCAAGCTGCTGCGCAAGCACCGTGTGGCGTTGGTAGTGGCCGACAGCGCCGGAAAATGGCCCTATGTCGAGGACCTTACCGCCGACTTCGTGTACATGCGCCTGCATGGCGATGTCGAACTGTACAGCAGTGGTTACACCGCCCAGGCGCTGCGGCGCTGGAAGCAGCGCATCCAGCACTGGAGCCAGGGCCGCCAGGCCGACGATGCCCAGCTGGTGGTGCCAGGGCCGCCACCGCGGCGCGCCGCCCGTGACGTCTACTGCTATTTCGACAACGACCAGAAAGTCCATGCGCCTTATGACGCCCGGCGCCTGTTGCAGAAGCTGTCGCTGGACCATGAGCTGATGACCGAGCCTGGCGTGGTGCCGGAGGTGACCCTGTGAACAGGACCCTGCCTGCCCCGCACTGCATCATCGACAAGATCACCGCCGTGCGTAGTCTGAATGTACTGACGTTGAACGTGCACAAGGGCTTCACCTTCTTCAACCGGCGCTTCATCCTGCCCGAGTTGCGCGAAGCCGTGCGCGCCACCGGCGCCGACCTGGTGTTCCTGCAGGAAGTGCACGGCAGCCACCAGCAGCATGCCCTGCGCCACCCGGCCTGGCCGGATACGCCACAGTACGAGTTCCTGGCCGACAGCATGTGGCCGCAGTTCGCCTACGGCCGCAATGCCGTATACCCCCATGGCGACCACGGCAACGCGCTGCTGTCGAAATTCCCCATCAGCCGCTTCGACAACCTGGACGTCTCGGTGCAGGGCAACGAGCAGCGCGGCCTGTTGCATTGCCAGCTGGAAGTGCCTGGCCATGACCAGGTGCATGCGGTGTGCGTGCACCTGGGCTTGCGCGAGGCCCACCGGCAACGCCAGGTGAAGTTGCTGCTGGACCTGCTAGGCAGCCTGCCGCCCAAGGCCCCGGTGATCGTAGCCGGCGATTTCAACGATTGGCGGCTGAAGGCCGATGCGGTGCTGTGCGAACACCTGGTGGAAGCGTTCGGCGAGCATTTCGGCACCCCGGCACGCAGTTTCCCGGCGCGCCTGCCGCTGTTGCGCCTGGACCGAATCTACCTGCGCAACGCCATGCCCGGCACGGCCCAGGTGCTGTCGAAGTACCCGTGGTCGCACCTTTCCGACCACGCCCCTCTGGCTTCGGAGATCAAACTGTGAACCGACCCTGGGTAGACGGCAACAGCGTGCAGTTGCTGATCAATGGCGAGCAATACTACCCCCGCGTGTTCGAGGCCATGAGCCAGGCACGGGAGGAAATCCTGCTGGAGACCTTCATCATCTTCGATGACAAGGTTGGCCAGCAATTGCAGCAGGTGCTGATAGATGCCGCCCGCCGCGGCGTGCGTGTCGAAGTGGCCGTGGATGGGTACGGCACGGCCGACCTGCCCGACTCTTTCATTGCGGCCATGACCGATGCCGGAGTCAGTTTCCACGCCTTCGACCCGCAGCCGCGGCTGGTGGGCATGCGCACCAACCTGTTCCGGCGCCTGCACCGCAAGATCGTGGTGGTCGATGGCGAGCGGGCCTTCATTGGTGGCATCAACTACAGCGCCGACCATTTGGGCGACTTTGGCCCCATGGCCAAGCAGGACTATGCCGTGGAGGTCGTCGGCCCGGTGGTGGCACAGGTTCATGCCTCCAGCAAGCGCCTGATGTCACCGGTGCTGCAGCCGCCCAGCGCGGTAAGGCCATTGACCGAGCCTGCCGGTACCTGCACCGCCGTGCTGGTCGAGCGCGACAACAAGGTGCGCAGCACCGATATCGAGGCCCACTACCTGCAGGCGTTTCGCAGTGCCCGGCGGCGCATCGTGGTGGCCAATGCGTATTTCTTCCCGGGCTACCGGCTGATGCGTGAATTGCGCAATGCGTCCCGGCGCGGCGTGGAGGTCCGGCTGATCCTGCAGGGCCAGCCAGACATGCGCTGGGTACGGGCACTGTCGCGGCTGCTGTACAACTACCTGCTGCGCGACGGTGTGGCCATTCACGAGTACTGCCAGCGGCCGTTGCACGGCAAGGTGGCGCTGGTGGATGACCAGTGGGCCACGGTCGGCTCCAGCAACCTGGACCCGCTGAGCCTGTCGTTCAACCTGGAAGCCAACCTGTTCATCCGTGACCGCGCCTTCAACCAGCAGCTCAACCAGCACCTGCAGGCGCTGGCCCGCGAACAATGCAAGCCGGTCACCCTGGAACGCATGGTTCGCGGCTACTGGTGGCGGGCGCCGCTGATTTTCGTGTGTTTCCACGTGATCCGCCATTTCCCGCGGATTGCCGGTTGGTTCCCGGCGCACCGCCAGCACCTGCGCTCGGTGCAGCCGGAGGCCGAGGCACAGGGTGACTATCACGAGGGCAAGACCTGATGGCGCGAAAACACTGGCAAACCTGGGGCAAGCGGCTGTTCACCCTGGCATTCCTGATCCTGATCCCTGCGCTGCTGTACCTGCTGGCGCGCAACCTGGACTGGAACGAAGTGCGCCAGTCGTTGCTGGCCTACAAGCCTGGCACCCTGGCCATCGGCCTGGTACTGGCCGGGTGCAGCTACCTGACGTTTGCCAGCTACGACCTGCTGGCCCGGGCCTACACCGGCCACCACCTGCCGGCCCGCCAGGTGTTGCCGGTTGCCTTCGTGTGCTATGCCTTCAACCTCAATTTCACCACCTGGGTGGGTGGCGTTGCCTTGCGCTACCGGCTGTACAGCCGCCTGGGCCTGGACACGCCAACTATCACGCGAATCCTCACCCTGGGCCTGCTGACCAACTGGATGGGCTACATGTTGCTGGCTGGCACGGTGTTCGCCTTGCGCCTGGTCGAGCTGCCCGCCAACTGGGCGGTCGGCGCCAGCGGCCTGCAGCTGATCGGCCTGGCATTGCTAGCGATTGCCGCAGGCTACCTGCTGGCCTGTGGTTTCGCCAAAAAGCGCACCTGGCGCTGGCGTGACCATGAGGTAACGCTGCCGTCGCTGCGCCTGGCGCTGTGCCAGGTGGTACTGGGTGCCAGCAACTGGGCGCTGATGGCACTGCTGATCTTCTGGTTGCTGCCTGGCGAAGCTTTCTACCCGTCGATACTTGGCATCCTGCTGATCAGTTGCGTGGCTGGTGTGGTCGCGCATATCCCGGCCGGGCTGGGTGTGCTGGAAACGGTGTTCCTGGCCCTGCTGCATGGGCAGCTTGCCCAAGGCACGCTGGTGGCGGCCCTGCTGGGTTACCGCACGCTGTACTACCTGGTGCCGCTGTTGCTGGCGGTGCTGACCTACCTGATCCTGGAGAAACGCGCCAAGGCCATGCGCCGGCGCGACAAGCCTGCCTAGACCTATCGAGGGCCACTGGCCCGGGAGGTGGCAAATGCGTGGCGCTGTCTTGAAGCCGATGTTGATACTGATGGTGGCGAGCCTGGTCAGCGGCCAAGCCCTGGCCGAAGCCTGCAACGTGCTTACCCGTTCCTCCAGCGAGGCGGTAACGCCGGTGGAGCGGCACAGCTGCTACAGCTACAGCAACCTGCCCGCCGAAGCGATCAACTGGTCATGCAGCAACGAGAGCAAGGACATGCTCAACAGCGAAAAGCACAAGGTCGCGCGTTGTGCGGATGGCAGCGTCGGCAGTTGCATCGCGCCGTTGACCCAGGAGGCATTGGCCAACCCCAAGGCAGCTGGCGGTGACAAGCCGGCGTTGCCCAAGGATGCGCGGGTGATCACCTACTACTACGACACCCCCAGCCTGGGGCAGGCCCGCACCGATTGCGAGCGTAGCAACGGCATCTGGCAGACTCACTGATTCTGCGGGCCTGCGTGCTGCTTTGTGTAGGAGCGGCCTTGTGTCGCGAAAGGGCCGCAGCGCGGCCCCAAGATTTCAGCTTCGCACGGAAAATTGCCGGGGCCGCTTTGCGGCCCTTTCGCGACGCAAGGCCGCTCCCACAGGATCATCACCGCCCCATAAAACTATGCGGAAGCTATGGGAGGCACGATTACCAGCGGAGCAACGGCACTTGGCAGACTCACTGATTCTGCAGGCTCGCGCGCCGCTTTTTGTGGGAGCGGCCTTGTGTCGCGAAAGGGCCGCAGCGCGGCCCCAAGATTTCAGCTTCGCACGGAAATTTGCCGGGGCCGCTTTGCGGCCCTTTCGCGACGCAAGGCCGCTCCCACAGGATCATCACCGCCCCATAAAACTATGCGGAAGCTATGGGAGGCACGATTGCCAGTGGAGCAACGGCACTTGGCAGACTCACTGATTCTGCAGGCTCGCGCGCCGCTTTTTGTGGGAGCGGCCTTGTGTCGCGAAAGGGCCGCAGCGCGGCCCCAGGATTTCAGCTTCGCACGGAAAATTGCCGGGGCCGCTTTGCGGCCCTTTCGCGACGCAAGGCCGCTCCCACAGGATCATCACCGCCCCATAAAACTATGCGGAAGCTATGGGAGGCACGATTGCCAGCGGAGCAACGGCACTTGGCAGACTCACTGATTCTGCAGGCTCGCGCGCCGCTTTTTGTGGGAGCGGCCTTGTGTCGCGAAAGGGCCGCAAAGCGGCCCCAAGATTTCAGCTTCGCACGGAAATTTGCCGGGGCCGCTTTGCGGCCCTTTCGCGACGCAAGGCCGCTCCTACAGGATCATCACAGCCCCATAGACCTATGCAGAGCCTATGAGACGGCGATGTTCAGGGTGAAATCGGGTCACTCGCCGGGAAGGTCTCGTCCAGCGCATTGTCCACCGCGCTTTCCCCGGTCTTTTCGCCACAGTGGCAATCAGGCATCCGGCACGGCTCGCCATTGCGATGCCCGCTGGCACAGGCCTCGCAGCAATACACCTTGCCTTCGAGCTGCAAGGCATTGGCATCCACGGTGCAGGAACAATGCGCACAGGCACAACGTACCTCGTTCATGGCTTGCTCTCCTCGTCATCGATCACATCATCGGCCCAGGGCTCTCCATCCAGCGGCGCGGAGCGGGCCAGTTCGGCTTCGTCCAGGCCTATGCCGCCGCCAATCTCGTTGGCCTCTACCCGCCTCAGGGTCTTGTCCGCAGGGCCGCCGCTGCCGCCCGGTTCATGCGGGTCGCGGGCACCGGTTTCATCCAGCAAGGTGTCCGGGCTCAGGTCGTCGTAAGTGACGTTGTCCTCGTGCAGGCTGTCGCTCAACGCCTCGCCGCCGGTCATGCCGCTTTCGGCCACGCGCCGCGGTGGGAACTCGCGGGCCACGTCCGCGGCCGGTCGCTCGTCACCCACACGCCCCTCGCGTTCATCCAGGCGCTCGTCGAAATCCAGTTCATGCACGCTGCCCATGCGGTCTTCGGTGTCGTCGATTTCAGTGGGGGTATACGGCTTCGGTTCATCTGCTCGGGCCATGTGCGTTCTCCGTCAGGTGGCTTCATTCGGTCGACTGCACGAGCTGCTGGAAGATTCAGAGTTTTTTTGAACTACCGCCCGGGCCGCTGCCTCCCAGATTAGAGACTGCGAACCGCCCGGAGCCCGCCATGGCCAAGCCCCTGCAGGAATATGCGCGCAAGCGCGACTTCAATGCCACGCCCGAGCCCAGCGGCAAGCGCAGCCGTGGCAAGCGGGCCCACGCGCTGCAGTTCTGCATCCAGAAGCACGATGCCAGCCACCTGCACTACGACTTCCGCCTGGAGCTCGATGGCACGCTGAAAAGCTGGGCCATCCCCAAAGGGCCGTCGCTGGACCCCAAGGTGCGCCGCCTGGCCGTGCACGTGGAGGACCACCCGCTGGACTACGCCGACTTCGAAGGCCATATCCCCGAAGGCCATTACGGCGCGGGCGACGTGATCGTCTGGGACCGGGGCATCTGGGAGCCCGAAGGCGATGCGCGTGAGGCCTATGCCAAGGGCAAACTGCGTTTTCGCCTGCAAGGCGAAAAGCTCGGCGGTGTATGGAACCTGTTCCGCACCCACCTGGCCGGCAAAAAGGAGCAGTGGATGCTGGTCAAGTCGCACGACAGCCAGGCGCGCAGCGAAGCCGACTACAGCATCGTCGACGCCCAGCCCGACAGCGTGCTCAGCGACCGCACGCTGGTGCCGCGCAAGCCGGCAGCAAAAAAGGCCGCCGCGCCACGTCGCAAAACCGCCAGCAAAGGCCGGAAGGTGCCGTTGCCGGCACAGCTGCAGCCACAACTGGCGACCTTGGTCGACTCCCCGCCCAGTGGCGACTGGCGCTACGAGGTCAAGTTCGACGGTTACCGCATCCTTGCCCGCATCGACGGTGATGACGTGCGCCTGTTCACCCGCAATGGCCATGACTGGAGCGGCAAGATGCCCAGGCAGGTTGCCGCCTTGCGTGCGCTGGGCCTCGATTCGGCCTGGTTCGATGGCGAGGTGGTGGTGGCCGGCGAAGACGGCGCGGCGGACTTCCAGGCGCTGCAGAACGCTTTCGACACCGAGCATGACGAGCACATCACCTATTACCTGTTCGACCTGCCCTTCCTGGGCGGCCAGGACCTGCGTCAGTTACCGCTGCAGGACCGGCGCAACACTTTGCAGCAGTTGCTGGAACACAACGAATCGGACGTACTCAAGTACTCCGCCGACTTTGACCAACCCGTCGAATCCCTGCTCGACAGCGCCTGCCGGCTGCAACTCGAAGGCCTGATCGGCAAGCGCGTCGACAGCCCCTACAGCGGCCGCCGCAGCCCCGACTGGATCAAGCTCAAGTGCAAGCAGCGCCAGGAGTTCGTGATCGTCGGCTACACCGACCCCAAAGGCAGCCGCAGCGGTTTCGGCGCCCTGCTGCTGGCCTTGCACGACAACGACAGCGGCGAGTTGCGCTATGCCGGGAAGGTCGGCACCGGCTTCAGTGCAACCACGCTGGCCAGCATCCATGCCCGGCTGAAACCGTTGGAAATCGCCAGGCCGGCCCTGCCCAACCCGCCCACCGGGGCCGAAGCCCGGGGCGTGCACTGGCTGAAACCGCAACTGCTGGCCGAAGTCGCCTACGCCCAGATGACCCGTGACGGCATCGTGCGCCACTCGGTGTTTCACGGCCTGCGTGATGACAAACCGGCTACCGCCATCGACCTGGAGCGCAGCATGCCCGCCAAGACCCTGCCCAAGCGCAAGCAGGCCAAGGCCCCCGAGACCTTGGGCGAGCTGCGCCTGACCCACCCCGAGCGGGTGGTCGACGCCACCAGCGGCGTTACCAAGCGTGAGGTCGCCGAGTACTACGCCGCTGTCAGCCAATGGATACTGCCCCAGCTCAAGAATCGCCCGGTGGCGCTGGTACGTGCACCGGACGGCCTGGCCGGGGAGCTGTTCTTCCAGAAGAACGCCGGCCAACTGCATCTGCCCAACGTGCTCAGCTACGACAAGGCCGAGGCCGGCCAGGCGGCAATGGTCGTCAACCGCGCCGACACCTTGCTGGGTGCCGTGCAGATGAACATGATCGAGCTGCACACCTGGAACGCCACCGACAAGGACTTCGACAAGCCCGACCGCTTCGTCCTCGACCTCGACCCGGACCCGGCGCTGCCGTGGAAGGCCATGCTCGAAGCGACCCAACTGGCCCTGACGCTGCTGGATGAACTGGGCTTGAAGGTGTTTCTCAAGACCAGTGGCGGCAAAGGCATGCACCTGGTCGTGCCCCTGACCCGGCGGGCCAGCTGGGATGAAGTCAAGGCGTTCAGCCACGGCATCGTCGATTACCTGGCCAGGCTGTTCCCCGACAGGCTCAGTGCCGTGTCCGGGCCAAAGAATCGCATCGGGCGCATCTTCATCGACTACCTGCGCAACGGCAAGGGCGCGACCACCGCCTGCGCCTATACCCTGCGCGCCCGCGAAGGCCTGCCGGTATCCGTGCCGATCTGGCGCGAGGAACTGCCGCAACTCAAGGGCGCCAACCAGTGGAACATCGGCAACGTGCTTGAACGCCTGGGCGAGGTGGACGACCCCTGGGCGGAGTATGGCAAGACAAGGCAATCGATCACCGTGGGCATGCGCAAGCAGCTGGGGTTGGCCTGATGACGGCTTGCCTGCAGCGCTACGCCCGCAGTGCCTCACCAAGGAGCCGAGCCCATGAGCATCGTCCAGGATTTTGACCTGACCAACCTCGATCGCCTGCTGCGAGCCTTCAGCGAGCGGCAGCAACCGCTCAACCTGGATACCCAGTTGCCGCAGCTGATCCAGGCACTGCAAGCCGACCACCTCGACCTGCTGCCCCTGCCCGGCCAGGGCAATACGCTACGGCGCTGGCAAACCCTGGCCCGGGTGGCAGGCTGTGACCTTGCCTTGGCCAAGCTGTACGAGGGCCACACCGACGCGTTGGCGATCCTTGCCGAATGCGCTGCGGCGCACCACGCTGCCGAGGGCATATGGGGCGTGTGGGCCGCCGAACCGCCGGGTGCCCGCGCCTGCATCGTCGCCCGTGATGGCGACCAGGTCCGCCTGGAGGGTCGCAAGGCCTGGTGTTCGGGCGCACTGCAGATCGACCGGGCGCTGGTCACGGCCTGGGACCAGCACGACCAGCCCCAGCTGGTGGCCATCGAACTGTCCCATCCCAGCCAGGGCCTTGCCATAGACCGCTGGCAAGCCATCGGCATGGCCACCACCGCCAGTGTCGAAGTCGAATTCAACCATACCCCCGGCATCGCCATCGGCCGCCCTGGGCAATACCTGTCACGGCCCGGGTTCTGGCATGGCGGCGCTGGCATTGCGGCCTGCTGGTACGGCGCCGCCGAAGCCCTGGCCGACTACCTGCGCGAACACTGCCGCAACCCCCGCCCCGACCCACATGCCGACGCTCACCTGGGTGCGGTCGACGCCGCCTTGTACGGCGCCAGGGCGGCTCTGCGCGAATGCGCGGCGTGGATCGACCGCCAGCCAGGCGCGGACGCCAGCTTCGAAGTACGCCGCACCCGCGCCCAGGTGGAACAGGCCGTGGAGCAGGTGATCCACCACGTTGGCCGGGCGCTGGGCGCCACGCCTTTCTGCCGCGACAACCACTTTGCCCGGCTGAGCGCCGACTTGCCGGTGTTCCTGCGCCAGAGCCATGCCGAGCGCGACCTGGCGGCGCTCGGCGAGCAGTTGGCACAACGGCCGGCGGGAGTCTGGCAGCTATGAGGCAGAACCTGATCCAGGCGAACAGCGGTACGCCGTGGGCGGCCTGGCAGCAGGCCGCGCACCTGGCCAGGGCCACCTGGATCACCCCGCAGCAGCTGTGCCCGCCAGGCCGCCGCCTGGTACTGCTGGCTCCGCACCCCGATGATGAAATTCTCATGGCCGGCGGGCTGCTGGCGGGCTTTCATGGCCGGGAAGACGACCTGGTGCTGATCTCCGCCACCGATGGTGAAGCCAGCCACCCCGGCTCTACCCACTGGAGCGAACACCGCCTGCGCCGGCAAAGGCCGCTGGAAAGCCGCCATGCGCTGCAACAGCTTGACCTCGACCTCGGCCGCCTGGACTGGCGGCGGCTCCACCTCAAGGACGGCGCGTTGCCACGTGACGAGGCGTTTCTGCTCAACCACCTGAGCCAGTTGCTCAGGCCTGACGACCTGCTGATGGCCACCTGGAGCGGCGATGGTCACTGTGACCACGAGGCAGTGGGCCGGGCTGCGGCGCAGGCGGCCCGGATGCGCAAGGTGCAATGCCTGGAGGTACCCGTGTGGGCCTGGCACTGGGCGCAACCGGACGACCCGCGCCTGCCTTGGCCGCGGGCCCACCGCATCCAGCTGGACGAGGCCAGCCTGGCCCGCAAGCGCAAGGCCCTGGCCGCCCATGTCAGCCAGCTGGAGCCGGATGGCCAGCGCCCGCCCGTACTGCCGCCGAACTTGCTGGATTGTCTGCTGCAACCTTTCGAACTGGTGTTCCTGTAAATGGAGTTGTCATGAGCCTCGACCCACAGTATTTCGCCGACGTGTACGCCACCAGTGAAGACCCTTGGGCCTTTCGCACCCGCTGGTACGAAAAGCGCAAGCGCGAGCTGGTCATGGCCAGCCTGCCGCGCCAGTGCTACCAGCGCGTGTTCGAGCCGGCTTGCGCCAATGGCGAGCTGAGCGCCCTGCTGGCCGAGCGTTGTGCCAACCTGTTGTGCCAGGACCTGGACCCTACTGCGGTAGCGCTGGCCGGTGAACGCTTGGCTGGACTGAGCAATGTCTCGGTGGAACTGGCGCGGCTGCCCTCGGACTGGCCGCGTGGGCATTTCGACCTGATCGTGCTGAGCGAGGTGGGTTACTACCTCGACCCGACCGACTGGTTGCAGGTGATCGAACAGTCGGTGGCCAGCCTGACCTACGACGGTGGGCTGCTGGCCTGCCACTGGAAGCATCCCATCGCCGGCTGCCCGCAGGACGGGCGTGAAGTGCACCGCATGCTGGCCCGGCACCTGCCGCTGTATCTGCAGTTCCAGCATGACGAGGCGGACTTCGTGCTGGAGTACTGGGCCTCTCAGCCCAGCGTGGTCGACCTCGACGAGACCTGCCCATGATTGCCGTGGTGATCCCGGCCCACAACGAGGCCCGGCGCCTTGGGCGCTGCCTGCGGGCAGTACTGGCTGCCGCCCTGCAGGCGCAGCAGGCGGGGCACCAGGTGGAGGTGCTGGTGGTGCTGGACCGCTGCAGCGATGGCAGCGCCGCCGTGGCAAGGCGTTTCGGTGTACAGGTGCTGACGGTGGATGCCGGCAACGTCGGTATGGCCCGCCGGGTGGGCGCGGCATACATGGTCGAGCGCGGCGCGCAGTGGCTGGCCTGCACCGATGCCGACAGCCGGGTGCCAGAGCACTGGCTGCTGTCGCAACTGGCCTGCAGGGCCGAGGTGGTGTGCGGCACGGTGCATGTCGAGTACTGGCAACCCTGGCAGACAGCGGCCTTGCGCAAGCTGTACCAAAGCCGTTACCAGGCACGTGAGGGGCATCGGCATGTGCATGGGGCCAATCTGGGGGTGTGTGCCGACGCCTATGATCGGGTGGGCGGCTTCCAGCCCCTGGCGGCACATGAGGATGTGCAACTGGTCAACGACCTGCAGGCCAGTGGGGCGCAGATCGTATGGACCGCCAGGCACAGCGTGGCCACCAGCAGCCGGCGCGACAGCCGCGCGCGCGAAGGGTTTGGCGATTATCTGGCGGGGTTGCAGACACAGGTCTGATCCTGGTTCCCAAGCGGCGCGATCCCTGTGGGAGCACCTTGTGTCGCGAAAGGACTGCAAAGCAGCCCCGGCAATTTCAACTGTTGCGCATCAATCCTGGGGCCGCGTTGCGACCCTTTCGCGACACAAGGCCGCTCCCACAGGTACAGCGACAACCTCGAGAGCAACGCTGTACCTGTGGGAGCGGCTTTAGCCGCGAAGAATTCAACGCGGTGCATGGCACCGGCTGCGCCGGTGTTCGCGGCTAAAGCCGCTCCCACAGGGGCCCGCGTTATGTACAGTTCCATGCGAGCTGGCTTGCGGTGACGATTCCTTTCACGACGCCTTGCGTGTCTTCTTCGCCGGCTTCTTGCCACCGAGGCTGCGCTTGAGCAGTTCGGTGAGGTCGAGGATGTCCGCGCTTTTCCCCGCTTCCGTCGCCTCGCCCTTCTCCACAGTCTCGATCTTGCCCTTGCTGGCCTTCTCTTCCACCAGGTCCATGATGGTCTGGCGGAAGGCATCGTGGTACTCCGCGGGCTTCCAGGGCCCGCTCATGTCTTCCACCAACCGCTTGGCCATGTCCAGTTCGCGCTTGTCCACCTTGGCCTCGGTGACGCTGCTGTCCAGTTCCAGCGTTTCCAGCCCGCGCACTTCTTCGGGCCAGCGCAGGGTGATCATCACCAGCGCATCATCCAGCGGGCGCAACAGCGCCAGGTGCTGGCGGGTGTGCAGCACCACTGTGGCCAGCGCAACCTTGCCGGTCTTGGCCAGGGTTTCGCGCAGCAAGGCGTACACCTTGCCGCCACGGCGGTCGGGGGTAAGGTAGTACGGCGTGTCGAAGTGCTGCAGCGGGATCTCGCCAGCCTCCACGAAGGAAAAGATATCGATCGTCTGGGTCGCCTCGGGCCGGGCCTTGCGGATTTCCTCCTCGCTGATCACCACGTAGCGGCCCTTCTCGAACTCGACGCCCTTGACGATGTTGTCCTTGTCGATTTCCTTGCCGGTGACCTTGTTCACCCGCTTGTAGCCGACCGGTTCCATGCTGCGCTTGTCGAGCCAGTCGAAATCGACCCGCTCGGTGCGCACCGCGGTGTTGAGGGCCACGGGGATGTGCACGAGGCCGAAACTGATGGCGCCTTTCCAGATTGCCCTAGCCATGGAGGTGCTCCCAGGTTGCCTGCCAATACCTGAATCGACTGCAACGGGCGGCGAAGGTTTAGCCGCCCCGCCCTACGGCAGCGGGTTGCCGCCGGTCACGCCGAACACCTCGCCGGTGATGTAGCTGGACTCCTGACTGGCCAGCAACACATACACCGGAGCACATTCGGCGGGCTGCCCCGGTCGCTTCATCGGTGTATGCGCGCCGAAGTCGGGGATTTTCTCCGGTGGCTGGCCGCCGCTGGGCTGCAGCACGGTCCAGATGGGGCCAGGGGCCACGGCGTTGACCCGGATACCGCGCTCGATCACCTGCTTGGCCAAGGCCTTGGTGAAGGCAACGATCGCGGCCTTGGTGGTGGCATAGTCGAGCAAGGTGGCCGAAGGCTGGTAGGACTGGATCGAGGCGGTGTTGATGATGGTCGCCCCCGCCGGCATCAGCGGCACGGCCGCCTGGCACAGCCAGAACAGCGCGTAGACGTTGGTTTTCAGGGTGTGGTCGAACTGCTCGTGGCTGACCTGGCTGATGTCCTTGCGCGCCTCCTGCTTGCCGGCGACGTTGACCAGGATGTCCAGGCCGCCGAGCTGCTCGTGGGCCTGGTCGACCAGTTCCTTGCAGAACTGCTCGTCCTTCAGGTCACCGGCAAGGGCCACCACCTTGCGGCCTTCGGCTTCGATCAGCTTGATGACTTCGCGGGCATCGGGTTGTTCGATGGGCAGGTAATTGAGGGCAATGTCGGCACCCTCGCGGGCGAAGGCAATGGCCACTGCCCGGCCGATGCCCGAGTCCGCGCCGGTGATCAGCGCCTTGCGCCCCGCCAGGCGGCCAAAGCCCTTGTAGGTGGTTTCGCCGTGGTCTGGTTCGGGCTGCATGTTGGCGTCCAGCCCCGGTGCTGGCTGGCCTTGGGCCGGGAACGGAGGGTGCGGGTACTGGGTCAGCGGGTTCTGCATGCTGAACTGGTCGTGCGGTTTGCTGGGCATGGGGACCACTCCTCTGGTGAAACCGGTGTTGGCCCATTCGCGGGCTTGCCCGCTCCCACAGGTATTGAAACTGGTGGTAGTCCTGTGGGAGCGGGCAAGCCCGCGAAGGCCGTTCTACCGATTTCGAGGTAAACCGCCATCAATGGTTTTTTCCGACTGGCCCAAACACTGACCAGCGGTCGATACGTCACTCAAAGTGACTAGTTCCGTACCTCAGCTGCGTCGACATCCGGCGCATCCGGTGCATCTGGCGCGTCTGGAGCATCTGGCGCGTCGTCCACATCCGCCCTTGCAGCGTCTCTGGCTGCATTGGCAGCGACTTTGGCTTCGTCCCTGGCGGCATCTGCCGTAGCCCTGGCAGCATCTCTGGCGGCATCAGCTTCGTCTCTGGCTGCGTCGCGGGCAGCATCTGCCGCGGCCCTGGCAGCGTCTCTGGCTTCATCTGCGCCGGCTACGCCAGCAGCTTTTGCGGCGTCGCGGGCTGCATCCGCCTCGGCTCTGGCAGCGTCTCTGGCGGCATCTGCAGTAGCTTTTGCCGCATCCCGGGCGGCATCTGCTTCAGCCCTTGCAGCGTCTCTGGCTGCATCAGCATCGTCTCGGGCTGCGTCCCTCGCGGCATCTGCCGCATCGTTGTCGTTGTCGTTGTCATGCGCATCGCCTGGGCCTCTGCCGGCAATGCCACCATGGTCACCATCGCCGGCCCCCGGGCCACCATGGCCGCCATGACCGCCACCGCCGTCACCGCCGTCACCGCCGTGACCACTGCCTCCGCCACCGCTGCCACCGCTGCCACCACCGTGACCGCCACCGCCTCCAGAGCCACCGCTGCCACCACCGTGACCACCGCCGCCTCCAGAGCCACCGCCGCCACTACCGTGACCGCCGCCGCCTCCAGAACCACCGCTGCCACCACCGTGACCGCCGCCACCTCCAGAGCCACCGCCACCGCCGCTGCCGCCGTGGCCACCACCACCGCCGCCGCTGCCACCGTCTTTGGCATACACGCTGGAGAAACTACCGATGTAGTCGGGCACCAGGACGGTCGAGGCCGACAGGACGCCACCTATTGCCAATGCCAACAAACATTTCTTGAGCAACATGATGCACCTCCGCTTGGAGTTGCGTCGTCATCTCCGTATCGAACGCAATGACCAATGAGTTCGCAACCGCCCGTGGAGCGGACAGCCAACCGGCGCGGCCATAGATCTGCAGTGTCAGCGAGCAGCTTCGGTTTCGCACGATCCTTCAGAGCCAGTCAGCATCTTTGCGTGGGAAATATTCCCACATATTAAGACTAGTACTGTCTGCCTGAGTTCAAAGGACCGAATATCAGGCCAAGGTACGTTTCAGGACTCTTGGGGCCGCTTTGCGGCCCCAATCACGCCTGGCTGAACAGCACCTGCCTGAAAGCCTCAGCAGCCAGGTGCACCTGCACCGCCCAGTCCTGCGCCGCGTCACTGCCGGCATCATCGGAAATGTATTTCAGGCACACGAACGGGATGCCTTCGCCGCGTGCGATCAGCGCCAGCACGTAGGCTTCCATGTCGACCACGTCATAAGGTGCATCGCCATGGTTGATCTCGAAGCTGTCGCCGCTGCCGCAAGTCTCCAGGGCCAGGCCGGGGATCTGCGCCCCATGCTCCAGCACCACCGGGATGTCCGACAGAGGCGTCTGGTAGCGGGCGAAGCCCAGCGGGGTCACGTCCATGTCGCGCTGCACGAAGCGGGTACAGCACACCACCTCGCCCTTGCCATGGCGCTGGCTGCCGGCCGAGCCGAGGTTGACGATCAGCCTGGGCCGGCGCGCGGCAATGGCCTTGGTCAGGGCGATGGCGGCATTGACCTTGCCGATGCCGGTGAACACGGTGTTGACGTCAGCGAATACATCGCCGGCCTCGGCTTCGAGGGCGAAGACAAACAACGTGTCGTCCAGGGAAATGTCGGGGAATTGCTTGATCAGCATCATGGCGCAGGTGGTTCCGAGTGGCTGCGAAAGGCGCGGCCATTTTCGGCAAACCCCGACTAATTGCAAGCCCCGGCGGCCACCACGGCCCGTAACGCCTGCGCCCTGCCCAGGCCGGCAGCGCTGGCCTGAGCCAGGCATTGCAGTTGCTGGTCGGCATGGGTGCCGTCGCGCAGCAGGCGTTGTGCATGGTGGAAGGCGCGCTCGGCGTCTGCGGTGTCGATCGGCAACTGCTCCTGCAGCTGGGCCAACCAACCTTCGGCCGTGACCGGCTGTTGCTCATGCAGGCCAATGAACTCGCCCTGGCGCCCATGACGCATGGCGCGCCAGTAGTTTTCCTGGGTGATCCAGCGCTGTTCGCGGTTGCAGGCCGCCGGGTCATGCCGGTACACGATGCTGTGCTCCACCAGGTGACGAAACAGCGCAGCGATGCACAGCGCGTCCTCCAGTCGCGGGCAGCCGTCGCAGATGCGCAGCTCGACCGTCGGGAAACGCCGCGAAGGCCGGATCGCCCACCAGAAGTCGCCATCCGCGGCCAGCGACCCTGTGCGTTGCAGCAATGCACGGTAGCGCTCGTAGGCGGCCCAGTCCGGCAACGGCTCGGGCAAGCCCATGTGCGGCCATTCCCCGCAAATCACCCGACGATAGCTCATGTAGCCGGTGCACTGGCCTTCCCACAGCGGGGATGACGCACTCAGCACCAGCAACAGGGGCAACCAGCCCAGTACGCGGTTGATCAATTGCATGCGGTCGCAACCTGGCGGTACGCCCACGTGTACATGCAGGCCGTTGAGCAGGCTGCGCCGCGCCACATGCCGGTAGTCAGCGAACAGTTGCTGGTAGTGCGCCGGGGTAGCAGGTTTCTGCCGCAGCCAGGCGGCATTGGGGTGGCTCGCCGCACCGTACAGGCCCATGCCCTCTTCGGCCAGCGCTGTGTTCAGCTGCTGGCGGCTGTGCTGGAAGAACTCGCGTGCCTCGAACAGGTTGGCGAACACCGGCGAGGCCACCTCGATCTGGCTGCGGAACATTTCCTGGGCAAAATGCTGGCCCAGCGCCTTGCGACAACGCCCGACCACGGCTGGCGAAGGTGTGGCTGGCACCTGCCCTGTGTCCAGGTTCACCAGCAGGTATTCTTCCTCGATACCGAACGTGCAGGGTCGGGCCATGCTGCCTCAGCTGTTGCGGGTAACTGTGAGCACCACCGCGGCGATGCGCTCGACCTGCTCGTAACCGGGTTCGTTCAGTTGCTCGCCGAACACGTCCGGGTCGATTTCCCGATACACCCAGGACCATTCCGGGCCCGCCAGGCGCAGGCGAATGGCTTCGAGCAAGGCGTCCCGGCCTTCGACGATCGCCACGCCGGTATACAACAGTAGCGAGCCCCCCGAGCCGAGCCGCTCGCAGGCTTGTTCGACGATCCGCAGCGAAAGCTGCGCGCCGAGCGAACCGCCGCCATGCCGATAGGTACGTTCGCTGGCATCGAGCATGTACGGCGGGTTGGCAACGATAAGGTCGAACAGCCCGGTAATGCCGCCGAGCAGGTCACTTGGCTCCACGGACACATTGCTCAGGCCCGCCAATGCCGCGTTGATCGCGGTGTAACGCAGCGCGAGCGGGTTGATATCCACGGCGCTGACCTGCGCATGGGGAGCCGCCCGGGCAATCAGCAAGGCGCCGACACCCGTGCCGCAACCGATATCCACGGCATGCTCGACACGCTTTGGCGTGCATTGCAGGTGATCATGGATGACCTGGGCGAAACGGTAACTGTCGGGGCCGAAAAACACCGCGTCGGATTGTTGGGTGGGGTACGCAGAGTGCACCAGCAGCAGGTCGTCGAGCGTGGACCAGCGCACGCGGCTGATCAGCAAATCACCGTGCTCCTCGAGTACCTGGGCCTGCCGCATCTGGTCCAGCTCATCGGCAGAAACCAGTGACGAACGGAACGGACGGTTCCAGCCGAACACATCGCGCACTGTCCTGGCCTGCCCGGCTTCCGGGCGCGCATTCACGCGAGCATGGGTTGCCGGGGTGACGCAAGTGAAGCGGTAGCCGTCGGCGCGCAGGCGCTTGCCCAATTGCAGCATTGCCTGGTCAGCCTGGATCTGTTGCGGATCGAGCAGCATCAGCGGGTCATCTCCTGAACAAGGCCGGTAGCACGCATATAGCGCCGAGTGGCCAGCAAGCCTTCCGGTGTTGCATGGCGGTTACCGGACATCGTGTCGATCAACGTCTCGATATCGGCGTCCGCGGCAGGAGTCGAAAGCGCATCATCCGATTGCACTTGCACCTCCCAGCTGCCAGGCAGCACGCGGCGCCCCCGGGCTTGCCAACCTGCCGCGATCCAGTCGTGCCATAGTTGTTTTTCATACGCCGTGAACACGCCATACATCGGTGCCGAGGGGCCGTCGATGAGCCCCCACCAGCGGCTGTTGGCGGGTGCTTCACCACGGCGGATCCAGCCCTGCGCCTGCAGGGCCTGCAGAAACGCGGGCATGGCGCCGGGTTCGGCCAGCCATTGGTTGACGGTACGCTTTTGCAGGCGGCAATGGTCGGAATGCATGAACTGGCCAAAATTGCGCTTGTACTCCAGTGCCGACAGCAATTCGGATTCAAGATCGAAGCTGCTGATCAGGCTGGGTGTATCAAGCCCCAGGTCGTTCAAGCGGTACCCACTGCGCACCCGCTGGTAGAACTGGCCAGCGTCGTCGGCCGGGCAGAGTTGGCGTAGCGCCTGGATGGACAGATGCGCATGCCCGCTGGCCGCGTTGTCGATGGTCACGTGAAGCTGGAAATAATGGCCATCGATGCCCAATTCCGCCAGTTCGTAGGTGGTGATCAGCAGATGCAACGGTGGTTGTTCATAGCCCAGGTTGTAGCCGATCAGCTCGGGAAGAAAATCATCGCCGTGGCGCCCCAATGCCAACTGCAAGGCGCCCTGCAGGTAACGCTGGTCGTCCAGTTCTGGCATACCCAGGCAACCCAGCCGGCTCAACAGCCGTTGGTAGATCAGCACATGGTTGCAGCGCGGATCACCGCCGCCCAGTTCTTCCAGGTAGGTGCGAATCAGGCCGTGATAGCGCGGATCGCCCCACTGTCGCAAGGTACTGTGCAGCCATGCCCCGTCCACTGCCTTGGTGGGCGCCACTTGTTGCAAGAACCACAACGCCTGGGCGCGGTTGGCAAAATAGCGCCGCGGCGCGCCTTGGCGGCGTTGCTCGAGGTAGCTGGCATAGGCCTCGGCCACCTGGTTTGCATGGCTAGCGCTCCAGGCTTCCAGCTGCGCAGGGTCGGCAGGCAGGTCATCCGGCAAACGCTGCGCGCGTGCCAGTTGTTCGCTCAGCCACGCCGCGCTCGTGGTGTCGTGGGCCACGAGCAACTTGTGGTAACGCTCCTTCAGGCTTGGCCCATTTGCCGAAGCCGGTATCACCGCGCCGGTCTTGCGGGTCATTACCGTCATGCCGTAGTCCTTGTCCGCGTTTTATTGGCTGGGTTTCTGACCAGGCATCGGCTCGGGGTCCGGCGCAGGTTGGGGAGCAGGTTTGTCGCCGGGTTGCTGCATCTGCAGCGAAGGTTTGCTTTGGTCGGCATCCTTTGCCGGGTGGTCGTTGTCCCGGTCGAAACAGCCACCCAGCAAGCCAAGCGTGCCCACCAGCGCTATCAGAGGGATCAATCGCATGGGGTTCTCCTCATGTGCAGAATCGCAGTGCCCGATCACCCGGGCACTGCGTAGCCTCACTTACGAACGGCCGCCCTTGCGGCCCGATTCGCTGGTACGGCCACCACCGGATTGCTGGCCGCCCTTGCGCCCAGCTTCGGAGGCTTTTTCGCGGTCATTGGCAAAGTTGCCCGGGTTCTTGTTGCCACCCTGGCTGCCTTGCTGGTTGCCGGTGCGGCTGTTCTCTTTGTTGGCCATGGTCTTAAACCTCGTATGACTTCGGAATGCACGGCATTACCTGCCGTACACCAGTTGGGAGTTCGGTCATTTCGGCGGATTCGGTTTAATGCGAAGCGTTCGGACCAACGGCATTAAATAAGCGGCATCAGCATATTTGGCGCGCCTGTCAGTCGCGCGATGTGGTTTCCAGGCGTGCCTGTCGCCTTCCCAGCAAACCTCCGGTCATCGCCCAGCCCAGGGCAATCAGCGTACCGATCAACATCGCCAGTTGCGGGTACTCGCCCATCACATCCAGCCCCCGCTTGACCCAGCCGCTGAGCGCATCACCGCCGCGGTAGACCACGGTGTCGATGAAGTTCTTGGCCTTGTACTTGTCCTCGGCGGGCAGCACGGTGAACAGCATCTCCCGCCCCGGCCGCACCAGCGCGTACTCACCGGCCCGGCGCACCACCATCACCACCACGAACACGGCGAACACCGGGGCCAGTGCCAGCCACAGGAAGCCTGCAGCCATCACCAGCGGCACCGCCACCAGCAGCACGCCCACCCCCAGGCGGCGGGCCAGGCGCCCGGTGAGGAACACCTGGGTGAGGATGGCCAAGGCCTGTACCACGGTGTCGATCAGGCCGAATACCTGGGTTTGCCGGGTACGGTCGGTGAAGGTTTCGCTGACGATGCGCGCCTGTTCGAAATACAGGAAGGTGCTGACACTGGCGAGCAACACCACGAACAGGGCAATGCCCAGCAGGTAGGGCGAGCGCAGTACGGCAGTGGCACCGGCAAACGGGTTGCCGCCCAGTGGCCGGGAACCTGCCCGCTCGGCTTGCGCCGGCAGTGGATGCCGCGTTCGCCAGCGTTGCAGGTACAACGTGGCGCCGATGCTGCCCAGCAGCAACGCCGCGGCCAGCACCAGCAACCCGGCATGGCCCAGCGGCGCCACCAGCAGCGTGCCCAGGATGGGGCCACTGAGCCCACCCAGGCTGGCCCCGGCCGCCAGAAGGCCGAACAGGCGCTTGCCTTGCGCGGTGGAAAACAGGTCGGCGAGCACGCTCCAGGCCAGCGAGATGCTCAGCAGGTTGAACACCGACAACCAGATGTAGAAGGCCCGAGCCGTCCACGAAGCTTCCGGATTGCGGGCAAACAGCACGGCGAACAGCAGCAGGTTGCTGGCGAAGAAGCCGTAGGTCCAGGGCAGGATGTACCGGCGCTGCACCTTGGAGGCCAGCCAGCCAAACAACGGCAGGCACGCCAGGGTGGCGATGAAGGTGCCGGTGAACAGCCATTGCAGGTTGTCCACGCCACCGGCAACGCCCATGGTTTCGCGCACCGGGCGCAGCATGAAATAGCCAGTGAACAACAGGTAGAACAGCAGCAAACCGGCGATCACCGCCGGCCCTTCGCCGGGCTGGATGTTCAGCCCCTGGTCCAGGCGCCGCCGCCAGGCTGCCATGGTGTCAGGCAAACTGCTTGATCAGCGCCTGTTGCTGCGCCTGGGTCAGCAACGGCCCGTGCCCGGCCTTGAGCTGGTCAAGTTGGCGCTCGGGCCGGCTGGTCGCGGGTATGACCGTAGTCACCGCCGGGTGACTGATGGCGAACTTCAGAAACAGCTGCGCCCAGCTGCCGATACCTGCCTCTGCGGCCCAGCCGGGCAAGGCCTGGTCCCTCACCCGGGCGAACAGGCGGCCATCGTCGAATGCCCGGTTGATCAGCACGGCGACGCCCTTGTCCTGGCACAGCGGCAGCAGTTCGCGGGCGGCGTCGGGGGCATTGACCGAGTAGTTGATCTGGATGAAGTCCAGCGGTTCGCTGCGCACGATGCGGGCGACCTCGTCCTGGCCACTGTTCAGGTAATGGGTGATGCCGACATAGCGGGTCTTGCCCTGCTGCTTCAACTCGCGGGCATAGGGCAGTTGGGTCTGCCAGTCGCGCAGGTTGTGGATCTGCAGCAAGTCGACCTTGTCGGTGCGCAGGCTCTCGAGGCTGCCGGCCCATTGCGCTTCGGCGTCTGCCCGGCTGTCGGCGGCGATCTTGGTGGCGATGAAGCACTGCCGGTGCCAGCCGCCCTCTTCCAGCAACTGGCCGAGAATGCTGTCGGCGCCGCCGTAGTTGGGCGAGGTGTCGATGACCCGGCCACCGCCTTCGAAGAACGCCTTCAGTACAACTTTCAGCTGCTGGTACTGAGCCGAACCGGCTTGCACTTCGAAACTGCCGGAGGTACCGGCACCGATCACCGGCAGCGCTTCACCGGTGCTCGGCACGTTGCGGGTCAGCAAGCCCGCCGGGGCAGCGGCGTGCAACCAGGGGCTGGCGGCCAGCAAGCCCAAGGTAGCACCCGCACGTAGGACATCACGACGTGCGTACATGGAAAAGCTCCCGTCACGAAGCGGAAACTTTCAAGGCTAGCCGCTGTACCCCGCTGCGTCCGGTGTTTCTGTATCTGGATGTTTAGCGATCAGGCTTGCAGCAGCAGGCTCAGGTCGACACCCGTCTCGCTCATGGGCGGGCACCAGTAGTAACCACCGGTCAGTGGCCGGCTGAAGCGGTACAGGCCGTCGATGATGCCGTCCTCCAGGCCGCTCATGCGCCGCAGCTGCACCTCGAACGCATCGAAGCTGTGGCCCAGGGCCACGAAGGCCAGGCCAGCGCCACGCTGGTCTGCCCAGGCCACCGAACGACGGACGATGAACGCTTCTGGTTCGAAGCTTTCCTGGGCCGTGCGTTTGACGTGGGCGGACTCGGGGGCGTCGTCGAGCTCTTCGTTGTCGCTGAGGCGGCGGCCGATGATGTTGTCCTGGTCGGCCTGGGGCAGCGACTTGAAGTACTCCAGGTCGTGCTTCCACAACTGGAACGCGGCAAAGCTGGAGCCATCGGCGCCAATGGCCGCTTGCACGGCCTCTTCGTCCACCGGGTTTTCGGTGCCGTCCTCATAGCCGGTCAGGTCATGGCCGCCACGGTGCAGGAAGCCGTCGACGCTGTCGGCCAGGCGCAGGGCCGGTGCCAATGCCAGCTCCAGGGCCTGGGCCCGCAGCAGCAAGTCGCCGCGCTCGTTGCCGCGCAGCCACAGCCACAGGGCGTGTTGGGTGCTGGGGTTCTCCACTGCAGCATCCAGCTGCGGGAAGGCGCGCAAGCCAGGTACTTCACGGCCCAGGGCCTTGGCCAGCGGGGCGCCGACACCCAGGATCAGCTGTTCGCCATCGACCTGCGGCAGCAAGGCATCCAGGGCGGCAGGCAGGGCCTCTGGCGACTGCAGGGTGAAGAACAGGTGACGGGCGTGGGCCGGCACCGGGGTGGCAAGCAGACCTTGCTGGAACGGCATGACAGGCTAATCCTCGGTAAAAACCGGAATGCTACTGCGCCTGCAGGCCTACTGCAACGCGGCATACAGCCTCGCTGGCCGCTGCGCTTGGTAACAAACGGTTACCAAGGGCTGGCGCTTTGCAATTATCTATCAATCAGGGCCGACCTACACTCCTCGGGATCCTTCGCCCGAGAGACCGCCCATGACCGCATCACCTTTGCTCACCGCCTTTCTGCCGCTGGCCCTGGGCATCATCATGCTCGGCCTCGGGTTATCGCTGACCCTGGCCGACTTCGCCCGCGTGGTGAAATACCCCAAGCCGGTGGTGGTAGGCCTGGTTTGCCAGATCCTGCTGCTGCCGCTGGTGTGCTTCCTGATTGCCAACGGCTTTGGCCTGGAGTCGGCCCTGGCGGTAGGGCTGATGTTGCTGGCCGCCTCGCCTGGCGGCACCACGGCCAACCTGTTCAGCCACCTGGCCCATGGCGATGTGGCGTTGAATATCACCCTGACGGCGGTCAACTCGCTGATCGCGATCCTGACCATGCCACTGCTGGTGAACCTGTCGCTGAGCTGGTTCATGGCATCGGACCAGGCCATACCGCTGCAATTTGCCAAGGTGATGCAGGTGTTCGCCATCGTCCTGCTACCGGTGGCGCTGGGCATGCTGGTTCGCCGCTTCGCACCCGCTTTTGCCGCGCGCATGGAGAAGCCGATGAAGCTGGTGGCCGCGTTGTTCCTGGCGTTCACCATCGTCCTGGCGCTGGCCAAGGACTGGCAGACCGTGGTTGCGTACGCGCCGGTGGTGGGCCTGGCCGCGCTGCTGTTCAACCTGCTGAGCCTGAGCGTGGGCTACTGGGTGCCGCGCCTGCTGAACATTCCCAAGCGCCAGGCGATTGCCATCGGCATGGAGATCGGCATCCACAACGGCACCTTGGCAATTGCCCTGGCATTGAGCCCTTCGTTGCTGAACAACGCCACCATGGCGGTGCCGGCGGCGCTGTACAGCCTGATCATGTTCTTCACCGCGGCGGCGTTTGGCTGGTGGGTGAGCCGCGGGCATGTGGCGGCGCAGCCCAGGGGTGAAACAGTGAACTGAGGGCCTTTCCACTTACCCTGTGGGAGCGGGTTTACCCGCGAAGAATCCAACTCGGTGCATGGCACCGGCTGCGCCGGTGTTCGCGGCTGAAGCCGCTCCCACAGGGTCCCTGCTGACTCAATGAGTCATTTGCAGTTGCATCATCGTGGGCTGCTCTGCCAGTCCCTGTCACAACTGGCTGCGCTTACGCCGCAACTGCTGTTTCAGCACCTTCAACGGCGGTGCATAGAAAAACCCGAATGACACACTCCCCGTGCGCCCCTTCACCGCGTGATGCAACCGGTGCGCGCGATGCAAACGCTTGAGGTAGCGGTTGACCGGCCGTGGCTTGCGTGGCCAGTGCCGATGAAAGAAACCGTCGTGGGCCACGACATACAGCACGCCATACCCCGCCACCCCGCCGCCCACCCACTGCAAGGGCGCATAACCACCCTTGCCAAGGGCCACCAGCAGCGTGGCAATCAGCCCCAGGGCCACCAGGTACAGGTCATTGGTTTCGAGCATGCCCAGTTGCGGCTCATGGTGCGAGCGATGCAGCCACCAGCCCCAGCCATGCATGATGTACTTGTGAGCCAGCGTGCCAACGCCCTCCATGGCCACCAGGGTGCCGAACAGCACGGCGAGATTGAACAGCATGGAACGGTCCGGGGGATGGCAAGGGAAGGCGCAAGGGTACCGATTGCCCGCGTTTTTTTCCATGCAGGCGTGACCGGTAGCAGGCCCATTGCGGATGAAGCCATTGTCATGTTTTTGCCCTTGACCTGGCCTGCAACGGGGCGTAAGGTCCGCGGCGCAATTTTGCATCCCTGAACAGGAGACCTGCATTGGACAGTAGCCCCAGTCGCATGCGACAGGCCCACGTGGCGCGCTAGTCCGGCAGTGTCCTGCACTGTCTGGCCGGCCTGGCAAGACGGTGGTTTCTTGTAATCCCCCTCTTCTTCCTCCCCCTTCGTGGTCCTGCGCATTTTCTGGTTTTTCAACCGCGCCAGCTGATGGCGTTCTTGCGGGCGTGTGCCCGCGGAAGAGGTTTGCTATGGATTGGAAAGTATTTCTGCTGCGTGTCAGCATCGCCCTGCTGCTGGGGGCGCTGATCGGCGCCGAACGTCAACTGCGCCAGCGCCTGACCGGGCTGCGCACCAATGCACTGGTCAGCACCGGTGCCTGCCTGTTCGTGCTGATGACCCAGGCGGTACCGGGCATGGCGCCCACCGATGCGTCGCGTATCGCCGCGTACGTGGTATCGGGCATCGGGTTTCTTGGTGGCGGCGTGATCATGCGCGACGGATTCAACGTACGTGGCCTGAACACCGCCGCCACGCTGTGGTGCACGGCCGCGGTCGGCGTGCTGTGCAGCCTCGGGCTGCTGCTGGAAGCGACGCTGGGTAGCCTGGTGGTGCTGTGTGCCAATATCCTGTTGCGCGACATTGCCCAGCGCCTGGACCGCCAGGAAGTGGTGCCGGCCAGCGAGGTGGAACAGCACTTCGAGGTGCGCATCGTCTGCCGCGCCGAGGACGAGATCCAGGTCCGCAGCCTGATGTTGCACAGCCTGGGCGACCCGCAGCTGCGCCTGCAGTCACTGCACAGCGAAGACCTGGCGAACCCCGCACGCCTGGAAGTACGCGCCGAACTGCTCGGCACCGCGCAGGCACCAGCGCAACTGGAACGGTTGGTCAGCCGGGTCAGCCTGGAGAAAGGTGTAAGCTCGGTGCGCTGGCAATTGCAGCCGCAGGTGCTGGCGGCAGACTAGAACGAAAGGACTTCTTCATGCGCATTCGCCCTACCCTCGAGCAAGACATTCAATGGCTGCCGGGCGTCGAACGCTCGGCTGCCCAGGCCTTTGCCGCCCGGCCGGCGCTGGCATGGCTGGCGCAAGGAGATGTGATGGACTGCGGCACCCATCAGGCATTTGTCGAAGCTGGCGGGAGCTGGGTGGCCGAGGGGCCGGATGGGCGCATTCTGGGGTTTGCCTGTGCCCGGTTCGAGGATCAGGCGCTGCATCTTCATGAAATTTCGGTGCGCCGGGAGGCCCAGGGGCAAGGCGTCGGGCGCAAGCTGCTGCAGCAGGTGGCCGATGCGGCGCGCCAGGCGGGGGTGCGGGAGCTGACCTTGACCACCTTTGCCGATGTGCCGTGGAATGCACCGTTCTATGCGCGGTTGGGGTTCAAGGTGATTGATGAGGGGCTGCTGGATGCACGCTTGCAGCAGATTCTGGCCGAGGAGCGTGCCCATGGGCTTGAGGGCCGTTGTGCGATGCGCCTTGGCGTAGATAACTAGACCCCCGGGGCTGCTTTGCAGCCCATCGCCGGCAAGCCAGCTTCCACAGGGACCGCGCATTGCCAAAGAGATGCACATTGCCTGTGGGAGCTGGCTTGCCGGCGATGGGGCCGGTACAGGCAACCCAAAGCCTTCATTCATCTACACTCACCACCGAACTTTCTGCCACACAATACCCATCCCGCCCCTGGCGCTTGGCCTGGTACAGCGCCGCATCCGCTGCCGCCATCAGGCGCTCGGCCGTCACTCCCTCCCGCGCCAGGTCACCCACGGCAATCCCCGCACTGAACGACACCCGCCCCAGTGGGCTGCCCGCATGCTCCAGCGCCTGCCGACGCAACAGCTGTTGCACTTCCTGCACCAGCAGTTCCGCCCCGCGAACATCGGTATCAGGCAGCAGCAATGTGAACTCCTCGCCGCCATAGCGTACAGCCAGGTCGGCCGGCCGCTTCAGTGCCTGCTGCAGCACCTCGGCAAAGCGCCGCAGGCACTGGTCACCCGCGGGGTGCCCGTAACGGTCGTTGTAGGCCTTGAAGTAATCCAGGTCGAGCATCACCAGCGCCAGCGGATAGCCCTGGCGTCGCGCCCGGCGCAGCTCCGGCTCGAACACTGCATCCAGCCGCCGACGGTTACCCAGGCCGGTCAGGCTATCGGTCAGTGCCAGGGCCTTCAGGGTCTGGTGTGCCTGATGCAGCGCCCGCTCGATGACGATACGCTCGCGCAACTGGCGCAACACCACGCCACCAAAGGCCGCCAGCCCCACCAGCAACAGCAGCAAGACCGCCACCGACTTGATCGCATCGTGCCGCCAGGGCGCGACGATCGACTCCCGCGACAAGCCCGCCTCCACTACCAACGGGTAGCTGCCCAGCGCGCGAAAGCCATACAGCCGTGGCGTGCCGTCCACCACGGCGACCGCCTCGGCCACCCCTTCGCTTGCATACGGCAGGTGCTTGCGGAAGATCTCGCTGCTGCTCAGGCTGCGGCCCACCACCTGCTCGACGAACGGCCGCCGTACCAGGATGGTGCCGTCGCGCTTGGCCAGCACCAGCGCGCCACGTTCGTCGATCTTGAAGTCGCCGTAGTAACGCACGAACCACTCCACCTTGATGGTGCCCAGCAACACCCCGGCGAAGCTGCCATCGGCATATTGCAGGCGCCGTGAAATGGGGATGATCAGGTCGCCAGTGGAACGGCTGCGCACCACCGAACCGATGTGTACCCCACGGTCGGTATGGTCGCGGTGGTAGATGAAGTAGTCGCGGTCGGCATTGTTGGCATTGGGCGGGACTACCGCCTGGTCGGTCACGAGCCAGCTGCCATCCGGGCCATACACGAACAACCCGTGCAACTGCGGCATGATGCTTTTCTGCTGCACCAGCAAGGTATGCAGACGCGGCCGGTCGATGTGCTCGAAGCCGTCGCCTTCCAGGCGCTCGGCCAGCGCCGCGGTAATTGCGTCGACCTGGCGGATGGCGTCTTCGGCATGCTGCGCCGTGGCCCGGGCCAGGTTAGTGACCATGTTTTCGGCGTTGGTGAAGGCGTGCCGGTAGTCGCGCCAGATACGCCAGCCTTCCACCACGACGAAGGCCAGCATCACCACCAGCATGAACGCCAGTACCAGGCGGAACAGCGCCACGGCGCGGCCCTCGCCTGTTATCGCGAAGAACCCGTCTTCATCCTGTTTCCTGGCTGCACACATTGAAATCCCTAGCCATACCGCGTTCGCCGCCTTTCACTATAGTTCAGCACCACCTGGGCGCAGCCGGCCAGGAAAAAGATTAAACCTTTGCCGCCCATTCACCCTCAACCGTACGCGACACTGAGGTCGCGCCACGGTTTAAGGAGTGAAGCATGAGCAGTCTCTTCATCAAGCGCGTCGGTTTTTCCATGGTGTTGGGCCTGGCATCGGTACACGCGATGGCGGCGAGTTCCGATGACTTCGTCGAAGCGGCCACCGAGGCCGGTATTGCCGAAGTGGTCACCGGCAAGCTGGCTCTGGAAAAAACTCAGAATGCCGAAATCAAGACCTTCGCCCAGCAGATGGTCACTGACCACACCAAGGCCAATCAGAAACTCGGCGACATCGCTCGCAAGCTCGATATATCCGTACCCGATGAGGCGGCAATAACCGACAAGGTCAAGAAAATGATCCTGGAATGGCGGGAGGAGTCGTTCGACAAGTCTTACGTCAACAACCAGGTCGAAGCTCACGAAAATGCGGTGGAGCTGTTCAAGAAGGAAGCGGCATCGTCCGACAAGGCTGAACTGAAGGCCTTTGCCAGCGAAACCCTGCCCAAACTCGAACAGCATCTGGAGCATGCCAAGGCGCTTCAGGCCAAACACGGCAAGTGAGGCCCGCCATGAGTAACGATGCATTGAAAGCCGAGGTGCTGACTCGCCTGCTGCACGCTCACCCCCAAGGTCTGGGCAAGGAAGTGCTGGACAACTACCGGGGCGAGAAAGCCGTGGCCGGTATGCTCAAGACGCTGCAGGAGGCCGGTTTGATCCAGGATGGCAGCGTGGCGGTGAGCAGCGACCATCAGATCAGCGTGAACTACCCCATCAAACTCTCGGCTGCGGGCGTGGAGGCAGCCAGGCAGGCAGAGTCCTGAGTCAAGCGGGCGTAGCTTGCCTGAGACAGCCTGCCCCAAAGCAGTGCCGTGTTGATCGCGGGGGCCGCTGAGCGGCCCTTTGCGACAAATGCTACCTTCACGGTGATTTTTCGACGTCCCGCGGTGGCTTGGCAGGCCCTTGAGGGTCGACTTGCGGATCCTCCACATCTGGCGAATCGGGGTCGAAACCCAAGTCCTGGCGTTTGTTCGCCTGCTCGGACGAATGGGGCCCTTGGGGATGTTTTTCTGGCTGTTGTGGTTCAGGCATGAGGTTATCTCCGGTGAGTGTCTAGGGAAGAAATCACCGGCCAGGAAAAGTTTGATTAATCTGTATCCACCGCTAGCTGGGCACGGCATTGAACCAACGCTGCATCACGTTGCTTCAGTTGCTCCTCGAGTTGCTGCAGTTGGCGAGCCTGTTCCGTGCACAAGTCGCGCCTGGCCTCCAGGCTCTGTGCCTGTACATCCAGCTGCCGACGCATTTCCTCGCTGGCACCCTGCGCCTGGGCCAGGATAGTGCGCAAGCCCTGGATCTGCGCATCGCGCTGTTCCAGCAATTCATCCTGCGCCCTACAGGCGCTGGTGGCCTGTCGGTGCTCGCCCAACAACCGCTCGTTGTCGCGGTGCAGGCGGGTCAGCTCATCCTGCTTGACGATCATGCCCTGCTGCAGCTGGCGCACTTCCACCTGCAACTGTTGCAGCTGCGCCTCGTGGCGGCGCTGTTCCTGTTCACGCTGTTCGCGGCTGGCGTTGCGGTAATGCTCCAGCGCGTCGCGGGCATGACGGTGCTTGTCTTCCAGTGACTTTACCTGCTCGTCCTTGTCGGCCAGGCGCACCTGCAGCTCGCCCAGCGACTGGTTGAGGCTGGCACTGCGCAGCTGTTCGGCTTGAAGGGTGCTTTGGGTGGAGAGCAGTTTCTCCGACTCGGCCGCCAGTGCGGCCACGTCGATCTGATGTTGCTGATGCGCCGCAGCCAGTGCCTGCTGGGCAATCGCCAGCTGCGCCTCCAGTTGTTCGCGCTGTCGAGTGAAGGCGCTTTCGGCCTGCTCGATCTTCAGGTCGGCCTCGTCCTGCAACTGGGTTGCCAGCTGCCCGACCATTCGGCTCAGCACGTCGCTCAGCGCAATGCCGCCCTCGGAGGCCACAGGCTGCTGGCCATTCAACTCTTTCAAGTAGCGGTGAATCGTGGTCTTGGAACCGGTGTTGCCCAGTTCGATACGTATGGCATCGATGCTGGGGTTCTCGCCCCGGGCAATCAGCGCCTGACGCGCCTGCTGCACTACAACCTTGTTGATACCGCCCCGGGCCATGCTTGCTCCTACGATTTTGTACCGTGTTATGTACCATGTAATTACGTACCAATTATGGAGACAAGCCATTGCCCGTGCAAACATTTCCTATGGTGGAATAATCACGGCTTATCGCATGTGAGTGGTTCATGAAGGCCGTGCAAGGGAATAAAGCAGTACGCCAGACAGCAAAACGCCCCGCTCGGCTTCAAGCCGGCGGGGCGCTGCAGAATGCTGACGCAGGGAGCGTCAGGTGTAGTGTTCAACCCTGGCAGGTGTTCTACGCATCAGCACCTTGCCGTTGCGTACCGACACCAGCGCATGCCCCTGGCTGCGCACCATTTCGTAATCGTCCGGCGCCGACAGCAGCAACAGGTTGGCCGGCCGCCCCACTTCGATGCCGTAGCGCTCGCCCAGGTTCAGGGTGCGGGCGCTGTTGTCGGTGATCAGGTCCAGGCAGCGCTGCAGGTCTTCGTAGCCAAGCATGTGGCAGATGTGCAGGCCGGCCTCGAGAATACGCAGGATGTTGCCATTGCCCAGCGGGTACCAAGGGTCGACGATGGAATCCTGGCCAAAGCACACGTTCATCCCGGCCCGGTCGAGCTCGGCCACGCGGGTGACGCCGCGGCGTTTCGGGTAGTTGTCGAAACGCCCTTGCAGGTGAATGCTCTCGGTCGGGCAGGACACGAAATTGATACCCGACTGCTTTAGCAGGCGGAACAGCTTGTAGCAGTAGGCATTGTCGTACGAGCCCATGGCCACGGTATGGCTGGCTGTCACCCGGGCGCCCATGCCGCGCACCCGCGCCTCTTCGGCCAGCACTTCGAGAAAGCGCGACTGCGGGTCGTCGGTCTCGTCGCAATGCACATCCACCAGGCAGCCGCTGCGCTCGGCCAGGTCCATCAGGAACTTGACCGACGACACGCCCTGGTCGCGGGTGTTCTCGAAATGCGGGATGCCGCCAACCACATCGGCACCGATGGCAACCGCTTCGGCCATCAGCGCCCGGCCGTTGGCATAAGACTCGATACCCTCCTGGGGGAAGGCGACGATCTGCAGGTCGAGCAGGTGGCGCACTTCGTCACGCACTTCGACCATGGCCTTCAGCGCGGTCAGAGTGGGGTCGGTGACATCGACATGGGTACGTACATGCTGGATGCCATGGTCCACCAGCATGCCGATGGTCTTTTTCGCGCGGTTCTTGATGTCGTCGTGGGTGGTGATCGCCTTGCGCTCGGCCCAGCGCTCGATGCCTTCGAACAGGGTGCCGCTCATGTTCCAGAGCGGCTGGCCGGCGGTCAGCGTGGCGTCCAGGTGGATGTGCGGTTCGATGAAGGGCGCCACCACCAGGTTCTGCCCGGCATCCAGGTCATCGGCAGCGCGCGTCGCCACCCCTTCGGCCTGGGGCACGATGGCGGCGATGCGTTCGCCGCTGAGCTCGATGCGGAACAGGCCGGGCTTGCCGCGCAGGCGTGCGTTGATGATGTTCATGATGCTTCTCCCTGGGCTTTGCGGGTGGCCCTACCCGCATAGTGGCCCAAGCCTTGTGGTATTTGCTACTGGCCCTATCGCCGGCAAGCCAGCTCCCACAGGTAAACCACAGCCCTGAAGTCTGTGCAGTACCTGTGGGAGCTGGCTTGCCGGCGATAGGGCCGGCGCAGGCAGCAAATCAGGCTCCGTCCAACCCCATCTGCCAGAAGTCCGCCTCCAGGCTGGACGCCTGGCCGAAAATCCCCACCAGCTCGGCAAACCGTTGCTCGGTCATGCTCCGCGCTGCCAGCTCGTCCAGATGCTTGCGCGCCGCGGTGGCGACACCCTGGTAGCCTTCACCGGCATACTCGGCGATCCACTCGCGGTACGGGTGATTGCTCAGATCGCCAATGCGCTCAGACAACGCCCGGCCAATCTCGGCGTAGCCGATCACGCAAGGCGCCAGCGCCACATGCAACTCCAGCAGGTCACCCGCGGCACCGCAGTCCAGCACATAGCGGGTATAGGCAACCGTGGCCTGGTGTTCTGGCGCGGCCTCGATATCCGCCTGGGTCAGGCCCCAGCGTGCGCACAGGCGCAAGTGCAGCTCGGTTTCATCCAGAATCGCCGCCAGCCCGGCCTGCGCGGCGCGGATGTCGGCCGGGCGTCGGCTCTTGTAGGCGGCCAGCGCCCAGGCGCGGGCGAACTGGATGAGGAACAGGTAATCCTGTACCAGATAGGTGCGGAAGGCGGCTTCGCTCAACGTACCCTCGCCCATCTGGCGCACGAACTCGTGGTCGACGTAGCTGTTCCATTGCGGCGTGGCAGCAGCCTTGAGGCGGTCGAAGATATCCATGCTCATTTGTCCTCCGGGTAGACGGCATCGAAGAAGGCCAGCTCCAGCGCCACGGTGCGCTGGTAAAAGTCAGCCGCCAGCGCGGCTTCCTGCGGGCCGACGCGGTCGAGTTCGGCTTGCAGGAAGGCAACGAAGTCCTGGAATGCTGGGTTGTCGTGCAGGGTGATCCATTCGGCGTGGACGAAGTTGTCCGGCAGCGGTTTTGGCGCCTTCAGCGCCCAGTCCAGGTACAGGCCTTCGGCGACATTGAGCACCGCCAGCGCGGCCACATAGGACCGGGTGGCCGCCGCTTCGCGCATGATCGCCTTGAAGCCTGCGGTTGGCACAGTGTCGGCCGGTTCGCTGCGTTGCGCGGGGCTTACCCCCAGGGCCTCGAAGGCGCGCAGGAAGTAGGTGTTCTCGTCACTGGAGATCATCCCCGCAAAACGACCGAAGCGCAGGCGCGCCTCGAAGGTGTCGGCGGTGGCGATGGCCGCGCCCAGCAGGGTCAGGAAGCTGTCGAGGAAGCGGTGATCCTGCACCAGGTAGTCGACCATGATCGGGTCCGGCAGGCTGCCGTCGCACAATTGGGTGACGAAACGGTGGCCAACGGCCGCCGACCAGGTCGGCTCGCTGCGTCGCAGGGACTGGCTGAAGCGTTCGGTCATGTTGCTGTCCTTGATGGGGGGGTGACAGCGAGACCGCGGTGGTTGGCATGGACGGGCCTCGCAGTGAGGCCGGCAAAAAGGCAGGTTTCAAGTCCCATCCCTTCGCCGGCATGATCCGGATCAGGTTCGAAGGGTCACCGCGCTGCAGCATCCAGCGGTTTCTCAGCCCGATGCCGGGCTCCCCTTGGTGGCGCTCAGGTATACCCCAGGGCGCCGCTGCTGTCACCACCCAATCTGGGGGGACTGGGTGACCCACAAGTGGGGGGCCCTCACCCATTTTTGACGCCCTGGTATTTAGCGCGCATCAGGCGCCACAAGGATTTGTTTAGAAACACATTCCTCGCATTTGGGTTGGCACACCCGTTGCTCTAGCCCGAGAAACGGGCAAAAAGCCACTGATGGCCGCGGGCCACGATGTCGCGAACGAGGCACAAAACAATGAAATCACCTGCCGAGACTCACCCAGCCAGGCGCGCATTCCAGCTTTCCACCCTCACCACGCTGATGCTCGGTCTCGGGCTGGTAACGGCCACCGCCGCCCCCCTCGACGACAACAGCATGCCACCGCCGACCGACCCGTCGGCCTACACCGACCAGCCAGCCGACCCGACCCAGGCGCTGCTGGACCTGTTCAACATGCCGCCGGCCAACCGAGGCTCGCTGGAGCTGACCAATGGCGTGTACGGCGACCGCGACACGGTAAGCGCCAACAACGTGTTGCCACCGGCCCTGCAAACCAACAACAAATACCCCACCAATGGCAAGCCCAGCCCGCTGTTCGGGGCGCTGCCGTTTACCCAGCAGCTACTGCTGTTCGAGGAATTCGGCACGGAGAAACTCGACCCCACGTTGCCGCAGCCGCCCCTGACCTTCCCGGTGCCCACCCTGGGCGCAGCTCCGGCGCAGGACCCCAACGTGGTGGCGCGCAGCGGCCCTAGCGGCACGGCCCTGGAAGCCTTCCTCAAACAACCGGGCCTGTACCCGTTCCCGACCCAGTATTCCAACGTGCTCGACCGCAACCCGTGGAAGGCGCAGATCGAGATGTTCCTCAACCGCCAGCCGGTCGGCTCCCCGGCGGAAGGCCGGCCACCAGGAAAAGGCTGGTCGCACCAGCGCTGGAACGAGTTCTACCCGCAGGCGGGCTTCAAGACCGCCCAGGCCGGTGCGCGCATCAATCAAGGCCTGCGTGACCGCAAGCAACTGCACAACTATGCGGTCGGCGAGTTCGCCCCGGGCGGCCTGTACTACCAGACCTCTGACATCCCGAACACGCTGGGCACCACCAAGGGCATCGACACCCGCTTCCATCCGAGGATGCCCCTGCAAAACCACAAATCGGTATGGACCTTCGACGGCACCTTCCCGCCCAAGCTGCTGATGGCGCGCTATGGCCAGCCGATCCTGATGCGCCACTACAACGCCCTGCCGATCGACCCTTCGGCCAACAACGGCTTTGGCCTGCACACCCTTTCCACCCACGAGCACAACGGCCATTCGCCGGCCGAGAGCGATGGCTATGCCAATGCCTACTTTTTTCCCGGCCAGTATTACGATTACCGCTGGCCGTTGCAGCTGGCCGGCTACGACACCATCAACACACGCGCCCAGGACGCCCGTGCGGCGTTCCCCTGCTCGCCGGGCGAAACCCTGTTCGTCAATGACGCCTCGCCAGGCCTGAAAACCTGCCAGAACGGCAGCATCAAGATCCGTGGTGACTGGCGCGAAACCATGAGCACCCACTGGTTCCACGACCACATGATGGATTTCACGGCGCAGAACGTCTACAAAGGCAACGCCGTGATGATGAACTACTACAGCGCCCTGGACCGCGGCAATGAGGCGCTGCAGGATGGCGTCAACCTGCGTTTCCCCAGCGGTTCGGGCATGCCGTGGGGCAACCGCGACTACGACGTCAACCTGGTGATCGCCGACAAGGCCTGGGATGCCAACGGCCAGCTGTGGTTCAACCCGTTCAACACCGACGGCTTCCTCGGCGACCAGATACTGGTCAACTGGCAGTACCGGCCCACGCTCAAGGTACGCGCGCGCAGCTACCGCTTCCGTATCCTCAACGGCTCGGTGTCGCGCTACTTCAAGTTCGCCGTGGTGCGTGAAATTGCCGGTACCAGTGGCGAGTTCAAAGGCCCCACCGGCTCCAACCTGTCGTATGCGCGGGTGCCGTTCCACATGATCGCCAACGACGGCAACATCATGGAACACACCGTGCCGTTCGACGGGACGATGGACCTCAACGGTGACGGCAACCTGCAGGACAACAACGGCATCCTGCCGCTGCAAGGCATCGCCGAGCGCTACGACATCATCATCAACTTCGCCAAGAACGGCATCAAGGTCGGCGACAAGCTGTACTTCGTCAACCTCGAGGAGCATCAGAGCGGCAAGGGCCCGGAAGGCGCCATCTCGCTGGCCGACGTGCTGTCGGAAAAGTACAAGCCAGTGATCAAGCAGACCAGCACAGGCCCACGCTGGGAAAACGGCGACCCAGGGATCGGCAAGTTCCTGCAGCTTGTGGTACAGCCCTACAGCGGCCAGGACCTGAGCATGAACCCGGCAGCCTATGAACCGGCCAAACCGGGCAAGGCCGCAGGCATGAAGATGCTGCCGCTGCCGATCGACCGCAACTCTGCCACCGACCAGGCCAAACTCAAGGCAGCCCGCCACCGCGAGTTCATCTTCGGTCGTTCCGACGGCACCGACACCCAGCCCTGGACCATCAAGACCGATGGCGGCTTTGGCTACAGCATGGACCCACGGCGCATCAGCGCGGCGCCACAGCTGGCCCAGCAGTCCACCGATGCCGGCTTCAGCGGCGACGGCACCCTGGAAGTGTGGAAGATCATCAACGGCGGCAATGGCTGGAGCCACCCGGTGCATGTGCACTTCGAGGAAGGCGTGGTGCTCAGCCGCGACGGCAAGGCACCGCCAGAATGGGAAAAATGGGCGCGCAAGGACGTGTATCGCATCGGGCCGGACATCGATTCTTCGGAAGAGGTGGAAGTGGCGATCCGCTTCCGCGAGTTTGCCGGTACCTACATGGAACACTGCCACAACACCCAGCATGAAGACTCGTCGATGCTGCTGCGCTGGGACCTGGAGCACCCAGGCCAGTTCCAGGTGATGCCGACCCCGCTGCCAGGCTGGGATGGCGTGGAGTACGTCGCTTCGGTTGGCCTGCCGACCTTCCGCACCAAAGACCGTGACGACGACGACGCGGCCAACAAACCGCCAGTCGCGGCCAACGACAGCGCGGCTACCACGGCCGGCAAGCCGATCACCCTGAACGTGCTGGCCAACGATACCGACCCGGAAGGCAACCTGCCGCTGACCGTCGTCGGCCTCAGCCAGCCGGACTCCGGCCAAGGCAATACCAGCACCGATGGCACCAAGGTGACCTACACCCCGCCGGCCACTGTCACCACGCCGTTCACCGCCAGCTTCAACTACTGGGCGCGTGACGCCAAGGGCGCCGAATCGGTAGCACCGGCCACGGTCAGCATCGCGGTAGGCTCGGCGGCGGTGGTCGACCAGATCCAGGTCACCAGTGCCACGGTACAGGTGCTCAGCAGCAACCGTTTCACCTGGGAAATTGCTGGCACTACCTCGGTGGCCACGGGCAACAGCATCACTGTGACCGCGGCCACTACCGGCGGCCCGGTGAACCTGGGCACCGCCACAATGACAGCCACGGGCAGTGGTGCCAGCTGGCGGTTGGTGGCAACCACCTCCGGCTACGGCCCGGCCACGCCGGCGACAGTGACCGTGAAGTCGGCGCTGGGGCAGAGCGTGACCGCGCCAGTCAGATACAAGTGAGAGTAAAGCGGGGGCCGCCATGCGGCCCATCGCCGGCAAGCCATGTGCAGTCCCTGTGGGAGCTGGCTTGCCGGCGATGTGCTGCATGGCAGCCCCGATCCCGTTATCGACGAGGACCGCATCATGTCCGGCTCATGGCGTTTCCTGCTGGTGCTCTCGCTGTTCGCTGCCAGCATCCCGTTCTGGCCGCTGCAACCGCAGCAACCCGTGGCCGAGGAAGCTGCAACGCCCTGGGGTGCCGACTACTTCCCCAACATCCCGCTGCTCACCCAGGACGGTGAAAAAGTGCATTTCTTCGACGACCTGATCAAGGACAAGGTGGTCGCCATCAACTTCATCTTCACCGGCTGTTCCGATTCTTGCCCGGTGGAAACCGCCCGCCTGCGCCAGGTACAGAAAATCCTCGGTGACCGGGTCGGCAAAGACATCTTCCTCTACTCCATCAGCATCGACCCCTACAACGACACCCCCGCCACCCTAAAGCGCTACGCCGAAAAGTTCGGTATCGGCCCCGGCTGGACGCTGCTCACCGGCGAGCCAGCCGATATCGAACAATTGCGCCGCAGCCTGGGCCTGTACATCGATGGCCTGGAAAACGGCCGCTCAAGAGACCACAACCTGAGCCTGATCATCGGCAACCAGGCCACCGGCCGCTGGATGAAAGCCTCGCCCTTCGAAAGCCCGTACATCCTCGCCGACCGCCTGGGCAACAGCCTGCACAACTGGAAACAGGCCAGCGCCATGGCCAACGACTACGCGCAGGCTCCCGAGGTGCGCGCCCCCAGCAGTGGCGAGCAGCTGTTCCGTACCCGCTGCTCGTCCTGCCACACCCTGGGCAACGCCGAACCAGGGCAGCCCGGCATCGGCCCCGACCTGCTGGGCGTGACCCGCCAGCGTGATGCCATCTGGCTGACCCGCTGGCTGAAGGAACCCGACCTGATGCTGGCCCAGAAAGACCCCTTGGCCATGCTGCTGTACGAACAGTACAACCGCGTGGCCATGCCCAACATGCGCCTGGGCGATACCGAAGTCAGCGCGCTGATGAGCTACATGGAGGAAGAAACCGCGCGCCTGCAGACGCCCCTGGCCGATAAGGGCAATCCTTAAAGGCAATTAGCCATCAGTCATTAGGCTGTCATCTTACTGTCGTATTTTTTCGGCCATCACCCAGGGTCGGGAACTATCAGCAGTGATTCGCCGTTCGCTTTCATCCGCCAGCCTTCTGCGGCTGCTGATCCTGATGCTCTGTGCAGCCACCCTGGCCTTTCTCTGGGGGCTGCACGTTTCGCAGAAGGCCGCCGCCCGCCAGGACGCGCTGTCGGCCAAGGCCGCCGAGCACCTGAACCTGGCCAGTATCGTCGGCGAAAGCCTGCGCCAGCTGGTGGATCGTGCCCAGGCCGTGGGCCGGGTCACCCAGGACGACATGAAGGTGCTGCGCCAGGGCAGCGCCAGCCTGGCGCGGATGCTTGCCGAAGATCCGGTCTTCAAGCGCATGAGCCTGTACGACCGGCAAGGCCGGCTGTTGTCGGCCAGCCATGCCGACGAGGCCGCCGAGCTGCCCGAAGACTGGTTGCGCCAGCTGCAGCGGCACGTTGCCCGCTACGGTTTCACACCGTTCCTGCCCAGCGTGCAGCCCCCCGGCCAACCGGCCACCCTGCCCAACTGGCACCTGCCCTTCCTGCTGCCGCTGACCAACCTGCCCGGCCGCGAAATCGACAATATTCTCGTGGTGCAGCTGGACATCGGCTACCTGGCGGTGCTGCTACAGCACATCGACCTGGGCAGCAGCGGGCTGGTGCGCCTGTTGCAGGATGACGGCCTGGAGCGGTTGCGCATCGATAGCAGCGGCGTGGTGGCGGCCGGCGACGCCCTGCTGCCCGGGCTGCCGGACAGCGGCAGTGAAGCAGGCATGCTGACCCAGTACGCGGCCGGCGACCCGTACCAGAGCCTGTACCGGCGCCTGCCCGAGCGGGGTTTCAGCGTGGTGGTCAGCCAGCGCCAGGACGAAATCCTCGCGCCGTCGACACTGGCCTATTCCCGGCAGTTCTGGCTGAACCTGAGCATGACCCTGATGATCCTCGCCAGCCTGCTGTGGACCTTGCGCCTGTTGCGCAAGCGCCAGGAGGCCTTCAACGCGCTGGAACAGGCCCAGCAGGTCAACCAGCAGTTGATCGGCCGCCTCGAGGACGAACACCGGCGCAGCAGCCATGCCGCGGCTACCGACCACCTCAGCGGCCTGCACAACCGGCGCCAGTTCGTCGAGGTGGCCAGCCAGGCGCTGACCCGGCAACGCGGCAAGCGCCGGCTGATGGCGATCCTGTTCATCGACATGGACCGTTTCAAGTCGATCAACGACTCGCTCGGGCACAAGATCGGCGACCTGCTGCTGCAGGCCGTGGCCGGGCGTATCCAGCGTCTGCTGGAGCCAGGCGACGAGGCTTCGCGCTTTGGTGGCGACGAGTTCGTGGTGCTGCTGGCCGGCGAGCGCAGCGAGGAACAGATCAATGCCTGGGTCCGCGTACTGGTGCAGAAGCTGTCGGCCACCTACGCGCTGGACGGCCAGGAGGTCAACACCAGCCCCAGCGTGGGCGTGAGCATCTGCCCGCGCGATGGCCAGGACATCGACAGCCTGATCCGCAGTGCCGATGCCGCGATGTACTCGGCCAAGCAGGCCGGGCGCGCCCAGTACCGTTTCTTCGACCCGTCGCTGAACCTGGCCGACATCCACGCCTTCACCCTCGAACAGGCCTTCGGCAGCGCCCTGGCCGAGCGCCAGTTCGTGCTGCACTACCAGCCACAGATCCGCCTCGACACCCAGCAGGTGCTGGGCTACGAAGCGCTGGTGCGCTGGGACCACCCCGAGTTCGGCCTGCTGTACCCGGACCGATTCATTGACCTTGCCGAGCGCAGCGGCTTCATTGTCGAACTGGGCTGGGAGGTGCTGCGCCTGGCCTGCGAGGCCTTGTCGGGTTGGGACGCCCAGGACCGCGAGACGCGGCTGGCGGTCAATGTATCCGCCCTGCAGCTGCGCCAGGCGGACTTCGCTGCACGGCTATTGAGCAAACTGCAGCAGTACGCCATCGCCCCGCAGCGGCTGGAGCTGGAAATCACCGAAACCACCATCCTCGACCCCGAAGGCACGGCGGTGGCGCACCTGCACACCCTGCGCGACGCTGGCCTGGGCATCAGCCTGGACGATTTCGGCCGCGGCTACGCCGGCTTCGCCCACCTGCACTCGCTGCCGCTGAGCAAACTGAAGATCGACCGCTCGCTGATTGCGCCGCTGTCCAACAGCCACGACGACAGCCCGATCGTGTCGTCCACCATCATCCTTGCCAAACGCCTGGGCCTGGAAGTGGTGGCCGAAGGCGTGGAAACCCGCGAACAAGTGGTGTGCCTGAAGCTTGCCGGCTGCGATATCGCCCAGGGCTACCACTTCAGCCGGCCGCTGTCGCCGGCGCAGTTGCGTGACTACCCGCTCTTCAACGGTGTCGAGGACAAGGCCTGCGTGTAACGCAAGCCAGATCGGGGCTGCTTCGCAGCCCATCGCGACACAAGGCCGCTCCCACAGGTGCAGCGCTGGACCTGCAGGCAGCGCAACCCTGTGGGAGCGGCCTTGTGTCGCGAAGGGGGCGCAAAGCGCCCCCGACAATCCCGCCAGCATCGCAGCCAGGACAGGCAACCCATTTCGGTTTATCGTGTGCCCATCATCCACTCGCCCCCGCACCATGACAGACATCGAGCGCTACCTCCGCGCCGCCACCCGTGACAACACCCGGCGCAGCTACCAGGCCGCCATCGAGCATTTCGAAACCCACTGGGGCGGTTTTCTGCCGGCCACGGCCGAGAGCATCGCCCGCTACCTGGCCGACCACGCCGACCAGCATGCCGTCAGCACCCTGCGCCAGCGCCTGGCGGCGCTCAGCCAATGGCACGTCGCCCAAGGTTTCCCCGACCCGACCAAGGCGCCGCTGGTGCGCCAGGTGCTACGCGGCATCCGCACCTTGCACCCGACCCCGCCCAGGCAAGCCGCGCCGCTGTTGCTGCAACACCTGCAAAGCGCAGTGGAGTGTTTCGAAGAAGAAGCCCGCCAGGCCCGGGAACAGCATGACCTGGCCACCCTGCGCCGGGCGCGTCGCGACGCTGCGCTGCTGTTGCTGGGTTTCTGGCGCGGTTTTAGGGGTGATGAACTGGCACGCCTGCGCGTGGAGCATATCCAGGCCGAGGCCGGTGTCGGCATCACCCTGTTCCTGCCGCGCAGCAAGGGCGACCGCGAGGCCCTGGGCGTACAACACCGCACCCCGGCCCTCAAGGCCTTGTGCCCGGTCACGGCCTACCTGCAATGGCTGGAAGTCGCCGGCATCGCCCATGGGCCAGTGTTCCGCAAGCTCGACCGCTGGGGCAACCTCGGCGACACCGCGCTCAACAGCAACAGCTTGGTCGGCCTGCTGCGGCGCATGCTGGAACGCGCCGGGGTACCGGCGGCGCTGTATACCGGCCACTCGCTGCGCCGTGGCTTCGCCACCTGGGCCACGGCCAACGGTTGGGAGTTGAAGGCGCTGATGAGCTATGTGGGCTGGAAAGACGCCAAGTCGGCATTGCGCTACATCGACGCGGCGCAGCGCTTTGGCGAACTGGCCGTGCTACCGGCCAGCCAGGCGCAAAAGCTCATTCCTTGAAGGTGTGCCGGGCGATGCCGCCAATTTCCGGGCTGATGGCATACAGGTCGCCAGCGTCGGGGTAATGGTGCAGGTCTTCGGCACTCATGCCGAAGCGCGCGGTACTGATGAACAAGGTATTCATGCCCGCCCCGCCGAAGCAGCAACTGGTGGGGCACGGCACTGGCATCAGCACCTGGTCGGTGAGGTGGCCGTGGCGGTCATAGCGCAGCAGGCAACTGCCATGGTACTGGCACACCCATAGGCCGCCTTCGCGGTCCAGCGCAAGGCCGTCCGGGCGCCCCAGTTCGGCAGGGGTTTCGGCAAACAGGGTGACCGCACCAAGCCGGCCTTCGGCCAGGTAGCTGGCGCGGTAGATCGAGCGCGCCGCCGAATCGACGAAGTACACCGTGTGGCCATCCTGCGACCAGGCCAGGCCGGTGGGCAACGCCATGTCGTCGTGGATCACCTGGTCGCTCAACTGCCCGTCAAAGCGGAACAGCGCCCCGGTGTTGCCACTCAGGGCATCGTCCATCAGCCCGGTTACGAAGCGGCCCTGCGGGTCGCAGGCGCCGTCGTTGAAACGGTAGGTCGACCGTGGGTGAACCGAGACCGAATGCCGGCGTACCTTGCGCAGCGGCACGTCGAAGATGGCCACGCAGGCATCCTCGGTGAAAATCAGGTTGCCCTGGTCGGTCAACGCCAACGCGCCGATGCGTGCCGCGGATTCGTACAGGCATTCGGCTTCGCCATCGGTTGTCAGGCGGTTGATCCGCCCGCCAGAGATATCGACGAAGTACAACGCGCCGCTGCATTCATCCCAGACCAGGCTTTCGCCCAGGTCGGCGCGGGTGTTGGCGACGTTGACTGGCACGTAGCTGCATGCCTTGAGGCGGTTACGCAGTTCGCCCACCTCCGCCAGCGTCATGGAACAGGCCAGTCCCAGGCCCTGTGCGGCATCGGTGAAGACCGCAACGTTGTCGTGGAAAGGCTCTGTGACGGGCATTTGCTGGCTACCTTCGATTCTCCCTTCTACGATAACAACAAAAAAATCAATGACTTAATATTAAAAGCATGTAACTTTGATATCTCATGGATATCACCGCCGATTCACCGGGCCGAAGGACCGCAGGATGATCGAGACACGTTTGCTTCGGCAGTTCGTTGCCGTGGCCGAAGAGCTGCACTTCCACAAGGCCGCCGCGCGCCTGCACATGGCGCAACCACCGCTGAGCCAGGCGATTGGTCGCCTCGAGGACAAGCTCGGTTTCAGCCTGTTCCTGCGCAACAAGCGCGGGGTGCGGCTGACTGCAGCGGGCACGGCCTTCCTCGACACCGCCTACCGCACGCTGGCCGAGCTGGAACAGGGCATCGAGTATGCGCGCAATGTGTCCGCCGGCATCTGCGGCAAACTGGACATCACCGCCATTTCCATCGCTTATTACGAGTCGCTGCTCACCACCTTGCGCTGCTTTCGCGAGGCGTACCCGAACGTGCAGCTGACCATCCGCGAGATGCCATCGGCCTCGCAGGCCAAGGCCCTGCTGGCCGGTGAGGCGGATATCGGCTTCATGCGCAGGTTGCCGTTGCCGGCAGGCACCCTAGAGTCACGTTTGCTGCTCGACGAGCAAATCGTCATGGCCCTGCCCGCCCGCCACGCCAAAGCACAGGAAGGGGCGGTAGACCTGCGCGAGTTCGCTGATGAGGATTTCGTCTTCACCCCGCAAGCCCTGGGCAGCGGCTACCACGCGCAGTTGACGGCGCTGTGCGAGGCGGCGGGTTTCTACCCCAGGGTGGTGCAGGAAGCGGCACAGGTCCACACCCTGCTCGGCCTGGTGGCCTGTGGTTTTGGCGTGGCCCTGGTGCCGGCCTCGTTCATCGGCTCCATACCGCGCGAGCGCGTGCAGTTCCGAGCAATCCTGCCAATCGACGACCAGCCCACCCCGGGCCTGGGCTTGTACATGAAATGGAACGCCCGGAATGCTTCACCGGCGCTGGCCAACTTCATTGCCATGTTCGAGAACCTGGGCGGGGCTGGGCATCAGGGGGCACTGTCCAGGAACAGCACCACATAACCCCCTCTCATAGAACGGCACATGACTCATTGAATTAGCAGGGGCCCTGTGGGAGCTGCTGGTCACTGTCTTCGGTATGGATACGATCGCGTTCATACCTGTCCTTCTTGTGTCGCCTGTACTGGCCTCTTCGCGGGTAAACCCGCTCCCACAGGATCACCGCAAAGGCTGAATCCGTGCAGTCCCTGTGGGAGCGGCTTCAGCCGCGAACACTGGCGCAGCCGGTGCCATGCACCGCGTTGAGTTCTTCGCGGCTAAAGCCGCTCCCACAGGGTACGCGGACCGCTTGCGAATACAGTTCTCTACGCGACAGCACAGCCCAAGGGACTCTGCGTTGCGCAGCGCCACAGCCGCCCGATATCACAAGCCCGCGCCCGCAGCAGCCCAGCGGCATTGGTACATGCCTGCTCCAGGCTCATCGGCCCGCTGGCCAGGGCAAAGGCAGCATCGACACCATGGGCATACAGCTGCTGGTAGCCTTCACCCAAGGTCCCGGCCAACACCACCACCGGCACCCCGTGGCGTTTGGCAACCCGGGCCACGCCCATCGGCGTCTTGCCACGCAAGGTCTGGGCGTCGAAGCGTCCTTCGCCGGTCACCACCAGGTCTGCGCCCTGCACCAAGGCATCCAGGCCGGCCAGTTCGGCCACCACTTCCACCCCTGGGCGGAACTGCGCGCCCATGAAAGCACGCGCGGCGAACCCCATGCCGCCGGCAGCGCCACAGCCAGGGTAGTCCCGCACATCCTCACCCAGCAGCTGCGCACAATGGTCGGCAAAATGCCCCAGAGCCTGGTCCAGCGCCTGCACCTGCTGTGGGTTGGCGCCCTTCTGCGGGCCGAAGATCGCCGAGGCGCCATTGGCGCCACACAGCGGGTTGTCGACGTCTGCTGCGACTTCGAACTGCACCTCGGCCAGGCGCGGGTCGAGGTCGCTGGCATCGATGCGGGCCAGCTTGGCCAAGGCCAGGCCGCCCTCCTCCAGCGCTTGCCCATCGGCGTCCAGCAGGCGCAGGCCCAGCGCCCGCAACATGCCGCTGCCCGCGTCGTTGGTGGCACTGCCGCCGATGGCCAGCACTACCCGTTGCGCGCCGGCGGCCAGGGCGGCGGCAATCAGCTCGCCGGTGCCCCAGGTGCTGCTGCGGCAGGCATCGCGCTGGCCTGGCGGCACCAACTGCAGGCCACTGGCCTGGGCCATTTCGATGATCGCCGTGCGGCTTTGCGGCAGCCAGCCCCAGCCCGCCTCCACGCTTTGCCCCAGCGGCCCGCGCACGGTCTGACGACGCAGTTCGCCGTGGCTGGCAGCGAGAATCGCATCCATGGTGCCTTCGCCACCGTCGGCCATCGGGCACTCGACCAGCTCGGCCTCCGGCCAGGCCTCGCCCAGGCCCGCCGCAATGGCGCGGGCGACACCGGCAGCGTCGAGGCTGTCCTTGAACGAGTCGGGGGCAATGACGATCTTCATGGGGTTTCTCCTGTCCTGATGAGCGGCATGCTGACAGGTGGCTGCCAAGGAGGCCTCGGTCAAATGCACAAAACGCCGGGCGGGTTGTTTGGGCAGATGCCTTTCGCCTGCACTGGCCCTATCGCCGGCAAGCCAGCTCCCACAGGTTCAACACAGGCCTGAGAGCAGCATGCATCCTGTGGGAGCTGGCTTGCCGGCGATAGGGCTGGTGCAGGCAGCCCTTCAGTCGGCAGGCAGCAGCTGCAACCCCAGGTACAAGCTAAGCATCCCTTCCATGCGCAGCGGGTCGACCTCGCCCAGCTCGGCAATCCGCTCCAGGCGGTAGCGCAGGCTGTTGCGGTGGATGCCCAGGGCATCGGCACAGGCCTGGCTCTGGCCGTCATGGGCACACCAGGCGCGCAGGGTGGTGAGCAACTGCCCGCTGCTGTCCTTGCTGCGAATACGCTGCAACGGCTCCAGCAATTCATCCAGCGCATCATCGTTGCGATGCCGCCACAGCAATGCCGGCAACCGGTAGCGCTGCAGGCTGAGCAGGCGCTCGCCCGGCAGTACCTCGCGTCCATAGGCCAACAGGTCGCGCACCCGGCGATAACCCCGGCGCAGTTGCTCCAGGCTTTGCGCGGCACTGCCCAGGGCCAGCCGCTCCACTTCCCAGCCATGGCGCTGCAGGCGTTCCAGCAGGCGAGGTTCGTCCAGCACCACGCCTGCCGGGCGACACCACAACAACGACTGGCGGGCCGGGCTTACGCACCAACTGTCCGGGTAGCGGCTCATCAACCATGCCGCCAGGGTTTCGGCGGCTGGCCCCGAGGCCAGTTCGAACAGGCACGGTACCCGCGGCAACTGGGGTTTCAGGCCCAGTTGCCGGGCCTCGTCGAGCAACCGTGGAGAATCGCCGCTGCCGCCCAGCAGCAGGGCCAGCAAATCGTCACAGCGCTGCCGCCGCCATTGCTGGTCGGCCTGCAAATGGCGCTGGGCCAGCAGCATTTCGGCGGTCATGCGCACCAGTTCACCATAGGTACGCACTTGCTGCGGGTCACCGGTCAGGCCGAGTACGCCCATCAATCGGCCATCCAGCATCAGCGGCAGGTTCACCCCGGGCTGCACGCCCTTCAGGCATTTGGCCGCGTCGGTATCCAGCTCGACGATGCGGCCGTTGGCCAGCACCAGTTGCGCGCCCTCGTGGCGGGTGTTGATACGCTCCGGCTCGCCACTGCCAAGGATCAACCCCTGGCTGTCCATGACATTGACGTTGCATGGCAGAATGGCCATCGCGCGGTCAACGATATCCTGCGCCAGGTCATGGTCGAGTTCGAACATTGAACGGTCCTTTGGGTGTCAGGGTTTTGGGCTCGGGCACAGCAGCCCGGTTGCAAGTGCTGTGCAAAAGCACAAAGACAGGCACGCCGCAGTCCCCGAGACTCGTCAGGGCGAGCGCCGGAACAGGCGACGCGGCGACAACCATAACAACAGAGAACCCGATCATGGCATACAGCCCCGCCCCTGACCAAGGCACGGACACCAACCGCAACGCGCTGTACCGGCGCATCACCCTGCGGCTGATTCCGTTCATTTTCATCTGCTACCTGTTCAACTACCTGGACCGCGTCAACGTCGGCTTTGCCAAGCTGCAGATGCTCGACGCGCTCAAGTTCAGCGAAACGGTGTACGGCCTTGGCGCCGGCATCTTCTTCATCGGCTATGTGCTCTGCGGCCTGCCAAGCAACCTGGCGCTCAACCGCTTCGGCCCGCGACGCTGGATCGCGCTGATGATGATCGCCTGGGGCAGCCTCTCCACCTGCCTGCTGTTCGTCACCACACCCACCGAATTCTACGCCCTGCGCCTGCTGACCGGCGCCGCCGAAGCCGGCTTTTTCCCGGGCGTGGTGCTGTACCTTTCGCGCTGGTTCCCGGCGGCCCGTCGCGGTCGCATCATGGCCCTGTTCATGTCGGCGATCCCGGTATCGGGCCTGCTCGGCGGGCCATTCTCCGGCTGGATCCTGCAACACTTCGCCGCTGGCCAGCACGGCCTGGCCGGCTGGCAATGGATGTTCCTGATCCAGGGCCTGCCGACCGTTGCCCTGGGTGTACTGGCGGTGTTCCTGCTCAGTGACGGCTACCAGAAAGCCGCCTGGCTGAGCCCGGCCGAACGCCAGCTGATCGCCGCCGACCTCGAAGCAGATGCCGCCGGCAAGCCGAGCACCACCGGCGACAGCGTGCTCGCCGTGCTGACCAACCCGCTGATCTGGACCTTCGGCTTCGTCTATTTCTGCATCCAGAGCGGTGTGTACGCGATCAACTTCTGGCTGCCGTCGATCATCAAGAACATGGGCTTCGACAACCCGCTGCTGATCGGCTGGCTCAGCGCCATCCCGTACCTGCTGGCCGGTGTGTTCATGATCCTCTGCGGGCGTTCGGCCGACCTGCGCAACGAGCGCCGCTGGCACCTTGTAGTACCGATGCTGATGGGCGCTATCGGGCTCTTGATCGCGGTGAACTTCGCCGGCAACCCGGCCATCGCCATCCTCGGCCTGTCGATCGCCACCATGGGCGCGCTCACCGGCCTGCCGATGTTCTGGCCGATGCCCACCGCGCTGCTCAGCGCCGGCGCGGCTGTCGCGGGCCTGGCGATCATCAACTCGGTGGGCCAGATGGCCGGTTTCCTCAGCCCGTACCTGGTCGGTTTCATCAAGGACCAGACCGGCTCGACCGATGCCGCGCTGTATTCGCTGGCGGCGTTGATCGTGCTGGGTAGCCTGGTGGCCTTGCGGGTTACCCGGGCTGGTGCGCTGAGTACTGCAAGGGCCAGTTGAGGCATTCGCGGGTAAACCCGCTCCCACAGGATCACCATCAACTTGAAGATTGTGGGATCCATGTGGGAGCGGGTTCACCCGCGAAGAGGCCCGCCCAGACCACGCACAATCCCCACCCTCCACCGATCGTCAGCTCAGCGCATCCCCTCCCCAGCCCAGGCGTCAAATGATTCCAAAGGTCCCTTTGGAGAACCCCCATGACCCAGCACGCCGTGGCCCGCCTGGCCCAACTCGACGAACACCGCCCCCTGCGCGTCCAGGCCGGCAACGAGGAGATCATCCTAATCCGCCAGGGCGACCAGGTGCACGCCTACCAGGGCAACTGCCCCCACGAAGGCGCGCCACTCAATGAAGGCGTGGTGTGCGGCGGCCTGCTGGTGTGCCCCTGGCACAAGGCCGCGTTCGCCGTGGACGAGGGCGCGGTCTGCGAGCCGCCGGCCCTGGCCGACCTGCGACGCTACAAAACCTGGGTCAAGGGCGACGAGGTCTGGGTCGACGACCAACCCCTGCCCAGAACCGAGCCGCCCCGCCACAGCGACGCCCGCTGTTTCGTGGTGGTCGGCGCCGGTGCCGCGGGCAGCGCCGCAGTCGCCACCCTGCTGGCCCATGGCTTTGCCGGCCACCTGGTCTGGGTCGATCAGGAGCGCCAGCCAGCCTACGATCGTACTTCCCTCAGCAAATTCGTGATCGCCGGGCAGATGCCGCCCGATGAGGTGCCGGCCCTGCTCGACGCCGACGCCCTGCGCAAGGGCCAGCTGGAGCGCAAGCATGGCAAGGTGCGCACCCTGAACACCCAGAAACGCCAGATCACCCTGGCCGACGGCCAGCAGTTCGACTATGACGCCTGCCTGCTGGCCACCGGCGGCAAGGCGCTGCGGCCCGATATCCCGGGTGTCGACCTGCCCGGGGTATTTACCCTGCGCTCACGGGAAGATGCCGCACACCTGCTGGACGCTGCCGAGCCCGGCCAGCCGGCAGTGATCGTCGGCGACGGTTTCATCGGCCTCGAGGCCGCCTCGGCCTTGCGCAAGTACGGTGTGCAGGTGCACCTGGTCACCCGCCATGAGGTTCCCCTGGCCCGGCAGCTGGGCGAGCGCATCGGCCGTAGCATCCGCGAGTTGCACGAACGCAAGGGGGTCACCTTCCACGGCCCCACCGAGGTCGAGCGGATCGAGGGTCAGGGCAAGGTCGAGGCCGTGCTGCTGGCCAACGGTGAACGGCTACAGACGCCATTGGTGCTGCTGGGCATCGGGGTCAGACCGGCGACCGCTTTCATCCAGGGGGTGCTGCTGACCGAGGACAAGTCGGTGCAAGTCGACGCTGAAATGCGCGCTGCAGATGGCCTGTGGGCCGCAGGGGATATAGCCACCTTCCCGCTCAGCGGGCGCCCGGTGCGTATCGAACACTGGCGCCTGGCCCAGCAACATGGGGTAATCGCCGCCGCCAACATGCTTGGCGAGCAGCGCCGCTATGCCGACGTGCCGTTCTTCTGGACCTACCAGCACGGCCGCACCTACGAAGTACTGGGCCACGCCCGGGACTGGAACCGCATCGAGTTCGTCGGCGAGCCGGAAAAAGGCGACTTCATCGCCTTGCAATGCGTCGATGAGCGGGTCGAGGCGGTCATCGCCAAGGGCTATTCCGATGCCATGGCGACGCTGTCGCAACGCCTGAAGCGCCCGTTGACCTTGCAGGAGGCCTTGGCGCTGATCGGTTGAGGCTGCCTTTCATTGCGCCCCGGTTGTGTGTAAAACGGGAAGATCAGCCTACTGCACAAGGACCCAAGCGCATGATCTACCGCCCCCTCGGCCACAGTGGCCTGCAGGTTTCCGCCCTTACCCTGGGCAGCATGATGTTCGGCGAGCAGACCAGCACCGAGGACGCCCTGCGCATCATCGACAAGGCCTGGGACCAGGGCATCAACTTCATCGACACCGCAGACGTGTACAACGCCGGGCGCGCGGAGGAAATCGTCGGCGAAGCGGTGGCTCGCCATCGCCAGGACTGGATCGTGGCCAGCAAGGTCGGCTTCGGCCCGGCCGATGGCCTGCCCAACCGCAGCGGGCTGTCGCGCAAGCACATCTTCAATGCCCTGGAGGCCACGCTGACGCGCATGGACATGGACTACCTGGACATCTACTACCTGCACCGCGAAGACCACAAGGTGCCGATGGAAGAAACCGTTCAGGCCATCGGCGACCTGCTGCGCCAGGGCAAGATCCGTTACTGGGGCGTGTCCAACTTCCGCGGCTGGCGCATCGCCGAGGCCTGCCACATTGCCGAGCGCCTGGGCGTGCCCAGGCCAGTGGTGAGCCAGCCGCTGTACAACATCGTCAATCGCCAGGCCGAGCCGGAGCAACTCACCGCAGCCGGCGCCCATGGCCTGGGCGTGGTGCCGTTCAGCCCGCTCGCGCGGGGCGTGCTCAGCGGCAAGTATGCGCCGGGGGCGGTGCCGGATGCCGGTAGCCGTGCCGGGCGCCAGGACAAGCGCATCATGGAGGTGGAATGGCGCCAGGAGTCGCTGGCCATCGCCCGGCAGATCCAGGCCTATGTGGAGGCCAAGGGCGTGGGTATCGTCGAGTTCGCGATTGCCTGGGTGCTGAACAATCGGCTGGTCAGTTCGGCGATTGTCGGGCCGCGTACGGAAGAACAGTGGGATACCTATGGCGGCGCGCTGGCGGTGAAGATTACCGCAGAGGATGAAGCGTTTATTGATTCGCTGGTCACGCCGGGGCATGCGTCGACACCGGGGTTCAATGATGTGGCGCATTATGTGAGTGGGCGGTTGGCCCGTAGCTGATCGTTCTCCTGTTCTGGCCTCTTCGCGGGTAAACCCGCTCCCACAGGATCACCTATGCCTTCAGGGCCTGTGCAACCCCTGTGGGAGCGGGTTTACCCGCGAAGAGGCCGGAACAGGCGACATCCAAGCTGCTGGAACAAATCATTGGGGAGCCCAATGCCGGGCTCCCGGTCCCCCCTTTCCCCAATCACCTCGGTATCGTGCGCACCATTGGTTTTCCACCTCTGGAGCAGCAATGAAACTCTTGCAACCCCTGAAAGTCGGCCCGCTCACCCTGCCCAACCGCGTGTTCATGGCCCCCCTCACCCGCCTGCGCAGCCTCGAGCCGGGTGACGTACCTACCTCGCTGATGGCCGAGTACTACCGCCAACGCGCCAGCGCCGGGCTGATCATCACCGAAGCCACGCAGATTTCCTTCCAGGCCAAGGGCTATTCCGGCTCGCCGGGCATCCACAGCGCCGAGCAGATCGCCGCCTGGAAGCATGTCAACGAAGGCATCCACGCCGATGGCGGCCATAGCGCCGTGCAGGTGTGGCACACCGGGCGGGTATCGCACACTTCCCTGCAACCCGGCGGCGAAGCACCGGTGGCACCTTCGGCGCTGCCGGCCGCTGCCCGCACTACCCTGCGTGACGAGCACGGCAACCTGATGCGTGTGGAAACCTCTGCGCCGCGTGCGCTGAGCGAGGCGGAAATCGCCGGCATCGTTGCCGACTTCGGCCAGGCGGCGGCCAATGCCCGTGAAGCCGGGTTCGACTTCATCGAGCTGCACGCCGCCCACGGCTACCTGCTGCACCAGTTCCTCACCCCCAGCGCCAACCAACGCGAAGATCGCTACGGCGGCAGCGTCGAGAACCGTGCGCGTATCGTGCTTGAAGCAGTGGACGCGGCGATTGCCAGCTGGAGTGCCGAACGCGTGGGTATCCGTGTGTTCCCGCTGGGTGGTTTCAATGGCGTGGACAATGGCGAGGACCAGGAAGCCGCAGGCCTGTACCTGATCCGCGAACTGGCCAAGCGCAACCTTGCCTACCTGCACCTGTCCGAACCGGACTGGGCCGGCGGCAAGCCGCTGCGTGACGAATTCCGCCAGGCGATTCGTGCGGCCTACCCGGGGGTGATCATTGCTGCCGGTGCCTACACCGCCGAGAAAGGTGAAGACCTGATCGGGCGTGGCTTGATCGATGCCGTAGCGTTCGGGCGCAGCTTCATTGCCAACCCGGACCTGGTAGAGCGGCTGCGGGTGCAGGCGCCGTTGAATGCGCACCGGGCGCAGTTCGATTATGCCAATGGGGCTGAGGGGTATACGGATTATCCGTTCCTCAAGCAGGCGTGATGCTGAAAGAGGGAGCTCATGGGCTCCCTTTTTTGTTGCCTGTGCCGGCCTCTTCGCGGGTGAACCCGCTCCCACAGGGACTCCACAAAGTTCAAGTCTGTGGTGATCCTGTGGGAGCGGGTTCACCCGCGAAGAGGCCGGTAGCTTTAACCCAGCTGCGCCAGGGCCTGCGCGGCATAGGCATGCGAACGCTGCCGCGCCAGCGGGTCGTGAATGCGGCAGTCGATCATCAGTTCATCCGCCCCGGTCTGCTCGATCAGCGTGCGCAACCCTTCCCTTACCCGCTCCGGTCCGCCGGCCACGGTGCAGGCCATCACCTGCTCAAGTACCGCGCGCTCATGGTCCGGCAGGCTTTCGACATACCCCTCCTGCGGCTTGGGCAACAGGCCGAAGCGCCCGACATGCAGGTCCAGCATCCACTTGCGATGGGAGCTGGCCAGGTAATCCGCCTCGGCGTCGCTGTCGGCGGCGAACAGGTTCATGCCCACCATCACATACGGCTTGGCCAGTTGTGCCGAAGGCTGGAAGTTGGCCCGGTAATGGGCAATGGCCTGCAGCAGGTAGCGCGGGGCAAAGTGCGAGGCGAAGGCATAGGGCAGGCCCAGTTTCGCTGCCAGGTCGGCGCCGAACAGGCTGGAGCCGAGGATCCACACCGGGATGTCATGCTTGCCCGGCACACCGCGCACGCGGCGCTGGCCGTTGTCGGCCAGGTAGTCGCGCAGTTCGGCGATGTCCTGGCTGAAGTCGCGCTCTGGCGCAGCACCACGCAAGGCGCGCACGGTCGGCCCGGAGCTGCCCGGCGCACGGCCGAGGCCCAGGTCGATGCGGCCAGGGTGCAGGGTGTCGAGCGTGCCGAACTGCTCGGCCACCACCAGCGGCGCGTGGTTGGGCAGCATGATGCCACCGGCGCCGACGCGGATATGCCGGGTGGCGTTGGCGATTTCGTTGATGACCAGTGACGTGGCGGCCGAGCCGATGCCCGGCATGTCGTGGTGTTCGGCGATCCAGTAGCGGCTGTAGTGCTGTTGCTCGACATGGCGCGCCAGTTGGCGGGACTCTTCGATCGCGTCGGCGAAGGTCTTGCCTTCGCCGATCATGACCAGGTCCAGTACGGACAGTGCAGTCATGGGGTCTCCACAGGGATTATCAGTGACTGCCAGTTTCCCTGCTGCGCAGCCAGTGATAAACCCGGCTTCAGGCCCGGCATAGGGGCCTGCCATTCCCCAATCAGTATTCCCAGGGCACGCCCGGTTCCCAGCTGGCCACCAGCAGATCAATGAAGCCGCGTACCCGTGGCGACAGGTGGCGCTTGCTTGGGTACACGATGCGAATCGGGTCCGCTGGCGGCCGATAGGCTTGCAGCACTTCCACCAGGGTGCCGGCGCGCAGGTCGTCGCCGGTAATGTAGGTGGGCAGGTGAATCAGCCCGAAACCCGCACGCGCGCCGTCGAGCATCGCCTCGGAGCTGTCGATGTTCAGCCGCCCGGGGTCTTCGCACAAGTGCAGCCCCGCTTCGGTATGGAAGCGCCACGGCATGGCCTTTTCACCGGCCAGGAAGGCGATCTTGTCGTGGCCGTAGAGGTCGCTGGGCACCTGCGGTACGCCGCGTGCGTCCAGGTATGCGGGTGAGGCGCAGGTAACGAACTGCTGCCAGGCCACCGTGCGCGTCAACAGTTGCGAGTCTTCCTTCGGTGCACCGATACGCACCGCAACGTCGATACCCTCCTCGACCAGGTCGACGAAACGGTCGGTGAAGCGGATATCCGCGCGCAGCTCGGGCCACTGCTTCAGGTAGCGGTCGAGAATCGGCAGCACATGGCGCTGGCCGAACGACAGGGGTGCTGTCAGGCGCAGGGTGCCGGTGGGCTTGCCACGGCGCTGGGCCATGGTGCTTTCCACCTCGTCCAGGTCATCCAGAATCTGCCGCCAGCGCTCGTAGGCCACCAGGCCCTCGTCGGTCAGGCTGAGCTTGCGCGTGGTGCGGTTGAGCAGGCGCACGGCCATGCGCGCCTCCAGGCGAGCGATGCTCTTGCCCACCGCCGAACGCGTCAGGCCCAAGGTGGCGGCGGCGGCGGTAAAACTGCCGGCCTTCGCGGCGCTGACGAAGGCGGCGATGTCGCCGAAGCGGTTGGGTTCCATGGGGGTTCCTGAGTCTGGTGCGGCCGGTTTAGATGGGTATGGATTTGTGAAATGCAAGCAGGACCGTCGAGAGCGATCAAGCGAAAACCTTGATCGCCAATAAATGCACCGGATAGAACAGGTAGCCCCAACGCCCCACTGCTGGCACCCGCCAATCATCATGACGCAGCAACAGCAACCCGACCGGAATCGCCAAGGCTGCAGCAATCAGCGTCAGCACGGTAATGGGCGCCAACAGATGTTCCCGCAACCAACTGTTGGTCAGGTTCCCACCCATGGCCAACAGGCAAGGCAACACCCAGGCCGCCCCTCCCTTGCGGCGGGCCATCAACCAGGCGCCCGGTAGCATCACCCCCGGCAGCCCGTACATCAGCTGTTCGCTGAACAACCACCCTGCAAGCAGACCGGCAACGCCAAGCACGCGCGCCGACCTCGACGAATGATGCACGCCCCAGGCAACCAGCAAGCCCAACACCAGGGTCGGCATCACGCTGAACGTTGGCGAACCACTTTCCAGCCAACGGTATACGGGCTCCGACAGCACCGCGAACACCAGCATCAACCCCAGATAACGCAGGTTGCCGGGGGTATACAGCGCCCCGCCCCTGGCGCGCCCCACATTCACTGCAATCGCCAGGCAGAACAGCGGAAACGCCAACCGGCCCAGTACGAACAGGCCATCGGCAGCAGGCCACAGGAAACGCAGGTGGTCGGCAACCATGGTCAGCATCGCCGTCCACTTGACCAGGTCCTGCCCGGCTGATCGCATGCCTCAGCGCCCGGGCTCGACTGTGGCGGGCCCCAGGTAACGGTCGGTCCAGGCAGCCAGCGGCAAAGGTGGCTGCTGCTCGACGATCCGTCGCCAGATCAGCACCAGGTCGTCGCCATTGAACGCCGCCCCTGGTCCGGCGCCCTTCCACATCGACGGCACATCGGCAATCCAGTGCCCCTGGCTGTCTCGGTGGGCCATGTTGAAGCGGAACGTGTAGTTCCCCGGGATGCCCATGCGCAGGTCGCTGACCACCAGCGCATCGCCGACCTGGTCGTAGCGCAGCCAGTCATCGGTGAACCAGCGCAAACGCTGGTGCAGCGGGTGCCCGGCCAGCGCTTGCGCCAGTTGCAGATTACGCGGCAAACGCTGCATTTCTGGCGCTTGCTGGTCGAACCCGCTGCTGATGCCTTCGTAGTAATCACCATCCGGGGTCTTGGCCAGCACCCGCCAGACCAGGCTGTTGAAGGCTATCGGCACGGCACGTACCTGGCTGACGGCGATACCTTGGCGATCGAGGGCAGCCTGGAAACGCTGCTCGGCCGCCATGCGTCCGGCCAGGCCGAAACCCAGGTAGGCTGCGCTGAATACCAGGGCCAAGGTGAGTAACTGCGTAGCCTTGCGCGTCAGCCCTTTGATGATTGCGTAGATCACCGCGGCCAGCAGCGGCACGGTGTAGACCGGGTCGATGATGAACACCGCTGCCCAGCTTTCCGGGGTCGCCTGCAAGGGCCAGAACAACTGCGTGCCGTAGACCGTGAAGGCATCGAGCAACGGGTGGGTGACCAGCACCAGCCAGAACGCCAGGAACAGCCTGGGCAAGGTATAGCCTTTGCCAGGCCAGCACTTGTTGACCAGCCAGGCCAGCAGCAAGGCCAACCCGGTGAGCACGAACAGGGAATGAGAAAAGCCGCGGTGGTAGGTCATCTGCGACACCGGGTCGGCGTAGCGGATGATCACGTCCAGGTCGGGAAGCGTGCCCAGCGCCGCGCCATACAGCAGCGAGCGGCGGCCCTGGATGCGGCCGAGTACGGTACCTTGCAGGGCCGCGCCGAGTACGGCCTGGGTGATGGAGTCCAAGGGTGGCATTCCTGAAAAGGTGGTTTCCAGAAGCTACCTTCATCCTGCCCTGATGCGCAATTCCCTTGGTTATGGGTTTTCATTGTGGGAGATGGCCCAGCCCTTTGGGCTGCGCTGTCGCGTAGATAACTGAAATTGCAAGCAATCCGCGTACCCTGTGGATGCGTCAGAACAACTGCCAGGTGTACACCAGCGTCAAGCGGTTCTCGTCGATGTCGCTGCGGTAGTTGGACCGGGCCATGGCATTGCGCACCCGGATCCCCAGCCCCTTCAGCACCCCGCCCTGCACGGCGTAACCGATGTCCAGGTCGCGCTCGCGGTCGCGCCCTTCATAACCCAGCCCAGTGTCGACATTGTTACCGGTGATGTAGCGCATGGTCGCCGTCAGCCCCGGCACGCCCATGGCCGCGAAATTGTAGTCGTAGCGCACCTGGTACGAGCGTTCGTCGGTGTAGGCGAACTCATAGGTCGGCACTTCGTTACCCAGCGGCGAGATGTTGGCGAATACCCGTGGGAACGGGCTGTCGCCATAGATGCCCTGGTAGCCTGCATGGAAGCTGTGCCCGCCATGCCGGGCCGTGAACATCGAGAAAAACGCCTGGTTGTCGATGTTGCCGAGCAACGCATCGCCATCCTCGCGTGCAGTGAAATACCCCAGGTTGGCGCTGAGCACCCAGTTGCCTACGGGCTTGCTGTGCTTGAGGCCGACAAAGCCCTGTTCGTAGATGTCCTCCAGTTGCCCGTACCACAGGCTGACGCTGCTCTGGTTGGCATTGAACGCATAGTCCCCGCCCAGGTAGTTGAAGGCATCGCTTTCTGCCTGGCGCATCGGCACATGGCCGAGCATGGCGTTCATCTTGCCGTCGCCGCCTTCGTTGCGCAGGTGAGTGCTTTTCAGGTGCCCGGCCTGCACGGTCAGGCCGTCGATTTCCGCCGAACTCAGGCTTGCGCCCTGGTAGGTCGGCGGCAACAGGCGGATGTCGCTGAAGGTCAGCACCGGCAGGTTGGGTTGCAGTTCGCCGACGCGCAATTCGGTCCTGGACAACCGGGCCTTGAAGGTGGGCGCCAGGCGGCTGTATTCGTCGGCAGCGCGGCCATCGCCGTGCACCGGCAGCAACCCGGTGTTGGTGCGGTCGGGGCTGCTGTCGAGCTTGATGCCCAGCAGGCCCAGGGCGTCCACGCCAAAGCCGACCGTGCCTGGGGTGTAGCCCGACTTGAAGTCGAGGATGAAGCCCTGGGCCCACTCCTCGGCCTTGGACTGCCGGTTGGCCCCGACGATGTCGGAGAAGTCGCGGCTGAAGTAGTAGTTACGGGCACTCAGGGTGGCCTTCGAATCTTCGAAGAAGCCGCCTTCGGCGGCCAGCAACGGTTGGCTGAGCAAAGTCAGGCCCAGGGCGACGCAAGGGGTGTTGTTCATTCCGAAGCTCTCTTGATCTTGTTTTTATGGGTAAAGCGTTGGAAGCACGGCGGTTCATGGGGTACGGCGCAGCACCTCCCGGGCACGTGGCTGGCGCAGTCTGAGCAAACCATGGCTCAGCAGGCCGAACAGCAGGCCCCAGAACGCTGCCGACAGGCCCAGGAAGGCCACCCCCGAAGCGGTGACCAGAAAAGTGAACAGCCCGGCATCGCGCTCGGTTGGTTCCGCCAGGCTGCGGGCCAGGGCTTCGCTGATGGCGCCATACAGGGCCAGCCCGGCCAGGGCGGCGATCAGGGCGGCGGGGAATGCTGCGAACAGCGACATCAGCGTGGCCCCGGCGATCCCCAGCAGCAGGTACAGCGCACTGCCAGCCACCGCCGCGACATAGCGCCGCCGTGGGTTTTCATGGGCTTCATGGCCAGTGCACAGGCTGGCGGTGACCGCCGCCAGGTTCAGCCCGTGGCAACCGAACGGCGCCAGCGCGGCACCGGCCAGGGCGCTGGCACTGATGATCGGGCTGGCCGGCGTGGGGTAGCCGGCGTTGCGCAGCACTGCCATGCCCGGCATGAACTGCCCGGTCAGGGCCACCAGCACCAGCGGCAGTGCCAGGCTGAATACCGCTGCCAGGCTGAACTGCGGGGTGACCCACTGCGGCGACGCCAGCTCCAGCACCAGCGCCTCGCTGCGAAACGCCCCGCTGGCCACGGTCACCACCGTGCCCACGCACAGCACTGCCGCCACGGCGTAGCGCGGCTGCAGCCGGCGCATCAGCACGTAGGTGACGAACATTACCAGTACCAGCAGCGGTTGCACCGGCAAGGCGCGGAACACCTCGACGCCGAAGCTGAACAGGATGCCGGCCTGCATGCCGGCGGCGATGGAGCCTGGCAGGCGCGCGATGATGCGGTCGAAGGCCCCGCTGATGCCGATCAGCAGCAAAACCAGGTTGGCCACCAGGTAGGCGCCCACGGCCTGTTCCAGGCCCAGTTGCGGCAAGGCGGTGACCAGCAGCGCCGAGCCGGGGATCGACCAGGCGATCACCACCGGCACCCGATAGCGCAGGCTGAGCAGCGCGCCGAGCACGGCGCTGCCCATGGACACTGCCCAGACCCAGGAGGACAGTTGCCGATGGGACAGGCCGGCGGCTTCTGCGGCGTGGAAGATGATCACCAGGGGGCCTGCGTAGGAGATCATCGTGGCGATGCAGCCGGCGACGATGGCGGACAGTGAACTGTCCTTGATCAGGGTTTTCATGGCACCTCTCGCATCGGTGATGTATGGCAAGGGCTGCGCCCTTGATCGCCGGCAAGCCAGCTCCCACAGGATCACCACAGGACTGAAACCTGTGTGATCCCTGTGGGAGCTGGCTTGCCGGCGATAGGGCCTCAGGCCTCTTGCAAAGCCCGCGGCCGCCCACTGCGCTGCTCATCGGCACCGCCGTGGGCCCGCTGCAACTGGAAGTCGAAACTCAGCTCGGCATGCCGCCCCGCCTCGCCCTCGACGAACACCACCTCGCCCACCAGCCCATCGCGCGTGGCATAGGCAAAGTCATCCCACAGGTACTTGTCCCCGGCCAGGTTGATCTGCGTGGTCAGGTGCCGGTGCCCAGGCGCCGAGATGAAGAAGTGCACATGCGCCGGGCGCTGGCCATGGCGGCCCAGCAGGTCCAGGCACTCCTGGGTCGGCCCCTGCGGGTCGCAGCCGTAGCCTGACGGCACGATGGAGCGCGCGCGGTAGCGCCCTTGGGCATCGGTGACGATGCGCCGGCGCAGGTTGTACTCGGACTGGCTCTGGTCGAAGAACGAATAAGTGCCACGGGTATTGGCATGCCACAGGTCGACCGTGGCCCCCGGCAGCGGCCGCCCTTGCGGGTCGAGCACCTGGCCCTCCAGGTACATCGGCGTGGCCACGCCCTCCTCGCTACCGTCATCCATGCGTACTTCACCTTCGGCAATGGGCGCACCGGCCACGTACAGCGGGCCTTCGATGGTGCGTGGGGTGCCGCCGACCAGGCCTGCCTGCTGGTCCTTGGCATCCTGCAACAAGTCGAGGAAGTGCTCGATGCCCAACCCCGCCACCAGCAGCCCGGCCTCGCCGCGGCCGCCCAGGCGGTTGAGGTAGTCGACGGCATGCCAGAACTCGTCCTCGCTGATTTCCAGGTCTTCGATCAGCCGCGCGGTGTCTTGCAGCAGGCGCTGCACGATGCGCTTCAGGCGCGGGCTGCCGGCATCGTTGCCAAAGCCTGCGGCCTCTTCGAAGAACTGCTGTACCTCGGCAGTGTGGGAAATTTTCACGGTCATGGTGGGTTACCTCATGTTGTTGTTCTGGAGTTACGCCTGCGCCGCAATGGCCTGGGCATGCCGACGGCCGCTGGCCAGGTGCACGGCCATGGCCAGCGCGGCAATTGCGCCGGGGATGGCGAAGGCGATGAAATTGAGTTGCAGGGGCAGGTTGATGCCCATCAGTGCGCCACCGAGCAGCGGGCCGACGATGGCGCCGTTGCGGCCGATGCCCGAGGCCCAACCCAGCCCGGTGGAACGCACTGATAGCCCGTACAGCTGGGCGGCGCCGGCATACAGCAGGATCTGCGTGCCGATGGTGGTGGCGCCGGCAATGAAGATCAGCAGGTACAGCACCGGCATCGGGCTGTTGACGCCCAGCAGGCTGATCGACAGCGCGGCGGCAATGAAGAACGCCACCTTGACCGTGACCAGGTTGTAGCGGTCGCCCAGCCAGCCGCCGAGGATCGCCCCGGCCATGCCGCCGAAGTTCAGCGCCAGCAGGAACGACAGGCTCGAGCCCAGGCTGTAGCCGGCGTTGGCCATCAGCTTCGGCAGCCAGGAACTGAGCGCGTAGACCATCAGCAGGCAGCAGAAGAACGCCAGCCACAGCGCCAGGGTACGAATGGCCAGGCCGTTGCGGAACAGTTCGACTACAGCGGTGAACTTGCCGGCCCTTTCGCGGGACAAGCCCGCTCCCACAGGGGCGACCAGTACATCGTCATGTTGCAGGTCGCAATCCGGGTCCAGCCGCTTGAGCAGCTTGCGGGCCTCGCCGGTACGGCCCTGGCGCACCAGGAAACCGATCGATTCCGGGAGGTGGTAGAGGATCACCGGCAACAGCAGCAGTGGCACCGCTGCGGCGAAGAACATCGATTCCCAGCCGAAACGCGGCAGCATGAAGATACCGACACCCGCCGAGAGCATGCCGCCCAGCGAGTAGCCACTGAACATGATCGCCACCAGCGTGCTGCGCAGGCGCTTGGGCGCGTACTCGTTCATCAGTGCCACGGCGTTGGGCATCAGGCCGCCACAACCCAGGCCGGCAATGAAGCGGTAGATGCCGAACTCGCTCGGGCTGCTGGCAAAGCCGTTGAGGATGGTCGCCCCGGAGAACAAGGCGAAACAGATGGCGATGCCCTTCTTGCGCCCGATGCGGTCGGCCAGGCTGCCGAAGGCCAGGGCGCCGAACATCATGCCGAACAGCGCATAGCTGCCCAGAGCACCGGCCTGCAACGGGGTCAGGCCCCACTCTTTCATGATGACCGGAAGTACCACGCCGTAGATGAACAGGTCATAGCCGTCGAAGATCAGCAGCAGGCCGCACCAGGCCATGACCATCCAGTGGAACGGGGTAAAGCGCGCGTTATCGATGATCGGGTGTACGTCAAGGGTTCGCATGGCATCTGTCGCTCTTGTTTTTGTTGTGAAAGAAAGCTCTTTGCCTTGTGGGTGTCGCTCAGCCGAGGTCGCCGCCCCCTACCGGCAAGGTCACGCCGGTGATGTACGAGGCTTCGTCGGAAGCGAGGAACAGGATCGCGCCGACCTGCTCGTCGATGCTGCCGTAGCGGTGCATCAGGCTGCTGTCGAGGGTCTGGTCGATGATCTGCTGGTACCAGTGCCTTTCCTGTTCGGTCTGCTCGGCACTGTTGCGCGGCACGCGCCGGGGTGGCGCCTCGGTGCCGCCGGGAGCGGTGGCGTTGACCCGGATGCCCCGGCCGGCGGTTTCGAAGGCCAGGCACGCAGTCAGCGCGTTGACGCCGCCCTTGGCCGCGCCATAGGGCACGCGGTTGACGCCACGGGTGGCAATGGACGAGACGTTGACGATGGCGCCGCTGCCGCGTTCGAGCATGTACGGCAGTGCGGCATGGCAGCACCACAGGGTGGGGAACAACGAACGGCGTACTTCGGCTTCGATCTGGTCCACTTCGTAGTGTTCGAAGGGCTTGGCCCAGATGGTGCCGCCGACATTGTTGACCAGGATGTCGAGGCGGCCGAATGCTTCAACCGCGCTGGCCATGACCCGGGCGCAGTCGCCATGTTGTTCCAGGTCGGCAGTGAGGGTGAGCATGCCCTCGCCGGCCAGTTCGTGAACCAGTTCGGAGCGGTCTACCGCGACCACTTGCGCACCTTCGGCCTTGAGCCGCCAGCACACGCCACGGCCGATGCCCTGGGCGGCACCGGTGACCAGGGCGACCTTGCCTTGGAATCGGTTGTTCATGTGTGTCTCCTGCTTGATCCGTGTAAGGGCAATTGGGAGGGCTGCGCCCTCCATCGCGACGCAAGGCCGCTCCCACAGGGGATCGCGGTGCATGTGGGAGCGGCCTTGTGTCGCGAAAGGGCCGCACAGCGGCCCCGGCGATCTATCAGGCCGCCGCCGCGAATTTCTCGTAGTAGAAGTTCGCCGGGGTGATGCCCTGTTCGCGCACGTATTGGCTGACCGCCTCGACCATCGGTGGCGGGCCGCACAGGTACACATCCACATTGCCGTCGTTGAGGTGGCGCGGCTCGATGTGCTGGGTCACGTAGCCCTTTTGCGGGTACTGGCTGTCCGGGTTGGCCACGCAGGCGCTGAAGGTGAAGTTGGGGATACGCGCCGCCAGCGCCTGCAAGCGGTCGAGTTCGACCAGGTCGAAGTCGTTGGTCACGCCGTAGATCAGGTGCAGCGGGTGCTCGCTACCCTGCTCGGCGATCTTCTCCAGCATCGCCGTGAACGGCGCCAGGCCGGTGCCACCGGCCAGCAGCAACAGCGGGCGCTGGATCGGCCGCAGGTAGAAGCTGCCCAGCGGCCCGGCCAGGGTCATGCTGTCGCCGGCCTTGGCCAGGTTGGTCAGGAAGCTGCTCATCAGCCCGCCCGGCACGTTGCGGATCAGGAAGCTGACCTCGCCGTCCTTCTGCAGCGAGCTGAACGAATAGGCGCGGCTCTGCTCGCTGCCCGGCACTTTGAGGTTGACATACTGCCCCGGCAGGAAGGCCAGGCGGCTGAGTGCCTCGCCCTTGATCGACAGGGCAATGGTGCTGGCCGACAGCTGGCGGACATCGCTGATGGCGGCCTCGAAGCTGGCCTGCTCGGTCTTGCACAACTGCGACGAGGCCGGGATGCGGATGACGCAGTCGCTTTCGGCGCGCATCTGGCAGGTCAGTACGTAGCCTTCGGCGACTTCGTCTTCGCTCAGGGCATCTTCGATGAAGTTGTCGCCCAGGTCGTAGCGCCCGGACTCGGCCTTGCACTTGCAGGTACCGCAGGCGCCGTCGCGGCAGTCCAGCGGGATGTTGATGCCCTGGCGATAGGCGGCATCGGCCACGGTTTCATGGCCGGTGGCCTCGATGAATCGGGTCACCCCGTCTTCGAAATTCAGTGCGATCTGGTAGCTCATGTTGCACCTCGCGGGCGAGCCGGGCCACGGCACGTCGCAGGACGCACCGGGCAGCGCTCGCAAAACCCTGGATCAGATGTGGTAGATGTCGATGACCTGGCGCACGTAGTCGTTCTTCAGCACCACTTTCTTGGCCTTGATCAGCGGCTGCTCGCCGCGCAGGTCGAGGGTGTAGAAGCTGGTGCCGAAGTAACTGTCGGTGGTCTTGTAACGGAAGCTCAGGGTGTGCCAGTTGAAGCGCACCTGGCAGCTGCCCTCGCCCTGCTCGACGATCTCGATGTTGCTGATGTTGTGCGAGGTGCGGGTGTCGGGCACGGTCGCACTGGAGCGCTCGGTCTTGATGCGGAACACCCGGTCTTCCAGGCCGCCACGGTTGCCGTACCAGATCAGCGAGATTTCGCTTTGTGGGTCTTCGGTAAGGGTGTCGTCATCGTCCCAGCTCGGCATCCAGAAGCTGGCATCGCTGGCGTACAGCTCCAGCCACTGGTCCCACTGGGCATCGTCCAGGTAGCGCGCTTCGCGGTAGAGGAAGTCGCGCACGGTTTCATACAGGCTCATTGCACGGCCTCCACGGGGATCAGTCGCTGTTCGTCCTTCAGGGCCTGGATCATGGTTTCCTGCCAATACTTGTGCTGCAGCACGAACAGGCCTTCGTCCTCGGTGCGTACGCCGGACAGCAGCGGTTTCAACTCGATTTCCCTGGCCGCCTCGTCGGCGCCTTCCACCCAGTGCGCAGCGCCGCGGGACATGTCGTTCCAGCCGGTGCCGCCGCCGTAGCCGGTCTGGCACGAACGGAACTCTTCCAGGTCATCCGGGGTGGCCATGCCGCTGACGTTGAAGAAGTCTTCGTACTGGCGAATGCGCTTGGCGCGGGCATCGGCGCTCTCGCCTTTCGGCGCGATGCAGTAGATGGTGATTTCGGTCTTGTTGACCGAAATCGGCCGGGCGATGCGGATCTGCGAACTGAACTGGTCCATCAGGTACACGTTCGGGTACAGGCACAGGTTGCGCGAGTTCTCGATCATCCAGTCGGCACGAGCCTGGCCGAAGTCGGCGGCCAGCTGGTCGCGGCGCTCGTAGGCCGGGCGGTCCTCGGGGTTGGCCCAGCGGGTCCACAGCAGCAGGTGGCCGTGGTCGAAGGAGTAGAAGCCACCGCCCTGCTTGGCCCAGGCGCCGGCACTCATGGTCTTGATCTCTTCACCCGCCTCGCGCTGCTTGCGCTGGTTCTGGGTGGCGGCGTAGTTCCAGTGCACGGAACTGACGTGGTAGCCGTCGGCGCCGTTCTCGGCGGTGAGCTTCCAGTTGCCTTCGTAGATGTACGAGCTGGCGCCGCGCAGCACTTCCAGGCCTTCTGGCGATTGGTCGACGATCATGTCGATGATCTTGGCCGACTCGCCCAGGTGCTCGACCAGCGGTTTGACGTCGGCATTCAGGCTGCCGAACAGGAAGCCCCGGTACGACTCGAAGCGCGCCACCTTGGTCAGGTCGTGGGAGCCGTCGCAGTTGAAGCTGTCGGGGTAGCCGGCGTTGCTCGGGTCCTTCACTTTCAGCAACTTGCCGCTGTTGTTGAAGGTCCAGCCGTGGAACGGGCAGGTGTAGCTGGAGCGGTTGCCGCGCTTGTGCCGGCAGAGCATGGCGCCGCGGTGGCTGCAGGCGTTGAGGAAGGCATTGAGCTCACCGTCCTTGTTGCGCGCGATGAAGATCGGCTGGCGCCCCATGGTCAGGGTGAGGAAGTCGTTTTTCTCGGGGATCTGGCTTTCATGGGCCAGGTAGATCCAGTTGCCCTCGAAGATGTGTTTCATCTCCAGGTCGAACAGGCGTGGGTCGGTGAACATCTCGCGCTTGCAGCGGTAGATGCCCTTTTCACGGTCGTCCTCGAGCAAGGCATTGAGGTAGTCGAATCCCAGGGACATGGCCAGGGTCTCCCTTGTTATTGTTTAGACCTGGTCAGGTTAGGGAGACCGCTGGCGGGGGACTATCCGGATTGTGCAGAGTGTTATCCATCTTGCCGCACATTGAGCATTTGCACATCGGTTTCTGGAAATGGTAAAGCACTGAAAAGTTTTGCCACTCCAAACTTTACTTTCTTGCTGTACACCCAATCTTTGGCAGCTAAAATTTCGTCGCGTATCTCCAGAGCTGCTTGTACCTCCACCGGGTGTCCTTTTCCATAATGCTCTGCAGTTAACTCGAAACGGTTGGATAGTCCTTGTAGAGTAGACTGCGCATGGTTCAGTCTATTTACAGCGAGCTGCTGCAAAGATTGATCTTTTTTTGCCATTTTTACTATGCGTGGCAGATCAGGATGGTAGGCATCAATCACACTCTTCACTGGGAGGGGGGTCAACGCTGGGGCGTTTGCAGACTGCTTCAATGCGGTCCTACGACGTTCCCAACGCGTGGTAAACAGACCTCCATTGTGGAAGCTGTTGGGCGGCCAGTTTACGTGACCACTTGGATCCACTTTGTTCACTGGGTCATTACTGCAGTAACAGTAAGCATTGAGACCACCTTCACCAAACGGACTTAGGCTGTCTGGTGCAATGAATCGCATCAACCACGAGCAGAAGGCGCGATAGCCATTCCCCAACAAATAGTTCGCTGAAAGGGTCTCTTTCCGCTGACTGTTGAACCGCAACAATGGTGCTTCATTCCCTTGGCTGTCCCATCCATACGCCATGTACCTCACCCAGCCCGATGAATTTCTCCCAAGGTATCGAAGTATCGAGCCTTGTAGGTCCGCGGAGTAAAGAGCTGCATGGACATCATCGCGCTCCGCCAAGACCCGTCCTGCTGCGCGCAACATCACCGTGGATCCTGTGACGGTATTTTTGACCAGTGCAAGGCCTTCCGGAGAGTAGAAATACAACTGCTTCTGTGGCTGCGGCATCGTTGTCACCATTTATCCGACTTAGAACAAATGGTGGTTCAAGAGCAAAGCGCCTTCAACTAGCAAAAATGCCAGGCCGACAAGCCAAACGCACTCACACGCGCCGCTTGAACGTCTGCGAAGGCAGCTCACCAAACTGCAGGCGGTAAACTTCAGAGAACCGCCCCAGATGCAGGAACCCATAGTCCAATGCAAGCTCTGTCACATTGCGTACGCCGCAGGTCGGATCGCTCAGACACGCATGCACCCGCTCCAGCTTGCGCTGACGCACGTAATGCTTGGGTGTGGTACCCAAATGCTGGTCAAACAACGCATACAACGAGCGCAAGCTCATGCAAGCCTGCTCTGCCAACACCTCAGCCGACAACTCCTGCTTCAGGTTGCGCTCAATGTAGTCAAGAATGCGCTCAAGCCCCGCTTGCGGCGCGCTCAGGCTTTCGCGGCGGATATTGGTGCTCATCAAGGTCAGCAGCTTGCTGGCGACGATCTGGCTGTAATGGCCCTGCACCCTGGGCAGCGAATCGCTCACCTCTGCTTCCTGGCAGACCATGGCCAGCAGGTTGACGAACCCGTCCAGCTCGTCCAGCCGGTAATGGTTGCGCAAGAACCGCACCCCGCCATCCGGGCGGTGCCAGCGCTGTTCGTCGCAGATCGAGTCCAGTAGCCGGGTCGGCACCTTGAGGATGAATTTTTCGCAGTCTTCCGAGTAGGTCAGGTCAACCGGGTCGTCGGGGTTGATCAGCAACAGCTCGCCTGGCACCAGATGATGCTCGCGCTTGTGTCCACGCCACAGGCAGTTGCCGTTGAGCAGCACTTGCAGGTGGTAGATGGTTTCCAGTGCCGGCGAGGTAACGCGCACGCTACCGCCGTAGCTGATGCGGCACAGGTCGAGTTCGGCGAACTTGCGGTGGCTGAGGCTGGCTTGCGGATGAGTGGTGCGGGACAGACCGATGCAATGCTGGCCTACGTGCTGGTTCACATAATCGGACACAGCATAAGGGTCGGCGTGATGAAACACGCTACTGCGCTCGCTCAGCAGGCGGCTTTCCATAGGCAAGGCACTCGGATCGTTATTGTTCTGGTCGCCGCTTCCTACGGCCCGGTGGGGCTGTGGTTGCGGTCGTCACGGTCATTCTATCGGGCCGGCTGCGAGTCGCGGGGGCAGGCGACAACCGGTGGATGGGCACACTTAAGCAAAAAGGCGGGGGTTGGGCAATGCGACCTTGGGAATGGATGGGCGGATAGCGGACGTTCATGACAGGAGAGATGTTCGGTTATCGAACGGTGTTTTCCTGTGCCGGCCTCTTCGCGGGTGAACCCGCTCCCACAGAGATCACCACTGCCGCAAGACCTGTGCAATACCTGTGGGAGCGGGTTCACCCGCGAAGAGGCCGGCACAGGCAACCGAAAGTTCAGTGCATAGCCACATCCTGCCGTCCTGCCCACCCTTGGCTCCTTGCCCGGTACTGCCGCGGGGCAATGGCGAACAGCTCACGGAAGCGCCGGTAGAAATGCGGGAAGCTGACAAACCCGCTGGCCACCGCCACTTCGGTCAATGACTTGCTGGTGTGCTGCAGCAACTGCCGCGCATGGGTCAACCGCAGCTCCAGATAGTAACGCGGCGGCGTGGCCTGTACATGCCGGCGGAACAGGCGCTCCAGATGCCGCCTGGACAAGCCGGCATGCTCGGCGATCTCGTCGATGCCGATCGGGTCTTCGATATTGGCGTGCATCAGCTCCAGGGCCAGGCGCACGCCGTTGGGCAGGCTGGGGTCGATTTCCGGCGAGCTGGCAGGTGCATCACTCAGTACCCGCGCCCGGTCGCATGCCAGCATCTGCTCCACGGCGCGGCGCAACGCTACGCCACCGCACTGTTCAAGCAGCGCCAGCATCATGTCCAGCGCGCTACTGGCGCCCGCGCAGCTCATGCGCCGGCGGTCCAGCACATGGGCCTGGCGGCTGATGCGCACCTTGGGGAACAGCTCGCTCATCATCGCCCGGCCATCGGGGTGGAAGGCGCAATCATGGTCGTTGAGCAAACCGGCTTCGGCCAGGAAGTAGGCACCGTTCCACAAACCGCCCAGCTGGCAGCCGTGCTGGTCGGCCTGACGCAGCCTGGCGCGCAGCAGCGGTGCGGTTTCCAGGCGCACACGGAAGCCGCCGCACACCAGCAGGCAGTCCAGGCCTTGCACCTCCAGGTCGGCCAGCTGGGTGTTGACCGGCAGGGCGATGCCAAGGTCACTCATCACCTGGGTACCCTCACCCACCACCTGGACCTGGAACAACGGCGTGGCACTCATGAGGTTGGCGGTGACCAGGCTGTCCATGGCGGCGGTGAAGGCCATCATCGAGAAGTGCTCGCGCAGGACGAAGGCGACACGCTGGCATGGCATCGACAGCGAAGTGCGGATGGCCGGGTCCAGGTGGGCCAGGTTGGTGTTCTTGAGGATGCTTTCGAAGTGGCTCATGGCTATTCACTCAACAGCGGAAATCGCGTTGCCCCCTTCGCGGGTGAACCCGCTCCTACAGGTATCGCACGGTATTCAGAGCCTGTGCAGTACCTGTGGGAGCGGGTTCACCCGCGAAGGAGCCAATGCTGATGGATCAGGTTACTTGCCAGCCTGGGCCGCAGCGTCACGGGATGCCTGCAGCCACTGGTCGAACTGCTGCCGGTGCGCCGCTACCCATTCCTTGGCATGGCGGGTGATGTCGGCAGGCTTCTTCTCGCCCTGCTGCATCTTCAGGTTCTGGTTGCTCTCGTCGTCGGTGCTGATCTGCACCAGCGACAGGAACTTCAGCGCTGCCGGGTTCTCTTCGGCAAAGTCCTTGTTCAGCACGGCCACCACCTTGTCGATGGCAAAGCCGAGGTTTTTGCCGTGGTACATCGTGTCGACATCATTCTTGCCATCCGGCAGGTCGGTCTTCGGCACTTCCAGCCAGACCACGTCCCTGCCCTCGACCAGCACGCTGGCGATCCACTGTGGCACCCAGGTGAAGTAGAAGATCGGCTTGCCTTCCTTGTAACGGGTGATGGTGTCGGCCATCAGCGCGAAGTAGGAGCCCTGGTTGACGGTGATGCTCTTGTCCAGATCGTAGGCTTTCATGTGGTGGGCAATCACCAGCTCGCAACCCCAGCCCGGGTTGCAACCGGTCATGTCGGCCTTGCCGTCACCGTCGGTGTCGAACAGCTTGGCGATCTCTGGCTTTTTGAGGTCGGTGATGTACTTGATGTTGTACTGGTCAGCGGTTTTCTTGTCGATCAGGTAGCCTTGGGCCACGCCCGGCAGGATGTCGCCGGTCTTGACCATCACATCGTCACCACCGGCCTGCTGGTAGAACTGGTTATGCAGTTTGTCCCACAGGTGCACGGTGAAGTCGGCATCGCCGTTGGCCAGGGCCACCATCATCACGCCGTACTCGGTCTCCTTCGGCTCCTGGACCTTGTAGCCCAGCTCGCGCAGGCCTTCCATGGCCACTTCGCCACGGAAGCGCTCTTCGGCGATGGAGGGGAAGATCGGCGTAACCTTCACGCCCTCCCCCGGTTTTTCGGCCGAGGCGTGCGCGCCCAGCGCGGCTGCCACCAGGGTCAGCGCAGTGGCGCATTTGAGGATGCTGCGGGAGAACTTGGATTCGTGCATCGTCGCTTACCTTCTTCTGATTTTTATCTTCAAGTGCGGCAGATCGAACGTCTCAAAAGCCTTGCAGTGCTCAGGCGGTCTTGCGCCGCCCTTGCGGTTGCGCCACGCCACACAGGCGCATGACCACGCCTACCGGGCCGGTGTGGTACCAGCGCAGGCTCGGGTCGGCGCTGGTGCGGGCGCCCATGGCCTGGGTCAGGCGGTCAAGGAAGATCGCCAGCAGCACCAGCCCTACGCCACCGACCGTGGCCAGGCCCATGTCGAGGCGGCCGATACCGCGCAGGACCATCTGGCCCAGGCCGCCGACGGAAATCATCGAGGCGATCACCACCATCGACAGCGACAGCATCAGGGTCTGGTTGAGGCCGGCCATGATGGTCGAGGTGGCCAGCGGCAGCTGCACGCGGGTCAGCATCTGCCGTGGGGTGCAGCCGAAGGCACGGGCGGCCTCGATCTTGTCATCCGGCACCTGGCGAATGCCCAGGTTGGTCAGGCGCACCAGTGGCGGCAAGGCGAACACGATGGTTACCAGCACGCCGGGCACGTTGCCGATGCCGAACAGCATCACCACCGGTACCAGGTAGACGAAGGCCGGCAGGGTCTGCATGGCGTCGAGCAGCGGGCGGATGATGCGCTCCAGGCGGTCGCTGCGGGCACACAGGATGCCCAGCGGTATGCCGATGACCGCGCAGAAGAACACCGAGGTCAGCACCAGCGCGAGGGTGGTCATCGACTCGGCCCATACGCCGATCAGGCCGAGCAGGGTCAGGGTGACGAAGCACAGCACGGCCATGCGCTTGCCGGCCAGCTGCCAGCCCAGCAGCGAGGAGAGGATGATGCCGATGGTGGGTGGGATGCTCTGCAGGGTGAACTCGATGCCATTGAGCACCTGGTCGATCGGCCAGCGGATGGCGCGGAACACCTCGCGGAAGTTGTGCACCAGGAAGTTCAGGGTGGCGGTGACCCAGTCGCCCAAGGGGATGGTGGCCGCCTGGAACGGGTCGAGAATGCTGAATTCGGACATGAGGGTGTACCTCTGGGTGTTAGTGGCGACTCAGGGTCTGCAACAGCTCGTTCTTCGACAGCGTGCCCTTGAAGGCGCCCTGGCGGTCGAGCACCGGTACCGGGTACGGCAGGTCGGCCGCCACACCGAGCACTTCGTGCAGTGGCGTGTCGGTGTATACCGGGCACTGCTCGTGCAGGCTGTAACGCTCACTGGCGGTAGCGCCGTTGGCGTCGGTGTCGACCACGCCCAGCAACTGCCCGCGGTCGTCGACCAGGTAGCCGAACGGCACGCCGGCCTGGAAGCTCGGGGCCTTGCCGTTGACCTTGCACACCACCGCCGGGTCGAACTTGGCCACATCACCGGCCTTGAGCACCCGCGAGCTGTCGAAGCTCTTGAAGAAGGTGCGCACGTAGTCGTTGGCCGGCTGGTTGATCAGCTCCTGTGGGGTGCCGATCTGCACCACGCGGCCACCTTCCATGATCGCGATGCGGTGGCCGATGCGGATGGCTTCCTCGATGTCGTGGGAAATGAAAATGATGGTGCGCTGCTGCTCGGCCTGCAGGCGGATCAGCTCGCCCTGCATTTCGCTGCGGATCAGCGGGTCGAGCGCGGAGAACGCCTCGTCCATCAGCAGGATCGCCGGGTCGTTGGCCAGGGCCCGGGCCAGGCCTACACGCTGCTGCATACCGCCAGACAACTGGTGCGGGTAGCTGTTTTCATGGCCGGCCAGGCCAACCTGGCTCAATGCTTCACGGGCGCGGCTGTGGCGTTCGGCCTCCGCTACGCCGGCAATTTCCAGGCCGAACGCGGTGTTTTCCAGCACGCTCATGTGCGGCATCAGCGCAAAGGACTGGAACACCATGCCCATTTCCTTGCGGCGCACATCCAGCAGGGCTTTGTCGGAGAGCCCGGTGATTTCCTTGCCGTTGAGGTGAATGCTGCCGGAGGTGGGTTCGATCAGGCGGTTGAACAGCCGCACCATGGTCGACTTGCCCGAACCGGACAGGCCCATGATGACGAAGATTTCGCCACGCTTGACGGAAAAGCTTGCATCGAACACGCCGACGACGTGGCCGGTCTTGCTGAAGATTTCGTTCTTGTCGGCCCCCTTGCGGAGCATCTCAATGGCCATGTTCGGGTTGGGACCGAACACTTTGAAGATGTTTTTTACCGAAAGAATCTCATCGGCATGGCTCATACGACCCTCTTTATTATGCTTATTAACCAATCTTTCAACTTCGCACTTTCAATAAGGCGGGTAGAGATCAGTGCGAGTACGCTTGGCAGTCCGTTCAAATTCGAACGTGAGTCAAAACCGGCACGCAGAATGTCCTGCTTCAAAATTGTCCGACTATCGATGTCTCGAATGTCGCGCCGTGTGTTCAACGTTAGGCCTTGAGCCAGAGCGGGTCCAACGACATTTGTTTCACGCAAACCATTACCTGAAGTTATCAATCAGGGCCTGAGCCCCGAGCCACAGCCTGGCGCAGTGCGCTTGAATGCAGGCGCAGCCTTGTGCAGCGAAGAGACCGGCTCATACACTTGAGCCATGGGTGCCTGTAGGGGCCCTTTCGCAGCACAAGACTGCTCCTACAAAGGACCTGCACCCCACCGACATGGTCAGACACTCCGAACCCGATCAGACGCTGATCAAGATGCCCTCGCTGCGTGCGGTCAAAGTCTTCGTCGCCGCCGCCAAGTACCAGAACTTCACCCGCGCCGCCGAGGCGCTGTGCGTGACCCAGGCAGCGGTCAGCCGGCAAATCCGCGAACTGGAAACCTACCTGGGCGCCGAGTTGTTCACCCGCGTGGGCCGTGCGGTGGAGCTGACGGTGGCCGGCTCGATCTTCTTCGATGCGGTGCAGTTGTCGTTCGTCAACATTTCCCAGGCTGCCGAGCGCATTCGCAGCAACACCAACAGCAAGCAGGTGGTCACCCTGTGCTGTTCGCCGGCCTTCGCCGCCTTGTGGATGGGGCCGCGGATGCCGAGGTTCTTCGAGGAGAACCCGGACATCGACATCAACCTGGTGACCACGCAGAACTTCCTGGCCATGGAGCCCGGGGTGCGCCCGGACATCTACATCACCAAACTGGGCAAGGTGCAGGCGGGCTACAGCTCGCACCAGCTCAACCACGACGTGATCTACCCGGTGTGCACGCCGCTGTACCTGGCGCAGCACCCAGAAGTGCGTACCCTGCAGGGGCTGCGAGATGGCACGTTGTTGAACCTCAGCCCTTATGGCCGCTCGCAGGTGGCCGAGCACGTGGACTGGAACGTCTGGTTGGCGTTCCATGACATCGACCTGAAAAGCCGCGCCAACACCGGCCCGCACTTCTTCAATGCCAACGATTACAACCTGCTGGTGCAGCTGGCCCTGGGTGGCCAGGGCGTGGCGCTGGGCTGGCACCACCTGGTAGAGCCGCTGGTGGCCCAAGGGCTGCTGGCAAGGCCGGTGGAAGAGGAACTGGTGCTCAAGGATACCTTCCACTTCCTGGCGTTCAACGAAGACAAGGACCATGACTCCAGTTGCTGCCGCTTGCGGGACTGGTTGCTGGCGGAGTTTCAGCCGTTGCTGGAGTCGTTGCGTACCCGCTGAATATCGGTTGCCTGTGCTGGCCCCTTCGCGGGCACGCCCGCTCCCACAGGTACTTCATCGCCCTTCAGGCTGGTGATATCCCTGTGGGAGCGGGCATGCCCGCGAAGGGGCCAGCACAGGCAACCCGGAACCGCCCACTTCACTGCACCGGCAGGAAGTTCATCAACAGCAGGCTTTGCGCATAATTCAAGCCAATCCGCCTGTACCGCTCATCCAGCAACTCCGCCAGCAAATCCAGCCGTGCCACGATCTTGCCGAACTCAACGGCAAAACTCAGGTTGCTGCCCTCTTCCGAGATTTCGTTGGAGAACAACAGCAGCACGCCATTGGCATCCTGCCGCTGGCTCAACATCCAGGTGGCCTTCTCGATATTGCGCGCCGCGTTGTTGACGAACAGCGGGTCGATGGTATCGGTCATGTAGAACTCGGTACGCCCGCCGTGCGCGGTGATCAGCATGCTGCCGATGGCGTAGATGAAGGCGCCCACCCGGTCACCGCGAAACTCGGGGCTCAGGGCATAGCTCAAGGCTGCCAGGTCGCGACGGTTGCCCAGTTGCGGCAAGGGCTGGCGTTGTTCGATGGCGATACGGATCTGCCGCTCGGCAGTTGCCGCGTCCACGTAGCCGGACAGCTTCCACTGGTTGGGGTTGCGCAGGTAAAGCTTGTTCATAAGCAGGTACAAGCTCTGCAGGTTGTCGCGCATGGACAGCGTGGCCAGGCGGTCGACGCTGGTCTGGAACAGTTCGCTGGGCTTGCCGTTGCCGAACTGGTCGAGCATGTCGCGGCCCTGCTGCTGGGTGCAGGCGCACAGGCACGTGAGGGTGCCTGCCAATAGCAGGCGGAGGAAGAATCTGGGCTTGCTTGCAACCATCGGCACCGGGTCGATATTCGGCGGCCGCACCGGGGATCAGTGTGGCCTGGCCAAGCATAGAGCCCGGAAATTGGAAAAAGTGCGGTGATCGGGGTTATGGATACCTGTGCCGACCTCTTCGCGGGTAAACCCGCTCCCACAAGATCACCACATATCTTGAAAACTGCGCAGTACCTGTGGGAGCGGGTTTACCCGCGAAGAGGCCGGCACAGGCAACACATGAATCACATGGCGTGACGCAACATCTCCACCACCTGTGCATGCAGCGCCGGGTCACCACAGGCCACCACGCACCCGCCATTCTGCGCGCTGCTGCCATCCCACGCCGTGATCACCCCGCCCGCCCCTTCGATGATCGGCATCAGCGCCTGCACGTCATACGGCTGCAGGCTCGCCTCGACGATCACGTCGACAAACCCGGAAGCCAGCATGCAGTAGGCATAGCAATCGCCACCGTAGCGCATCAGGCGCGCCTTGCCGGCAACGGCTTCGAATGCAGCCTTGCGCGCGGCGGTATCGAACATGTCCGGCGTGGTGCACATCAGCGTGGCCGAGGCCAGGTCGGCACAGGCGCGGGTCCGCAACGGCGTACCGCTGCGCCAGGCGCCTTCCGGCGTGCCGACAAAGCGTTCGCCGGTGAACGGCTGGTTCATCACCCCTACCACCGGGCGCGTGCCGTCGTTCAGGGCAATCAGCGTGCCCCACAGCGGCAGGCCGGTGATGAAGGCACGGGTGCCGTCGATCGGGTCGAGCACCCAGGTCAGCGGGCTGCTGCCGACTGCCACGCCAGCCTCTTCACCGAGAATGCCGTGGTCGGGATAGCGGGCCTGGATCAGCTCGCGCATGGCGTCCTCGGCTGCCTTGTCGGCCACGGTCACCGGGTCGTACAGGCGCCCCCCCTTGTCCTCGACGTCCAGGCTGGCGCGAAAGTATGGCTTGATCGCCACGGCAGCAGCATCGGCCAGCTGCTCGGCGAAGGCGCGGAATTCGCCGATCTGTTCAGCACTCAGGGACATGGGGCGGGCCTCGTGAAAATGATGGGGCCCGCATAATACCCGACACACCGTGCCGCGCCAGCCTCCGTCGGCTGCTCATGCGGCCCTGCGCGGTCTAGACTGAACAAGACCAGATCACCGGGGGGCTGCCACACGTGGAGGTGTGAGATGAGCCAGTTCAAGCGTCTGTTCGTCATGCTCGGCCCGCAGATGCGCCATACGCCAGCGCTGCAACGCGCTGCGGCGTTGGCGGAATCCAGCGGTGCCTTGCTGGATATCAACGTGTTCGTCGACGATGTCGACACCTTCGGTTTGATGAGCGATAGCCGCGAGCGTGAGCGGCTGCTCAGCGACAACCGCCAATGGCTGGCGGACGAAGCCGAACAACTGGCCAACGCCGGCCTGGATGTGTCTACCGAACTGCTGCTGACCCGCGACCCGCTGGGCAGCGTGCTGGAGCGGGTGGAACGGCTGGGTTGCGACCTGTTGATCAAGGACGTGCAGCACGAACCGGTGCTCAAGCGCCTGCTGGTAACGCCACTGGACTGGCAGTTGCTCAAGGACAGCCCGGTCGCCGTGCACCTGGTCAGCGATATCCGCCTGCCCCTGCCCCGGCAGATTGCCGCCGCGGTGGACCTGAACAGCCATGGCGCCGGCGAGCACCTGGATGAGCAGGTGATCCATTGCGCCCATGCCCTGGCCCTGCAGTGCAATGCCGAACTGCACCTGTTGCATGTGTGTGACGCGGCCAAGACCCACATTGCCGACTTCGGCGCCGGCACAGTGACCATGCCCGGCTTCGATGTCAGCGTGCGCACCGCGCAGCGGGCGGCGTTCAACCGGCTGGGCGACCACCACCAGATCCCGCTGGAGCGCAGGCACTTCCTGGAAGGGGCCGCGATCAAGGTGATTGCCCAGTTCGTCGGGCACAGCCGGGCGGATGTGATCGTGATGGGCAGCCACAGGCATGACGCCATGCAGACGTTCCTGGGCGGGACCACGGCGCATGTGCTGGAGCATCCGCTGTGCAATGTACTGGCGATCAAGGCGGTTCGCTGAGAGCTGGTAAATCTGCACCGGCCTCTTCGCGGGTGAACCCGCTCCCACAGGTATCCCACTGACCTCAGGCCTGGTGCCCCCTGTGGGAGCGGGTTTACCCGCGAAGAGGCCAACACGAATTTCAGCCTTGGTATCTGGTACACCAGTGCCACACAAAAAGAATGCATTTGATAATGATTCGTAGTAGTTTCTCGGCGCTTGCCCACCCTACCCTCAGCGCCCTACTCCAGGATCGTACCGTCGATGCGTCGCACGTTCGTTTCGCTTTGTGTGCTTCATGCTGTCTCCCCGCTGGCCTTTGCCGAGCCTGAACCGCTCGGCGAACCCGCCCAGATCGAACTCCAGGCCCTGAACATCACCAGCAGCGCCGACAGCGAACGTGCCGATGGCCCGGTCGAGGGCTACAAGGCAACCCGCTCGGCCAGCGCCACCCGCACCGACACCGCCCTGCACGAAACCCCGCAATCGGTCAGCGTGGTGCCCAAGGATGTACTGGAAGACACCGGCGCCACGCGCCTGCAGGACGGCCTGGACTACGCCGGCGGTGTCGGCCGCGCCAACAACTTCGGCGGCCAGGGCCTGACCACCTTCACCGTGCGTGGCTTCACCACCGGGGAGTTCTACCGCAACGGTTTCCCGATCAACCGCGGCTACCCCAACGCCCCCGACGCCAACACCGTCGAACGCCTGGAAGTGATCCGTGGCCCGGCCAGCAGCCTGTACGGCCGTGGCGACCCCGGCGGCACCTTCAACGTGGTCAGCAAGCAGCCGCTGCCAGAGTCGAAAGTCACCCTGGGCAGCCAGTTCGATGACCAAGGCATGCACCGCGCGACCCTGGACGCCACCGGGCCGCTGAACCAGGACGGCTCGCTGGCCTACCGCCTGAACCTGCTGGGCGAAGGCGGCGAAAGCTTCCGTGACGACGTGGAAAGCGAGCGCTATGACGTGGCGCCGGTGCTCAGCTGGCAGGTCAACGACAGCACGAGGATCGTCTTCGAGGGCGATTTCATGCGCAACAACCACCCGCTGGACCGTGGCCTGACCCGCTACGCCACCCAGACTGGCAGCGCCTCGCGCGACACCTATATCTGGGAAAAAGGCAGCGACAACCTGCTGCACAATGACAACAACATGGCCCAGGTGCGCTTCGAGCACCTACTCAACGACAACTGGACGCTGGGTGGAGGCTTCCAATACCTTGACGGTTCACTCAAAGGCAATGCTGTAGAGGCCACCAGTGCCCCCGCAGATGGCCGTACCCTGCAGCGCAACTTCAATTACCGCAAGCTGGAGTGGACCGACCGCGACTGGCAGCTGAACCTCACCGGGCATTTCGATACAGGCGCGTTCAGCCACACCCTGCTGACCGGCGTCGAGTACGAGAACTATCACTACAGTTCGATCATTCGACGTTCCACCGCGCCCTACACAATCGACATCTACAACCCGGTACTAGGCCAGCCGAGGCCGGAGCTGGCAGCGGTACCAACCACCTGGGACAGCGAGAAGCTCGAGACTTGGGCGTATTTCATCCAGGACCAGGTGGCTCTGACTGAGCGCTTGAAGGCACTTGCAGGTGTTCGCTTCGAGCGTTTCGAGCATGACTACGACGACAAGCGGCCCGCAAACCGAGACTTCAGCAAAGGCGAGAATGGCGTCACCCCGCGCGTTGGCCTGATCTACGACCTGACCGATACGGTTGCCGTCTATGCCAATACCGCCCGTTCGTTCAAGCCCAACAGCGGCGCCAGCCTGCAAGGTTCGGGCTTCGACCCGGAGAAAGGCAAGTCGTATGAGCTGGGTGTGAAATGGGAAGCGCCGGACCGTCAACTGAGCGTTGACGCGGCGATCTACCACATCGTCAAGGAAAATGTGCTGACACGCGACCCGGCGGACCCCAACTACAACCTTGCCGCTGGCGAAGTACGTAGCCGTGGCCTGGATATCAACGTTGCCGGAAACCTGACACCGGAGTGGCGTGTGATCGGTGGTTATGCCTACGTTGACGCTGAAGTGACCAAGGACAACCGTCTGCCCTCTGGCACCCGGCTGGCGAACATTCCAAGGAACAGCTTCAGCCTGCTCAACACCTACGAATTCCAGGACGGATTGGCTAAAGGCCTTGGTCTGGGGGTTGGGGTGAAGTACGTCGATGACCGCAATGGCCAAACAGAGGCAGTGACTTACAACATGGACCAGTACACCGTTGTCGACCTGCTGGCCTTTTACAAGGTCAACGAAAACATTCGCCTCAACCTGGACCTGAAGAACCTGTTCAACAAGGAATACGACGAGGGAGCATTCAACTTCTACGCCTACCCAGGAGCGCCGCGGACAGTGCAAGCTGGGGTTTCGTATACCTTCTGACAGTTATTGGGGCTGCTTTGCAGCCCATCGCCGGCAAGCCAGCTCCCACCTCGACCGCATCGTCCCAGCCATACGCAGTCCCTTTAGGGGCCAGCGCAGATCCAAAGAACTGCGCGGTCCCTGTGGGAGCTGGCTTGCCGGCGATGGGCCGCAAAGCGGCCCCCCGGTCTCAGAACCCTTTGCTGTAGAACAGCGAGTACGACTCGATGCCGTCGTTAGGCTGCTTGAGTCCCGCGTTGGAGTAATGCATCGCGCGGATCCCCACCTTCTGCTCCCCCGGCAGTTTCAGGCCGAAGCCGATGCGGTCTTCGAAATTGACCGACGAGCCCAGGCGCTGGTCGCCCACATCGGTCTTGGAAAACGCCGCCAGGCCAATGCCGGCCTCGATGTACGGGGTATAGGTGAAACCGCTGAACTCGTAGGTGAACACTGGGCTGAACGACAGCGAGTGCGCGCCACTGGCCTCACCGCCTTCCCAATAGGTGTAGGCCGCATCCCAGTACCCGGTCAGATGTCCGGTGCTGCTTTCCAGCCATTTCTTGTCCCAGTCGAACGACAGGCCGATACGGTAGGTCATGTCACCTTGGCCAGTGGCGCCAACGGCACCGCTCACCTGCGCTGCCTGGGCCAGATTCGCCCCGGCAAAGGCCAGCACTGCAGCAGCCAGCGAAGCTGCTAGACGGGTTTTCATCAATGACTTCTCCTGATGGTCTATACGGCAAGCGGGGGCTTGGGCCCCTCGATCTTAGGTGGTGACCGGATGCATCCAGGCCGGTCACACGAAGTAATACTTTTCTGATTATCGACCAGATAAACAGAAAGTTGAAAGTGAATTGCCACCATTGGCTAATACCCTGCGCCAGCATCTGCCATGCCGAACAGCAGCGGTCAGTCGTATTCCGCCTCTTCGTGTTCGCCCAGCAGGCGCCTTTGCCTGGGGGTGGCCTCCTCCAGCACCTGCGGGTTGAAACGCCAGTTCAGGTATGGCGAAAACTTCTGCGCGACCATGCGCCGGCCATAGTGCACTTGCAGCATGTCGCGCTCGCGTGACTGGGTGCAGTTGGCCCCGCCGCTGTGCCAGACATCGCTGCGAAACACCAGCGCGTCCCCTGCCTTGCACAGCACCGGCTGGGCCTCACGGCCCTGCCAGTGTTGCTCGCCAGCCTGCGGTTGCCGCGCCGCGCGGTGGCTGCCGGGCACAATCCAGGTCGGCCCGATGTGATGGTCGATATCGCTGAGGTACAGCTGCGCAGTCAGGATCTGCGGGGGCTGGGTGAAGTCGCCGCGCTCGCTGAGCCAGTCGGGCAACTGCATGGGCAGATGGTCCAGGTGCAGGGCCACGCCGGGGTAGCCCGGGTGGCTGCGCCAGGCGGTCTGGCCGATCACGTGGCAGTCGGCGCCCAGTGCCGCTTCGGCCAGGGCGATCAGCGGCGGCAGGTCGAGAAACGGCAACCACAATGGGTTGCGGTTGAACACGCACTTGTAGTGTTCCAGCAGCCCCTGGTAATCCCAGTGGATGGGCTGCAAGTCATCGATGGCGCAGCGCAGCAAGGCGATACGCAAGGGTTCGAGCACACCGGGGAGCAGCACATAGCCCCGCTCGTCCAACATCTCCAGCTGAAGGTCCAGGCTCATGGCGATGCGCTCCTTTCAGGCAGGAGCACATCCGTACTCCTGCCCTTTTTTTCATCAACGCCAGTTCAGGTTCACGGTCGCGGGGGTCTTGCCATTCACGGTCACCAATTGCTGCACCGTCTCACCCTGGGCGTTGCCAGTCACTTTGTATTTGCCGGGAGGCAACTGCACATACAGCAGCGGCCCGGCATCCGTAAGGCTGAGCACGGGCTGGCCCTGTGCATTCTGGATGTCGACGGTGGCACCGCTCTGGAACTTGCCTTCCGGGCCGGTGGAGAGTTCCACGTGCAGGTCATAGCCCGGGGTCTTGCGCAGGGCGTTGGCTTCATCCTGGCCGATGCCGCCTTGCAGGTAGCGGACGCCGTTCTGCTCCTGCTGTTGCAGTTGCACGGCCTGCATGTCGATGGGGGCATTGAGGTCGGCGGCGGCCGCCAGGGTCCATGGCAGGGCCAGGGTGATCAGCAGCGCCGCGCCGAGGGCATAGTGATGGTTACGCATGGTACGACCCTCCTTTCGAGGATGGCTTACCTATTATCTGATCCTTCGGGCGTAACGGCGTTCGTGCTGATGCATGGTCGTCTTGATGAAATTCGCATCAATGGTGTGAATATTGTGCTGGAACATCAGGTTGCGCGCCCTTCCTCGAGCAGTTTCACGAACATGCTCAAACTGCGCGATACCGTGCCCCGGCGCCACACCAGCCAGGTCTTCAGGTAACGGAAATCCTCCGACATCGGCCAGGCACTGACGGTGCTGCAACCGGGCATGTTGTCGAGCATGCTGCGCGGCATCATGGCCAGGCCGGCGCCGGCGCTGACGCAGGCCAGCATGCCGTGGTACGACTCCATTTCGTGGATCTTGCCCGGCACTGCCTGGTCCTGCACGAACCAGTTCTCGAAGTGGTGGCGGTACGAACAGTTGGCGCGGAAGGCGTAGATGCTTTCGCCGTTGACGTCCTGGGCGCGGGTTACCGGGGCGTGGTTGAGCGGCGCGATGACCATCATTTCTTCCTCGAACACCGGCATGCCTTCCAGCGTCGGGTGCAGCACCGGCCCGTCGACGAACGCCGCCACCAGGCGCCCGGACAGCACGCCTTCGAGCATGGTCCCGGACGGCCCGGTGGACAGGTCCAGGTCGACCTTGGGGTAGCGCTGGTTGTAGGCCGCCAGCAAGGCCGGGATGCGCACCGCGGCCGTGCTTTCCAGCGACCCCAGGGCGAAGGTGCCTTGCGGGTCTTCACCGGCCACGGTCAGCCGCGCCTCGTGCACCAGGTCGAGGATGCGCCGGGTGTACTCGAGGAAGTTCCAGCCTGCGGGGGACAGGCGCAGGCGGCTCTTCTCGCGGATGAACAGCTCCACGCCCAGGTCCTCCTCCAGTTGCTTGATACGCGTGGTCAGGTTCGACGGCACCCGATGGATATGCTGCGCGGCGGCACTGATGCTGCCCTGCTCTGCCACGGCCTTGAAGATCTCCAGTTGCACCAGGTCCACAGCCTTTCTCCAAACGTGAATGTTTCGCTCATTATTATTCAGTTTTCATTAAAGCCATAGCCCACTAGTCTGGCGTCACGGTTCAACAACAACGAGAGTGTCCCGCCATGAGCGCGATCAGCAGCCTGACCCACGCCATCTCCCTCGACCCGTACAGCGGCGAGCAGATCGGCGCCTACCCGTTCGACACCGACGCCGCACTGGAAGCGGCGCTGCAACGCGCCAAGGTTGGCTACCGCCAGTGGCGCCAGGTGTCGCTGGGTCAGCGCAGCGAATACCTGCTTGCCCTGGCCAGCACCCTCGAAACCAAGGCCGAAGCCTTCGCGCAAATGATCAGCCGCGAAATCGGCAAGCCTGTCGCCCAGGCCCGTGGTGAAGTCAGCAAGTGCGTCGGCCTGTGCCGCTGGTACGCCGAACATGGCCCGGCCATGCTCGCCGCCGAGCCGACCCAGGTCGAGAAAGCCCGCATCGAGTACCGCCCGCTGGGCCCGATCCTGGCCGTGATGCCATGGAACTTCCCGGTCTGGCAGGTACTGCGCGGCGCCGTGCCGGCGATCCTGGCCGGCAACACCTACGTACTCAAGCACGCGCCGAACGTGATGGGCAGCGCCTACCTGCTGGGCGAGCTGTTCAAGGATGCCGGCCTGCCGGAAGGCGTGTTCGAAGTGCTGAACGTGACCCCGGACGGCGTCACCCGCGCCATCAACGACCCGCGCATCGCCGCCGTGACCCTGACCGGCAGTGTGCGTGCCGGCATGGCGATTGGTGCGCAAGCCGGCGCGGCGCTGAAGAAGTGCGTGCTGGAGCTGGGCGGTTCCGACCCGTTCATCGTGCTGGCCGACGCCGACCTGGATGCCGCCGTGAAAGCAGCCGTGATCGGCCGTTACCAGAACACCGGCCAGGTCTGCGCTGCGGCCAAGCGCCTGATCGTCGAGGAAAGCATCGTTGACGAATTCACCCGCAAGTTCGTCGAGGCCACTCGCGAGCTGAAGGTCGGCAACCCGCTGGAAGAAGGTACCTACATCGGCCCGATGGCCCGTTACGACCTGCGCGACGAGCTGGATGGCCAGGTCCAGGCGACCATCGCCGAAGGCGCCACCCTGCTGCTGGGCGGCCACAAGGTCGATGGCGTTGCCAACTTCTACGCGCCGACCGTGTTCGCCAACGTCACCCCGCAGATGACTGCGTTCAAGCAGGAGCTGTTCGGGCCGGTGGCGGCGATCATCAGCGCACGTGATGCGGAACATGCGGTGGAGCTGGCCAACGACAGCGAGTTCGGCCTGGCCTCGACCATCTACACCGCCGACTACGCGCTGGCCGAGCGCATGACCGCGGCGCTGGATACCGGCGGCGTGTTCATCAACGGCTATTGCGCTTCCGACCCCCGCGTGGCGTTTGGCGGGGTGAAGAAGAGCGGCTTCGGGCGTGAGCTGTCGCACTTTGGTGTGCGTGAGTTCACCAATGCCCAGACGGTGTGGCTGGACCGTAACTGATTCATGACCCTGGGGCTGCTTTGCAGCCCTTTCGCGACACAAGGCCGCTCCCACAGGAAATTGCGTTTCCCCTGTGGGAGCGGCCTTGTGTCGCGAAAGGGCCGCAATGCGGCCCCAGGGCCTCAATCCCGAACCTGGTCCTTGACCCAGTCCAGCATCCCCCCCGGCACGATCAGTTCATGCCGCGCCCGCGAACAGGCGGTATACAACCCCGCCAGCATCCGCGCCCGCTCATTGCGGTTCCCCGCCACCTGCGGCACTACCATCAGCTCCGGCGACACCATCACCCGGGCGAACTCCATGTTCTTCACATCCCGCACCCGCCCCAGGAACAGCTTGGGCGCCTTGTCCCAGCGGTAACGGCTCTTGGCCCTGGCAAAGTGCTCCGGCGTGTAGCCCTTGCGCAGCATGTTGGCCACGGCGACGAACGCCTTGTCATCACCCTTGTCCTGCTCCAGCGCCTGCCAGCTGGCATAGCGGAACAGCATCGGGTGACGCGGCCGGGTGCCATGGCGGTACAGCTCGATGCAGTCTTCGACGAACAGCTCGAAGTCCTTGCGCGCGCTTTTCAGCAGCACGAACGGCACGCCCTGGTGGGTCAGGCGCTGGAACCAGCCAAACAGGCCCCATTCATCGTCGACGATCAACGCCGTGGGCTGTTCCGGCACCGTCACCGCATCGAAGAAGCTGACCCGCGTGTAATGCTCGGCGCTGCCGCTGAAGGCTGCCTGGATCGCCGCCGGGTGGGCCTGGATCAGCGGGTTGAGCACGTTGTCCATCGCCGGGCCGGCCCGCAGCGAGTGGTCGATGTAACGCTGGCGGATGAAGCCGCCATGGTGCGCGCTGAGGCCGTTCAGGTTCTGCAGCTCGTCACCCAGGGCAATGATCGACTGCGGGCTGCGGTCGAGCACGGCAAGCATCGGTGCCGACAGCTCGTGGGCCTCGTCGACGATGACATGGGTGTAGCGGCTGTCGATCACATGACCAGTCAGCGACAGCAGTTTGACCCGGTGGTAGTCGCGCACCGGCAACTGGATTTCCCGTGCCGACGGGCGAATCAGCTCCTGCCAGTACAGCCGTGCCTTTTCCAGCAACACTTCCTGGTCCAGTGGCGTGGTCCCCGGCCCGGCCCAGGGCAGGTGGTGCAACTGCAGCTGGGTGTCGGCGCTGTGGCAGAACGTGCGCACCGCGCGGATGCACAAGGCAACCACATCGCGCGCGGCGAGCGGGCCGATGTCGGGGATGGCCAGCCAACGTACCACTTGCGCATCCTGCGGGCGCCACGAAAGCTTGGTGCGATACGGGTCGCGCAGGCGCCAGCCATTGCTGGTGAGGTCGCGGTTGAGCAGCTCGTCGGCCAGCTGGCCGAAGGTCAGTGCAGTGTAGGCGGCGGCATCCTTGACTCGCGCCTGCAGCGCGCGCAGCTGGCCTTCGGTCAACGCCAGCAACAGCGTGCGCTGCGGCTCGAGCAAACGGGCGAACTGGTGAATCAGGAAGGTCTTGCCGGTGCCGGCAAAGCCCTGTACCGCCACCGACTCATCGATGCCACTGAGGAATTCGCGCAGCAGGCGGTTCTGTTGGTCGCTGAGCATCAGGTCGCTGGCCAGTGACGGCAGGTACACCGGGTGCAGCGGAGTTGCCCGCTGGCGGTAGCTGTCGGCGAACTGGAAGTTCCACTGGCCCTCGGCGTCCAGCAGCTCGTCGGCCTGGTACTCCACCTCGGTCGACAGCAGTGCGATACCGTTTTCGCCCAGCATGCCCAGGCCCATGGCGAAGGCTTCGCGATCGAAGTGCCGCGCTACCTGCCCCTGGAAGCGCCCCGGCGCGGCGCTTTCGACCTCGTTGGCAATGCGCACGATTTCGGCAAAGCGGCGTTCCTGCGCATCCGCCGAGGCGGTGGCGGGCTGGCGCGGCAGGTTCTGCACGAACAGCACTGCGGCGGCGTCGAGGACGCTGGCGGTGGTGAAGAAGTCGGTGGTGGGCTCGCTGGCGAGGCGGTCGGCCTGGTCGCTGGGCAAAGGCAGGTAGAACATCGGCACCTCGGGTGGAATCAGGGCGGCACGATAGCAATTTTCGCTGTGGAATGCTGGGTTGTGTATTGCCTGGGCCGGCCTCTTCGCGGGTGAACCCGCTCCCACAGGGACCTCACAACGCCTGGCACTGAGGTGCTCCTGTGGGAGCAGCTTCACCACCAGATTCAGCCCCTGCCCCGCTTCAAGGTCTCGCTTGGAAACTCCTTGAACAACTGCCGGTAACTCTCTGAAAACCTTCCCAAATGCCAGAACGACCAACGCATCGCAACCTCGGCCACGGTCACTTCACCGCCATGCAGCAGATCGCGCCGCGCACCGTTCAGCCGGCGCAGGCGCAACCAGTGCGCCGGCGGCATCCCGGTATACGCCTTGAAGGCTTGCTGCAACTGACGCAAGGAAACCCCGGCAACATCCGCCAGCTCCACCAGGTTCAGCGTCTCCTCCGGGCAGTCGGCCGCCCACTCGCTCACCCGGCGCATGATCGCCCGTTCCTCGTCACGCCGGCCCAACGCCACGCCCTGCAGGCGCTGGCAGGCGTTGTCGAGGATGAACAGGCAGTCTTCCAGCAGTTGCTCCGCCAGGGCCTGCCCCTGGAGCGGGCAATCCGCCTGGCCCAGACGGGTCAGCGTCGCGCTCAGCCAGCTGCCGAACAGCGCGTTCTGGCCGCTGCCCAGCGGCACCATGAACAACCCTTCCAGGCGCTGCGGGTCCAGCCCATGGCGGGCCAGGAAGGCCTGGTCGAACACGACCGCCACTTCCTGGTAGTTCTCCGGGGTGATCCAGATGTTGCGGCTCTGTTCGTTCAGCAGGTACAGGCTGTTCTCGCTGCGGTCGAAGCAGAACGCCAGCGAACCGCTGGGTGCGCGGAAAAACTGCTCCACCCGGGTGTTCAGCCGCTCCTCGTATACCTCCACCCCGTCCAGCCCCAGGCAACGCAGCTCTCCGCTGAAATGCCCGGGCGACATCTGCCGGTACTGCTGCTGCCAGCCAGGGGTGGCACGTACTTGTTCGGTCACGTCGGTGGTGTGGAAAGCCTGGACTTGCAGGGCATTGGCGGTTGTCACGCTCGGTCCTAGTTGCACTCTTTTGGTGCATTCATTGCCGGAGAAAGTGGATAGATCAGCCATGCGGGCTGCGACCAAGATAGTCTCCAGCGCGTCACCTGGGAAGCGGGACGCCTTCGAAACAGTAGAACGGTTTACGCTGGCACGCTTGCTCCCACACTAAAACCCAACCAAGAGGTCTGTATGAACGCCCCCTTCGATCAGCTGTCCACCTGGCTGAAAGAACACCGGATCACCGAAGTCGAATGCGTGATCAGCGACCTGACCGGCATCGCCCGCGGCAAGATCGCGCCCACCGCCAAGTTTCTCCACGAGCGTGGCATGCGCCTGCCCGAGAGCGTGCTGTTGCAGACGGTCACCGGCGACTACGTCGACGATGACATCTACTACAACCTGCTCGATGCCGCCGACATCGACATGGTCTGCCGCCCTGACCCGGCCGCCGTGTACCAGATCCCGTGGGCGATCGAGCCGACCGCGATCGTGATCCACGACACCTTCGACAAGCAAGGCAACCCCATCGAGCTGTCGCCGCGCAACGTGCTGAAGAAAGTGCTCAAGCTGTATGCCGACAAAGGCTGGCAGCCAATCGTGGCACCGGAGATGGAGTTCTACCTGACCCAGCGCTGCGAAGACCCGGACTTGCCACTGCAAGTACCGCTGGGGCGTTCCGGCCGTGCCGAAAGCGGCCGCCAGTCGTTCTCGATCGATGCCGCCAACGAGTTCGACCCGCTGTTCGAAGACGTCTACGACTGGTGCGAGATCCAGGGCCTGGACCTGGACACGCTGATCCATGAAGACGGCCCGGCGCAAATGGAGATCAATTTCCGCCATGGCGACGCCCTGGACCTGGCCGACCAGATCACCGTGTTCAAGCGCACCATGCGTGAAGCCGCGCTCAAGCACAACGTGGCCGCCACCTTCATGGCCAAGCCGATCACCGACGAGCCCGGCAGTGCCATGCACCTGCACCAGAGCGTGGTCGACATCGCCACCGGCAAGCCGATCTTCGCCAATGAAGACGGCAGCATGAGCCAGCTGTTCCTGTACCACATCGGCGGTTTGCAGAAGTACATCCCCAAGCTGCTGCCGATGTTTGCGCCCAACGTCAACTCGTTCCGCCGCTTCCTGCCGGACACCTCGGCACCGGTGAACGTCGAGTGGGGTGAAGAAAACCGCACCGCCGGCCTGCGCGTGCCCACCTCCAGCCCCGAGGCGATGCGCGTGGAAAACCGCCTGCCGGGCGCCGATGCCAACCCGTACCTGGCCATCGCCGCCAGCCTGCTGTGCGGCTACCTGGGCATGGTCGAGCGCATCGAGCCCAGCGCCCCGGTGCAGGGCCGTGCCTACGAGCGGCGCAACCTGCGCCTGCCGATCACCATCGAGGACGCCCTGCAGCACATGGAAGACTGCGAGACCGTGCAGCAGTACCTGGGCAAGCAGTTCGTCCAGGGTTACGTGGCGGTCAAGCGCGCCGAGCACGAGAACTACAAGCGCGTGATCAGCTCGTGGGAGCGTGAATTCCTGATGCTGAGCGTCTGACATTTTCGCGGTACCTGTGGGAGCGGGTTTACCCGCGAATGCTGTGGTGCATTCAACGACGTATTCGCGGGTAAACCCGCTCCCACAGGGCACGAGCCCCTGCACCGAACGCCAAGAACAAGACCAACGAGGTGTCCCCATGCGTCATCTGCAAACCCTGATCCCCACAGCATTCACCCTGCTGTTCGCCACCACCACCCAGGCCACTCCCTCGGTCAGCGTGTACAACTGGACCGACTACATCGGCGACACCACCGTGGCCGACTTCCAGGCCAGCAGCGGGATCAAGGTGGTCTATGACGTGTTCGACTCCAACGAAACCCTGGAAGGCAAGCTGCTGGCCGGGCGCACCGGCTATGACGTGGTGGTGCCATCCAACCACTTCCTCGCACGCCAGGCCCAGGCCGGTGCCTTCCTGCCGCTGGACCGCAGCAAGCTGCCCAACTGGCAGCACCTGGACCCCAAGCTGCTCAAGCAGCTTGAACAGAACGACCCGGGCAACCAGTACGCCGTACCCTATCTGTGGGGTACCAACGGCATCGGCTACAACATCGACAAGGTCAAGGCGGCCCTGGGCGTCGACCATATCGATTCATGGGCGGTGCTGTTCGAGCCCGAGAATCTGAAAAAGCTCAAGCAGTGCGGCGTGGCGTTCATGGACTCGCCCGACGAACTGTTCCCGGCCGTGCTCAACTATCTGGGCATGGACCCGCGCAGCGAAAAACCGGCCGACTACGCCAAGGCGGAAGCCCGCCTGCTCGAACTGCGCCCCTACATCACCTACTTCCACTCCTCCAAGTACGTTTCCGACCTGGCCAATGGCGATGTCTGCGTGGCCTTCGGCTACTCCGGCGACGTGTTCCAGGCCGCCAACCGCGCCGTGGAGGCGAAAAACGGCGTGAAAGTCGCCTACAGCATTCCCAAGGAAGGCAGCAACCTGTGGTTCGACCTGCTGGCCATCCCCAAGGACGCCAACAACCCCGAACAGGCCCTGGCGTTCATCAACTACCTGCTCGATCCCAAGGTGATCGCCAAGGTCAGCGCCACGGTCGGATATGCCAACGCCAACCCCGATGCCCAGGCCTACATGGACGCGTCGCTGGTGAAAAACCCCGAGATCTACCCACCCCAGGACGTGCTGGACAAGCTGTACATCTCCAGCACGCCGAGCCCGAAGATCATGCGTGTCATGACCCGCTCCTGGAGCAAGATCAAGTCCAACCGCTGAGTCGAGAACGCCCATGTCTTTCACTACCCAACACACCGCTTCGTACTATGCCGCCACGGCACGCGATGCAGCGCCCTATCCCAGCCTGGACGGCGAACTGACCGCCGATGTGTGCGTGGTCGGCGGCGGGTTGACCGGGGTCAATACCGCCCTGGAACTGGCCGAACGCGGGCTCTCGGTGGTGCTGCTTGAAGGCCGGCGCATCGGCTGGGGCGCCAGCGGCCGCAACGGCGGCCAGTTGATTCGCGGCATCGGCCATGACGTCAGCGGCTTTGCCCGGCATGTCGGCCAGGACGGCGTGCACTACCTGAAACAGGCCGGCATCGATTCGGTAGCGCTGGTGGCCAGCCGCATCGCCCAGTACGGCATTGCCTGCGACCTGCGCTGGGGCTTCTGCGAACTGGCCAATACCCCAGCGCAGTTCGCCGCATTCAAGGACGAACAGGACGACCTGGCCGCACTCGGTTATCGCCCTGAAACCCGCCTGGTCAGTGCCGACCAGCTGCATGAAATCGTCGCCAGCAAGCAGTATGCCGGCGGCCTGGTGGACATGGGCTCGGGCCACCTGCACCCGCTTGACCTGGTCCAGGGCGAAGCCCGCGCCGCCCGCGGCCTGGGCGTACGCATCTTCGAGCAGAGCCCGGTGCTGCGCATCGAGCACGGCCCCCGCGTGACCCTGCACACAGCCCGTGGCAAGGTGCGGGCAAGCAGCCTGGTGCTAGGCTGCAACGCCCACCTCGATGAACTGGAACCACGCCTGAGCGGCAAGGTGCTGCCGGCCGGCAGCTACGTGGTGGCTACCGAACCATTGCCCGAGTCACTGGCCAGCAGCCTGATCCCGCAGAACATGGCGCTGTGTGACCAGAAAGTAGGCCTGGACTACTACCGCCTGACGGCAGACCGGCGCCTGCTGTTCGGCGGCGCCTGCCACTATTCCGGCCGCGACCCCAAGGACATCGCCGCCTACATGCGGCCCAAGGTGCTGAAGGTGTTCCCGCAGCTGGCCAACGTGCGTATCGACTACCAGTGGGGCGGCATGATCGGCATCACCGCCAACCGCTTCCCCCAGGTCGGGCGCCTCAGCCAGCACCCCAACGTTTACTACGCCCAGGGCTATTCCGGGCACGGGCTGAACGTGACGCACTGGACGGCGAAACTGCTGGCCGAAAGCATCGCCCTCGGCCACAGCCAGGGGCTGGACGTGTTCAGCGCCGTGCCACACCTGACCTTCCCCGGCGGCAAGGCACTGCGCTCGCCGCTGCTGGCGCTGGGGATGTTGTGGTATCGATTGCGGGAGGTGTTGGGTTGAGTTCGCCGCGAGCTTTGCGGCGCCTGGGAGACCGAGCGCCGCGCGGGCGGCGCTCGGTCTCACAGGCGCAGAAAAACTCAAGACAAACCCTTCCAACCCCTCCAACTTTCTACCATTTCACAATCGATTGAACCTACCCACTGGCCAACTGTCGCGCACCTGCTAGCGTTGTTCTGGCCGACCTATCATGGATGCATCTTCATCATGAAATCATTGCCCCGCATTACCCTGTTGTGCGCCGCACTGCTTACCATGGCCGCCTGCTCCAGCAATCGCGTGGACCCAAAGGACTACTCCGGCTTCCTCAAGGATTACAGCCGGCTGCAGGAAACCAAGAGCCCGTCGGGTGACCCGGTGATGCGCTGGATCGACCCCAAGGTCAATGTCAACCAGTACAGCCAGGTGTTCATCGAGCCCAGCCAGTTCTACCCCAGGCCGCAGCCGACGGCGGTCATCTCGGCGCAGACGCTGCAGGAAATCACCCGCTACTTCAACGAAGCGCTGCGCCGTGAAATGGGCAGCGTGGTACCGCTGGCCAAGGGTCCCGGCCCGGGCGTGATCGTGGTGCGCCCGGCCATTACTGCGGTGTCCACCAGCAACGAGGGCCTCAAGCCCTATGAGGTCATCCCTATCGCGCTGATTTCAGCCGGTGTGAACACCGCCATGGGCGGCCGTGACCAGGAGGTTGATGTCGGCGTGGAGGCTGCGTTCCTCGATGGTGCCAGCCAGAAAGTGCTGGCCCAGGTCGTGCGCAAGGGCACGGGGCAGGATCTGGAGAACAAGACCACGCAGCTGACCCTGAATGACGTCAAGCCGGTGCTGGATGGCTGGGCCAAAGACATGCGCGCGAGCTTCCTGGAAGCGAAGCAGAAAGCCCGCTAAAGCCTCACTGGTCCATGTAGGAGCGGCCTTGTGTCGCGATGGGGCGCGGAGCGGCCCCAGATCCACGTATTCAAGGTGAAATCGCTGGGGCTGCTTCGCAGCCCTTTCGCGACACAAGGCCGCTCCTACAGTTGACCGCGTCAGCATTCGACGAAGGCAACGGCCAGGCCGCCGCGCGAAGTCTCCTTGTAGTTGGCATGCATGTCCGCCCCGGTATCACGCATGGTGCGGATCACCCGGTCGAGCGAGATGAAGTGCTCGCCATCCCCCCGCAACGCCATCTGCACGGCGTTGATCGCTTTCACCGCAGCAATCGCGTTGCGCTCGATGCACGGCACCTGCACCAGGCCGCCAACCGGGTCGCAGGTCAGCCCAAGGTTGTGTTCCAGGGCAATCTCGGCGGCATTTTCCAATTGCGGCGGCGTAGCGCCCAGCACCTGGGCCAGGCCGGCAGCGGCCATCGAACAGGCCGAGCCCACCTCGCCCTGGCAACCAACCTCGGCTCCGGAAATCGAAGCGTTCTTCTTGCACAGGATGCCGACCGCCGCTGCCGCCAGCAGGAAGTCCACCACGTCCGCGTCGCACGCGCCCGGGTTGAACTTCATGTAGTAGTGCAGCACCGCCGGAATGATGCCAGCCGCACCATTGGTAGGCGCCGTGACCATGCGCCCGCCGGCGGCGTTCTCTTCATTCACCGCCAGGGCGAACAGGTTGACCCATTCCATGGCGCTGAGGGTGGAACCGATCACGTTGGGCTTGCCCAGTTCCTGCAGGCTGCGATGCAGCCGCGCCGCGCGGCGCTTGACGTGCAACCCACCCGGCAGGACGCCTTCGTTGCGCAGGCCGTTGTCGACGCATTCACGCATGGCGTCCCAGATCCGCAGCAGGCCCTCGCGTACCTCGGCCTCCGGGCGCCAGGCACATTCGTTGGCCATCATCAACTGCGCCACGCTCAATCCATGGGCCTTGCACAAGGCCAGCAACTGCGCGGCACTGTCGAACTCGTACGGCAGCACCACCGCATTCGCTTCGACGGCTGGCGCATCGATCTCGGCTTGCTCGACGATAAAGCCACCGCCCACCGAATAGTAGGTCTGGCGCAACAGGCTGCCCTGCCCGTCCATGGCTTCCAGGCTCATGGCATTGGGGTGGTACGGCAGGTTCTCGTCGAGCAGCAGCATGTCGCGGCTGTACTCGAACGCCAGCGGGTGGCTGCCATCGAGCATCAGGCAGTGCTCCTGCATCACCTGGCCGATGCGCGACTCGATGGTGGCCGGGTCGATACGGTCCGGCCACTGCCCCATCAGGCCGAGCAGGCAGGCGCGATCGGTGGCGTGACCAACCCCGGTGGCCGACAGCGACCCGTATAGCCGCACCTCGACACGGCTTGCCCGGGCCAGCAGCCCCTGTTCGCGCAGGGCCTGGGCAAAGGTAGCCGCCGCCCGCATCGGGCCGACGGTGTGGGAACTGGACGGCCCGATGCCGATTTTGAAAAGGTCGAAAACACTGATAGCCATGCTAATGCCTGACCGTGCCCGGGTATGAAGCCGCAGCACGGTTATCTGGAGAAATTGAGCGGTATTGCGATTTTGCGCGATACTGCCGCGCTGGCTCATGGATGACCAACGAAACTTCCTAAGCAAGGCTTTAGTGGTACTAAACGATGCGACGACAACTCAATGGCCAGACATTCGTCTGGCTACACGTGTTCGCCTGTGCGGCCCGGCACTTGTCCTTCACCCGCTGTGCCGAAGAGCTGCACATCACCCCGGGCGCCGTCAGCCAACAGATGCGCCAGCTGGAGGAACGCCTGGGCTACCGGTTGTTCCTGCGCCGGGCGCGTGGTGTGGAACTGAGCGCCGAAGGGCAACGCCTGGCGCAGACGGTGACCGAAGCCTACGGCAGCATCGAAGCCGAACTGCTGCGCCTGGACGCGGGTGAAATCCGCGGCACCTTGCGCCTGCGCTCGATCCCGTCGTTCCTGGCCAAATGGCTCACGCCGCGCCTGCCGCGCTTTCAACAACGCTACCCGGACATCGAGCTGCGCCTGGTGGCCGAAGACAGTGCCCAGGCGTTGACCCCTGGCGATTTCGACCTGGCCATCGACCTGAACGATGGCAGCTACCCCGGCATGCTCTCGACGCCGCTGCTGGACGAGCAGATCTTCCCCGTGTGCTCCCCCACCTTGCTGCGCGGGCGCCCGCCGCTGCACGGGCCGGCAGACCTGGCGCACTACCCGCTGCTGCACGACATCACGGCCTGGCGCGGCAGTTCGGAATATGCCGAATGGGAGTTCTACCTGGAGGGCATCGGCGCCGCCGGCCTGGATGTGCGGCGCGGGCATACCTTCAACCGCAACCACCTGACCATCGAGGCGGCGATTGCCGGCATTGGCGTGGCGATTGCCCGGCGCACGCTGCTCAACGACGAACTGGAGCGCGGGGCGCTGATCGTGCCGTTCGGGGTGCCGATCGCCAACCACAAGCGCTATGTGGTGCATTACCCGCCGGGCGGGCTGAACCAGCCGGGGGCGCGGGCGGTGCATGACTGGCTGGTGGAGGAAGCGCGGGGGTTCAGGGAGTTGCACCCGCTGAACAAGGACTAGGCTAGCCAAGAGCGCTTGCACACTGTCATGGAATTGCGAATGACTCATTGAATTAGCAGGGGCCCTGTGGGAGCGGCTTTAGCCGCGAACACCGGCGCAGCCGGTGCCATGCACCGCGTTGGGTTCTTCGCGGGTAAACCCGCTCCCACAGGGTGCGCAGAGCGCTTGCGAGATCTGTGCGTCAGTAGGCCTGCTTGCCGGTAAAGGCGCTAAGTGTGCGCACCAGAATCACGAAATCCAGCCACAGCGACCAGTTGTTGATGTACTCGATGTCCGAGTCCACCCGCTGGATCATCTGCTCGATATCCCTGGTCTCGCCCCTGAACCCACGCACCTGCGCCAGTCCGGTCATGCCAGGTTTGATATTGTGGCGGGCAAAGTAGTCGACGATGTCCTGCGAATACAGCGTGTCATGCTGCAAGGCATGCGGCCTTGGCCCGACCAGCGACATCTCCCCGGTCAGCACATTGAACAACTGCGGCAGTTCATCCAGGCTGGTGCGGCGGATGAAGGCGCCGACCCGGGTCAGCCGCGGGTCATTCTTCTGCGCCTGCCTGACCACGCCCTCTTCCGGCTGATGGACATGCATGCTCCTGAACTTCCAGATGCGGAACGCTTCCCCGGTCCAGCCGGTGCGTTCCTGGCGGAAGAACACCGGGCCGCGGCTATCGAGCTTGATGGCCAGCGCAACGGCCAGCAACACCGGCGATGCCAGCAGCAGGATCAGCGCCGCCAACACCCTGTCCTCGAGGTTCTTCAGGAACAGGCTCATGCCCGTCAGCGGTGTTTCCGACAAGGTCAGCACGGGAATGCCGGCAATTTCCCGCACGCTGTGGTTGATCAGGCGCAACGAGAAGATATCCGGCACCCAGTTCACCGCAATGCACTTGTCGAGCAACTTGAAATACACATCATTGATGACCTCGGAACCACCCAGTGGAGTCACCAGGTACACCGTGCGGATGCCGTAACGGGCCACGACATCGTCGAGCTCGGCAACATGCCCGAGCACTGGCATGCGCTGCTTGCCGTCGGCGCTTTCGCGCCCCGGCTCATCGGCGCTGTCGATCAGCACGCAGCCCAGCACACGCTCGCCGAACCAGGGGTTGTTGCTGATTTTCTGGTACAGGAAGTTGGCCAGGTCACCGGCGCCAATGATCAGGGCGTTGTCCAGGCGGGCATGGGCGGTGAAGCGCTTTTGCAATTCGCGCACGGCAAAGTGCAGGAACAACTGGGCGATGTAGCCAATGATGAACAACTGCACCACCAGCAGCCGCGAATAGGTTTCGCTCTGCTTGGCCAGGAAAGCCATGACCACCAGGAAGCAAAAGGTTGCCGACCAGGCCTTGAACAGCCGGAAAGCCTTGATGGAAAGGCCAACGTTGGTACGGTAGATCGCATAATGATCGTAGATGACTGCCAGGGCGCCAACCAGCAACAGCAGCATGATCACGTAATCGGAGGTGATGTAGCCAAACTGGTCGTAGATCAGGTACCAGGCAATACCGGTTACTGCAATCCCATCGAGGCCGGCCTGAATGGCGTTACTTACGCTGCTTCTTCTCTGCAGCAAGGAACGACTGCTTCTGGGCTCGAGAACCATTTCAGACCTCATCAATTTGCGCGCAGCAAGTGCCTTCCACAAACCAGCAAGACTTGACAACGGCTCATGCAAAGCCCGTGAAGCGAAATCCTGCAGCCCCAACCCATTGATCTCACTGTAGCAGCCACCCGCCATCAGTGTGCGCGGATTGTGCCGCTCATACGGGGTGTCTGGCCGCCCCTCCGTCGCGGCGGTACAGCAAGGTACGCAGCAGGAACAACGGGTTACCCACCACATAACGCATGAACAAACGCTTCGGCTCGCGCAACAGTCGGTACAGCCACTCCCCGCCCAACCGCCGCAACCACTCGGGCGCCCGGCTGACCTTGCCGCCGAGAAAATCCAGGATCGCGCCGCCGCACACGATCAGGCACGGCCCGCCAGTTGCAGCCAGCCTTGCTGCCACAACCTCCTGCCTGGGCATGCCCATGCCCAGCACGATCAGCTCCGGTTGTTGCTCCCTGGCCAGTTGCAGGTAGGTATCGACGCTGGCAAAGCCATCGTGGACCGACACTGGCACCACCCCGAACATGGCTGCGCTGCGCTGCACGGCCTGGTCCAGGTAAGGTTGCCGGGTGCCCCAGAACGCGACCCGCCGCCCACGGTAGGCGGCCAGGAGCCGAGGAATGAAGTCGGTGCCATTCATGTTGAGCCCCGGTTCAAGCCCCAGCCGGCGATACAGGATCGCCATGCCGGAACCGTCGCGCAGCAGCACGTCGGCCGCCGACAATGCCTGGTGGCAGGCGCCATCGCGCACCACCAGGTTCATTGCATGGGCATTGACGAAGCCCAGCACTGTCGCGGCTTCCGGGGCGCTCAGCCTGTCCAGCAGGCGCTGCGCGGCAGTGGTATCCACCACCACTTCCAGCTTGCCGACAAGGGTGTTCCAACGTTTCTGCCATTCAGCCATCAGTCTTCATCCCGTTTCGAACGTACCCATTCAACCTGGCGCTTGACCAGGAACCCCAGATACAAGGGGACCTTCCTTGCGGCGTAAAACGGCGCGTACAGCAGCACGGAAAACGGGATCAGTTCGCGACAGAAGCGCGCCCAGGCCAGTGCGACGGCAAGGCCAAGCAATGCCAGCGCGCAAAGGGCGATCCAGGCAGGTGCCGCCAGGCCGAACAGCAGGTACGCCAGCCAGGCCACCAGGTTGAGCCCGAGCAGGCTCAGCACCAGCAACGCCAGGGGCGGCACCAGCAGGTCCAGGGTCATGGCCAGCAAGCTGCCGTTACGCTGGGTGACTGCGGCCAGCGCACGCCTGGGCGCATCGGCCAGCATCAGGCTCAGGTGCCCATGCTCCCAGCGGGTGCGCTGGCTACCCAAGCCTTGCTGGCTGGCAGGGAACTGGCTGCTGACCACGGCCTCGGGGCAGAACACTGGCGGCTTGCCCTGCTGGCACAGGTCCAGGCCCAGTTTCACATCCTCCACCAGATGCCCGTTGGCCAGGTCGATCAAGGCCAGGTCACGCCAGCCGAACGCCATGCCGGCGCCCATCAACTGGCAAGGCAGGCCCAGCCGTGCCCAACCACGCGGGCGCACCAGGTTCTTGACCCGCCAGGCGAACTCGGCAACCTGCACTGCCAGCCCGGCCCCTGCCGGTGCGTGCATCAGGTACAGCGCCTGCACCGGGCGAGCGACCTCGCGGTGGCGCCGCGCCAGGCGCTCGATCGCCCCCTCGGCCACCTGGCAGTCGGCATCCACCACGATCACCACCTCGGGCGGCTGGCGGGCCAGGTGGCGTACGCCAACGTCCAGGGCGTAGCCCTTGCCGCGCAACCGCGCATCGCGGCGCTCCACCACTTCGGCACCGGCCTCGCGCGCCAGTTGCGCGGTGTCGTCAGTGCAGTTGTCCGCCACCACCAGCAAGCGGTCGCCAGGCCGCAACTGCGGGGCAATGCTCGCCAGCGTGGCACGAATCATCGACGCCTCGTCATGGGCTGGCACCAGCACTGCCACCTGCGGACGAGCGTTGTTGCCCAACGGCTGCGCGCGCGCTGGCAGGCAAGCCATCAGCACCTGCACCAACAGCAGCAGCACCGGCAACAGGGCGATGGCCGTCAGCGTGCCCAGTAACCAAGCCAATACACTCATCATGCGGATGCCTTGAAATAGCTGGCCAGCCTGGCCGCTTCGGTATCGATGTCATGCCGTTGCAGCACACGCTGGCGGGCTGCCTCGCCCATGCGCTGCAGCGCTTCGGCAGGTTGCGCCAGGCAGTCGGCCATGGCCGCCGCCAGCTCGTCCACGGCGCCGGCAGGGAACAACCAGCCGTTCTCGCCCGGCCGCACCAGCTCGGGAATGCCTGCCACATAGGTGGTCAGTACTGGCCGGCGCAAGGCCATGGCTTCCATGATCACCACCGGCAACCCCTCGGCAAAGCTGGGCAGCACCAGCGCACGCGCCGCAAGGATTTCCTCGCGCACCTGTGCGCTACTGATCCAGCCAGTGATGCGCACCTGCTGCTGCAGGCCATGCCGGGCAATCAACGCCTCGATCTGCCCACGCATTTCACCGTCGCCGGCCAGCACCAGCTCGAAGGCGATCGACCGGGCGGCCAGTACCCGCGCGGCCTCGAGCAACAGCAGCTGGCCTTTCTGTTCGCACAGGCGGCCGACGCACACCAGGCGTGGCGCCGTGGGCACGCCGACCGGCGCCACCTCATGGAAGCTGCGCTCGAGGCCGCAATGCACCACCTTCACCTTGGCCCAGTGGTCGTGTGCCACCCAGCGAAACAACTGGCTGCGCCCGTACGAGCTGACCGCCGCGACAAATGCGGCACGCCGCACCTTCTCGCCCATGTGCAGGAACTGCGGTTTGTCGAACTCTTCCGGCCCGTGCACGGTAAAGCTGTAGGCTGGCCCGCCCAGCACGTTGGCCAGCATCACCACCTCGGTGGAATTGGTGCCGAAATGCGCATGCACATGTTTTGCCTCGCCAGCCTGCAACCACTGCAGTACCTGGCAGGCCTCGGTCAGGTAGACCAGGTGGTAGGGCCAGGCGCGGTCGGCCCGCAGGCCAAGGCGCATGGCCAGCCAAAGCGCCTGGAAGAACCGGCGCGGCTGTGCGCGCAGCACTTGCCAGGACGGTGCCAGCAAGCCCTTGACGCCACGTTGCAGCACATAGCGGGTCCTGGCCTGTTCGCTCGAGTCCTCGGCATCCTGCAACTCGGCGTCCCACCCGCGCAGGGCAATACGCTGCACCTCTACCCCCTGGCGCTCCAGCGCCAGGATCTCGCGGCGGATGAAACTGTGGCTGACCTTCGGGTACTGGTTTATGAAATAAGCAATGCGCATAGGAATCCAGATCAAGACCCGCGTAATGAACCTTCAGGCCTGCCGTGGCAGGGCCGGCCGTTACTTCAGGCTGTCGATTACCGGCGGCCGGCGCCCCGCCGATGCCACCTCCTCAGGTGCATCCTCCTGTTTCCCTTGTAGTCCAAGGTTGTGACCGCTGCCTGGCAACGTGGCCTGCAAGCGGGTGAAAACATCGTCGAGCAACGCCTGGCGGCGGCGGTACATCGCACGTTTCTTCGCCGGGATGTCCTGTTCCGCCCGCTGTACCACGGCCAGCGGGAGGGCGAAGAAATCCGCATGGTTCGACGCAGTAGCGCCGTGCTCCAGCCAGATCACGTCATAATTGGCCGCCAGGTCCTGGCCCTTGTCGTTGCCAAAATACGCGTGCCGATGGTGGCGGCAGGCGTCACTGACGGCATACAGGTGCGCCACGCCCAGGGTCCTGGCCAGGCACTTCAATGCCTCGAGCAGCAGGCTGCGTGGGCGCAACCCTTCGAAGTCCTTGGTCAGGTCGCGGTAGATGGCCAATGAGGTTTCGCTGTCGATCCCCTTGTGGATGCCCTGCACGGCACCGATGAACAGGCAAAGCTCGCCCTGGCTGCGGCACAGGCTGAACGCCAGGGATGCCACGCGCAGGTCGCCCTGGAACAGGTTCAATACCAACTCGCCTTCGCGCTTGAACCAGATCGGCCGGTCCAGCACCAGGCGGCAGCCCGGCGAATGGCTGGACAGCTCGCACAGCGTCAGGCTTTCGTCCCGCCCCAGCAGCAACAGCGCCGGAAACTGCCCGGCCAGCACTTCGAAGTGCGAAGCCAGCACCTCCAGGCGCTGCGGGGCTTCCCAGCATTTGCTGAGGTAAGGCCACTGCACGACACCGATGCAATCCACCCCCAGCCGCTGCAAACCCTGCGGGCCCAGCGTCGCCGTCATGCGCTGCAGGAACGCATTCAGCTCAGGCCATTGCCTGGCAATCTGCAGCGTCAACTTGCGCTTGTTGTTCAGCGCCCGCAACGAGTAGCCCGGTTGCAAGGTAAACACGCTTTTCACGATCATGCCGAGCATCATGGGCCTCTTTCTCATAGAACTGCACATAACTTATTGAATTAGCAGGGGCCCTGTGGGAGCGGACTCCTTGTCACTTGTACTCGATCAACGTCGATTTGCCGGCCGCGATGCGGTGGCGCAAGAACTTCAGTTGCCCGAGCATTTCCGGGAACTTGCCCAATACCAGGAACACCGCCTGTAGCCAGTTCTCCCGCACCGACTTGCCGCCACGGCGGGCCAGGCGTACGGCCTGCAGCGGGTAGACCAGCAGCAACAGCAGGCTCCAGCCGCCCAGCAGCAGGCAGGCCAGCACGGTCACCACGGGGATGCCCAGGCCCCACAGCCAGGCCCGGCGCGATTCGCGCAGCCAGTGCCGCTCGGGCGGCTGACCATGCAGGTAGGCCCCTTCGGCATAGGCGTGGCCAGCACGCAGGCTACGCCGCCACCATTGGCTGAAACGGGTCATGGCGGCGTCGTGCAGGGTCATCTCGGCGTCCAGGCGCCAGACTTTCCAACCCTTTGCCCGCATGCGCACGCACAGTTCGGGCTCTTCTCCGGCGATCAACTCGGGGCGAAAGCCGCCGACCGCAGCAAAGGCATCTACCCGCATCAGGGCATCGCCACCGCAGGCCTTGGCCTCGCCGATGGGGGTGTCCCACTCCAGGTCGCACAACAGGTTGTACACCGACCGCTGCGGGAAGCGCTCGCGACGGCGGCCACACACCACTGCCACGTCGGGATGGTCGTCGAGAAACGCCTGCGCCACGGGCAGCCAGCCGCTATCCACCTCGCAATCGCCATCGACGAACTGCACCAGTTGCATCGACGGCAGCCGCCGCTGCAAGGCGAAAAAACCTTCGTTACGGGCGCGTGCGGCAGTAAACGGGGTGCCCAGGTCCAGCGCCAGTACCTCTACCCCCAGTCTGCGGGCCAAGTGCAGTGAACCATCGGTGGAGCCCGAGTCGACGTACATGACCTTGTCCGCCCCCTGCTGCAGCGAAATCAGGCAACGTTCCAGGCGCTGGCCTTCGTTGCGGCCAATCACCACCACACCGACCCCGCTCGCCATGGGCCTCACTCGACGGGCGCCGTGGCGGCCGGTTGCCTGGCCTTGATGATGGCCGGCACCCCCACCGCCAGCGAATTGTCCGGCACATCCACCAGCACAACGGCATTGGCACCGATGATCACGTCGTTGCCGATACGGATGCTACCGAGCACCTTGGCCCCGGTGCCGATATCGACGTTGTTGCCGAACACCGGTGCAATCGGCTCGTTGACATTCTTCAGGCCAACAACCACCCCATTGCGGATGCGGCAGTCATCGCCAAAGCGGGCATAGCCGCTGATGACGATGCCGCCGAAATGGTCGATGACGAAGTTGCGGCCGATTACCACTTCGCACGGCAACTCCACACCCGTGATGATCTGCACGAACTTGAACAGGACCTTGTAGATGAGCGAAAACAGCTTGCGCAGCAGTGCCGGGCGCACCCCATAGCGCCAGCGGCCGAAGCGGTACACCAGCAGTACCCAGAAGCCCTGGGCGCCCCAGTCGCCACCGTGGGCACGCAGGTCGGCACGTATATTCTCGAACATGGCTCCACCTACCTTGTCGGTTGGCTGGCATACCGGGTCTTGAACAACAGAGACCAGGTCGCCCGGCAGTGACGCCAGCAGGCCTGTATCGCGCCCCGGCCGCGTCGTTTCAACAGCGCCTTGAGTGCCAGCACCAGGTCGCCCAAGGTGACCAGCAGCATGTGCAGGGCCAGGCCCGCCAGCCCGTGATGCTTGCGAAAGTACAGCAGCTCGCTTTCGATCTGGTATGACGAGATCTGCCGGCTGGCCACCTCAAGTTCGGCCACCGATCTGGAGCTTTCCCCACCGATGTGCACCACCGTGGTATGCGGGTAGAACACCACCTTCCAGCCGGCCGCCTTCACCCGCTTGCAGTGGTCGACCTCTTCGTAATAAAGAAAGTAGCGCGGGTCGAACAGGCCCACCTGGTCGAGCACTTCGCGGCGCACCAGGTAGAAGCAGCCAGGCAGCCAGTCGCACTCGCGGACCGAGGCGTGGTCCCAGTTCATTTCGTCGACCATCTTCAGGCCGGGGAACAAGCGCCCCAGCCCGGTACGCCCGACGAACACGTTGAGCGGTGTGGGGAAGTAGCGGCAACTGGGCTGCAGGTCGCCGTCGCGGCCCTCCAGGCGCACCCCCAACACCCCGCACTCCGGGTGGGCGTCCATGTAGTCGAGGGTTTTCTGCAGGGAATCGGCGGCGACGAAGGCGTCGGTGTTCAGCAGCAAGGCGTACTTGCCCTTCAGGTGCGCCAGCAGCTGGTTGTTGGCCCGGCCGAACCCCACGTTCTGCCTGTTGCTCAGCAGCAGCGCCTGCGGGCACACCTCGGCCATGCGCTGCAGCGAGTCATCGACCGAGGCATTGTCCACCACCAGGTAGCTGGCCAGCCGTTCGCTGTCGGCCCGGCGCAGCGCATCGAACATCGGCTGCAGCAGCCCGGCCGTGTTGAAGTTGACCACCATGACGTCCACAGGTTTGCTAGCCATTGTTGCCATCCCTCGAAGAAGTCCCCGCGCCTTTGCAGCATCAGCACAACATTCGTCACACCACGGCTTCCCTGGCCGCGCTCATCCTGGCATCGAGGTGGTCGGCCAGGCGTACCGCAAACTGCAGCAGCGGCATGGTCGGGTTGGAGGCACCGCCCGTGGCAAAGATGCTGCTGCCGGCGATGTAAAGATTTTCGGTACCGAACACCCTGCAGTTGGTATCGACAACACCGAACTGCGCCGACGACGCCATGCGCGTGGTACCCATGTGGTGGGCATGTGGCGACAGCTTCAGCGGTATCGAGGTGTCATAAACGAAGTCATTGAGCTTGATGAAGCCCAGGTTCATGTCCGCCCACTGCTTGGCCAGTTCGCTGCCAATGCACTTGATGGTGTGCCGGTCATCAGCGCTCAGGGCCCAGTTGACATTGACCTTGGCCACGCCCAGTGCGTCCTTCTCGTCCAGCAGCGAAATGCGGCTGCGCAGGTTGGGGAACTGCTCGATCATGGTGCTGATGACACCGTCACCGGGGCAACTGAACTTGGTCACGAAGGCGATCTTGCCGGCTACCCCCATGTCGCAGGCCAGATTCTCCAGAAAATGCTTCACCTCGGCAGTACGACCATAGGTTTGCACATCGGCCAGCAAGGCAGCCCTGACATTGCCTTTACCTGCCTTGTATTCGTCAACGAAGGCATCGGTGGTGTAGTACTCGCGCGGCTCGGGGGCCAGCCCGGACTTGAGGATGAAGGAGCCAAGGTCAATGTTCAGATGCTCCATGAAACACCGGCCGACCAGCCCGTCCTTGCTCACGACCCCCGCCGCCAGCAACGACTCGCTGTTGAGCAGTTGCCGGGCATTCTCGATGGCACCGGTGGCCAGCACGAAGTTTCTCGCAACCAGGCGCTGGCGATTGCACGCGTAATCGGACAGTACGACTGCGGCCAGGTGGCCGGAGGCCTGGTCGAACTCCAGGTTCACGCAATTGCAGTTGATGAACACGTCCAGGCCTTGGGTCTGTTCCAGGGCTGTGGCGTACTTTTGCGCAAAACGCGTGGGCGGGCTGAGCAGAAAGCGGTCTGGCTCGAATTCTCCGCCTTCGAGGCCAGCATTCAACGCGTGAAAATCCGACCCGGGCGGCAGGTCGACGATATCCATTGCAACAGGCAGGTAGCCTGCTATCTCCGAATAGGGAATGGGCCAGCCAGGCAGGTCGCCAATAGGGGGAACGGCGAAGTCCGAGGGGCTGAACGGCCGGCAACGGCCGGCCCAATGGTTGGATGTGCCGCCCAGGTAACGCAGGCGAGCCTCCCCGGCGTACAGCTCCAGGCCAGTGGATGCACAGGCGTACAAAGCTTGCGAGTTCGCCGAATATTCACGCCCGCCACCCTCGGCAAGCAGTACGCTCCAGCCCGCGGCGGCCAGGCGCAGGCCCAAGGTGATGCCCGCGGGGCCGGCACCGATGATGCAGACATCGTAACTGTCGCGCAGGGCCTTCTGCTGTTGATAATCCTTGATCATGGGTGTTCGTTCCGGAAGTAGCGAGACGGCAATACCCAGCCGTTGATCACCACGAACCCGGGCCTGCCGGCAGGTTGGCTGGCAGCGGCTGGCGTAGCAGCGAACACCAAACCACCAACCCCCAGCAACACGCAACTCTGGAGAAACCCTCTACGACCCGTTTGCGCAGTACAAAAAGTAAGCTTCCCCATGACACAGTGACCTGCACCTTTGAAAGATTTACCCGACAAGCCGCATTACCGCCAGTCCCCGGGGCCAGCATCACAATCGACGGCATGGCGTCGATCTCTGACCGATTGGCTAAAAGGTCACTATAGTTTCAATCAGCCACGATGCTAGCCGTTGCCCACCGACGCAAAGGTGCACATAGCCAATGCCTGAACATTTTCGTGCGTTGATCGTCATCCTGTTTCTGGCGAGCGTGGTCTTCCTGCTGGCGCGGCGGCCTGCCACCGACCTGATCCCGCTGGGCGATTTCAAGCGCCGGCGCAATCTGTGGTTCCTGCTTACCCTGCTGGCCTTCTTTTCGCACAGTTTCTGGCTGTACCTGGGTGCTGGCGCCGTCATCCTGTACATCGCCGGGCGCCGCGAGCACAACCCCATGGCGTTGTTCTACATGCTGCTGTTCCTGATCCCGCCGGCTTCGGTGCAGGTGCCCGGGTTTGGCGTGGTCAATTACCTGGTCGACCTCAACCATATCCGCCTGCTGACCCTGTGCGTGCTGTTGCCGGCGGCACTGGCCCTGCGCCGGCAAGGCGACACCCTGCGCTTCGGCCGCACCTGGCCGGACAGGCTGTTGGCAGCCGGCCTGCTGCTGATGAGCGTGCTCTACCTGCGCGAAACCACCGTGACAGACACCCTGCGCCAGACGCTGTACCTGTATGTCGACGTGCTCCTGCCGTATTACGTGGCCAGCCGTGGCCTGCGCCAGATCAGCGACTTCAAGGACACCCTGCTGGCCTTCGTGCTTGCCTCCTTCGTCCTGGCCCTGATCGGCGTGGCCGAGTACGTGCGCCACTGGCTGCTGTACAGCGCCCTGGTCGACGCCATGGGCGTGCCGTGGAGCATGTCCGGCTACCTGAGCCGTGGCGGTTCGCTACGCGCCAGCGTCACCACCGGGCAGGCGATTGCCCTGGGCTATGTGATGAGCGTGGCCATCGGCCTGTTCCTGTTCGTCCAGGGTTACGTGCGCCGCCCCCTGCAGCGGGCGCTGGGCGCCCTGCTGCTGGCCGCCGGGCTGTTCGCGCCACTGTCCCGTGGCCCGTGGATCGGCGCCGTGGTCATCGTGGTGGTGTTCATCGCCCTGGGCAAAGGTGCGGTCAGGCGCCTGGCGCTGCTCGCCGCGGCCGGCGTGCTGGCCCTGCCCTTGCTGACCATCGTGCCCGGTGGCGACAAGGTACTGGACATGCTGCCGTTCATTGGCAACCTCGAGAAAGAGAACATCACCTACCGCGCAAGGCTGATGGACAACTCGTGGATCGTCATCCAGCGCAACCCGCTGTTCGGCTCGTTCGACTTCCGCAACACCCCGGAAATGCAATCGATGATCCAGGGTGAAGGCATCATCGACATCGTCAATACCTACATCAACCTGGCGCTGCGGGTAGGGCTGGTCGGGCTTGGCCTGTTCGTGGCGTTCTTCGCCGCCGTACTGCACGGCATCCGCAAGGCCATGCGCAGTTTCCCCGACAAGGACGACGAACAACGCCAGCTCGGCCGGGCATTGCTGGCGACACTGATTGGCATCCTGGTGATCATCTTCACCGTCAGCAGCATCACCTTCATCCCGGTGGTGTACTGGACTGTCGCCGGGCTGGGCGTGGCCTACATCCAGATGGTCCGCAGGCTGCACAACAGCCAGGCCATCGCGCTGGCCGACCCCGGCCTTCAACCAAGGTGACACTTATGAGCTTGCTCCCCCTGCGCAGCCGGGGTTTTCAAACCCTGCTGCGGGTTTCGGCCATTGCCGGCCTGGCCTTGCTGCCGCTCACCGGCTGGGCATCAGCGTGGCAAGTCAGTGTCGATGAACAGAACGGCCTGCCCATGGTGACCCGCGGCGGTGGGCCGGTGATGAAAGCCAAGTTCGACTTCTGGGCGGCCAACTGGAGCTGGACCGGTTTCTCCACCACGTTCAAGGTCAATGGCCCCTACCACTACACGCTGCAGGGCAAGAACAAGGAGCTGGACTTCGACCTGGCGGCGGATATCCGCAAGGAGCAGGCGCAAACCCTGAGCTGGGCCTTCGACCTCGACGCCCATAGCCGCCAGGCCGGGGTGATGGGCGGCGGCATGGTGTTCGAGTTCGACCCTGCACAAATTGCCGGCGAGATGGGCGCCCCGCAGCTGCTGCCCGGCAACCGTGGCTGGTCGTGGGGCAAGGCTGACCAGGGCCGGCGCATCGAAATGCGCTTCGATCCACCACTGGCCAAGGTGTATTTCGAGCGCGGCAACCCGTCCGAACTGCGTGCATTCATCTACAGCGACCCGATCAACGCCGGTCGGCAGCAGATCAAGGCGATGCTGAACATCACTGGCGACATCGACCTGGGGCCCACCCCCAGCGAACGCTTCGGCCTGGCCGACCCCGCCGGTTGGCCCGACGACCAACTGGACTGGCGCACCTCGCCAGTGGACCTGTCATTCCTCAACGCTGCGGAAAAGCCTGCCGGCAAGCACGGCTTCGTCAAGGCCGTTGGCGAGCAATTGATGTTCGAAAACAACACCCCGGTGCGCTTCTGGGGCACCAACCTGTCCGCCTATTCACTGTTCAAGAGCCCCGACGAAGAAATCCGCCAACAGGCCAAACGCCTGTCGGCACTGGGTTTCAACCTGGTGCGTTTGCACCACCACGACTCGCCCTGGGTCAGCCCGAACGTGTTTGGCGACGGCACCCTGGTGCGCGATACCCAGCAGCTCAGTGTCGAATCGCTGCGCAAGCTGGACCTGTGGATCAAGGCGCTCAAGGATGAAGGCATCTATATCTGGCTGGACCTGCACGTGCAGCGGGCGCTTACCGCCAATGACAACATCGATGACTTCAAGGAACTGGCCAAGGGCGAGAACAACGTCGACCTGAAGGGTTACGCCTATGTGAACCGCAGTATCCAACAAGCGATGAAACGCTTTGCCGAGCAGTACATGACCCATGTGAACGAATACACCGGCCTGGCCTACAAGGACGACCCGGCCATCGCTGCCGTACTGCTCACCAATGAGAACGACCTCACCCAGCATTATGGTAACGCCCTGATGCCGAACAAGGATGTGCCGCATCACAGCGAGCGCTACATGGAAGCGGCCAAAGCCTTCGCCAAACAATACGACCTGCCCACCGACCTCACCTGGCGCGCCTGGGAGCATGGCCCTTCGAAGCTGTTTCTCAACGACCTGGAACAGCGCTTCAACGCCGACATGATCGCCCACCTGCGCGGCCTCGGCGTGAAAGTACCGATTGCCACCACCAGTACCTGGGGCGGCAATGGCCTGAGCGCGCTGCCGGCACTGACCGCAGGCGATGTCATCGATGCCCATGCCTACGGTGCCAATGGCCAACTGGAGAAGAACCCGTTGACCAGCGACGGCATGATCGACTGGCTCGCCGCCGCCCAGGTAGTCGGCAAGCCGCTGACCGTGTCCGAGTGGAACGCCGAACCCTTCCCGCTGCCCGACCGCCACTCGCTGCCGCTGTACGTGGCCGGCACCGCCGCCCACCAGGGCTGGGACGCCATGCTGCAGTACGCCTACAGCCAGCAAGCCTTCAACCCAGGCTGGCGTACGGCGGACAACTGGCACGCGTACAACGACCCGGCGATGATCGCCACCCTGCCCGCTGCCGCCCTGCTCTATCGCCGCGCGGACGTAAAGCCGGCCACTACCCGCTATGTGTTCGCGCCGACGCCCGCCACCCTGTACAACCAGGAGATCACCCCGCGCACTTCAGCGCTGCTGCGCACGGCCATGGAAAAGGGCCAACTGCAGATCGCCCTGCCACAGACGCCGGAGTTGCCCTGGCTGAAGCCCGCCGCCATCCCTGCCGGTGCGCAGGTACTGCAGGACCCGGGGCAGTCCTTGCTGCCAGCCGACGCCACGCAAGCGCTCAGCGACACGGGCGAGCTCAAGCGCAACTGGCAACAGGGCATCTATACCATCGACACACCGTTGACCCAGGCCGCCACCGGCTGGCTGGGAGGTCGCTCGATCAGCCTGGGCGCCATCCAGGTGCAAGCACGAACGCCGTACGCCAGCGTCGTGGTGCAAAGCCTGGACGGCAAGCCCCTGGGCCAGTCACGCGAACTGCTGCTGTCGCTGGGTACCCGTGCCGTGCCCAAGGCCGATTACAAGACGCCGTTCAACGTCGAGCCGCTTGCCGGCACCTTGAGCATCAAGGCGCCTGCTGGCCTGAAACTGTTCGCCCGGGATGCGCAGGCGCAGTTGAAACCGTTGCCGATGGCTTACCAGGATGGGCGCTACAGCATCACGTTCGATGGCAAGTACATGTCCAACTGGCTGTTCTTGAAATAGGGTATATGGCCATCTACCCTCACCACAGACCTGTAGCTGAAAAGCGCGGCTGTACAACAGCAGAGTCCGGGAGGCATGGATGAAGTTTCTGGTTGTCGGTGGCGCAGGCTACATTGGCTCGCACATGGTCAAGCACTTGCTCGGCGCGGGCCATGAGGTGGTGGTGGCGGACCTGGTCTCGCCCGGCCCCGGCGTGCAGTGGGCGAAACTGGACATCGCCGACGAACCCGCGCTGGATGTGCTGTTCGGGGTTTGCCGTTTCGACGCTGTGTTCCACTTTGCCTCGTTCATCCAGGTGGGCGAGTCGGTCAGCGTGCCCGGCAAGTATTACCAGAACAATGTCTCGGCCACCCTTTCCCTCCTGCAGGCCATGGTGAATGCCGGTATCAGGCACCTGGTTTTTTCTTCCAGTGCAGCCGTTTACGGCAACCCGCAGTATGTGCCGATCGACGAAGCGCATGCCAAGGGGCCGATCAACCCGTATGGGTTGAGCAAATGGATGGTCGAGCAGATTCTCGAGGACTTCGACCGGGCCTACGGCTTGAAGTCGGTATGCCTGCGTTACTTCAACGCAGCGGGAGCAGACCCGGAAGGCCAGCTGGGAGAGCGCCATGACCCGGAAACCCACCTGATCCCGTTGATCCTGCAGGCCGCTTCGGGCCGGCGTGATGCGATAACGGTATTTGGCCGCGACTACGACACGCCGGATGGTACCTGCATACGCGACTATGTGCATGTGGCCGACCTGGCGGCGGCCCATGCGCTGGCGGTGGATTACCTGCTGGCGGGTGGCGAGCGAACCGCGTTCAACCTGGGCAATGGGCTGGGCTTTTCGGTGCAGCAGGTGATCGATATGGCCAGGGCGGTGACTGGCCGGCAGATCCGCACCCTCGACGCGCCCCGTCGCCCCGGCGACCCGCCCCGGTTGGTGGCGGATGCTGGCAAGGCCTTGCGCATGCTGGGCTGGCGGCCGGAGTTTGCCGCATTGGAGCCGATTGTGCGGCATGCGTGGCAATGGGAGTTGCAGTATCCCTGGGTTCAGCGCCAAAGCTGAGATTGTGGGGCTCGCTACCCACCAACTGAAGGCAAGCGCCATACCTGTGGGAGCGGGCGCGCCCGCGAACACCGGCGCAGCCGGTGCCAGCCACCGCGTCGCCTGCTTCGCGGGTGAACCCGCTCCCACAGGGACCCCATCAGCCGAAAGAATGCGCCATACCTGTAAGAGCGGGCGCGCCCGCGAACACCGGCGCAGCCGGTGCCAGCCACCGCGTCGCCTGCTTCGCGGGCATGCCCGCTCCCACAGGGACCCCATCAGCCGAAAGAATGCGCCATAACTGTGGGAGCGGGTTTACCCGCGAACACCGGCGCAGCCGGTGCCATCCACCGCGTCGCCTGCTTCGCGGGCATGCCCGCTCCCACAGGGACCCCACCGACTGAAGGAATGCGCCATACCTGTGGGAGCGGGCGCGCCCGCGAACACCGGCGTAGCCGGTGCCAGCCACCGCATCGCCTGCTTCGCGGGCATGCCCGCTCCCACAGGGGCCTCACCAGCAGAAGGAATGTGCTGTACCTGTGGGAGCGGGTTTACCCGCGAACACCGGCGCAGCCGGTGCCAGCCACCGCGTCGCCTGCTTCGCGGGCATGCCCGCTCCCACAGGAAACCCCGTCAACTGAGGGTATGCGCTGTACCTGTAGGAGCGGCCTTGTGTCGCGATGGGCTGCGAAGCAGCCCCAGAATCCTGTGCCTCAATAATAGGTCCGAGGCTGCTCGTCAGCCTTGTTCAATACCGTCCCCACCAGGTTCACCCTGGCCAGGTGATGCAGGCAATCTTCGATTTCCTTCCTGTTGTTCATACCGTTGGCCACCACCAGCAGCACACAGTCGAACTTGGGTATCACGGTGATCGCATCGTCAGAGCTGAGCAACGGCGGCAAATCGAAAATGCAGATGCGCGACTCGTAGCGGTTGCGCAGTTCGCTGATCAGGTTGTTCACTTTGGGCGACGACAGCATTTCGGTAGACAACGGCACCGGTACCCGCGTGGGCAGTACCACGAACCGAGGCAAGGTCGGGTTGACCAGGCAATCCTGCAGCTCGGCCTTGTCCGTCAGAAACTCGTTCAACGCCTGGTCCATGGGCAGGCCCAAGCTGCTGCCGACCTTGGGCCGACGCAGGTCGAAGTCCACCAGCAACGCAGTTTTGGTGGTGTGGTGGGCGATGCTCATGGCCAGGTTGATCGACAGCACCGTCTTGCCCGCTTCAGGTGTTGGCGAGGTGATGGCCAAGGTTCGCCAGCCATTCTCGTCCATGGTCCTGAGCACTTGCGTGCGCAGCAGGTCGATCGGCCCGTTCATGTTGGAGTTCTTGTTGTAGGCGACGATACGGTGACGCTCCAGGTGCTCCGCGCGCAGCGGCACCACCTTGGTGTTCACGTAATCGAACTGGCCAGGCACTTCCACCAGCGCCGTACCTGGAGCGGGTGACAAGGCCTGCGGGGTACCTGGGGTAACCTGGTGAAGATTATTGCCAACAGCCGGCTTGGTCCTGTCCATCACTGCTTTCCTATGCAAACCGCGACATGACTTTGAACAACAGCACATCCAGTGGCATGTAGAACACGTGCACCAGCACCACCATGATAGCCGCCAGCACCAGTGCGGCCAGGATCAGCCAGTTGCGCCAACGCTTGCGCCTGGCCACATCGGCCTTGGTATCGATGTATGGCAGCGCCACCAGCACCCGCCTGCCCAGCAGGTTTTCCAGGGCGCCGACGCCGCGAATGCGCTGGTTGAGCATTTCCAGCAGCATCACCAGCGCACCGCCACCTGCCGGTGCCAGCACCAGGCCCAGCGCAGCGATTTTCTTGCGGTTGGGTTTGATCGGTTTCTCGGGCATCAGCGGTGGCTCCAGCAGCACAAAGCGCTCGGCCTTGTTCTCCTGCTCCAGGCTTTCGGTAATCTTCGCGCCCATTTCCTTGGCGCGGATTTCCTCGTACTTCTTGCGCGCGTTGTCGTGGTCACGCATCAAGGTCACCAGACCACGCTCGACCTGCGGCGCCTCGAGGATCTCGGCCTCGTAGCCTTCCATCTTGCGGGTCAGCTCGCGCTTCTGCTCGGCCAGCGAAGCAATGCGCACCTGTGCCGCACTCATCTTGGCGCGCACGCGGGCGACATCGAGGCCGACCGTGGAGGCCGCAGCCGTGCGATTGCCACTGGCTTCGAGCGCCTGGATCCTGCGCTTGACCGCCACCACATCGGGGTGGGCCTCCTTGTAGCGGCTCAGCAGCCGGGCATACTCGGCTTTCAGGCTGGGCAGGTCCTGGGGCTGCTCGGCACTGGCCACCCTGGGGCCTTCGCCGACCTTGGTAGCCAGCCCGGCACTGGCCGCGGACAGTTCCAGCTCAAGGTATCGCAGCTCTTCCTGGGCGGCCTTGTAATCACGGTCGACCTCGCGGAACTCCAGCTCCGAGCGTGACAGCATGTTCATGCGCAGGGTCTGGTGCTCGGGCAAGGCATTGGCGTGAGCCTGCTTGAAATCCGCCAGCTGGTTTTCCAGGCTGGCCAGCTCGGCACCCAGCTTGTTCGCCTCCTGGGTGAGGAACTCGGTGGTTTCGTTGGCCCGCTCGGTACGCTGCTTGAGGTTCTCGTTGAGGAACAGCGTGACCAACTCGTCGGCAACTTCCTTGGCCACCTCCGGCTGCTTGTGCTCGAAGGACACATTGAACGCCACGGTCGCTTCGCCACGCCCGCGTACATAGGTGGTGAGGGTTTCAACCACGATGGCACTGCGCATGTGGTCGATCTTGTCGCTATCGCTGAAGCGCTTGTCGGGGAACAGGTTGTACTTGTCGATGATGCGCAGCAGGTTCTCGCGGGTCATCACCCGCTGGCGAATCACTTCGATGCGTTCATCGGCGAAACTGGTGTTGTTGGTCGATACCAGCTCGGGTGAAATCTGCTGCGACTCCACCAGGATGGTGCCGGTCGACTGGTAGATCGGCGGCACCATCACTGCGACAGCGACGGTCGCGGCCAGAATGACTACGATGCTCACCCCCAACAACAGGGCCCGGTCCTTGATTATGGCGATGTAATCTCTGAGGGAGAGCTCGTAGTCGGACTTCATGGGGCCACCTGCCTGAAGTTCAGATGTCGGGGTACCTGTACGTCAACGTCAAACCCACGATCGTAGCGTTCGCATCGGCTTCGTGATCCTGCTGGCGATCCTTGTACATCAGCGACAGGCGCAGGTCCCAGTACGGCGAAAACTCGCGGCTGGCCCACACGCTGTAGGTCTGCAGGGTGTTGGGGGTCTGCCCTTTGCTGTCTTGCCAGGCAGCGTCCGCGCCCACCCGGGTCAATTCGCTGACGGCGTAACTCCACACACCGCGCACCTGGTCCAGCTCGGCGAAGCCGCCTTCGGCGCTGGCCACCGTGCTGCGTTCGGCGGTGAAGCTGGCGACGGCGCGCGCACCGGTATACAGCAGCGCTACCCCACCCTCCCCGCGTCGGCCACCTTCGTCACCGGAAACCTCGGTGACACCCACATGTGCATCGGCGCTGAGGCGTTCGGAGAACTGGTACTTGACCCCGACCGCCGGGCTGTAGCTGTTGGACGCCGTCGCCGTCTGGTCCTGCTCGGGCTCATAGCGCCGGGCGCCAAAGCGGCTGTACAGATCAGCCCGCTCGCTCCAGGCGTAGGTCCAGGTGAACACGTTGCCCAGTTCTTCGTAACCCGTCAGCGTACTGATGTCATAACGGGCACGGTTGTACGTGGTTTCGTTGCTCAAGGTGCTGCGTTCGGTAACCGCCTGGCTCCAGTTGCCGGCCAGCGTATACAGCTTTTGCGTGCCATCGGTGGTGACCACGCCGGTATCCAGCACCGTTCCCGACAGCGTCGAACTTTCGTTGTAACGCGCCAGCAGGCCAAACCGCCCGCGCTCGGTCTGGCGCTGCCAGCCCAGGCTCACGTCGGGGTCCTCACGGTTGTCGACCACCGCCGTGTCGGACGAGCGCAATACATGCACGCCCAGCCCCAACCTCAGTTCGTCACGGTCGAAGGTACCGATCAGGGTGTAATCCGGCGCGATGATCGTGCGCGTTATGCCCTTTTCACCCGACGACAGCAGCAAGGGGTTGCTGTCATGTTCGACGGATGTCGGTACCACCACCGTAGACTGCCAATTTGCTGCCAGGACTGTATCCGTAAACGGCAACACCAAGATTGCCGTTGCAATGCTAGTTGTTCTTAGAAGAGGCATTAAGTGTTCTTATTAAAGGCAAGATCAAGGAACGACCAGCGTATCGCCAGCCTGCAGTTGGATGTTGGTGGACATATCCCGGCCAGACACCAGGTCTCTATATCGCACGGGCAGAATTTTTTGGGAAGCGCCGGTGCCACGCACTACTTTGATTTCGCTTTCATCTGCAAACTTGTCGAGGCCGCCCGACATGCTCAAAGCCTGCAGCACTGCGGTAGGGCCTGCCATTTGTACCGGCCCGGGCTTGATCACTTTGCCTTGTACATAGACCAGGTTGCCGGCGATGCTCTTGACGACAACGCTGACATTCGGGTCGGGGAGAAACTTCTCGAGTTTGGCAGCCACTTGTTTTTCAACGGTCGTCACATCCAGCCCGGCAACATCGATGCGCCCGGCCAGGGGGAACGTGATACTGCCATCGGGAAGTACGGTGGCTTCCTGGCGCAGGCTGTCTTCCTGCCATACCGAAACCATCACCACATCGCCGGGGCTGAGCAGGTAGGTAGCACTGTGCGGGTCGGCCTTACCGGCACCAGACCACACCATCAGCATGCAGAACGCGGCAAACATTGAACGCACCATGAGGGTCCCTCCGGCCGAAAAGGCCCGACAAAGAGCACTGAATGAGAACAACACACCAACTCTCGCTCCGCTTCGCGGCATACACCAACCGCGATGGCCTCGATCTTCCAGAGGCCTTGCCTTGACGCTGTGTGCCTGCAACCGTGGACCTGCACGGGCTACTGGCAATATAGCAACGGCTGGGGAATTGACAAGCCAGGCCCCGGGCCGCTGGCGTCAAGGGTTAAACCCAGGCTGACGGACTCAGATCTGTTTCCTGTTGGCGACTGCCACAAAGCCAACGACAGCAAATGCAAAGAACCACCCTGCGGTTGAAACAGGGATGATACTGTTCTGATTGATATACATATCCGCCGCACGCGCCGCGCCACTCATCAGCGCCAGCAAAGACATCGATTTGATAATCAGAGCCGTGCGCATACGCCCCTCCTGTAAAGAGGAAAATCAACTATTTGTTGGCGTGGTGTTCGGGAGTTGTTTCACTGTTGAATTGAGCTTATGAACACAATGACATTGCGTCAACGATTCGACACTATAATAAAATTCAATGGGCGCCGGACAATACAGTCAAAATATCGGCGCACAAATTGAGCAAAGGGCGCTGCATTGGTGACGCCAGAGTTTCATCGCTGAGAAAGGCAAGGCCGTGGGGCACTTTGGCGCCCCAGCGTGTTACTCGTCTGCGTGATGTACCACGACCAGCAACTGCGCCGGCAGCGGCCCCACCGACCTTAGCCGGTGGGGAGTCTGGGCATTGAAATGCAAGGCATCGCCTTGCTCCAGCAGCACCCGCTCGTTCATGAAGTCCACCTCCACCTGGCCGGCGTGGACGAACAGAAATTCTTCGCCCAAGTGTTCCTTGAACGTGGGGTCGCTGAACTCGGTCGGCGGCTGGATCAGGAACGGCAGCAGGCTGCGCTGCCCGACCTGGCTGGTGAGGGCCGCGTACCCCGGCCCTGCCCCGTCACCCACCAGGGCCTGGCGCTCGCCATGGCGCACCAGGCTGTAGCGGCTCTGGCCGGCCTGCTCTTCGGCGAACAGTTCTTCGACATTGACATTCAGTGCCCGCGCCAGCTTCAGCGCGGCGGCGATCGAGGGGGTGTTCAGGCCACGTTCGACCTTGGACAGGTAGCTCTTGGTCATGCCGGTCTTGTCGGCCAGCAGCTCCAGGGTCATCCCCAGTTTCTTTCGCAGCAGTTTCAATCGGATAGACATGTGACGCGGGTTTCCCAGGCGAAGGCAGCCTGGTAATGATACGTGGACTGCTCAGGAAATGCTGGGGCCGCTGCGCTGAGTCTTGTAGGAGCGGCCTTGTGTCGCGATAGGGCTGCAGAGCAGCCCCGGCAATTTGTGCACAGTTGCTGAAATCCTGGGGCCGCTTTGCGGCCCTATCGCGACACAAGGCCGCTCCTACAAAAAGCCAGCGCAGGCCCAGGGTTACGGCATCACCGGCGGCAGGTACTGCAACGTCGTACCCAATGCCCACAGCAACACCAGCACCAGTGGCACGTGCACCAGCAACTGCACGAACGAGAAGCCGATCAGGTCGCGTGCCTTGAGCCCCAGTACCCCCAGCAGCGGCAGCATGTAGAACGGGTTGATCAGGTTCGGCAAGGCTTCGGCGGCGTTGTAGATCTGCACTGCCCAGCCCAGGTGGTACTGCAGGTCATTGGCCACCAGCATCACGTAAGGTGCCTCGATGATCCACTTGCCACCACCCGATGGGATGAAGAAGCCCAGCACCGCCGAATACACGCCCATCAGCACGGCATAGGTGTCATGCGTGGCGATCTGGGTGAAGAACAGCGAAATGTGGTGGGCCAAAGTCTGCTCGTCGAGGCCCTTCACCTGGGTGAGGATGGCCGCGATCGAACCATACAGCGGGAACTGGATCAGCACCCCGGTGGTGGTCGGCACCGCGCGCGCCACCGCATCGAGGAAGCTGCGCGGGCGCCAGTGCAGCAAGGCACCAAGCATGATGAACAACAGGTTGTAAGTGTTCAGCCCGGAAATGGCGGTAATCGCCGGCTTGGTGGCGAACTCCTGGTACAGCCAGCCGGCAGCCAGGGCCACCAGCAGCAGGATCAGGATGGGGCTGTGTTCCAGCCACTCGCCCGGGCGGGTGCGCTGGGGTGCCGGTGGCGCGGTGAAGCTGGGGTCGACCCCACAGTCCTGGGCGCTGCGCGCACTGTTCGGGCCCGGGGCCGTGGCGTAGGCGATCACCAGCGAGACCACCACCAACGCCGCCAGCATCACGCCGGACTGCCAGAGGAAGATGGTTTCGGTGAACGGGATCACCCCGGTAATCGACAGTATCGACGGTGGCAGGCTGGCCGGGTTGGCCTGCAGTTGCGCCGCCGACGAAGACAGGCCCAGCGCCCACACGGCACCCAGGCCCAGGTAGGCGGCTGCACCGGCGGCGCGGTAGTCCATCTTCAGTTCGGTGCGCCGGGCCAGGGCGCGCACCAGCAGGCCGCCGAACACCAGCGACAGGCCCCAGTTGAGCAGCGATGCCAGCATCGAGATCAGCGCCACCCAGCACACTGCCGAACGGCCATTGCCGGGGATGCGCGCCAGGCGGTCGATCAGACGCGCGGCGGGCGGCGAGCTGGCCACCACATAGCCGCCGATGACCACGAAGGCCATCTGCATGGTGAACGGGATCAGGCTCCAGAAGCCATCGCCAAAGGCCTTGGCGGTGTCGGTCGGCTTGGCGCCCATGGCCAGGGCGCCGATGCACACCAGCAGCACCGCCAGGGCGGCAAACACCCAGGAATCGGGGAACCAGCGTTCGGCCCAGTTGGAGCAGCGCAAGGCAAAGCGCGCGGAACGGCTGTCTTGGATTTCAGCGGCCACAGTTCAATTCCTTTTATTGGTTTTATCGGATACATCAGCAAATGCAAAACCCCTGTAGGAGCGGCCTTGTGTCGCGAAAGGGCCGCAACGCGGCCCCTCGATCTCGGCATCGATGCCAAAATCGCGGGGCTGCGTTGCAGCCCTTTCGCGACACAAGGCCGCTCCTACAGGGGCGGTGCGCGGCGATAGATTAGAAGGTCATTTCCTTCACATCATCCGGCACGATCAGCTTGCCGGCGGTTTTCTCGATGATTTCCTCAACGCTCACCCCGGGCGCGGTCTCGCGCAGGATGAAGGCGCCGTCTTCGATTTCCAGGTAGGCCAGGTCGGTCAGCACCTTGCGGATGCAGCCAGCACCGGTCAACGGCAGGCTGCACTGCGGCAGCAGCTTGGACTCGCCGTCCTTGGAAGCGTGGGTCATGGTGACGATGATGTTCTCGGCACCGGCCACCAGGTCCATGGCGCCGCCCATGCCCTTCACCAGCTTGCCCGGGATCATCCACGAGGCGATGTTGCCTTGCACATCCACTTCGAAAGCGCCGAGCACGGTCAGGTCGACATGGCCGCCACGGATCATGGCGAACGACTGCGCCGAATCGAAGATCGAGGCACCGCGGCGGGCGGTGACGGTCTGCTTGCCGGCGTTGATCATGTCGGCATCGATGGTGCCTTCGGTGGGGAATTCGCCCATGCCGAGCAGGCCGTTTTCCGATTGCAGCATCACATCCATGTCGGCGGGTACGTAGTTGGCCACCAGGGTCGGAATGCCGATGCCCAGGTTGACGTAGTAGCCGTCCTTCAGTTCACGGGCGACGCGTTGCGCCATCTGTTCGCGGGTCAGTGCCATGGTCAGGATCTCTTTGTTGTTCTGGTGGATGGCGCTCAGGCCTTGACGGTGCGCTTTTCGATACGCTTTTCGAAGGTGCCGACGATGACGCGGTCCACGTAGATGCCCGGGGTGTGGATCTCGCTGGGCAGCAGCACGCCAGGTTCGACGATCT
>Ga0268257_1000152_pt1 | contig 125185 bp, 107 predicted proteins | sample AgamicAtPrz_FD_200249 | JGI IMG/M metagenome (GOLD analysis project Ga0268257, IMG submission 200249) | Agave microbial communities from Guanajuato, Mexico - At.P.rz (v2) (version 3) | ecosystem: Host-associated > Plants > Phyllosphere > Phylloplane/Leaf | place: Guanajuato, Mexico | collected... | reverse complement strand
CCGAACTCAGAAGTGAAACGCCGTAGCGCCGATGGTAGTGTGGGGTCTCCCCATGCGAGAGTAGGACACTGCCAGGCATCAAACCAAGCCGAAAGCCCTGAACTGACGTTCAGGGCTTTTTGCTATGCGTAAAAACGCAAAAAAGCGCAGCTACACTGCGCTGTTTCTCCGACAAAACAGCCAGAGAAAAGGCCCCGAAGGGCCTTTGATTAGGGTGTGTTTGCTTTTTTCACTTATTATTCGGTCAATGCGAGCTGCCCTGAGAGATGCCCAACCCGGTTTGCGAACGGACAAACTGAGCCCGGAAGCGTTCCCGCTCTTGCTGCCCGGCCAGCGAGCTGTCGGTGATCGAGAATAGCCAGGTACCGACAAAGGCGACAATCATCGAGAACAGCGCCGGATATTCATAAGGGTAAATCGGTTTTTCATGGCCGAGGATCTGCACCCAGATCGTCGGGCCGAGGATCATCAGAATCACTGCCGTCAACAGGCCCAGCCAGCCGCCAATCATCGCGCCGCGAGTGGTCAAACGCGACCAGTACATCGACAGGATGATGATAGGGAAGTTACAGCTGGCGGCGATGGAGAACGCCAACCCGACCATAAAGGCGATGTTCTGCTTCTCGAACAAGATCCCCAGGGCAATGGCGACAATGCCTAGCACTACAACGGTGATCTTAGATACTCTCAGTTCGTCGCGCTCGGTCGCCTTGCCGTTTTTCATCACGCTGGCGTACAGGTCATGGGAAACGGCCGAGGCGCCGGCCAGCGTCAGGCCTGCAACGACCGCCAGAATGGTGGCGAAGGCCACCGCCGAGATAAAGCCGAGGAAGAAGTTGCCGCCAACGGCATTGGCCAGGTGCACCGCCGCCATGTTGGTGCCGCCCAGCAGCGCGCCGGTGGCGTCTTTGAAGGCCGGATTGGCGCTGACCAACAAGATGGCGCCGAAGCCGATGATAAAGGTCAGGATATAGAAGTAACCGATAAAACCGGTGGCGTAGAACACGCTCTTGCGCGCTTCTTTGGCGTCACTCACGGTGAAGAAGCGCATCAGGATGTGCGGCAGACCGGCGGTGCCGAACATCAGCGCCAGGCCGAGCGACAGCGCGGAAATCGGATCGGACACCAGGCCGCCTGGGCTCATGATGGCGATGCCTTTCGGATGCACCTTCACCGCTTCGGCGAACAGGGTGTTGAAGTCGAAGTTAACCGACTTCATCACCATCAGCGCCATAAAGCTGGCGCCGGACAGCAGCAGCACCGCCTTGATGATTTGCACCCAGGTGGTGGCCAGCATGCCGCCGAACAGCACGTACAGCACCATCAGAATGCCGACCAGGATCACCGCCACGTGGTAGTTGAGCCCGAACAGCAGCTGGATCAGCTTGCCGGCGCCGACCATCTGCGCGATCAGATACAGCGCCACCACCACCAAAGAGCCGCAGGCCGACAGGGTACGGATCGGTTTCTGTTTTAGGCGGTAAGAGGCGACATCGGCAAAGGTATAGCGGCCGAGGTTGCGCAGGCGCTCCGCGATCAGGAACAGAATGATCGGCCAGCCGATGAGGAAGCCGATGGAATAGATCAGGCCGTCATAGCCCGAGGTGTAGACCAGGGCGGAGATGCCGAGAAACGAGGCGGCAGACATGAAGTCGCCGGCGATCGCCAGCCCGTTTTGCAGGCCGGTGATGCGCCCGCCCGCGGTGTAGTAATCCTGACGGGAACGGGTGCGTTTGGACGCCCAATAGGTGATGTAGAGCGTGGCGCCGACAAACAGGATAAACATCACGATCGCCTGGATGTTCAGCGGCTGACGATGCACTTCGCCGCCGATGGCTTCGGCGCAGGCCAGACCGGGCAGCAACAGCAGCGCGGTGGCAGAGAATAAGCGCTTCATTGTTTCACCTCACGCAGAATTTCTGCGGTGAGGCGATCGAACTCGCCGTTGGCGCGAAACACGTAGATCCCGGTCAAGACGAAAGAGATCACGATCAGCCCGACACCGACCGGGATCCCGCGGGTGATGGTCGATCCGGCGGCGATCGGCGTGCCGAGCCATTGCGGATCGAAGGCGATCAACAGAATAAAGCCGACGTACAGCGCCAGCGTAATCAGCGAAAGCAGCCAGGCGAACCGGCCGCGTTTTCTCACCAGCTCTTTAAAGCGCGGGTTTTCTTCAATCCCTTGATAAATGGTGTCATTCATCAGAGTGTCTCCAGTCGGTATTGAGAGATTACGCCGCGCCAGGGCCGCTCAACGGCGCGTTATCCGAATGAACGGCCTGAAGCGGCGTAAATTATGACGGCACTTTCATTGATTGTTTTTCTTCCAACAGCTTGTCGACTACGGCCGGATCCGCCAGCGTGGAGGTGTCCCCCAGGTTGCTGGTGTCGCCGGCGGCAATTTTGCGCAGGATACGCCGCATGATCTTGCCGGAGCGCGTCTTGGGCAGAGAATCTGTCCAGTGCAGCACGTCCGGCGTGGCGATCGGCCCTATCTCTTTGCGCACCCAGTTGCGCACTTCGGTATAGAGCTCCGGCGTCGGTTCTTCGCCGTGGTTCAGCGTGATGTAGGCGTAGATCGCCTGGCCTTTGATGTTATGAGGAATGCCGACCACCGCGGCTTCGGCGATTTTCGGGTGCGATACCAGCGCAGACTCGATCTCGGCGGTGCCCAGACGGTGGCCGGAGACGTTCAGCACGTCGTCGACGCGGCCGGTGATCCAGTAGTAACCGTCCTCGTCGCGACGGGCGCCGTCACCGCTGAAGTACATGCCTTTGAAGGTCGAGAAGTAGGTTTGCTCGAAGCGGTCATGATCGCCGAACAGGGTGCGTGCCTGGCCCGGCCAGGAGTCGACGATCACCAGGTTGCCTTCGCAGGCGCCTTCCTGCGGTGTGCCGACGTTATCGACAAGCGCCGGCTGTACGCCGAAGAACGGCCGCGTGGCGGAACCGGCCTTCAGCTCGGTGGCGCCCGGCAGCGGGGTAATCATGAAGCCGCCGGTTTCGGTTTGCCACCAGGTGTCGACGATCGGGCACTTTGCGTTGCCTATCTTGTTGTAGTACCACTCCCAGGCTTCCGGGTTGATCGGCTCGCCGACCGAGCCCATGATGCGCAGCGAATCGCGTCGGGTGCCTTCGATCGCCTTGTCGCCTTCGGCCATCAGGGCGCGAATGGCGGTTGGCGCGGTATACAGAATGTTGACCTGGTGCTTGTCGATCACCTGCGACAGGCGATTGACGCCCGGATAGTTAGGCACGCCTTCGAACATCAGCGTGGTGGCGCCGCAGGCCAGCGGACCGTACAGCAGATAGCTGTGGCCGGTAACCCAGCCCACGTCGGCGGTGCACCAGTAAATGTCGCCGTCGTGGTAGTCAAACACATATTTAAAGGTCATCGCGGCGTACACCAGGTAGCCGCCAGTGGTGTGCAGCACGCCTTTCGGTTTGCCGGTCGAGCCTGAGGTGTACAGGATAAACAGCGGATCTTCGGCGTTCACTTCTTCCGGCGGGCAGTCGGCGGAGACGCCCTGGATCAGCTCATGCCACCACAGATCGCGCCCTTCCTGCCAGTAGCCCGGTTTCCCGGTGCGTTGGAACACCACCACGTTGGTGACGCTAACCACGCTGGGATTTTTCAGCGCATCATCGACGTTCTTTTTCAGCGGCACGGCGCGGCCGGCGCGCAGGCCTTCATCGGCGGTGATCACCAGCTTGGCGTTGGAGTCGATAATGCGCCCGGCGACCGCTTCCGGCGAGAAGCCGCCGAAGATCACCGAATGAACGGCGCCGATGCGCGCACAGGCCAGCATCGCGACCGCCGCTTCCGGCACCATCGGCATATAGATAGCCACCACGTCGCCCTTTTTCACGCCGAGCTTTTTCAGCACGTTGGCGAACTGGCAGACGTCATGGTGCAACTGTGTGTAAGTCACTTTTTTGGATTGGGTCGGGTCATCGCCTTCCCAGATAATGGCGGTTTGGTCGCCGCGCTCGGCCAAATGGCGATCCAGACAGTTGGCCGCCAGGTTCAACGTGCCGTCTTCAAACCAGCGAATGCTGACGTGGCCCGGATCGAACGAGGTATTTTTAACTTTGGTATAGGGTTTGATCCAATCCAGGATTTTGCCATGCTCACCCCAGAAAGCCTCTGGGTCTTGAACCGACTGTTGATAATACTCTTGGTATTGTGCCGGATTAATCAGGGCGCGTTCTGCAATTGCAGAAGGAATAGCGTGTTTATGCAGTTGGCTCATAGCTTTTCTCCTTGAAGTTGTTAATGATATGTCAACTGAAGGTTAAGTATAGTTTGCTACGATTCTTTGTTTCTTTTTTGCGCGGCAGATCACGCAACAAAGATATTGATTTGTAATCGTTCTGTCGCATTTGCAGGGCATATCTATCTCTTTGGTGCTTAAATCCCCATAAACCCGCATTTTTAACCAAAAACACTTATATAAAGAACAAAAAAGAATAAACAAAGACGAGGGGAACTGCCTCGATATTAATAGATACGCGCAGGGTCATAATTATTTCTCGCTATAAATCTTTTTGGATTATTTTTCGCTATTAATATTCGAAGTTGGTATTAACACCATATAACGATGGACGACACATCGTGAAATAACGTTTTATTAACCTTAATTCCTGATGAAAGGTTGGATGATGCCTTATGGCATTTGCTCTGGGATATCGTTCGTTTTTTAATCTGAATATAAAGTGGCGCTGCATTTATGGCCGAAAGTGTCACTCGGTCAATTCTCATTTGTTTGACTTTTAAGTAACAAAATATAAACATCTTATGCGGATTAAATATGCAGAATGGGTGAAAAATAACGCATTTTAATGGCGTTCAAAAAATCGTCTCCGGCGTGCTTATGTGCTTCATGGTATGAAAAATTATGTTTTTAATAACAAGCAATTATGCCGTTTGAAATAGTAACGCGAAATTTTTGTTATTCGATTCAGCACTCAACCCTGACAAATCAAGGCTTGCAGAGCATGCCGCCCGGATGATACAGATTTATACTGCGTCGCACCCAGGGCAGGTGAACGCTTCCACTGAATTAACATAAGCCTGTAATAAATGATTAAGTATTCTTTTCGCCGTGTTGCGACTTTGTACGGCGAAAAGGGTCTTTGAGGACTTTTTGGGTATGAAAAGTGTAAAAATTAGCCTGGCTTGGCAAATCCTGATCGCGTTGGTGCTGGGTATTATTGTTGGCGCGGTATTGCACAACCAGACCGAATCTCGTGAGTGGCTGGTGAGTAATATTCTCAGCCCGGCGGGCGATATCTTTATTCGTCTGATCAAGATGATTGTGGTGCCGATCGTTATTTCCACGCTGATCGTCGGTATTGCCGGCGTGGGCGATGCGAAAAAGCTGGGCCGCATCGGATTGAAAACCATTATCTACTTCGAAGTGATCACCACCGTCGCCATCGTGGTGGGGTTGACGTTGGCCAACGTATTCCAACCCGGCCACGGCATCGATATGTCGACGCTGACCACGGTGGACATTTCGCAGTATGAGAAAACCACCGAACAGGTGCAAAGCGGTTCGCACAGCCTGGTGGCGACCATTCTGTCGCTGATCCCGTCGAACGTCTTCTCGTCGATGGCCAAGGGCGACATGTTGCCGATTATCTTCTTCTCGGTGCTGTTCGGTCTGGGGCTGTCGTCGTTGCCGAAAGAGACCAAAGAGCCGCTGCTGAAGGTGTTCAAGGCGGTGTCCGAAAGCATGTTCAAAGTCACCCACATGATCATGCGCTATGCGCCGATCGGGGTGTTTGGCCTGATTGCGGTCACGGTAGCCAACTTCGGTTTCGCTTCGTTGCTGCCGCTGGCCAAGCTGGTGGTGCTGGTGTACTTCGCCATCGCGTTCTTCGCCCTGGTGGTGCTGGGGGCGGTCGCCCGGCTGTGCAACCTGCGCATCTGGACGCTGATCCGCATCCTGAAAGACGAACTGATCCTGGCTTATTCCACCGCCAGCTCGGAAACGGTGCTGCCGCGCATCATCGAAAAGATGGAGGCTTACGGCGCGCCCAAGTCGATCACCAGCTTCGTGGTGCCGACCGGCTACTCCTTTAACCTGGATGGCTCGACGCTGTACCAGAGCATCGCCGCCATCTTTATCGCCCAGTTGTACGGCATCGAGCTGTCGTTGGGGCAGGAGATCGTGCTGGTGCTGACGCTGATGGTCACCTCGAAAGGGATCGCCGGCGTGCCGGGCGTCTCGTTCGTGGTGCTGCTGGCCACGCTGGGCAGCGTCGGCATTCCGCTGGAAGGCCTGGCGTTCATCGCCGGCGTGGACCGTATCCTGGATATGGCGCGCACCGCGCTGAACGTCGTGGGTAACGCGTTGGCGGTATTGGTGATCGCCAAATGGGAGCACCAGTTCGATCGCAAGAAGGCGCTGGCCTACGAAACGGAGTTTCTGGCGCAGAAGGTGAAGCCGGCCAATCAGGCCTAATCACCGAGTCTCGCCGACGTTAAAACCGCCCCGGGCAGTTGTGCTGGGGCGTTTTGTTTTTATGGCCCTTCAACCTGCCGCTTTCTTTTCTTTGCCTTACTGCGCGACTTGCATCCCCGCTTAACAGAATCTAAAGTGTTACCAAATTAATAGAAATGATAATAGATGTTATTATCATTTTCATTTGATGATGTATGGAGACACGCAAAAGCCGTTGAACGGCGGGGTTACGCCCGTTCGGCGTCTTTATTCGGGCTTATCAAAGGTAGGTAACATGTCGGACACCGCTTTGGCCTCTGAATGGTTGCCGCTGGCGCCAGCGCAGCTTGATTTCTGGGAAGAACACACCTTGCACCCCGGGCAGACCCTGTCCACCGTCGCACACTGCACCGAACTGTGCGGCGCGGTAGAGGAAGAGACGCTCTGCCGGGCGATCGCCACTACCCTCGCCGAGACGCAGGCGTTTGCCCTGCGCTTTGGTGAGCGGCGTGGCGACGCTCCTCCGCCGTTACGGCACGATCCACAGCGCATACCGCCATTACAACGCATCGATCTGCAAACGCACGGCGATCCCTGGCAGGCGGCGCAAAGCCTGATGCGCGAAGATATCGCGCAGCGCCGGGCGCTGCACAGCGAGCCGCTAGCCGCCGCCTGGCTGCTCAAGCTGGGGCCGGAGCGCTACCTCTGGTACGTGCGTGCGCACCATATTCTGGTTGATGGCTTCGGCATGGCCTTGATTGAACACCGCTGCGCCGCGTTGTATGCGCACTATCTGGGTGAAGGCAGCGCGGGTATTCCCTTAGGCGCCTTTGACGCCTTTCAACAGGCCGAGCTGGCCTACGCTGATTCTGAGCGATGCGAGCGCGATCGGCGCTTTTGGCAGAGCTATCTGCCGCCGTCGCAGGCGCTGCCGACGGTGCGCAAGGGCGGTGAGGCCTATGGCGTGCGGCGTCTAAGCACCCACCACCGGCTGCCGGCGGCGGTATCGCAACGACTGGCACAGCTGGCGGAACGCAGCGGCATCAATTGGCCCGACTTGCTGGTGGCGCTGTCGGCGGCCTGGCTGTTTCAGGTGATGCCGCGCGACACCCGACAAGGCGATACGCTGCCGATGTGGATGCCGGCGATGAATCGCCGCGGGCAGGCTGCCACCAATGTGCCTTCGCTGGCGGTCAACACGCTGCCGCTGCTGGTGTCGCCACCCCCGTCGGCGACGCTGGGAGATTTTCTGATGACGATGGCGCAGCAACTGCGGGAGCTGCGCAGCCACGCCGGCTACCGCCTGCGTCAACTGGCCGCCGATCGCGGCGTGGAGCCAGGCTCGCGCTTCTTTATTTCTCCTTTCATCAACGTGCAACCCTTCGATGCGCCCCGGTTTACCGGCTGCAGCGGCACCCGCCGCGTATTGGCCGGCGGTTCGGGCGACGGTTTTAATCTGACTTATCGCGGCCGCACCGACGCCCGCGATCTGCAGGTCGATATCGATATTTATCTGGAACAGTTCCCGACGGAGGATGTGCTGGACTATGGCGAGGCGCTGCAAGAGTTTCTGTTGCGCGCGCTGCAGCGGGAAGCCTGGGAACAACCGCTGGCGGCTCTGACGGCGTTGCCCGCCTGATAAAGTGCGGGCGGGGGATGTCCCCGCCCGAGTTTTATGGCATCAGTTGGCCAGCAATGCCGCCACTTCGCGCGCGTTCTTGCATGGCAGGAGCGAACTGCTTACCAGCCGGGTGCCGAAAGCGTCATTGAGGCGCTCCGCCACCTGTTTGATATGCGGCAACTTCAGCCCCATGGTGATAAACGCCGTCTCTTCCCCCCATTCCGGGCGTGGCGTTACGCCGATCGCCTGCCAGTAAATAGTCAGGATCTCTGCGCTGCGCGCCAAAGGCGCGTTCGGCGGCGGCGCCGCACAGGCGTTCAGCGCCGGCGCAGTTTGCTGGTGGCTCAGATCGGCGCGGATGCGATGACGGTCGGTTTTGCCGTTGGCGGACAGCGGCAGCGCCTCGGCATGGATAAAGCGCGTGGGAATATGGGTGCAGGGCAGATAGCCGGTGGCGAAGGCGCGGATCTCGGACAGCGGCAGCGGTTTGCCGTCGCGGGTCAGATACAGGGCGCCGAGCGCCGCTTCGTTGTTCTCTCCGCTGGGATAGTCCACCACCACCATATCCAGGATCGCCGGATGGCGGCGCAGCACATCTTCGATTTCCGGCAACGAGACGCGCACGCCGCGGATCTTCACATAGCCGTTCACGCGGGTGGCGAACATGATGTTGCCGTCCGCACGGTAGTAGCCCTGATCGCCGGTGCGGAAAGCGCGCAGCGGTTGCCCGTCCGGCCCTTCGAGGGTGACGAAGTCATGCTGCTTCAGCTCCCCCTGCTCCAGATAGCCCAACGCCAGGTTGGCCCCGGCGGTATAAATGCGGCCGACCACGCCGGCCGGGCAGTGGCTGCCGTCGTCATGGCAGATGAAGTAGCGGTTGGCCGGCAGCGGGCGGCCGTAAGGCACGGTGCCGCTCTCCTGCGGGGCGATCGGGTGCCAGATGCTCCAGATGGTGGTTTCGGTCGGCCCGCCGAGCGAGAACAGCGCGAGATCCGGGCGCAAGGTGCGCAGGGTTTGCACCGTCGCCGGTTTGATGTAGTCGCCGCCTTGCGCCACCAGGCGCAGCGAACGCAGACTGTCGGCCGTTTTGCAGGTGAGCAGCATCTCCAGAATGGCGGGCACCGAACACCACAGGGTGACCCGATGCTTTTCCACCAGCTGGTTCCAGCTGATGGCGTCCTTTTCCTGATGCGGCGCCGGCAGCACCAGCGTGGCGCCGGCGCACAGCGAACCGAACAGATCGAACATCGACATGTCATGGTGTGGCGGTGTGACGGAGATGAAGACGTCGTCGGCGGTGACCGCCCAGCGTTGCTGGGTCTGGTGGATAACGTTGGCGGTGGCGCGGTTGTTGAGCACCACGCATTTGGGCTTACCGGTGGTGCCGGAGGTATACAGATAGTAGCTCGCGGCCTGGCTGGCGCTGCGTTCCGCCAACGTCTGTTCATCCGGTAGCGCAGGCGCGCGATCCGTCGGCGCCAGCAGGGCCGCCGGCGTTACGCCGAGCGGCGTCTCCAGATCGCCGCCGTGCACCACCAGCGTCGGCCGGCAGTTCTCCAGCAGGTAGGCGGTGCGTTCCGGCGGCGAGTTGATATCGACAGGCACCCAGATCACGCCCTGCAGGGCGCAGGCGAGGCTGAAGATGATCTGTTCCGGGCTGCGCGGTAGATACAGCGCCACCACGTTGCCCGGCTGCACGCCGCGGCTCTGCAGGTTGGCGAGCGCCGTGGCGATCCGCTGGCCCAGTTCGCGGTAGGTCAGCGTCTGTTCGCCGCAGATCAGCGCGTTGCCGCCGTTTTGTACGCCAAACAGCCGCTCGGCCAGCTGCGCCAAATAAGGATAAGGTGCGTAATTCGCTTCGCTGTCGTTGTGGCGGTAATGCGCCAGATCGATGAAGTCCCGCGGCGCGATCGCCAGGTCGGCCCGTTGGCAGCTGTGCAGGATGCGTCGCTGCAGTGCCGCCAGCATGGCTTCTACCTGCTCGCCGTGCAGCGCCTGCTCGGCGTAGTCCACGCACAGCTGCAGGTTTTTTTCGCTGTCCAGCGTCAGGCGAATGTCGATGGCGACCTGTGGCGTTTGGGTCAGGCCGTCGTGGAAGCGCACCGGCGCCTCGGCCGGCAGCGTTTCCCAGCCCAGGCAGTTGGTCAGGATCACCGGCAGCGCCGGGCCGCCCTGGCTTTGGCCGAGCAACTGCCGCGCCAGATCGACGCCGGAAAACGTCAGATGGTCGAGCGCGCCGAGCACGTCGTCCTGTAAGGCTTGCGCGCGCTGGATAAAGTCTTCGCCGTGGCGGGAATAGCGCACCGCCACGAAGCTGGAGGCGTTGCCCAGAGCGCCGTCGGCGGCGGGGAACGCTACCGGCACGCCGACGCACAGCTCGCCGTCGGTGGTCCAGTGGGCCAGCGTATCGAGGATCAGCGCCGACAGCAGGCTGTTGCGCAGCAGCGCATGCGGCGATCCCAGACGGGCAAGCTGTTTTATCGTATCGCGCGGCAGCGTCAGGCTGGCGCGGCGATAGCGCGACGAGGTGAGATTGGCGAGCGGGGCGCGCCACGGCAACGCCGACGGCGTGGTGACATCCTGCAGCTTTTCGCGCCAGTAGGCGGCGTCGGCCTGGCGCTGCGCCGCCGATGCGGCGGGGAGCGGCAGCGCGGCGGCGGTCGGCGTCAGAGGGCGATCGTCGAACAGGCGTGCGATCACGGTGGAGATCCCTTGGCCGTCGAGGATCAAGGCATCGAAACTGGTAAAGATCAGCGTATCGTACGGCGATCCCGTCGGATCCTGCTGTTCGGCAAGTTGGATCACGGCGATGCGCCACAGCGGTTGGCTCGGATCGTGGCGCTGGTGGGAGTAACGCTCGCGCAGTTGTTCGACCTGGCGCTGCGCCGCTTCGCCATCAAGGGCGCGCAGATCGTGACGATCCAGATGCAGCGTCCCCTCCGGGCGTACGTGCTGCGTGCCGCGCTGCACATCGATGCAGGTGCGCAACGCCGGGTAGTGCTGTACCAGCTCGGTCAGGCGCGCTTCAAAGCGCGGCATATCCGGCTGCCGGGCGCGGTATTCGCGAAAGTCGTGCATCGCCACGCCGCCGAGCGGCCATCGATCGCTGCGGCCCAGAAGATAGGCCTGCTGCAGTGCGGTTAATGCTGTCTCCATGGTACTTCCCTATAGTCGCTAACCGATTAAAACGAGCCGGGCGCCGCGCGCCCGGAAACCGATCTCAGTGCTGCGGCGCCAGCGCGGCGAGCAGCGTTTTCGCATGCCGTCCTGCCTCGGGCGAGCGTTGGCAGATCAGCGCCGCCAGCGCCGCAGGGGAGGAATGCGCCGCCAGATCCTGTGCCGTCAGCGCCGCCGCCAGATACTTGTTGAGCACCGTCAGCAGCGCGTTCACCCCGGCATCCGGCAAGGCCAACCGGCGGATATCGTCGTGGTCGTGCAAGCCGGCCCCGGGGGCCACCCGCGCCAGCAGCCGGTGCAGCACCTGGCGCACCGGCGCCTGCTGCGCCAGCGCGTCGGGCGTGCATTGCGCCAACAGCTGCGACAGCGGGCGATCGAACGCCTCCGTTTGCCGCGCGGCCAGGTGCAGCAGCGCCCGGTAACAGGCCAGCAGGCGTGGCAGCACCTGCTCGGGGAACGCATCCAGCCGCACGTCCCAGTTGATCAGAATGCCGTCGTCGACGTGGGCGACCTGCGCATCCAGCGCCACCTGCGGCCCCTGAGAGATGACCCAACCGAGATGGCCGAAGGTGTCGGTGACCCGTTCGGAAAACAGCGTCTTGCCGCGGATGCCGAAACCGGCGGTAAACACCACCGGCGAAGGCTGCAGGCTGCCGTGCAGGCGCGACAGATCGCGCATCACGCTCACGCCGGGGTAATCCGCATGCTCGATCAGCTCCGCCAGCTGGGTCATCAGGCGCCGGCAGAAGGCGCTCAGATTTTCCGTCGGGTTCAGCTCCACGCCTAGCAGCACCAGGTTAGAGAAATCGCCGATGAGGCGATGCGCGTCCTCCCGTTCGCTCTCGCGGTGGAACAGCGGCACGTTGAGCCGGAAACGCGTCATGTTCCAACCCTGGCCGACGGCCAGGGCGAACAGTGCGAGAAACAGCGTCGAGAGGGAGGTGTGGTGCCGTTTGGCGGCGCTCTCCAGCGCGCGGCTTTCTTCCGCATTCAGCTGTATGGCCAGGCGATCGCTGCGGCAGCGGTCCGGCGTACGCAGCAGGCGCGGCGCCGGCGGCACCTGCGCCAGGCGCTCACGCCACCAACGCTGGCCGCGTTCGCGCCGCTGGCGCAGCGCCTCGTCGGCGTCGCGCCGTTCGAGGTGGTCGAAGTAGGCCGGCGGCACGTCATGGGGGGGCGCCAGCGGGCACTGGTAATAAAACGCCGTCAGATCTTCCATCAACAGGCGAAAGCTCATGGCATCGCCGGCGATCATATCGAGATCGACATGCAGGCGGCTGCGCCCTTCCGGCAACAGGCTCAGGCTGATATCGCAGGGCACGCCCTGCTCCAGCGGCAGCAGTTGGGTGCTTTTCGCCTGGCGTTTGGCGGCGAGCGCGGCCGCCAGCGTCGCTTTATCGGCATGTTGCCAGTCGTCGATATGCAAGGTGTGCCGGGGGCCGGGAGGCGCGATCGTCTGCCGGCCATCATCGGTAATGCGCAGGCGCAACAGCGGATGATGCAGGTACAGCGCATCAACGGCCTGGCGTAGCCGGGCGATGTCCAGCTCGCCGCCGTCGAATTCCGCATACAGGTGGGCGGCCATGCCGCCGAGGGGAGGAGCGGACTGTCGGCCTACCCAATAGGCGGCCTGCATCGTGGTCAAAGCTTTCATCGGGTATCCATTTTGATTCAGCCAACGAGACTGCAAGAATATATCCAAATGTTAATAGGAATGAAAATTATTATTATTTAATCCATTTGGCGTGAAGGTGCTATCTATAAGGGGTTTTAGCGATGCCGGGCAGATAGGGCATTGGGGGTGAATAATTTATCTATATTATTCTTAGCATTGAAATGATTGCTTGTTATTGCAGCGCTTGTTTTACCTGCAAAAGTATAAGGCCTTCTGGCTGTTTCCGTGTTCGGCTCCTCATCTTTGTTGATAATGATTTGCATTAGAAAATGCAAAATATTATCATTCTTAACACTCTTTTACGTTTTTATACAAGCTGCCGGCCGCTTCGCCGGCGGCTTGGCCGTGGACGGGGCCGCGCTCGTTTGGCCGCGAAAAACATGGGTTTGCCGCAGGGATAAGCAACAGCAAGGCCGGGAAGGCCGCAGCGTCATGGTCTGTGTGAGTGTCGATGTAGGTTGTGTAAAAAAAATCAAATTTTGTGCACCTCTGGGATGAAAGGAGAAGACATCTATGGGCAAGCATTTTGCGGCTCAACGGCATGAAAGCGTAGGAAACGGGGAAAAAGCGGGGATGAAAGCCATTGGGGCGTTTTCCTCCGTATTTTTAGGGGTTTGTTCACTGGCGATCGGTAACGTCAACGCGGCGGAAACGAAGAGCAACGAAACCTACCAGGACGCGGAAACGCTGCTGGTTACCGGTGAGAAGGTCAAACGTTCTATTTTCGACACCAGTTCCAGCGTGCAGGTGTTCGACAGCAACCGCATCGCATCGATGCCCGACGCAGTGCAGATCCCCGATCTGCTGCGCATGACCCCCAACGTGGTGGATCTGGGCATCGGCAACGAACTTCCGACCGTGCGCGGTATCGACGGTTCCGGTCCGAACGTCGGCGCCAACGCCTTCCTCAGCGGCACCCGCCCGCGCCTCAACCTGTCGTTGGACGGCCGTTCGCTGACCTATAACGAACAGGCGTTCGGCCCGCAGTCGCTGTGGGATCTGGATCGCGTCGAAGTGTTCCTCGGCCCGCAAAGCTACATTCAGGGGCGCAACGCCATCGCCGGCGCCATCGTCATGGCCAGTAAAGATCCGACCTTCGAGTGGGAAAGCGCCTTCAAGGGCGGCGCCGGCAACCAACACTCTTCGCAACTGGCCGCCATGGCGTCCGGCCCGCTGGTGGAAGATCAGCTGGCGTTCCGCGTGAGCGTCGATCGCCAGCGCCGCCGCAGCGAGGCCGATCTGCCGGCCTATGCGCCGGTGGGCGATCCGCGAGAAGTGGAAGCCACCACCGCCCGCGCCAAGCTGTTGTTCAATCCGGCCGGCTTGCGCGATCTGACTACCAAACTGACCTTTAACCATTTCGGCAGCACCGCACCACAGAACGAAAGCCTCAACCCGCAGCCGCACCCAACCAATCCGCGCCACGATCCGCGCCGCGCCGTGTTCAAAAGCAACATGAACAGCACCATCTGGGATCTGGCCTGGGAGGCCTCCGATGCGCTGACGTTGGAAAACCGCGTTATCTATACCGATTTCAACATCAACCGTCCTACCGCTTACAACATCCAATACGCTGAGATTGACGGCCAGGAAGTTCACGTAGAGCCGGTGGTGCGCTTCGGCGGCGCGGACAGTCGCCTGCACGGGCTGGCGGGGCTGCGTTACTTCCACGGTACGCAGGATGAGTTCGTCAACATCTTCGGCGGATCGACCTTCAAGGATAAAACCGATACCCATTCGGCGTTCGCTGAGCTGACCTATGCGCTGACGCCGCAGGTGGACGTGACCGCCGCCAGCCGTCTGGAACGCGAACACCGCCGCCGCGACGGCGGCAGTCAGGCGGTGCGTATCGACTTCGATGAAACCTACACCGTGTTCCTGCCGAAGCTGGACGTGGCCTGGAAACCGACGGATACCCAAACCTACGGCGCCAAGATCGCGCGCGGCTATAACGCCGGCGGCGGCGGCATCACGATCGGCACGCCGGTGGTCAGCTATACCTACGGTTCCGAGTATGTGTGGAACTATGAGCTGTACACCCGCCATCACCTGAAAGACGCCAACGTGGTGCTGACGGGTAACATCTTCTACAACGATTACAAAGACATGCAGCTGCCGTACTCGTTGGGTGAGAACTCCAGCGTGATCCGCAACGCCGACAAGGTGGAAACCTACGGCGCGGAAATCGGCGCCACTTGGCAGCCGCGTTGGGACTTTGAACTGTTCGGCAACCTCGGCCTGCTGAAAACCGACATCAAGAAATTCTCGGGCAGCGGCGTGGAAGGGCATGAGCTGGCGCGCGCACCGGCTTACACCGCCAATATGGGCGCCAAATATCAGTTCCTGAAAGGGTGGGAGCTGAGCAGCAACGTGGCGTTCTCGGACTCCTATTACTCGGCGTATGACAACGATTCGCGCGGGCGTATCGGCTCCTATTGGACGGCCAACGCCCAGCTGGCTTACACCTTCGACTACGGCCGCGCCACGCTGTATGCGAAAAACCTGTTTGATTCCGACCGCCGCGAGATGGTCAGAAGTAATGACATCTACACGGCGACCCTGCAGCGAGGCCGCCTGGTCGGCGCGGCGGTTGAGCTGAATTTCTAACGCTATCGCGATGACGGGGGGACGAATGTCCCCCGTTTTATGCGCTATCCCGGCACGGCCGGGCAGAGGAGATAACGCAGTGATCGGTGATTTTGACAGCATTCTGAGCGATGAAGAGGCCCAGCGGCTGGAGAGCGCGTTTCAGGCGCTGGGCGTGGCGTCGGCGAGCGGCGAGCGGCCGGTAAGCGAAGCCGAAGAACGGGCATGGTTTGCCCATCTGCAGCAGGGTGACGCACGCGGGCAGCGGGCGTTGGCCTGGCGTTTGACGGGGGATATGGATATCGCCCAATTGACGGCGGTGCTGCAGGCGCTGGTGCGGGAAACGCCGGGCGTGGACGTGCGCTACGTTTTTGATGACGAAAACGGCCTGGTGAAACGCCCCGCCGGCTCGGCGCCGTTGCCGTTGAGCCTTCGTCAGGTGGCGGACGAACAACAGGCCATTTGTCGCCTGCTGCAAGCGCAGGCAACGCCGTTTGTACTGGAAAGCGAAGCGCCGCTGCGCTGCCTGCTGTTGCTCACGCCGGGCGATAACGTGATTTTGGGTGTGGTCTTGCATGACATCCTGGCGGAAACGCTGCCGTGGCGTCATCTGCCGGCGATGCTGTCCGCCCGTTATAACGGGGACGCGATGCCTCTGCCTTTCGCGGCGGAGCCGGTCGAGCTGGCGGAAACTCCGGAGCCGCAGCTGCCGTGGGTGCGCCAGGCGGTCTCGCTGCAGGATTATCGCAGCCCGGCGCAGCGCGCTGAAGCCTTACCGCCGGTGGGCGCGCGCGTGGTCACGCGCATTGCGCGCTCGCTGTTGCCCGCCAACGACACGCCGCGGGCGCTGCTGGCGGCGGTGGCGGCGCGGTTTGCCGAGTTCGTCGCCGCGCAGGCCGGCGGCCAAGCGGTGCAGCTGTGCGTGCCGGCGGCGGATACGGCGGAGTGCGTCGGCCTGGAGCTGGGCCTGACGGCGGCGCCACTGATGCGCCTGACCGTACAGCATGGCGAGGGCGACACCGGGCAGCGGCTGCTGGCGCAAACCGTGGCTGAACAGCCGGACCCGCAACGGGCGCAGCTGCTGGTGGCCTGGCGCGACGATCTGGCCGCAGAGTGGCGGCTGGAAGGCGTTCACGCCGAACGCCTGTTGCTGCCGCCGCTGCATACGCCGTTTGAGCTGGCGCTGCTGCTGGGGTTGACGGAGGCAGAAGCGCTGACGCTCGAGCTGGTCACCGATCCGCGCCTGTCTCCCCATGTGGCGCCTTTCCTGCTGGAGCAGTTCAGCGCCTTCCTGGCCGGGCAGCGGATTGCCGTCGCATTGCCGGCGGCTGAGTCCGTTTCCCCGGCGATGGCCGCGCCGGCGGCGAACGGCGACGCGGACGAAAGCGTTGCACCGCTGATTTTGCAGGAGTTCCGTGAGGCGCTGGTGGCACCGGAAATGACCCTGGATGAAGACTTCTTCGATCGCGGCGGCCATTCGCTGGTGGCCACCCGGGTGATCGGCCGTTTGCTGAGCCTGCATCAGATCGAAATCAACATTAACGACCTGTTCAGCCATCCGACGGCGCGCGGGTTGGCGGGCTATGCCAAACGCCTGAACGTTGCCCAGCCGAATGCCGCGGTGGCCACCGCCGACGATCATGATCGGGCGCAGGCACCGCTGTCGCTGGCGCAGGAATCGCTGTGGAAGGTGTATGAAGCCTTCGGCCATGACGAGATTTTCAACCTGCCGTTCTCTCTGCGCTTCTTCGATGCGGTGGATGAAACGGCGCTGCGTCAGGCGTTTATCGACGTCATGACTCGCCATACCGTGCTGCGTTCACGCTTCGTCGAGCAGCAGGGCGAGGTGGTGCAGGTGGTGGTGCCGGCCGCCGAGCTGCCGGAGTACCAGTGGTTCCGCTTCTCCCACGAGACGCCGGCGGGCAACGCCGCCGCCCTGTTGGCCGACGCCGGCCAGCACCGGTTCGATCTGGCCGCCGAGCTGCCGCTGCGCGTCACGCTGCTGCGCGATGCGGACAACGGTCAGCAACTGCTGTCGCTGCTGTTCCACCATGTGGTGCTGGATGAATGGTCGCTCAACCTGATGATGGATGAATTGGGCGTCGCCTACCGCCATCGCGTCGTCGGCCAGGCGCCGCAGTGGAGCGGGCAGCCGCCGCAGTTCCACACCTTCGCCCGGCAGCAGCGGGCCTCCGGGGTGCAGCAGCAACATCTGGACTACTGGCTCGATGCGCTGCGCGGCGCGCCGGTCGGCCAACCGATCTTCCGGCAAGAGCCATCCACCCACCCGGCGGTGCCGGCACCGGCGGACGTCAACGGCGGCTGGCTGGAGTTCGAGGTCGATCCCGCCGTGGCGGAAGGCCTGTATCAGCTCGCCCGCCGCAACAACGCTTCGCTGTTCAACGTGGTGTATGCCGGGATTACCTCGGCGCTGCGCCTGCTTGGCGGCCCGGCGGATCTGTTGGTGGGCACCTCGACCTCCGGCCGTAACGACGCCGAGTTCTTCGATACCGTCGGCTACTTCACCACCGTGGTGGTGCACCGCGTTCGCTTCGACGAGGGGCTGACGGTGGCCGGGTTGGTCAGCCAGGTGAAAAACACCATCAACGGCTCGCTGCCGTACACCGATATTCCAATCGATCTGGTGGAGGAAGGGTTGTTCGGCGTGGACGCCGACCGCAAGAACCACATGTTCGAAGTGTTTATCCAGATCCACAGCCGCATCAAGCTGAACGGCGAGTTCCGGCTGCAGGACGGCAGCGCGATCGCCTACCGCCAGGTGGAGCCGGAAAAAGCCGAGTCGCTGCTCGGCCTGCAGTTTGAGGTGATGGAAGACGATCTGGCCGGGGCGAAATCCCTGCGGGTGATGATGACCTATCGCCAGGATCACTACAGCCGGGAGCAGGCCAATCTGATCGCCGACGGCGTTCAGCACGTCTTTACCCAGTTTGCGCAGCACATCGCTGGCGATATCGCTCTGGCGGCGCTGCCGCCCGGGCCGCAGGCATGACGTTGTTTCACTCTAACCGAAAGCATGATTTTCAAGGAGATAAAAGGATGTCTGGAACCCTAGCAACCCCGCGCGCGTTACTGTCGCTGCTGGTGGCGGCCTCTCTGGTGGTCGCCGGCGCTGCGCAGGCCGACGATGCCGGCATCAAACCGCAGGACATCAAGCGCGAGGCGCTGTCGTCGGCGGTGGTGGAGATGGCCTACAGCACCTTGCAACAGGCGTTGTTCGTCAGCGCGCCGGACTGGAAGGAAGAGGCACGCTCCCGCGTGCTGCGGCTGGATCCCAACACCCTGGCGATCAAGGCGGAGATCCCGCTGCAGGTGAAAGGCTTCGGCGTGGCGCTGAACGATGCGGGCAATCGCCTGTACCTGACTCAGGGCTTCAACGGCGAAGTCGGGGTGGTGGACACCACCACCAACCACGCGCTGGGCAGCATCAAGCTGCTGGACAAAGCGGTGCTGGAGCAGGCCTACAAGCAGGCGGGCATCAGCGGCAAGCGCCTGGACTTCCTGCTGGCGGAGTTGAAGAAGTTCAAAATCACCGAGGACTACCTGTACCGCATTCGCGAGATCAAGTATGACGCGCAAAGCGGCCGCTTGTTCCTGCCGGGGCTGGGCTTCGGCGTCGACAGCGTGCTGTACGTGGTCGATACCAAGGCCGGCAAGCTGGAGAAAGTGATCCCGGGCTTCGGCTACAACGCGGTGGGCATCACATTGGATGAGAAGGGCCGCCGGGTATTCGTCTCCAACATGCAGGGGCAGGTGATCACCCTGAACGCCGACACGCTGGCGATCACCGCCACCCACGAAGTGCAGGCCGATCAGCTGCTGAATCTGGTGTATGATCCGGCGAGCAATCGTCTGCTGGGTGTCGATCAGGGTATCGATCGCGATAACTACCGCAATCATCATCTGGGGCACGACTACGTGAAGCGCAGCAGTGGCCACCGGGTATTCGCGCTGGATGCGGACAGCGGCAAAGTACTGGCCAGCGAGCTGACGGATGAGGTGCCGATCGGCCTGCTGCTCGACGAGCGCAGCCAGCGGCTGTACGTCGCCAACCGCAAAGGCGTGCGCGTGGATCACGGCGCCGGGACGCTGACGGTGTTCGACGCCAAGACGCTCAAGCGCCTGCAAACCGTAGACCTGCCGCCGCACCCTAACAGTCTGGCGTTGGATCCGAAAGGCGACGCGCTGTTCGTGACGGTGAAAAACGACGGCGCTTCCACCAAGGCCGGCAAGCCGGAAAGCGTGGTGCGTATTCAGCTGCACACCAACTAACTGAATATAAATATAAAAAAGGGGCGCCGCGGCGCCCCTTTGTCATTGGGTCATGTCATTAGAAGTGGGTGTTGATGCTCATGTAGTAGGTGCGGCCCGGTTCGTTGTAGGTGGCCGCACCTGCACCGGCGATGTTGATCGCGCCGGTGTTCGGATCGCCCACGTTCTGCGCGTTGCCGGCGCGGAACTGGCGTTTGTCGAACAGGTTATCGATGCCGGCGGTGAGGCTGACGTTTTTGGTCAGGTCATAGGTCGCGCTGGCGCCGACGACGGCATAAGGGCTGACCTCGCGGGTTTCGCCGCCGGTGGCCGGTTTACCCTGGTAGTTGTACTTCTTCGGCTTCTGACGGCCGTACCAGGTCAGGGTGGACTGCATCGACAGATCCTGCGTGGCCTGCCAGCTGAGGGTCGAGTTGACGGTGAACTTCGGGATCACCGACAGGTAATCGCCGGTGGTCTTGTTCTTGTTCTCGATCATGTAGGTGGCGTTGTTGCTCCAGGTGACGGTCTCGCTGACCGGCACGTTCAGCGAGCCTTCCAGCCCTTGCACCACCGCTTTCGGCACGTTTTCCCACTGATAGACCGCCGTGCCGGTGCTGCTGGTGGCGATGCGAGAGTTACCCGCCTCAATCTTGTTGTGGTAATCGTTGCGGAAGTAGGTCACGCCGGCCAGCCAGCCTTCGTTATGGAATTCCAGCCCGATCTCTTTGTTGACGCTGGTCTCCGCCTTCAGATCGTCGTTGCCCAGCAGGTAGCAGCCGTTTTTGGTATCGCTGCCGGCACATCCCTGACCTTTGCTGTACAGCAGATAGTTGCCGTTGGTCTGGAACAGCGTCGGCGCTTTGTAGGAACGCGCGATGCCCATCTTCAGCGTGAAGTAGTCGCCCAGTTCCTGCGACAGGTTCAGCGCCGGGCTCCAGTTATTGCCGGATTCCGAATGCAGATCGTAGCGCAGGCCCGGCGTCAGCATGGTGGTGTCGGTCAGTTCAATGTTGTCTTCGGCGAACAGCGAGAAGATATGCGCGGAAGCATAAGGGCTGCGCGTACCGGTAGTCATGCCGGGAATGGTGCCGCCCATCAGCGTTTGGCTGGTGGAGGTGCCGTCTTTCATCCGCTGCTGGGTCCACTCGGTACCCAGCGTGGCGGTCTGGGCAACGCCCAGTTCAAACGGCACGCTGACTTCGCTGTGCGCCAGGAAGTCGTCCAGCTTGGTGGTGCCGAAGCCGGTGTTTTTGGTGTCGAAGATGCCTTCGGTGCCGCCGGCCAGCCCTTCGTTCAGGCGGGTGTTGCGGGTGCGCTCAAACTGCACGTAGTTGTTGGTGCTCACGCCGTTGTCCCAGGCGCCGCGGTGGGTCAGGCCGAAGGTTTCACGGTAGATGCGGTTGGTCTCTTCGCCGTAGTTGCTCTGCACCAGGGCGTTGGTGTTGGTGTTCTGGGTATCGCCGGCGTACAGGTTGCCCTGGCGGCCGTAAGCGTACTCGAACTCCAGCGACTGCAGATGGGCGAAGTCCCAGTGCAGCAAGGCGTCGATATTTTTATCGACCACCCCTTCGCGCCCGGCGGGGACGCTGTTGGCGTAGGCGCCGACGCGTTCGGACTTATGCGATTCGTTAATGTCCCAGGCGTCGGCCTGCGTTTTGCTGTAGCCGCCGAACAGACGGAAGCTCAGGGAATCGCTCAGCGGGCCGGACAGGCTGAAGTCGGTGCGTTTGGTGGCGCCCTCCTGCTTGTGTTGCGGCACGTTGAAGTAGCCGTTCAGCGAGCCGTGCAGCGCATCGCCGGCCTTCTTGGTGATGATGTTGACCACGCCGCCCGCGGCGCCGTTGCCGTAGCGCGCTGCGGCAGGGCCGCGCAGCACTTCGATGCGCTCGATCATTTCCGGCGGCACCCAGGCGGTATCGCCGCGCGAGTCGCGCTCGCCGCGCCAGCCCTGACGCACCGAGTTGCGGCTGGAGGCCGGTTTGCCGTCGATCAGAATCAGGGTGTTTTCCGGGCCCATGCCGCGGATATCGATCTGGCGGTTGTTGCCGCGCTGGCCGCTGGTGGAGTTGCCGGTCAGGTTAACCCCGGGCATGGTGCGGATCAGTTCGCTGATGTCGCGCGCCGGCGGGCGTTTCTTGATCTCATCGGCGGTGATGGTGGACACCCCAGGCGCCTGCAGGTTCTGCCGGGCGGCGGTCACGACGATGGTGTCTTCGCCGCGCGGCTTTTTATCCGCGGCGCCGCTGTTTTCTTCCGTGGTGGGGGTGTCGGTCTGCTGCGCGGCGTTGGCGAACGCGGACGCGCCCAATCCCAAGCCGATAAGAGTGGCTAAAGAATAACGTGATAGCTTGCTTTTCATTTGAGTGTCCTACCTTGCTGCCATCCCTCGCCGAACGGGGGGAAGGGCGGTTGTAGTTTTTGTGTAGTCGGAAATAGAAAATCGGCTGCGGCAAGGGATGCCATTGATATATCCCCGATCCCTGTCCGTTGCGCGCAATACCAGCACGATCTCCAAGCCTTACACACTATTGCAAATGCAAATTATTATCAATAGTATTTGGCGTACAGTGCGTTCGGGCGGTGGCCGGCGATAGGGAAAAGTCGACGTTCCCGGTGCCGCCAACTACAAAATGGGTAGGCGTTGTGAATACAGAACTACAGTCAGAAAGCAGCAGATTATTGGCCAGCAGCAATGCGGGCAGTCCAGGATGGTGGTTGACGGTGGCACGGCGCGGTACGCCATGGGTAGAACCGGCGGGTAATGGCCGCTGGCGAACCACCTTTTTCTGGCGCGATCCTCAGGGATGCGAATTGACCTCCGCCTACCGCCGCGTGTGGATCAACATCAACTGCCTGACCGACCATCACCAGCCGAATCCGCCGCAAAGCCTGCAGCGTCTGGCCGGCACCGACGTGTGGTACTGGCAGACCGAGCTGAGCGGCGCCTGGCGCGGCAGCTACTGCTTTATTCCCTGCTTTGACGAGCGGCCGCCGGCGTTCAGCGGCGACGATGCGCACGCCAACATGCACAACCTGCGCCACTGGTGGCACCAGGTGTTCGCCAGCGCCACCCCCGATCTGCTCAACCCGTATCGCTCCTGGCAAAGCGCCAGCGGCCACAGCGTCTCCGGCCTGCACATGCCGGATGCGCCGCCGCAGCCGGTATGGCGTTCGTTCGACGAGTATGAGATCGCCAGCGGGCGCTGCACGCCGCCGCTGCCGGCGCGTTTGCAGCGCCATACCTGGCAGAGCGAGCGCCTGGGCAACAGCCGCGACGTCTGGATCTACACCACCGGCGACAGCAAGCCGGCCGAGCGTCCGTTGGCAATCCTGCTCGACGGTCAGTTCTGGGCGAAGCAGATGCCGGTCTGGGAGCCGCTGATGCAGCTGACCCGCGAGGGAGCGTTGCCGGAAGCGGTGTATGTGTTGATCGACATCATCGATCTGCCGCACCGGGCGCGAGAATTAACCTGTAAGGACGATTTCTGGCTGGCGGTGCAGGAAGAACTGATGCCGCAGCTGGCCGACTGGGCGCCGCACAGCGACAAACCGGCCGATACGGTGGTGGCGGGGCAAAGCTTTGGCGGCCTGGCTTCCCTGTATGCCGGGCTGCGCTGGCCGCGGTGCTTCGGCGCGGTAATTACCCAGTCCGGTTCCTACTGGTGGCCGCGGCGCGACATGTTGCAGCTGCCGAGCATTCCCGATGATGCCTGCTGGCTGATGCAGCAGGTGGAACGACACGGCCTGGGCAACCACGGCGCGCTGAAGGTATTTATGGAAGCCGGTTCGCAGGAAAAGCTGGTGCACCGGGTCAGCGGCGAAATGGCGGCGCGCCTGAGCGACGCCGGCCATCGGGTGCACTACCGGGTGGTGGAAGGCGGGCACGACGCGCTGTGCTGGCGCAGCGGCCTGACCGACGGGCTGCAGGCGGTCTGGGCCTCCGCTTTCGCCACCGCTTATCCGGCATCGGCGACGGCACGAGGAGCACATGATGGAAAGCCTGAATCCGTTCGATGATCAACAGCAGCGCAGCCTGGTGCTGCGCAACGTACAACAACAATACAGTTTGTGGCCGGATTTCCGCGCCATTCCGTCCGATTGGACGATCGTCTTCGGCCCGGCGGCGCGCACCGCGTGCACCGAGTGGCTGGAACAGCATTGGCAAGACATTCTGCCGGTCGCAGCAAGCAAGGCGTGACCGGCGCCAGGTAATCACGGGAGCAATAAGCAGTGTCACACACCCCTAACTCTCTCAGCGGCCCGGCGCTTGCGGGCGAATGGCCGCTGGTCGCGGCGCAACCCGGCATCTGGGTCGCCGATCAAATCTCCCCGCATCGCAATGCCTACGCGGTGGCCCACGCCATCGAACTCAACGGCCCCATTGCCGTGGAGCCTCTGCTGCAGGCCATCATCCAGGGCCTGGGCGAGGTGGACGTGCTGCGCCTGCGTTTTGCGGAACGCGACGGCGTGCCGGTGCAATGGCTGGATGACGCGCTGGCGGTGCACGAGCCGGAACTTGTCGATCTGACGACGTCGCCGGATCCCGAAGCCGCCGCGCGCGCGCTGATGGACATCGATCTGGCGAGCGATCTGCGCGCCGGCAGCGGCGCGCCGCTGTATCGCCATGTGGTGATGCGCCTGGCGGATAACCGCTGGTTCTGGTATCAGCGCTATCACCATCTGCTGGTGGACGGTTTCAGCTTCACCGCCATCGCTCGCCGCGTGGCGGCGATTTACACCCATATTTGCCGCGGCGACGCGCTGGAACCGACGCCTTTCACGGCGTTCAGCGACGTGGTGGCGGAATACCAGGCTTACCGGGAGGCGCCGGCCTGGCAACGCGACGCCGATTTCTGGCTCGAAAAAGCGCGGCAGTTGCCGCCGCCGGCCACGCTCTGCCCACAGCCGCTGGCCGGGCAAACCCCCACGCCGCGCATCCATCGATTGGAACAGCGCTGCGATCCGCAGGCCTTCGCCGAACTGGTGCAATGCGGCGCGCAGCAGAAGCTGAACGCCGCCGATATGGCGGTGGCGCTGGTGGCGCTGTGGGTATCGCGCCTGAGCGGCCAACCGAGTTTCAGCGCCGGTTTTATCTTCATGCGCCGTACCGGATCGGCCGCCCTGTGCGCCGCCGGGCCGGTGATCAACGTACTGCCGATGGAGATGCATCTCGAGCCGCAGGCCACGCTGTATGAGGCCGCCGCCCGCATCAGCCGCGAGCTGAAAACGGTGCGCCGCCATCAGCGCTACGACGCCGAGCAGGTGCAGCGCGATCTGGGGCGCATCGGCGACGGCGAACCGCTGTACGGCACGGTCTTCAACTTCAAAATGTTCGATTACCAGCTGGATTTCGCCGGTATCGAAGGCATCACTCACGATCTGGCCTCCGGGCCGGTGCGCGATCTGGAGATTGCGCTGTTTATCGACGAACACCATCAGTTGAAGGTGGAGCTGCTGGCCAACGCCGAGCGTTACGGTCGCCAGGAACTGCAGGCGCACCTGCAACGGCTGCCGCTGCTGCTGGCGCAGTTCGCCGCGCAGGCAACGTTGCCGATCGGTGAAGCCGATATGCTGACCGCCGACGATCACGCGCTGCTGGCGCGGGTCAACAACACGGCGCACCCGGTGCCGGCGACCACGCTGAGCCAGCTGCTGGCGCAGCAGGCGCAAACCACGCCGGACGCGCCGGCGCTGGCGGATGCGCATTTCAATTTCACCTACCGCGAAACGCGCGAGCAGGTCATGGCGCTGGCACGCGAGCTGGTTGCGCAGGGCGTGCGGCCGGGCGACATCGTGGCGGTGGCGCTGCCGCGTTCGGTGTTCCTGTCGCTGGCGTTGATGGCGATCGTGGAAGCGGGCGCCGCCTATCTGCCGCTGGACACCGGTTATCCGGACGAGCGGCTGGCGATGATGCTGGAAGACGCCGCGCCGCGGCTGGTCATCACCAACCCGGCGCAGCAGGCGCGGTTCGCCGACAAGGGCGAAATTTTGCTGTATGACGCGCCGCTGCCGGCCGATCACGCCGCCGGGGTGGCGATCGCGGGCCCGACGCCGAACCATGCGGCCTATATCATCTTTACCTCCGGCTCCACCGGGCGCCCGAAAGGCGTGCTGGTCGGCCATCAGGCGATCGTCAACCGCTTGCTGTGGATGCAGCACCAGTATCCGCTGGGGGCGGACGACGCGGTGCTGCAGAAAACGCCGTGCAGTTTCGACGTCTCGGTATGGGAATTCTTCTGGCCGCTGATGGTCGGCGCCCGGCTGGTGATGGCGCCGCCAGAGGCGCACCGCGATCCGCAGCAGCTGCAACAGCTGATCGCGCAGCACCGCATTACCACGCTGCACTTCGTGCCGTCGATGCTGGCGGCTTTCGTTGCCGCCCTGGACGACGACGCGGCGGTGGCGAGCTGCGCCGCGCTGCGCCAGGTGTTCTGCAGCGGCGAAGCGCTGCCGGCGGAGCTGTGCCGCCTGTGGCAAAGCCGCACGGCGGTGCCGCTGCACAACCTCTACGGCCCGACCGAAGCGGCGGTGGACGTGACCTGGCATCCGGCCTACGGCGACGCGCTGGCGAAGGTGACCGGCGCCAACGTGCCGATCGGCCTGCCGGTGTGGAACACCGGGCTGCGCATTCTTGACGCGCGCCTGCGGCCGGTGCCGCCGGGCGTGGCGGGCGATCTGTATCTGACCGGCGTGCAGCTGGCGCACGGCTACCTTGGCCGGCCGGATCTGACCGCCAGCCGCTTTGTCGCCGATCCGTTCGGCGAGGGCGGGCGCATGTACCGCACCGGCGACGTGGCGCGCTGGCTGCCAGACGGCGCGGTGGAATATTTGGGCCGCAGCGACGATCAGCTGAAGATCCGTGGGCAGCGGATCGAGCTGAGCGAAATCGACCACGCCTTGCTGTCGCTGCCGGGCGTGCGCCAGGCGGTGACGCACGCGCTGGTGCTGCAGGGCACGCCGGTGGACGCCGGCGGCGATGCGCGCCAGCTGGTGGGCTATCTGGTGATGCAGCCTGGCGCGAGCTGGGATGCGGAAGCCCTGCGCGCGGCGCTGGCCGACCGGCTGCCGCCGCACATGGTGCCGGTGGCGCTGGTGGAAATGAGCGATTTGCCGCTGAGCGCCAACGGCAAGCTGGATCGCAAGGCCTTGCCGCAGCCGCAGGGCGGCGAGCGCAAGGCTGGACGGCCGCCGCAGGCCGGGCTGGAAAGCGAGATCGCGGCGGTATTTGCCCGATTGCTGCAACGCGAGCAGGTGTTCGCCGATGACGATTTCTTCGCGCTCGGCGGCCATTCGCTGCTGGCGATGCGGCTGGCGGCGGAGCTGCGCCGCGATCTGGGCAAGGCGGTGTCCGTCGGCCAGGTAATGGTGGCGTCGCGCGTCGAGCAGCTGGCTGTCTTGTTAGCGGAAGATCGCACGCAGGAAGAGGCCGATCGCAGCGGCTTCGACAGCGTATTGCCGCTGCGCGTCACCGAGGGGCCGACGCTGTTCTGTCTGCACCCGGCGTCCGGTTTCTCTTGGCAGTTCAGCGTATTGCCGCGCTATCTCGATCAGCACTGGTCGCTGGTCGGTATCCAGTCGCCGCGGCCGGACGGCCCGCTGGCACTGAGCGAAGATATGGATCAGGTGGTGGATGCCCACCTGCAGACGGTGTTGCAGGTACAGCCGCACGGGCCGTACCACTTCATCGGCTACTCGCTGGGCGGCACGCTGGCGCAGGGCATCGCCGCCCGGCTGCAGGCGCGCGGCGAGCAGGTGGCGTTCCTCGGCCTGCTGGATACCTATCCGCCGGAGACCCAAAACTGGGACGTGATGCTGGACGACAACGTGTTGAAGGAGGTGCAGCGCGAGCGCGAGCAGTTCCTGGCGGTGTCGCAGGATACGCTCGATCCGGCGCTGGGCGAGACGCGCACCGCGATGTTCGACAACATTGAAGCCAACTACGCCGACTCGGTGCGGTTGTTGTCGCACACGCGTACTGCCCGTTTCCACGGCCAGGCGACGCTGTTCGTCGCCAAACGCACGCTGCAGGAAGGGATGGACGTGCAGCAAACCTGGTCGCAGTACGTCGATGCGCTGCAGGCGCACGAGCTGGACTGTGCGCATGTCGATATCGTTTCGCCGGCGTCGTTCAAAGTGCTGGGGCCGCTGCTGAACCGGATCTTGCGCACGCTGTAATCGCGTCCGTCATTTCGCCGCCAGGCACGGGTATGACCCCGCGTGTGGCGGCGTTTCTTGCGGTTGCTCACGGTTGAATATCAATGAGTTTTATTATCATTATTGATTTCGCCATCTGTGCTAGCATAGTGCCCCGCAACTGCAGAATCCCCGTTTAACGATGTGGTGAATAACCGATGAGTAGCAAACCCTCCATCCTGCTTGATTTTAGCCTGCTGAAAACCAACCGGGCTTTCCGCGCGGTATTCTGCGCGCGCTTTATTTCCATTGTGGCGCTGGGGCTGATGGCGATCGCCATTCCGGTGCAGATCCAGGCGCTGACCGGTTCCACCCTGCAGGTTGGGCTGGCGGTGACGCTGGCCGGCGGCGGCATGTTCGCCGGGCTGCTGATGGGGGGCGTATTGGCCGATCGCTATGAGCGGCGCCGACTGATCCTGTTCGCGCGCTCCACCTGCGGCATCGGCTTCGTCGGCCTGTGCCTCAACGCTCTGTTGCCGTCGCCTTCGCTGGCGGCCATTTATCTGCTGGCGGTGTGGGACGGCTTCTTCGGCGCGGTGGGGGTGACGGCGCTGCTGGCGGCCACGCCGGCGCTGGTGGGCCGCGAAAACATCGTGCAGGCGGGCGCCATCAGCATGCTGACGGTGCGCTTCGGCTCGATCCTTTCTCCGGCGATCGGCGGCCTGGTGATCGCCCATATGGGCATTGCCTGGAACTACGGCCTGGCGGCGTTCGGCACCCTGCTGACGCTGCTGCCGCTGCTGAGCCTGCCGCAGCTGATGCCGCCGCCGCAGCCGCGTGAACACCCGCTGCGCGCGCTGGCGGGCGGTTTCGCCTTCCTGTTCCAGAACAAGGTGATCGGCATGGTGGCGCTGATCGGCGCGCTGCTGACCATGGCCAGTGCGGTGCGCGTGCTGTACCCGGCGATGGCGGAAGGTTGGCACATCGACGCCGCCCACCTCGGCTATATGTACGCCGCCGTGCCGCTCGGCGCCGCCATCGGTGCTTTCACCAGCGGGCGCGTGGCGCACGTGGCGCGCCCCGGATGGGTGATGCTGCTGACGGCGATCGCGGCGTTCGCCGCCATTGGCCTGTTCGGCCTGATGCCGTGGTACAGCCTGGCGTTGCTGTGCCTGGTGGCGTTCGGCTACCTGAGCGCGCTGAACTCGCTGCTGCAATACGGCCTGATCCAGAGCCTGACGCCGGATAACTTCCTCGGCCGCATCAACGGCCTGTGGACGGCGCAAAACGTGGTGGGCGATGCGCTGGGCGCGTTGCTGCTGGGGGCGATGGGCGCCTTTATGCTGCCGGCGATGAGCGCCAGCGGTTTCGGCTTCGGCGCGGCGCTGCTCGGCATCCTGTTGCTGTTCGCCATGACCGGTTTACGCCAGGTGACGCTGCACAAACCGGAGCCGCAGCCCGCCACAGAAAAGTAGTCGAACGTGTTAAGACAACGCTGTGGGATCAAATAGCAATGCTTATCATCGGCATGCGTAAAACCCACAGCGTTTATGTCATGATTTTGAAATGAAAGAAGTGCTTACGTTTATTGACATGGCAAATATCGGCGAGTAATTTAGCGCGGAATTAACTCAAATGATAATCATTATTATATTGGTTATCACTTCAAAATCTGAGGGCGAAGCGATGGATACTGCCGTGAACGACATCAATCGAAAGGAAATGCAGGAGCGCGAAGAACACCGGTTCGCCGCTGATTTTTCTCCGGCGTCGGGCTTCTTCTTTACCTCCCCTTTCCGCAGCTTGACCACCACCGGATGTTTCAGCCGCATTCGCCTGCCGGCCGCGGACGGCGCCGACCTGAACGGCGAGTTCCAGCGCAGCGTGCGGCAGGCGTTTGCCGAGGCCCGTCAGGCCGGCATCAAAAATCCGCTGCTGTGCGGCGCTATCCCGTTCGATACCCGGCAGCCTTCGGCGCTGTTTATTCCGCAGCAGAGCCGCTGGTTCGATCGCGCCGCTTTTATGGCCGGCGTTCAGCCGGCGGCAGAGGGGCCGGAGCTGGCTGGCATAACGGAGCTGCCACCGCAGCAGCCGTTCATGAACATGGTCAGCGATGCCGTTGACGCGATGAAGGCCGGTGAGCTGGATAAAGTGGTCTTGTCGCGCCTGCTGGAGATCGAAACGCGCCGGCCGGTGGATCGCCATGCGCTGATGGCGCGCGTGATCGCCCAAAACCCGCACGGTTTCCACTTCCACGTGCCGCTGGAGCAGGGCGCGCTGTTGGGCGCCAGCCCGGAGCTGCTGTTGCGCCAGGACGGCGGCCGTTTCTACTCCAACCCGCTGGCCGGTTCCGCCCGGCGCGAGGCCGACCCGCAGCGCGATCGCGAAGTGGGGGAGCGGCTGATGGCCTCGGCGAAAGATCGCCACGAGCATCGCATCGTCACCGAAAGCATGCGTGACGTGCTGGCCGGCCGCTGCCGCTACCTGAATGTGCCGCACACCCCCGAATTGTTGACCACCACGACGCTGTGGCACCTCTCCACGCCGATCGACGGCGAGGCAGCGTCTCCAGACGAAAATGCCCTGTCGCTGGCCTGCCTGCTGCACCCAACGCCAGCGCTGTGCGGCATGCCGACGGCCGAGGCGCACGCCCTGATCGGCAAGCTGGAGCCGTTCGATCGCGGCCTGTTTGGCGGCATCGTCGGCTGGTGCGATGACGAAGGCAACGGCGAGTGGGTAGTGACTATCCGCTGCGGCACCGTTGACGGCAACCGGGTGCGGCTGTTCGCCGGCGCCGGCATTGTGGAAGACTCTTCACCCGAATCTGAATGGCATGAAACAGGCACCAAACTCAGCACCATTCTGCGTGCCTTTGGTATGAATCAAGGATAACGACAAGATGAGCATTGCCTTTACCCCCTGGCCGGCGGAGTTCGCCAGCCGCTATCGCGAACGCGGCTACTGGACTGACAAGCCGCTGACCGAGATCCTCGACCGCCAGGCCAATAACGACGCCCCGGCGATTATCGACGCCCAGGGCAGCCTGACCTACCGCGAGTTGCAGCAGCGCTCCGATCGCCTGGCGGCCGCTCTGCTGCGCCGCGGCGTAAAATCCGGCGACACCGCATTGGTCCAGCTGGGCAACGTGGCGGAGTTCTATATCGTGTTCTTCGCGCTGCTGAAAATTGGCGTGGCGCCGGTCAACGCGCTGTTCAGCCATCAGCGCAGCGAGCTGAACGCCTATGCCGAGCAGATCAAACCGGCGATGCTGATCGCCGATCGCCAGCACGCGCTGTTTGCCGACGATCAATTCCTGAGCGCCTTCCGCGATGCGCATCCTTCGCTGCGGGTTGTGGCGCTGCGCAGCCAGCCCGAGGGCGAGCTGGCGCTGGCCGCCTGGTTGGACGAAGCCAGCGACGGTTTCGTCGCGCAGCCTTCCGCGGCCGATCAGGTGGCGTTCTTCCAGCTTTCCGGCGGCAGCACCGGTACGCCGAAGCTGATCCCGCGCACCCACAATGATTACTACTACAGCATTCGCCGCAGCGTGGAGATCTGCCGTTTCGACGCGCAGACCCGCTATCTGTGCGCGCTGCCGGTGGCGCACAACTACCCGATGAGTTCGCCGGGCGTGCTGGGCGTGTTTTATGGCGCCGGGCTGGTGGTGTTCGCCGCCGATCCGGACGCCGGGCAGTGCTTCCGTCTGATCGAACAGCACCAAATCAACGTGACGGCGCTGGTACCGCCGGCGGTCACGCTGTGGCTGCAGGCGATCGAAGAGTGGGGCGGCAATGCCCAGCTCGCCAGCCTGAAACTGCTGCAGGTGGGCGGCGCCAAATTGGGCGAGACGCTGGCGGCGCGCATTCAGAACGAAATCGGCTGCCAACTGCAGCAGGTGTTCGGCATGGCGGAAGGGCTGGTGAATTACACCCGGCTGGACGACGACGAACGCCACATCCTGACGACGCAAGGGCGGCCAATGTCGCCGGACGACGAGGTGTGGGTGGCGGATGACGACGGCAATCCATTGCCGGCGGGCGAGGTCGGCCGGTTGATGACGCGCGGGCCTTATACCTTCCGCGGTTACTACCAGAGCCCGGCGCACAACGCCGACGCCTTCGACGCCGACGGTTTCTACTGCTCCGGCGATCTGATCAGTATCAGCGAAGACGGCTACATCACCGTGCAGGGGCGGCAGAAAGATCAGATCAACCGCGGCGGAGAGAAGATCGCTGCCGAGGAGATCGAGAACCTGCTGCTGCGTCATCCGGACGTGATCAACGCCGCGCTGGTGTCGATGCCGGACGCGCTGATGGGGGAGAAGAGCTGCGCCTATATTATCGCCAACGCGCCGCTGAAGCCGGTGGTGCTGCGCCGCCACCTGCGCGAGCAGGGCGTGGCGGACTTCAAACTGCCGGATCGCTTTATTCAGGTGGACAGCCTGCCGCTGACCCCGGTCGGCAAAGTGGACAAAAAACGGCTGCGCCAGCAGCTCGACGCGCAACTACAGACTCAGGCTCAGGGAGATTAATTGATGGCCATTCCAAAACTTAATGACTACGCGCTGCCGACGGCGGACGAACTGCCGCAAAATAAAGTCACCTGGCAGGTAGAACCGCAGCGCGCCGCGCTGCTGATCCACGACATGCAGCAGTATTTCCTCAATTTCTGGGGCGAAGACAGTGCGCTGATTAAACAGGTGGTGGAGAACATCGCCAACCTGCGCCGCTACTGCAAACAGCAGGGCATTCCGGTGTTCTATACTGCGCAGCCGAACCAGCAGAGCGATGAAGACCGCGCGCTGTTGAACGACATGTGGGGGCCGGGCCTGAACAAACATCCTGAGCAGCAGGCGGTGACCGCCGCGCTGGCGCCGGACGAAGACGACACGGTGCTGGTGAAATGGCGCTACAGCGCCTTCCACCGCTCGCCGCTGCAGGAGATCCTGCAGGAGTCCGGCCGCGATCAGCTGATCATCTGCGGCGTGTATGCGCACATCGGCTGCCTGACCACCGCCATCGACGCCTTCATGCGCAATATCCAGCCGTTCATGGTGGCCGACGGCCTGGCGGACTTCTCGCGCGACGAACACCTGATGGCGCTGCGTTACACCGCCGGCCGCTGCGGCCGGGTGGTGACCACCGCGTCTCTGTTGCCTGCTGCCGGTATCGCCAGCATCGATGCGCTGCGTCAGCAGATCCTGCCACTGCTGGACGAAGACAGCGAAGACATGGGCAATGATGAGAACCTGATCGATTACGGCCTGGATTCGGTGCGCATCATGGAGCTGGCGACCCGCTGGCGCAAGATCCGCGGCGATATCGACTTTATCGCGCTGGCGCGCAACCCGACCATCGACAGCTGGTGGGCGCTGCTTTCCGAAGAGAAAGCCTGATTTTTAATAACGAGAGAGGGCGGCCGAGCGGCCGCCCCGTTGGTTCTATAAGGAGATTACGATGAATGCTTTGATCACCAAGGGAAAACGTGCGGCATTCCCGCTGATGCTGCTGTCTACGCTGCTGTTCTCCAACACTTTGCAGGCGCAAACCGCGCCGGAAGTGCTGCGCAAGCCGGTCGGCAAAGGCGCCTATGAAATGGCCTACAGCCCGAGCGAGAACGCGCTCTACCTGGCCACCTCGCAGAGCCGCAAGCTGGACAAGGGCGGCATCGTTTACCGTCTGGATCCGACCACGCTGGACGTGACCCAAATTATCCATAACGACATCAAGCCGTTCGGCGCCGCCGTCAACGCCAAGACCGGTACGCTGTTCTTCGGCAACACCGTCAATAACTCGGTGACCGCCATTGACGCCAAGACCGGCGACGTGAAAGGCCGCCTGGTGCTGGACGCGCGCCAGCGCTCCGAAACCGTCAAGCCGCTGGCGCCGCGCGAACTGGTGGCGGATGCCGACAGCGATACCCTGTACATCACCGGGCTGGGTGAATCCAGCGTGGTGTGGGTGGTGGACGGCAAGGATCTGACCCTGCGCGCCACCGTGACCGACACCGGCAAATACGGCACCGGCCTGGCGCTGGACGCCGCCGCCAAACGTCTGTATGTCACCAACGCCGACGGCGAGCTGGTGACCATCGACACCCAATCCAACAAGGTGCTGTCGCGCAAGAAGCTGGATGAGTCCAAAGAGCACTTCTTCCTGAACATCAGCCTGGATACCGCTACCCATCGCGCGTTCATCACCGATTCCAAGCAGCCGCAGGTGCTGGTGGTGGATACCCGCAACGGCAACATCCTGAGCAAGATCGACGTGCCGGAATCGCTGGCGGTGCTGTTCAACCCGGCGCGCAATGAAGTTTACGTCACCCATCGCCAGGCGGGCGAAGTGAGCGTAATCGACGCCAAGAGCTACAAGGTGCTGAACACCATCAAGACGCCGACCCATCCGAACAGCCTGGCGCTGTCGCCGGACGGCCAGACGCTGTACGTCAGCGTCAAGCAGGCTTCCAGCCGCGAGAAAGAAGCCACCGCGCCGGACGACGTGATCCGCGTAGCGCTGAAATAATCCCGCTCAGGGTAAGTGCACTCCGAACAGGCGAAGCGGCGACGCTCCGCCTGTTTTTTTTCGCCCCAGGATCTGCGGTATAAAGTGTGCATTGATCCGTTAACCCGAAGGAACGTTGGTTATGCCTGCCTCGCGTACCCCGCTGTTATTGTCCGTTATCACCCTGCTGCTGCTGGCCGCGCTGATCCACAGCGGCATCCGCCCTTACGATCGCCCCACCTGGCTGATGGAGGTGGCGCCGGTATTGGTAGTTTTGCCGTTGCTGTGGCTGACTTATCGCCGCTATCCGCTGACGCCGCTGCTCTACACGCTGATTTTATTTCATGCGTTGATCCTGATTTTCGGCGGCATGTACAGCTACGCCCGCGTACCGCTGGGGTTTGAGGTGCAGCAGTGGCTGGATCTTGGCCGCAACCCGTACGACAAACTGGGGCATTTCTTCCAGGGATTGGTGCCGGCGCTGGTGGCGCGCGAGATCCTGCTGCGCGGCGGCTATGTGCAAGGGCGCAAGATGCTGGGCTTCGTGGTGTGCTGCATCGCGCTGGCCATCAGCGCCGTGTATGAGCTGATCGAGTGGTGGGCGGCGCTGGCGCTGGGCCAGGGCGCCGACGAGTTTCTCGGCACCCAGGGTGACCCGTGGGATACCCAGTCCGACATGTTCTGCGCCTTGCTCGGCGCGCTATGCGGTTTGCTGCTGTTCGCCGGTTGGCAAGACCGGCAAATTCGCCGCCTGCGCTGAGTATTTTCCGACGTTGATCAGGCCCGCCTTATGGCGGGTTTTTTTATTTATGCTCAGTTTGTTAATCCACTTTATGCGTGCATTGAATCAGAAAAAGGCTGCAAAATTCACTCTGTGAATAGTATGGTGAAAACAAATATCCATTTGTTTTTATTGATATTTATTATTTATGTTAAGAATTTTCTTATCATTTGCGCTATGTTAATATTGCCACGTTTGATAGGGGCTAATGGGCGTTAATAAGATTATCGCGCAGGGAATTATGAGATACATAATTAATAATAATATTAAATATCATGAAGATAGATCGGAGCTGATCTCGCTGCATGACGACATTCCGCCGATTGTGCTGACGGCCACGCTGAACCGCCTGCTTTCCGCCCTGGTGCGCAACAATAACCTGGTGCTTTCCCGCGATACGCTGCTGACACAGGTGTGGGAGGCGCACGGCCAGGTTGCCTCCGGCAACAACCTCAACAACACCATCTCGATTCTGCGCAAAGCGTTCTCCTCGCTCGGCGAAGAAGAGATCATCGTCACCCTGCCGCGACAGGGGTTTATGTTTACCGCCCGCGAGCTGAAGACGACAGATAGCCAGGCAGAGGCGCTGATGGTGCAGAACGCGGCGCTCGTCGGCGAGGCCGCGCCTGCTGCAGAGCCTGCGGCTAGATTGACGCGTTTCAAACGCATTGGGCTGAGCGGGTTGCTGCTGTTGGCCGCAGGGAGCGGGATCTGGGCCTGGCAAGACAGCGGCTATGCGCCGCTCAGCGCGATGGCGGTGGGCAACATTGGCAACTGTGAGATCAAGTTTGTTACTTCATACCACAAGCCTGGGCCGGGTGAGGTTGATTTAAGCCGTTTGAAAGGGCTCTTGGAGCAGAAAAATATCCCATGCAACGTGCCGGCGACCGTGTTGTATTATGACAGCAAATTCATTTTGCCGAATGCCGCCGGACGGTTCCGATCGTCCTACTTTTATTATTGCCCCCAGGCAAAGATGAAGGTCGGGGAAGCACAGTGTGAGAATTTCCATGAAAACCAGAGTTTGTAGGCGAATTCGGCAGTATCGGTTAGCACTGTTAAGCACGGCGGCCATACTGATTTTCGCTATAGCCGGGTATAGGCTGTTTGTTAAACCGCAGATACCGGAATGCCGTGCGGTGGTACAGATAACGAACACGATGCCGAATGAGGTCTGGAAACGCCTGCTGCTGGTCAGTATCGTGCCGGACGGCCCACGTAAAGCCACGGTGTTGCTTAACGGCAGTTTTTATCAAGGGGATACGCGTTACGATATCAGCCGGGCGGTGGTGTTGTCGTACCAGCGTCACGGCAGCAACTATGCGTTACGGGTTGATGAAAATATCAGAAAGCCGGCAGATACGGTGACGAAAGACGAGATGAACCGGCGGCTACCCGTGGTGGGAGCGTTGTACCATTTGCGTATCGAGCAGGTTGATCGTTACCACTATCTGGTGAGTAACAATCATTCGCCGTGGTTTGTTTGTGCGACGAAAGAAGAGTAAGCCCCCCGGCATGGCCGGGGGCGCGGTTTGGTGACCCTGGGAGGATAATTCGTAAAATTTAAGACTGCTTATTATCAATATAATTGTTGATGCACGGGCTGTTAACGGCTCGGGGACAGTACGTCACCCATTGTTCATTGTTTTCCGCACCCTCATTGCGGATATTATCGTAGTAATAAACGTCGGCGCGCGTTTGGCAACTGAAGCCGGCGCGTTGAATGACCCGTTTGATTTGGCCTAAATCACCGCTGCCCGATGTCATACTGTAAATCTGGCAATTTCCGTAGCTTCCCAGCGGATAAACATTAATACGCGTGCTGTTTTGATACAGTACGATGGCGGAAAAAGGCACCAGGCACGCCGCCATGATCATAATTAATCTCTGCAGCGAACGCCGTATACCTGGATGTTTATTCCCCGGCGGCGGGATAGTGGTGGTTTCCAACATATTCTCATGTTCTTTTTTATATTCATCCTTCTTTTCATCTGTCTCGTGAATGCTAATGGCGTTGAATTTAAACCCCTGGCGCGGGTAAGTCACGATAATCTCTTCTGTACCGCATTGCGCCAAAGACTTGCGTAAGCCGGAAACATAATTATTAAGGTTGTTGTTTGAGGCTTTCAGACCGTGTTCAACCCAAACTTCATTAAGCAATCTCTCGCGCAGCAACAGCTTGTTATTATTGCGAATAAATAACGATAGCAGTCTGGCGCTGGGTTTAAGTAAAGCTATTTTATTACTGGCGTTATCGATATGCGCCAGCGTGCCGTCCTCCTCATTGTAAAGGACGATGTCATTTATGATGAAAATCATTTCTCTTTTCCGTCAACTTTCCTGTCGAGAGATTATTCTGATGGCTGTATATCTTTTTTTCAATCCTCTCACCTGGCTGTAAATAGGATTTTTCTCTCTATTGTTATAATAGAGGTGAAATATTTATTTGTTTACAAGTTTTTTAAAATAAATATCGATAATTAAAAGCTATTTTTTGAATTTAAAACCTATTTTATGTGTATCCGCTGGTGTTTAAAACTGTGTTTTTGTATTTTTGCGATATAACATTTCAATTTGCAGTGAGGGGATGTAAATTTGTTCCCACTGATACGGGGCGCCAAACGCAGCGTATTAGCCACCGATGTGAGGCGCAGAAAATTCTGAATTGCATAACGTCGGTGACTTATGGATTTAATTTACTCCACTGCTTACTAAGGAATGTAAGGGATTTATATGAAAATGAACAAAATCATGCTGGCTGCGGCCATGGTATTTGGTGTGGCTTCTCTGGCAAACGCGGCCGATCAGGGTCACGGCAAAGTGACCTTCAGCGGCTCTATTATCGATGCACCTTGCTCTATCACCCCGGAATCCATGGATCAGACTGTAGAGCTGGGCGCTATCTCCAACGTGGCGCTGAAAGGCGGCGGTAAATCTGCTCCGAAAAACTTCCAGGTTAAGCTGGATAACTGTGTCATTGAGGAGGGTGGAAAGAATTCGGTAAAATTGACCTTCTCTGGCGCGGCTTCCGACGCTAACCCTGAGCTGCTGGCATTGTCAGGTGATGCTAAAGGGGCAGGTATCGTCATTACCGATAGTGCTGGTAAACCGATCAAGCTGGGTACGGCTACAACTGCACAAAGTCTGGGCAATGGCAACAATACCCTGAGTTTCAGCGCTTATCTGCAGGGCAGCACTGCTTCCGGCGCAACTATCGTACCGGGTGAATTCCAGTCCGTTGCCGACTTTACCCTGGCTTACCAGTAATAAGTTACCCGAAGAAATACGTGTGATTATCGGGCATGCGGGGCAACCCGCATGCCATTTACAGGGAATCGTTATTTCACGGGAAAGTTAAATGTATTGTCGAATAAAAATAATAGGGGCGTTTTGCCTATTGTGGGTGTCATTTGGTTTTGTTTCGCAGGCTATTTCTGCTTCGCAAGGCGAAGGGCGCGTCAATATGCAAGGCGCTATTATCGATACCGCTTGCGCCATCGCCACGGAAAGCCGGGAACAAATTATCGACATGAAAAATACGGCGCTGGCGGATATTGAACGCGGCGGGGGCGGTAAAAGTGTGCCGTTCAGCATTGAGCTGGTGAACTGCGTGCTTGAACGTGCCGATAAAAAACTGCCGGACTGGAAACAATTTCAAATTACCTTTGACGGCCATGCCGATGGTGAGGCGTTTGGCATTAACGGTGATATCTCCGGCGTGGCGTTAAGAATTACCGATTCCAATGGGAATATTGCCCGGCCGGGCAGGCCATTACCGCCAATGGAGATTATTCCCGGAAATTACCGGCTGAATTTTACCCTGGCGCTGATTGCCAATAATCGGCCGCTTAAAGCAGGGGGTTATTTTTCCTCGGTGCGTTTCAAAATGGATTATTACTGAGGCGACCGTTACCCACAGGGAATCTGATAAATAAAAGGTCTGGAACATGATGTTTTTGCCTGCAGGGAAGCCATTTCGTTTTCATATTCTGAGCGTCAGCGTGGCGCTGGCGCTGGGCTTCGCCGGCGGAATGCCTGCGGCGCAGGCGGAAGAGATCCAGTTCAACACCGACGTGCTGGACGTGAATGACCGAAAAAATATCGATCTCAGCCAGTTCTCACGTGGTGGTTACATCATGCCGGGCAACTACGGCATGACTGTGCATATCAATAAAATTGCGTTGCCGGAGCAACAGGTGCCGTTCCACGCGCCTGACGACGATCCGAACGGCAGCCGCGCCTGCCTGTCGCCGGCGCTGGTGGAGCAGCTCGGCCTTAAGGACGAAATGCGCGGCAAGCTGAACTGGTGGCACCAGGGCGAGTGCCTGGATGAAGCCAGCCTGCCGGGCATGGAGGCGCGTGGCGATCTGGCTACCTCGGCGCTGTACCTCAGCATTCCGCAGGCCTATCTGGACTATGTCTCGGAGGACTGGGATCCGCCGGCGCGCTGGGACGAGGGCATATCGGGTGTGTTGCTGGATTACAACCTCAACGCCCAAACGCAGCGCCAGCTGCAATATGGTGGGCAAAGCTACGGCCTGAGCGGCAACGGCACGGCGGGGGCTAACCTGGCTGCCTGGCGGCTGCGTGCCGACTGGCAGGCGAACGTGCACCACCAGACCGGCTCCGGGCAACCGACGGAGAAGCGGCTGGACTGGAGCCGCTACTACGCTTATCGGGCGCTGCCGGCGTTGCGCTCGAAGCTGACCGTCGGCGAGGACTACCTCGACTCCGGCCTGTTCGACAGCTTCCGCTTCGGCGGCCTGAGCCTGCGCTCCGACGACATGATGCTGCCGCCCAACCTGCGCGGCTATGCGCCGGAGGTGGTGGGGGTGGCGAAGAGCAACGCCAAAGTGACCATTAGCCAGCAGGGGCGGGTGCTGTACGAGACGCAGGTGGCGGCGGGGCCGTTCCGCATTCAGGACATCAACGACGCGATCTCCGGCGATTTGGACGTGAAGGTGGAAGAGCAGGACGGCAGCGTGCAGGAATTCAGGATGAGCACCGCCAGCATCCCGTACCTGACGCGCCCCGGTTCTGTGCGCTACAAGCTGGCGGCGGGCAAGCCGTCGGATCTCGATCACCGCTACCGCGGGCCGCTGTTCGGCACCGGCGAGTTTTCCTGGGGGGTGAGCAACGGTTGGTCGCTGTACGGCGGCGCCCTGCTGGGTGGCGACTATAACGCCCTGGCGCTGGGTATCGGCCGCGATCTGATGCTGCTGGGCGCGTTGTCGTTCGACGTCACCCAGTCGCGCGCCAGGCTGCCGCAGCAGGCGCAGAATGAGCAGAATGAAAGGGCGCAAAGCGGCGAGATGCTGAGCGGCGGCTCGTACCGTCTCAGCTACTCGAAGACCTTCGACGAGCTGGACAGCCAGGTAACCTTCGCCGGCTACCGCTTCGCGGAAAAGAACTTTATGAGCATGAGCGAGTTCCTGGACGCACGGGAATACGGCCGGCGGTTCGGCAACAGCAAGGAGATGTACACCATCACCTACAACCAGCAGCTGCGTGATCTGGGGTTGAGCGCCTACCTCAACTACAGCCACCAGACCTACTGGGACCGGCCGGCTAACGATCGCTACAGCCTGACGCTGTCGCGCTATTTCGATCTGGGCAGCCTGAAGAACATGAGCCTGTCGATGTCGGCATACCGTAACCGTGACAACGAGCGTAACGACGACGGCGCCTATCTGTCGCTGTCGGTGCCGTGGGGCAACGGCGCCACGCTGAGCTACAACACCACGGTCAACCGTGACGACAGCAGCCACCGGGTGGGCTATTACGATCGCATTGACGAGCGCAGCAACTATCAGCTCAGCGCCGGCGGAGCGCGCAGCGGCGCCAGCCTGAGCGGTTATTACAACCGCAACGGCGACCTGGCACGTATGAGCGCCAACGCCAGTTACCAGCAGGACCGGTACAGCGCGGTCGGGCTGAGCGCCCAGGGTGGCATGACGCTGACCGCCGAAGGCGGCGCGCTGCACCGCAGCAACATGGCGGGGGGCACCCGGCTGCTGCTGGATACCGAGGGGGTGGCCGGGGTGCCGGTGCGCGGCTACGGCAGCGCAGTGGCCACCAACCGCTGGGGCAAGGCGGTGGTGACGGATGTCAACAGCTACTACCGCAACAAGGCCAGTATCGATCTGGACAAGCTGGGGGACAACGCCGAGGCGACGACCTCGGTGGTGCAGGCGACGCTGACTGAAGGCGCCATTGGCTACCGCAGGTTCGCGGTGATCGCCGGGGAGAAGGCGATGGCGGTGGTCAAGCTGGCGGACGGCAGCGAACCGCCGTTCGGTGCCACGGTGCTGAACGCCCGCAAACAGGAGACCGGCATTGTCAACGACGGCGGCAGCGTCTACCTGAGCGGCATCAACGCCGGCGAGCGCATGACGGTGCATTGGGGCGGGGCGGCGCAGTGCGAAGTGCAGATGCCTACGCCGCTGCCGGCGGAGATGCTGATGAATACTTTACTGCTGCCGTGCCGGGCGCTGAGCGCGGGCGACGGCGGCAACGAACACTGAATTGAGGAGTTTTTATGATGAGCACACGTAACGTAATCGGCCTGCTGGCCACCACGGCTCTGCTGGCCGGGGCGCTGGCCCCGGCGGCGCACGCCGCCATCGCGCTGGACCGCACCCGGGTGATTTTCGACGGCAGCGTGCAGTCGGTGAGCCTGAGCGTCAGCAACCAGAACAAGCAGCTGCCATACCTGGCGCAGGGCTGGCTGGAAGACGAGCAGGGCAACAAGATCCAGAGCCCGCTGACGGTGCTGCCGCCGGTGCAGCGCATCGAGCCGGGCAAGCCGAGCCAGGTAAAAGTCCAGGCGCTGCCGGCGGCGAAGATGCTGCCGCAGGACAGGGAGACGCTGTACTACTTCAACCTGCGCGAGATCCCGCCGAAGAGCAACAAGCCGAACTCGCTGCAGATTGCGCTGCAGACGCGCATCAAGCTGTTCTACCGCCCGGCGGCGATCGCCCCGGAGCGCAACGCGGCGCCGTGGCAGGAGCAGCTGACGCTGACCAAACAGGGGGACAAGTACATCGTCAACAACCCGACGCCGTACTACGTCACCATCGTTGATGCCGCGACGCGCAAAGGCGTCGAAGGTGCCAAAGGCTTTGAGCCGTTTATGGTGCCGCCGAAGGGCAACACGCCGCTGACGGTAAGCGCGGGGAGCCTGGGCGGCAGCCCGGTGCTGACCTACATCAACGACTACGGCGGCCGGCCGCAGCTGAGCTTTAACTGCAGCGGCAGCGCCTGCACGGTGACGCCGGAGAAGACGGCGTCCTGAGTCAACGGGCCGCACGGCGCCTGAGGAGGAAGAAAAATGGCAAGGACAAACGTCAAAGCGCGTGAGTGGACTTATGCCTTGAGTGAACTGCGCTATTACGCCGCCTTGGGGGGGCTGGTGCTGATGGCGCCGCTCAGTCTGACGGTGCTGCTGTGGCTGCTGCCGGCGGCCAACGCCGTTGACAACTGGGATGTGGATGGCGCCAACGGCGTGCTGTATATCAGCGGGGCGCTGACGGAGAGCGCTTGCCGGCTGGAGATGGACAGCGCGCGGCAGGATATCAGCCTGGGCGAGGTAGCGACCGGCAAGTTGGCTGTTATGGGCGCGCGCGGCATGCCGGTGGCGTTCGAGCTGCGGCTGCGCGACTGCCTGCGCGGCCCGGCGGCGAGCCGGGATGAACGCACCGGGGCGCTGCTCTGGGCGCATGACCAGCCGGCGGTGCGGGTGGCTTTTAATGCCCCGGCCGACGCCGATAACCCGCAGCTGGTGAAGGCGCAGGGCGTCTCCGGCCTGGGGCTGCGCCTGCTGGATGCGCATGGCCGGGACGTGCGGCTGGGCAGCCGCGGCGCGCCGTTGTGGCTAACGCCGGGCAGCAACGTACTGAGTTATAGCGTTATGCCCGAGCGCACCGTGGCGCCGCTAAGGGCCGGCGCGTACCGGGCGGTGGTGGATTTTGCTCTGAGTTATGACTGAGACGAATATGAAAAGTCATTTGCCCTACGGCTTACCATTATTACATTCACATCGGGAGACTTCTCCAGCTCGACGGTGGTGGCAGTAGATATTTTCTGAGTGCGAATGTCAGGTAAGTAACGTGAGGGACATACATGAAAAGTAGAAAGAGCAAAGTATGGCTGGTGCTCACCTTATTGGCTTCGGTGACTTCAATGGCGCAGGCGGCGGTGAGCACCGTGACGATCAGTGTTACGGTTCTGGCACCGTTGCCTTGTACCCTCAACGGTGGCAAACCGATCGAGGTTAACTTCGGCGATGAGATTATGACTACACGCATCGACGGCAGTAACTACCGCCAGCCAGTGGACTATGGGTTGAGCTGTAATGGGCCCTGGAAAAATGCCATGCGGCTGCAGATCTCCGGCGCCGCTGCAGGTTTCGATGGGACGCTGTTGAAAACCAGTGTGAATGGTTTAGGCATTGGGCTGTTGAGAGACGGTGCGCGTATACCGCTTAACGATTGGCAAAATTTCACTTATCCCAGCATGCCGAATCTGGAAGCGGTGCCAGTGAAGCAGAACGGGGCCACCCTGCCGACTGGTGAATTTACCGCCTCCGCTACACTGCGGGTCGATTATCAATGAGGGGATAAATATCATGCGGTCTGGTCCGATAGCTATGTTGTTACTGAGCGCCTTGACCTTGTTCCACATGCCGCTGTGGGCGGTTGTTGAGACCGATATGCAGTTTCGCGGTTTTCTTCGTGCGCCGCCCCCCTGCAGCATCAATGACGGCGGCATGCTGGATGTTGATTTCGGCCTACGGGTCGGGGTTAATAAAATAGACGGGAATAACTATCGTCAGGCAGTGAATTATCGTATCCGGTGTGAGGCGCCAGGCGCTGTACCTTGGGAGACGGTGCTGACATTAAAGGGATCTGTTGCCGGATTCGACAAGGCGGCGGTGCTAACCGATAACGTCAACCTGGGTATCCGGGTTTATCAGAACGGTGTGTCCTTTCCCCCTAACAGCGGCATCAAGATCGATCCCGGCAATCCGCCGCTGCTGGAGGCTGTACCGGTAGCTAAGCCTGGGGAAAAGCTAAAAGAGGGCGCCTTTCTGGCCACGGCGACACTACAGGTGGAGTACCAATGAGGAAATGGACGATAGCAAAAAACATCATCACCGGGCTGCTGTTAGGATGGGAAGCATTGTTGCCGGCGAGGGCTGCGGACAATATGACATTTAGAGGCGCACTGGTGGCGGAACCCTGCGTGATCCCACCCGGGCAGGAGACGGTGGTGCTCAATTTTGGCAGCGTAGTGGACAAGTACCTTTACCAGAATCTGCGCTCACCGGGCGTACAGTTCGAAATTATTCTGGCTGAGTGTGACCTCAGCGTGGGCAAAACGGTGCGAATGACGCTGAACGGAACAGAGAGTTTGGCTTTACCTGGCTTGTTGGCACCGTCCAGCCAGGCTGGCGGTATCGCTATCGGCTTGGAAACGCCGGAAGGGCAAATGCTGCCAATTAACCACTCTGGCGAGAAGTTCATTCTGGCGGACGGCACCAACGGTATTCGCCTGTTGGCCTATGTGCGCGGTGAGCCGGAAGCGATTGCGAATAGAACTATCGGTCACGGCACGTTTAGTGCGGTAGCCACTTTTAGCCTGGAATATGAGTGATAAGCTCCACGCGCTTTTGACCAGGCATAAGGTATCGGTGCTTCGTTAATCGCGTAATGTACGTATCCAGGCAAAAGATATCCATAACCTTAATCTGATTTTTTCGTGGGTATTGCCTCTTGATTTTTTTTGGCTTTTTTTTATTGCGATGTAGGCGTGAAGCGTTTTTTATACCGTGCTAATGGCGTTGATTGACCAAGGTGGCTAATTAACATCTTATAACTTAGATTTCTTGAACTTTAAACTGGCAACGTTATGGCTAAAAAAATATTGATGGCTGTTTTTTTTATTTTTAGTTTAGAGAGTGCTAACGCAGAAATATATTTTCAGGTGACAAAGAAAGAAGGGGGGCTGTTGTGGGGGGTGTTCCACTATGAGATGCTCGATTGGACAACGGATGATGATAAACCTAACCCATGTTATAATAATTCAGACTGTAGGATAATGATTACCAGTTCGTATAATAAAAGTGGCTTTTCAACTGACGCTGATGGTTATTGGCTTGCCTCAAAATTCCCATGGGTTTCAAGTTCACGGACGATGGGCGAGCTCGGCGAGAGTTTTAGAAAAAACGTTGGGTTACCGAGGGTTGGGGCGTTTAACTATAACCGGTACCTTATTGTTGGTGGGGCATGTGTGGGATTATTCTATGCAAAAGACTCTATGTCTTCGATAACCCGAATGCCAGGCTCAATATGCGCAACCCCTCCGGAAGGGGACGTTTCTTGTGATATTGAGACACCAAACCTTACGCTAAACCATGGTGCTATTAACTTGGGTGAGGTGGACGGTAATACGGTATATGACTCATTAAAGATTACCTGTAATAAAAAAACAAATGTTGACGTTTTTATTAGTGAGGGGGCGATCGGGGTGGCGTTAAATAAAGAGGGGACCTTGATTTCAAATATTAAAGTTAATGGTTACCCGGCGGGGAAAGGGGTTAGGATTGTCGTTGAGCCGACAGGTGAAATTGTTCAGGTTAGTTCAACGTTAAAATCTGTTGGTGACATATCGCCGGGGGTTTTTCACGCCGTTGCAGTGGCGGTTTTATCAATACCTTAGTTTTTCTGGTATCGGGGGGGATGGTATTTGAACTGTTATTTATAACTGCGTGATTATATTTATGATTACCACTTCTCACTTCCATTTTCAGTGGTTTATTAACGTTGGTTACTTGTATTTATCACGTTTTTAGTAATGGTAAGATCTTCTGTGGTGATATGGTTGATCGCACCTTCAATTTTAGTGGGGAAGTGCCAGTCATACTTGCATTAATTTTATCTATTGCTGGGGTGTTTTCCTCGTAGAAATGTTTTAGGAAAAATACAGAGCCTGTTCAATGCCGGTTTTGATGATGTAAATACGTTTCCTTTTCAGGTAATGAGATTGGAATGATTTCTCGTGAGCTGTCATTTTCCTCTGAGGGAATATCATTGGTTTTAATTTTTAGCGGGTAATTGAACAGTGCGTAATAAATAGGGGGTTTTTACAATGAGAAAACTGAATTTCCTTATAGATGATGAGAATCGCTATTACGCGGCCGGTTTACAGTACAGTATTATCGAGTATGCTCAGGTTAATCAGAAAAAGGTGTCTTTCCTAAAGCCGGAAGAGGCGGAGCATGCCGATGTGGTGATCGCCACTTCTGGACGACGTGCGCAGCGTTGGCGCCGCGCAGGCCAGCCCGTTGCGGCTCAGGTAGTGACGATTAAAGAAAGAAAGTTCACGGCCTCAGACGAAGCGTCATACGTACTTTATCGAGCCGGGCGGCAAAACGAGCTTTTCCGGCTATTGTCTTGTTTATTTTCCAGTGAAGGCATCCGTTCCAACGTTGCTACCTTGACGCTCACCGATCGTGAAAGGCAGGTAGTCGGCCATCTACGCCGTGGTGTGGGGCAATCCCAGGTTGCCAGAATGATGGGGGTAAGTGTAAAAACGGTGCATAGCCATAAACGATCTGTTATGGATAAGTTATTATTGACGCGGCAGCATGATTTTATTTACTGGCTTCTTGCTCATGAGGGAGATTTTTCCTAACCATGATGGGGAGTAACTTAAAAGTTTAGCATCTGTTATCTTTACAACGCTAAAAATTAATGGATTGTGATTAAAATTGCCCAAGGGAATGTTAAATGTTTTTTTATTCACTTGTTAAATAACACAAAGAGACAGTTATGAAAAAGACAGCGGCTTTACTTATTGGCGCTGGCATCATGATGGCGTCTTATGCACATGGCGGTTTTAACGGAGAACGTGCAGGACAATAATGGCAGCGCCAGTGGTACCAGTAATAGCGACTTGGGCCAACGTATCAGTGGTCAGGGGAAAAGTGGCGGGCGATGTGCAGGTAAGATCAATACAGGCACCAAGCCTAAATAGAAAGATAAAGGCGAAGTCATGAATGTGATCTGCGAATCGCCGTTTATGAAAGAATACTCACCGCTATGCCAATAATATTGATTTTTAAATAACAAGCAGGGTCATCCTCCCTGCTTTTTTGTGACTGTTGATTAAACAGCCTGTTGTTTCGACTCAAAGCATAAGTTCGGTGAATTATTATCGTTGGCCGTAATGGTCGCTGTGCGTAATTTACGTTGGGTATTATCTACACCAAGGAAAAGGTGAAGTGGATTTGTTTTATTTTGCGATATTCTTGTTCTGTTTAAGCATCTATTCATTCTACAAACATGCGCAGCAGATGAAGAAAAGGCAGTTGTCTCTTCAAGACTGCGGCCATTCTTCCTGGTGGCTGGCATTACGACGTCATCATTGACGCTACTGCACATTGTATGAGGTAGCGTTTTTTACCAGAGAGTGAGTCTCCGCCTCAACGAAATTGGGCATTGCTCGCCTGACGTTGCCACTTTCACGCCTAATGCCGAGAATACGATAACCCGGTTATCTTCGAAGCCAACGTTTGTGTGGGGGAGGGGGCCAAGTAGCAAGGGAACATTCGCCCTATGTCGCTCGCTGGCGCCGGGTTGAACAGCGCTTTAGCGCTGGCCCGCAGGGTGAGGCCTTTGGCCGAATAATCGAACGCAGTTCGATGGAGAGTCCTGTCCCTGAAAAGCAAAAACCCAGCCATAGGCTGGGTTCTCTAAATATGGTGCCCGGACTCGGAATCGAACCAAGGACACGGGGATTTTCAATCCCCTGCTCTACCGACTGAGCTATCCGGGCAACGGGCAGCATTAAACCGTATTGGCCGATGGCCGTCAACGGCTTTATGCGTGAAAGACGTTAAAATGCCTCCGGTTGCTGGCTTTTCAGGCAAAGGGCGCAAAAAATGCGCCTGTTGGGGCTATCGCCTCGGGTTGGTGGCGCTGCCAACCCTGCCGATTCAGCTCAACGCCCCGTTGCGGCGGCACTGCGCCACCTGCAAGATGTCTTCCGCCAGCCGTTTGGCGACCGATACGTCCTGGAGCTGGCGTTTTACCAGCAGTTTGCTCAGGCAGCCTTCCTGAATCAATTCCATTTGCTGCGCCACCATGTCGGCGTCGTCGGCGTCCATTTCGCGCAGCAGTTCGCGGGTCAGCTCCAGCGAGGTCAGCTTTTGCTGCTCCGCCAGCTGGTGGATCGGATGATCCGTTTCCGGGAAGAAGCTGCAGGCGGCGATAAACAGGCAGCCGGGATAGCGGTCGTGCTGCACGTATTCCGCCAGCACGTCATAGCGCGCCAGCAGCTTTTGCTGCGGGCTCAGGTTTTCGTCCAGCAGCAGCTGGCGGCGCCAGGTGTCGATCTGTTGGCCGTGGTAGCGCAGGCAGTCGTACAGCAGCGCTTCGCGATCCGGCCAGAACCGTTTGAGATCGCCGGGCTGAACGTCGAGTTTTTCCGCCAGCATCTCTAATGTGGCGGTCGCCAGACCCTGTTGTTCCAACAGGCCCAGCGCGGTATCAAGGACGTGTTCACGTTGCACTTGTGCTTCCTCCCATTCGCTTCCGATCTTCAGTGTCAGTTATCGCATCACTTTCTGCAAATGCGCGTTGAAGGCTTCTGCCTTCATAAAACCGGTGACCCGCTGGGCCGTCAGCTCCTGGCCCGCCGGATCGAAGAACAGGATCGTGGGTAACCCCAGTACCTGCAAATGCTTCAGCAGCGCCGCCTGTTCCGCACCGTTGGCGGTGACGTCCGCCTGCAGCAGCACCGCGTTGGCCAGGCTCGCCTGCACCGCCGCATCGCTGAAGGTGTATTTCTCGAACTCTTTACAGGCCACGCACCAGTCGGCGTACAGATCCAGCATCACCGGCTTGCCGCGCGCCTGTTGCAGCGCCAGATCGAGCTGCTCGACGTTGTTGATGCGGGCAAAGGCCAGGTGTTGTTGAGCCGCCTGCTGCGCCTGATCGGTGCCGAAGGCCCAATCCTGCAGCGGCCGCGCGGCGATCACCGCCGCCGCCAACAGCAGCAGTTGCAGGGCGCGCGCCCAGCCGCGCGCGCTTCTCAGGCTCAGAGCGAAGGCCCAGCCGAAGAACGCCAGGCCGAGCAGGCTCCACAGGCGCAGGCCCCACAGATCGCCGATCACCCGCTCCAGCAGGAACACCGGCAGCGCCAGGATGACGAAGCCGAAGGCCTCTTTCACGTACTGCATCCACGGGCCGCTGCGCGGCAGCAGGCGGTTGCCGAACAGGGTGACGATCACCAGCGGAATGCCCATCCCCAGCGCGTACAGGTACAGCGTGCCGCCGCCGGCCCACAGGTTACCGCTCTGGGCGATATACAGCAGGATGGCGCTGAGCGGCGCGGTGGTGCAGGGCGAGCAAATCAGCCCGGCCAGGGCGCCCATCAGGAACACGCCGGTCAGCGAGCCGCCGCGCTGGGTATTGCTCCAGTTTGCCAGCCGGGTTTGCAGCGCCGAGGGCAGCTGCAGGGAATAGAGGCCGAACATCGACAGCGCCAGTGCGATAAACAGCACCGACAGGCCGATCAGCACGTAAGGGTGCTGCAGCGCCGCCTGGAACTGCAGGCCGGCGGCGGCCACCACCAGCCCCAGCAGGGTGTAGGTGAGCGCCATACCCTGTACGTAAACCACCGCCAGCGCCAGAATGCGGCCGCTGCTTTGCGGCCGATCGCGGCCGAGGATGATGCCGGAGATCAGCGGGTACATCGGCAGCACGCACGGGGTGAAGGCGATGCCGATGCCGATCAGCAGCGCCCACAGCGGCGAGAACGGCAGGCTGGCCGGCGTAGCGGGCTGTTCGGTTGGTGCGGTGTCAACCGCCGGGAGCGGGGCGGCCGCGCCGGCGCTGACCGCGTCCAGCGGGATGATGCGGGTTTCCGGCGGATAGCAGAAGCCGGCCTCGGCGCAGCCCTGATAGGTGACGCTGAGGCTGGCGTTGGCCGCCGCCTGTTGCAGCGGCACCTGCAGATTCAGCTGCTGTTTGAAAATCGCCACTTCGCCGAAGAACTCGTCCTTGTGGCTCAGCCCTTCGGGCAGGGTAAAGGCGCCGAGCGTCGCCTGCTGCGGCACCAGTTTGATCTGCTGGCGATACAGGTAGTAGCCGGGGCGGATCTGCCAGTTCAGCGTCACCTGGCTGCCTTGCTGTTTGAAATCGAAGGCGAAGGCCTGATCGACAGGCACGAACTGGCTGCCGCCCTTCGGCGCGAACAGCGAAGCCTGCGCCGCCTGCGGCAGGAAGAACAGGCTGCACAGTAGCAAAATCAGTTTAAGGAAGCGTTGATCCATAACAGGTAGTCTTTATCTCCGGCCATCACCGGCAGCACCAGCAGCTCGGGCGTCTGGTAGGGGTGATGTTGTTTCAGGGTGTCGAGCAGGGCCTGCTGACGGCGGCGATCGCTTTTGAACAGCATCTGCACTTCGTATTCCTGTTCCAGTTTCCCTTCCCAGTAATACAGCGAGGTGGCGCCGGGCAGCAGCGTGGCGCAGGCCGCCAGCTTATCGCCCAGGATCCGCGCCGCCAGTTCCTGGGCGCTGGCTTCATCGGGTGCGGTACAGAGTATGACGACAGCTTCGCAATCAGACATCTTCAGCCCTCTCATCGGTTCGAATGGGCAACTATACCCTGAAGGCGGATTGGCTAGAAGGCGAGTTTATCGCCAGAAGGAAAACCGGGGCCGCGGCCCCGGTCGGAGCGTTACAGCATGATGCTGCCGAGCAGGAAGCCGAATACCACGGCGAAAATCACGCCCATGGTGCCGGGAATGAAGAACGGATGGTTGAACACGAAGCGGCCGATGCGCGTGGTGCCGGTATCGTCCATCTGCACCGCGGCGACCAGCGTCGGGTAGGTCGGCAGGATGAACAGGCCGGAGACGGCGGCGAAGGAGGCGACGGCGGTCAGCGGCGACACGTTCAGCGCCAGCGCCATCGGCATCAGCGCCTTGGCGGTGGCGGCCTGCGAGTACAGCAGCGCCGAGCAGAAGAAGAAGATCACCGCCAGCAGCCACGGGTGCGCCTGAATGACGCTGCCGGCCGTCTCTTTGATCCAGTCGATGTTGGCCTGCACGAAGGTATCGCCCAGCCAGGCGACGCCGAGGATACAGATACAGGCGCTCATGCCGGCCTTGAAGGTGCTGGAGTTCAGCACCATGTCGGTGTCGACGCGGCACAGCAGGGTGGTCAGCGTGGCGACGCTCAGCATGATGATCAGGATGGCGTTGGTGGTGTTCATCAGCGGCTTGGCAACCAGGCCAAGGCCCGGGCTGTTGATGATGGCGTAGGCGACCACGCACAGCACGCCCAGCAGGAACAGCAGCACCGAGGTTTTGGCGCGCGGTTTGATCGCCAGCGCGTTGTTGCCGCGCAGGGTGATCAGGCCTTCTTCCAGGCGTTTCAGGTACACCGGATCGTTAGACAGCTTGGAGTCGAACAGCCAGGTCACCAGCAGCGACATCACCAGCACGGCGCAGAAGGTGGACGGGATCACCACCATCAGCAGGTGCAGGTAGCTGACGCCGTGGCCTTCCATCACCGAAGACATGTACACCACCGCGGCGGAGATCGGCGAGGCGGTGATGGCGATCTGGGCGGACACCACGGCGGTCGACAGCGGCCGGCAAGGCTTGATGCCCTGTTCTTTCGCCACTTCGGCGATCACCGGCAGCGCCGAGAGCGAGATGTTGCCGGTGCCGGCGAAGATGGTCAGGAAGTAGGTGACGATAGGGGCGAGAATGGTGATGTGCTTGGGGTTCTTGCGCAGCAGCTTTTCGGTCTGCTGCACCAGGTAATCCATCCCCCCGGCGACCTGCATGGCGGAGATCGCCGCGATCACCGCCATGATGATGGAAATCACGTCGAAGGGAATGCTGCCCGGCTTGACGCCGATCAGCGCCAGGACCAGAACGCCCAATCCCCCCGCGAACCCGATACCGATACCGCCCAACCTGGCCCCTAAAAAGATGGCCAGCAGAACGATAACCAATTCCAAGGCTAGCATAGTGTTTACTCCTTAAAATGAGAGAAATTGAAAATCAAACGTTAAAATTTTGTGGGCGCCGGAAAGTAAAAAGGCACGCTATCCAGAGGATTTAGCGTGCCTTTCAGGGCTACCGGGTAGGTCTGTTATTGTTCATTTTCATCCGTATAGCGTTTGGCTTTATAGGCCGGGTGCATCAGGTTCTCCACGGAGAAGATGTCATCCAGCTCGGCTTCGGTCAGCAGGCCGCGTTCCAGCACCACTTCACGCACGCTCTTGCCGGTTTCGGCGCAGATCTTCCCGACGATGTCACCGTTATGGTGGCCGATGAACGGGTTCAGATAGGTGACGATACCGATCGAGTTGAAGACGTAGTGTTCGCAGACTTCTTTATTCGCGGTGATGCCGTTAATGCATTTTTCCAGCAGGTTGTAGCAGGCGTTGGTCAGGATATGGATCGACTCGAACATCGCCTGGCCGATCACCGGCTCCATCACGTTCAGCTGCAGCTGGCCCGCTTCGGCCGCCATGGTAACGCAAGTGTCGTTGCCAATCACCTTGAAACACACCTGATTGACCACTTCCGGCACGACCGGGTTCACTTTGGCCGGCATGATGGACGATCCCGCCTGCAGCTCCGGCAGGTTGATTTCGTTCAGGCCGGCGCGCGGGCCGGAGGAGAGCAGGCGCAGGTCGTTGCAGATTTTGGACAGTTTCACCGCCAGGCGTTTGAGCGCGCTGTGCACCATCACGTAGGCGCCGCAGTCGGAGGTGGCCTCGATCAGGTCTTCCGCCGGCACCACAGGCAGGCCGCTGACTTCCGCCAGTTTTTGCACCGCCAGCGGCTGATAGCCTTCCGGGGTGTTGAGCGCGGTGCCGATGGCGGTGGCGCCCAGGTTCACTTCCAGCAGCAGCTCCGCGGTGCGGTGCAGGTTGCGGGTCTCTTCGTTCAGCAGCACGCTGAAGGCGTGGAATTCCTGGCCGAGGGTCATCGGTACCGCGTCCTGCAGCTGGGTGCGGCCCATTTTCAGGATGGTTTCGAACTCTTTCGCCTTGCGGTCGAAGCCTTCGCGCAGCTGGTTGATGGCGTCGATCAGCTTCTGGTTGGAGGCGTACACCGCGATGCGGAACCCGGTCGGGTAGGCGTCGTTGGTGGACTGGCACTTATTGAGGTGATCGTTCGGGTTCAGGTACTGGTATTCGCCTTTTTGGTGACCCATCAGCTCCAGGCCGATGTTCGCCAGCACTTCGTTGGTGTTCATGTTCAGCGAGGTGCCTGCGCCGCCCTGGAACACGTCCACCGGGAACTGATCCATGCACTTGCCTTTATCCAGCACCTCGTCGCAGGCCTGGATGATCACGTCGGCGATTTTGCGCGGGATAGTTTTGAGTTCTTTGTTGGCCATCGCCGCGGCCTTTTTCACCATCACCATGCCGCGAACGAACTCGGGGACATCGCTGATTTTGCTGTTGCTGATGTAGAAGTTTTCAATCGCACGCAGAGTGTGGACTCCGTAGTAAGCGTCTGCGGGGACTTCACGTGTTCCTAACAGGTCTTCTTCGATACGAATGTTGTTTGACATGAGAACCTTCTCTATGTGTTGCTGCCGAATTAATAATGTGTCAGGTCAAGGCTAATAAGGGCACAGCCTAAATTAATGTTGCCGAAGGCTTGGGGCGTGAAACGATTAACCAAATCGCCCGTTGCTGCCCAGATCATATGCTGGTTGGTAAGAAATGACTGAATCCAGATCACCTTATGGTGTTTAAGGATATGCCCTTTTCCGGTTCTGTGACTTCTTTCACGTTTGTGAACTTTAGCAATAAAAACCGGCTCTCGGTTGAAATGGTGGGGGGATGCCCTCATTGTAATGGTGTCGGCCGTTTATGGCCTCTTTTTTCGCGCCGTCGCCCCGTGGCGGCCGTGCTTTACCTACCGATAGGAGAACCAGGTGCGCTGGTTACCGCTACTGCTGATATTTCTGCTGGCTTACATAGAAATATCCATCTTTATCAAAGTCGCCGCCGTGCTCGGCGTGGCTGTCACCCTGCTGCTGGTGGTGTTCAGCTCCTGCGTCGGCATTTCGCTGGTGCGCAATCAGGGCATGAAAACCTTCGTGCAGATGCAGCAAAAACTGGCGGCCGGCGAAAGCCCGGCAGCGGAAATGGTGAAAAGCGTTTCGCTGGTGCTGGCGGGCTTCCTGCTGCTGATCCCGGGTTTCTTCACCGACTTCCTCGGCCTGTTGCTGCTGCTGCCGCCGGTGCAAAAAACGCTGACGCTGAAGCTGATGCCGCATCTGTCGGTTTATCGCCCCGGCGGTTGGACGGGCGGTGACGCCGCCAACGGCAACACCTTCGACGGTGAATTCCAGCGCAAGGACGACGAACGCTCGGTGCTGGAACACCGCCCGGACGAGGATCGCAAACCTCACGATCGTTAAGCAAACGCGGCCCAGGCCGCGTTTTTCATCTCTGCGGCACTCGCCGAACCAAAAATGCGAAATTTTTTTCGCTAGCCCCCTTGAAGGGGGCTGGAACGCCCCCATCTCAAATGCCACGAGGCCGGTAATAACAACCACCCGGTGTACAACCCTAAATCTGATAGAGACCTTCTTACAGGAGAGCGTTCAATGAGTATTCGTCCATTGCATGACCGCGTTATCGTCAAGCGCAAAGAAGTTGAATCAAAATCTGCTGGCGGCATCGTCCTGACTGGCTCTGCTGCGGGTAAATCCACTCGCGGTGAAGTGGTTGCAGTGGGTAAAGGGCGTGTGCTGGAAAACGGCAACATCCAACCGCTGGATGTGAAAGTTGGCGATATCGTGATTTTCAACGACGGCTACGGCGTGAAAGCAGAGAAGATCGACAATGAAGAAGTGTTGATCATGTCCGAAAGCGACATTCTGGCAATTGTTGAAGCGTAATTGCGCTTTATCTTCTGAACTGAACGAGTTGAAGGGAAATACCAATGGCAGCTAAAGACGTAAAATTCGGCAATGACGCTCGCGTGAAAATGCTCCGCGGCGTGAATGTTCTCGCTGATGCAGTAAAAGTGACCCTGGGCCCGAAAGGCCGCAACGTAGTGCTGGATAAATCTTTCGGCGCACCGACCATCACCAAAGACGGCGTTTCCGTTGCGCGTGAAATCGAGCTGGAAGACAAGTTCGAGAACATGGGTGCACAGATGGTGAAAGAAGTGGCCTCCAAAGCGAACGACGCGGCGGGCGACGGCACCACCACTGCAACCGTACTGGCTCAATCCATCATCACCGAAGGCCTGAAAGCGGTTGCTGCAGGCATGAACCCGATGGATCTGAAGCGCGGCATCGACAAAGCGGTTGTCGCTGCGGTTGAAGAACTGAAAAAACTGTCCGTGCCTTGCTCCGACTCCAAAGCTATCGCTCAGGTCGGCACCATCTCCGCCAACTCCGACGAAACCGTGGGTAAACTGATCGCGGAAGCGATGGAGAAAGTGGGCAAAGAAGGCGTTATCACCGTTGAAGAAGGCACCGGCCTGCAAGACGAGCTGGACGTGGTTGAAGGTATGCAGTTCGATCGCGGTTACCTGTCCCCATACTTCATCAACAAGCCGGAAACCGGTTCTGTTGAGCTGGAAAGCCCGTTCATCCTGCTGGCTGACAAGAAGATCTCCAACATCCGCGAAATGCTGCCGGTGCTGGAAGCCGTTGCCAAAGCAGGCAAACCGCTGCTGATCATCGCTGAAGACGTTGAAGGTGAAGCGCTGGCGACCCTGGTGGTCAACACCATGCGCGGCATCGTGAAAGTGGCTGCCGTTAAGGCACCTGGCTTCGGCGACCGTCGTAAAGCCATGCTGCAGGACATCGCAACCCTGACTGCCGGTACCGTTATCTCTGAAGAGATCGGTCTGGAGCTGGAAAAAGCCACCCTGGAAGACCTGGGTCAGGCGAAACGCGTTGTCATCAACAAAGACACCACCATCATCATCGATGGCGTGGGCGACGAAGCGACCATCCAGGGCCGCGTTGCTCAGATCCGTCAGCAGATCGAAGAAGCGACCTCTGACTACGATCGTGAAAAACTGCAGGAGCGCGTAGCGAAACTGGCCGGCGGCGTTGCCGTTATCAAGGTTGGCGCAGCGACTGAAGTTGAAATGAAAGAGAAGAAAGCCCGCGTTGAAGACGCCCTGCACGCGACCCGCGCTGCAGTGGAAGAAGGCGTGGTTGCCGGCGGTGGCGTCGCGCTGATCCGCGTTGCAGGCAAAATCGCCGCGCTGAAAGGCGACAACGAAGACCAGAACGTGGGTATCAAAGTTGCGCTGCGCGCAATGGAAGCCCCTCTGCGTCAGATCGTGGTGAACGCCGGTGAAGAAGCTTCCGTTATCGCCAACCAGGTGAAAGCGGGCGAAGGCAGCTACGGCTACAACGCTTACTCTGAAGAATACGGCGACATGATCGCGATGGGTATCCTGGATCCAACCAAAGTGACCCGTTCTGCTCTGCAGTACGCGGCTTCCGTGGCTGGCCTGATGATCACCACCGAATGCATGGTTACCGACCTGCCGAAGGCTGACGCACCTGATCTGGGCGCAGCAGGCGGCATGGGCGGCATGGGCGGTATGGGCGGCATGATGTAATCATCCCCCACACGCTGGTGTGCTGAGAACCCCGGTCAAACGACCGGGGTTTTTTTATGCCTGCGCGCCGCCGCACTGTATTTGATGATATTTTTGCCGCCGGGGGCGATTTAGCTGGTAAACTGTTAAGTCATCAGCTGTCGCTCAAGACGTTGGCCCGCTCGCGTGGCAACGGATGCTTAAGAGATGGCATCGCTTTCTGATAAGCTTTTGCGTAATTCTCAACATCGAATGGGGAACAAGATGCGGATTAAAGCCTTACTGGGTCTCTCGGCAGCGATGCTGCTGGCGGGTTGCAGCACCACTCATGAACTGACCGCTGCGGGTCAGCAGATCAAGTTCACCGACAGCAAGCCGGCGGCGGAATGCCAGCTGCTGGGGGAAGTGACCGGCACCCAGAGCAACTGGCTGTCCGGCAACGGCGGTGAAGGCAGCTCCATGCGCGGTGCGGCCAACGATCTGCGCAACAAGGCGGCGGCCATGGGCGGCAACGTGATCTACGGCGCCAACAGCCCGAGCCAGAATCTGCTCTCCAGCTTCGCACCGCTGGACAGCAAAATGGTCGGTCAGGTTTACAAGTGCCCGTAAGGCGCTGAGGCCGCAGCCGCAAAGAGATAAAAAAAGAGGAATGCCCCGGCATTCCTCTTTTCGTTACGGCATTTGGCGCACGTCACTCCTGCATCAGGCGCAGATCGATCGGCGTTTTGCTCGGTTCGCCGCCCACTTCGCGCGTCAGGCGCGGCACCAGATAACCGGACACCTTGCTCAGCAGCGCCTGCATGATGGCGCGCGCTTCATCGTCGCTGACCATGAAGTGCGCCGCGCCCTGCACCTTGTCCAGCACGTGGATGTAGTAAGGCAGGATACCGGCGTCGAACAGCGCGTTGCTGAGCGCCGCCAGCGTGTCGGCATCGTCGTTGACGTCGCGCAGCAGCACGCTCTGGTTGAGCAGCGTGACGCCGGCGAGACGCAGCTGCGCCATGGCGCTTTGCAGATCGCGGTCAATTTCGTTGGCGTGGTTGATGTGGGTGACCATCAGCACCTGCAGGCGCGAGGCTGACAGCAGGCGGCACAGCGCCGGCGTGATGCGCGCCGGGATCACCACCGGCAGACGGGTGTGAATGCGCAGGCGTTTCAGGTGCGGGATGGCTTCCAGTTCGCCAACCAGCCACTCCAGCTCGCTGTCTTTGGCCATCAGCGGATCGCCGCCGGAAAAAATGATCTCGTCCAGTTCCGGATGTTGGCGGATATAATCCAGCGCCTGCCGCCAGTTGTTCTTGTTGCCCTGATTATCCTGATAGGGGAAGTGGCGGCGGAAGCAGTAACGGCAGTTGACCGCACAGCCGCCCTTGACCAGCAGCAGTGCGCGATTGCGGTATTTGTGCAGCAGGCCCGGCACCACGCTGCGCTGCTCATCGAGCGGATCGGTGGTGAACCCTGGGGCGTTGATGAACTCCTCTCTGGCGGTCAGCACCTGGCGCAGCAGCGGGTCGTTGGCATCGCCGGGGCGCATGCGCGCAGCGAAGGCGCGCGGCACGCGCAGGGCAAATAGCCGGCGGGCATCGCGCCCCTGCGGCAGTTCCGGGTGCGTATTCAGTGACAAAAGCTGCAGTAATTCATCTGGATCGGTAATAACATCGGCGAGTTGATGCAACCAATCTTCTCTATGTGCCGTACTTTGGGTTATAATGTGTGCCATTTTTTTGGCTAAGCTACCAGTTCAAATATTCAGAGGGCCATCATGGCGACTTATTCTAGCAACGATTTCCGTCCGGGTCTTAAAATCATGTTCGAGGGCGAACCTTACGCCGTCGAAGCCAGTGAGTTCGTTAAGCCGGGCAAAGGCCAGGCGTTTGCACGCGTGAAAATGCGTCGTCTGCTGACCGGCACCCGCGTGGAAAAAACCTTCAAGTCTACCGATTCTTGCGAAGGCGCAGACGTGATGGACACCAACATGAACTACCTGTACAGCGACGGTGAGTTCTACCACTTCATGCACCCTGAGTCTTTCGAACAGCATCAGGTTGACGGCAAAACCGTCGGCGACGCGGCCAAATGGCTGCAGGATAACGCAGAGTGCATCATCACCCTGTGGGATGGCCGTCCAATCGCCGTTCAGCCGCCGAACTTCATCGAAGCGGAAATCACCGATACCGATCCTGGCCTGAAAGGCGATACCGCAGGGACTGGCGGCAAGCCGGCTACCCTGAGCACCGGCGCCGTGGTTAAAGTGCCGTTGTTCGTCCAGATCGGCGAAGTGATCAAAGTTGACACTCGCTCTGGCGAATACGTCTCTCGCGTTAAATAAGTTTCAAAGCAGAGGAACCCCCGCGGTTCCTCTGTTTTATCCCATCCCCGTTCGTTGGCAGAAAACCCGCATGTTCAAGAAAACGTTGTTGGCCGTGCTCTCCCTGTTGTTTCTTTTCTCCCTTAGCGGTTGCAATACGTTTCGCGGTTTCGGCGAAGACGTGCAGCATCTCGGCGGCGCCATTTCGCGCACGGCCAGCTGATCCCGCCCTTTAACCCGATGTATTTGCGCCACAAAGCCGGTGGTGATTCCACTCCCTGCGCCAATTTTGACTAAGCTTAGAAAGCCGTACTTTTTCATCAACGACAAATAAGGACTTTCTTATGCTGAAGAAAAGTATTATCGCGATCTTCTCTTTGATGATTTTGACCTCGTTGACCGCCTGTAATACCACCCGCGGCGTGGGTGAGGACATTCAGGCCGGCGGCAAGGCCATTCAGCGCAGCGCGGAATAATCCGTTCTCCACCCGGCGGCGTTCCGCGTGCGGAGGGCCGCCGCATTTCCTCCTCTTGCCTGAGCGTTAACGCTGCTGCTATCCTGCCGCAGTGCGGGTGAGGTTACCCGCCGTTCTTCACCCCGCTGAACGGGACGACCCGTTTACGCGTCATTATATCGGGGACGACCCCAGTGGAAGGGAGGCCGTCTCATGGCCTGGATTATTCTGCTTATCGCCGGTTTGCTTGAAGTGGTTTGGGCTATCGGTCTGAAATACACCCACGGTTTTACCCGGCTGACGCCGAGCATCATCACCATCGCCGCGATGGTGGTCAGCATGTTGTTGTTGGCCAACGCGATGAAAACGCTGCCCGCCGGCACCGCCTATGCGGTGTGGACCGGCATCGGCGCGGTGGGCGCGGCCATCATGGGCATGGTGCTGTTGGGCGAGTCGACCAATATCGCGCGTATCATCAGCCTGTGCCTGATCGTGGTCGGCATCCTCGGGCTGAAGTTCAGCAGTCACTGATCGGCGGGCTGCTCCACCCAGATCAGCGCATCGGTGGCGAAACCGTAGCCTTTGGCCGTCTGCAATAAGCTGTCGCGTACGCCGGCGTCAAGCGTCGGGGTGCGCGACAGGATCCACAGATAGTCGCGGTTAGGGCCGCAAACCAGCGCGTAGCGATACTCCGGATCCAGGGCTATCACGTTATAGCCGCCGTAGAAGGGGCCGAAGAACGACACTTTCAGCGCCGCGACCTGCGGTGAACCGATAAAGTAGGCTTTGCCTTCGCTTTCTTGCCATTGCTGTTTCTGCGGATTGAAGCCGCGATTGATGACTTTCAGCCCGCCGTCGGCGCGTGGGCTGTAGTGGGCGGTCACCCGCTGCAAGCCGCGTTCAAAACGATGATCCAGACGCGCGATTTCGTACCAGGTGCCGAGATAGCGCTGACTGTCGAAAGGGGTCACGACCTTGATGTCTTTGGGCGGGGAGACGCTGCAAGCGACGGAGAGCAGGGCGGAAAGCATGACGCTAAGCTTTGACCATAAACGCATCGGTGACTCCTGTTTACCGGGGGCGAGTAGACAGTGTAGCCGATGAGCAAAGGGCGGCCAACGGGCGTTGGCCGCCTGAGCGGTTTACAGGGTGACGACGCCGATAACGGTGACCACGCTGAGGATCGCCGCCAGACCGTAGAACACCCATTTGCCGGCCGGTACGTGGATCTTCAGATCGTGCATCGCATGGTGGATGCGGTGCAGGCCGCACCACAGTGGCAGAATGATCATCAGCAGCAGGAACAGGCGGCCGATTAGGCTCTGGCAGAACGCCAGTACGCGCTCGTAACCCAGCGCTTCACCGGGGAACAGCCCCAGCGGCAGCAGAATGCCGACCAGCAGCACGATGGCCGGCGCGACGATCGCGCTCCACATGCCGCCGGCGCCGAACAATCCCCAGAAAACCGGCTCATCGGAGCGTTTAGGTGCTTGATTTATCATGTTTCCTCCGGATTAGATCAGGGCCACGGCCAGGATGACCACGCTGACGACAATGGTGACGGCCCACAGCCCTTTCACGATGGGGCCCGGTCCCATTTTCTCGCTGTTGACCACGATATTGGCGGCCTTCGGCGCCAAATCGAACCAGGTTTTGGTGTGCAGCGCCGCCGCCAGCAGGGCGACGACGTTGATCAACAGCACCAGCGGGTTCTGCAAGAAGCCGACGAAGCCGGCCCAGCTCTCGGCGCCGCCCTTCAGCGCGAACACGCCGTAGAGCAGCACGATGCTGAACCAGACCGCCAGCACCGAGGTGCCTTCGCGCAGCATGTAGAAACGGTAAAAGCCGAGCTTTTGCCACCAGGTGGGCGTCATGGTGCGCACATAGGGCTTACGTTGAGTTGTCATGGCAATTTTCTCCCTTATTGCGGCTTCAGCATGGCGATCATGAAGTCTTTGGCGCTCTCCACCTTGCCCTGCTGGATGGCGGCGGCGGGATCGACGTGTTTCGGACAGACTTCTGAGCAATAGCCGACGAAGGTGCAGCTCCAGACGCCGTTTTGGCCGTTAAGCTGCGGCATGCGATGTTTCTTGCCGTGGTCGCGGTTGTCCAGGTTGTAGCGGTGCGCCAGCGTGATCGCCGCCGGGCCGATAAACTCGGGGTTGAGGCCGAACTGCGGGCACGCGGCGTAGCACAGGCCGCAGTTGATGCAGCCGGAGAACTGGTGATACTTGGCCATCTGCGCCGGGGTCTGCACGTTCGGGCCGTCTTCCGGCTTGCGATCGTTGCCGATAATGTAAGGCTTGATCGCCTCCAGGCTTTCGATGAAGTGGGTCATGTCGACCACCAGATCGCGCTCGATCGGGAAGTTGCCCAGCGCTTCGACCTTCATGCCGCCGACGTAATCGCGCAGGAAGGTTTTGCACGCCAGCTTCGGCACGCGGTTGACCATCATGCCGCAGGAGCCGCAGATCGCCATGCGGCAGGACCAGCGGTAGGAGAGATCCGGCGCCAGGTTATCCTTGATGTAGCCCAACGCGTCGAGCAGCGAGGTCTGTTCGTCGTAAGGCACGGCGTAGGTGACGAAATGCGGCTCGGCGTCGCTTTCCGGGTTATAGCGCATGACTTCGATCTTCAGGGTTTGCATCTCAGCCATTTGCCTGCTCCTTATTCTTTTTCTCCTGCGCTTCGGCTTCTGCGCCGTAGACGCGTTTGGCCGGCGGCAGCTTGGTGATTTTCACGTCGCTGTATTCGAGACGCGGCGCGCCCTGCGGGTTATGGAACGCCAGCGTATGCTTGAGGAAGTTGACGTCGTCGCGCTCGGTGCAGCCTTCGTCCAGGCGCTGGTGAGCGCCGCGCGACTCTTTGCGGTTAAACGCGGAGTGCGCCATGCATTCGGCGACGTCCAGGCCGTAGCCCAGCTCGATGGTGTACAGCAGATCGGTGTTGAACACGCTGGAGTTGTCGGTGATGTTGACGCGCTTGAAGCGCTCTTTCAGCTCCGCCAGCTTATCGATGGTTTTTTGCATCAGCTCCGGCGTGCGGTAGATGCCGCAGCCCTCTTCCATCGACAGCCCCATTTCGTCGCGGATCTTCGCCCAGTTTTCGTTGCCTTCCTGCTTCATCAGGTTGCTCAGGCGGGTTTCGACATCGCGGGTTTGCGCATCCAGCGCGCTGCCGTTGGCCGGCGCGGTTTCCAGCGCGCGACGCGCCGCGTGCTCACCGGCGACGCGGCCGAACACCACCAGTTCTGCCAGCGAGTTGGAGCCGAGACGGTTGGCGCCGTGCAGGCCGACGGAGGAGCATTCGCCGACCGCGAACAGCCCCTTGATGCGGGTTTCGCAATTCTGATCGGTTTCAATGCCGCCCATGGTGTAGTGCGCGGTAGGGCGCACCGGGATCGGATCTTTCACCGGATCGACGCCGACGTAGGCCTTGGCCAGTTCGCAGATGAACGGCAGCCGCTCCAGCAGCTTTTTCTCGCCCAGATGGCGCAGATCGAGGTAGACCACGTCGCCGCGCGGGGTGGCGATGGTGCGGCCGGCGCGCCATTCGTGCCAGAAGGCCTGGGACACTTTGTCGCGCGGGCCCAGCTCCATGTATTTGTTCTTCGGCTCGCCCAGCGGGGTTTCCGGGCCCATGCCGTAATCTTGCAGGTAACGGTAGCCGTCCTTGTTCACCAGAATGCCGCCTTCGCCGCGGCAGCCCTCGGTCATCAGGATGCCGGAACCGGGCAGGCCGGTCGGGTGATACTGCACGAACTCCATGTCGCGCAGCGGCACGCCGTGGTGGAACGCCATGCCCATGCCGTCGCCGGTAACGATGCCGCCGTTGGTGTTGTAGCGGTAGACGCGCCCGGCGCCGCCGGTGGCCATCACCACCGCGTTGGCGCGGATCTGCACGCGGGTGCCTTCCATCATGTTGAGCGCCACCAGGCCGCGCGCCTGGCCGTCATCCACCAGGATATCCAGCACGAAGTGCTCGTCGAAGCGTTGAATTTGCGGGTATTTCAGCGAAGTCTGGAACAGGGTGTGCAGCATGTGGAAGCCGGTCTTGTCGGCGGCGAACCAGGTGCGTTCGATCTTCATGCCGCCGAAGCGCCGCACGTTGACCGACCCATCCGGTTTGCGGCTCCACGGGCAGCCCCACTGCTCGAGCTGGGTCATCTCGCGCGGGCACTGATGCACGAAGTGATCGACCACGTCCTGTTCGCACAGCCAGTCGCCGCCGGCGACGGTGTCGTGGAAGTGGTAGTCGAAGGTATCGTGATCCTGGGTGACGGCGGCGGAGCCCCCCTCGGCGGCGACCGTGTGGCTGCGCATCGGGTAGACCTTAGAGATCAGCGCGATTTTCAGTTGGGGATTGGCTTCCGCTGCGGCTATTGCTGCACGTAAACCAGCGCCCCCGGCCCCAATAATGGCAAGATCGGCGTTAAAGGTTTGCACTGCATTCCTCCAATGTTCTTGTTAAGAACGGCAAGTTAAATATCTATGCTTAAAATTTAGCGAGCTCTTCGGGTGCTAACTAATTGAACCGATTAATGTTGCTTAAAGGTTAAGGATAGATATCTCCCACCAATAATGGGGAATTAACTATACCTAAAGTTAAGTAGTCGAAATTTGATGTGATCGATTGTTTTGTCGATTAACGCTCGACCAACAGGCTTGCCTGCCTTTTCGCGTGTTCGGCGTGCTTTACCCTTTTTAACGCGCTTTTGCCGCCTATTTATCGGAAATTGGCGTTATGGCCGGTTGTGCATCGTGAAGAATTTGTTTGGCTGCAAGGATGCGAGTAGACTGCATCCCCTGTTTGATTTCGGAGTTAATTACCATGAGCGAAACGGCAAGCTGGCAGCCTAGTGCACCCATCGCCAATTTGTTGAAACGCGCAGCGATTCTGGCTGAGATCCGGCGTTTCTTCGCCGATCGTGGCGTGCTGGAAGTTGAGACGCCCACCATGAGCCAGGCGACGGTCACCGACGTTCACCTGTTCCCGTTCGAGACGCGTTTCGTCGGGCCGGGGGCGGCAGAGGGCCTGACGCTATACATGATGACCAGCCCGGAATATCACATGAAGCGCCTGCTGGCGGCGGGCAGCGGCCCGATCTACCAAATGGGGCGCAGCTTCCGCAATGAAGAAGCCGGGCGGCATCACAACCCGGAATTCACCATGCTGGAGTGGTACCGTCCGCACTACGACATGTACCGCCTGATGAACGAGGTGGACGATTTGCTGCAACAGGTGCTGGACTGCGAGAGCGCGGAGACCCTGTCTTATCAGCAGGCGTTCCTGCGCCATCTGGACATCGATCCGCTGTCGGCGGAGAAGGCGCAGCTGCGTGAAGCGGCGGCCAAGCTCGACTTGAGCAACATCGCCGATACCGAAGAAGACCGCGATACGCTGCTGCAGCTGCTGTTCACCGTGGGCGTGGAGCCGCATATCGGCCGTGAAAAGCCGGCGTTCGTTTACCACTTCCCGGCCAGCCAGGCGGCGTTGGCGGAGATCAGCACCGAAGACCACCGCGTGGCGGAGCGTTTCGAGGTGTACTTCAAGGGCATTGAGCTGGCGAATGGTTTCCGCGAGCTGACCGACGGCCGTGAACAGCAGCAGCGCTTCGAGCAGGACAATCGCAAACGCGCGGAGCGCGGCCTGCCGCAGCAGCCGATCGACTACAACCTGTTGGCGGCGTTGCAGCACGGCATGCCGGAATGTTCCGGCGTGGCGCTGGGGGTGGATCGCCTGGTGATGTTGGCGCTGGGCGCCGAGAGCCTGAGCGACGTGTTGGCCTTCCCGGTTGGGATCGCCTGACGTTTCAGGCGCAGAGAAAAGCAAAAGGGTCGGCATTTGCCGGCCCTTTTTTTATCGCGAGAACCGCTTACAGCCCCCCGGCGTCGCGCTTGGTGTTCGGCGCCGGCGTGGACGGCGGCGTACGGCCGTTGTTGGTCAGCCGCGACAGCGTCTCGGTGCGCACCTGGAACGGCGGGTACGGCAGCGTGATGCCGTGCTCGCGGTAGCCCGCCAGGATCAGCTGGTGGATCTCGTGGCGCAGCGGCATGCGGTGGCCCATCTCGGCGGCGTAAATACGCATCTCGAAGATCTGAATGCCCTGTTGCAGATCGACCAGGTAGACTTCCGGCACCGGATTGTCCAGCACCAGCGAACAGCGCTCGGCGGCGTTCATCAGGATCTTGGTCACCTCTTCGCTATTGGCCTCGCCCGGGGCCGGCACGGTCAGCACCACGCGGGTGATGGCGTCCGAGAGCGACCAGTTGACGAACTGCTCGGTGATGAACGCCTTGTTCGGCACGATGATCTCTTTGCGGTCCCAATCGGCGATGGTGGTCGCTCGGGTATTGATCTTGGTTATCGTGCCGGTCAGGTTGCGGATCGTTACGGTATCGCCGATGCGGATCGGCTTCTCGAACAGGATGATCAGGCCGGAGATGAAGTTGGAGAAAATCTCCTGCATGCCAAAGCCGAGACCCACGCTGAGCGCGGTGACCACCCACTGCAGTTTCGACCATTCGATGCCGATCCAGGAAAAGCTGAGAATGGCGCCGAACAGCAACAGCAGGTATTTGGTGATGGTGGTGATGGCGTAACCGGTGCCCGGCGACAGATCCAGGTGCTGCAGCACCGCCAGTTCCAGCAGCGCCGGCAGGTTGCGCACCAACTGCATGGTGATGATCAATACCAGAATGGCGATCAGCACTGCGCCGAGGGTGATCGGATGGGCGGTTTCCACGCCGTTGACTGTCGAGGTCACGTCCCACAGCGAGATATTTTCCAGGAAGCTGAAGGCGGAGTGGATCTCCGACCACAAAACGATCACCGACACCAGCGCGATCAGCGTCAGGATCGAACGCACCAGCCGCAGCGACTGGGCGCTGATGGTATCCAGGTCTATCTCTGAGTAGTCCATATCCACCGAACCTTCGGTGCTGTTCGGGGTATGCGAGGTTTCGTCTTCGCCGCGGGCGCGCTGGGCCAGAATGTCCGCGCGGCGCTGTTTGGCGCGGTCGAAGGCGATGCGTCGCCGTTGGATCAGCATCCAGCGGCGGATGATGTGGTAGACGACCAGCAGCAGGAACCAGATCGCCACCGAGGTTTCCAGGCGCGCCAGCAGCGCCTGCGCGGTGGTGAGATAACCGACGCTCGACGCCAGCGCCGCCAGCAGCGGCGCCGACAGCAGCAGCCCCCAGAAGGCGCTGTTGAGCATGTTGTCGCCGGAGCCGTTTTTATCCAGATACAGCGGGATGCCGGCGCGCTTGAGGCTGTGGGTGACCAGCGCCAGCGCCAGACACAGCAGAATGAAGCACAGCCGCCCCAGCGTGTTGGCGAACTCGCGCTCTTTCAGGCTATCGAAGGTGATCAGCGCCATGATCAGCGGCACGATCAGCCAGATCGACATCTTGTAGTAGCGCATGGCGCGCGAAACCTGCTTCACCGGCCAGCGGAAGTGCACGATGAACAACCCCTGCGGGTGGGCGAAGGCGGCGCAGATCATGCAGATCCACAGGATCGGCAGCGTGGCGGTCACCCCTTTGCCGATCGCTTCCGCCACCGGGTAGTTCCAGGCGCTCTGCAGGCCGTAGCCGAGCGCGGCCCACAGCACCGGCAGCGGCATCGCCACCAGAATCGACCAGAACACGGTGCGTACCGTCAGGAAGAATTCGTCCTGCGTCACCTTGCCGACGCGGCTGCTGGCGCGCTCGAGGAAGGCGTGGTAGTGCTTGCGCGAACTGATGCTGAAAATCACCAGCAGCAGGGCGCCGAAGATCGGGATCAGCGTTTCGCGGCTGGTCACCATCATCATGAAGGCGCCGCCGAGCTGCGACAGCGTGTCCAGTGACAGAACGCGCGTCAGATCGTGCGCCACGTTGAGCGGATAAGAGACGTTGATCGGATTGACGTCCGGCACCCAGAACAGATAGCGGTGGGTGGCGTCGCGAATTTCGTTCAACGCTTCGATCAACTGGGTGTTGGCCACCTTCAGCTTGGTCAGCTCGAGGATTTGGGTGTCGCAACCGGACAACAACGAGTTCAGCAGCTCGCGCTGGGTGCGCAGCTGGGCATCGACGATGCGCTGCTCCTGGTTGGTCAGCGCGCTGCCGTCGTCGCGCTTGAATTCGCGCTGCGACAGTTTTTCCAGCTGAGTTTCAAACTGCAGGCGCTGCACGCGCAGCTGGGCCATGTCGCCGTCCAGCTGTTGCGGCTTGGGCATTTCCGGCAGCGTCGCCACCTGGGCGCGCAGGGTTTCCCCCAGCGCCGACGACGAACCGAGCCACTGGGCCTGCTCGATGATGGTGCTCAGCGCCTGGCGCACCTGCAGCGTCTGCGCCGCCGCCTGCCGCTGCTGCGATGAAATCAGATCCATGCGCTGCGCCTGGCTGTTCAGCGCGGCGGACAGTTCGCGGTTGATCTGCAGCTGTTGGCTGATGCTTTTTGGCAAATCGCCGTTCTGCTCGGCCAGCTGCTCGGTTTTTTCCAGCGCCTGTTCCGCTTCGCGTTGGCGCTGGGCGTTGAGGTTGTTGCGCAGCGCCTGCAGCTGAATGTCTATTTTCTCGTGGCGCTTTTTATAGACTTCGGCGCGCATGCGCGCCAGCTCCTGCCGGTTGTTGGCCGACAGCTGCGCCAGTTCCAGCTCATCCACTTTGGCCTTGCGCGCCGCGGCTTCGGTCTGCAGCAGGGCCAGGGCGGCCTGCGCGTACGGCGTGGTCGGGTTGGCGGGCTGCGCCTGCAGGCGGCGCTGCACTTCCGTCAGCGCACGGCGGGCGTCGGTCTGCTGCTGCGGCAGCTGGCCGAGCGAATCGCTGATTTCCCGCGTGCGATCCTGCTCTTGCTGCAGCAGGCGCGCCTGTTCCAGCAGCAGACTGCTGGTTTGCAGGATCTGCTGTTCCAACTCGGCGGCCGGCAGATCGTCGCCGTTCGGCAGGATCTTGTTGCTTTCCAGCACCAGCTGGCGGCGCAGTTCCTGCGTCATCTTCGGGAAATCGTCGATCACCCTCTGATACTGCTCGGAGCGAGTCTGCGACTCTTTACGCTCCGCCAGCCAGTTGAGGGCGCTTTGCAGCGCCTCGGTGGTCTCCGCCTGATTCGGCGCGTTTTTGCTGCTTTCCGCCTGCTTCAGCTCTTGCTTGAGCTGGGTCTCGGTCGGCAAGGGAGCGGCCAGCGCCGGTTGCCACAGCAGGCAACCGAGCAAAAGCGTGATGATCAGGCGCACGGCGTCGATTCCTTTAGAGCGGGGTCTGTGGTGTTTCAGCGGCGGCCGGGATTTCGGCGAACGCCTCACCCATGCGGGTGACGGTGCCGTTTTGCAACTGCGGCGCGAGCTGCACGCTGCCTGCGGTAAACAGATTGATCACCGTGGAGCCAAGCTTGAAGCGGCCCATCTCGGCGCCTTTTTCCAGCGCGATGGCGCCCTCTTCACCGGCGGCCGGGTAGGTCCAGCGTTTGATGATGCCTTCGCGCGGCGGCGTGACGGTGCCGGCCCAAACGGTTTCGATGCTGCCGACGATGGTGGCGCCGACCAGAATTTGCACCATCGGCCCGATGTCGGTGTCGAACACGCAGATCACGCGCTCGTTGCGCGCGAACAGGTTAGGCACGTTGGCGGCGGTGAGCGGGTTGACCGAGAACAGATCGCCCGGCACATAGATCATTTCGCGCAGCACGCCGGCGCATGGCATGTGCACGCGGTGGTAATCGCGCGGCGCCAGATAGGTCGTGGCGAACAGGCCGTTGCGGAACGGTTCGGCCAGCAGGTAGTTACCGGCCAGCAGCGCTTCCAGGCTGTAGTGATGGCCTTTGGCCTGGAAGATTTGATCGTCGCGGATCGGGCCGAGCTGGCTGATGGCGCCATCGGCGGGCAGCGCCAGCCAGTTGGCGTCGGCGATGATTGGGCGTGCGCCATCGCGCAGCGGGCGCACGAAGAAGTCGTTGAAGGTGGCGTAAGACGCCAGGTCCGGATTTTGCGCTTCCTGCATGTCCACGCGGTAGAAGCGGGCGAAGGCCTTGATCACCAGTTGGGTCAGCCAGCCGGCCCGTTTGTCGGCGCCCCAGCCCGCCAGGCGGGTCAGCGCCAGCTTCGGTAGCCAATATTGCAATTTAATCTTGATGCTATCCAGCACGTTAACCTCGTGAATCAGGGTAAAAGGCGCGCATTGTAACGAGGGCCTCGCCGTCGTCAATGCCCGCCCGTCAGTGTCAGTCTGCGGCGTCCGTGAAGTTCTTGCGAACCTTCACCTGCGCCATGCTTTCCAGAATGCGGTGATAGTTGTCGAAACGCTCTTCCGCGATATCGCCTTTCTCCATCGCCGCGCGGATGGCGCAGCCGGGATCGGTATCGTGGCGGCAGTCGCGGAATTTGCAACCGCCTAAATAATCACGGAATTCGACAAATCCGCGGGTGATTTGTTCCGGCTCCAGGTGCCACAGGCCAAACTCGCGCACCCCCGGGGAGTCGATCACGTCGCCGCCGTGCTGGAAATGGTACAGCCGCGCGGCGGTGGTGGTATGTTGCCCGAGGCCCGATACGTCGGAAACCTGATTTACCAGAATTTGCTCTTCGGACGGCGGCAGCAGCGCATTCAGCAGGCTGGATTTGCCGACGCCGGACTGGCCGGCGAAGATGCTGATGCGCCCGGCCAGCGCCTGTTCGAACTCCGCCATGCCTTCCCGCGTCTGGCTGGAGACTTCCAGCACCCGGTAGCCAATCTTGCGATAGATATCCATCATGCCGTCGACCAGCTTGCGCGCTTCGGCGTCCAGCAGGTCGATTTTGTTGAGCACGATCAGCGGCTCGACTTCGAGCGTTTCGCAGGCCACCAGATAGCGGTCGATGATGTTCAGCGACAGCTCGGGCAGGATCGCCGACACGATGACGATCTGATTGATATTGGCGGCGATCGGTTTCACGCCGTCGTAGAAGTCCGGGCGTGTCAGCACCGAGGTGCGTTCGTGCACCGCTTCCACGATGCCCTTCACCCCTTCATGGGCGCCCAGGCCGGGGCGCCACACCACGCGATCGCCGGTGACCAGCGAACGCAGCGTGCGGCGGATATTGCAGCGGTGCTGAGTGCCATCCGGCGCCTCAACGTCGGCGTGCATGCCGAAGCGGCTGATGACGACGCCTTCCTGCGGCTCGCCCAGTTGGGAATCATCCGGTTCCGGTTTGTTATCAGCGCGCTTCAGACGGCGCTGATGGTTCGCCTGCACGCGGCGTTGCTGACCTTTGGACAGTTTGTTCTTACTCACTGCGCCTCACTTGACTCGATTTTATACCTTTACACGTACGGCGGCGGTTGGGGCCTTCCCCGGCCGCAGCCTTGAACCCGTCGGGGTATATGTCGCCCAGGGCGACCAAAAAGACTATGATACACGCTATTTTATATTAAATAACCGTTGTTAGCCGTCGGCTGCGGCGCGTCGCCACCGGCGGCGACCGCCGTCTCGTCCGCACAGCGTTTTTCTCTCGGCTTTTAGGCAGGAAACATCATGACAGGAAACGAAAATAACCTGATTTGGATCGATTTGGAGATGACCGGGCTGGATCCCGAGCGTGACCGCATCATCGAGATCGCCACGCTGGTCACCGACGCCAACCTGAACATCCTGGCGGAAGGGCCGGTGATCGCCGTGCATCAGTCCGACGAACAGCTGGCGCTGATGGACGAGTGGAACGTGCGCACCCATACCGGCAGCGGGCTGGTGGAGCGGGTGAAAGCCAGCCGCCAGGACGATCGCGCCGCCGAGCTGGAAACGATAGCCTTCCTGCAGCAGTGGGTGCCGGCCGGCAAATCGCCGATCTGCGGCAACAGCGTGGGCCAGGATCGCCGTTTCCTGTTCCGCTATATGCCGGAGCTGGAGGCCTACTTCCATTACCGCTACCTGGACGTCAGCACGCTGAAGGAGCTGGCGCGCCGCTGGAAGCCGGAAATTCTCGCCGGCTTTAAAAAGCAGGGCACCCATCAGGCGCTGGACGACATTCGTGAATCGGTGGCCGAACTGGCGTATTACCGCGAACATTTCATCCAGCTCTAAGGTGCGAGGGCCTCTGCGGGGAAAAAATGCCGGTTTTAGCCGCTTAATTCGCCAATCTGGCGCTTTAATCGGCAATCAAACAAAAATCGCGTTTTTTTGCTTTCAGGGGCTTGCGGCAAAAAGGATTTCTCGTATAATGCGCACCCCGTACCGATGAAGAATTTCGTAACGTTCCACCATCGATACGCCGGGCGGGAATAGCTCAGTTGGTAGAGCACGACCTTGCCAAGGTCGGGGTCGCGAGTTCGAGTCTCGTTTCCCGCTCCAAATTCAACAATGTCGCGATGCGGCATGATGAATAAATAAAGCAGTATCAAGCAGTACCTATGCGACGCGGGAATAGCTCAGTTGGTAGAGCGCAACCTTGCCAAGGTTGAGGTCGCGAGTTCGAGCCTCGTTTCCCGCTCCAAAAATTCAAAGGTCACGCCAGTGTTTGGTGGCCGGATGCCAAAAGCATCTCAATGCGGGAATAGCTCAGTTGGTAGAGCACGACCTTGCCAAGGTCGGGGTCGCGAGTTCGAGTCTCGTTTCCCGCTCCAATTTTCTCTTCGTTTCAAACTCAAATCCAACGCCTTATCCGGCGCGGGTTTTTGTCCCGTTTTACACGCCTGGTAAAAATGTTGTGAACAGAGTTATCCACAGCCTCTGCACATAAACTCGCCTGCCTGAAAAATCAACGTCATACAAATTAAATATTTATCTATTTGATTTATAAGTTTATTTATTTATCCCAAAACGTTATGCCGATCACTTGCTCTTTTTGTTGCAGTTGAAAGACAACGTGTTTTTATTTTTATGCACAAATCCACAGAGTGAGTCTTCCGGCGCTACGTCCGAATGGCGCACGCCGTCAGGCATCCCTTGGCAAACCTTTTTCCACAGCCCGTATCAGCCGTTTTTTCTGCGCCGTTTGCACCTCGATGCCCTGCGTTTCGCGGCGGGCGAGCTGTTGCGCCAGCGCCCAGTGGATATGTTCGTCCAGCATGGCGTTCTGGCTCAAACGGGTGCGCAGTGCGAGCACGATGCGGTCCTCGTAGGGCGCATTGCCCAGCGCCACGGCGATATTGCGCAGCCAGCGCAGGTGGCCGATGCGGCGTATCGCCGAGCCTTCGGTGATGCGCAGGAATTTTTCCTCCGTCCAGTTGAACAGATCGATCAACTGCGGCGCATGCAGCGCGGCGCGCGGGCTGAAATCGTCTTCGTCGGTAAGCTGCGAAAAGCGGTTCCACGGGCAGATCAGCTGGCAGTCGTCGCAGCCGTAGATGCGGTTGCCGAGCAGTGGGCGGAACGCCTCCGGGATCGCGCCTTCCAGCTCGATGGTCAGGTAGGAGATGCAGCGCCGGGCGTCGACGGTATAGGGGGCGACGATGGCGCCGGTCGGGCAGGTGGTGATGCAGGCGACGCAGCGGCCGCACTGCTCTTCCTGCGGCTTATCCACCGGCAGCGGCAGGTCGATCAGCAATTCGCCGAGGAAAAACCACGACCCGGCTTCACGGTTGAGAATTAGTGAGTGTTTACCAACCCAGCCAATGCCCGCCTTGGCGGCCAGCGCGCGTTCCATCACCGGCGCAGAATCGACAAAGGGGCGGAAATTCAACTCGCCGCAGTAGGCCTGGATCTGATCGCCCAACTTTTTCAGGCGCTGGCGCAACAGCTTGTGATAGTCGCGCCCCAGCGCATAGCGGCTGACGTAGCCCAGCTGCGGATTTTGCAAGGTGCTGGCAAACGCCGCCTTGGCCGGCAGGTAGTTCATGCGTACGCTGATCACTCGCAGCGTGCCCGGCAACAGTTCGTGAGGGCGTGCGCGCAGCATGCCGTGGCGCGCCATCCATTCCATTTCGCCGTGGTACTGTTTGTCGAGCCAGGCCTGCAGCTTCGGCTCTTCAAGGCTCAAATCGGTATCGCAGATGCCAACCTGCTGGAATCCTAGCGATTGCCCCCATTGCTTGATATGTTGGGCGAGTTGATGGAGATCGAGGGGGTGCGTCATGACGGGCCACAGTGAAAAAGCATACGCTGACAGTTTACCACACTCTGTCTGGCCTGCGGATTGGATCCGTCGCTCGGAACCCGCAGCGGCGGCCTCGCTCGGTATTTCTCTTTACGATTTGATGCAGCGCGCCGGTCAGGCGGCCTACGCGCTGGCGCGCAACGCGTACCCCTCCCGCGACCACTGGCTGGTGCTGTGCGGCCACGGCAACAACGGCGGCGACGGCTATGTGGTGGCGCGCCTGGCGAAGGCGGCGGGCGTGCAGGTGACGCTGATCGCCTGCGACGGCGCACGGCCTTTGCCACCGGAAGCCGCAGCGGCCCGCGAGGCCTGGCAAGCCGCAGGCGGCGACATTCTGCCGGCGAACAGCCGCTGGCCGGCGTCTGTTTCTCTCATTATCGACGGCCTGTTAGGCACCGGCCTGGGCAGCGCGCCGCGTGCGCCCTATGACGCGCTGATCGAGGCCGCCAACCGCCATTCGGCACCGGTGGTGGCGCTCGACATCCCGTCCGGCCTGCTGGCGCAGAGCGGCGCGGCGCCGGGCGCGGTCGTGCGTGCCGCGCACACCGTCACGTTCATCGGCCTCAAACCGGGGTTGCTGACCGGCCAGGCGCGCGACTGGGTCGGGCAACTTCATCAGAATGCGCTAGGCTTATCGGGTTGGTTGGCGAAGCAACCGGAGCAGATTCAGCGGCTTACCGCCGAGGTGTTGCCGCGCTGGCTGCATCCGCGCCGTCCCTGCGCCCATAAGGGCGAGCATGGCCGCCTGCTGTTGGTGGGTGGCGATCGCGGGTTCGGCGGCGCCATTCGCATGGCGGCGGAAGCGGCGCTGCGCAGCGGGGCTGGATTAGTGCGAGTGCTTACTCACATGGAGCATGTCGCGCCGCTGTTGGCGGCCCGGCCTGAGCTGATGGCGCAGGCGCTGGACGAGGCGACGCTGCGGCAGGCGATGCAATGGGCGGATGTGCTGGTGATTGGCCCGGGTCTGGGCCAGGCTGAGTGGGGAAAAAACGCCTTGAACGTGCTGCAAACCAGCGATAAACCGGCCTTGTGGGACGCCGATGCGCTGAACTTGCTGGCATTAAATCCCGAGAAACGGCAGAATCGCGTGATGACTCCGCATCCTGGAGAGGCGGCGCGGCTGTTGAGCTGCAGCACTGCCGACATCGAGAGTGATCGCTTACTTGCCGTGCGCAAGCTGACGGCGCGCTACGGTGGCGTGGCGGTGCTGAAAGGCGCCGGTACGCTGATCGCCGATGAGCAGGGGCAGATGGCGATCGCCGATGTCGGCAACGCCGGCATGGCCTCCGGCGGCATGGGCGATGTGCTGTCGGGCATCATCGGCGGTTTGCTGGCGCAAAAGCTCTCGCTGTATGATGCCGCCTGTGCGGGCTGCGTCGTACACGGCGCGGCCGGCGATCGCGTAGCGGAAAGACAAGGAACAAGAGGCATGTTGGCGACCGATTTACTGCCGGACATCCTTCATTTCGTTAACCCTGAGTGGGCAAAATAGACTTTATCGAATGAAAGAACTCGTTTTACCTCTGCCGGACGAGGCAGCGACTGTCGCTTTGGGCACCACTTTGGCCCAGGCCTGCGATCGCGCCAGCGTCATCTATCTCTACGGCGACCTGGGCGCCGGTAAAACCACCTTCAGCCGTGGTTTCCTGCAGGCGTTAGGGCATCAGGGCAACGTCAAAAGCCCGACCTACACGCTGGTGGAACCCTATGCCTTGCAGCCGCTGGCGGTGTATCACTTCGATCTGTATCGCCTGGCCGATCCGGAAGAGCTTGAATTCATGGGCATTCGCGATTACTTCGCGCAAGACGCCATCTGCCTGGTCGAATGGCCGCAGCAGGGCACCGGCGTGCTGCCGGAGCCGGATCTGGCGCTGCATCTTAGCTATCAGGGCGAGGGGCGAGAGGCGAAGATCGAGGCGATTTCCGCATACGGCAGCCAGCTGTTAGACCGCATTCATGGATCACAGGGATGATGCTGCAATGACGCACGTGTTGAAAAAATTTGCGGTCATCATGCTGATCGCCGTGCTGGGGCCGCTCGGCGCGCTGAACGCGCTGGCGGCGTCCTCGCTGTCCGATATCAAAGTGTCCAACGCCCAACGCGAAGCGACGGTGTCGGTGAGCTTCAATGGCCCGCCGGACTATGCGTTTTTCCCGCTGCACGGCCCGGAACGCGTGGTGCTGGACGTTAACCAGAAGGGCAAGGTCGGCGGTCTTCCGCTCAATTTCAGCGGGCAAAACCTGGTGAAAAGCATTCGTTCCAGCGCGCCGAAAGACGCGCAGAGCGTGCGCCTGGTGTTTGATCTGACCCAGCGCGCCAAAACCCGCGTCGCCACCCGCCAGAACGGCGGCGTGCATACCGTGGTGTTCACCATTACGGCCGAAGGCGGCGCCAATACCGTGGTGCGTAAAGCGCCGGTGCAAACGCCTGCGCCGGTTGCGGTCAATCCACCGCCGCGTCAGGCGCCGGTCACGGTCAGCCAGCCACCGCGCCAGGCGCCGGTCGCGGTGCGTGAAGCGCCGGAGCCGCCGCTGCGCAAAGCGCCGACAGGATCGAATCCCTTCACCAATAAACAGACCGTGGTCGCAGGCACCGCCACAGAGGTCACGCCGCGCAGCAGCCGCGTTTCCGCCGGTTCCGGCGATCGGGTGGTGGTAGCGATCGACGCCGGCCACGGCGGCCAGGATCCGGGCGCCATTGGCCCGAGCGGGCTGAAAGAAAAGAATGTCACCATCGCCATCGCGCGCCGCCTGCAGGCGATGCTGGACGCCGATCCGCAGTTCAAACCGGTGCTGACCCGTACCGGCGACTATTTCATCTCGGTGATGGGGCGCTCCGACGTGGCGCGTAAACAGGGCGCCAACGTGCTGGTCTCCATCCACGCCGACGCCGCGCCAAACCGCAGCGCCAGCGGGGCCTCCGTCTGGGTGCTGTCCAATCGCCGCGCCAACAGCGAAATGGCCGGCTGGCTCGAACAGCATGAGAAACAGTCCGAGCTGCTCGGCGGCGCCGGCGATCTGCTGGCCAACAGCCAGGCTGACCCTTACCTGAGCCAGGCAGTGCTGGATCTGCAGTTCGGCCATTCGCAGCGCGTGGGATACGACGTGGCGGTGAAAGTGCTGCAGCAGTTGCAGAGTGTCGGATCGTTGCATAAACGCCGGCCGGAACACGCCAGCCTGGGCGTGCTGCGTTCGCCGGATATTCCCTCGCTGCTGGTGGAAACCGGATTTATCAGCAATAGCACGGAGGAGCGGCTGCTGGGCAGTAGCGCGTATCAGGAGAAGATTGCCAGAGCCATTCATAACGGCCTGCGCAGCTACTTCCTGGCGCATCCGCTGCAAGCCGACCCAAAGGTGGAAAACCGACCGCTGGACGTCGCAGCGGCGGTTAACACCTCAACACCAGACGTGCGCCAGCCTGAGCCTATCGTCAGCTCGGCCGGCGCGAGCCGCAGCGTAAGCGGCAAGACCCGGATCCACGTGGTGAAGCGTGCGGAAACGCTGTCCGGCATCGCCGACAGCTACGGCACCACCATGGCGGCGCTGCGTGATCTGAACAAACTGAAAAAAGACGGCGTGTGGGTAGGGCAACGTCTGAAGGTGCCGGCGGGGAAAGCCGCCGCCGTCACCACCACCGTCGCCAAGGCGAAAACGCCGGCGAAGAAAACGTCTAAACATAAAGTGGCCCGCGGGGATACGCTCTCCTCCATCGCTTCTCGCTACGGGGTCAGCGTCGGCGATCTGAAGCGGGTCAATAATCTGAAGTCGGACGTCGCGCCGCTGGATCGGACGCTGACCATTCCGCAGGCCTAGCGCCATCGCTACAGGAGCCAGCATGCCTATCCAGGTGTTACCGCCGCAGCTTGCCAACCAGATTGCCGCCGGAGAGGTGGTTGAACGCCCCGCGTCGGTCGTCAAGGAGCTGGTGGAAAACAGCCTGGACGCCGGCGCAACGCGCATCGATATCGATATTGAACGCGGCGGTGCCAAGCTGATCCGCATTCGCGACAACGGCTGCGGCATCGGCAAGGACGATCTGGCGTTGGCGCTGGCGCGGCACGCCACCAGTAAAATCAGCACGCTCGACGATCTGGAGGCTATCGTCAGCCTCGGTTTCCGCGGCGAAGCGCTGGCCAGTATCAGCTCGGTTTCCCGTTTGACCCTGACGTCGCGCACCGCCGAGCAAAGCGAGGCGTGGCAAGCCTATGCCGAAGGGCGCGAGCAGGCGGTGACCGTCAAACCCGCCGCGCACCCGGTCGGGAGCACGCTGGAAGTGCTGGATCTGTTTTACAATACGCCGGCGCGCCGCAAGTTCATGCGCACCGAAAAAACCGAATTCGGCCATATCGATGAAGTGGTGCGGCGCATTGCGCTGGCGCGTTTCGATGTGGCGATCAACCTCAGCCACAACGGCAAACCGATCCGCCAATACCGGGCGGCGAAAGAAGAGAGCCAGCACGAACGCCGTTTGGGCAGCATCTGCGGCCCGGCGTTCTTGCAGCATGCGCTGAACATCGACTGGCAGCACGGCGATTTGAGCATCCGCGGTTGGGTGGCGGATCCGGCCGGGGCGCGCCAGCTGGGTGAAATGCAGTATTGCTACGTCAACTGCCGCATGATGCGCGATCGTTTGATCAATCACGCTATTCGTCAGGCCTATCAGGATCAGCTGAAGGACGATCAGCAGCCCGCTTACGTGCTGTATCTGGAGGTCGATCCGCACCAGGTGGACGTCAACGTTCATCCCGCAAAGCACGAGGTGCGTTTCCATCAGGCGCGGCTGGTGCACGATTTTATCTACCAGGCGGTAACCACCGTGCTGCAGCAGGCCGGTCAGACGCCGCCGCTGCCGCTGGCGGAAACGCCTGACGAAGCGCCCGCGCCGGTCTGGCAGCCGGAGAACCGCATCGCCGCCGGCGGCAACCATTTTTCTCAGCCTGCGCCGCGCCGTGAAACGCCGCCACCGGCCGGCACCGCCCGCGAGCGGGCGCCGCAGCCGGGTTGGCAAACGGCGGGCGGTTACCAGAAACGCGAAGGCGAGCTGTACGGTAAACTGATGCAGCCCGCCGCCGAGCCGCAGGCCGATGCCGCGCCGGAAGTTTCGAGCAAGCCGCCGCTGTTCCCGCCGGCGAAAGCCGCAGCGGAAACGCCGTTGGCGGGCGGCCAACACAGTTTTGGCCGGGTGTTGATGATCCATCCGCCGTGCTACGCGCTGATTGAGCAGCGCCAGCAGCCGGCGCTGCTCAATCTGGCGGTAGCCGAACGCTGGCTGCGCCAGGCGCAGCTCAACCCGCCGGCGGAAGGGCTGCGGCCGCAGCCGCTGCTGATCCCGATTAAGCTGACGTTGGAGAAGCGCGAAGCGGCGGCCATTGCGCGGCATCAGGCGCTACTCGTGGCGATGGGGCTGGATCTGCAGACGGATCACGGCCGTGTGACGCTGCGCGCAGTGCCTTTACCATTACGCCAACAAAATTTACAAAAACTGATACCCGAACTGTTAGGCTATCTGGCCGAACATCAGGAGATGTCGCCCGCGGTGCTTGCCACCTGGCTCGCTCGCCGTCTTGGCAGCGAACATGAACAGTGGAACACCTCGCAAGCGATACAATTGTTGACCGACGTTGAACGACTTTGCCCGCAGCTGGTCAAATCGCCACCGAGCGGACTTTTACAACCCGTTGATTTACAGGCCGCACTGGCGGCCCTCAAGCATGACTGACACTGAAATGACACCACGTCCCCCGGCTATTTTCATCATGGGGCCGACCGCCTCGGGCAAGACCGCGCTGGCGATCGCGCTGCGCGAACGCCTGCCGGTGGAACTGATCAGCGTCGATTCCGCGCTGATTTACCGCGGCATGGATATCGGCACCGCCAAGCCGAGCGCCGAAGAATTGGCGCAGGCGCCGCATCGGCTGATCGATATCCGCGATCCCGCCGAAGCCTACTCGGCCGCGGAGTTTCGCGCCGACGCGCTGAAGGAGATGGCCGACATCACCGCCGCCGGGCGCATTCCGCTGCTGGTCGGCGGCACCATGTTGTATTTCAAGGCGTTGCTGGAAGGATTGTCGCCGCTGCCGTCCGCCGATCCCGCGGTGCGCGAGCGCATCGAACGGCAAGCGGCGGAGCAGGGCTGGGAGGCGTTGCATCGGCAGTTGCAGGCGATCGATCCGGTCGCGGCATTGAGAATTCATCCGAATGATCCGCAGAGACTGTCCAGAGCACTGGAAGTTTTTTTTATTTCGGGTAAAACTTTAACGGAACTGACTAAAATTTCGGGTGAATCGTTGCCGTATCAAGTTCACCAATTTGCGATAGCGCCGACCAGCCGTGAGTTGATCCATCAACGCATCGAGCTGCGGTACCATCAAATGTTGGTGGCGGGTTTTGAGACGGAAGCGCGTGCACTTTTCGCACGGGGTGATTTGCATACGGACTTGCCCTCCATTCGCTGTGTCGGTTACCGCCAGATGTGGTCATACTTGTCTGGTGAAATTAGTTACGATGAGATGGTTTATCGTGGTATTTGCGCAACACGTCAGTTGGCTAAACGCCAGATGACCTGGTTACGGGGTTGGGAGTCGGTCCATTGGTTGGACAGTGAAAAGCCGGGAGAGGCTTTGGACTCGGTGACACAGGTTGTTAGTGCATAGGTTGGGTGATTGTGTACAATTGCTGAGTATTCAGCGCGCAAATTTTTTACGTCGTTTATTTTAGAGCCGACAGGTTCTTAGTTACAAACAACAAGCAAATAAGGAAAAGATAGAATGGCTAAGGGGCAATCTTTGCAAGATCCGTTCCTGAACGCATTGCGTCGTGAACGTGTTCCGGTTTCTATTTATTTGGTGAATGGTATTAAGCTGCAAGGCCAGATTGAGTCTTTTGACCAGTTTGTCATCCTGTTGAAGAACACGGTTAGCCAGATGGTGTACAAGCACGCTATCTCTACCGTTGTCCCGTCTCGCCCGGTCTCGCATCACAGCAACAACCCGAGCGGCGGTTCAAGCAACTATCACCATGGCAACAATCCGTCTGCGCAGCAACAGCCGCAGCAGGAAAGCGATGACGCTGAATAAAGCGCGTTGCAAGTCAACCATGACGGGGAGCATAAGCAGCCGCGGGCTGTTTATGTCCCCCAAACTCACGGTGAGTGTCCGTTTGAGAGGTTGCACGCTTGTTTGACCGTTATGAAGCCGGTGAGCAGGCCGTACTGGTTCATATCTATTTCTCGCAAGACAAAGATACGGAAGACCTCAACGAGTTCGAATCGTTGGTTTCCTCAGCCGGTGTCGAAGCTTTGCAAGTGGTGACCGGTAGCCGCAAAGCCCCGCATCCGAAGTACTTTGTCGGCGAAGGAAAGGCCGAAGAAATTGCAGATGCGGTGAAAGCCAGCGGCGCGTCTGTTGTCCTGTTTGATCATTCCCTTTCCCCGGCGCAGGAAAGAAACCTCGAGCGCCTGTGCGAATGCCGGGTGATCGATCGCACCGGGCTGATTTTAGACATCTTCGCCCAGCGTGCCCGCACCCATGAAGGTAAGCTGCAGGTGGAGCTGGCGCAGTTGCGTCACATCGCCACGCGTCTGGTACGCGGCTGGACGCACCTGGAGCGGCAAAAAGGGGGGATTGGCCTGCGCGGGCCGGGGGAAACCCAGCTTGAGACCGACCGTCGCCTGTTACGCGATCGCATCAGCTTGATTCTGCGCCGCCTGGAGCGGGTAGAAAAGCAGCGTGAACAAGGCCGACGCGCGCGGACCCGCGCCGATGTGCCGACCGTATCGCTGGTGGGCTACACCAACGCCGGCAAATCCACCCTGTTTAACCGAATAACGTCTGCCGAGGTGTATGCGGCGGACCAGCTATTTGCCACCCTGGATCCTACGTTGCGGCGCATTGACGTGCCGGACGTGGGGGATACCGTGTTGGCGGATACCGTAGGCTTTATCCGGCACCTGCCGCACGATCTGGTGGCCGCCTTCAAGGCAACGCTGCAGGAAACGCGCCAGGCATCTCTGCTGCTGCACGTCATCGATGCCGCAGATCCGCGCGTCGATGAGAACATCGAAGCGGTGAACACCGTGCTGGCGGAGATAGACTCGGATGAAATCCCTACACTGTTAGTGATGAACAAAATAGATATGCTGGACGATTTTGTGCCGCGTATCGACCGCAACGACGAAAACCTGCCGATCCGGGTGTGGCTGTCCGCCGCCAGCGGAGAGGGTATTCCGTTGCTGTATCAGGCGTTGACGGAGCGCTTATCGGGGGAGATCGCGCATTACGAATTGCGCTTACCGCCACGGGCAGGCCGTCTTCGCAGCCGTTTTTACCAGCTTCAGGCGATTGAAAAAGAGTGGAACGAAGAAGACGGCAGCATTGGCGTGGTGGTGCGAATGCCGATCGTCGAATGGCGTCGTCTCTGCAAGCAAGAACAGGACCTGATTGACTTTATCGTATGATCATATCCTGTTACATTTATGCTTCGCGAAAGCCTGAAGTACCCAATCACAGAATATGGAGCTAAAACATGGCGTGGAATCAGCCCGGTAATAACGGACAGGACCGCGACCCGTGGGGGAGCAGCAATAACAATGGCGGCAACTCTGGCGGTAACAACAAAGGCGGTCGTGATCAAGGGCCACCTGATTTGGACGATATCTTCCGCAAACTGAGCAAGAAATTGAGCGGTTTCGGCGGGGGCAAAGGCTCCAACAGCAATAGCGGCGGCACCGGCACCTCTGGTCCCGGCTTCAGCGGCCGCATTATCGGTATCGCGGCGGTGGCCGTGGTGGTGATTTGGGCCGCCAGCGGCTTCTACACCATCAAGGAAGCCGAGCGCGGCGTCGTGACGCGTTTCGGCAAGTTCAGCCACCTGGTGCAGCCGGGCCTGAACTGGAAGCCGACCTTCATCGACGATGTGCGTCCGGTGAACGTGGAATCCGTGCGCGAGCTGGCGGCGTCCGGCGTGATGCTGACCTCCGATGAAAACGTGGTGCGCGTGGAAATGAACGTGCAGTACCGCGTGACCAACCCGGAAGCGTACCTGTTCAGCGTCGTCAATGCCGACGACAGTCTGAGCCAGGCGACCGACAGCGCCCTGCGCGGCGTGATCGGCAAATACTCGATGGACCGCATCCTGACCGAAGGCCGTACCGTGGTGCGTAACGATACGCAGCGCATGCTGGAAGAGACCATTCGTCCTTACAACATGGGCATCACGCTGCTGGACGTCAACTTCCAGGCGGCGCGTCCGCCGGAAGAGGTGAAGGCATCCTTCGACGATGCGATCGCCGCGCGTGAGAACGAGCAGCAATACATCCGTGAAGCGGAAGCTTACGCCAACGAAGTTCAGCCGCGTGCGAACGGCCAGGCGCAGCGTCTGCTGGAAGACTCCAAGGCTTATAAGGACCGTACCGTCCTGGAAGCTCAGGGTGAGGTGGCGCGCTTTGCCAAGCTGTTGCCGGAATACAAGTCCGCACCGCAGATCACCCGCGAGCGTCTGTATATCGAAACCATGGAAAAAGTGCTGGGCCATACCCGTAAGGTGTTGGTGAGCGACAAAGGCAACAACCTGATGGTGCTGCCGCTGGATCAGATGCTGCGCGGCCAAGGCGCGGCGCCGGAGAGCGGCAACAAGGATACCAGCCTGATTCGCCTCAATCCGAATCCTGCGCCGGCTGCCAACAGCAGCGCCCCGCGCACCAGCGGCGGTTCGATTATGGATCAGCGCCGGGCGAATGCGCAGCGTGACGACACCACTCGCGTAGGGAGAGAGTAATCAATGCGTAAGTCTTTTGTAGTTATTGTCCTCGCGGTGCTGGTGGTGCTGTACGCTTCGCTGTTCGTGGTGCAGGAAGGCCAGCGCGGCATCGTACTGCGCTTCGGCAAGGTTCTGCGCGACGGCGAAAACAAGCCGTTGGTGTATGCGCCGGGTCTGCACCTCAAGATCCCGTTCATTGAGACCGTGAAGAACCTGGATGCGCGCATCCAGACCATGGACAACCAGGCCGATCGTTTCGTGACCAGCGAGAAGAAAGACCTGATCGTCGACTCCTATCTGAAGTGGCGCATCAGCGACTTCAGCCGTTACTACCTGGCGACCGGCGGCGGCGACGTCTCCCAGGCCGAAGTGCTGCTGAAACGCAAGTTCAGCGACCGTCTGCGTTCCGAAATCGGCCGCCTGGACGTGAAAGACATCGTGACCGACTCGCGCGGCAAGCTGATGTCCGACGTGCGTGACGCGCTGAACACCGGCACCGTGGGTGATGGCGAAGAAGTGGCGACCACCGAAGCCGATGACGCTATCGCCTCTGCGGCGGCGCGCGTTGAACGGGAAACCACCGGCAAACAGCCGCAGGTGAACCCGAACAGCATGGCGGCGCTGGGCATCGAAGTGATCGACGTGCGTATCAAGCAGATCAACCTGCCGGCCGAAGTGTCCGACGCCATCTACCAGCGTATGCGCGCCGAGCGTGAAGCGGTAGCCCGTCGTCTGCGCTCGCAGGGCCAGGAAGAAGCCGAGAAGCTGCGCGCCAGCGCGGACTACGAAGTGACCCGTACCCTGGCGGAAGCCGAGCGTCAGGCGCGTATCACCCGCGGTGAAGGCGATGCCGAAGCGGCCAAGCTGTTCGCCAACGCATTCAGCCAGGATCCGGACTTCTATGCCTTTATCCGCAGCCTGCGTGCCTATGAAGCCAGCTTCAAGGACAACCAGGACGTGCTGGTACTGAGCCCGGACAGCGATTTCTTCCGCTACATGAAGTCGCCTGATACCCTGCGCAAATAAGCGCGGCAGGCAATCTGATCGAGGGCCCGTTTTCGCGGGCCCTTTCTCGTTTTTGGGGGATGCATGAACTCAACGATTTGGCTGGCGCTCGGGCTGGTTCTGGTGTTGGAAGGATTGGGGCCGATGCTGTTTCCGCAGGCCTGGCGCAAAATGATTGTGGCGATGTCGCAGTTGCCGGACGCGACGCTGCGGCGATTTGGCGGTGGAATAGTGGTTGCGGGCTGCGTGATCTACTACATGTTGAGCGGCCGCACGGGTCTTTAAAGTCTAGCCCAAAATTTATGCAATCGTATGCTAAAAGTGCTGAAAATCGAAAATTACGGTGGTAGAATCCATTTTTAAGCAATCGGTGATTTTGAAAAATGGGTAAGAACGTCGTCGTACTGGGCACCCAATGGGGTGACGAAGGTAAAGGCAAGGTTGTAGACCTGCTGACTGAACGGGCTCAATATGTTGTGCGCTACCAAGGTGGCCATAACGCTGGCCACACTCTGGTAATCAACGGTGAAAAAACCGTCCTTCATTTAATTCCTTCAGGTATTCTGCGTGAAAACGTCACCAGCATCATCGGCAACGGTGTTGTTCTGGCGCCGGACGCGTTGATGAAAGAAATGGGTGAACTCGAAGCGCGTGGCATCCCGGTACGCGAACGTCTGTTACTCTCTGAAGCTTGCCCGTTGATCCTGCCTTACCACGTTGCGTTGGATAACGCGCGTGAGAAAGCGCGCGGCGCAAAAGCGATCGGCACCACCGGTCGCGGCATCGGCCCGGCTTACGAAGATAAAGTCGCTCGTCGCGGTCTGCGCGTCAGCGATCTGTTCAACAAAGAAACCTTCGCCGTTAAGCTGAAAGAGATCGTCGATTACCACAACTTCCAGCTGGTCAACTACTACAAAGTTGAAGCCGTCGATTATCAGGCGACGCTGGACTACGTGCTGTCTATCGCCGACATCCTGACCGCCATGGTGGTTGACGTTTCCGAACTGCTGGACGGCGCGCGCAAGCGTGGCGATCTGATCATGTTCGAAGGCGCTCAGGGCACCCTGCTGGATATCGACCACGGTACTTACCCGTACGTGACCTCTTCCAACACCACCGCCGGCGGCGTGGCTACCGGTTCCGGCATCGGGCCGCGTTATGTGGACTACGTGCTGGGCATCGTGAAAGCCTACTCCACGCGCGTGGGTGCAGGCCCGTTCCCAACCGAACTGTTCGATGAAACCGGCGAGTACCTGTGCAAGCAGGGTAACGAGTTCGGCGCCACCACCGGCCGTCGTCGTCGTACCGGCTGGCTGGACGCGGTAGCGGTGCGCCGCGCCGTGCAGATCAACTCCCTGTCCGGCTTCTGCCTGACCAAGCTGGACGTCCTGGACGGCCTGAAAGAAGTGAAGATCTGCGTGGGTTACCGCATGCCGGACGGCCGTGAAGTGGACACCACTCCGCTGGCGGCTGAAGGCTGGGAAGGCATCGAGCCTATCTACGAAACCATGCCGGGCTGGAGCGAAACCACCTTTGGCGTGAAAGAGCACAGCAAGCTGCCTCAGGCTGCGCTGAACTACATCAAGCGCATCGAAGAAGTGACCGGCGTACCGGTAGATATCATCTCTACCGGCCCGGATCGCAGCGAAACCATGATCCTGCGCGACCCGTTCGACGCATAATCAGGCTTTGCGGCATTAAACAAACCGGGCGCGTCCCGGTTTGTTTTTATCCTGACTCCCTCCGATTGCGGTTTCACGTCAAAAAATCCTTTCATAAACCCGCCTTAGGGCGCGGGATTCGCTAAATAATTAGCGACGAACTCTCCGGCTGGTTTATTATCCAATGAGTAATCTTTTGAATAGCGCCGAAAAGCGGCGTATCAGACGGGTAAAACGATACCCAGAGGTAAGATGTGCAGTTAACAAGTTTTACTGATTATGGCCTGCGGGCGTTGATCTACATGGCCTCGTTGCCGCAGGACAAGATGACCAGCATCTCGGAAGTGACTGAGGTTTATGGCGTGTCCCGCAACCATATGGTGAAGATCATCAATCAGTTGAGCCGGGTAGGTTTTGTCACGGCGGTGCGCGGCAAGCATGGCGGCATTCGCTTGGGCAAACCGGCCGAGAGCATTCGCCTCGGCGACGTGGTACGGGCGCTGGAGCCGCTCGCGCTGGTTAACTGCAGCAGTGATTTTTGCCACATCACCCCTGCCTGCCGATTGAAGCAGGTGCTCCACCAGGGCGTACAGAATTTCCTTGAAGAGCTGGATAAGCATACGTTGGCCGACATGGTCGAAGACAATCCGCCGCTCTACAAGCTATTGCTTGTCGAATAAAACGACGTTGAGAAGACAAGGCTCAACGTCATCCTGCTGATGACAACGGAGGAACCGCAATGTCACAAGATCCATTCCTGGAACGAGAAGCAGAAAAATACGAATCCCCTATCCCCAGTCGTGAATATATCCTGGCCCATTTGGCGAAAAGAGAAACGCCGGCCAGCCGCGAAGAACTGGGCAACGAACTGGGCCTCAGCGGTGAAGAGCAGCTGGAAGCGCTGCGTCGCCGCCTGCGCGCCATGGAGCGCGATGGCCAGTTAGTGTTTACCCGCCGCCAGTGCTACGCGCTGCCGGAACGTCTGGATCTGCTGCGCGGCACGGTGATCGGCCACCGCGACGGCTACGGCTTCCTGCGCGTTGAAGGCAGCAAAGACGATCTGTACCTGTCTGCCGAACAGATGAAAATGGCGATCCACGGTGACGTGGTGTTGGCGCAGGCGCTGGGCGCGGATCGCAAAGGGCGCCGCGAAGCGCGCATCGTGCGCGTGCTGGTGCCGAAAACCAGCCAGATTGTCGGCCGCTTCTTCATGGACGCCGGTACCGGCTTCGTGGTGCCGGACGACAGCCGTCTGAGCTTCGATATTCTGATCCCGGCGGACAGCGTCAGCGGCGCGCGCATGGGCTTTATGGTGGTGGTGGAGCTGACGCAGCGCCCGACCCGCCGCACCAAGGCGGTCGGCAAGATCGTCGAGATCCTAGGCGACAAGATGGGCACCAGCATGGCGGTGGACATCGCGCTGCGCACCCATGAGATCCCGCATACCTGGCCGCCGCAGGTGGAAAAACAGGTGGCCGATCTCAGTGAGCAGGTGCCGGAAGCGGCCAAGAAGGGCCGCGTCGATCTGCGCAAGCTGCCGTTGGTCACCATCGACGGTGAAGACGCACGCGACTTCGATGACGCCGTGTACTGCGAGAAAAAACGCGGCGGCGGCTGGCGCCTGTGGGTCGCGATCGCCGACGTCAGCTACTACGTGCGTCCGCGCACTGCGCTGGACGATGAAGCGCGTAGCCGCGGCAACTCGGTGTACTTCCCTTCGCAGGTGATCCCGATGCTGCCGGAAGTGCTGTCCAACGGGCTGTGCTCCCTGAACCCACAGGTCGATCGTCTGTGCATGGTGTGCGAGATGACTATCTCCGCCCAGGGGCGCCTGTCCACGGCCAAGTTCTACGAGGCGGTGATGAGCTCGCACGCTCGCCTGACCTACAACAAGGTGTGGCACATTCTGCAGGGCGATCAGGAGCTGCGCGAGCACTACCATCCGCTGGTCAAGCACCTGGAAGAGCTGCACGCGATGTATAAGGTGCTGGATAAGGCGCGCGCCGAGCGTGGTGGCATCGCGTTTGAAACCGAAGAAGCCAAGTTCATTTTCAACGCCGAGCGTCGCATCGAGCGCGTGGAGCCGACGGTGCGCAACGACGCCCACAAGCTGATCGAAGAGTGCATGATCATGGCCAACGTGGCGGCCGCGCGCTTCGTCGAGAAACGCAACGAGCCGGCGCTGTACCGCGTGCACGATCGTCCGAGCGACGACCACATCTCCGCGCTGCGCAGCGTGCTGAGCGAGCTGGGGCTGACGTTGGGCGGCGGCAACAAGCCGCAGCCGAAGGACTATGCGGTGCTGATGGATGAAGTGTCCGAGCGCCCTGACCACGAAATGCTGCAAACCATGTTGCTGCGTTCGATGAAGCAGGCGATTTACGATCCGGAAAACCGCGGCCACTTCGGCCTGGCGCTGGCGTCTTACGGCCACTTCACCTCGCCAATCCGCCGTTATCCGGATCTGGCGCTGCACCGCGCGATCAAATATCAGCTGGCCAAAGAACACGGCGAGCCGAAAGAGCGCTGGACGCCGACCGGCGGCTGGCACAGCGAATTCGAAGAGATGCTGCAGCTGGGCGAACACTGCTCGATGACCGAACGCCGCGCGGACGAAGCGACGCGTAACGTCGCCGACTGGCTGAAGTGCGATTTCATGCAGGATCACGTCGGTGAAGTGTTCAGCGGCATCATCTCCAGCGTGACCGGCTTCGGTTTCTTCGTGCGCCTGAACGATCTGTTCATCGACGGGCTGGTGCACGTATCAACGCTGGATAATGATTACTATCGCTACGATAATATCGGCCAGCGCCTGATTGGCGAATCTTCCGGCACCGTCTATCGCCTGGGGGATACGGTGGAGATCCGCGTGGACGCGGTGCACATGGACGAGCGCAAGATTGACTTCGCGCTGGTGTCCAGCACCCGCAAAGCGCGCGGTGAAGGTAAAACCGAGCGCGATCGCGCCAAGAAGGGCGGCCAGCGCACGCTGCGCGACAACGGCAACGCGGGGCGCGGCAAGCGCCGCGGCGGCAAACCGCCGGCCAACTTCGAGCCGGACAGCGCCTTCCGCAAGCAGGATGACGCCAAACCCGCAGACAACGTGAAGAAGGCGAAAAAGAAAGCCAAGAAAGCGTCCGACAAAACGCGGAAAATCGCGGCGGCGACCAAAGCCAAACGCGCAGCCAAGAAGAAAGGTGCCGAGCAGGCTTAACCTGCCGCACATCGTTATCATCGGCCGGTTATCGCCGGCCGCACGAATTTAAAAGAGCATCATGAGCGAAATTATTTACGGCATCCACGCCGTCAAAGCCCTGTTAGAGCGCGATCCGCAACGCTTCCTGGAAGTGTTTATCCTGAAAGGCCGCGAAGATCGCCGCCTGCAACCGCTGATCGCCGAGCTGGAAGCGACCGGCATCGTGATCCAGGTGGCGAACCGCCAATGGCTGGATGACAAGGTTGAAGGCGCGGTGCACCAAGGGATCATCGCCCGGGTGCGCGAGGGGCGTCAGTATCAGGAGAACGATCTGCCGGGCCTGCTGGAAAGCGTGGAGACACCGTTCCTGCTGGTGCTGGACGGCGTGACCGACCCGCACAACCTCGGCGCCTGCCTGCGCAGCGCCGACGCTGCCGGCGTGCACGCGGTGATCGTGCCGCGCGACCGTTCCGCCCAGCTGAACGCCACCGCCAAGAAAGTGGCCTGCGGCGCCGCCGAAAACGTGCCGCTGATCCGCGTGACCAACCTGGCGCGCACGCTGCGTCTGCTACAAGAGATGAATGTCTGGGTGGTGGGCACCGCCGGCGAAGCCGACCATACGCTTTATCAGAGCAAAATGACCGGCCCGATGGCGCTGGTGATGGGCGCGGAAGGCGAAGGCATGCGTCGCCTGACTCGCGAACACTGCGACGAGCTGATCAGCATCCCGATGGCCGGCACTGTCTCTTCGCTGAACGTGTCGGTCGCCACCGGCATCTGCCTGTTCGAAGCGGTGCGCCAGCGCGGCTGATTCTTCTGACGGGGGCTTAGTGCTCCCGTTAATTCCCCCTCTTGTGATCCCGCCTGCGGCAGAAATCTCTGCGCCGACCATACTTACTCCTGACGCTTTTCTCAGGGAGCACTCTCATGGTCTGGACTACGCACACCGTTTTTAACCAACCCAAGCCGCTGGGCAACAGCAACCTGTTTCTCTCCGATACGCCGCTGCGCGAAGCGTTGCAGCGCGAGCAGGGCGGCTGGGACGCCGAGGTATTGGCCTCGCTGGGCCAGCAGCTCGGCACCCAGGAGTCGCTGGAGCTGGGGCGCCTGGCCAATGCCAACCCGCCGGAGCTGCTGCGCTACGACGCCACCGGCCAGCGGCTGGACGACGTTCGCTTTCACCCCGCCTGGCATATCCTGATGCAGGGGCTGATCGCCAACCGGGTGCACAACCTGCCCTGGCAGGAGGATGCGCGCATCGGTTCCTTCGTGGCGCGCGCCGCGCGCTTTATGCTGCATGCGCAGGTCGAGGCCGGCACGCTGTGCCCGGTGACCATGACCTTCGGCGCTACGCCGCTGTTGCTGCAGGCGTTGCCGGCCGAGTTTCGCTCCTGGCTGACGCCGCTGCTGTCGGATCGTTATGACGCTCACCTGCTGCCGGGCGGGCAAAAGCGCGGCCTGCTGATCGGCATGGGCATGACGGAGAAACAGGGCGGCTCCGACGTGTTGAGCAATACCACCACCGCCGCGCCGCTCGGCGCGCGCGGGCCGGGTGAAGCCTACCGGCTGGTGGGGCACAAGTGGTTCTTCTCGGTGCCGCAGAGCGATGCGCACCTGGTGCTGGCGCAGGCCGAAGGCGGGTTGTCCTGTTTCTTCCTGCCGCGCATTTTGCCGGACGGCAGCCGCAATGCCATTCGCCTGGAACGGTTGAAAGACAAGCTGGGCAACCGTTCCAACGCCAGTAGCGAAGTGGAATTTCAGGACGCCACCGCCTGGCTGCTGGGGGAGGAGGGCGACGGCGTGCGGCATATCCTGAAGATGGGCGGCCTGACCCGTTTCGACTGCTCGCTGGGCAGCCACGGCCTGATGCGCCGCGGGCTGTCGGTGGCGCTGTATCATGCGCTGCAGCGGCAGGCATTCGGTAAGCTGTTGATCGAACAACCGCTGATGCGTCAGGTTCTGGCGCGCATGGCGCTGCGGCTGGAAGGGCATACCGCGTTGCTGTTCCGGCTGGCCCGCGCCTGGGAAAGCCGCAGCAATGAGGGCGAGCTGATCTACAGCCGCCTGCTGACCCCGGCGGCCAAATACAGCATCTGCCGTCAGGGCATGCCGTTCATCGCTGAGGCGATGGAGGTGCTGGGCGGTATCGGCTACTGCGAAGAGAGCGAGCTGCCGCGCCTGTATCGCGAGATGCCGGTCAACAGCATCTGGGAAGGTTCCGGCAACATCATGTGTCTGGACGTGTTGCGCAGCCTGCACAAGCTGCCGGGCGCGCTCGAGATGCTGCAGTTCGAGCTGCAGCCGGTGCGCGGCCAGAATCGCTTGTTCGATCACGCCTGGCGGCAGTGGCAGCAGCGCGCCCGGCAACCGCGTGAAGAGATGGGGCGGCTGTTGACCCAGCAGCTGTTCGACCTGTGCTGCGCCGCGCAGCTGCTGCAGCACGCCAGCCCGCAGATAGCCGACGCCTGGTGCCACCTGACGCTGGATCACCGCGGCGAGAGCCTGCTGTCGGCCGAGGTGTGCGAACTGCTGCTGAACCGCGCCATCGGCGGTTAGGGAAAAGGGTGGCGCGCGGCGGCGAAAACCTTTTTAATTCAGTCTCACTCTGACAGGAAAATGCACATGGATATTCTCAGCGCGTTGGCGGCGTTCGCCTCTTACTTCTTCAGCGGTTTCGCCATGGTTTTGGTGTTTCTGTTCGTCTATACCCGCATCACCCCGCACGACGAATGGGCGCTGATCAAGGCCGATAACCAATCCGCCGCCTTTGCTTTCATCGGCGCTTGCCTGGGGTATGTGATCCCGTTGGCCAGCGCGGCGATCAACTCGATCAGCCTGCTGGATTACCTGCTGTGGGGCGTGGTGGCGCTGGTGGTGCAACTGCTGTTGTTCGCGGCCGTGAAGATCTACATGCCGCGCATCAGCGACAAGATCGAAGCGAACCACCTGGCCGCCGGGATTTTCCTGGGGGGCGTCTCCGTCAGCGGCGGCGTGTTGAATGCGGCTTGCATGAGCTACTAAAGGTATAAGATGGCCGAGGCGCGCCAGCCAAGCGGGTGCGCCTGTTCTTCCATCCGCAGGATGCGGTAATAGCTGGCGCCGTGCTGGCCGGCGGTGCGGGCGATGGCCTGCTCCGCCTCCTGCGGTGAACCGGGCAGATCGCTGAAGGTGATCTCGGCGATTTCACTGAGCGGCGTCACGCGATCGGCGGGCGCCAGTTCGGCGGACTGTGCGCCGGTGCTGAGCAGCCCTACTGAAAGCAGGAGGGAGGTGAGTGCGGTGGAGCGTTTCATGGCGTTCCCCTTCGTCAGATCCTGAATCGCACCCGCAACATGCGGCATGCTGTCCGCCAGTGTGCAACACCCTACTTCAGCCTGTGCAAAGTCAGTGTAAATCTGCTTAAAAAATCCCCGTCTTACCGATACAGGATTGCCTGGGAATACCATTGGCCCGGCACGATGGTTTCGCTGTTCATGATGATCACGTAATACCGGGCGCCGGCGGCGGTGGCCTTGCGCTGGATCTCCGCTTCCACGTCCATCGGGCTGCCGCGCACCACGGCGGTGACGGTGCCCATTTTCACCAGCTCGGCTGTCTGCGCGCGCACGATCTCCTGCGCCTGTGCGGTGGGCGGTGGCGGCGGTTTCGGCGTGGTGGTCATGATGCCGCAGGCGGAAAGCTGTGCGGCCAGCGTCAGGGCGATAAGTGTGCGGACAAGCGTCATGATGACCTCGAAAGAGCCGGTACGATGGCTTCAGTGTAACGCAATATAAGCTGGAACAGATTGAGCTAACGCTGGCTGGCGCAAGTTTGTCATGATGAATGCCAACAGGTGCGTTGAGGATGAACGGATGATCGAAATTCATGACGAGCGGGCGGGCGATATCGCGGTGATCCATGCGGTGCCGGCGGGGCAGTATCATCGGCCGTTGCCGACGGTGTTCTTCTGTCATGGCTATACCTCGTCGAAAGAGGTGTACGCCTACTTCGCCTATGCGCTGGCGCGTGTCGGTTTTCGGGTGGTATTGCCGGATGCCGATCGGCACGGCGAGCGGTTCGATGGCGATGAGGCGCGGCGTCTGGCCACGTTTTGGGAGATCCTGCGCAGCAATATCGACGAGCTGCCGCAGATCAAGGCGCATTTTGAGCGGCTCGGCCTGATTGCCGACGGGCGTATCGGCGTCGCCGGCGCCTCTATGGGGGGCATGACCGCGCTTGGCGCCTTCGCGCGCTTCCCGTGGGTCCGGGCGGCCGCCAGCCTGATGGGTTCCGGCTATTACCGTTCGCTGGCGCAAACGCTGTATCCGCCGTTGGGCGCAGAGGGCGAGGCGCTCTCGCCGGCGGCGTTTGCGGCGCGCACCGCCGTGCTGGCGGAATATGAGCTGGAGGGGCGTTTGGCGGCGATCGCCGGGCGGCCGCTGCTGCTGTGGCACGGCGAGACGGACGACGTGGTGCCGGCGGCGGACAGCCTGCGTTTGGCGGCTGAACTGCGGCGGCAAGGTGCGGACAGCCGTCTGACGTCGCTCGTCGAACCGGGGGTGAAGCACCGCATCACGCCGCTGGCGCTGTCCGCCACGGCCGACTTCTTCCGCCGTGAGCTGTAATGCTCCGCCGGGTGCGATGCAGGGAATTGCACCGCTCTGTGCCTGCTGTTTCGGCCATCGTATGGCCGAATAAAGGGCAGAATGCCAGCGTGAATTCTTTCAGGGCAGCAAGGAGCAAAGGGCATGATAAAAAACATCGGCAGTGCGGCCGGTTTAATGGGAACGATGAAAGCACGCGCCGAGCTTAACTCAGCGGCCTTCAGCGAGATGTTGGGGGCCGCCGACGGCAAGGCGCGGCAAAACAAGGCGAATCCGCTGTCGCGCATCACCGCGCAGACGATGCAAAACGTGACGGCGCTGTTCGCCTCCGCGGCGAAAGCGGCGCCCACTCACCCCGTGGCAGCCGGTACGCTCTCATTCGAGCAGCGAGCGACCCTGACCGAAAGCGCAGAGCTGCTGCAAACGCGAACGAACTATCTGCGGACGGCGCTGCAATTGCATAATCCGGGCAAGGCGTTCAGCATGCCGGCGCTGCTCAAGTTCTGATGAGGAAAGCGGAGCGCCCAACGGGCGGCGCTCCGGTGCGGACTGAACGGGCTTTCTGATGAAGCCCTGGGGATTTCCCTGGTGTGGCTTGTCTCTTTAGCGATACAGCTCGGCGCTGACGTGCATCGTGCTGTTGTCGCCCGGTTCGTGCAGGGCGATGATGCGATAAGAGGTCGCGCCGCGTTGATCGGCGATTTTACTGACCTGGCTGCTGGCGTCATCCGGCGAAACCACGTTCTGGTTCAGGGTGACGAAGCCGACGCTCTGGCGTTGATCGGCCTGGTGCGACGTGATCTCCGTGGCGGCCATTACGTTGGCGGAGAACAGGGCGGCCAGCGCCGTTGCGAGAATGATGCGTTTCATAGTGCCTCTCTTACTTTTTGCCGTTACGGCCTGACAGCGAGTGTCGCTGCGGCAAAAAGTCATTTATCTGCATTGAATAACCTGGAATCTTTTTCGTCGCGCTGTCTGCGGCGGATATGGTTAATTTTAGTCCGTTGCGGCGGATTAAAAAGCGGGGTCTTTTGATGGCCTCTTTCAAAAAAAGTGAAATAGATTTGTGACTCAGCGCTGATTTCATTGAAAGATTTTTGAAACCGATGGATCGGCGTACATAGGTTCTCCCACGAGCAAATCGTGCTATTTCCCATAACGCCTCGCATTAACGCGAATAAAACCCACGCAGTCCTTGAGTTTCCCGCCCTGCGTCAGTATGATTACGCGTCATTTTTCAGCCGCACACTAAACACGTTCCTTGCTTCCATGGGCCGCGGTTGACCCTGACAGGAGGCTGAATAATCCGTAAGGAGCAATTCGATGCGTCATTACGAAATCGTTTTTATGGTCCATCCTGACCAAAGCGAACAGGTTCCGGGCATGATCGAGCGTTACAGTGCTACCATCACTAACGCGCAAGGTCAGATTCACCGTCTGGAAGACTGGGGCCGCCGTCAGCTGGCTTATCCGATCAACAAACTGCACAAGGCTCACTACGTTCTGCTGAACGTTGAAGCGCCGCAGGAAGCGATCGATGAGCTGGAAACTAACTTCCGCTTCAACGACGCCGTTATCCGCAGCATGGTTATGCGCGTTAAGCACGCGGTAACTGAAGCATCTCCGATGGTTAAAGCGAAAGACGAACGTCGTGGCGATCGCCGCGAAGACTTCGCTAACGAAACCGCAGATGATGCAGATGCTGGGGATTCTGAAGAGTAATTGCCGCCGTGACGGCTAATCGTCTGGTTTTGTCGGGCACTGTGTGCAAGGCGCCGGTTCGAAAAGTGAGTCCTTCCGGGATACCGCACTGCCAATTTGTGCTAGAGCACCGTTCGCAGCAGATGGAAGCCGGATTCAGCAGACAAGCATGGTGCCGAATGCCCGTGGTTGTCAGCGGACAACAGTCACAAGCACTAACTCAAAGATTAACGGTCGGCAGTCAGATTACCGTGCAAGGCTTTGTAAGCTGCCATCAAGGGCGCAACGGGCTGAGCAAATTGGTTCTGCATGCCGAGCAGATTGAATTGATAGATTCTGGAGACTAGCCAAATGGCACGTTATTTCCGTCGTCGCAAGTTCTGCCGTTTCACCGCGGAAGGCGTTCAAGAGATTGACTATAAAGACATCGCTACGCTGAAAAACTACATCACCGAAAGTGGTAAAATTGTACCGAGCCGTATCACCGGTACTCGTGCAAAATATCAGCGCCAGCTGGCCCGTGCTATCAAGCGCGCGCGCTACCTGTCTTTGTTGCCGTACACTGATCGTCATCAGTAATCGGCCACTGTCCATTAACGACTTTGAGAGGATAAGGTAATGCAAGTTATTCTGCTTGATAAAGTAGCAAACCTGGGCAGCCTGGGTGATCAAGTTAACGTTAAAGCGGGCTACGCTCGTAACTTCCTGGTACCACAGGGCAAAGCTGTTCCTGCTACCAAGAAAAACGTTGAGTTCTTCGAAGCACGCCGTGCTGAACTGGAAGCCAAACTGGCTGACGTTCTGGCTGCTGCTGAAGCTCGCGCAACCAAGATCAACGAACTGGGTTCAGTCACCATCGCTTCCAAATCTGGCGACGAAGGTAAACTGTTCGGCTCTATCGGCACCCGCGACATCGCTGACGCAGTGACTGCGGCAGGCGTTGAAGTTGCCAAGAGCGAAGTTCGTCTGCCGAACGGCGTTCTGCGTACCACTGGCGAGCACGAAGTGCACTTCCAGGTACACAGCGACGTGTTCGCACAGCTGAATGTAGTTGTGGTTGCAGAAGCGTAATTTACGCTGCTGTTAACCCGGTTAAAACGCCAGCCTCGCGCTGGCGTTTTGCTTTTCTGCGCCCGGCAAAACGCGCTACGCTTGAAGACGGGATGAAAAGGAGAGCGTGCGATGGCAAAGATTACGCTACAGCGGGTTTACGATTTCAGCGCGCCGGCGCCGGAACACTGTTATCTGATAGACAGGCTATGGCCGCGCGGCATCAGCAAGGCGCGGCTGACGGGCGTGCAGTGGCTGAAACAGGTGGCGCCGGATGACGAACTGCGCAAGTGGTTCCATCAGCATACCGACCAGTGGGCGGTCTTCGAGGCGCGTTACCGCCAACAGCTGGCGGCCAACGACGCCTGGCAGCCGCTGGTGGCGCTGTTACGGCAGGGGCAAGCGCTGACGCTGCTGTATGGCAGCAAAGATACCGAGCACAACCAGGGCGTGGTGCTGCGCGAGTTTTTGCTGGCGCAGCTGTAGGGATTAGCGTTCCCGGCGGTAGCTGCCGTCGGCCTGGCGGCGGAACAGCGCCTGGCTGTTGTCCACCGTGGTCACCGACAGCGCGTTAATCATGCCGTTGGCACCGCGTTCGATGCGCACTTCCTGGCCGGCTTTCATGTTGCTCAGCGGCTTGTCGCCGCCTTCCACCTGCGCCATGGCGAACACTTCATTTACCGGCAGATTGTTGTCGCGAAACAGCTGAGCCAGGGTCTGGCCGGGCTGGATTTGGTAACGCTGCCAGTTGCCCGCCGGCGTCGGTTCGTTGGCTGGAGTGGCGCCGCCGCCGTTTTGCCGCTCGGCCTGCAGCGGCACGCTGGTTTCCTGCTGGGATACCGGGAACGGCTGTCTTTCGGGCGAGTAGGGCCACAGCAGGGCCAGCAGCAGGATAGCGCCGAAAATCAGCACCCAGCGGCGGTGAAAGTAGGGCAGCGGCTCCATCCAATGGAAACCGTCCGGCAGATGCCAGACTTTGGCCAGCAGCGCTTTGACCAGCTGCATTTTGTCGTTGGCCGGCGGTGGCTCCGATGGCGGTTCCGCGCCTTCAGACGTGGGTGCGGCGCCCGGTTTCAGGCGCTGGCTGACGTTCAGCCAGGTGCGCAGCAGCGGCTGGTAGATGCGGGTGGTTTTCCTTCTCCTGGGCGCGATTCTGCCCATGGTGACCTCTCTTCGACGGCGTAATAATGAGCGCGGCGCGGCAAGCGCGTCGCCTGCCCGATATCCTGCTTTCAGTATAGTCCGCTAACTGATTGAAGTGAAAGGCGGCTGAGCGGCAGGGCCGGGGTTTGCGGCTGCGGGCGTTAACAGAAGGTTATTGTTTCTTTTTCTACGACAAAAGTCATCATTCTCCACACAAGATTTTACCCGGCATTGACGCGCTGTTATGCTGCGCTTTCGACTTTTTACAGACTTAAGGAAAACCCCATGACAACCCCTTCTTTTGACAGCGTTGAAGCGCAAGCAAGTTACGGGATTGGTTTACAGGTCGGCCAGCAGCTGCAAGAGTCCGGGCTGGAAGGTTTGCAACCGGAAGCTTTGCTGGCGGGCCTGCGTGACGCGCTGGAAGGGAATGCCCCGGCGGTTCCGGTAGACGTGGTGCACCGTGCGCTGCGTGAAATCCACGAGCGTGCGGACGCGGTGCGCCGCGAGCGCCAGCAGGCGATGGCCGTTGAAGGCCAGAAATTCCTGGACGACAACGCCAAGCGCGACGACGTGACGCAGACCGAGTCCGGCCTGCAGTTCTCCGTGCTGGAGCAGGGCAACGGCCCGATCCCGTCCCGTCAGGACCGCGTGCGCGTGCACTACACCGGTCGTCTGATCAACGGCGACGTGTTCGACAGCTCGGTCGAGCGTGGCCAGCCGGCAGAATTCCCGGTCAGCGGCGTGATCCCAGGCTGGATCGAAGCGCTGACCCTGATGCCGGTCGGCTCCAAATGGCAGCTGTATATCCCGCATAACCTGGCCTACGGCGAGCGTGGCGCAGGCGCGTCCATCCCGCCGTTCAGCGCGCTGGTGTTCGACGTCGAGCTGCTGGAAATCCTGTAATCCCACCGAGGATTGCTCCGGGCGCCTTCGTGGCGCCCTTATTTTATGCGCCGCGCAGCGCGCGCGGGAACAGCAGATTGTTTTCCAGGCTGATGTGCTCCATCAGATCGCCGATAAACTCATCGATGCCGGTGTACAGCGCTCGCCAGGTGGTGCAGGCGCCCTCCGGCGGCGTCACGTTATCGGTGAGGAACTTCACCACTTCCAGCTGCTCACCCGCCTCGTCATGTTCATGCTCCATCACCGAAATCGGTCCGGCGGCCTGCGGCCCCATGCCCTGTTTGATCAGCGGGAACAGGATCTGTTCCTCTTTCATCATGTGATTCTCCAGATCCAGACGGATCAGGTTCAGCTGCTTCGCCAACCCGCGCGGGCAGCTGGGTTTGTCGCCGTGCACGCGTTCGACTTTTTCCGCCATCAGCACCAGTTCGGCCAATTGCTCGCGGTGCCGCTGATGAAAGCGCGGCAGAATGTAATCGATCACCTCACCGAGCGGCGCTGTGCGCCAGTCCCGGCTTTGTTCCGGCGTGGCGGCGAGTGCGGCCAGCGCGTTCTCCAACTGGTCGATGTCCAGCCCTTTACGCTCGGCGGCGCGCGCCAGCGACTGCCGGCCGCCGCAGCAGAAATCCAGCTGATGCTGGCGAAACAGCCGGGATGCACGGGGAATGGCGATGGCGAGCGCGCCAAGGGATTGGTTGCGGTAATCCATGGTAGTGCCTCTTTAAACGAAGGAATTTTATAACATGCATTTTAAATGCAATTTAAAGGGCGCGCCAGTGGGAAAATAGCGAAGATGGCCGGGGGATTGCCCCGGCCGGGTGATTATTTCGCGCTTAAATCGATGCGATAGACCGTGAAGCCGATACGGTCATTGCCCTCGGCGGTCATCGGATATTGAGCGTGCTCCTTGATAAACGCCGTCGCTTTGTCCGACGGCGAAGTCTCGAAGCGGATATCCAGCGGCTGCTGGCTGCTGAAGGTCGCCAAGCGCCAGTTGTTGTCCGCCTGCGGATGCACCGCGCCGTGCCGTTGGGTTTCGGCGCTGATGTAGGCCGCCAGCACCGAACGGTTCTCATCCGGCGAAGCGAAGGCGATGTGTTTGTCGCCGGTGCCAGCAAACTTGCCGCCGTAGGCGCGGTAGTTGTTGGTGGCGACCAGGAAGGTGGCGTCCGGATCGATCGGCTTGCCGTTGAAGGTCAGCTGCTTGATGCGCTCCGCCTTGTCGTTGATCAGCTGGCATTCGCCGTCGTAGCGTGCCGGCTGGCTGACGTCGATCTGGTAGTTGACGCCGTCGATCACGTCGAAGTTATAGGTGCGGAAGCCGTCCCAGTTGATCAAGCCCTGCGGCTTGGCGCTGTTGACGTCGATCTGGTTGAACTGGCCGGCGGAGCACTCCAGCCACTCTTTCACCTCTTTGCCGCTGGCCTTCACTACTACCAGGGTATTGGGGTAGAGATAGAGATCGGCGGCGTTGCGGAAGGTGAGCTGGCCCTTTTCTACTTCGACGAAGCTGGCCGGATCGTTCTTGCGGCCGCCGACCTTGAACGGCGCCGCCGCCGACAGCACCGGCAGATCGGCCAGATCCGGATCGCCCTGAATGTAATGTTCAACGTAGGCCTTCTGCGCATTGTTGACGATCTGCACCGTCGGATCGTCCTGCACCAGCGCCAGGTAGCTGTACATGTTGCCGTCGGATTTGCCGATCGGCTGGCTGACGAACTCGCGCGTGCCCTTGTGATCGTCCGCCAACACTTTCACCAGCGCGGTATCTTCCGCCGCCAGCGATTTCTTGTTCTCTTTGTCGTAGATCGGCCGCGCTTCCGCTTTGGCGGCGGTCACTTTCCAGCTGCCGCCATCGTTGTTGAGCTGCAGGTCGACCACGCCGAGATGATCGCCCCATTGGCCCGGCATCACCGCCGGTACGCCGTTCAGCAGGCCCTTATCGATATCCGCGCCTTTGATGTTGGCGAAGTCCTTGCTCGGGAACACCGCATGGGCGTGGCCGAACATGATGGCGTCGATGCCCGGCACCTGGCTGAGGTAATAGACCGAGTTTTCCGCCATTGCCTTGTAAGGCTCGCTGGACAGCCCGGAATGCGGGATTGCCACCACCAGATCGGCGCCCTGTTTACGCATTTCCGGCACGTAGCGCTTGGCGGTGGCGGTGATGTCGTCCACCGTCACCTTGCCCTGCAGGTTAGCTTTATCCCACACCAGGATCTGCGGCGGCACGAAGCCGATGTAGCCGATGCGCAGCGTATGCGCCTTGCCGTCGCGGTCTTTCACCGGCGTATCGACGATGATGTAGGGCGTGAACAGCGGTTTTTGCGTTTTGGCGTCGATGACGTTGGCGTTGATGTACGGGAATTTGGCGCCGGCGATGGCGTTCTTCAGGTAGTCCAGCCCGTAGTTGAATTCATGGTTGCCGATGTTGCCGACCACGTAGTCCAGCGTGTTCATCGCCTTATAGACCGGGTGCACGTCGCCCGGCTTCAACCCCTTGGCCGCCATGTAGTCGCCGAGCGGGCTGCCCTGAATGATGTCACCATTGTCCACCAACACTGCGTTGGTAGCCTGTTGGCGCGCCTGCTGGATCAGGCTGGCGGTGCGCACCAGGCCGAACTTGTCGGTCGGCGTGTCCTTGTAGTAATCGAAGTCCATCATGTTGCTGTGCAGATCGGTGGTTTCCAGCACGCGCAGATCGACGGTCGCCGCCTGCGCCGAGGCGCACACCAGCAGCGCAAGCGCGGACAGCGTCAGTGGATGCTTCATCATTTGGGGGCTCTCCATTTCATTATTCGAGTGTTATCGCAGAGGGAAATGTAATTAACATTGCTTGCCACAGTAAACTGTGAAGTGTGGCAGAAAACGGCGGCAGGTAACGCGGGGAAGTTCACAGTTGTGCCCAACAAGATCTGAGGAATTCCCGGGGGTTAGCCTGTTGAGATGGATATTCGGCGTAAAAAAAACTAGTCTGCTAGCAGAGACAGAGGGAAATTTCCCACGGAGATGCAGAGTTGAGGTGCATGATGTTAGAGCGAATTTGCCAACTGTCCCGCGAGGCGGGGGCGGCGATTATGGCGGTGTACGACGGTGAACAACCGCTTGATGTCGCACAGAAAAAAGATGATTCACCGGTGACGGCGGCCGATCTGGCGGCGCATCACATCATCAAGCGCGGCCTGGCGGCGCTGACGCCAGAGGTGCCGCTGCTGTCGGAAGAAGATCCGCCGGCGTGGGAAGAGCGCCGCAGCTGGACGCGTTACTGGCTGGTCGATCCGCTGGACGGCACCAAAGAGTTCTTGCACCGCAACGGTGAGTTCACGGTCAATATCGCTCTGATTGAAGAGGGGCAGGCGGTGATGGGCGTAGTGTACGCGCCGGCGATAGACGTATTGTATCTGGCGGAGCGCGGCAAGGCCTGGAAAGAAGAGAAGGGCGTGCGGCAGGCGATCGGCGTCAGCAACGCGCATCCGCCGCTGGTGGTGGTGAGCCGCTCGCATATCGACGACGAGCTGAAAGATTATCTGCAGCAGCTGGGCGAGCACCAGACCGTGTCCGTCGGCTCCTCGCTGAAGTTCTGCCTGGTGGCGGAAGGCAAGGCGCAGCTCTATCCGCGCTTTGGGCCGACCAACATTTGGGATACCGCCGCAGGGCATGCGGTGGCGGTGGCCGCCGGGGCGCAAATTCACGATTGGCAGGGCAGGCCGTTGCTCTATACCCCGCGTGAATCCTTCCTCAACCCCGGCTTCCGGGTGTCGCTGTTCTGAGTTAGTTCGCCAACAGCTGGTGCAGCTTGGACATCACCTGCTGCACCTCTTCCGGCGTCAGCGCGCCGTCTTTGGCAAACTGAATGCGCCCTTGCTTATCCAGCACCACGATGGCGGAGCCTTTCGGCTGCAGATCCCAGGCCTTGCGCACGTTACCGTCGCTGTCGACGATAAACTGCGACCACGGGAACTCCTTCTTGCTGTCTTCAATGCTGCTGCGCACGAACATCGCGGTGCCCATCAGGGCATCGTCGGTGTTGACGATTGTCGTCGTTTGGTAACGATCGTGTGGTAGCTTCGCCTTCTTGATCGCTTCAATCAGTGGGTCGTTCATGTCTTTGGCGGAGCTGCGGCCGGCAATATGTTGTATCACTCGCACTTTTCCACTGAGCTGCGCGCTGTTCCAGTTCTGGTAGCTAAAATTACCTTCAGCGTAATTGAGCTCTCCTTTGTCGCTGACGCCGACCGGCGCCACGCGCTGCTGGAGCTGGAAGTTGTGCGCGGAAGCGAAAAGCGGGGCGAGCAGCAGGGATACCATCAGCATGCGACTTGTTTTCATGCTTTCTCCTTGTAATGGGGGGAATTTGTGCGACAGCACTTCGACAGCCTAAAGCATAGGATGTGATAAGAGGTCTGTCCTGTTAACCGGATCGCAGATTTTCCCTTGGTTCGCTAATCATCAGATTTTGAAGGGATATCCTGAAAACGTTATAAATTATCATATACAATTCTGTCAAAAAGTGTAAATCCAGTGCAGATCACCGGGCAGAAGTGAACGATCTGGTCTTTACTGGGTCTACTACATGCAATCAAGTTGCGTTCTGAATTTCGAGGCTGCCACCTTTGGCGGCTCGCTGAGCGCATGGATCAACGGGAGGAGCGTAAAAGAATGAGAATCTTCCAGCGTTATAACCCTTTGAAAGTGGCGAAGTACGTTAAGACCCTGTTTCGCGGAAGGCTGTATATCAAGGACGTGGGCGCATTTGAATTCGACGAGGGGAAAATCCTGCCGCCGAAGATTCGCGACAAGCGCCATTTCAGCGTGATGTCTGAAGTGAACCGTCAGGTGCTGCTGCTGCAGGCCGAGATGGGGTGAACACCTCGCTGACAGCGGTAAAAAAATGCGGCCCCGATGGGGCCGCTGATGTTTTTGTCTTATCGCCGTCAAGCTACGGGGTGTCTTCCGGCGCTTTCGGCAGCACCGCCGCCGGTTTGTCGCTCAGCCGGGTGACCAGCAACTGGTCTATCTTGTAGCTGTCGATATCCACCACTTCGAACTTGTAGCCGGCGTATTTGACGAAGTCGGTGCGTTTCGGGATCTTGCGCAGCATATACATCATAAAGCCGCCGATGGTCTCGTAGTTGCCCGCCTGCGGGAACTCGTCGATATCCAGCACGCGCATCACGTCGTCGATCGGCGTGCCGCCCTCAATCAGCCATGAGCTTTCGTCGCGCGCCACGATCTGCTCTTCCTGGCCCTGGCCGACCAGATCGCCCATCAGCGTGGTCATCACGTCATTGAGGGTGATGATGCCCACCACCAACGCATATTCATTGAGGATCACCGCGAAGTCTTCGCCGGCGGTCTTGAAGCTTTCCAGCGCTTCGGACAGCGTCAGCGTATCCGGCACGATCAGCGCCGAGCGGATCTGCACGCCGCTGCTCAGCACCAGGCTCTGGTTGCCCAGCACGCGGTTCAGCAGGTCTTTGGAGTCGACGTAGCCGACCACCTGATCGATATGGCCGTCGCACACCAGGAACTTGGAGTGCGGATGGGTCGAGACTTTCTCCTTGATGCTCTCTTCGCTTTCGCGCAGGTCGAAGTACACCACGCTTTCGCGCGAGGTCATCGAAGACGGCACGGTGCGCGATTCCAGTTCGAACACGTTTTCAATCAGCTCATGTTCCTGCTTGCGCAGCACGCCCGCCAGGGCGCCGGCTTCCACCACCGCGTAGATGTCGTCGGAGGTGATGTCGTCCTTGCGCACCATCGGCAGCTTGAACATACGGAAGATCAGGTTGGCCATGCCGTTGAAGAACCACACCAGCGGGCGGAAGATCATGATGGAGAAACGCATCGGGTTGATGATCCGGACGGCGACCGTCTCTGGTGCAATCATACCGATGCGCTTCGGGGTCAAATCGGCGAACAGGATAAACAGGCTGGTCACCAGCACGAAGGAGCAGATGAAGCTGACCTGTTCCGCCAGTTCGGGCGACAGGAAACGATCGAACAACACCTTGAAGGTGGGAGAGAAAGCCGCGTCGCCGACGATACCGCCGAGGATGGCCACGGCGTTCAGGCCGATCTGCACCACGGTGAAGAAGATGCCTGGGGTTTCTTGCAGTTTAAGCACTCTGGCGGCGTTGACGTTGCCTTCGTCCGCCATCAGCTTCAGTTTGATCTTGCGCGAGGCGGCCAGAGAGATTTCCGACAGTGAGAAGAACGCACTCACCGCGATCAGAAAAAGAATCAGTAAAATACTGTTTAACATAATCTATCCATACGTGCCGACGGGATGCCGGCGCTCTTGAGGAAGGGTAGTACATAGTAAAAAAAGCAGCGATAACAACCAGAAGGGAAGCTATCGGGCCGCAGAAGCGGCTCGCACAGTATAGCAGTTGCCCCACAGGGGCCGCCAGCGGTTAAAAAAGTGCCGCCGGCCGGCATCGGATCAGCCCTGCGGCGGCAGGCAAACGCCGATGCCGCCCAGCCCGCAGTAGCCTTCCGGATTCTTGAACAGGTACTGCTGATGATCGTCTTCCGCGTAATAGAACGGCAGCGCCGGCGCGATCTCGGTAGTGATGACGCGCTTGTCGCCTGCCGCCCCCATCGCCTGCTGGAAGCGCTGCAGGCTGCTTTCCGCCTCGGCCTGCTGCTCCGGGCTCAGCGTATAAATCGCCGAGCGGTACTGGGTGCCGACGTCGCCGCCCTGGCGCATGCCCTGTGCCGGATCGTGATTTTCCCAGAACACCTGCAGCAGCTGTTTGTAGCTGACGACCTGCGGATCGAACACCACGCGCACCACTTCGGCGTGGCCGGTCTGGCCGCTGCACACTTCGCGGTAGGTCGGGTTCGGCGTGTAGCCGCCGCTGTAGCCGGCGGCGGTGCTGTAGACGCCCGGCTGCTGCCAGAACAGGCGCTCAACGCCCCAGAAACAGCCCATGGCGAAGATCGCCACCTCCATGCCTGCCGGCACCTGGGTCATCGAGTGTTCGGTGACCACGTTGAGCGTTGCGACAGGCATTGGCGTGGTGCGGCCAGGCAGCGCGCTTGCCTTATCGACGGTTTGTGATTTATCAAAAAATGGCACCACGGTTGACTCCTGTTGTCACAGTAAGAATTGACCCTACATGGGGGCGGTTCGGTTGTATCTCACCGCGTCTTTGCCCACAATAAGTGGCAAGTTGAGTTTATGTATAAGCTTAACGCAGTATTTTGAGCGCCAAAAGTGAAGAATTCGCCTGTTGCGCGGTGGTGGCAAGCGCGGCGGGCGGCGTCCGGAACAAGGTTGAAGAGGGCTGCCGTCATGATAGCGCGGAGTCTGCCCTGGCCCCGGAGCGAACACCATAACAGGAAAGTAAAATCAATAAGGAGAACACGTGCCAAAGTACCCGGTCATGTGCTTGATATCTGTGTTGCTTGCGGCACCTGCGGCCTATGCGGCCAACGTGCGCTTGCAGGTGGAGGGGTTAAGCGGAGAGTTGGAAAAAAACGTCCGGGTGCGGCTGTCGTCGATCACGCCTGAAGAGGTCGGCACCGACGGGCGCTTCCGCGCGCGGGTGGATGAGGCGGTGCGCCAGGGGCTGCGCGCGCTCGGCTATTACCAGCCGACCATCGAGTTTACGCTGGACGATCGGCCGGGGATGTCGCGCCCGGTGCTGCACGCCAAGGTCAATCCGGGCGAACCGGTGCGTATCGCCGGCGCCAACATCGTGCTGGAAGGCGGCGCGAAGACCGATGAGGACTACCTGGCGCTGGTGAAGAAGGGGCGGCCGACCATCGGCGAGATCCTCAACCACGGCAAGTATGACAGTTTCAAAGGCTCGCTCACCGGCCTGGCGCTGCGCAAAGGCTACTTCGACGCCGACATGACCAAAAGCCAACTCGGCGTGGCCGAAGATCTGCACAAGGCGTTTTGGGATATCGATTTCAACAGCGGCGAACGTTACCGCTTCGGCAAGGTGAAATTCACCGGTTCGCAAATCCGCGAAGACTATCTGCAAAATCTGGTGCCCTTTCATCAGGGGGATTACTACAGTTCGGAGGATTTGGCCGAGCTGAACCGCCGTTTGTCCGCCACCAACTGGTTCAACTCGGTGGTGGTGTCCCCTGATTTCAACGATGCCAAAGAGAACAAGATTTTGCCGTTGGACGCGCTGGTGACGCCGCGCACGCGCAACACCGTCGAAACCGGTATCGGTTACTCCACCGACGTTGGCCCCCGGGTAAAAGGCACCTGGAAAAAGCCCTGGCTCAACGATCGCGGGCATAGCCTGGAAACCAGCGCCAGCGTGTCGGCACCGGAGCAACAGCTGGATCTGACCTACAAAATCCCGTTGCTGAAGAACCCGCTGGAGCAGTATTACCTGCTGCAGGGCGGCCTCAAGAACGTCGATCTTAACGACACCAAGTCCGTTACCTCCAAAGTGGTGGCCTCGCGCAACTGGGATCTTTCCAGCGGCTGGCAGCGGGCGATCAACCTGACCTGGCGCTGGGATAACTTTACCCAGGGTAACGTCAGCAACACCACCATGCTGCTGTATCCCGGCGTCAGCTTCAGCCGCACCCGTTCGCGCGGCGGTCTGATGCCGACCTGGGGCGACAGCCAGCGCTACTCTATCGACGTGTCCGACACCTCCTGGGGCTCCGGCGTGGACTTTGCGCTGATGCAGGCGCAGAACGTCTGGATCCGCACCCTGGCCGACAAGCATCGTTTTGTGGCGCGCGGGCAGGTGGGCTGGATAGAAACCAACGACTTCGACAAGGTGCCGCCGGATCTGCGCTTCTTCGCCGGCGGTGACCGCAGCATTCGCGGCTACAAGTACAAAGACATCTCGCCGCGCGGTGACGACGGCAAGCTGACCGGCGCCTCCAAGATGCTGACCGGCTCGCTGGAGTACCAATACAACGTGACCGGCAAATGGTGGGGGGCGATGTTCGTCGACTCCGGTGAAGCGGTGAACGATATCAAGAAAAGCAACTTCAAGACCGGCGCCGGCGTAGGCGTGCGCTGGCAGTCGCCGGTGGGGCCGGTGAAGCTGGATATCGCCGCGCCTGTGGGAGACAAGGACACCCACGGGATGCAGTTCTACATCGGTTTGGGGCCTGAACTATGAGCCTGGTTAAAAAGATTTGTCTCGGATTTCTGGTCGTTCTGCTGTTGCTGATCGGCGGCCTGGCCTTCCTGATAGGCACCACCACCGGTTTGCATATGGTCATCAACGGCGCGGCGCGCTGGGTGCCGGGGCTGGAGATCGCCGGCGTCAGCGGCGGCTGGCGCGATCTGACGCTGAAGGGCGTGAAGTATCAGATGCCGGGCGTGACGGTCAACGCCGGGCAGTTCCATCTGTCGCTCGATCTCTCCTGCTTTAAGCGCAGCTCACTGTGCGTCAACGCCTTGACCGCCCAGGATGTGGACGTGGCGGTGAACACCAAAGAGATGGCGCCTTCCGCGCCGGTGGAGGAGAGCAGTGAGCCGACCACCAATCTCAGCACGCCTTACCCGATCACGCTGCGCCTGTTGGCGTTGAACAACGTCAAGGTCACCGTCGACGACACCGCCATCTCGCTGGCCGAGTTCCGCACCGGCGCGCAGTGGCAAGAGCGCGCGCTGACGCTGATGCCGACCAAGATCGGCTCGCTGCTGATCGCCTTGCCGAAAACCCCGCAAAACCCGTTGCCGGAAGCGGTGCAGCCGGCGGTCGAGGTGGCGAAAAAGGTCGGCGAACAGGTTACCGACGCGGCGAAGCCGGCGCCGCAGCCGGAAGAGAAGCCGCTGGGCGAAACGCTGAAGGAACTGTTCGCCAAACCGCTGTTGCCGGATCTGCCGGACATCCGCCTGCCGCTGGATATCACCGTCAAAGAGATCAGCGGCGAGCAGCTGCGCTTGACCGGCGATACCGACGTGCTGATCACGAGCCTGTTGCTGCAGGCCAGCACGCAGGATCAACATATCCAGCTGGACAACTTCGACGTGAAGTCGCCACAGGGCACGCTGTCGCTGCAGGGGCAGGCAACGCTGACCGGCGACTGGCCGGTGTCCCTGACCGCCAACAGCGCGCTGAACATCGAACCGCTGAAGGGCGAGAAGGTGAAGCTGAACGTCGGCGGCGGGCTGCGTGACGAGCTGAAGGTGGCGCTGAACCTGTCCGGCCCGGTCGGCGCCCAGCTCGATGTGCAAACCCGGCTGGCCGAAGCCGGCCTGCCGCTGGCGCTGACGTTGCAGAGCAAGCAGCTGAAATGGCCGCTGAGCGGCGAGGCGCAGTACCAGGTCAACGATTTCCGCCTGCGCTTTAACGGCAAGGCGACCGACTATGCGCTGTCGACGCGCGCCAATCTGAAAGGCCAGGATCTGCCGCCGGCGGTGCTGATGCTGGACGGTAAAGGCAACGTCGAGCAGTTCAAGCTGGAGCGCCTGCGGCTGGCGGCGCTGCAGGGCAATACCGATCTCACCGCGCTGGTGGACTGGAGCAAGGCCATCAGCTGGACCTCGCAATTGACGCTGAGCGGCATCAATACCGCCAAGCAGTGGCCGGAATGGCCGGCGAAACTCGACGGCAAGATCACCACGCGCGGCAGTTTGCACGGCGGCAGCTGGCAGCTGCAGGTGCCGGTGCTGCAGCTGGACGGCAACGTGAAGCAGAACAAGGTCACGGCGCGCGGTACGCTGAGCGGCAACGCAGCCGGGCAGTGGAAAATCCCCGGCATCGATTTGGCGCTGGGGCGTAACCAATTGAACGTCAAAGGACAGTTGGACGAGAAGAGCTGGAACCTGGACGCCAACATCGACGCGCCGCGTCTGGACGGCGCGCTGCCGGGCCTGGGCGGCACCGCCAAAGGGCTGCTGAAGTTGCGCGGCAATCTGCAGGCGCCGCAGCTGCTGGCGGATTTAACCGCTTCCGGCCTGCAGTGGCAGGCGCTGCGCATCAACCGCGTGAAGATTGACGGCGACGTGCGCTCCACGGATCAGATCCAGGGGCAGCTGGCGGTACGCGTCGAACAGCTGAAGCAGGACGCGCTGGAGGTCAGCTTGCTGACCCTCGACGCCAAAGGCAGCGAGAAGCAGCACCAGCTGCAGCTGAAGATTGACGGCAAGCCGGTCTCCGGCCAGCTGGCGTTGCAGGGCAGTTTCGATCGTCAGCAGCAGCGCTGGCGCGGCAATCTGAACAACACCCGCTTCGATACGCCGGTCGGGGAATGGCGCCTGACGCGCGCCATCGCGCTGGACTACCTGAACACCGAGCAGAAAATCAGCGTCGGGCCGCACTGTTGGCAGAACCCGAACGCCGAGCTGTGTGTGCCCAAGACCATCGAAGCCGGCCAGAGCGGCCAGGCCAGTGTGGTGCTCAACCGGTTCGACCTGGCGATGATCAAGCCGTTCCTCGGCCCGGAAACCGCCCTGAGCGGCGTGTTCACCGGCCGGGCCGACGTCAGTTGGAAGCCGGGCGGCGCGCTGCCGGAGGCGAAAGTCACGCTGGCCGGCAACGGCGTCAAGGTGGTGCAGCAGGTGCAGGGCAACGCGCTGCCGATCGCCTTCGACACGCTGACCCTCAACGCCGGCCTGAACAACGGTCGCGCGCTGGCCGACTGGCGGATCAAGCTGACCAACAACGGCCAGTTCGACGGCAATATCCAGGTGGCGGATCCGCAGGTGCGGCGCACCATCAGCGGCAACGTCAATATCACCAACATCTCACTGGCGCTGATCAACCCGGCGCTGATGAAGGGCGAAAGCGCGGCGGGCATGCTGAACGCCAACCTGCGCCTGGGCGGCAGCGCGCAGAAGCCGCTGGTGTTCGGGCGCCTGGCGTTGGATCGGGCGAAGGTGCAGGGGCACTGGATGCCGTTCGATATGACCGACGCGCGGCTGGCGGTGAATTTCAACGGCATGACCTCGACGCTGGAAGGGCTGCTCAGCACCACGCGCGGCCAGCTGAATCTGGCGGGCGACGCCGACTGGCGCGATATCAACGCCTGGCGTGCGCGCATTGCCGCCAAGGGCGATAAGCTGCGGGTGACGGTGCCGCCGATGATCCGCATCGACGTGTCGCCGGATCTGGTGTTCGAAGCCACGCCGCAGCTGTTCTCGCTCAACGGCAAGGTCGACATTCCCTGGGCGCGCATCACGGTGCAGGAGCTGCCGGAAAGCGCGGTGGGCGTCTCTTCCGACGAGGTGATGCTGGACGACCAACTGAAGCCGATTCAACCGAAGACCGCCTCGATCCCGATCAACAGCAATCTGATGATCCACGTCGGCAATGACGTGCGGCTGGACGCTTTTGGTCTGAAAGCCCGCCTGAAGGGCGACCTGAAGGTGGTGCAGGACAAGAAAGGGCTGGGCCTTAACGGCCAGATTGACATCCCTTCCGGCCGCTTCCATGCTTATGGTCAGGATTTGATCGTGCGTAAAGGGCAGCTGATGTTCTCCGGCCCGCCGGATCAGCCGCTGCTGAATATCGAGGCGATCCGCAACCCGGAATCCACCGAGGACGATGTGACCGCCGGCGTGCGCGTGACCGGCCTGGCGGATGCGCCGAAGCTGGAAGTGTTCTCCGATCCGGCCAAATCGCAACAGGAAGCCCTGTCTTATCTGCTGCGCGGCCAGGGCTTGAGCAGCTCCGGCGCCGACGGCAACGCCATGACCTCGATGTTAATCGGCATGGGGGTTGCACAAAGTGGTCAACTTGTGGGTAAAATCGGCGAGGCATTCGGCGTAAGTAATTTGGCTCTGGACACTCAGGGGGTTGGCGACAGTTCCCAGGTTGTCGTGAGCGGCTATGTTCTCCCAGGCTTACAAGTAAAATATGGGGTGGGCATCTTCGACTCCTTGGCCACGCTGACGTTGCGTTATCGCCTGATGCCTAAGTTGTATCTTGAAGCGGTGTCTGGTCTCGACCAGGCATTAGATTTGCTCTATCAGTTTGAGTTTTAGCGATGCGAATAATTGTCTACGGCAGTTTACGGCGCAAACAGGGAAACAGCCATTGGATGACCAACGCCCAATGGCTCGGCGAGCACGAGCTCGAAGGCTATCAGATTTATAATCTGGGCCATTACCCGGCGGCGATCCCTGGAGAGGGCACGATACATTGCGAAGTGTATCGTATTAACTCATCGATTCTGGCAGAGCTGGACGAACTGAAAAGCAACACCAAGGACTATAAGCGCGAGCTGATTCAGACGCCTTATGGGAGTGCGTGGATCTACCTGTACAAACACAGCGTGGACGGTTACCCGCGAATTACCAGCGGTGACTGGCTGAAGCGTCTCGACGAACAGTAAGAAAAAAAAACACCGCTCAATGAGCGGTGTTTTTTCATCGGACGGCGGCGAGAATTACTTCTTGGCAGCGCGTTCGAAGGAGGCGATGATTTCCGCTTTAGCCGCGGCAGCGTCTGCCCAGCCTTCCACTTTCACCCATTTGCCTTTTTCCAGATCTTTGTAGTGCTCGAAGAAGTGAGCGATCTGGGCTTTCAGCAGTTCCGGCAGGTCGTTCACGTCTTTCACGTGATCGTACTCTTTGGTCAGCTTGCTGTGCGGTACTGCAACCAGCTTGGCGTCTTCACCGGCTTCGTCGGTCATCTTCAGCACGCCAACCGGACGGCAGCGGATCACGGAGCCCGGCTGCAGCGGGTATGGGGTTGGAACCAGCACGTCAACCGGGTCGCCGTCCAGAGACAGGGTGTGGTTGATGTAGCCGTAGTTGCACGGGTAGAACATCGCGGTGGACATGAAACGGTCAACGAACAGCGCGCCGGTTTCTTTGTCGATTTCGTATTTGATTGGATCGGCGTTGGCCGGGATTTCGATTACTACGTAGATGTCTTCCGGCAGGTCTTTGCCAGCAGGGACCAGATTCAAGCTCATGTCGGTTTCCTTTAATCATCAAACCAGAAATGGAGTGGCGGCTATTATAGCGGACTCTTTTGCGATTTCCTGCCCTTTTCATCGTCGAAAACCCAGTGCGCCGGCGCACGGAGAATTTCCAGATTAATCCCGCCGCGGCATGAAGTTTTGCCTCCGCCTGCCGATAACTTCAACAAACAATAATGAGCCAGCAAAGCTGGCTCCGCGTTTTGCCACCCCTACTACGTCTGATCTCACTATTCTGAAGCCGGGAAGAACTCATGCTAAAAAAGATTACGGTGAAGGCTGGGCTGATCGCCCTGCTGAGCCTGATGACCATGCTGCTGATCATGGTCAGCGTTATTGGCGTCAACGCGATTAACGAAGGATCGCGCTCGATCCATACCTTAAACCAGATCCTCGGCGAAGAGCTGGGCTCGCTGGCCAACAGCTCCAACCTGACGCTGCGCGCCAGAACCGCCGCCTCGCTGGCGGTGCGCCAACGGGAGATCGGCCAGACTGATGTCTCCGACGCCACCGTGGGCCGCATCTACGGTTACCTCGAGCAGTCGAACAAGGAAATGGCGCGCTTTGTCGGCGTCGGCACCGTAACCGAGCGCGGCCGCGAACTCTCCAACCGCCTGCAAAACAGCTACCGCGCCTATCTGGATCAGGGCGTGAAGCCGATGGCCGCCGCCATCAAGGCCGGAAAGATCGATGAGTATTATCATATTCAGGAAACGCGCATCTCCGCGTTGAGCATCGCGTTCGAAAAGGATCTCAGCGATTTCCGCAGCTTCGCCATGAAGCTCGGCGCGCAGCAGGTGTATGACGCGGAAAGCAACGCCAGCACCAAGATCTCGCTGATCGTGGTGGCGGGCCTGCTCAGCGTGCTGCTGGCGGTGCTGGCCTGGTTCGCGCTGCGGGTGATCATTCTGCGCCCGCTGGACGAATCCATCGCGCAGTTGGAACACATCGCCGGCGGCGATCTGACCCATGAGATCCGCGGCGAGGGCGATACCGAGATGGGTCGCCTGGTGCGGGCGATGCAGCGCATGCAGCAGGCGTTGGCCAGTTCGGTCAGCAAAGTGCGTGACGCCAGCAGCCAGATTGACACCGGTTCACGCGAACTGGCGGCCGGCAACCTGCATCTGGCGCAGCGCACCGAAGAATCGGCCGCTTCGCTGGAAGAAACCGCCGCCAGCATGGAACAGCTGACCTCGACGGTGAAAATGAACGCCGAGAACTGCGAACAGGCCAACCAGCTGGCGCTGAGCGTGTCCGATATCGCCAACCAGGGCAGCGAGGTGGTCAGCCAGGTGATGAGCAAGATGCAGGCGATCACCGACAGCTCGCGCCGCATCGCCGACATCATCAGCGTGATGGACGGCATCGCCTTCCAGACCAATATCCTGGCGCTGAACGCGGCGGTGGAAGCGGCGCGCGCCGGCGAACAGGGCCGAGGTTTTGCGGTAGTGGCCGGTGAAGTGCGCAATCTGGCGCAGCGCAGCGCCCAGTCGGCGAAAGAGATCAAAGGGTTGATCGAAGCGTCGCAGAACCGGGTGCAGGAAGGCGAGCAGATGGTGGAGTCGGCGGCGCAGACCATGAGCGGCATTACCGGCGAAGTGGGCCGGGTGACGGCGTTGATGCGTGAGATCTCGGCGGCGACGCGCGAACAAAGCAGCGGTATCGAACAGGTGAACCTGGCGGTGGCGCAGATGGATCAGGTGGCGCAGCAGAATGCGGCACTGGTGGAAGAGTCGGCGGCGGCGACGCGCTCGCTGGAAGATCAGGCTCAGCTGCTGGCGCAGAGCATGGCGGCGTTCAAGCTGTAAGGCGATAAGGGTTCGGCGCGGCGCCGAACCCTTGTAAAGAACGCGTTACTCGTCCGGGTTTTCGGCGATGAAGCGTTCCGCGTCTTCTACCATCGACTTGGTGCCGACGAAGAATGGCGCGCGCTGGTGCAGTTTCACCGGCGTGATGTCCAGAATGCGGTTTTTGCCGTCGCTGGCCTTACCGCCGGCCTGTTCGGCCAGGAACGCCATCGGGTTGCATTCGTACAGCAGGCGCAGCTTGCCTTGCGGGTGGCTGGCGGTGCTTGGGTAGATGTAGATGCCGCCTTTCAGCAGGTTGCGGTGGAAGTCCGCCACCAGAGAACCGATGTAGCGCGAGGTGTAAGGGCGCTGCGTCGCTTCATCCTGCTCCTGGCAGTATTTGATGTATTTCTTCACGCCGAGAGGGAACTTGATGTAGTTGCCTTCGTTGATGGAATACATGTTGCCGCTCGCCGGGAAGCGCACTTTCTCGTGGGAGAGGCAGAATACGCCCAGAGACGGGTCGTAGGTGAAGGCGTGGACGCCGTAGCCTGTGGTGTACACCAGCATGGTGGACGAACCGTAAACCACATAACCCGCTGCGACCTGGGCGCTGCCCGGCTGCAGGAAGTCTTCTTCGGTCACCGGCGTGCCGACCGGCGTGATGCGACGGTAGATAGAGAAAATCGTACCGACCGAGACGTTGACATCGATGTTGGACGAACCGTCCAACGGATCCATCAAAACGACATACTTGGCATTTTCAGCTCGCTCGCCGTCGAATATCACGATTTCATCTTCTTCTTCGGAAGCGATACCCGCAACTTCACCACGCGCTTTCAACGCCGCTTTCAGTTTTTCGTTCGCGTACAGGTCCAGTTTCATCTGAACTTCGCCCTGTACGTTGGACACCCCGCTGGTGCCCAGAATATCAACCAGGCCGGCCTTGTTGATGTCGCGGTGGATGATTTTGGCGCCCAGTTTAATTGCAGAAAGTAACGCGGTCAGCTCGCCGGTGGCGTGAGAGAAGTCGTGCTGTTTCTCGACGATAAATTCGCCTAACGTTTTCATGACACAATCCCTGAATCTACGGATGGATAGCGGCCTGTTAACAAACCGCCAACGTTTTCGCGTGCAGTGTAGCCCAAAGATGCGCGCTATTCATAGGCAAATCCATTTCTTCTGGACGATTCTGAGCGTTAGAATATGCCGACATTCGATGCACTCACATGAGAAACCTATGCGCATTCACATTCTTGGGATCTGTGGCACCTTTATGGGCGGGTTGGCGATGCTGGCGCGCTCACTGGGGCATGACGTCACCGGTTCGGACGCCAACGTCTATCCGCCGATGAGCACGCTGCTGGAGAACCAGGGGATCGATCTTATTCAGGGTTATGATCCGGCCCAGCTGGATCCGGCGCCGGATCTGGTGATCATCGGCAACGCCATGACGCGCGGCAACCCGTGCGTGGAGGCGGTGCTGGAACGTGGCATCCCTTACGTTTCCGGCCCGCAGTGGCTGCACGACGCCGTGTTGCGCGATCGCTGGGTACTGGCGGTCGCCGGCACCCACGGCAAAACCACCACCGCCGGCATGGCGACCTGGATCCTCGAGGCCTGCGGCTACCAGCCCGGCTTCGTCATCGGCGGCGTGCCGGGCAACTTCGACGTATCGGCCCGTCTCGGCGGCAGCCCGTTCTTCGTGATCGAGGCCGACGAATATGACTGCGCGTTCTTCGACAAGCGCTCCAAGTTCGTGCATTACAGCCCGCGCACGCTGATCATGAATAACCTGGAGTTCGACCACGCCGATATCTTCGACGATCTGAAAGCCATCCAGAAACAGTTCCACCACCTGGTGCGTCTGGTGCCGGGCAAAGGCAAGATCATCCTGCCGGACAACGACAGCCACCTGAAGCAGGTGATGGCGATGGGCTGCTGGAGCGAGCAGGAGCTGGTGGGGGAAGAGGGCACCTGGCGCGCACAGAAGCTGACGCCGGACGCCAGCCATTACGCGGTGTTCCTCGACGGCGAACAGGTCGGCGAAGTGAACTGGGCGCTGGTGGGCGAGCACAACATGCATAACGGCCTGATGGCCATCGCCGCCACCCGCCACGTCGGCGTGCAGCCGGCGGACGCCTGCCGCGCGTTGGGCGATTTCATCAACGCCCGCCGCCGCTTGGAGCTGCGTGGCGAAGCCAACGGCGTCACGGTCTACGACGACTTCGCGCACCACCCGACGGCGATCCTAGCCACTCTGGCCGCGCTGCGCGGCAAGGTCGGCGGCACGGCGCGCATTCTGGCGGTGCTGGAGCCGCGCTCCAACACCATGAAAATGGGCATCAGCAAAAACGATCTGGCGCCTTCGCTCGGCCGCGCCGACGAGGTGTTTCTGTTCCAGCCGCACCACATTCCGTGGCAGGTGGCGGAAGTGGCGGATGCCTGCGTGCAGCCGGCGCATTGGAGCGCGGATCTCGACACGCTGGTGGACATGGTGGTGAAAACCGCACAGCCGGGCGATCACATTCTGGTGATGAGCAACGGCGGTTTCGGCGGCATTCACGACCGTCTGCTGGACGCGCTGGCGAAAAAGCAGGAACCGAAAGTCACCTACTGATCGCTCAGCCGCATCAGCTACATCAAGGGCCGCATTCGCGGCCTTTTTTACGCCCATAAAAAAGCCCTCGCGAGCGAGGGCAACGGGGTTCGTCGGATAGGACGACGAGAGGGTCTCTGGGAAATCGGCGTTTGCGTCAGAACTCGGCAGTGGCAGTGACGAGGGTAATCAGCTCTGCAAAGCCGTTCCCAGAGTTGTTATTTGTAAATCTCGGCGGTGGCGTGGTAGTTGCCTTCGTTACGCGCTTCGATCACGCGGTAGGCGGTCGCGCCTTTCGCGTCGGCTTTCTCCGACAACGCCTGGCGAATGTCGGTCGGCGCGCCGTCGATGCCGCTGACGGTGATGGTGCCGATAGATTGCAGATTGGCGGTCTGATCGTTAGTCACCAGCTGGGCGGCGGAGGCGCCGAAGGAGATGACAGACAGCAGGCCGAATGCAGCGAGAGTAGTTTTCATGTTCATATAGCGATCCTTGGTCATAACAGCCTGGAAGGGCTTGGCAGCGATTTTTATTCTTGAAGGCCGTTATGACAGCGTTTGATTCCAGAGATGTATTGCCCGTTGCCGGGTAATGCCGGTACTTATTTGTAGATTTCAGCGGTTGCGTGGAAGCTGCCGTCATTGCGGGCTTCGATTACGCGGTAAGCGGTCGCCCCTTTGGCGTCGGCTTTGTCGGACAGCGCCTGGCGGATGTCGGAAGGCGCAGCGGCGACGCCGCTCACGGTGATTACACCGGCCGGCTGCAGTTTTGCGGCCTGAGTTGCATCAATAGATTGTGCTGCGAATGCACCAAAGGAAAGCATGGACAGAACGCTCAGGGTTGCAACGGTAGCTTTAATTTTCATCATCTCACCTCATCGTATTCTTTTATCAGTTCCAACGAACTGTGATTCAGTTCACGAAAATGAGTATACAGCTAGTAACGCGAAAAATTAATAGCTCGCTAACAGTTGCTAGTGAAACTTTAACCTTATGATCCTTATTTTTTATAACTATAAGGAATAAAAAACGCTCACAAAACGATCTTTTGATGTTAAATTTATGTAATTTCAATAAGGTAAGTGCTTTTGACCAAAAGTGCGGAAGATCACAGTGGGTACTGCTGGTTACATGGAGATGTCATGGAAATGTGTTGCTGAGGGATAAAAAAGCAGTGTTAAACGCGGTTGAAGGCGGGAAAGGTAACGTGAGAGTTAAAGAAGCGCTAACAAAGTGCGGGCTAAAGCCGCACTTTGTTAGCGCCAGGTTTCACAGCTCTTGCTCGAACACGCCCAGAATAGCCTCATGCAGTTTCTGAGCGGTAAAGCCGTTGGACGGGGTGACGAAAATCGTGTCGTCGCCGGCAATCGTGCCGAGGATGCCCTGGGATTTCCCCAATGAGTCGAGCAGGCGGGCGATCAGCTGCGCGGCGCCCGGGCTGGTGTGGATCACCACGACGGCGTCGTTATGGTCGACGTCCAGCACCAGATTCTTCAATGGGCTGGTGGTGGTCGGCACGCCGAGTTCGGCAGGAAGGCAATACACCATTTCCATTTTGGCATTGCGCGTACGTACCGCGCCGAACTTGGTCAGCATGCGCGATACTTTGGATTGGTTAATGTTTTCGAAGCCTTCTTCTTGCAGCGCCAAAACGATCTCGCCTTGAGAACTGAATTTTTCTTCTTTCAATAACGCTTTGAACGTCTTGATCAGATCTTCCTGTTTTGCGGGATTACGCATTTTGCACCGTGGAATGTTGATAGTGGAAGTCATGATTATGCATATAGATGAATTTTTATGCAACAAAGGCCGACCCAAAGAAAATAAGCATGACCGGGCGGCGAGGAAAGGGCGGCATTTTAACAAAATCCGGCCGCGATGAATATGCCCTTTTGGCGACGGAAAATCGGCCCGCAGTGGTAAATAAAATGTTATTAAAATGATGTTGTTCTGATGTTGTGTAAGGGTGTAATGTAACGGCCGGTTAACTTGCTCGTGAATAACCTCGCACTATTTTTGATTAGTGTGCGCTATGCCCTTCATGCGTAAGCGATTTAATCTAAAATGGGCGCGACAGCGGCCGTTTTATTACACCTGCAGGCAAGAATTGGCTAATTTATTGTTTTGAAAGGTGTAATGACTTAAGGTCCGTAACCAACACATTCACGGCGCTTTATATATTTAAGATAATAAAGGAGTATAGGATGAAAGTTGCAGTTCTCGGTGCTGCTGGCGGTATCGGCCAGGCCCTCGCCCTTCTACTCAAAACCCAGCTTCCTTCAGGTTCTGAACTCTCTCTCTACGACATTGCCCCCGTTACCCCAGGCGTTGCCGTCGACTTAAGCCACATCCCAACCGCAGTTAAAATCAAAGGCTTCAGCGGCGAAGACGCGACCCCGGCTCTGCAAGGTGCGGACGTGGTGCTGATTTCCGCCGGCGTGGCCCGTAAGCCAGGCATGGATCGCTCTGATCTGTTCAACGTTAACGCCGGCATTGTGCGTAACCTGATTGAACAAGTGGCGAAAACCTGCCCGAAAGCCTGCATCGGCATCATCACCAACCCGGTTAACACTACGGTCGCCATCGCGGCGGAAGTGCTGAAAAAAGCCGGCGTTTACGACAAGAACAAACTGTTCGGCGTGACTTCGCTGGATATCATCCGTTCCAACACCTTCGTGGCCGAGCTGAAAGGCAAGCAGCCGGAAGAGCTGAACGTGCCGGTCATCGGCGGCCACTCCGGCGTGACCATCCTGCCTCTGCTGTCGCAGATCCCAGGCGTGAGCTTCACCGATCAGGAAGTGGCGGATCTGACCAAGCGCATTCAAAACGCCGGCACCGAAGTGGTGGAAGCCAAAGCCGGCGGCGGGTCTGCGACGCTGTCCATGGGCCAGGCGGCCGCCCGTTTCGGTCTGTCTCTGGTGCGTGCGCTGCAGGGCGAGAAAGGCGTTGTGGAATGCGCTTACGTTGAAGGCGACGGCAAATACGCTCGCTTCTTCGCACAGCCGCTGGTGCTGGGCAAGAACGGCGTTGAAGAGCGCAAGGATATCGGCACCCTGAGCGCCTTCGAGCAGAAAGCGCTGAACGAGATGCTGGACGTGCTGCACAAAGATATCGAACTGGGCGAGAAGTTCATCAATAACTGATCGACGCCGATAGTCAGCCGATAAACGCCGCCGGACGCTGTTCCGGCGGTTTTTTTTTTGCTCCGCGTTCACGATTTGATGCGCGCCTTGCGATCCAGCAGACAATCGCTGTGCGGATCGTAATAGCGGCTTGGCCAGATCTCCGAAGGGTGGACGCCTATCGCTTCGGCGATCAGCCATTCCCCCTTCGGCCACGGGCGCGACAGCGCGTTGGCCAGCGTCGATGAGCTTAATCCGGCCTTGCGCGACACTGCCGCCAGCGTGGTGCCCTGCTTGCGTAGCGCCGCGATGATATCTGCCGGATGCCAATCTGGGTTCCTTGAATTCATGTTTACATTCCTTTTCTGATTAGCCAAAGTTGCGTTAGTGGTATAACTAACGGGTCAAGGTTAAGCGCATGAACAACGTGAAACGCTTATTTGGAAACCAGAATACCATTAAATTTCCTAAAAAATACCCAAGTAATTTCCAAAAAATGACGTTGCCCACTATTGCCCAGAGATGATGGCTATGAAAAAAGAGTGGTTTGCCGCCAAGGAACTGACAGGCATCGCAGGATTACCTTCCTCACCACAGGGAATCAATCTGATGGCCCGGCGCGAAGGCTGGATCAGCCGCAGGCGTAAAGGCGTGCAGGGAAAAGCGTTGGAGTACCATATCGACAGCCTGCCTTCAGACGTGCGTAACCTGCTGGTGTTGAAGGAAGACGGGGCGGCATATGACGTAGAGCGTCAGGATCCGCTGGCGGTCTGGATCGAGTATTACTACCATTTGACGGAAAGCGAGCGCGAGAAAATGGTGGCTTTCCTGATGCGGGAAGGGATCGGCGGCCTGCTGGCGCGTATCGACGAAGAGAGCAATACCTAGGCAGGCCCGCGTACGCGGGCCTGATGGTTTTTAAGAAATATTGATTTCTTAAAAGTCGCGTTGCACCGCCAGATGGGCCAGGCCCTCCAGCGCCGTGCGGTGCTCCGATGCCGGCAATGCCTGCAGCGCGGCGATCGCCTTGTCGGCCTCTTCCTCGGCGCGTTTGCGGGTGTATTCCAGCGAACCGCATTGCTGCATCGCCTGCAGCACCGGCTCCAACAGGTGACGGCCGTTGCCTTGCTCAATCGCGCCGCGGATCATGTCACGCTGGGCGTCGTCGCCGTTGTGCATCGCGTGCAGCAGCGGCAGGGTCGGTTTCCCTTCGTTCAGATCGTCGCCGGTGTTTTTGCCCAGGGTGCTGCCGTCGGCGCTGTAGTCGAGCAGATCGTCGATCAGCTGGAAAGCGGTGCCGAGGTAGCGGCCATAGTCTTGCAGCGCCCGTTCTTGCTCAGCGCTGGCGCCGGACAGGATCGCCGACGATTGCGCCGCCGCCTCAAACAGACGGGCGGTTTTGCTGTAGATCACCCGCATATAGCTTTCTTCGCTGATGTCGGGATCGTGCACGTTCATCAACTGCAGCACTTCACCTTCGGCGATGACGTTGACCGCTTCCGACATCAGCGCCAGCACACGCAGGGATTCCAGGCTGGTCATCATCTGGAAGGCGCGGGTGTAGATAAAGTCGCCGACCAGCACGCTGGCGGCGTTGCCGAACGCCGCGTTGGCGGTGGCTTTGCCGCGGCGCATGTCCGATTCGTCAACGACGTCGTCATGCAGCAGCGTGGCGGTATGGATGAATTCGATCAGGGCGGCCACGGTGACGTGCTTGCTGCCTTCATAGCCCAATGCCCGCGCCGCCAGGACGGCGATCATCGGCCGGATGCGCTTACCGCCACCGCTGATAATGTAATAGCCAAGCTGATTGATGAGCGTGACATCGGAATTCAGCTGTTCGAGAATTGTTGCGTTCACGGCCGCCATATCTTGCGCGGTTAACTCGGTAATTTGCTCTAGGTTCATTGTATTTTTTTCAGCTGTGTTTCTCTTCACCGCGTTGAGATCGCTGCTCACATCGGTACATGGCGGTAACTGTCCCTATGATTGTACTTGAAAAACGGTTCAGATAAACGCCACGAAAGAAACTGCGCTTTTTTTCTTCTTTTTTCTTGTTCTGGTCTTATTCTGCTCTTGTCATGCGCTGCTTTTTTGCGTAGAATTCGCGCCCTATTGTGAATATTTATAGCGCGCTCTGAACTAACACAGTCGGGCACGCGGAAAGCGGAGTTTTATATGTACGCGGTTTTCCAAAGTGGTGGTAAACAACACCGAGTAAGCGAAGGTCAGACCGTTCGCTTGGAAAAGCTGGACATCGCAACTGGTGAAGCGGTTGAGTTTGACCAGATTCTGATGATCGCTAATGGCGAAGATATCAAAATCGGCGTTCCTTTCGTCGATGGCGGCAAGATCAAAGCTGAAGTCGTTGCTCACGGTCGTGGCGAGAAAATTAAAATTGTTAAGTTTCGTCGTCGTAAACACCACCGTAAGCAGCAGGGCCACCGTCAGTGGTTCACTGACGTTAAAATCACCGGCATCAGCGCTTAAGTTAGGAGAGCGGATTAATGGCACACAAAAAGGCTGGCGGCTCGACTCGTAACGGTCGCGATTCAGAAGCTAAACGTCTGGGCGTAAAACGCTTTGGCGGCGAAGCAGTACTGGCAGGCAGCATCATCGTTCGTCAGCGCGGCACCAAATTCCACGCTGGTACCAACGTGGGTTGCGGCAAAGACCACACTCTGTTTGCTTTGAAAGACGGTAAAGTCAAATTCGAAGTTAAAGGCCCGAGCAATCGTAAATTCATCAGCATCGAAGCTGAATAATTTTTCGAGCCTTACGAAATAGATGTAAGCCCCGCAATTCGTTGCGGGGCTTTTTACATTTATGGGTTGCCTGAGGGCAGGCCCGTCAGCGTTGGCGAAGGTGATATGGATACGAAGCAGCAGGTCGGCGTTGGCATTTCTCTGGCGTTAACCACGGCGGTTTGCTGGGGCGCGTTGCCGATTGCGATGAAAGAAGTGTTGGTGGTGATGGAGCCGTTTACCGTTGTCTGGTATCGCTTTACCATGGCCGCCATCGGTTTGGGCGCGATCCTCGCGGTGCGCGACAAGCTGCCGCCGCTGACGATGTTCCGCCAGCCGCGTTGGCTGCTGCTGTTGGCGATCGCGACGGCGGGGCTGCTGGGCAACTTTGTGTTCTTCAGCTCCTCGCTGCAATACCTGAGCCCGACGGCGTCGCAGGTGATTGGCCAGCTGTCGCCGGTGGGCATGATGTTCGCCAGCGTGCTGATTTTAAAAGAACGCATGCGCGTCACCCAGGTCATTGGCGCCCTGATGCTGATTTGCGGACTGATGCTGTTTTTCAACGTCAGTCTGATAGAGATCTTCACCCGGCTGACGGACTACACGCTGGGCGTCATGCTGGGCGTGTGCGCGGCGATGGTCTGGGTGAGCTATGGCGTGGCGCAGAAGGTGTTGCTGCGCCGGCTGGCTTCGCCGCAGATCCTGGTTATGTTGTACACTTTATGTGCGATGGCGTTGTTCCCTCTGGCCAAGCCCGAGGTGATTTTCCAGCTGAGCGGCTGGCAATTGGCGTGTTTGCTGTTTTGCGGCGCCAATACGCTGATCGGCTACGGCGCGCTGGCAGAGGCGATGGCGCGTTGGCAGGCGGCGCAGGTAAGCGCGTTGGTGACGCTGACACCGCTGTTTACCCTGCTGTTTTCAGATTTATTGGCGTTGGCCTGGCCCCAGGCATTCGCCGCGCCGACGCTGAACATTGTCGGCTATGTCGGTGCGTTTGTGGTTGTGGCGGGCGCCATGTTTTCCGCAATTGGTCACCGGTGGTGGCCGCGACGGGCAGAACCCCCCCTGGTTGCTCCTTTGAAGCAGCCCGGTGAATGATTTACGGAGACGGTAAATGAAGTTTGTAGATGAAGCAGCGATTCTGGTCGTTGCAGGCGACGGCGGCAACGGATGCGTCAGCTTCCGCCGCGAAAAATATATCCCCAACGGCGGGCCTGACGGAGGCGACGGCGGCGACGGCGGCGACGTCTACCTGCTGGCGGACGAGAACCTCAACACTCTTATCGACTATCGCTTTGAGAAGTCTTTCCGCGCCGAGCGCGGCCAGAATGGCCAGAGCCGCGACTGTACCGGTAAACGCGGTAAAGACGTCATCATCAAGGTGCCGGTCGGCACGCGCGTGAAGGATCAGGGCACCGGCGAGATCCTCGGCGACATGACCCGCCACGAGCAGAAGCTGATGGTCGCCAAAGGCGGCTGGCACGGCCTGGGCAACACCCGTTTCAAATCTTCGGTCAACCGCGCGCCGCGTCAGAAGACGCTGGGTACCGCCGGCGAAGCGCGCGACCTGTTGCTGGAACTGTTGCTTTTGGCCGATGTGGGCATGCTGGGCCTGCCAAACGCCGGCAAATCGACCTTCATCCGCGCGGTGTCCGCCGCCAAGCCGAAGGTGGCCGATTATCCGTTCACTACGCTGGTGCCGAGCCTGGGCGTGGTGCGTATGGACCACGAGCAGAGCTTTGTGGTCGCCGACATTCCGGGGCTGATCGAGGGCGCCTCCGAAGGCGCTGGCCTGGGCATTCGCTTCCTGAAACACCTGGAGCGTTGCCGCGTGCTGCTGCACCTGGTGGACATCGCGCCGATCGACGAATCCGATCCGGTGGAGAACGCCAAAGTCATCATCAACGAGTTGAACCAATACAGCGAAAATCTGGCGCAGAAGCCTCGCTGGCTGGTGTTCAACAAAATTGATGTGATTGGTGAGGAAGAAGCCGCCGAACGCGCCAAGGCGATTGTGGAAGGCATGGGCTGGGAAGGGAAGTACTACATGATCTCCGCCGCCAACCGCGAAGGCGTCAACGCGCTGTGCTGGGACGTGATGAACTTCATCAACACCCAGCCGAAAGCGATGGCGATCGAAGAAAGCGCACCGGAAAAAGTCGAATTCATGTGGGATGACTACCACCGCGAGCAAATCGCGGAAGTGGAAGCCGAAGCGGAAGATGACTGGGATGACGACTGGGACGAAGACGACGACGAAGGCGTCGAAATCATTTACCAGAAGTAATTCGGTGATAAGGGGCTCAGCAATGAACTGACCCCCAGAAGTTGGACGATGTAAATTCAGGCGGCCTTCATGGCCTGGGTTCGATACTCTACCGGACTCAGGCCTTTTAGTTTCTCTCTGAGGCGGCTGTGGTTATAGTAATCAATGTAG
>Ga0268257_1000151_pt1 | contig 125459 bp, 121 predicted proteins | sample AgamicAtPrz_FD_200249 | JGI IMG/M metagenome (GOLD analysis project Ga0268257, IMG submission 200249) | Agave microbial communities from Guanajuato, Mexico - At.P.rz (v2) (version 3) | ecosystem: Host-associated > Plants > Phyllosphere > Phylloplane/Leaf | place: Guanajuato, Mexico | collected... | reverse complement strand
CGGCGGAAGCTGACGTCCGGGGTCAGGTCTTTGTAATCCTTGCAGGCCAGCTCGCAGGTTTTGCACCCGGTGCAACGGCTGGAATCAATAAAAAATCCATACTGGGTTGTCATCGGTTACTCCTTACGCCTTCTCGATCTGCACCAGATTGGTGTGCTGCGGGTTGCCTTTCGCCAGCGGTGACGGGCGATGGGTGGTCAACGTGTTGATGCATGAACCGTGGTCGATCCGATCGCCGTTCATGTTGGCGTCGTGCCAGGCCCCCTGGCCCATCGCGCTGACGCCGGGCATAATACGCGGGGTGACTTTCGCGGCAATGCGCACTTCGCCGCGGTCGTTAAACACGCGCACCATATCGCCGTTTTGAATACCGCGTTGTGCCGCATCAACCGGATTGAGCCACACCTCCTGACGACAGGCAGCTTTCAGCACATCCACGTTGCCGTAGCTGGAGTGGGTGCGCGCCTTGAAGTGGAAGCCAAACAGCTGCAGCGGGTAGGTTTTACGTTCCGGAGCATCCCAGCCGTCAAACGTTGAGGCGTACACCGGCAGCGGGCTGATGGTTTCATCTTTTTCCAGCTCCCAGGTGGCGGCAATCTCTGCCAGCTTGCTGGAGTAAATTTCAATCTTGCCTGACGGGGTTTTGAGCGGATGGGCATCCGGATCATCGCGGAATTTTTTATACGCCACGAAGTGTCCATTGGGATCTTTGCGCTTATAAATGCCCATTTTTTTCAGTTCGTCATAGGACGGAAGCTGCGGATCTTTCGCCAGCATTTTGGCGTACAAATACTGCAGCCACTGCGCCTGTGTCCGGCCTTCGGTGAATTTCTGATGGATATCCGGCCCGAGGCGTTTCGCCACTTCGCTCATGATCCAGTAGATGGGCTTCCGCTCAAACTTCGGCGCGGTGACGGGCTGGAGGAAAATCAGATAGCCCATGTTGCCCGCATAATCGTTCGGAATGATGTCTTCCTGCTCGACGGTCATAAGGTCCGGCAGCAGGATGTCGGCGTATTTCGCCGAAGAGGTCATAAAGTTGTCGATCACCACGATGGTTTCGCACTGGCTTTCGTCCTGCAGAATATCGTGGGTTTTGTTGATGTCGGAGTGCTGGTTGATGAGGGTGTTACCGGCATAGTTCCAGATGAACTTGATCGGCACATCCAGCTTGTCCTTGCCGCGCACGCCGTCGCGCAGGGCGGTCATTTCCGGGCCGCGGGCGATGGCATCCGTCCAGCTAAAACAGGAGATCTGCGTTTTTACCGGGTTTTCCGGCAGAGGCATTCGTTCGATGGTGATGGTATAGGTCGATTCGCGCGCGCCGCTGTTACCGCCGTTGATACCCACGTTGCCGGTTAAGATGGGCAGCATGGCGATGGCGCGCGACGTCAGTTCACCGTTGGCCTGGCGCTGCGGCCCCCAGCCCTGGCAGATATAGGCGGGTTTTGTCGAGCCAATCTCGCGCGCCAGCTTGATGATGCGATCCGCCGGAATACCGGTGATGCGCGAGGCCCACTCCGGGGTTTTCGCCATGTTGTCGTCACCCTGGCCGAGAATATACGCTTTGTAGTGCCCGTTAGCAGGCGCGCCTTCCGGCAACGTTTTTTCGTCATAGCCCACGCAGTATTTATCAAGGAACGGCTGGTCGACCAGGTTCTCGTTGATTAATACCCATGCAATTCCGGCTACCAGCGCGGCATCGGTACCCGGACGAATCGGGATCCATTCATCTTCACGTCCGGCAGCGGTGTCGGTATAACGCGGGTCGATGACGATCATCCGCGCATTAGAGCGTTCGCGCGCCTGTTCGAGATAGTAGGTGATCCCGCCGCCGCTCATGCGTGTTTCCGCCGGATTATTGCCGAACATCACCACCAGTTTAGTGTTTTCAATGTCCGAGGTGCTGTTGCCATCGTTGCTGCCGTAGGTGTACGGCATCGCGCAGGAAATTTGCGCGGTACTGTAAGTGCCATAGTGGCTCAGGAAGCCGCCGTAACAGTTCATCAGGCGCGCCACCAGCGAGGCGTAAGGGGAAGAACGGGTGATATTGCCGCCGACAATGCCGGAGGAGTAGTTAATGTACACCGCTTCGTTGCCGTATTTTTCGACCACGTTTTTCAGGCTGCGGGTCAGGGTATCCAGCGCTTCATCCCAGGTGATGCGCTCAAATTTACCTTCACCGCGTTTGCCCACGCGCTTCATCGGGTAGTTAAGGCGGTCAGGGTGATTAATGCGACGGCGGATGGAGCGTCCGCGAAGACAGGCGCGCACCTGATGATTGCCGTAGATATCCTCCCCGGTATTATCCGTTTCCACCCAGTAAACTTCATCGTCACGGACATGCAGACGCAGCGCGCAGCGACTGCCGCAGTTGACCGAGCAGGCTCCCCAGACCACTTTATCTTCAGCAGGCTGTACGGCGTTTTGCACCCCAGCAGCGGCGCTTTTCAATCCAAACGGCAACGAGATGCCACCGGCGGCAAGCGCCAGAGAACCCATCGCGGCGGATTTAACGAGCGTTCGACGGCTTATACCGTCGTGATGTTCGACATCGGACATGACTCACCCCATCATTTTATTTGCGTATTATTTTCGCCCGTGATTACAACCGGGCTAATGATGGGGTGAGTGTTACTTATTTGGAGGTATTAAATATTAATCCTCATCAATTCAAAGGGGATTGGCGTCAGGAAAGGGGATAAAAATCACTGCGGTTCGCCTTGCGGACTCTCCTGGGTGCCAGACGCAGCCCCGCTGCCTGTGCGGGTGTACAAAATTTTGAAGGTGTCATTGGCACAATGCCCAACGACCTGCGCATCCGGCTGATCGGCCTGATCGTTGGGTACGATGTTCAGCGTAAAGCCAGATTCCGGTACGCCGTTGTTGATGATTTTCTGCTGAATGTCGCTTTTTACACGTTCGCAGGAATCCGGTGCCGCCAGCGCGGCGGTAGAGGCACTCATTAACAGCAGGGCGGTAATCCAGGGTAACCGTTTCATCTGTAGCTCCTTTTCTCTGTGTGTAGATTAATGTTAGCAGAGTTTATGTAAGTAATTGTTTTTGGTTGCACATTCTGAATTTTCTTATGATTTGTTTAAATTTATGCCTTCATTCCGATGGAAGAAAATAATATTCGTGCAACAAAAAAGGCGGCATTATCACCGCCCAATAATTATATTCCCTTTTTTAAAGCCCACAGATATATCAACAGGGCGTTAAAGAAAAACGAGAGGATAAACAGTGTTAGCGTATAGTTTTCATTCCACGTCAGTTCGGTAACAAAACCGAAATGACTTGTGTAGAGATGGTAAAGTTCAATGTCTGGAAGGAAATAGCACAACGCGGAATATATGACAAACAACATCATGGTTTCGACTATCCAGGTGAATGCTCTTTTTTTTGCGCTCATTAATATACCTGTATTGTACCAAGGGCTTTTAATTCAGAGGTGATCATCATCGCTCCCGAGGCTAACAAAGCATGCATTAAGATTGTGTAGTGCGCATGGTTTGGCAGTGTGATGCATCCGTTACTGATCCCAGACTGCCCAGCGGGGTGCAAGCGGAAAGAACCACGCTCTACGTTATCAATAAATGTAATGTCATCAATATGTTCATCGGCACGATAAAGAGCAAACCAAAAGTCACGGTTGGAGCCACTTTCAAGCTCTTTGATGGTGTCTTTCCAGCGTGCTTTTAATCCCCCTCGCGGCCGGGTAACGATGTAATACAACCCCGGTGGTAATGGACCGACTTTCGGAATCGCAACTGCGTCGGGATTATTTCTATTCGGTCCAGCATTTCCGGAATATGCAGGAAAAAATCCCAGACCTGGACAACTTAATGTTGACAATTGTCCTCCATTTAAATGAAAAGTACATCGAATCATCTGTCTTTCCACTCATCTGAGAAAATAATGTTACCGTCACAGTGTCTCCATGTTATTTTTTCATAACGCAATGAGATGCTTTCGAGATGATTATGCTTTTCAGTAGCCGGGTTTTTTATGTCATGCATAAGAGGGCATATTGCGACAACTCTGACGTTTTCCAGTAACATGTTGAAGTATTCGACTTCCTGGCCAGCGTCGTTAATCTTGTACCATTTGAACTCCGCACTTTTAAACGTCTGACCCTTTGCTACGGCTTTATAGAGGTAAGGGCTTGATCTGTCGAATTCCTTCTCAAAAACCAGAGCGCTATGCACGCGCGTGCCTGTTATCTTTCCCGTTAAGCTGTCGGTGGGTAGATGCAGACCATGTCCGAAGCCTAAAATTTCGATACTTCCTTCACGATCCTGTACATCAACAGCGCCCTTAATATCTGCTCCGCCATCGTCCTTTAGCCAAAGGTATGCAGGAATTGCCATTTTGAAACCCCATTCTCGTTGTTAAAAAGAAGGGTCAGTTAATATCCTGAATTACAGTTGTAGTAGGCAAAAAATGTTATAGAAATTAGATATATTTCAGATGGTTATACATTTCTGACATGCTATTGGAATTTGCTATAAGTCACCTCGCCGTCTGGTGTGAAACGAAGAAAAACGAATCACTATTCGTTAACTCTCTGTATTTGCTAATATGATTGGGAATAATCTCCCTGAATCGGTAAATGATGTGAAGAAATACGCAGCGATAACGCTACTGGCCGCGACACTGGTGGGGTGCGACAACAATTCCGCGCCGCTGTCGTTCACGCCTGAGATGGCGAGTTTTTCGAATGAGTTTGATTTTGACCCGCTGCGCGGCCCGGTCAAAGACTTTACCCAGACGCTGTTTAACGACAAGGGCGAGGTCTCCAAACGGGTGACCGGGACGATGTCGACAGAAGGGTGCTTTGATACGCTTGAGCTACACGATCTTGAAGCGAATACCGGCGTCGCGCTGGTGCTGGATGCCAACTACTACATCGATGCAGAAACCCAGCAGCGAAAAGTGAAACTGCAGGGCAAATGCCAGCTGGCCGAGCTGCCGTCTGCCGGTGTGACGTGGGATACCGACGACAACGGGTTTGTGGTCGCGGCGCACGGTAAAGAGATGGAAGTGAAGTATCGCTATGACGCGGATGGCTACCCGCTAGGCAAAACCACCGTTTCCGGGGATCAGCACTTATCCGTACAGTCGACACCCTCGAAGGATCTGCGCAAAAGAATGGATTACTCGGCCGTGAGTTTATTGAATGACAAACCGCTGGGGAACGTGAAGCAGAGCTGCGATTACGACCGGCACAATAACCCGGTGAGCTGCGACCTGACGATCACCGACGACAGCGTGAAACCCGCGGTTGAGCGCAAGTACAGCATAAAAAATACCATTGAATACTACTGAGAGTAAAGCCGCGCAGGTTACTGCGCGGTAGGTTTCAGCAGGCTGGCGCCAGACGGTTTGTGTCCGGCCAGATGCTGGTGCTGGAAAATGCACATGCGAATGGTGTTGCGGTATTCCCCGTTGATAAAGAACTCGTGGATCAGCTCGCCTTCCACCATAAAGCCCAGCTTACGGTAGATATGGATCGCTTTTTCGTTCTCTTTATCGACGATGAGATAGAGCTTGTACAGATTCAGCACGTTGAATCCGTAGTCCATCGCCAGCTTCGCCGCCCGTGAGGCCAGGCCTTTACCCTGATGCTCCGGGGAGATAATGATCTGGAATTCAGCCCGGCGATGCACGTGGTTGATCTCCACCAGCTCAACCAGCCCGGCTTTTTCGCCTTCACACTCCACCACAAAACGCCGTTCGCTTTGATCGTGAATGTGTTTATCGTACAGATCGGACAGCTCGACAAACGCCTCGTACGGCTCTTCAAACCAGTAGCGCATCACGCTGGCGTTGTTGTCGAGCTGGTGGACGAAGCGCAAGTCTTCGCGCTCCAGCGGACGCAGTTTAACTTCAAGACCCGGCATTACGGTGCTACCGTACGACCCGTGCGACGATCCAGGCAACGCAGGGTGTTCGGCTCCCAGTAGGCATTAACGTTTGCGCTTTGCTGACACTTATCACGTGCGTCAAAGGCGACATCTTCTTTGTCCCACTCTTTCTCAGCACGTTTGTTCACCTTCTGGCGAAGGCTGCGGGTGTCATTCCATTGTTCTTTGTCCATCGCGGCGTTCTGGCGGCTCTGCGCGCTATCGCCAGACTCAATAATGAGTTTGCTGGTTTCGGCGGTAGCCGTTGCAGCGAAGGCGAGCGTTGACAGCGCCAGTGCGGCGGTCAGACAAAGGCGTTTGCTTAATGTACTCATAGCGTTTCCTTTTTGAATCGGTGCAGATAATCACGTTACCCTGTTCAGATTCTACACCAAACAGAAATGACGGCATACCCGTGGCGCAGGTATGGAAAAGTAAACGGTATCATCAGGTATGATGGTTAAATAAATCCTCACCCGAAATGAAATATGATCAAAACAACGCTGCTATTTTTTGCCACCGCGCTCTGTGAAATTATCGGCTGCTTCCTTCCCTGGCTCTGGCTTAAGAAAGGGGCAACTGTACTCCTGCTGATCCCGGCGGGCGTTGCGCTGGCGCTGTTTGTCTGGCTGTTAACGCTTCATCCGGCGGCCAGCGGCCGCGTCTATGCCGCCTACGGTGGGGTTTATGTCTGTACCGCGTTGCTGTGGTTACGCGTGGTCGATGGGGTAAAACTCAGCGCCTACGACTGGGCCGGGGCCCTGATTGCCCTGTGCGGCATGCTGATTATCGTTGCTGGCTGGGGGCGCGCCTGAGCGCCCTGATTTTGTGATCGTCCGCGTATATTTTGATCGTTATACTTGTATGGTAGTAGCTCAGTTGCGTAAATTTCCCCCATCACAACATGCGATGGAAGGAAAGGAATTATGAAGATTGTCGGGGCTGAAGTATTTGTCACCTGCCCGGGGCGTAACTTTGTCACCCTTAAAATTACGACCGATGAAGGCATCGTCGGTCTTGGCGATGCCACGCTGAACGGACGCGAACTCTCCGTCGCCTCTTACCTGAAAGACCACCTCTGCCCACAGCTGATTGGCCGCGATGCGCACCGCATCGAAGATATCTGGCAGTTCTTCTATAAAGGCGCGTACTGGCGTCGCGGTCCGGTCACCATGTCGGCAATCTCCGCCGTGGATATGGCGTTGTGGGATATCAAAGCCAAAGCCGCAAACATGCCGCTTTACCAGCTGCTGGGCGGTGCCTCCCGCGAAGGCGTGATGGTCTATTGCCACACCACCGGGCACACCATTGACGACGTGCTGGAAGATTACGCCCGTCATAAAGAGATGGGCTTCAAGGCGATCCGCGTCCAGTGCGGCGTGCCGGGAATGAAAACCACCTACGGCATGTCGAAGGGGAAAGGGCTGGCCTATGAGCCTGCTACCAAAGGTGACTGGCCTGAAGAGCAGCTGTGGTCCACCGAGAAATACCTCGACTTCACGCCGAAGCTGTTCGACGCGGTGCGCAGTCGATTTGGCTTCAACGAACATCTGCTGCATGACATGCACCACCGCCTGACGCCGATTGAAGCGGCGCGTTTCGGTAAGAGCATCGAAGAGTTCCGCATGTTCTGGATGGAAGATCCTACGCCTGCTGAAAACCAGGCGTGCTTCCGCCTGATCCGCCAGCACACCGTCACGCCGATTGCCGTGGGTGAAGTCTTTAACAGCATCTGGGATTGCAAGCAGCTGATTGAAGAGCAGCTTATCGACTACATTCGCGCCACTATTACCCATGCAGGCGGGATCACCGGCATGCGTCGTATTGCAGACTTTGCCTCGCTCTACCAGGTGCGGACCGGGTCACACGGCCCGTCCGATCTGTCGCCGATTTGCCACGCTGCCGCGCTGCACTTCGACCTGTGGGTGCCGAACTTCGGCGTGCAGGAATATATGGGCTATTCCGAACAGATGCTCGAAGTCTTCCCGCACAACTGGCGCTTCGACAACGGCTATATGCACCCGGGCGACAAGCCGGGTCTGGGGATTGAGTTCGACGAAAAGCTGGCCGCGAAATACCCGTACGATCCGGCCTACCTGCCTGTGGCTCGTCTGGAAGACGGCACGCTGTGGAACTGGTAAACGAGGAGCGAACGATGAAAAGCGTAGTGATCCAACAGCCCAACCAGCTGGTGATTGAAGAGCGTCCACTCCCGCAACCGGGGGCAGGGGAAGTGCGTGTCACCATTAAACTTGCCGGGATCTGCGGCTCCGACAGCCATATCTACCGCGGGCATAACCCCTTCGCGAAATATCCGCGCGTTATCGGGCACGAATTTTTTGGTGTGATTGACGCCACGGGCGAGGGCGTTGACCCCGGACGCCTGGGACAGCGGGTTTCCGTTGATCCGGTGATCAGCTGCGGGCACTGCTATCCGTGCTCGGTGGGTAAACCGAACGTGTGTACCTCCCTGGTCGTGCTCGGCGTGCATCGCGACGGCGGCTTTGCGGAATACGCCGTGGTACCGGCGAAAAATGCGTGGCCCATCCCGGACGCCATTCCCGATAAACACGCCGTGATGGTTGAGCCATTCACCATTGCTGCCAACGTCACCGGGCAGGCAAAACCGACGGAACAGGATATCGCCCTGGTGTACGGCGCAGGCCCGATGGGGCTGGTTACCGTGCAGGCGCTGAAAGGCGTCTACAACGTCAGGCAGGTGATTGTCGTCGACCGCATTGATGAACGGCTGGCGATGGCGCAACGCAGCGGCGCGGACTGGGTCCTGAACAACGGTAATCTCGATTTACACAAGGCGCTGGAAGTAAAAGGCATCAAACCGACGTTAATTATTGATGCCGCCTGTCATCCGTCGATTTTGCAGGAAGCGATAGCTCTGGCTTCCCCGGCGGCACGTATCGTGCTGATGGGCTTTTCCAGCGATCCGAGCCAGATTGTTCAGCAGGGGATCACCGGCAAAGAGCTGTCGATATTCTCCTCGCGCCTGAATGCCAACAAATTCCCGGTTGTGATCGACTGGCTGGAGAAGGGGCTGATCGACCCCGAAAAACTGATTACCCACACCTTTGACTACCACCACGTGACAGACGCCATCGAACTGTTTGAGAAAGACCAGCGGCAGTGCTGCAAAGTCTTGCTCACCTTCGACCAATAATAATTTACGCGGTTAAGAGCCTGCGCAGACAGGCTCTGAGTGGTACGCATCTTACCTTGCAGAGATAGCCATTATGACTCAAGCACAACCTCAAAGAACGACTTCAGACCTGGTGAAAGCTGCCGTATCCGGCTGGCTGGGCACTGCGCTGGAGTTTATGGATTTCCAGCTCTACTCGCTGGGAGCCGCACTGGTCTTCCATGAGATCTTCTTCCCGGAACAATCCGCCGCGATGGCGCTGATCCTGGCGATGGGAACCTACGGCGCAGGCTATATCGCGCGCATCGTCGGGGCCTTTATCTTCGGCAGAATGGGCGACAGGATTGGTCGCAAAAAAGTGCTGTTTATTACCATCACCATGATGGGAATCTGTACCACCCTGATTGGCGTGTTGCCGACCTACGGCCAGATTGGCATTTTTGCGCCGGTCCTGCTGGTGACGCTGCGCATTATTCAGGGGCTGGGTGCCGGGGCAGAAATCTCCGGTGCAGGAACCATGCTGGCCGAGTATGCGCCAAAGGGCAAACGCGGGATCATCTCCTCGCTGGTGGCGATGGGGACCAACTGCGGAACCCTGAGTGCCACGGCGATCTGGGCGGTGATGTTCTTTGCTCTCGACCGTGAAGAACTGGTGGCATGGGGCTGGCGCGTACCGTTCCTGGCCAGCGTCGTCGTGATGATCTTCGCCATCTGGCTGCGTATGAACCTGAAAGAGAGCCCGGTTTTCGAAAAAGTGAACGACGCTGAAGCTACCGTACCGGTGGCGAAGCCGGATACTTCCCTTGGGGCGATGGTGAAAAGCAAATCCTTCTGGCTGGCCACCGGGCTGCGTTTTGGCCAGGCGGGTAACTCCGGTCTGATCCAGACGTTCCTTGCCGGGTATCTGGTACAAACGTTGCTGTTTGATAAAGCGATCCCCACCGATGCGCTGATGATAAGTTCAATCCTCGGGTTTATCTCTATCCCGCTGCTGGGGTGGCTGTCGGACAAAATCGGGCGCCGTCTGCCGTATATCCTGCTCAACGTCTCCGCCATCATTCTGGCGTACCCGATGCTGTCGATTATCGTCGATAAAAGCTATGCGCCGGGCGTCATTATGCTCTCGATTATTGTCATTCATAACTTCGCGGTGCTGGGGCTGTTCGCGCTGGAAAACATCACGATGGCGGAGATGTTTGGCTCGCGTAATCGCTTTACCCGCATGGCCATCTCCAAAGAGGCGGGCGGTCTGGTGGCGGTGGGCTTTGGTCCGGTGCTGGCGGGGATATTCTGCAACATGACCGGCTCCTGGTGGCCGATTGTCGCGATGCTGATTGCCTATTCCGTGATTGGTCTGGTTTCAGCCATTTTCATGCCGGAAGTGCGCGACCGTGATTTGAGCGCGGCACAAGACGCGGCTGAACCACAGGCGCTGAACAATGAGGCAGGTGAGTCACGGAAATATGGAGCGCTGCTATGAGTTTCATTAATGATAATTTTATGATTAGCAATGCCAGGGGCGTTGCGTTATATCGCGACGTCGCGAAAGAATTGCCGATAATTGACTATCACTGTCATCTTGTTGCGAAAGATATTTTCGAAAATAAACCGCTGGAGAACATTACCGAGCTTTGGCTTGCAGGCGATCACTACAAATGGCGTGCCATGCGCGCCAACGGTATAGATGAAAAATTCATTACGGGCAGCGCCACCGCGGAAGAAAAATTTGCGGCGTGGGCTGAAACGGTCGACGCCAGCTATGGCAATCCGCTCTATCACTGGACGCATTTAGAGCTGCATCACTATTTTTCCTGTGATGAACCGCTGGGCAGCCATAACTGGCGTGAAATAATGGAGCGCTGTAATCGTTTATTACAACAGCCTGATTTTACGCCCCGCGAACTGATTAAACGCTCAAAAGTGGAGGTCATTTGTACCACAGACGCACCGCTGGATGACCTGCGTTACCATCAGTTATTGCGCGATGACGCAACATTCAACGTCAAGGTATTACCGACATTCCGCCCGGATGACGTTTTTACGCCGGATGCGCATCAGTTCGCCGACTTTACCGATCGATTAGCGGAGCTGACGGGGCGATCCATTCACGCCTTTAGCGATTTTGCTGCTGCGCTCGGCGAGCGTATTGCCTGGTTCCACGATATGGGGTGCCGTATTTCGGATCATGGCCCCGTGGAGATCCATTTTCAGGCTGCGGATGACAGTATCGTGGAATCGATATTTGTCCGTAAACGGCAGGGTGAATATCTCAACGCACGGGATAGCGCGATTCTTGACAGTGCTATTTTTATCATGCTCGCGCGTTATTACCGGCAGCATGACTGGGCCATGCAGATACACTTCGGTGCGATACGCAATAATAATACCCGCATGTACCGTGCCCTGGGCATAAATACCGGGTTTGATTCACTAACGGATCAGGTCAATCTTGCTGCGAATATTAATCAACTGCTGGATACCATGGCCCTTGCAGACGCACTGCCGAAAACCATTCTGTATAACCTCAACCCCAGCTACAACGATATTGTCGCGACGACGATCGCCAATTTTCAGAGTGCAGAACGGGGAGTGAAATCACCGATGCAATTCGGCTCCGGCTGGTGGTTTAACGACACCCGTCGCGGGATGGAAAACCAGCTCAACAGCCTGGCAGATCAGGGGCTGTTAATGAATTTTGTCGGCATGCTGACCGACTCCCGTAGCCTGGTCTCCTATACCCGTCACGATTATTTTCGCCGCATTCTGTGCAATATGATCGGCGGTTGGGTGGAGCGGGGAGAAGTCCCTGATAATAACGATATTCTCACGCGGATGATTAAAAATATTTGCCACGACAACGCTAAGAATTATTTCAAATTTTAAATTCACTTCATTAAGTGGGGATGAAATATGTCTCGTGCGGCTAAAAAAATTACCATTCCGGTTAGTATTGGCTACGGACTAACGGATATTATGGGTGGCGGTGCATTTACCGTGATCGGCGCCTGGCTATTATTTTTCTATACGACATTCGTTGGGCTATCGCCGGTTGAAGCAGCCTCCATTGTCGCCATCGCGCGTATTGTCGATGCCATTGTCAGTCTGTTTATGGGAAGTTTCACCGATCATTTTTACAAAAATTATTTTGGTAAAAAATTTGGTCGTCGACGCTTCTTTTTGCTGATCGGCGCGCCGTTAATGCTGGTCTATGCGTTACTGTGGCTTGATGGCATGACCTACGGTTTTTATCTCGCGGTCTATCTGGCGTTTGAAATTATCGCTGCGATGGTATTGATCCCCTGGGAAACGCTGCCATCGGAAATGACAAAAGACTTTAACCAGCGCACCAAGCTTTCGACCTGCCGCATGTTCCTTTCTGCGTCCGGCACCTTCCTGGCGACGTTCATTCCGGGGCTGCTGATTGGCTATTTTGGGGAAAACAGCGCCCATGCTTATCTGATTAACGGCGTTATTTTTGCCGTCCTGTTTATGGTGTGCGTCTTTATCTCGTGGAAGGTGACCTGGGAACGCGAGTTAACCCCGGAAATGCTGGCCGAGCTTGAAACCAGCACGGCGCCCCGAACGCTGACGCAAAAGCTGGCTGCCTTTGGTCGCCTCTTTAAAGAGTATGGTTCAACGCTGAAAATCCGGGCCTTCAGAAAACACCTTGCTATCTACCTGCTGTCGTTTACCGGGAAAGATGTCTACAACACTGTGTTTGTCTTCTTCTGTGTTTACTGCCTGAATGTCTCTTCGTCGCTTGCCGGCACACTGCTGTCGATGAGTATCGTCGGCCTGCCTGTCACGCTGATCGCGGGAGTGGGGATCATTAAATTCGGTCCGTCGAAGCTGTATGTGTTTGCCTACTCGCTGATGATGCTTTGCCTGGGCGGCTTTTTCGCCGTGTATCAAATTCCGGCACTCAATACCGTCGCGACGCTGGTGATTCTGGCCGGGTTATATCAGGTCGGTCGCTGTGTGCTGGAGTTTACGCCGTGGAACGTCTTCCCGTTCATCCCGGATATTGACGAAATGGTTAGTCGCCAGCGTCGCGAGGGGCTGTTCGCGGCGGTGATGACCTTCTCCCGCAAAACGACCGTGGCCATCGCCACCTTTATTGTGGGGCTGCTGTTGCAGAATGGCGGCTTTGTGAAGGGCAGCCAGACACAGCCGGAGGAGGCCATCCATACCATCGCAATGCTGATGTTCATCGGGACTGCGGGCTTACTTATCCTGGCGTTGTGGCAGGCATTAACGTTCCATCTGAACAAGCGTACGCACAAGATCTTCGTGGATGAACTGGACCGCCTGAAAGCGAACGGTTCTCCCCAACTGGTTTCCGCCGAAGCACGCCGCGTGGTGGAAGATCTGACGGGGTATTCCTACGACAGGCTGTGCCGTGAGCCCGCTGGCCGTTCTGGCGCAGAACCGGCGCGTAATCCTGTGTGATGGTGGTACATATCTTTTTTAAAGATGTCACACAACTTAATTTTGATATCACACCAGTTGGCGCAAAGTTAATGTAAATCAATGTTCCGCTGAACATAACCCGTATGGTGGTGGGCAAGGCACCAGGGGGTTACTGCCATTCTGGCTGGTGTAGTCAACATGCGCGGCCGCGCGCCAACGTGCGGTCGCAGAACTCAGCTTCCTTAATTAAACGAGTCTCAACCATGGAAAACCGATTATTACAGGCGAAAGCGACGCTGCCTCAGTACGATCGCGGCAGCCTCCAGGCACGCATTGTTCATTTAGGGTTTGGCGCGTTCCACCGTGCACACCAGGCGGTGTACGCCGATATTCTGGCCGCTGAACACGGCAGCGACTGGGGTTACACAGAAGTGAACCTGATTGGCGGTGAGCAGCAGATTGCCGATCTGAACGCGCAGGATACCCTCTATACTGTGGCCGAAATGTCGGCGGACGCGTGGACATCACGGGTCGTCGGCGTGGTCAAAAACGCGCTGCACGCGCAGGTTGACGGGCTGGATGCCGTACTGGCGGCGATGTGTGAGCCGCAGGTGGCGATTGTGTCGCTTACCATCACCGAAAAAGGCTACTGCCACTCACCGGCGACGGGCAAACTGATGCTCGATCACCCATTGATTGCGGCCGACCTGCAAAACCCGCATCAGCCAAAATCTGCGCCGGGTGTAGTGGTTGAAGCGCTGGCGCGACGCAAAGCGGCGGGGCTGCCTGCCTTTAGCGTGATGTCCTGTGACAACATGCCGGAGAATGGCCACGTTATGCGCAATGTCACCTGCGCCTATGCCCGCGCGGTCGACGCGGAGCTGGCCGCGTGGATTGAGGCCAACGTCACCTTCCCGTCAACCATGGTGGATCGTATTGTGCCTGCGGTGACGCCGGAAACGCTGGATAAAATCGAACAATTGACCGGCGTACGCGATCCGGCGGGCGTGGCCTGCGAGCCGTTCCGTCAGTGGGTCATTGAGGACAACTTCGTCGCCGGACGTCCGCAGTGGGAAAAGGCGGGGGCGGAGCTGGTGGCCGACGTTATTCCGTTTGAAGAGATGAAGCTGCGTATGCTCAACGGCAGCCATTCTTTCCTGGCGTACCTTGGCTATCTGGCGGGGTATCAGCACATCAACGACTGTATGGAAGATGAACACTACCGCCGTGCCGCCCACGCCCTGATGCTGAAAGAGCAGGCGCCGACGCTGAAAGTAAAAGGGGTTGATTTAGGCCACTATGCCGATCTGCTGATTGCCCGTTACAGCAACCCGGCCCTGCGCCACCGGACCTGGCAAATCGCGATGGACGGCAGCCAGAAGCTTCCGCAACGTATGCTGGATTCCGTGCGCTGGCATCTGGCGCATCAGAAACCTTTCCCGCTGCTGGCGCTGGGTGTAGCGGGCTGGATGCGCTATGTCGGCGGGGTGGATGAGCAGGGGAACGCCATCGAGGTGAGCGATCCCCAGCTGGCAGTGATTCAGGCGGCGGTCAACGGGAGCGCGGAAGGGGAAAGTCGGGTGAAAGCCCTGCTGGGCATTGAGGCCATCTTCGGCAAGGAACTGCCATACGAAACGTGCTTTGTTGAGGCGGTCATGACGGCGTATCAGACGTTACTGCAAAAAGGGGCGAAAGCCACGGTTGCGCAGTACGCGGCGCAGCTGTAATTCATGTCATGCCGCCGTTCGCGGCGGCATGATGTCGCACCGGTTAGTGCATACCCAAACGAATCAGTTCAATCGGTTCGAACTTACCTTCGCATCCTTCCACTTCCACCGTTTTGCTACGACGCACCTGCGCGGCATCCAGTCCGTCGCTGTGGATCGCTTTAATTACACCTGTGTGCCCGGTGCCGTTAATCATTACGCGGCTGCCGGTGGTAATTGCATTACGGTTACGGTCGTAAGTCATCATGGTATTTTCTCCTCGCTAACACATCCGTTACGGCGCTATTTCAGGTTGTGCCGTCCACGGGGCACTATAAATACGCCTCTCTGGCGATCGTTTTTTTGTTTTTGATCAAACTCACACTTTTTTGTTGATTCCGGTACGGCGATGACGGTTCACGACACTGATTTACAAAGCGGACAGTTATTTTCTTTAATTGATAATTTCAGCCAGTGAGCGTTTAGGTCGGGTTTATATTTCTCATGGCACTCTGGGTGCAGTAAATAACGTCTTTTAACAATAAGGAGTCAGGCTTATGTATAAAAAGATTTTGATGCCTGTTGATGTGTTTGAAATGGATTTAAGCGATAAAGCGGTGCGGCATGCGGCCAACCTGGCGAAGGCTGAAGGCGCATCGATTACCCTGGTCAACATTCTGCCCAACAGCAGCCGCTCGTTACTGCGCGGGTTCAATGCAGATATCAGGAAGTTTGAAGAGTATATGACCGCGGAATCCAGCAAAAAGATGAAGGCGTTAACCCGGCTCTTTGATCTCTCCCCGGAGGACATTCATTGTGAGGTACGTTTCGGCAACGTGCGCGACGAAATTATCAGGATGAGCAAAGAAGGGGAATATGACGTGATTGTTATTGGCTCAAAAAACCCGAGTATCACCACGCATCTGTTGGGTTCAAATGCCGAATCTATCCTGCGCTACGCCACTATTCCCGTCCTGGTCGTGCGCTGATATTCTCGCCGCGCCCGTTAAGGGGCGGCGAATTTTACTCTTCACTAAACCACTCGCTATTTTCCTGACGAATAAGCTGCACGGATTCGCTGATCTCCTGCAGATGGACAGTCATCGCTTTTTCCACACCGTCAGGGTCGCGTTTTTCCAGCGCGCTAAAAATATCATGATGCTGTCGGAGCAACATTTCCGGCGGAGAGACATGGTCGAGGCTCATATAACGCACACGGTCGATGGTGGCTTTTATATTTTCAATGGTGTCCCAGGCCAGCTGACAATCGGCAATTAGCGCCAGCTTCTGGTGAAACTCATCGTCCAGTTGAAAGAAATCGTTAAGCTGTTTACGGTCGATGGCAATACGCTGCTGATGCAGGTTCTGTTCCAGCAGATAACACTGGTTGTCATTAATCAGCGTGGCCGCACGACGCGCCACCGCGCACTCAATGGCCTGCCGGACAAAACAGCCGTTACGGACCTGAGAAAGCGATATTTTATTCACATAGCTGCCGCGCTGCGGGCGGATCTGAATCAGGCCGTTTTCAGCAAGCTTGATAAACGCCTCACGTACGGGCTGACGGGAAACGTCAAAACGCACGGATACCTCTTTTTCGGAGAGCGGCGTGCCAGGCGGGATCAGGCAATGCACAATATCACGTCGTAAAATGCGATAGATTTGCTGGTTAACGGGCTGGGTGGGATTGAGTTGCGATTCAGCGGCCATGAGTTGTCATTTCTCAGAGAGTTAGCCTGAACATACTACCATTCTTTTATACCCTGATACAGACCCGGCCCGCAGGCCGGGAAGGGCAGAGTCAGCCACGATGGACGCTTAGTCCGGCAAAGCTCTGGCTGACAGGCATCATCTCTACGGTGTTGATATTGACGTGTTTTGGCAGCGTCGCAACCCACCAGACCGCTTCGGTGACATCTTCCGGCGTCAGCGCGTTGGCATTTTCGTAGGTTTTATCCGCTTTCGCGTCATCGCCTTTGAAGCGTACGTTCGAGAATTCGGTACCGCCCACCAGGCCCGGCTCGATATCCGTGACGCGGATGGCGGTGCCGTGGAGATCGGTACGCAGGTTCAGGCTGAACTGGCGCACAAACGCCTTGGTCGCACCGTAAACGTTGCCGCCCGCATATGGCCAGCTCCCGGCGGTCGAGCCAATATTGATAATATGACCGCGATTGCGCTCAACCATGCCTGGCAGCACGGCGCGGGTCATGTACACCAGACCTTTGTTGTTGGTGTCGATCATGTTTTCCCAGTCTTCAACGCTGGCTTTATGGGCAGGCTCCAGACCCAGCGCCAGACCGGCGTTGTTGACCAGCACGTCGATGGCACGCCACTGGGCAGGAAGATTGGCAATCATCTCTTCGATGGCGGCACGGTTACGCACGTCCAGCTGCGCGGTCAGGATGTTGTCACCCAGCTCCTCTTTCAGCTCCTGCAGACGCTCCTGACGACGACCGGTTGCAATCACCTTATGCCCGTTGGCGACGAAGCGACGCGTGATGCTTTCACCAAAACCTGCCGTTGCCCCGGTAACTAAAATAATCATCTCACTGTTCCTCAACGCTTTTTGTGTTGTACTAACATAGCACGCCCTGAGAGGGTGCGTTAAGGCAACATTTGTATGACCGCATTGCGGTCAACGGCGGCCTGACCTACTCTGGGAAAGTTAACCGTTACCAGGAGTAAAAGATGTCAACCCGTAATCCTTTTTTTGACATTAGCCTGCTGCCTTATCAGGCCCCGCGTTTTGATGAAATCAACGACAGCCACTATCGCCCGGCGTTTGATGAAGCCCTGCGCCAGAAGCGGGCAGATATTGACGCTATCGTCGCGCAAACGGTAGCCCCCGATTTCGACAACACGGTACTGGCACTGGAAAAAAGCGGTGCCATGCTCGCGCGCGTCAGCAGTGTCTTCTTCGCCATGACGTCGGCGCACACCAATGCCCGCTTACAGGAGCTGGAGGAACAGTTCTCGACTGAATTAGCCGCGCTGGCAAATGATATCTGGCTCAACGATACGCTATTCTCCCGCGTTGAAAGCGTCTGGCAGGATCGTGCGGCGCTGGATGCAGAGTCCCGCCGGCTGGTCGAAGTGACGTACCAACGCTTTGTGCTGGCCGGGGCGCGTCTGAATGATGACGAAAAAGCTGAACTGAAAGCCCTGAACACAGAAGCGGCATCACTTATCAGCCAGTTTAACCAGCGTCTTCTGGCCGCCGATAATGCAGGTGGGCTGGTGGTGGATTATGTTCATCAGCTTGAGGGTTTAAGTGCGGACGAGATCGCCACGGCTGCTCAGGCCGCCGCCGATAAAGGGCTGAAGGATCGCTGGCTAATCCCCCTCCTGAACACCACCCAACAACCTGCGCTTTCACTGCTTCGCAATCGACAGACCCGTGAAAACCTGTTCAACGCGGGCTGGCTGCGTACGCAGAAAGGCGATGAAAATGATACCCGCGAGCTGATCCTTCGTCTCACTGCCTTACGCGCGCGCCAGGCGCAGCTACTGGGGTTTGATGATTTTGCCAGCTGGAGTATCAGCGACCAGATGGCGAAAACGCCTGAGGCCGCGCTGACCTTTATGCGCGGAATTGTCCCCGCGGCGCGCGACAGGGCGGCACGTGAGCAGGCCGATATTCAGAAAGTGATCGATGACGAACAGGGTGGTTTCACCGTGCAGGCCTGGGACTGGTCATTTTACGCCGAGCGCGTCCGTCAGGCGAAATATGCGCTGGATGAGGCGCAAATCAAGCCGTACTTTGCACTCAATAACGTACTGCATGATGGGGTGTTCTGGACGGCCAGCCAGTTGTTTGGCATTCGCTTCGTTGAGCGTTTCGACATTCCGGTTTATCACCCGGACGTCCGCGTGTGGGAAATTTTCGACCATACCGGGGAAGGCATGGCGTTGTTCTACGGTGACTTCTTTGCCCGTGACTCAAAGCATGGCGGAGCGTGGATGGGGAATTTCGTTGAGCAATCTTATGAATTTGCCTCCCGACCGGTTATCTACAATGTCTGTAACTATCAAAAAACCAGTCACGGCGGTGCTGCGCTCCTCTCCTGGGATGACGTGATCACCCTGTTCCACGAGTTTGGTCACACGCTACACGGTCTGTTTGCCAGTCAGCGCTACGCCACGCTGTCCGGTACCAATACCCCGCGTGATTTTGTGGAGTTTCCGTCGCAAATCAATGAGCACTGGGCCCGCCATCCGCAGGTATTTACCCACTATGCCCGCCATTATGAGACCGGCGAACCCATGCCGGACGCGCTGCGCGAGAGCATGCTTAACGCGACGCATTTCAACAAAGGCTATGACATGACGGAAACGCTCAGCGCCGCGCTGCTGGACATGAACTGGCACGGCATCAGCGAGGCCGTTTCGGGCGTAGAGGAATTTGAAAAGGCAGCGTTGCAAAAAGAGGGGCTGGATCTGCCCGCCGTACCGCCACGTTATCGCAGCAGCTACTTTGCGCATATCTTCGGCGGCGGCTATGCGGCAGGCTATTACGCCTACCTGTGGACACAGATGCTGGCAGACGATGGCTATCAGTGGTTTGTCGAGCAGGGCGGCTTAACCCGTGAAAACGGGCAAAAATTCCGCGAGGCGATTCTGTCGCGCGGGAACAGCACGGATTTAGCTGAACTGTACCGGAACTGGCGCGGGCACGATCCGAAGATTGAGCCAATGCTGGAGAATCGCGGGCTGAGCGAGTAGCGTCAATTTTGGCTTAAACAGGACCGGGCGGAAGCCCGGTTTTTTTTCCAGTTTTACTCTCCAAAATGCCTCTCAATTTTTCCCTAAATGAATCCTTATATTCTCTAGACGTGAACACAAACACAATATTCATCAGTTTCGCTAACCCCTTATTAAACATTCTTATTATTGCAAAAACGAGTAAAATAAAGAATGACGCGCGGGATTTAACGGGTTATAAACTTTACCTCTCTTAACACTTTTGTAACGTCATTGAGGTAAGCCCGTGAAGCAGGTTGGCATTGTTGGTTGGCGCGGCATGGTTGGGTCAGTATTGCTGCAACGCATGGTCGAAGAAAATGATTTTAATGATATTGCAGCCAGTTTTTTTAGTACGTCTTCTGTTGGGGCGCCTGGGCCTGTCATTAATGGTGTCCGTTCGGTACTTAAAGATGCGTATTCCCTGGATGCGCTGGTGGAAATGGATATCATCATTACCTGCCAGGGCGGTGAATATACAAAATCGATGTATCAATCATTAATTGATCATGGTTGGGAAGGTTACTGGATCGATGCCGCATCAGCGCTGCGAATGGACGAAAGAGCCTGTATCATCCTCGATCCTGTGAACCGTGAAAATATCGATGATTCCATCAAAAAGGGCGGTAAACTTTTTGTAGGCGGAAACTGTTCAATCACCTTAAGCCTGATGGGGCTCGCCGGTTTGATCAAGGCCGATCTCATTGAATGGATGAGCGTGATGACCTATCAGTCGGCGTCTGGGGCGGGTGCAAAGCATGTTCGCGAGTTGATCGCCCAAAGTGCATTTGTCACCCGAAATTTAACCCCCGATGAGCTGGAAAACTCAGGCTCGGTGCTTCCTCTGGTTAATAAAGTCAGTGAACTGATTAACAGCAGTGACTTGCCTGTTGAGAATTTTGGCGCGCCGCTGATGGGGAGCATCATTCCCTGGATTGATAGCGACCTGGGGGATGGCAATAGCCGCGAAGAGTGGAAGGGTGAAGCAGAAACAAATAAAATCCTTGGCCTGAAAAAAGGTACCATCCCGGTTAATGGTCTGTGCATTCGTGTTGGTGTTATCAGGTGCCATAGTGCGGCGATTACGATGAAGCTGAAACGTGAAGTGGATGAAGCTGAATTTGCCAAAATAGTAAGCGACGCTCATCCCTGGGTAAAATACGTTCCTAATAATAAAGAGGCCAGCGTCAGCCAGCTGACTCCCGCACATATTAGCGGCACGCTTGAGGTTGGCGTAGGGCGTTATAAAAAAATGGCGCTAAATAATGATCCTGTTTACTCGGTATTGACCGTTGGGGATCAACTATTATGGGGGGCCGCGGAACCGTTACGGCGTATGCTAAATATTCTGCTTAACAGAGTATAATTGGGTTATACCAGAGAATCATTATTGGCTGGAAACAGAGCCGGGCGGGCAGCCCGGTTTTTTATATAAATTAATGCGCAATAATTTGATCTGGCTTGTAAAATAAAGTTTGTTTCGCTTAAGGGGGCTTCGCTATAAAATTTTGTTTTTTTTTGCCGATAACTGAGGATGGCACAAAAAAATGACGTAATCGCAGTTAAGAAGGCGAAGAATGACCATACCTCAGAAGACCCCTGGCTTTACGGATAGCGAGCATTCTAAAGGACTGATAAATAAAACATTTACCTATATTGTTACGCTGTTGATATGTATTTTCATCGCAGCGATAGTTTCGTTGCTAATCATAAAAAACAATGTGAATAAAATCGGCGACAAGCATGATGAATTCTTGTTAAGAAAGGCGTTAGACAGCCGTCAGGAAAACGTGCGTAGTCATTTGAAAGATTATGCTGAGTGGGGTGATGCCTACAATCACCTTCATCAAAAAATCGACATAAACTGGGCATGGGATAAACAGAACCTGGGTAAGTCCCTGTACGATAACTTTGGCTACGAAGGCGTGTTCGTGCTGTCCCCGGATGGCGCCTCCCTTTACAGCGTACTTGACGGAAAACTGAAGCGTGAAGATCTGCAACGCTGGATAGATCACGCCACAAAAGAGCAGTTACTCAGTGAAATGCGTATGAATAATGGGTTGCCGGTGTCCACGCTAACGCTTATCGACTCCGTACCCGCCATTGTTTCTGCGGCCTGGATCACGACGGGTGATGATGCGAGTGTTCAACCCTTGCCCGGTAAGCCTTCAACCATGCTGTTTATAGACAAGTTAACGGCTAAGAAACTTCTCGCGATTGGACGCGATGCGGGTATCGAAAATGTTCGCGCTTTGCCCTTCAACACCCTTTATCAGGCAAATAATCCGACCGAATTAACGTTAAATACCCAAAAGGGTGCTGTACATATTATCTGGGAGAGTGAAAATCCCGGTCAGGCATTGATCATTTATTTTTTACCCTTGCTCATTCTTTCCGTTCTCCTGACGCTTGCGCTGACGGCTATTTTGATGCGCCATATTATGCACAAGGCGAAAATCCATGACGAAAATATCTTTCTCCTTGAGCAGGCACGGCTGAATCTGATTATTAGCGAAAAACGATTCAGGGATGTCAGTGAAACAACCAGCGATTGGTTCTGGGAAACCGATTTAGCGTTAACGATCACCTGGTTATCAGGGCGTTTTTCGACTGTAACGGGATATGATGAGAGTCAATGGATAGGGCGCAGCCTGGATGAACTTTTTCCTACGACCAAAGATGTATTAAATCCGTGTGTCAGGCGCCGGGAATTATCAGGACGCTTCGAATTTAAGCATTGCCCTTATACCAACTATCAAAATGCCACTTCTTATTGCACACTTCTGGCAAAATTTTCTTCTCAGCCTGATGGTACGGTGGTTTTACGGGGCGCTGCATCCGATGTCTCTCTGGAAGTTGAAGCCACCAAACGTGTTGAATTCCTGTCACGCCATGACGAATTAACGGGCCTTCCCAACCGGTATCATATTAAGGAATTCCTTACGGGGCAGCTGGCGAAAGAAGATCTTCACCATTCCCCCTTTGCCATGATTTGCATGGATTTAGATAAGTTTAAACCCGTGAATGATATTTTTGGCCATTCCACAGGTGATGCCCTGCTTGGTGAGGTTGCTTTACGTCTTAAAGCCTGTATTCGTAGCGGTGATTTTGTCGCCCGGCAGGGCGGGGATGAATTTATGCTGCTTCTCGACAACACCCGGCATCTGGACCACATAGAAGAGGTGTGTCATCGCATCGTGCAAGAACTCAACCGTCCGTTCACCATTGATGGTAATGATGTGACCATCGGCGTCAGCATGGGCATTGCTCTGGCTCCCCAGGACAGTACCAGTGCAAACGACCTTTTACGCTATGCTGATATTGCGCTTTATCAGGCTAAACAATCCGGTCGAAACCGATGGGTCTATTATCGTCAGGATATGTCGGAAAAGCTGACTGAGCGCAGAAAGCTGGAATTAGCGCTGAAGACCGCAATTCGGGAAGACCAGCTCTATCTGGTTTATCAGCCGCGTTATAACCTCAGACATTCACGCATCGACGCCGTTGAAGCCCTGGTTCGCTGGCAGCATCCTGAACGCGGAAACATGATGCCCGATCAGTTTATTCCACTCGCTGAAGAAACGGGGCTCATCATCAACCTCAGCAACTGGGTCATTCGTAAGGCCTGTACAGAGACGCATGAAAAACTGCCGGGGCTTTCGGTTTCAGTCAATATTTCAGCCATTGAATTCCAGGCAAGCGATCTCGCCGAAAGAATAAAAGCTATTCTTGATGAAACCGGGCTTGAGCCTACCCGGCTGGAAATAGAGGTGACTGAAAATGTCACGCTCTCTAATCCAGAGAAAACGTTGCAGACCATGAAGGCGCTCAAAAAAATGGGGGTACGCATTCTGATTGATGATTTCGGTACCGGCTATGCCTCTCTGAGCTATCTGCGTAAGTTTCAGTTTGACGGGTTAAAACTCGATAAAAGCTTTATTTTTTCCTTAGGGGATTCGACACAGAACCAGTCGGTGGTCGAGAAGATCATCGATCTGGGTAAAGCCTATTCTATGGAGGTCACCGCAGAAGGTGTCGAAACCGTTGAACAATTGTCGTTCCTGAAGAAAAATAAGTGTGACGAAGTCCAGGGATATTTACTCGGCAAACCGGCGGCCATTGCAGATTTAAATCTAAAAACCAACCACGTAATTTATTAAGGGTATCCGTGCTGCTTGCCTGGCCCTGTTGATCCGGTAGGGCGGGTAAGCGCAGCGTCACCTGGCGTGCCTATAATCAAATCGCGTAGTTTTCGCTCTGACGTCGGGCTGATAAACTCGGCTCAACGTTTTGATTTCCGGGCGAACTTGAGATTCAGGCCGCCGCTAACCGAGCCAGCCATCCCGACAAAAGGCAGGAAGTATGTCTCTTCGTTCACTGCGGGCGTTGTGCCTGACGAGTTTTTTTATCGCTGACGTCCGTGACGGTCTCGGCCCTTTTCTCGGTATCTTCCTGACGGAGCGCCACTGGACGCCGGATGACATCGGCTTACTGATGACCGCCGGTGGTCTGGCGGGGCTCCTGGCCACGCTGCCAGCGGGATTTATCACCGACACCACCAAAAACAAACGTTCGGTTCTGGCGCTGCTCTGCCTGCTGATCACCCTGAGTACGCTGCTGCTCTGGTTCAGCCAGCAGAGTGGGGTCGTTGCGGTTTCGCAAATTGTCACCGGGATCTGCGCGGCGTTTGTGGGGCCGCTTATCACCGGGATCACCCTGGGGCTGACGGGGCAGAGCGGGTTTAGCACGCAGATGGGCAAAAATGAGGCCTTCAATCACGCCGGAAATTTCCTCACGGCACTGATTGCCGGAGGCATTGCCTGGTACTGGGGCATTGGCGGGATCTTCCTGCTGATGACCTGTACGACGCTGTTAACGCTCTGTTCGCTGCTGGCGATACGCAATAAGGATATCGACAACGATGCCGCGCGCGGGCTGAACACCTCAGAGCATCAGCCGGTGCCGGGTTTTGCGGTGTTGATAAAAAATCGGGCACTTTTCGTGACCGGGCTGACGCTGCTGCTGTTCCATCTGGCGAATGCGGCCCTGTTGCCGATGCTCAGCATGCGGGTCGCCGCCGCGCCGGCCAGCGTTAATCCCGGCGTGTTCGCTGCGGCGACGGTCATTATTTCGCAGGCGGTGATGATCCCGGTGGCTATCTGGGTTTCCAGGCGAATCGATCGCTACGGTTACTGGCGCTTTATCATGCTGGCGCTGTTAATCATGCCTGTACGCGCGGCGCTGGCGGCCTCCACCGATGCACCGTTTATGATGATCCCGGTACAAATTCTTGATGGTCTTGCCGCCGGGATCCTGGGCGTGGTGGTGCCGTCATTTATCGTGGTACTTTTGCGCGGAAGCGGGCACGTCAATGCCGGGCAGAGCGTGGTGATGCTGATGCAGGGTGTTGGCGCATCGATGAGCCCCGCGTTGACCGGGACGATCGCCGGACACTACTCTTTTGCGACGGCTTTTAGTGTGCTGAGCGCCATTGCGCTGGTGGCGGTGCTGCTCTGGTGGCGCTTTGCTCAGCGGAGCTGGCAGACCGACAGCTCCCCGAACGGGGCGTAGCGTCAGTGCCGGGTAAGGCGTAACCGCCACCCGGCATGTCGGCTTAGACTATCTCGTTAGGACACGCTTCACCGTTTTCCAGCTGCTGTAAATTCCCCAGCGTGGTTTCGGAAATGCTGATCAGTGCCTCAGCGGTCAGGAACGCCTGATGCCCGGTAAAGAGCACGTTATGGCAGGCGGACAGGCGACGGAACACGTCGTCCTGAATGACGTCGTTAGACTTGTCTTCAAAGAACAGATCGCGTTCGTTCTCATACACGTCCATCCCCAGCGCGCCAATTTTCTGGGTTTTCAGTGCTTCAATCGCCGCCTGAGAGTCAATTAACCCGCCGCGGCTGGTGTTGATGATCATCACGCCGTCTTTCATCTGCTCAAACGCGGTCTGATTCAGCAGGTGATAGTTTTCCGGTGTGAGCGGGCAGTGCAGGGAGATCACGTCAGACTGAGATAACAGGGTCGGGAGATCGACATATTCCACGCCCAGCTCCAGCGCGGCGGCGCTTGGGTACGGGTCAAACGCCAGCAAGCGCATACCAAAGCCTTTCAGAATGCGCAGGGCGGCCACGCCGATTTTACCGGTACCGATCACGCCTGCGGTTTTACCGTACATGGTAAAGCCGGTCAGTCCTTCCAGCGAGAAGTTCGCATCTCGGGTACGCTGATAAGCGCGGTGAATACGACGGTTCAGGGACATCATCATGCCCACAGCATGTTCCGCGACCGCTTCCGGTGAGTAGGCCGGAACGCGAACCACCCTCAGCCCCAGCTCTTTCGCCGCATCCAGATCGACGTTATTGAAGCCCGCGCAGCGCAGGGCGATATACTTTACGCCGTGCTTTTTCAGCTCTTCCAGTACCGGACGACTACCGTCATCGTTCACGAAGATGCAGACGCCTTCACAGCCGTGCGCCGTTTTAGCGGTTTTTTCGGTCAGCAGAAAGTCGAAAAATTCAAGATCGAACCAGTAAGCCTCGTTAACATGTTGCAGATACTTTTTGTCGTACTGCTTTGTGCTATATACCGCGAGTTTCATAAGACTTTCTCCAGTGATTTTACATCCACGTTAGCATGATTAAAATAATCTTACAATTTCTAAAATATTATTTAAATCAATAAGTTCTATCAATTATTTTAGAGCATCTATTCTTAAAACTGGCATTTACTTCAACTGATTGACTAAACATGCGACAATGATCGGCACTGTCGGCTTAATTCTCTCGCTAAATCAGGATATTAACTGCCCATGAAGGGTAAATACAAAGCCGCGATTGCGCTCTTATTGCTGTTGATTTTATTGCCGCTGACGCTGCTGATGACGCTCGCCCAGTGGGTACCGACCCTCGCCGGTATCTGGCTGCCTGTCGGTACACGTATCGCCTTTGAGGAAAGCCCCAAACTGACCCGGCATGCGCTGGTGATCCCCGATCTTCGGTATCTGGTTGAGGATTGTGAAATTGCCCGGGTTGAAAACGCCACGCTGTCGCACCCCAGCCGCTGGAATCTGGATATTGGTGCGCTTGAACTGAATACCGTTTGCCTCAGCAAAATTCCCCAGTCTGCACCGTCAACCGTTGCGCCAAAAACCCTGGCTCAGTGGCAGTCGGTACTGCCAAATACCTGGGTCATTATCCGCCGCCTTACACTTTCTCCCTGGCAACAGTGGGAAGGGGAACTGCATGCCTCACTGACGCCTGCGGTACAGGCGGTGACCTACAACGGTGAGCAGGTCAGTTTCAAAGGGCAGTTACGCGGCCAGACTCTCTCGGTCAGTCAGCTTGATGTACAACTCCCCGGCCAGATGCCGCCCGTAAAACTGGTGGGTGAGTTCACCCTGCCACTGGTGCCGGATGGCGTGCCGGTGAAAGGCCATGCGGTCGCCACTTTTAACGTGCCACAGCTCACCTCGCTGGTCGATGCCGATCTGGACTGGGAAGAAAATCAGGGGCAACTGCTGGTGATGGCGCGGGATAACCCCGATCCGCTTCTCGATTTACCATGGCAAATCACGGCCGAACAGCTGAATATCAGCGACGGGCGCTGGAACTGGAACTTATCCGGCATGCCGATGAGCGGCCGCGTGGGTCTTCGGGTGGATAACTGGCAGCAGGGGCTGGAGAAAGCCACCTTTACCGGACGCCTCAATGTCCTGACTCAGGGTGATGCCGGAAAGGGTAACGCCGTGCTGAATCTCGGGCCGGGCAGGCTCAGCCTGGATAACAGCGACATGCCGCTTCATCTGAGCGGGGAGGCCAAACAGGACGACCTGGTGCTTTACGCCAGACTTCCGGCCAGACTGACCGGCGGCCTGAACGATCCTCAGCTCGCTTTTGAGCCGGGCGCGCTGCTGCGCTCGCGCGGGCGCATTATTGATTCGCTGGATATCGACGAAATCCGCTGGCCGCTGGCGGGCGTGAAGCTCACGCAAAAGGGCGTGGATGGTCGTCTGCAGGCTATTCTGCGGGCCCATGAGAACGAGATGGGGGATTTTGAGCTACATCTGGACGGTCAGGCCAACGACTTTTTACCCGATAACGGCCTGTGGCAGTGGCGTTACTGGGGCAAAGGCAGCTTTACGCCAATGAATGCGCGCTGGGATGTCGCCGGGAAAGGCGAATGGCGCGACAAACTTATTGAGCTGACCGCGCTCTCTACCGGCTTTGACAAACTGCAGTACGGCACCATGGACGTCAGTAAACCGCGACTGGTACTGGATAAGCCGGTACGCTGGATCCGTGACCCTGTCACACCGAAATTTAGCGGCGCGCTGTCGCTCAATGCCGGAGAAACCCGTTTCGCCGGCGGCAGCGTGTTGCCACCGTCGGTGCTGACCTTCAGCGTTGAGGGAACTGACCCGACGATATTCCAGTACAAAGGCGATCTGCATGCCGAGGCCATCGGCCCGGTGCAGGTTAACGGTCGCTGGGACGGGGAACGCCTTCGCGGTCAGGCCTGGTGGCCAAAACAATCCCTCACCGTGTTCCAGCCATTGATCCCACCAGACTGGAAAATGACGCTGCGTGACGGTGAGCTCTATGCGCAGGTGGCGTTCTCTGCTGCTGCCGACCAGGGCTTTGAGGCGGGCGGTCACGGCGTGCTGAAATCCGGTAGCGCCTGGATGCCAGACAACCAGATCAATGGCGTGGATTTTGTGCTGCCGTTCCGGTTTAGCGAGGGCACCTGGTCGCTGGGCACGCGTGGCCCGGTCACGTTGCGCATTGGCGAAGTGGAAAACCTGGTGACCGCGCGCAACATTACCGCAGACCTGCAGGGCAACTATCCGTGGAGTGAAGAAAACCCACTGCTCCTGACCAACGTCAAGGTGGAGACCCTCGGCGGGAAAATTACCATGCAGCAGCTCAGAATGCCGCAGCACGATCCGGCGCTGCTGCGCGTGGACAATATCTCGTCAAGCGAGCTGATCAGCGCCGTCAATCCGAAACAGTTCGCCATGTCAGGTCCGGTAAGCGGAGCGCTGCCGTTCTGGCTGGACAATGAAAAATGGATCATTAAAGATGGCTGGCTGACCAACCCGGGGCCGATGACGCTGCGTATTGATAAAGACACCGCTGACGCCATCGTCAGGGATAATATGGTTGCGGGGGCGGCGATTAACTGGCTCCGCTATATGGAAATTTCACGGTCGTGGACAAGAATCAATTTAGATAATCTGGGTGAATTAACCATGCAGGCGACCATTAAAGGTACCAGCCGGGTCGATGGCAAAAGCAGTTCCGTGAATCTCAACTACACCCATGACGAGAACGTCTTTACCCTCTGGCGCAGCCTGCGCTTTGGAGACAATCTACAAACCTGGTTTGAGCAACACGCGGCGCTACCCGGTATCCGCAGTTCGACTGGCAAGGAAAGTGAGGAACAACAATGAAAATGAGGGCTGGTGTACTCACCGTCGCCGTTGCCGTGCTCCTGACCGGCTGTACGCCGCGTATTGAAGTCGCTGCGCCGAAGGAGCCGATCACCATCAATATGAACGTCAAAATCGAACATGAGATCCACATTAAAGTCGATAAAGACGTTGAAACCCTGCTGAAATCGCGCAGCGATCTGTTCTGAGGACGCCATGAAACGATTAGCTCTGATGTTACTGGCGCTGGGCATGAACGTGCAGGCGGCAACCCTGACCTTAAACGAGGCCCGGGCGCAGGGGCGTGTCGGGGAAACCCTGAGCGGGTATCTTGCCCCGGTGAAACAAGACCCTGAAACGCTGGCGCTGGTGAGCCGCATCAACGCGGCGCGCACGGAAAGCTACCAGAAGCTGGCGGACAGCAATAACCTGCCGGTTGATGAAGTGGCGAAGATGGCCGGGCAAAAGCTGGTGGCCCGCGCACAGCCGGGAGAGTATGTGAAGGGCATTAACGGGAAATGGCTGAAGAAGTAATCAGCGAAAGCGCTTACGGTACTCGCCAGGCGAGACGCCAAAACGCTGCTTAAATGCCGTTGAAAAATGGCTATGGTCGGCAAATCCCCAGCTGTAGCCAATCCCCGCCAGCTTTTCCTCGTCGCTGGCGGATCTCAGTACCTGCGCGCACAGATCCAGCCGACGATTTTTGATGTACTGTGCCACCACCAGCCCTTTATCGGCAAACATGCGATACAGGCTTCGCACCGACATGCCGCTCTCTGCGGCAATCCATTCCGGGCGCAGGGATTCCGACTGAATATGGTCATCAATTAACGACAGAACGTTCCGGAACTGACGTTCCTTACGTGGCTGTACCGCGTCGCGCTGTTGAAACGCCGGACGGAGCAGGCAGATCATCGCTTCCAGCGCGGCTTCGCTCTCTCTGTCACTCAGGTCAGCATTGCTCATGCTCTCCAGCAGCAGACGATGGCTGAGCTGTACGGTGGGCAGCGAGCGGGAAAGTGTCAGCGCGCAGCTCACCTCCTGAAAGCGACACTGCTGCTCAATAATCTGACGGGGAACCAGCAGCGAAATCTGGCGGGATTTTTGCTGCCAGTTGATGGAGCAGGGACGAGAGGCGTCGATAAGCGTAATGTCGCCGGCGTTCAGAATTGAACGGCGATCGTCCTGTTCAATCTCCGCGCTGCCGTCAAGCTGGAACACGGTATAAAACCAGGCATCATTGCTCTGTTTAATCTCCTGACGGGAGCGAAACAGGTTGACCCCGCCCGCGGTGACGGTGCTTAACTTCAGGCTTCGGGCGTAGCTCGTTTCCAGTTCACCAATGAACTCACCCTCTAAAGGACGCGCATTAAAGCGCCCGCAGACATGGTTAATTTGCGCCAGCCACTGCTGGTACTGTTCCTGTTCGCTTACACCCGCCATCGTTTATCTCGCTGCGCCATCAATGTTTTCGCATTGTTGCATTTGTGTTGCGTTTTGTCAGAGCCATGAGGCTGACTATAGGAAAGAACACTCACCGGTAACAGCGTTATAAGGCGGAATTATCACGAATTGCGGCACCTGTCACAGGTGGCAAAGCGAATGTCACACAGACAAAAGCGGGAATGCAAAAGGCCTCTTAGACTGCAGTAACACCCTGCGAAGAATAACGAAGGAGTACTCTATGTCTGAATCACAGGTCGCCATCCAGCCTGGCGTACAGCAGTTTCTGGACCGACATCACGGGCTGTGGATCGAGGGGCGTCAGGCCGCGTCGGACAGCGAAAAACGGTTGAATGTGTATAACCCTGCTACTGGTGAGGTTATCGCCTCTACGGCAGACGCCAGCGTCGATGATGTCGACCGCGCGGTCATGTCCGGCTGGCGTGCCTTTGTCGCCCGCAGCTGGGCCGGAAAATTACCGGCAGAGCGTGAGCGTATCCTGCTGCGTTTCGCCGACCTGGTGGAGCAGCACAGCGAGGAGCTGGCCCAGCTTGAAACGCTGGAGCAGGGGAAATCTATCAACATTTCCCGTCTCTTTGAAGTGGGCTGTACCCTGAACTGGATGCGCTATACCGCCGGGCTGACTACCAAAATAACCGGCAAAACCCTCGATCTCTCCATTCCCTTGCCGCAAGGCGCACGCTATCAGGCGTGGACGCGTAAAGAGCCGGTGGGCGTGGTGGCCGGGATTGTGCCGTGGAACTTCCCGCTGATGATCGGTATGTGGAAGGTGATGCCTGCGCTGGCCGCGGGTTGCTCTATCGTTATTAAGCCGTCAGAAACCACGCCGCTGACCATGCTGCGGGTGGCGGAACTGGCGAGCGAAGCGGGTGTCCCTGACGGTGTGTTTAACGTGGTGACCGGAAGCGGCGCGGTGTGCGGCGCAGCGCTGACCTCGCATCCGCATATTGCCAAAGTGAGCTTTACCGGCTCAACGGCGACGGGTAAACAGATTGCCCGCGCGGCGGCCGATACGCTGACCGGCGTGACGCTGGAGCTGGGCGGTAAAAACCCGGCCATCGTGCTGAAAGATGCCGACCCTGCGTGGGTGGTTGAAGGGCTGATGACCGGTAGCTTCCTCAATCAAGGCCAGGTCTGTGCGGCGAGCTCGCGGATTTATATCGAAGCGCCGCTGTTTGACTCGCTGGTCAGCGGGTTTGAGCAGGCGGTGAAATCCCTGAGCGTGGGGCCAGGCATGTCGCCGGAGGCGTTTATCAACCCGCTGGTATCCCGGGCTCACTGCGACAAGGTGCAGGCCTTCCTGGATGAAGCGAAATCGCGCAACGCGGAGCTGATCACCGGCAACCGTGGGCCGGAAGGAAAAGGCTATTACGTCTCGCCGACGCTGGTGGTCAACCCGGATCCCGGGCTGCGACTCACCCGCGAAGAGGTGTTCGGCCCGGTGGTCAACCTGGTACGTGTAGTCGATGGCGGAGAGGCGTTATCCCTTGCCAACGATACCGAATATGGCCTGACCGCCAGCGTCTGGACGCAGAATATCAGCAAGGCGCTGGAGTATACCGACAGATTGCAGGCGGGTACCGTCTGGGTGAACAGCCATACGCTGATCGACGCCAACCTGCCGTTCGGCGGCATGAAGCAGTCCGGCACCGGACGCGACTTCGGCCCGGACTGGCTGGACGGCTGGTGTGAAACCAAATCGGTGTGCGTGCGCTATTAATAAAAGCAAAAGGCAACCGGGAGGTTGCCTTTTTAGTGTTTGTTCCCTCTCCCGTGGGAGAGGGGCAGAGTGAGGGCATCAGGCCGCACCGGGCTAGTTTTACAACGACCACCGATCCCGTCCGGCCTCTTTCGCACGGTACAGCGCCGCATCGGCGCGGGCGATCAGTTCCGGCCCCGCCAGGCCTGGCGAAATCCGCGCAATCCCCATACTGACGGTCACATGCTCACTGACCCTGGACGCACCGTGCGGTATCGCCGCCGCGCGCAGGCCGTCCTGGATGCGGCGGGCAACCTGCTGTGCCACGTTTTCCGGGCAATTAAACAGGATCACCAGAAACTCCTCGCCGCCGTAGCGTGACACCACATCGTCCGGGGTTCGCACCGCCTGCTTCAACACCTGCGCCACGCGGGTCAGACAGTCGTCGCCGGCCTGATGGCCATAGGTGTCGTTGTAGAGCTTGAAATAATCGATATCCAGCATGATCAGCGAGAAGGCTTTGTTCTGCTCAACGGCGTTCTCCAGCACCACTTCCATCATCCGGCGATTGGCGGTTTTGGTGAGCGGATCCTGGTGCGCCAGCGCATCCAGCCTGGAGATTAACAGCTGATTTTGCTGATTACGCCGCCAGGCTTCGTCAAACCAGCTTAACAGGATAAACCGCCCGCAAATCATGATCAGCGTGAATACGCTCCAGATAGTCGCAAAGCGAAGGTTAAGGCCATCATTCAGCACCCAGCTGGCGACCGGCAGGGTGAGCCACAGCGGGAGCACAAACGAGAGTAAACCCTCCGGGTAAAAATAGAGCGCCGTCAAGCCGGAGAGCAATAAAATCACACACAGCGGCCAGACGTGGGGAAGGTGCAGGGCGGTAATGAACCAGTAACTGCACATCGACCAGAAGGCGCTGCAGATAAACAGCACTACGCTTATCCCGGCTATACGTCGCCAGGCCATCAGGATTAATGCGGCAGACAGTATAATGATGCCCAGCATCGAGGCATCGACAACCCGGGTCAGATGCTGTGAACCGGGATACAGGAAAACGCTGTTTTCCAGCAGGACGTGGCGCAGCAGGATCATCAGGGCAAAGCTGACGTTAACAAAGGCCAGCCAGGGCAGGTTCATCGCCAGCCCGTGGTGCACCATGGCCTGACGTGTTGGCCAGGTGGCGCGTTCGGGGGTGAGGTTTTTTCTTTTTTCCATAAAGGTTGTTTTCCCGTCCAGGGGCGTGAAGGTGAGATACCACTAACTATAAGCAGGCTGGATGAATCATCAAAATGAAAGGCAAAAAAAACCGGGCATCAGGCCCGGTTGGTGATTATTGCTGTTCGTCTTTCTTCCTGCCAAGCGTTGGCGTTTCGTCAAAGAAGTTCCACGGCTTAAGCAACGTATGCACCCATTCCGTTGGCATGATGGGCCACTCTTCCGCGCGGGCAACGTGCGTGGTTCCGGTGGTCATCCATACCACATCGTCCTGATTATTGAGTGACTCATTGTCTTTGCTGTACTGACCCAGCCCCGTATCGTGCGTGGAGCGGTTCGGGAATTTCCCTTCCGGGTACATTTCGTCAGGGTGGTAGCGCGTCACCCACAGCTGTTTATCCATAAAGCTCAGGCGATGGTAGATCCACTCGTCTGGCGCAAACTTCGCGCCGGTGGCCACCGGGTGCGTGCCGCCCGCGTAAGGGATGATCTGGTACGAGACCGGGTTCCCCATACGGTTCTCTTTGCGGGTATTGCTCAGCAGGCGAATGGTACCCGGATCGAATTTCTGCGCCGCCTGCTGTTCGGTATCGATATCGTACTGATTGACCTGCATGGTACTGGTACGCGGGCCGCCGGCCGTGTTCGGTTTCACCTGCGGATCCATCGCCACCAGTTTATTGTCGATGCCATCCACATCCATATCGAGACGGAAGTTATAGATGTGCTGGTGGGTGGTGCCCACGATGTTGTGATCGATTAAGGTGCCGTATCGGGTGTCGTCTTTGGCGGTGGCGTCATGCATCGTTTTAGCCTGCACGCCTTTCACGGCTTCAATCCCGGTGGCTCCGGCATCAATGCCGATGGTGCCGTTTTCGTGGAATACCCAGTCGAAGATGTAATCGTAGTTGCCAACGGTGCTCACCCAGCGCACCACCAGCTCGCGGCGTTCGGTGCTGACGTTGGGCTTGCCCATCTCCTGATGCTTATATTCAGGCCCGGCGTAGCGCTCGAAAATGGCGATGGCGCGCGGGATCTCCATCGGCGTACCGGTGTAATCCGGGATGGTTTCATTAAGCAACACGGCGTTGGACGGCACATCTTTGCCGCGCACCAGCGGGGAGGTCAGGGTGCCCATGCCGTAGTCGCCCGAATCGAGATAGGCTTTAAAGTACCAGCCCACATCCGGATCGCCGTAAGGGACGATCATCCCGCCCAGGGAGCCCTGATACATGACCTGGCGTTTTTTACCGTTATCGTTATACGTGACGGTCGAGATCATCGGCCCCACACGGGAGTCCAGGCTCAGGTGGAAATCCCAGTTCTGCCAGTGCACCATGTCGCCGGTAATGGTGTAGTTCTTGCCTTCCGGTTCGATGATCTCAAGCGGCTTTTTCGGCGTCTCGACGCGGTCACGTCCATCATACGGACGCGGGGTCATGGGCACCGGAACAACCGCACCTTCTTCAATTTTCTGGATCTTCTTCTGTTCGAGATCAACCACCGCCACCAGATTTTCAATCGGGTGCGCCCAGTAGTTGCCGTCGCCCACATCCAGATAGCTCACCACCTTCAGCAGACGGTCTTCCTGTTTCAGGCCGTCTTTACCGTCAAAATAGCCGACGGTCAGCGGGGTCGTGATCACGTTCTTCGTATCGTTAATGCCGCGTTTTTTCAGAACTTCAGCAAATTCCGGGCTCTCGTTGATGATCTGCTGTACGGCGGTGAAATCATCCAGCAACACCATACCGTGAGCATCTTTGACCGGCTCCCAGCGCAGGATTTTCTTCTCCTTCAGATCCACCCGGCTTTCGATGACGTGCTTGCCGTCCAGCAGGGTGATATTCGCCTGACGCGGGGCCTCCACCGGCGTGCCGTTCAGCACAAAGTCCCACACTTTGGCTTTCTCGGGCTCGGCCAGGGCAATCTGGGTGAAGCGGGTGTTTGGTTTAAAATCCTTTGAGGCTTTGACGATCGCCACGGCTTGCTTGATTTCATCAGCCGTTAATGCATTTAGCGGATGGGGGCTTTTCTCAACCTGGAACGTCTGGTCGAGGCCGGACTGGAAGACGTCGTTGATAAAGGTGTCCGAGATAAAGGCTTTGTTGTCTTTCATCACCACCGGCACCTGCAGCGCGAGGGGTTTGCCGTTAACGATGGCGGTTTTTGCGCCCGGCTTAACCTTCACGAACGCACCGTCTTTTGCAATGGTGAACATCTGTGCGTAATCATCCCACTGAACCTCTGCGCCAAAATCTGCCAGCGTTTTGTCCATTGGGACCATATGCGCCTCACTGCCGTGAGCGAAAACGGGAGATTGCCAGGCACAGCAGAGCGCAACGGCCAGAGCCAGTGCCGTTCTACGGGCAGAAAATGAAGAATTGCTTCTCATCGTAGACCTCATCTTGTTGTGTTTATTGTGTTGTGAGTCTTATCCTGACAGGCGCGTGAAAAAAGCGTTTGCCTGCATCTGCCAGGTTATTTGTCAGTCTTGCCAGGTTAGAAAAGGGCGGGGATAAATCACATGCCGAGCCTTTTCATCTATCTATGCGCACTGATGAGGCTCCACAAATTGATACGCGCAGTGAACAATTCCCTCTCCCATCGGGAGAGGGTTAGGGTGAGGGGAACATAGGGCTGTGGTGGTCATTCCGTTCACTTTATGTTCCTTGCTACTCTGTTACGACATAACCTGTGAACGTGCCAGGGTGGCTCAGTCGCCACCACCCTGGCGACCCGGGCTCCCGGCGGTAAATCGCCGCTTCGCGGTGCCTTCGGCTTATTCCTTCCGGCTTATCGGGGACGGGCGGAGGTAACCTCCCTGTAAATCCGCCCTCTCGGCGCATCCCTGCGCCTCGCCCCGGCCTGCAGGAAACGCCTCAGCGATTTACAGCCGGACCAGGGCATCGCTGAGAGCCCTCAGTCATGCTGAAAGCAGCGTTATTGCTTCTGCTTACAAATTCCCTCAGTCCTGGTCGAGAGGGTGAGGGGACGTTAGCTGAAATCACCCTGCTGGCGAGCCACCAGCGTCAGAATGGAGTAGAGCGCCACCGCCTGCTGGTGTTGATTGAAAATCTCAACCGCCCATTCGACCACGCCGGTGGGTTTTTCATCCGCCGTACGTTGTTTCTTCAGGGTTTTACGTTTGCAGGTCAGGCGCACCTGAATGGTATCGCCCGGTTTCACCGGCTCGATAAAGCGCAGGTTTTCCATGCCGTAGTTGGCGATCACCGGCCCCACGCCCGCATCAACAAACAGCCCGGCGGCGGCAGAGATCAGGAAGTAACCGTGTACCACCCGCTCGCCAAAGATCGACTCCGCTGCGCCAATCTTGTCCATGTGGGCATAGAAATGATCCCCGCTCAGGCAGGCAAAGTTAACGATATCGGCTTCCGTCAGGGTACGACGCGGCGTCAGAAGACTGTCGCCCGGCTGCAATTCCTCGAAGTATTTGCGGAACGGATGAACGCGATCTTCCTGCACCATCGCGCCGCGTACCCACTGTTTGCCGATGGCGGCCAGCATGGTGGGGCTGCCCTGAATGGCGGTGCGCTGCATATAGTGTTTGACCGCACGCAGGCCACCCAGCTCCTCGCCGCCACCCGCACGTCCCGGACCGCCGTGCACCAGTTGAGGAAGCGGAGAACCGTGCCCGGTAGACTCTTTTGCTGATTCCTCGTTGAGGATCTGAATGCGCCCGTGCGCCCGCGCTGCGCCAGAAATAAACTGGCGGGCAAGGGCGGGATCGGCGGTAACCAGCGTCCCGGCCAGGCTACCGCCGCCCGCACAGGCAAGTTGCATCGCGTGGTCTGTATGGCGATACGGCATCAGGGTGGCCACCGGGCCGAACGCTTCGGTGGCGTGCACCGCCGGGGTCTCATCCGGCTGCGGGCAAATGAGCAGGGTTGGCGGGTAAAACGCCCCGGCGGCCTGCAGATCGGCTTTTCCGCCCAGGCGAACCTGGCAGCCTGCGGCCACAAGCTGATCCACTTTCTCCTGCACGTCCGCACGCTGTTCACTGTTGACCAGCGAACCCATTTTTACGCCTTCCTGCGCCGGGTCGCCCATTACCACCTTTTCCAGCCGGGCGATCAGCGCCTGACTTACCGCGTCAATCTGGTTTTGCGGCACGATAATGCGGCGGATGGCGGTACATTTCTGTCCGGCCTTGGCGGTCATCTCACGTACCACTTCACGAATGAACAGGGCGAATTCGGGCTGTTCCGGCGTCACGTCTTCCCCCAGTACGCAGCAGTTCAGGGAGTCGGCTTCCATGGTGAAGGGAATGGCATTTGCCACAATATTCGGGTGAACGCGCAGCTGCTGACCGGTACTGGCGGAGCCGGTGAAGGTCACCACATCCTGGCTGTCGAGATGGTCCAGCAGATCGCCCGCGCCGCCGCAGATCAGGCTGATGGCACCGTCCGGCACCAGGCCGCTCTCCACAATCGCTTTCACCATCGCCTGCGTCACCTGTGCGGTGGCGGTGGCCGGTTTGATGATCGCCGGCATCCCGGCAAGCCATGTGGGGGCGAGTTTCTCCAGCATGCCCCAGCAGGGGAAGTTGAAGGCGTTAATATGTACCGCCACGCCCGATTTCGATGTCAGCACATGGCGTGCCGCAAAGCCGCCTTCTTTCGACAGTGGGATCAGTTCATCCTCGGGCCACAGCGTGTCATCCGGTAATTCACGGCTCCCCAGACTGGCATAGGTGAACAGCGTGCCAATCCCACCTTCAATATCGACCCAACTGTCGGCCTTTGTCGCTCCGGTCTGGGCTGAGAGAGCATAAAACGTCTCTTTCAGGCTGAGCAGGTGCTTCGCCACCGCTTTCAGCATCGCCGCGCGTTCGATAAAGGTCATGCCGTGGAGGGCTTCACCGCCATGCGTAATGGCATAGCGACGTGCCGCCGCCATGTCCAGCCCTTCGCTGGTCACGCTCCAGAGCGCTTCACCGCTGATGGCGTGATGAATAGTACGTTCGCGGCCCCGGCCAGATTGCCAGACACCGGACAAGAAACTGGCTAACTGCTGCATCTCTTATCTCCACATGTTTCGTTATTTCACTATCAATAGTTTGATCATGAATCATAAAAATCAAGCTGAGTTTTAATGAATTGTTAACAATGTGATCTCAAGGGAAGATGTGTGGCGGTTGTAGCCCTGATGTGGCGGCCTTTGCGCAAAAGCCCTGCGAGCGACATCACAAAATCAGGAAACATTTCTTGGGGGTGCATTTAACCTTTGTGTAACTTTTAAAAAAAACAAAGTGATTCACAATTACGCTTTAAGTTGCAAACTAATGAATCATAAAGGTGATGACGTGACGCAAGAACAACGCTTTGAGCAGCGCATAGCGCAGGAGACGGCGATTGAGCCCCAGGACTGGATGCCGGAAGCCTATCGCAAGACGTTGATCCGCCAGATTGGTCAGCACGCCCACTCTGAAATTGTCGGCATGCTGCCGGAAGGGAACTGGATCACCCGCGCCCCGACGCTACGCCGCAAAGCGATCCTGCTGGCGAAAGTGCAGGACGAAGCCGGGCACGGGCTGTATCTCTACAGCGCGGCTGAAACGCTGGGCTGCGCGCGGGAAGACATCTACCAGAAAATGCTCGACGGCAAGATGAAATACTCCTCCATCTTTAACTATCCGACGCTGAGCTGGGCCGATATCGGTGTGATCGGCTGGCTGGTGGACGGTGCCGCCATCGTCAATCAGGTGGCGCTGTGCCGGACCTCTTACGGGCCGTATGCCCGTGCGATGGTGAAAATCTGTAAAGAAGAGAGCTTCCACCAGCGTCAGGGGTTTGAAGCCTGCATGGCGCTGGCGCAGGGAAGCGACGCCCAGCGGCAGATGCTGCAGGACGCCATCAACCGTTTCTGGTGGCCCGCCCTGATGATGTTTGGGCCAAACGACGACAACTCGCCGAACAGCGCCCGTAGTCTCGCCTGGAAAATTAAACGCTTTGGCAATGACGAACTGCGTCAGCGCTTCGTCGACAACACCATCCCGCAGGTTGAGATGCTGGGGATGACGGTACCCGATCCAGACCTGCGCTTTGATGAGGAAACCGGCCACTACCGCTTCGGTGAGATTGACTGGCAGGAGTTTGACGAGGTGATCAACGGACGCGGGATCTGCAACCACGAACGCCTGGCCGCTAAGCGCAAAGCCTGGGAAGAGGGGGCGTGGGTGCGTGAAGCCGCACTGGCGCATGCAGAAAAACAACGCGCCCGTCAGGCCGCATAAGAGGAAATCACGATGAGCAATGTCTACTGGCCGCTGTACGAAGTGTTCGTACGCAGCAAACAAGGGTTATCCCACCGCCACGTTGGCAGTCTGCATGCCGCTGACGATCGCATGGCGCTGGAAAACGCGCGGGATGCCTATACCCGCCGCAGCGAAGGCTGCTCGATCTGGGTGGTGAAGGCGAGCGAGATTGTTGCCTCTCAGCCGGAAGAGAGCGGCGAGTTCTTCGACCCGGCGGAAAGCAAGGTCTATCGCCACCCCACGTTTTACACCATCCCTGATGGCATCGAGCATATGTGAGGTCAGGGATGAAAACAGTATCTGCATACGCCCTGCGTCTGGGCGACAACGGTCTGGTGCTCTCGCAGCGCCTCGGAGCCTGGTGCGGACACGCGCCGGAGCTGGAAATCGATCTTGCGCTCGCCAACATTGGTCTCGATCTGCTGGGGCAGGCGCGCAACTTCCTCGCCTGCGCGGCAGAGCGGGAAGGTCAGGGCGATGAAGACACCCTGGCCTTCGGCCGCGATGAGCGTCAGTTTCACAATTTACTGTTGGCAGAACAGCCGAACGGCAACTTCGCCGACACGATCGCCCGCCAGTACCTGATGGACGCGTGGAATGTTGCCCTCTACGAGCGGCTGATCCACAGCAGCGACAGCCAGCTTGCCGCCATCGCCGCCAAGGCGATTAAAGAGGCGCGTTACCACCTGCGCTTTAGCCGCGGCTGGCTGGTGCGCCTGGGAGACGGCAGTGAAACCTCGTCGCAAAAAATGCAGCAGGCCATCGACAACCTGTGGCGCTTTACGGCCGAGTTGTTCGAGGCGGATGACGTTGAGCTTGAGCTGATTGAGTCCGGCGTTGCGGTTGATCCGCGCACCCTGCGCCAGCCGTGGGAAAACGAAGTGTTTGCCGGACTGCGGGAAGCCACCCTGCGCGTACCCGATGAGACGGCCTATCGCACCGGCGGAAAACGCGGGCTGCATACCGAGCATCTGGGCCCGATGCTGGCAGAGATGCAGTATCTCCAGCGCGCATATCCCGGTCAGCAGTGGTAAAGGAGAACGCCATGCAACGTCTTGTCGACATCGCCCCCCCGCAGGTTCCGCACATCTGGTCGTTGCTCAGCCAGATCCCGGACCCGGAAGTGCCGGTGCTCACCATCACCGATTTAGGCATGGTGCGCAGCGTCACCGCGCAGGGCGAAGGCTGGGTGATCGGCTTTACCCCAACCTATTCAGGCTGCCCGGCGACGGAACACCTGCTTGGCGCTATCCGCGACACCCTGACGGCACACGGGTATACGCCCGTGCACATCGTGCTGCAGCTGGAACCCGCCTGGACCACCGACTGGATGACCGACGATGCGCGTGAACGTCTGCGCGCGTATGGCATCAGCCCACCCGTGGGGCACAGCTGTCATGCCCACGTTCCCGCTGAGGTGAGCTGCCCGCGCTGCGCCAGTACCAACACCTCGCTTATCAGTGAATTTGGTTCAACGGCCTGTAAGGCGCTTTACCGCTGCAATAGCTGCCGCGAGCCCTTCGACTATTTCAAATGTATTTGAGGTTGCCATGACAACGTTTCATTCATTAACAGTGGCAAAAGTAGAACCCGAAACCCGCGATGCGGTGACCATTACCTTCGCGGTGCCGCAGGCGTTGCAGGAGGCGTACCGCTTTCGTCCCGGCCAACACCTGACCCTGAAAACCAGACTGGGTGCAGACGAACTGCGCCGCTGTTACTCCATCTGCCGGAGTAGCGCGCCGGGGGAGATCAGCGTCGCGGTTAAAGCCATTGAAGGCGGGCGTTTCTCTCGTTACGCCCGGGATGAGATCAAACCGGGCATGACGCTGGAGGTGATGGTTCCCCAGGGGCATTTTGGCTATCAGCCACAGCCTGAGCGGGAAGGTCACTATCTGGCGATTGCCGCAGGCTCCGGCATCACCCCGATGCTGGCGATTTTATCCGCCACGCTGGCCGCCGAACCGAACAGCCACTTCACCCTGATCTACGGCAACCGCAGCAGCCAGAGCATGATGTTCCGTCAGGCGCTGGCTGACCTGAAGGATAAATACCCGCAGCGGTTGCAGCTGGTTGCCATCTTCAGCCAGGAGCGGCTGGACAGCGACCTGCTTTACGGCCGTATCGACGGTGAAAAGCTGCAGGCGCTGGCAAAAACGCTGATCAACTTCCGCCAGTACGACGAGGCCTTTATCTGTGGCCCGGCGGCGATGATGGACGAGGCCGAAACCACTTTAAAAGCGCTGGGGATGGCCGAAAAATCCCTTCACCTTGAGCGGTTCAATACGCCGGGCACGGCCGTTAAACGCGCGGTGAGCGTGCAGGCGGAAGGCCAGAAGGTGATCGTGCGCCAGGACGGACGTGACCGCGAGATCGTCCTGACAGCGGATGACGACAGCATTCTGGATGCCGCCCTGCGCCAGGGGGCGGATCTGCCGTATGCCTGCAAGGGGGGCGTATGCGCCACCTGTAAATGCAAAGTGCTGCGCGGCAAGGTGGACATGGCGACCAACTACAGCCTCGAGCCGGACGAACTGGCTGCCGGGTATGTGCTGAGCTGTCAGGCGCTGCCGCTAACCGCCGACGTGGTGGTCGACTTCGACGCAAAGGGGATGGCATGAGCGAACTCCTCGTTACCCGTCATGGCCGTGTGCTGCAGTTGACGCTCAACCGTCCGGCGGCACGCAACGCCCTCAACAATGCACTGCTGACGCAGCTTGCCGAACAACTGGAGGCCGCAGCCTGCGACAACAGTATTTCTGCCTGCGTGATTTACGGCAGCGAGCGCTGCTTTGCGGCCGGAGCCGATCTCAATGAAATGGCAGAAAAAGATCTGCCCGCCACGCTGAACGATAGTCGTCCTCAGCTGTGGAAGCGGATAGACGCCTTCAATAAACCGCTGATTGCCGCCGTGAACGGTTTTGCACTCGGGGCTGGCTGCGAGCTGGCCATGCTGTGCGACGTGGTGATTGCCGGTGACAACGCCCGCTTCGGTCTGCCAGAAATTACGCTTGGGATCATGCCCGGTGCGGGCGGTACGCAGCGCCTGATCCGCTGCGTGGGTAAATCGCTCGCCAGCAGAATGGTGCTGACCGGGGAAAGCATTACGGCGCAGCAGGCTCAGCGAGCCGGTCTGGTTAGCGACGTTTTCCCGGCCTCGCTGACGCTGGAATACGCCCTGAAACAGGCAGCACTGATGGCGCGCCACTCGCCGCTGGCGCTACAGGCGGCTAAACAGGCGCTGCGCCAGTCGCAGGAGGTGCCGCTGCAGGCGGGTCTGGCTCAGGAGCGTCAGCTGTTCGCGCTGCTCTCGGCCACGGAAGACAGGCGAGAAGGCATCGACGCCTTCTTACAGAAACGTACTCCCGACTTTAAAGGACGCTAATTGTGGAATTTATTCTCAGTCATGTAGAGCAAGGCGTAATGACCCTGACGCTGAACCGTCCGGAGCGTCTGAACAGCTTTAACGATGTGATGCACCAGCAGCTTTCAGAGTGCCTGAAGCAGGCCGAGCGCGATGACACTATCCGCTGTCTGCTGATCACCGGCGCAGGGCGCGGCTTCTGTGCCGGGCAGGATCTGAACGACCGTAACGTCGACCCGAACGGTCCGGCGCCGGATCTGGGGATGTCCGTCGAGACCTTTTATAACCCGCTGGTGCGTCGTCTGGCAGCGCTGCCAAAACCGGTGATTTGCGCGGTCAACGGCGTGGCGGCAGGAGCAGGGGCCACGCTGGCGCTGGGGTGCGACATGGTGATTGCCGCGCGCTCCGCCACCTTTGTAATGGCCTTCAGCAAGCTGGGGTTAGTCCCGGACTGCGGCGGGACCTGGTTCCTGCCACGCGTGGCCGGACGTGCCCGCGCCATGGGGTTGGCGCTGCTTGGCGACAAACTGAGCGCCGAACAGGCGCACGCCTGGGGAATGATCTGGCAGGTGGTGGATGACGACCAGCTCTCCAGCACGGCGCAGCAGCTGGCGCTGCACTTTGCCTCGCAGCCCACCTTTGGGCTGGGGCTGATCAAGCAGGCGATCAACGCCGCGGAAACCAACACCCTGGACGCACAGCTTGACCTGGAGCGCGACTATCAACGGCTGGCCGGACGCAGCGACGATTACCGCGAAGGCGTGAGCGCCTTCCTGGCGAAGCGCACGCCCAATTTTACGGGGAAGTAAGATGCTGAACATTCGTACTGTCGCCGTCATTGGAAGCGGGACAATGGGTGCCGGAATAGCCGAAGTCGCGGCACGCCATGGGCATCAGGTGATGATGTACGACATTGCCTCAGACGCCATTTCCCGCGCCATTGACGGCATTCGCCAGCGCCTTGCCTCCCGGGTGACGCGGGGCAAACTCACTGAGGAGGCCTGTGGGCAGATCCTCGCCCGGCTGACCCCGGTCACGGATATCAGTGCGCTCACCGCGGCGGACCTGGTGATAGAAGCCGCCTCCGAGCGCCTTGAGGTGAAAAAAGCGCTGTTTGCCGAACTGGCGGCGATCTGTCCGCTGCAAACCCTGCTTACCAGCAACACGTCTTCTATCTCGATCACGGCGATTGCGGCGGATATCCGTCATCCCGAGCGGGTGGCGGGCCTGCATTTCTTTAACCCGGCCCCGGTGATGAAGCTGGTGGAGGTGGTCAGCGGGCTGGCGACCTCGTCGGAAGTGGCCGACGCGCTGTGCGCGCTGGCGCTGAACTGGGGGAAACAGCCGGTGCGCTGCCAGTCGACGCCGGGCTTCATCGTAAACCGCGTGGCGCGCCCGTTCTATTCCGAAGCCTGGCGCGCGCTGGAAGAACAGGTTGCAGCTCCTGAAGTGATTGATGCGGCCCTGCGCGAGGGCGGTGGTTTCCCGATGGGGCCGCTGGAACTGACCGATCTGATTGGGCAGGACGTGAACTTCGCCGTGACCTGTTCGGTGTTTAACGCGTTCTGGCAGGAGCGGCGTTTTCTGCCTTCACTGGTGCAGCAGGAGCTGGTGCTGGCGGGGCGGCTGGGCAAAAAAAGCGGGAAGGGCGTTTACGACTGGCGCGGCGAATCGCCACCGGTGCCATGGCTTGAAACGATCAACGACAGCTTTAGCCCTATGCGGGTTGAACGAAAACGTGACGGTGTCACGGCAATCGATGAAGTGTTGCTGATTGAAACGCAGGGCGAAACCGCTCAGGCGCTGGCGCTGCGCCTCAACTGCCCGGTGGTGGTGGTTGATCGTATTGAGCGCGACGTGGCGGTGATTGCGTCGGCAGCCAGCAACCCGCATACCGCGACGCAAAAAGTCATCCGCTACCTGCAACAGCAGGGAAAGCGGGTGGTGCAGATTGCCGATTACCCTGGCCTGCTGGTCTGGCGCACGGTGGCGATGATTGCCAACGAAGCGCTGGATGCGCTGCAGAAAGGGGTCGCCAGCGAAAAAGATATCGATACCGCCATGCGTCTGGGCGTGAACTACCCGTCCGGGCCGATTGCCTGGGGCGAGCGGCTGGGCTGGCAACGTCTGTTAACGCTGCTGGAAAACCTGCAGCGTCATTACGGCGAAGAACGTTATCGCCCCTGTTCACTGCTGCGCCAGCGTGCGCTTCTGGAGAGTAGCTATGAGTCATAACGCCTGGCATAACGCCCGCGCCATGTACGAACAGGATGCCTGCGCGCAGGCAATGGGGATGGACATTATCGACATGGACGAGGGTTACGCAGTGGTAACCATGACCATCACCCCGCAGATGCTTAACGGCCACAAAACCTGCCACGGCGGACAGCTCTTCTCGCTGGCCGACACCGCGTTTGCCTACGCCTGCAACAGCCAGGGGCTGGCGGCGGTGGCCTCTGGCTGCACAATCGATTTCCTTCGTCCGGGCTTTGTCGGAGACAAGCTGACCGCCACCGCGCGGGTAAAGCATCAGGGCAAACTGACCGGCGTGTATGACATCGAAATTCAGAACCAACAACAGAAAACCGTCGCTCTCTTTCGCGGAAAAGCCCACCGCATCGGCGGCAATGTGACAGGAGAAGCCTGATGCGTGACGCATTTATTTGTGATGGGGTGCGAACCCCGGTGGGGCGGTACGGCGGGGCGTTATCCGCTGTACGCGCGGACGATCTGGGCGCCATACCGCTGCGAGCCTTGCTGGAGCGCTATCCGCAGCTCGACCCGGAGCGGATTGATGATGTGATCTTCGGCTGCGCCAACCAGGCGGGGGAAGACAACCGCAACGTGGCGCGTATGGCGTCGCTGCTGGCCGGGCTGCCGCACACCGTCTCCGGCACGACGATCAATCGCCTGTGCGGCTCGGGGCTGGATGCGATTGGCTTTGCTGCACGCGCCATAAAATCCGGTGATGGCGATCTGCTGTTTGCCGGTGGCGTCGAGTCGATGTCCCGCGCGCCGTTTGTGATGGCGAAAGCCACTGCGGCGTTTCAGCGCCAGGCGGAGATCTTCGATACCACCCTTGGCTGGCGATTTGTGAATCCGCTCATGCATCAGACGTTCGGAACTGACAGCATGCCGGAAACGGCAGAGAATGTAGCTGAATTGTTAAATATCAGCCGTGCCGATCAGGATGCGTTCGCGCTGCGCAGCCAGCAACGTACCGCCCGGGCGCAGCAAAACGGCATTCTGGCGCAGGAGATCGTGCCGGTGCTGGTGCCGGGGAAAAAAGGGGCCGTCACGGAGGTCTCTGTTGATGAGCACCCGCGCGCCGACACCACGCTGGCGCAACTTGCCGCCCTGAAAGCGCCGTTTCGCAAAAATGGTGTCGTTACCGCAGGTAACGCCTCTGGGGTGAACGATGGCGCCGCTGCACTGATTATCGCCAGCGAGCAGATGGCGCTTTCACAGGGGCTTGTGCCGCGCACGCGGATTGTGGCCATGGCCACCGCAGGCGTGGAGCCACGTCTGATGGGGCTAGGGCCGGTGCCCGCCACCCGCAAAGTGCTGGAGCGAGCGGGGCTCAGCATCAACGAGATGGATGTGATTGAGCTGAACGAAGCCTTCGCCTCGCAGGCGCTGGGCGTGCTGCGTCAGCTGGGGTTGCCGGACGATGCCGCACACGTCAATCCGAACGGAGGGGCCATTGCGTTAGGCCATCCGCTGGGAATGAGCGGTGCCAGGCTGGCGCTGGCCGCGAGCAATGAATTGCATCGACGCCACGGGCGCTACGCGCTGTGTACGATGTGCATCGGTGTGGGTCAGGGCATTGCCATGATCCTTGAGCGTGTTTGAGCGAACAATAATGTGAGTACCCTGCGATGATAAATACAACAAAGCTTGATCCGATCGAAACCGCGTCCATTGACGAATTACAGGCGTTGCAGACCCAACGTCTGAAATGGACGCTGAACCACGCCTACAACAACGTGCCGATGTACAAACGTAAGTTTGACGCCGCGGGCGTTCACCCTGACGATTTCCGTGACCTGGCCGATATCCGCAAATTCCCGTGTACCACCAAGCAGGATCTGCGCGATAACTATCCGTTCGATACCTTCGCCGTACCGATGGAGCAGGTGGTACGTATTCATGCCTCCTCCGGCACGACCGGGAAACCGACCGTTGTCGGCTACACTCAGGGCGACATCGACAACTGGGCCAACCTGGTGGCCCGCTCCCTGCGTGCCGCCGGGGGCAGCGCGAAGGACAAAATACATGTGGCCTATGGTTATGGCCTGTTTACCGGCGGGCTGGGCGCTCACTACGGTGCCGAGCGTTTAGGGGCCACGGTGATCCCGATGTCCGGCGGCCAGACCGAGAAGCAGGCGCAGCTGATCCGTGATTTTAAGCCGGATATGATCATGGTGACGCCTTCCTACTGCCTCAACCTGATTGAAGAGCTGGAGCGCCAGATGGGCGGCGATGCCAGCGCCTGCTCTCTGCGCGTGGGTGTGTTCGGTGCCGAGCCGTGGACCCAGGCGATGCGTCATGAGATCGAAAAACGGTTAGGCATTACCGCGCTGGATATCTACGGCCTCTCCGAAGTGATGGGGCCGGGCGTGGCGATGGAGTGTATCGAAACCGCCGACGGCCCGACCATCTGGGAAGATCATTTCTACCCGGAGATCGTCAACCCGAACGACGGCACCCCGCTTAATGACGGCGAGCAGGGCGAACTGCTGTTCACCACGCTGACCAAAGAGGCGCTGCCGGTGATCCGCTATCGCACCCGCGATCTGACCCGTCTGCTGCCGGGTACCGCCCGCACCATGCGCCGCATGGACAGGATCAGCGGTCGCAGCGACGACATGCTCATCATCCGCGGGGTCAACGTCTTCCCGTCGCAGCTGGAAGAGGAGATTGTGAAGTTTGAGCATCTCTCTCCGCATTACCAGCTGGAGGTGAATCGTCGGGGGCATCTTGATTCACTTTCTGTAAAAGTAGAGCTGAAAGAGAGCAGTCTTTCGCTGACCCACGAGCAGCGCTGTCAGGTCTGCCATCAGTTGCGTCATCGCATTAAATCGATGGTCGGGATTTCAACGGACGTCATGATCGTCAACTGTGGCAGCATCCCGCGCTCGGAGGGGAAAGCCTGCCGGGTGTTTGACCTGCGTAAAGTGGCGGCCAACGGTTGAATTATCCTCATTCTGCGTTCCCTCTCCCTTTGGGCTGAGGGATCCCCAGTAATTTTTTACCGGAAGCGATGAATGTTGCTTCAGGAAAATGAATGACTTATAGCGACGCCCTGGCACGTTCACAAGTCATGCCGTTACAGAGTAGCAAGGAACATAAAGTGAACGGAATGACCTCTACAGCCATATGTTCCCCCTCACCCCAACCCTCTCCCTCAAGGGAGAGGGGGTCCTCCGTGCAGGCATTATTTTATGGGATCCCTCAACCCTTTGGGAGAGGGTTAGGGTGAGGGTCTATCCAGAATTCGTATGCTATGATTCATCCAGGACAAAAACACCAACAGAATGAATCACATGAAACTCGACGCCTTTATCCAGCATGCGGTCAGTTCGGTTCCGATCAGCGGGACGTCGCTAATCTCCTCGTTATACGGTGATGCGCTTTCCCATCGTGGCGGCGAGATCTGGCTTGGCAGCCTGGCCGCGTTGCTCGAAGGGATGGGCTTTGGCGAACGCTTTGTGCGAACCGCGCTGTTTCGCCTCAATAAAGAGGGCTGGCTGGATGTTTCCCGCATCGGGCGTCGCAGCTATTACCGCCTGAGCGACAAAGGGCTGCGTTTAACCCGCCGGGCGGAGAATAAGATCTACCGCGCGGAGCTGCCTGCCTGGGATGGCAAATGGCTGCTGCTGCTCTCTGAAGGTCTCGATAAAACCACGCTCGCCGACGTAAAAAAGCAGCTGATTTGGCAAGGGTTTGGCACGCTGGCGCCCAGCCTGATGGCTTCGCCCTCGCAGCATCTGGCGGATGTGCAGTCGCTGCTTCATGACGCGGGCGTGGCGGAAAATGTCATCTTCTTCGAAGCCCATTCACCGCTGGCACTTTCTCGCGCGGCGCTGCGTTCCCGCGTTGAGGAGTGCTGGCAGCTGACCGAACAGAACGCGATGTACGAGACGTTTATTCAGTCGTTCCGTCCGCTGCTGCCGCTGCTGAAAGAGGCTACGCCGGAAGAGCTTACGCCGGAGCGTTGCTTCCAGATCCAGCTGTTACTGATCCACTTTTATCGTCGCGTGGTACTGAAAGACCCGTTGCTGCCAGAGGAGTTACTGCCTGCACACTGGGCGGGGCAAAGCGCGCGACAGCTTTGCATCAACATCTATCAGCGTGTGGCGCCGGGGGCGCTGGCGTTTGTCAGCCAGAAAGGCGAAACCTCGGTGGGTGAACTGCCCGTGCCCGGCACGCTTTATTATCAACGCTTTGGTGGTCTTGCGACCGCATAAGGAGTGAGGATGCCTGTTTATCAAATTGACGGTCTGACGCCGGTGGTACCCGACGAGAGCTATGTCCACCCGACAGCGGTGCTCATTGGCGATGTGATCCTGGGCAAAGGTGTGTATGTCGGCCCCAATGCCAGCCTGCGTGGTGATTTTGGCCGTATTGTGGTGAAAGATGGCGCGAACATTCAGGATAACTGCGTCATGCACGGCTTCCCGGAGCAGGATACGGTGGTGGAAGAGGACGGCCATATTGGCCACAGCGCCATTCTGCACGGCTGTATTGTCCGCCGCAACGCCCTGATAGGGATGAACGCGGTGGTGATGGACGGGGCGGTGATTGGCGAAAACAGCATCGTCGGCGCGGCGGCGTTTGTGAAGGCGAAAGCCGAGATGCCCGCTAACCATTTGATTATCGGCAGTCCGGCGAAAGCGATTCGTGAGCTGAGCGAACAGGAACTGGCCTGGAAGCAGCAGGGCACGCGCGAGTATCAGGTGCTGGTGGAGCGCTGTAAGCTGACGATGCATCAGGTGGAGCCGCTGCGCGAAGAAGAGCCGGGACGCAAACGGCTGACGTTTGATGAGAATTTACGGCCGAAATCGGCGGTGTGAGCGGGGGGAATTCAGTTGGACTTAGAAACAGCGCGTTTAAAGCTTGAACCCTATCATGACGATCATTATGAAGGCTTGCGGGTGATGGATGGCGATCCCGGCGTGATGCGGTATATCAACCAGGGGATCGCTAAAACGCCGGAAGAGACCTGGGAAGGGATCCGACGCGTTCAGGCCCGTTGGGCAAAATACGGCTTTTCGTGGTGGGCGATTAAAGAGAAGGCGTCTGGCGAGGTCGTTGGCGCAGCATGTCTCCAGCATCTGGCTAACGTGGAGGGCGCCCCGCTGGAGATTGGCTGGCGACTTATTCCGGAACACAATGGCAAAGGTTACGCAACGGAAGCCGCAAAAGCGATTATTGCGTTCGCGGCAGAGCAGGTGGGCGCGACTTATCTGGTTGCGGTTGCCGATCCGGACAATATCCCCTCGCAGCGTGTGATGCACCGGTTAGGTATGACGTTCAAGGCGATAGAAGAGCATTATGATGTGCCTTGTGTGGTGTATGAACTAACGATTCCTGGCGCTCGTGACACTCGCTGATATTTCAACGAACGCAGTGAAATTATTTTTTGTCAGGAAAGGGATCAGTCTGTGACATTACATATTCGACAAGCAACATCAGCAGATTCAGTATTACTCAGTGAACTGGGCTATCGCATCTATCCCGCGCACTTTAAGCATCTCTGGAAGTCGGAATCAGAGCTGAACGATTTTCTGGAATCCGAATATTCCGTTGCGGCGATAGAACAGAGTCTGAGAGAGATCGGCACAAGCTGGTATGTGGCGGACCTTGATCAACCGATTGGTTTTATGAAACTGACATGGGAAGCCACAATCCCTGATACCGACATCAGCGGTGTGTTTCTTAACAAACTCTATCTTGATCCGACCAAGACGAGTAATCACTACGGTCAGAGCATGTTTAGCAGCGTCATCGAACTTACCCGCAGTCATGGCAAAAAATTTCTGTGGCTCGAGGTGCTTGAACAGAATGAACGTGCCCGGCGATTTTATGAAAAGCAGGGGATGCGGTTTATCAAGGATACGGTTTTCGAAACAGCGTCGCAGCGGAGTGTATTGAAGATCATGGGGATGGGGTTATAGCGCTCCGTTGGTTATAGAGGGCTTTTCGTCTTCGTCAGACAGGGATTATCGGTTTAAAAAGAGGGATGTTACGTGAAACCCTATTACGATGATCGTCGGTCAGGTAGTCCGTTCTTCTCTCTGTACGGTGCCAGAAGCGGACGGCAGGTCCAATTAATATAATCAGCGCAATGCTTTTGAGAAACAGGCGGCTTCTGGCCTGCCTATGTAAGGGCCGTAATTCTCAATACGGTGATAAGCATTTTTCTCATAGAAATTTACAGCCCGATGATTGATGTGTCGGGTTTCAAGTCTGAGCTCGCTATACCCCATCTCTTTTGCCGATGTTTCAAGAAAAGTGAGTAAAGCATCTCCAATCCCTGGCACACTTCTGTCTGAAAACATTCTTTTAAGCTCGGCTATTTCTGGCGTCAAGGGGCGTATAGCACCACATCCTATCGCTTCGCCATGGGTATTCTTTGCCAAGACCCATAAGGCTTTGTCATCATTCATTGCTTCAAGGGTGAAATGACTTTTGCCACTATCACCAGTAATAGCGGCAAGTTCTGCTGACAGCATTTCGATTAAGCGACGGGATTCTGCAGAAAATGGATCTGATTTCTCTACTGTGATCATGGACATATCCTGTAATGAGAGTGTGGCCAACATAACGTATCCTGCTAGTAAAAGCATCATCCCGAAACGGGTGATGCGACAATGCAGTTGCCAGACTGTCCCGAGGATATTATGTACGCTTCTCGCTCATTGCGGAGCGGGGGACTTCATGAGATCCGCTCCGTGCCGGAGCGGACATCTAAGCTGTTTCAGAGAGTTGAGTGCCGGGGAAGCCTTCAAGTATTTGAATTATCAAATCGAGTGGGAAGATGATTTCATTGGTCTGTCTGAGCTGTTCTAAGCTCCACCAGTAGTGATCGCGAATGACTTTTTTTTCGTTATTACTCCAACCTGAGCGGTCAATATCTGATTTATCTGCAGTAATAATAAAGAAACGTTCTTCTGCAAGAACGTTCTCACCACTTGGCAGCATCATAGGGAAGGTTCTGGAGGCTATTTGTGGTCCCGTAGTTCTTCTTGTCAGGCCCGTTTCTTCAAATAATTCACGTAACGCCGCCTGCTCAAAAGACTCGTTGTGCTCAAGTCCTCCTCCTGGCGTTGCCCAGTATGTTTTTCCTTCCAGAGCATCATCTTTATGGCAGAACCTAAAGAGCAGAACGTGATTTTCAGGTGAAAGGACTATCAATCGAGAGGCTGGACGAGTACGCATATATTCCCTCTTGAATAAAATTTAAATCCTCATTTCGAATTTTCATATAAACATAAATTGCAGTCTGCAAGCGCACATTGAGAATACATTCTCTTGCCACGCATCTGCGTTCATCGTCTTCTTCTCGCTCAAAGCGGACACCCACCGACAGCGTAGATTCTCTGAAATGGTCTCGAATAAGCAGAGTGAAAACTGTTATTTCACGGATATCACACCATCGCAGACTTCCGTAAAACAATTCAATACACCTTTTCAGTGCATAAACCGCTCCGAAAGCCGATCCCCGAACAGCATAATGGCGAGCCCGATCAGCATAACCAGCATTCCGCTTAGCTTCAGTATCGAGACTGGCCGCCTCATTGCGCCCAGCAGACCAAAATGGTCAATCACCTGCGATGAGAGTAATTGCCCGACAATCGCCAGCCCGAGCAGGGCTGAAAAGCCGATCTTCGGTGCAAGCACTACGTAGCTGAAGAGGGCACATGCCCCAATCAGGCCGCCCGTCAGACTCCACAGTGGTTGAGACGGAATGGCCGCAAGTGTGGTGAATAATCCCCCGCGCAGCAGCGAGTAAATTCCAAGACTGAATGCACCGGCAGCAAAAGAAAACAGCGCGGCCGTCACCGGATCACCGCCGAGTCCTCGTGCGAGCTGGCTATTCAGCGTCGTTTGCAGGGTGATCCCAAGACCAGCGGCAAACGCGATGAGGTAATAGATCATCTGTTTCATCCCTGTCAGTGTGCCTGCACCAGCGGCAGAAAGATTTCGGCAAACATGTCAGGCTCATATCCGGCGGCGGCAAACAGGTACTCTCGCGATTCATCAACCACTGCACGCAGGCGCGCGCTGTCTACGCCCAGGACTTTGCCGTTCTGCTTGACGATACGCCCACCGATCAGGACGGTATCGATATTGCTGCGCTCTGTCGCATGTACCACCGTGCCAAAGGCATTCCCGGATGGGTAGAGATTGATGTCGCTGGTGTTAATCAGGATCAGGTCGGCCTGTTTGCCAGGCGTCAGGCTGCCAATTTTGTCCTGCAACCCTGTGCAGGCTGCACCATCGACCGTCGCCGCTTTAAGGAGTTGCGCTGCCGGGAGCGTTGTCAGCGAATGAGGGGTATCGCAGCACTGCTGCTGATGCATCCCTATCACCCGTTGCAGGTAAAAGGCCACACGCATTTCCATAAACATGTCCGTACTGTAGGACGTTTCGTTATCAACGCTAAGGCCAGGGTTGATACCATGGCGCAGGGCTGACTGGATGGCAAACATCCCGTCTTCGATACCATAGTGCGCATCAGAGCGTGGGCAGACGTTCACCCGCACACCGGCTTCACGCAGGATCTTCCATCCCTCGTCAGGCAGCGCCGTGCAGTGATTAAAAATATTGTCCGGGCCAAGCAGGCCCTGTTGATGCAGCGACGCAAGCTGTGAGGCCATCTCTGCACCAAAGAATTCCGTGACGATAGGCAGTCCCAGCCTGCGGGCTTCGGCCCACAGGGCGGGCTCCAGTTGGGCCATCACACCCAGAGAAACGAGGCTGTCAGGGTTGTTCTTAAAATACTTCTCCTGCAGGCGCTGCCAGTTACCCGGCCAGTGGGCTCTGTCCCAGTCGCCTGATACTGGCGCACCGGAGGCATGGATGGCACGAATACCTGAATCAAGCAGCGCCTCAACGGCGGCGTCGGAATGCGCAGCGGTGCGGCTGTTATGCGAGTTATCAATGATTGTCGTGATGCCCGCGTCAATCGCGCCCAGGGCTGTCAACAGGTTACCTGTGTAGATATCTGAAGGGCGATAATATCTGGCAAAAGAGAAGTGTGTGGCGTTGCTGTAGTCGTCCAGACAAGTGGCATTAGGGTTGATGCGACGCAGCTGTCCTTCCCACGCGTGACGGTGAGAATCCACCATCCCCGGTATCGCAATCATGTTTGTGGCATCTATGATACGGGCGCCCCGTGCGTCCAGGTTCTTCCCTACAGCGGTAATGGTTGAATCTGTAATAAGAATGTCCCCGTGTTCAATATTCCCCACGGTCTCGTCCATGCTGAGGATTGTTGCACCACGGATCAGTGTTGCTGGCGGTGTGAACGTTGCATTACTAACAATATTTCTCATGTAATCGGTCATATTCGATATCTCTTTCCTGATAAACAGGAAAAAAGTACGTCACTCTATTAACGCGAAAAAGATGCTCAAACTGTTTTTATTATTCATAATCTGCGAATAATCAGGTGAGGAAAAAAGGGTATGGATCGTCTTCAGGCAATGCAGATTTTTACGCGGGTGGCGGAAGCCGGGAGCTTTGTGCGCGCGGCAGAAACGCTTTCGTTGCCTTCATCCACGGTAACCAGCACCATTAAAAACCTTGAGAAGTATCTGCAGGTGCGCCTGCTTAACCGCACGACAAGGCGGGTGAGTCTCACCCCTGAAGGGGTGCAGTATCTTGCGCAGTGCCGGGACATACTGTCATTGATCGAGCATGCGGAATCCAGCCTGACGGATTCCGTGAGACGGCCACAGGGCCGGTTGCGGGTAGATATGCCTGCCGGGATTGCCCACTTCATCGTCATGCCCAATCTGCAAGACTTTTATCGGCGTTACCCGGATATCTATCTGATGACTGGCGTAAGCGACCGGCAGGTTGACCTCGTTCAGGAGGGTGTCGATTGCGTGATCAGGACAGGGGAGTTGACCAACTCCACGCTGGTTGCGCGTCCGCTGGGCAGGTTTCGTTGGGTCACCTGTGCCTCTCCGGACTATCTCAGGGAGTATGGTGTGCCACAGTCACCAGACGAGTTATCCCGGCATCGGGCGATACACTATTTTTCCAGTCAAACCCGGCGTGCAGACGAACTGCGTTTCCAGCAGGGTTCTGAGTTGCGGTATGTCTCTGTTAACGGCCAGACGGCCGTTAACGAAACGGGGCTCTATATCAAAATGTGCCTTGAGGGTTACGGGCTGGCGCAGCTTGCTGAGAATGTTATAGCTGAGCACCTTGCGCAGGGCACGCTGGTGGAGATCATGGCCGACTGGCAGCCACCGCCAGTCCCGGTCACGTTACTGTATCCTCACCAGCGCTTTCTTTCTCCCGCCGTACGCGCCTTTGCTGACTGGATAGATGAACTCATCTGAGAGAGTCGTGTGGTGAACGTCCTCTTTACACAATATTTTTTTTCAGAAACTCACGGATAACAGGAACGATTTCCTTGCTATGGGTTTCCAGCGCGAAGTGGCCAGTGTCATAGAAGCGAATGTCCGCATCAGGAAGGTCGCGTTTCCATGCCAGCGCGCCTGCTGGAAGGAAAAACGGATCGTTCTTACCCCAAACCGCCAGCAGAGGTGGCTGATACTCACGGAAGTATTCCTGGAACACAGGATACATGGCCACATTTGAGGCGTAATCCAGCACCAAATCGAGTTGAATATCCGCATTGCCCGGCCGCGAGATGTGTAGCCCTTCCAGGGTGTACCCATCGGGTGAAACTGAACTCGTGTCGGCAACGCCTTCAAGGTATTGCCATTTTATTGAAGCTGGTGTCGGGAAGTCATGCAGGGCAAGCCGGTTCTGCTCTGTGGGTTCGTGCCAGTATCGTTGAATAGGCGCCCAGCCTTCCCCCAGACCTTCCTCATAAGCGTTACCGTTCTGGGAAATAATCGCGGTCACACGCTCCGGATGCGAGACAGCGAGACGCCAGCCTACCGGGGCACCGTAGTCGTGCACCATAAGCGCATAAGTGCTGAGCTTGAGCTGTTCGGTGAACTGCTCAATGGTTTTCGCCAGCTGATTGAAAGAATAGGAATACTCACCTCTTGCTGGTGCTTCAGTAAAACCGAACGCTGGCAGATCGGGCGCAATGACGTGGTAGCTCCCGGCAAGGGCTGGTATCAGGTCGCGGAACATGAATGATGAGGCTGCAAAGCCGTGAAGCAGCAAGATCGTCGGCGCCTCTGGATGTCCCGCCTCGCGGTAGAAAATTTTGACGTTATCCACCTGTTCATGGCGGTAATAAACCGGACTGGCGACAGTGCCATCATACGTAGAGTCGGCAAGTGCCATGTGGGAGATTGATTTAGAAGTAGTCATGAAAACCTCGTGTAACCGTTATAATTTGAATTTGAAGGTTACATGATATTTTGGTAACCTGACAAATAAAATTTAGGGGTTACATATAATCATGAGTTCTGAAAACACAAATTCTGCTGCCCCGTTACTGGGTGATAACCTGGCCCTCGATTTCATCAACACTGAGTATGTCGTGGATGGAAAACGTCATGACTGTTTTATCGATGATCAACGTGTTGCTGGCTGGCTGATAAGAGTCGGGTTATTGCCTGACATTAAGGATCAGCAGATCCCTGATGGACTGCTTATTGAGGCTCGTGAACTTCGCGATACTGCAAGGAATGTTGTGAACGCAGCCATGAACAGCGTTCCGGTCGATCTGGCTGTAATCAACCGGGTACTGGAAGTTGGTCGCCCAATCAGTAAGCTTGAATGGGATGGCAACATGCAACAATACCGGGTTGCGGTTTATCAAAACACTGAAAGCCCATCAGGCCTGCTCTGGCCGATTGCCGATGCCCTGGTCAATCTGGTTAGCAGCGATAAGTTTGAATACGTGCGTCAGTGTGAGGCTCATGACTGCATTCTGCTGTTCCACGATCTGAGTAAATCGCATCGCCGACGCTGGTGCAGCATGGCAACCTGCGGCAACCGCATGAAAGTCGCCGCATTCCGCTCCAGAAAAAAACCATCGTGAGGTAGATAACAGCGCTTATGATGCCGCAAATAAGTCTAAAGCGGTGAAACGGCATCCACGACATGCTGGAATACGTAAGGATCAGAAAGCAACTCGAACTCTTCGTCGTCCGGGTAAGTGACTGCAACGTGATAGTTTTCTCCGGCAAATGCCTTCACTGCATCCAGGTCCTGCCAGTAGGTAGCCAGAAAGAAATGCTCCCAGTTACCCTGACTTTCCCTGCGCACGAATGCGCCTTTATTTCCCGGTATGCTCCTTGAGTGCTCCACACCGGTCTTTTCCAGGTGTTTGGCAAATCCTTCTGCATGTTTAAGCGGGACACATCCGTGCCAGGTTCTTACAATCATTAGCTTTTTCTCTTTAGTGGCAAGAAGAGAACCCTACCATAGTTCCTTATCCCTGGCAGGCTCCGCCCCGTCATCTAACACGGGGCGGATGTTGGCATTCCATCCAACTAAATCAGAAACTGTATGTAACCTTCAAACTCCCGGTAGGCGAGGTTTTTCGTTGAACAATCGGGCTGTCGGCTGCATCTCCCATCAGCTGCGTAACGCCTGCGCCGGCAACCACGCTCCAGCGTTGGGTGAGCTTGTGTGTCCAGTCGAGATTCGTTGACCAGGCATAAATTCCCGCGCCAGCGTCATATCGGGTAAACCCGGATGCGGCGGACTGGGATGCATTCACCCCATAGTAAGTCTGCATGTACTTGCTGCTGCCCCAGCTACCGGTCAGCGACAGCGTCACCGTGTTGTTCGGTGAGGTGTAGAGCGGGCTGGAAACGCCGAAATGCAGCGCTTCGCCGTTGTCTCGCTCCGAAACCGGCACCTCAGCCTGCAATTGCAGATTCAGCCAGTCGGTCACTTTATACCCCAGCCCTGGCACCACCAGAGCCGAGCCTTTGATGTCGCCCATACCGCGCAAATAATCGCTGCCGCCGCTGATCGAATCGCTGTCCACATCCCGATCTTTACGGCCCGCGCGATAGCTCAGTGCCGCACTGTAATCCAGGTTGCCGATGTTGTTGCCGTAACCGATCCCTCGCGTGGTACTGACGAAGAATCCGTTATACATCGCGTAATCCACCACCACCGCCGTGGTGGCGCGGTTTTTATCCGAACCCGAATAGCGGGGTGCAACATCCACGCCTCCACCTAAGGTCAGCACGTTGCCCTGTTGTTCTACGGCCAGTACCGGGGTGGCCAGTAACACCAGCAGCGCGCCTGGCACGATTTTCTTCAGACTGAGCCCCGGGAGTGAAAGGGGGAACGAGTGACGCAGTTCGATATGTCTCATTAAAGAAGTCCTTTTGGATTCAAATGATTACGTTACAAGCGGTGTTAATCGCCAGAGCGCCCAGTTTGAATGTCCACCCTAAGGTTCTTATGAGCTCAAAATGAAGAAAGACTGAAGCAGATGCTGATGCTGCAAAACTGTTAAATTACCTGTTACCGTCTCTTTCTTAAGACGTTCTTCATTCACGGTTGATAAAGTTGCCCTTGTGAAAATATTACTTATTGAAGACGACCTGGATCTCGGCAATGGCGTGCGTATAGCCCTTGCAGATCAAGGATTAGATGTCATATGGGTTCGCCGCAAAGAGGATGCGCTGCATCAACTTACTGTCTGCGCGCCTGAACTTATTCTGCTCGACCTGGGGCTGCCCGACGGCGATGGCATGAGCCTGATGGCGTACGTACGTCAGCAGCTAAAAGACATCCCCGTAATTATCCTGACGGCGCGAGGAACGCTGCAGGATCGCCTGAGCGGGCTGGATGCCGGTGCGGATGATTATCTCGTTAAACCGTTTGTGCTCGCCGAGCTGCTGGCCCGGGTGAGGGCGCTTGCGCGCCGCAGTTATGGTTATCAGAACGAGGCGGTAGAAATCAGAGGATTATCCCTGCATGTGCCGACGCGTCGCGTCACGGTGAGTTCCCGCCATATTGAGCTGACGGCCAGCGAATACGCGCTGCTTGAAACCCTGATGTTGCGTGCTGACCGCGTGCTGACGCGCCGTTTTCTGGAAGAAAGGATCTTCGGTGCGAAAGAAAACATGAGTAATGCGCTTGATGTGCATATGGGGAACTTGCGGCGAAAAATTGGCGACGGCTATGTACGAACGGTGCGGGGCGTTGGGTATGTCATTGATACCGTCGCGATTCAGAAGGAAGCACACTGATGCGAAACCTGTGGCGTTTCCTGCGGGTGCCCACGCTGGTGCGGCGAATCATGGTCGCTCAGATGCTTCTGCTGACACTGCTGTGGTGTCTTTTTTTAACCTGGATGCTGTGGGATGACTTGCGTAGCCCCCCGATCCTGACCGGCGATAAGACATATAAAACCATATTTACCCTTGTTGAACACATGGAAGGGCATACGCAGGAGCGAAGCGAAGTGCTGGAGCAGTTCAGCCAGGCGTTGCGGGAAGATTACGGCGGAGGTGACGATGCGGGACTCTCCATCACCATGATTATTCGCAAACATAACGCAATACTGTATGCCTCTGCTGGCGCGCCGATGGGCGTAAAAAATACCCGGTTGGGGAAGATAGAGCGAATTCACAGCGACGGGCGTAGCTGGAGCAGCCGTACGCTAAAATCCGCGAATTCCGACGTGGAGGTGACGCTGGTGACGCCTGCTGCGGGGTGGAATTTCTTTATCTACCTCAACTCGCGTGGCTACTACATCATGCCGCTGCTGGTGTGTATTCCTTTTCTGCTGTTTCCCGCGTGGCTGTCAATCCGCATTGCTATGCGCCCCTGGAACCGGGTTGTCAATGAAATTGCCGCACGCGCCCCAGAAGATCTCTCTCCGTTAAACGCCGTGCCAACGCACAGGGAGCTTAGTCAGATGGTGAACGCGATTAACCAGTTCCTTGCCAGGGTGCGAGAAAGCACGGAAAGGGAGCGGGTTTTTATTGCCGATGCCGCTCACGAGCTGCGCACGCCGCTGGCGGCGATGCGAATCAATGTGGAGGCGTTGCAGGCCTACGTCAGCAGTGATAACCAACAGGCACTGCTTGCAGGGATTATTCGCAGCAATAGCCGGGCGGCGCGTCTGGTTAATCAGCTTTTGCTGATGATGCACAGCGAAGCGAGCGTCGACACGGCGATGGAGTCGGTGCCGCTTACGACGCTCATCCAGGAGCGCATGGCGGTGCTGGCACCGCTCGCCGCGGAACGGAATATTGAGCTTGAATTCTACGCTCTGGAAGAAAACTGGGTGAGCGGTGTCAGGGAGCGTCTGATGTCGCTTATCGATAATGTCATTGAAAATGCCATCAAATACAGCCCGGAAGGTGGGCGTGTGGAGGTCGATCTCTTTTCGGCGGAGACGTCCACGCAATTCAGCGTCTCCGATGCCGGGCCGGGTATTCCGGTTGCGTTGAGGGAACGGGTGTTTGACCGGTTTTTCCGCGATCCGAATCAGGTGCAGAGCGGGAGCGGGCTGGGGCTGGCCATCGTTAAAGCGGTAGCGCAGCAGCACCACAGCAGCGTGAGCCTGAGTACCGCTGCTGACGGTGGGCTCAGGGTGACGGTAGATTTCCCCAACCCGGCGTTCGCCTGAAGAAAACGCGAGGGTGATCCCATTTCGTGTGCGATGGAAACTCTTTTTTACGGGGCGGGTCAAAGTAGATAGCTTCAAAATAATTACGGTATTTGTTATATTGTTGCTTATTGATTATTCACCTCTGCGGTGCCAAAAAGAATAAGATTCACCGCAACCCAGGATACGTAAATGTTAGATTACCGCTTCCCGACAGCTTTGCAGATGGTTCTCAGCGTAGCGATGGCGGAGCAATTGGGTGAACGTTCGACGAGTGCGATTCTGGCCTACGGCCTGGAAGCGAATCCGAGCTTCATCCGCAAACTGATGGTTCCTCTCACGCGTGACGGTATTATCGTCTCCACGCTTGGTCGCAACGGCTCGATTCATCTTGGCCGCCCGCCGGAACAGATCACCCTGCGTGATATCTACCTTTCTGTCATAGAAGACAAAAAGCTGTGGGCGTCGCGCCCCGACGTACCGGCGCGCTGCGTGGTGAGCGCGAATACGTGCTGGTACTTTAAATCCATCGCTGAAGAGGCCGAGCAGGCGTCACTCGCGGTCTTAGCCGGTCATACCGTTGCAAGCGCGCTGGAAGAGCTCAAGAAAGCCGATACCAGCGGGTGCGATCCGGTGCCAGAACTGATTGCCCAGTACAAGAAAGCCCATTAACGGCTACATAAAAAAACCGCCTTCATCGTGAAGGCGGTTTTTTGTTATCTGCAGCGCATTACGCGGGCAAGACCTCTCTTTCCACTTTGCCGCGTGTGACAAATTTACGCAGCGTCACGTAAAACACCGGCGTCAGGAACAGGCCAAACAGCGTTACGCCCAGCATACCGGAGAATACCGTGATCCCGGTGACGCCGCGCACTTCTGCACCCGCACCGTGGCCGAGGATGAGCGGGATGGTCCCGGCGATAAAGGCGATGGAGGTCATCACAATCGGGCGTAAACGCAGGCGGCACGCTTCAAGCGCCGCTTCCATAATACCCTTGCCCTGGATTTCCAGCTCGCGGGCAAACTCCACGATAAGAATCGCGTTTTTACACGCCAGCCCCATCAATACCACCAGACCCACCTGCACGAACACGTTGTTATCACCGCCGGTCAGCCAGACGCCAAACAGGGCGGAGAGCATCGTCATCGGCACGATAAGGATCACCGCCAGCGGCAGCGTCCAGCTTTCATACAGTGCCGCCAGGACCAGGAACGCCAGCAGAACCGCGACCGGGAAGACGATTAACGCCGTGTTCCCCTGAGTGGCCTGCTGGAAGCTCAGATCCGTCCACTCGATATTCATCCCGTTCGGCAGGATCTGCTTAGACATCCCCTCCAGCTGCGTCATTGCCTGGGTAGAGGAGAGGACGCGCGGATCGGCATCGCCAATCAGGTCCGCCGCCGGATAGCCGTTGTAGCGGATCACCGGATCGGGCCCGTAAGTGGTACTGATATTGACCATACTGCCAATCGGCACCATCTCGCCCTGGTTATTACGGGTGCGCAGATTCGCAATATCTTCCACGCTGTCGCGATACGGTCCGTCGGCCTGCGCCATCACGCGCCAGGTGCGGCCGAACTGGTTAAAGTCATTCACATAGGACGATCCCAGATAGGTCTGCAGCGTCCCGAACAGATCGGTCAGCGACACGCCCTGGGCTTTGGCCTTATCCCTGTCGACCTGCACATCCAGCTGCGGAACGTTCGCCTGGTAGGTGGAAATAGGGAAGTGCATACCCGGCGTCTGCATAATTGCACCCGACATGGTGTTCACCGCGTTTTGCAACGCACCGTAGCCCAGACCCGCGCGATCCTGGATGTATAGCGAGTAACCCGATCCCTGACCTAGCCCCAGAATAGGCGGCGGCAGAATGGAGAAGCCAAAGCCCTGCTGGATTTGCGCGATTTTGGCGTTGATCTCGGCGTTAATTTCCGCCGCCGTGTGTTTACGCTGGTCAAACGGTTTCAGGCCAAAGAAGACCGTCCCGGTATTCGGCGTATTGGTGAACTGCAGCGCATTCAGCCCCGGGAAGGCGACCGCATAATCCACGCCCTCGGTGTTCATACCGATTTCGCTCATTTTGCGGATCACCGCATCGGTGCGAGCCAGTGAGGAGCCTTCCGGCATTTTCACGCCGCCAATCAAATACAGCTTATCCTGGGTAGGAATAAACCCGCCCGGCACGGCTTTAAACATCACGCCGGCGGCACAGAGCAGCAGAACATAGACCACAAACACCGCACCGCGTCGTCCGAGCGTTTTGCCCACCAGCCCCTGATAACCGTTCGAGCTACGGTGGAAGAAGCGGTTGAACGGACGGAAAATCCAGCCGAACAGGCGATCGATAAGCCGGGTAGGGAGGTCCTTCGGCGCGCCGTGCGGTTTCAGGAGCAGCGCCGCCAGCGCCGGCGAAAGCGTCAGCGAGTTAATGGCGGAGATCACCGTTGATATCGCAATCGTCACCGCAAACTGTTTGTAGAACTGCCCGGTAACCCCCGAGAGAAACGCCATCGGCACGAACACCGCGCACAGCACCAGCGCAATCGCGATAATTGGCCCGGAGACCTCACGCATCGCCTGATGTGCCGCCGCCAGCGGAGCCAGTCCCTCCTCGATATTTCGCTCGACGTTTTCCACCACCACAATGGCGTCGTCCACGACGATACCGATTGCCAGTACCAGCCCGAACAAACTCAGTGTGTTGAGCGAAAAGCCCAGCAGATAGAGGATGCTGAACGTGCCCACCACCGAGACCGGCACCGCGATCAGCGGAATGATCGACGCCCGCCAGGTTTGCAGGAACAGAATGACCACCAGCACAACCAGCACCACCGCTTCCAGCAGTGTCTGCACGACCGCGCGAATGGAGTCACGCACGAACACCGTCGGATCGTAAGGCGCCGCCCATTTCATGTCTTCCGGGAAACGGGTGGACAGTTCCGCCATTTTAGCGCGCACCGCGTTCGACAGATCGATGGCGTTCGCCCCCGGCGACTGGAAGATACCAATCCCGACCGCGTCTTTATTGTTGAGCTGGGAACGCAGCGCATAGCTGCCGGAGCCCATTTCAATACGCGCCACATCGCGCAGGCGCACCAGCGAGCCGTCCTGCGCCGTTTTCAGGATAATATTGCCAAACTCTTCTTCGGTATGCAGACGACCCTGCGCGTTAATGGAGATCAGGAAATCGCTCTCTTTCGGCAGCGGCTCGGCGCCCAACTGTCCGGCTGACACCTGCACGTTTTGCTCCTGCATCGCCGTCACCACGTCCGAGGCGGTCAGGCCGCGTGCCGCCACCTTATTTGGATCCAGCCAGACGCGCATCGCGTATTCGCCCGAGCCAAAAATCTGGATTTGGCCAACGCCGGGCAGACGCGCCAGTTCATCCTTCACTTTCAGCGTGGCGTAGTTACGCATATAGAGTGAATCGTACTTACCGCCGGGCGAAAACAGATGCACCACCAGCGTCAGCGTCGGCGACTGCTTCTGGGTGGTGATACCCAGACGGCGTACATCTTCCGGCAGACGCGCTTCGGCCTGTGATACGCGGTTTTGTACCTGAACCTGGGCCTGATCCGGGTCGGTTCCTGGGCGGAACGTGACGGTGGTCACCAGCACGCCGTCGGAGCCGGCGACGGACTTCATGTACATCATGTTTTCAACGCCGTTGATTGCTTCTTCCAGCGGCGTCGCCACGGTCTCTGCAATCACTTTCGGGTTGGCGCCGGGATACTCCGCACGCACCTGCACGCTTGGCGGCACGACGTCAGGATATTCGCTCACCGGTAACAGCGGGATGGCGATCAATCCTGTGATAAAAATCAGTATCGACAGCACCGCGGCGAAGATCGGCCTGTCGATAAAAAAGCGGGAAAAGTCCATGGGTCGGATTCTCAGATAAGGGATCAGTTAAGGGCGGCGCGGGTGGTCATGGCAACGGTTTTCGCGTTAACCGGCATGCCCGGCATAAACACTTTTTGTAAACCGTCGACGATGACTTTATCGCCAGGCTTCAGCCCCTGCTGGACGATACGTAAACCGTCGGCCAGACGCCCTGGGGTAATATCACGACGCTGCGCTTTGCTCTCTTTATCAACGACATAAACATACTTGCGATCCTGATCGGTCAGCACCGCTTTGTCGTCGATAAGCGTGGCCTTGAACTCCGCGCTGCCCGGCAGGCGGACGCGGGCAAACAGCCCCGGCGTGAACTGACGCTGTGAATTATCCAGCAGCGCGCGCATGCGAATGGTGCCGGTACTTGGCGTTAACTGATTATCAAGAAAATCGACTTTGCCCTGATGGGGATAGCCATCCTCGCCAACCAGCCCAATCTCAACCGGCAGCGCCAGGTGATCGCTGGCCGCGCCTTGTCCGCTGCGGGCGAGATTTTGATAGTGAAGGTAGGTTGACTCATCCACGTCAAAGTAGACGTAGACCGTCTTCTGCGAGACCAGGGTGGTGAGCACGCTGGCGCTGTCACCAGCGGTAACGAGGTTCCCGCTGGTGATCAACGCCCGGCTGGCACGCCCGTCGATAGGGGCGGTCACTTTAGTGAAATCCAGGTTCAGCTGCGCGGCATCCACCGCCGCCTGTGCGGCGCGAATGTCGGCCTGGGCCTGGACGGCAGCAGCGCGGCGCTGCTCCCACTCTTCACGGGAGACCAGATGGGTATTGACCAGTTTATCGGTACGGTTTGCCTCGCTTTGCGCCAGGCTGGCCTGCGTTTTGGCTCTTGCCAGCGCTGCCTGCGCCTGTTCCAGCGTGGCGCGATAGGTTCTGTCATCGATCGTGAACAATACCTGGCCTTTTTTGACCTCCTGACCGTCGGTGTAATTCACTTTATCAATGTAGCCGGAGACGCGAGGACGGAGCTGGACGCTTTCCACCGCTTCGATCCGACCATTAAAGCTATCCCACTGGCTGATGGATTTGACGACCACGTCAGCGGCGCTGACGGTGGGCGCTTGTGGCGCGGCATTTTGCGCGACACCCTCGTCACACCCGACGAGCAGGGCGGAGAGTAACACCGCGCCCAACGCGTTCAGATGAAAATTACCCCAGGTTTTTTGCAGGCTCATTATTTTTATTCCGGTAGTTGTAGCCGCCGGGCAAGACGCAACGGGGGACGCCGCGCCACTTCCTTTGTCCGGGCTGGCTTAAGGCCATTTGTGTCGTTCATCGCCACAAAACTGTAACAATTGTGAATACACTATCGCGGCGATTGTAGGTAGGCGCTAAATTTAGTGCAAGAATAATTGTTGCACTTTATGTGCTATTTGAGGGCGGGGAAAAAGGCGCGTTTTCGGCAGGGATTTAAATGCAACAATAAAACTTGCATTTAACATCAAAACGGGCCATCTTTAAATGCAACAAACAAAGGTGCTTTTTACTACGTGGCGTGTGGGGGAGAAGATGGACACTGGCGCATTTATTCACGATCTGCTCGACTGGATCGACAACAACCTGGATAGTCGTCTGGACATTGAGACCGTATCAAAGCGTGCAGGCTATTCAAAATGGCATCTTCAGCGGATCTTCAAAGAACACACGGGTTACCCTATTGCCGAGTATATCCGTGCGCAGAAACTTCAAAAATCGATGGAGCGGTTAACTCATAGCGATGAGCCGATCCTGAACGTGGCGATCGCGTTGGGCTTTGACTCCCAGCAGTCTTTCAACCGCAGCTTTAAGCGTCAGTATGGTCAGGCTCCGGGTGCATGGCGTCGCAGCATTGTCAGCCCGAAATCGCAACATTTAGGCCAGACATCACCCTGGCCTGGGCGGGAACCGTTTCGCTCCCGCCTGAGGGGATAAGGCGCGGGGTTAACTGTTTATAAAGGCGAGAAGATCGGCATTGACCTGATCGGCATGTGTCGTTGGGATACCGTGAGGCGCGCCTTGATACGTATGCAGGGTTCCGTTTTGGACCAGCTTGACTGACATCGCGCCGGAATCCGCATACGGCACCACCTGATCGTCATCCCCGTGGATGACCAGAACAGGAATGGATATCCCTTTGAGATCTTCCGTGAAGTCCGTCTGCGAGAAGGCCACAATCCCATCGTAATGCGCCTTGGCGCTTCCCATCATCCCCTGACGGTACCAGTTATAGATGACCGCTTCGGAAGGCTTCGCCCCCTGACGATTAAATCCATAGAACGGTCCCGCAGGCACGTCATAATAGAACTGAGGGCGATTCGCCGCCAGCTGGGCCTGAAAATCATCAAACACTGACTTTGGCGTACCCTGAGGATTACTCTCCGTCTTCACCATTAAGGGCGGTACGGCACTGATCAGCACGGCTTTGGAAACCTTGTCTTCACCGTGCCGGGCGATATAACGCACCACCTCACCGCCGCCGGTTGAATGCCCGACATGCATCGCATCCTTTACGCCAAGATGTTCCACGACGGCGGCCACATCGTCAGCGTAGTGATCCATATCATGGCCGTCCCACACCTGATCTGAACGACCATGACCGCGACGGTCATGGGCCACAACGCGGAATCCCTTATTGACGAAGAACAGCATCTGGGCGTCCCAGTCATCACTGCTTAGCGGCCAGCCGTGATGGAAAAAGATCACCTTTCCGTCTTTTGGGCCCCAGTCCTTGTAGTAGATATTGACGCCATCGCGAGTTGTTACATAACCCATGTTTTTTCTCCACTCAGGTAGACAGATTGCATGACAGGCAGAAATGAAATGCGGTATACGGCCTGACTCCGCCGTGAACTAAGAAGTGTAGTTCATACGCTGGCCGTCTGGGTTAAGGCTAAAGCGATGTACGCATGATGCGGTGGGTGGGGGTCAGGCGCCTGTGCCAGAACAGGCGCCCGGGTCAGCCTTATTTTGTGGTGTAACCCCCGTTAACCAGAATCGTCTGGCCTGTCATCCACCATCCTTCGCTCACCAGAAAGCGAACCCATGGCACGATATCGTCAATATCAGTCAGGCCGGTTTTGCTGAAGGGGGAGAGCGCTGCGGCGGTTTTGTGATACGCCACTGCATCTTCACCCTCGGCAGGATAAAAGAAGGGGGTATCCATCGGGCCCGGCCCGATTGCAGTCACGGAGATCCCTCTTTCGCCAAGTTCCTTTGACGCAGCGCGGGTGAAATGTTCCACGGGCGCCTTCATGCCAGCATAGGCGGCGTAAAACGGCGTGTAGGCGCCCAGCAGGGAGGTGACCAGGGTGCAAATCTTGCCGTTATCGTTAACGTGCCTGCCGGCTTCTTTCAGGAAGAAAAATGCCGCTTTCGCATTCACGTTGCTCATTTCATCAAACTCTTCCTCAGTGACCTCGGCCATAGGTTTTTTCAGTACCTTGCCGACGGTATTAATGGCGATATCTGGCCTCCCGACAGCGGCCACCACATCGCTGAAGAGTTTTTCCATCGCGGCGGCTGAGGTCAGATCAGCCTGAAAGGCCTGCGCTTGTGCGCCCGCCGCCCGGATGGCCTGTACGGTCGCCTCAGCGTCCTGTTGCGTGGCGGCACTGTTGTAATGAATGGCGATGGCCCGCGCGCCATGCCGGGCGAAATCCCGGGCAATCAATCCCCCCAGATTTTTCGCACCGCCGGCAATCAGCACAGTTTTACCGGTCAGAGTATGGTCGGTCATAAGAAGGCTCCTTATCATGGATTAGCCGGGAAAACCCCGTACAGCCATCTTACTGCCTCGGTTTTGATTATTAATCCTGCTATTCTGAATGAACTATCCATGAAAAACGAATAATGAGGGCGCATGGACTCTGTCGATTTGTTCAGAATTTTTCTCAGGGTGGCGGATAGCGGCAGCTTTGTCCGTGCGGCGGAATCACTCAATCGTCCTGCCTCCACCGTTTCTGCCGCCATTCAGGCGCTTGAGTCGCGGTTAGGTGCGCGCTTGTTTCACCGCACGACCCGCAGCGTATCCCTGACCATTGACGGTCATGCGTTTTACCCGCGCTGTCAGGCTGCTGTTCAGAACATGGATGAGACAGAGAATCTGTTCAGGGAAAACGGCCGCGACGTCACGGGGTCTATCCGGGTTGACGTTCCCGGACGCGTCGGTAGCCATCTGATTATTCCCGCTATGCCCGCCTTTTATCAGCAGTATCCCGGCATCAGAATTGAACTTGGCGTAACCGATCGCAACGTTAACCTTGCCGAAGAAGGGGTGGACTGTGCCCTGCGGGTGGGGCCGCTGGACAACTCCGGCATGGTGGCGAAGTGTCTGGGGTATCTCAGCATCATTAATGTCGCGTCAGCAGCTTACCTTGCCACTTACGGACAGCCGCAATCCCCTGAAAAACTGAACCAACATTATTTGATTGGCTATGCATCACCGACATCTGGCCGGAAAGAGCTGATGGAATGGGTGGACAAGGGGGAGGTGAAACGAACAGAAGTGAACAGCATGCTTACCGTCAACAGCGCAGAAGCCAGCATTGCTGCCTGCGTTGCCGGATTGGGTATCCTGCAGATCCCTGCCTATGATGTTCATACTTATCTGGTCAATGACGTTCTGTACGAAGTGATGCCGGAGTGTCGACCTCAGGCGTTGCCGGTGAATATTTTGTATCCTCACCGGCGACATCTTTCCCGGTCAGTACGGGCGTTTACGGAGTGGCTGACGCCGCTGCTGCAGGAAAAAATGCAGCTTAGCCAGAAGGGAGGATGATCCCGATAACGCCCATCCTGGAGCACATGCCTAAATTGACCTTTTTGCCACAATCCGCATTTCCACAAGAGCATTTTCTGGAATAAATTCTGCTACGCCGATGGCAGACCATGCCGGATAGGGCGCCTTTATGTACTCATCTTTTACTTTAGAAAAAGCGGCGATATGTTTTTTAAGATCGATATGAAAAGTGGTCATCTCCAGTATGTTTTCATAGCTTAAACCGGCGGCTTTTAAGTACACGCCAAGCTTATAAAACGCATCATGGAACTGTTCTTCAGGATCCTTACTTATCGGTTTGTCCTTGCGTGCGGCGGTAACGCCTGAAAGATACACTGTGCCATCTGCTTCGATGACCGGTGAGAAGTGCCAGTCATTAAAGTAGTGTTGAAATTCTGCAGGAACGATCGATTTTTTCATGATGTTTACTCAGGTTGATGACGTTATCCATGCCAGCACGTTTAAAACCGGGTTGCCAGAAAACTGGCCGCAAGACATGTAAGCATATTTTGGCTGCAATACAAATCCGGAACTGATATACTGTATGTAATTACAGTATGAGGGGCGCATCATGGCGGTTGAAACAAAATATGTTGTTGTAAGAAAAGGTGAAGAGAAAATGACATTTGCCAGTAAGAAAGAGGCTGACGCGCACGACAAACTGCTCGACATGGCAGACGCGTTCACCGACTGGCTGCTGCAAAGCGGACTGCAGATGGATGAAACACAGGCTGAAAATCTGGGGCTGTATCTCGCCGAGCAGAAAGAGACCGTGCAGCATATTCTGCGTACCAGCAAACTGCCCGATCTCAACGATGTAACCGATAAAACTGAATCTGATGAAGCGGGCAGTAAAAAAATCAGAGCCGTGAAAGCAGCCTGACAGGGACAATAACGGTGGAAAAAACAGTCGAGATACTGCAATACACCTTACGCAAAGGCACTGGCGTCGCCTTTCACACCCTCATGCAGGACATCAGCGTTCCCCTGCATCAACGCCACGGGATCGATGTTGTTTCGTCTGGAAACTCCCTGCATGACCCTGATTGCTATTATCTGATTCGCGCCTTTGACAGCGCTGAAAGCATGGTGACGGTTCTTGATGCTTTTTATGCCAGCGCTGACTGGCGTAGCGGCCCACGCGAAGAGATAGTGCGTTGTATCGAAACCAGCATTAAAACAGTGATGAATCTGCCATCGGTTAGCGTCGATGGGCTACGGAGGTAATCCTGACTCAATCCTGTTATGATTGAGTCAGGATTGTTCTGTAGAGCTGGCGCGGGCTATCTAATTTCTCTCATTTACAGCACCTCAACCACTTCAAATTCTTCTGCGATTAACTCCATATCTTCAGAAAAATGACCTTCTCGGGTGAAAAATCGCTGATGCTCTTTCTGCCAGTATTCAAGGCTTAAATCGCCTTCACCCTCTTTGCGGGCAAACTCCTCAGTCACATCACAAAAACGCACCAGTCGCATTGAAACCAGCCGGGTCACACAGACCGGAACATTCTGACCATCAAGAATAATGTTATAGCTCCCAATCTTCGGGGCCGGGTCTTCCTGCTGATAAGAGGCAAAAGATCCGCAGGAAGCGGTTTTGATCCCTTTTTTAATCAGGTCTGCAAGCTCGCTGGCCAGTTCCGGGCTGTCGCCCATTTGCCAGGCACCGGCGCCTGGATACTTCACTTTTAATTTCTCAACCGCAAACATGACAAGCCTTTTTTATATGCAGGTCTGATGAATAATGATTACGATATAATAAAAACGTCTTTATTTCAGACTGTACAGAGTCTCTCCATACGTAAGGCGACACATATGAAATCCAGGAGTGCGTTAGTTTTAGACGAGCTCAGCTCCAAATTACGTCCTGCATCGGTGGCACAAGTGGGCGGTTTTCGTCCCCCGGCAGACCCCCTTACATCCTGGTTTTTGAACGGTGTCGCTCTTCCCGGTGAAGGATTACCACTCTGGAAAGGGCAGCCGATGTTTCCGCTTCTTCAGATTCGTATAGATGAACTTCCCGTTATCCCTGAGCAACTGAAGGACGTCGCACTCCTGGTGCTCTTTCACAATATTGAAAGCCATCCATTTGATAAACCTCATGGTGAAGGTTGGCTCATACGCGAATATGCCACCCTTGAAGGGCTTGAGTTATTGCCTGCAACAGACACGCCTTATCGCGCATTTCCGGTTCGATGGTTGGGCGTCAATGATGATGCGCCGGGATGGGAGGATGCCTGGGATATTATTGACCTTTCTGACGTAAACGATGATCAGGAGGCAAGCGACCGCTTCCATGATGATTTCAAACGCTACAGGGGAACCAAGGTCGGAGGATATCCGATGGAGATACAACATGGCGCGGGGATAGAAGACTTTGTCTTTCAGGTGGGATCAGAGGAAAAGGTCAACTGGATGTGGGCGGATAATGGTATCGGCTATTTTCATAAATCACAGGAGGGACTCTGGACGTTTTCGTGCCAGTTTTACTGAGCATACGTCATCACAATTCCAGGAATGACCCATGCCCGACCATTTCTGCGACTCACTCTCTCGACTTATCCGCCTCAGCATTTACGCTGATGTTCAGCCTCTTTGCTTCCATAGTCAGCATCTTTTGGGCCAGCGCCATATCGCCACCGTGCACGTTATCTATCAGATGTTGTATAAGCGACATCATCAGGAAATGCTTATTCGCAGGAGAGAAATCTGTCATGTCGATGCCGTTATCCTTCAATTGAAGATGTGCTGTAGACTCGGTATCTTCAATGATTTCAGCAACTTTCTCATTCATTATGTTGATTTGCGCAAAGACAACACGGTTTATCATTTCAATCTGTTCAGGTGTGAAATTCTGTTCCATCCTAATCCCTCATTAGCGTACCGAACTCAGACAATTTACGATGCTGATTAATAATACTGAACAGCCCGACGATTAAACAGTTGCTTAGCTTCCTCACCTGAACTTATCGCACACCGCCAACCTTCACCACCCCCGCCCGTACCCGCAGCGTGTTACAATGCCTCACTTTCATCATCTACACGACAGGGAAGCGATGATAAATAAAATTCTGGTCAGTGCGTGCCTGATGGGGTTCAGGGTTCGTTATAACGGCAGCGAAAAAGCGAAGGCGATGGCGCAACTCTCCCGCTGGCAAGCGGAGCAGCGGTTAGTGATCCACTGTCCTGAACTGGCTGCCGGGTTGCCGGTGCCCCGACCACCAGCAGAGATTTTGTCGGCCGACGGTCGGGATGTCATGCGCGGGCAGGCCAGAATCATTGAGAATACGGGCCAGGATGTCACAGAGCACTATCAGCTTGCCGCCTGGCTGGCGCTGCGTACCGCACAGGAGCATGGCTGTCGCGCGGCGCTACTCACGGATGGCAGCCCAACCTGCGGGAGCCAGCATATCTATGATGGTTCTTTTACCGGCGTGCGCAACACGGGGATGGGTGTCGCGGCAGCATTACTCGCTGAACATGGGATCGCGGTATTCTCAGAAACGCAGCTTCCGGAATTGATGCGCTGGATTGACGAAAGAGAAAGGCCCGTATGCTGAACGCGAATGAACAAGCCTGACGTCTTAACCAGAGTAAGAGAGTCGATATCCACTTCCCACACGGAGAACGCGCGCAAACCCTTGTGGCCCGATATGCATTCCCGCAACGAGCAGATTCTCCCTGACCGCGCGTTCCAGCACCTCTTTACGCGTTGCTTCGGCCTGTGCAGGATCCGCGTCAAAGGCGATGCAAACCTCCGGCAGGGCAGACTGTATATGCGGGTAGTGGACAATATCTCCCCATATGAGTAAGTCCTTGTCATGCGAGTGAATGAGAAACCCGGTATGTCCGGGCGTGTGGCCGGGTAACCAGACCGGCAGGATCCCTTCGGCAACACTGTTCTCATCGAAAAAACGCACCTGTTGACCACACGCCTGTAACGTCTGGCGCACGAGCCTGAAATTACGCGCTGTACGCGCATCGGCACTGTTTAGCGTGTTATCGTCCCACCAGTGTTCCGCTTCCAGAGGGTGAAGAAAAATATCTGCATGTTGATAGACAGGACGCTGTTCAGCATCCAGCAGACCACCAATATGGTCCGGATGACAGTGCGTTAATAAAACGGTATCCACCTCGTCAGGGTCCACGCCAACCGCGGCGAGATGGGTGATAAGGTCACCCCCCACGTTATTCACCCCACCTGCGCCAGCGTCAACCAGAATAATTCTCCCCTGGCCCCGGATCAGGTAGCCATTGATGTGAATATCACCAGGTTCCGCGACACCTGCATGCTCCTGGATTTCGTTTGCCGCCGCGTTTTCAATTCCTGAGAGCAAATCGAGACGAGCTGACAGAACGCCGTCACTGAGCGCGGTAATCTCAAAATCGCCAATCTGGCGTACCGGGAAGGTGGACTGAATCATCGCGTACTCCGCTGTTCTGATTGCGTATTGATGCCTGAACGCTGCAACTGGGGTGTCAGTGGTTCGTAGAGATAGACCTCAGGAAGAGTCAAAGCATGGACGGCAGTTTCACGAGGCAACACCCACGCAACGCGACGTTCCGGTGAACAATCCAGCCCCACGGCCTGCATGTCGATGGCCCGGTGTCCGGCAGGACTAACAAGCTGAGTGCTTAACAGCAAAATTTGATCGCAGGAGAGAGCGGGCGCCGGATCTTCACAGGCATAGAGATTACGGTGCCAGTCAGTTATGCAGCTCTGCCAGCGAGAAAAATTACCGCCGCCTTTCAGACGGTACTCTTCGCTGTGCAAAACATCCGCGTTGGTAACGGTATGCAGGGCAAGATAAACCGGGCAGCCAGGCGTGATGGCCCGAAAACGCTGAGACGTCATAAATCCGGTCACGGAGAGAAGAGCGGGCAATTTCTCCTGACTATAAAACGCGTTCCACTCAGCTTCGCTTGGCGCATCGTTATACGAACATTCCACGATATAGAACATCACAACCTCTTCACTTAATGACTTTTCATCATGCTACAGGCTGTTTTTCGTGCGTTAAATCGATACTATGTCATGGTTCAGTGACATTAACTCATCGACTGCGCAGAATACGCGCGGCCTCAGGACCAGGCTTAATGCGCAAAAAGATACCCAGTAGCGCCTCTTTGCAGGCTTTTGATGCCGCTGCCAGGCACGGTAATTTTGCCCGGGCTGCAGAGGAGCTCTTTCTGACGGAAGGGGCGATTAGCCGCCAGATTGCACGTCTGGAATCGCTGTTAAACTGCAAACTGTTTGACCGTACCGGGAGCCGCGTAAAGCTGAATCCTGCTGGCGCGCGCTATGCTCATCATGTACGTGAAACTCTTGAGCGGCTCGAAAGGGAGACTCAGGACATCATGGGCATGCAGGAGGGGATTCAGAGTCTGGATATTGCCGTGCTGCCGACGTTTTGCAGCCGTTGGCTCATTCCCCGCCTGAGCCGCTTTACCTCGCAGTTCCCTGAGATCTCAGTCAATCTTGCGGCCAGAACGGATCCGTTTATTTTGCCCGGGAGCGGCTTTGATGCCGTCGTTCATTTTCAACATCCCGCCTGGGCCGGGATGCGACTGCAGCCGTTGTTTGAGGAAAAACTGGTGCCGGTGTGTCATCCTGCACTGTTAATGGATAAGGAACCCGGTGAGCAACTCAATGCACTTGCGCGGATCCACCGCCGGCAGAATCCGGATGCGTGGCATCGCTATGCGCTGGAAAGCGGGATCAGGCTTGATAACCCGTCTCAGGGCGTACGGTACGATCTTCATGAAATGGCGATCGCTGCTGTGCTGGCAGGTCACGGCGTCGCATTGATACCACGCATGTATATCGAAAACGAACTACGCAGCGGCATGCTGGTTTCGCCATGGCCTGCCTCAGAAAGGTTAATTAAGACATTCTGTTTCATTAAACCGGCGGAAACGGGAATCAATGACGCGGCGTTAGTGAAGTTTGAACGCTGGCTGCTGGCTGAAATCACTACGCCTGCCAGTCACTCAAGGTGAACCTCTGGTTTCGGCCGCTATCCTGTAAAGGGGAATTATGTCCTTACCACCACTCTATGCCCTGCGCGCCTTTGAAGTCGCTGCGCGAGTAAACTCCTTCAGTAAAGCCGCTGAAGTGCTCAATATTACGCCGGGCGCGGTCAGCAGACATGTCCGCACCCTGGAAATGTGGTTCGACTGTGAGCTGTTCAAACGGCAGGGGCCGAGAGTGGAGATCAGTGAGGCGGGGCGTGTTCTGGCCGGGCAGCTTCACGAAGGGTTCAGGAGCATCGAGTGGGCCTGTCGGGCTTTCAGGAGTGAAAACCACCTGCTGCGGCTGAAGGCACCGAGTACGCTCACCATGAGATGGTTGCTTAACGTCCTGCGATCGTTTCGTGAACATCATGAAAAACCCAACATTGAAATAGCCAGCGTCTGGATGGACATCGATACCGTTGATTTCACGCGAGAGCCCTATGATTGCGCGATCCTGCTGGGCAACGGGCATTTTGGCGAGTCAACGGAGAGCCGATTGCTTTTCAGTGAATGGCTTATTCCGGTCTGTAACCCCGCTTTACTGGAATCTGCCCGAGAGCAACTTTCGCAGTGCGATCTGATCCATCCTTCCCCGGACAGACGCGACTGGCGACGGTGGCTGAGAAGGACGGGGTTATTCCCCGGACTTGATATGAGTCGCGGGGCGGTTTTCGACACCCTTGAGCAGGGGAGTAGTGCTGCGATGAACGGCCATGGCGTCGCGATTGCCGACCTGCTGCTTTCGCTTGACGCGCTGAATAGCGGCCTGCTTGCGCTGCCTTTCAAAGAAGCCATCGCAACCGGAGACGGTTATTACATTGTCTGGCCGAAAAATTCACTCAGGAAAAAGAGTATTGAACGTCTGCTGGACTGGCTTGACCTGCATGCCCCGGTCATTCCTTCTCTCGATATCATCTGTCTGGAATACGACGAGCACCGGCTGTAGTCATCAAAAGCAGGATATGCTACGGGCGTATCCTGCTCTATAAACTTCAGGCGTATGGAATATTTGCCATTTTTTTATACCTTTCCGGCAGTGCACCGTTCAGGTTGAGAAGTTTATCGAGAATAGCGATTGCAGGCCTATTGTTTGCACGCTCTGAATCTATTATTGCCGCACGTAATATAGTGGCAGCCGACGTGACGTTCTGAAAGTACGCCTCGGACTCGGGCGTTTGTAATTCACCTGAGAGGGCGTAACGCACCAGCGGCCATCCTGAAAAATCCAGCACGGGAAGGGGTTCCCCTTCTTTTGGCAGATTAGCGGCGAGCAGCGCCTCAGCTTGCATGGGGTCGCTGTGAGCGGCACACAGAATGTGAAGGCGATGTACAAAGGCCGCAAGGGTAACATCGTTCTCTTTTTCTGCTGACAGCGATTCCAGCAGTGCCGATAAATTGGCGCCGGATGAATATTCATCTAGTGAGACCAGCTTCATTAAATGAAATATAACGTCAAGCGTCATGTTTGCTCCCTGAACATTGATCAATTTTGAAGGATGATATTTCAGGGACATCGCATTTGAAAAACGACAAATAGTGAGAATCAATGTGAGTTTAACTCAACATCACAAAAAGGCCCCGTCAGGGGCCCGATCTTAATTAACCACAACAGGATCAGAAGCGGTATTGCAGACCCGCAGTAATGGTATAGTTGCGGTTTGAAATACCGGCAGCGTCTCCGCCAATAGAGCCCGATTCGCCAGTATTGGTATCAATAATCTGCGTACCGCCTTTACCTTCTTCGTAACTGCTATAGGTAAATTCTGCGAACACTTTGGCGTTCGGCGTGACGTAATAACCTGCGTCAACGGACGCACCGTAGTAGCGGGAATCCGAGGTCTTCTCACGGAAGGTCAGATCGCGCATATAGTGCTCATCGTTGTCGTGCGCGCGTACCCAGTCACTGAATTTAAACAGGGCATTGAATTCAAAATCATTGAAACGGTACTGACCCGCCAGGCCAATGTACGGCATGGAGAAGCGCTGGCTGTAACCAATACCGCGTTCACCCGCCGGGAAATTCCCCTGATAGGTGCCGTTGTCGTAATTGTAAGAGCCACCGGTCGCCGTCCAGCTGAAGCGCGTTTCCTGATAACCTGCGGTTACGCCAGCTTTATAGTTATCGCCCTGGAAGATCCAGCCTTTAACGTTGAGATCGTATTCATTGGCGTAATTGACGTTGGTCGAAGGATGGGATGAATGGTCTGTCCAGGAGGATTGTTTTGCATTCATCCAGTCATAGTCATCCATATGACCCGAGCCTGATGCCAGAGACGTCCAGCCGCGGGCGTTCAGTGTCAAAAACGAGTAAGCATCCCAGGAAATATCGCCTTTAAGGATGGCGACATTTTTTATTTTCCAGTCGAGCTGGCTGATTTTTCTTCCTGTGACTTCGTCATAAACCATTTCATGGGATTTTCCGCTCAGCATCCCGGCAGAGGCTGAAACCGATAAACTTTCTGGTGAAAAATCCGGTATGCCTTGTGCGGATCCTGCATATACTGCCCCTGAAAACGCGGCCATCATCATTCCCGCAACAATATTTCTTGTCATTTTTATTTCCCTAAATTAAATTTAATCAATGCCTTGCAGATAAATCTTAAAAGTCATACAAATAAGAATCAACTGCCAGTTTTGGTATTTTTTTATTATTTGACCTAGGGAGTGATATTTAACTTTGGGCCGCCTGAAGGAGGCGGCCATTGGTTTAAAAAAGAATTACTGACCCGATGAAAAATAATAGTCACTGGCGGTTGAGAGCGTAACAAACGGGCCAGCCAGGGTTTTGTGGTGATGGGCAATAATGTCAGTTGCGGATAAAACGTCGTTATCCATGGTGGTATGTGCATCCGAAATTAGCACCGTTGCGAATCCTGACTCCGGCGCTGCCCGGCAGGTCGTATCTACACAAAACTCTGTTTTCATTCCGGCAATCACCAGCAGCTTAACGCCTCGCTGATTGAGCAAAACCTGCAGCCCTGTATCGCGAAAACAGCTGGGATATCTTTTGGTGAAAACGGTATCCACTTCGTTATTGACGTCGAGTTCAGGTATCAGCTGCGTTAACGGGCTCTGCTCTGAGAAGGGGGTGTTGTCAGGGCCGATATGGCGAGCAAAAAAGATGGGCGCCTGAGCCTGCCGAGCACGTGCTATCAACAAACAAATATTGCTCAGAACGGTGTCTGCGGAACAGGGTGAGGCCGGGCCCCTGAAAAGACCCTGCTGCATATCGATAATTAATAGTGCATTCTCAGATAAAACCATGATGAGTCTCCATTCAGCATGTTATGAACGGAGAATTATTCCCCGTCCGATTTGGCGGGGAATGAGGTTCTGTTTTGTCAGATGCCGGTTACAGATACGCTCACGCCGCCGCAGATGCTGGTGGTGGTGAGGGTGGTTGTAGGCTGGGCTGACATAAACATATTTTGACCTATGCGTATTCGTAAGAAACGACTCATCTTTAATAACACCGGCTCAACCTGACCGTCAACATAAGTTATGAGCTGAATGAATACTGGCTGCAGGCGCGACGGATAAGCCGGATATTCAAACCGGCGCCAGTCGCGAGGCATATTTTACCTCGCAGGACGGATCCTGAACCAGATCGCATACATCGCCGGCAGGAACACCAGGGTGATGATCGTTCCGCCCAGCGTCCCGCCAATCAGCGTATAGGCCAGCGTCCCCCAGAATACGGAATGGGTCAGCGGTATGAATGCCAGCACGGCGGCCAGGGCTGTCAGTAACACCGGTCGTGCACGCTGGACGGTTGCTTCGACCACCGCATCGAACGGGGCGAGACCTTCCTTCTGGTTATGCGTAATCTGGCCGATAAGGATCAACGTATTTCGCATAAGAATGCCCGAAAGCGCAATCAACCCGACAAGCGCATTGATACCAAAAGGCTGATTGAACAGCAGCAGTGTGGGGACCACGCCGACAAGGCCCAGCGGGGCAGTCAGAAAGACCATCACCATCGCCGAGAGAGATCGCACCTGCACAATGATGATCAGTAACGTCAGGGCAATCATTATCGGGAACAACGGCACCATGGCCCGTGTGGCTTTACCGGATTCCTCAATCGATCCTGCCATCTCAATGCGGTATCCTGGCGGGAGCGTATCAATGATCGGTTTTAGCTGTTTCATGATCGCCACCGATACATCCGGTGGCTGAAGATTGTCGGCGATATCTCCGCGCACGGTAATGGTGGGCGTGCGGTCGCGACGACGCAGGAGCGGGTCTTCCATTTTGACCTCAATCTGACCGATTTGTGACAGCGGAACGCGCTGTCCCGTGCTGCCAACCAGGGTAAATCCTTCGATCTTCGCCGGATCCAGACGAATATCACCCGCAGCGCGTCCTGTAACCTGTACTGCACGAATATCTTCGCGCACGGCGGTAATCGGTACACCCGATAACAGAAACTGGAGCTGCTGAGCCACGCTATTTGAGGTCAAGCCGGTGGCCTGCAGACGGTTCTGATCGAGGGTAAAATGCAGTGTGGGAACCCGTGACCCCCAGTCGGTGTTGACAGTTCTCATCATCGGGCTGGCCTGCAGAACGCCTTTAACCTTATCGGCGATGTCGCGAAGCTTATCGACATCGGGCCCCATCACACGCCAGGCAACCGGGAAGGGGGAGTAGGGGCCAAACACCAGTTGCGTTACGCGCACGCGCGCTTCCGGCGCAAGTCCACTGGCGACCGCTTCCCGGAGCCGGAACTTGAGCGCCTCACGTGACGTCTGGTTGTCCGTCATTACCACGATTTTCGCAAAAGAGGGATCGGGTAATTCAGGTGCCATGGCCAGGTAAAAACGCGGTGAACCCTGCCCGACGTAGGCGGTCACGATGCTGGCCTCCGGCTGCTGTTTTAACCACGCTTCGATTTTCGCCGTTGCGGCGCTGGTCTGCTCAATGGAGGTGCCATAAGGCATCTGCACTTCCACCAGCACTTCCGGGCGGTCGGACGTAGGGAAAAACTGTTTTTTTACCAGTCCCATACCCAACACGGCCAGGGTAAAAATGAAGACCACGGAACCGGCCACGATCCACTTTCTGGCAATCACCCGGGCCAGCAGCTGGCGAAAACGGTTATAGCGCGGGGTGTTATAGATGGCGGCATGACCCCCTTCGACTTTGGCGATATCTGGCAGGATCTTAACGCCAAGATAGGGCGTGAACACCACCGCAACCAGCCAGGAGGCAATCAGGGCGATACCGACAATCCAGAACATATTGCTGGTGTATTCCCCGGCGGTCGACTGGGCGAACCCGTTTGGCATAAAGCCAATTGCCGTCACGAGGGTACCGGCCAGCATGGGGGCGGCGGTATGGCTCCAGGCGTAAGCGGAGGCCTTGATGCGATCGTAGCCTTCCTCCATTTTCACCACCATCATTTCAATGGCGATAATGGCATCGTCAACCAGCAAACCCAGAGCAAGGATCAGCGAGCCCAGCGTTACGCGGTCAAAGTTTATCCCCGCCGCCTCCATCACCACGAAGACGACCGCCAGCGTCAGGGGAACCGCCGCCGCGACCACCACGCCCACGCGCCAGCCCATGCTGACAAAGCACACCACCATCACCACAAGCAGGGCGACGAAGAATTTGATCATAAATTCATCCACCGACGAGCGGATATTCACGGACTGATCGGTGACTTTGGTCAGGGTCATTCCCAGCGGCAGATTCTCGTTGATCTTAGCCGTTTCGGCATCCAGCGCTTTCCCCAGTGCCAGACCGTTCCAGCCCTCCCGCATCACAATACCTAACAGCAGCGCCGGTTCACGCTGGTTACGGATCTGCAGCGTGGGAGGATCTTCATAACCGCGCTCAACCGTTGCTACATCAGATAGCCTGAGCGTTTTACCCTGAGCGACCAGTGGCGTATCGCGGATCTTCTGCAACGTATCAAAAGCACCATCAAGGCGAATAAAGATCTGTGCACCCTGTGTTTCTATGGAGCCTGCTGGCGTGAGAACGTTCTGACTGTTCAGCGCGTTGAAAATATCCTGTGGCGCCAGCCCCATCGTCGCCAGACGGTCATGAGAGAGGGCGATATAAATCCGCTCGGCCTGTTCGCCGATGATGTTCACTTTTTTGACGCCAGGCACATGCAGGAGCTGCTGGCGCAGGCTTTCAGCATCACGCACCAGCAGACGCTGTGGTTCGCCCTTTGCCTTCAGCGCAAAGAGGGCAAAGGTGACATCCGCAAACTCGTCATTGATCATCGGGCCCGTCACACCTGCCGGGAGATTTTTGCTCTCATCGCCAAGCTTTTTGCGCGCCTGATAGAACTCTTCCTGCACCTCGGAGGGGGGCGTCATGTCCTGTAAGGAGAGGGTGATAAATGCCATGCCCGGGCGGGTATAGGTTTCAGTGCGGTCATACCATTTGAGTTCCTGGAGCCGTTTTTCCAGTGGTTCAGCAACCTGATCCTGCATTTCCTGTGCGGTTGCGCCGGGCCAGACGGTAATCACCGTCATTTGCTTTACCGTGAACGGGGGATCTTCAGCCCGTCCTAATCCAAAGAAGGCGTAAATACCGGCAAGCGTCACCAGAATAATCAGAAACAGCGTAACTGAGCGCTCGCGAACGGCAAGCGCTGAGAGGTTGAAGCGTCCGTCACTCATGGCTGACTCCCCGCCAGAGCCGTACCGCGTTGTTCAGCCAGACGGACAGCTTCACCGTCATGCAGAAGATGCGCGCCCAACGCCACAATTTTCTCGCCCGGCTTGACGCCGCCCGTCACCTGCGCGGCATCATCGCTCACGCTCAGCACGTTGACGGGCTGCCACATCACTTTTGCGGGCTGCGCGGAGATCCGCCACACGCCGGGCCCTTTGCCTGCATCGTACAGAGATGCCAGCGGAACCTGCATTACCTGACGTTCAGCATTTTGTTCGATATGCAGGGTGACGGTCGCACCCAGCGGCGCGTTAGCCAGTGAGCCTTCCAGCACATAGCGCGCTTCATAGGTGCGGGTGGTGGTATCGGCTGCATCAGAGAGCAGGCGCAGTGTCGCGGTAACAGGCTGTGCCTCACTGCCATAGCGGGTTGCCAGCGCTTCACTACCGACGGCAGGGCGCAATGTCTCTGGCAACTGGACGAGCGCCTCGCGTTGCCCTGAGCGGGCCAGTCTGATCACCGCCTGACCCGCACTGACCACCTGGCCGGGTTCAGCAAGCGTCTCCATGACCACGCCGTCGGAATCGGCCAGCAGCACGGCATAGCCGGTCGCGTTTTGCGCCACGCTGGCCTGCGCGCGGGCGGCACTGAGCTCAGCTCTGGCGGCATCCGCCGCCGCTTTTATCTGGTCGTACTCCGAGGCAGAGACAGCTCCTGTTGCCACCAGGCCTCGATAGCGCGCCTCATCGCTGGTGGCTTTTCTCGCCCGGGCCTGGGCGGCATCCACCGCCTGCTGCTGTGCTTGGGCCTGTAACTTCAGGTCAACGGGATCGAGGCGCATTAACGGCTGGCCCTGCTTAACGGTCTGCCCCGTATCAACAAGGCGTTCAAGGATTTTGCCCTGAACCCGGAAACCGAGATCGCTTTGCGTTCTGGCAACGACCACACCCGTAAACGCGCGGGACGCGTCGTTCGCCGGTTCAACGGAGGCGGATCTGACAAGCGGTGGCTGGGTGCGCGGATCGTCGGTGGCGGGGTTATCACCGCATGCCACCAGGGCGAAAGGGAGGAGACAAACGGCAAAACGGGCGGAATGAAGCCTGAGCATGGGGAAACCTTATCGTATCAAAGGACGGTTTCCGCATTCTCAGACTAGTGACCAATAAAGTCAATGGTCACAAATCAGGGGGCCAGGCTTCGTAAAATCAGGGAAGGGAGGAGGAGTGCTGCGGTCGGGGCGGTTTCGAGGTTATATTGCAACTGCACGGGGTTGATGAAAGGGCACATCACCATGTATATGGCGTAGGTCACCTCATCCAGGGGCGTTTTTCTTTCGAACTCCCCGCTTTGGCGGCCTTCAACAATGATGCTTTCAATCAGTTTCATCAGGCTCTCGGTATACCGCTCGGTAGACGGCCACTTATCCCGCGCGGCAACGGCGGCGATATCATAAAGTTTACGATCGTGGAAAAAGAGTTCGCTACCAGCCTCGGTTAACGCCCGGAAAAGACGGCGCATTTTTTCACTGGCCGACGGCGCGTCGGCGATGGCTGTTTCCACTGCCGTCATGATCAGCGCCAGGCGGTTAGCGCAGATAACCTCGCCAATCGCCTGTTTGGAATCAAAAAATTTATAGATATAGGCTTTTGAAAAACCGATGGATTTAGCCAGTTCTGCCACGGTGGTTTTTTCATAGCCATAATGGCCGAAGTGCTCAAACGCCGCTTCGACGATTTGCTCGCGGACAGAGTGATCAAGGGGACCACGCGTTGATGGGGTGTTCATATTTTTCGTCATTATTTCAGCTTAGCGCGACGGGCATCAGTTGACAACGGGTAACCATAATATGATTTGGTCACTCCTTTAATCATGTATTTTTCAGTGCGGTGAGCCAGAGTGTATCACTCTTTACCAAGAGTTATTGCAGGCGACAACCGGTTGATTTATTGCATTTTAAGCCAGTCGATAAAAAACTGGCTAAATGCTGTTACCTGTAGCGGCTGCAGTTTTCGCTGGGGATAGACAAACTGAAGTCCGACATCTTTGCGGTCAAAACGACTGAAGCCGGTGAAGCTATCGGCAAACAGCACCTTTAACCTTCCATTCCCGACATCGTCCTGGACATCCCACCATGATTTGCCCGCTATGCCTGCCCCGTTGAGGGCCCACTGGCGAAGTAACGCGCCGTCGTCACAGACCATAGCTGGATCCACGCGAATCACGCGTTCCTTACCCTCAACCTCAAACCGCCATTCATTCATCACCACGCCTAAAGACTCCAGCGCCAGGCATCTATGGTCAGCCAGCGCCTCCAGCGAGGAGGGGGTACCATGCAGGTTAAGGTAAGTCTCCGACGCCACCAACACCCGGTGATTCGGGCGGATATGTTTGATGACCAGGCTGCTGTCCGGCAGATTGCCGAAGCGGATACTCATATCCAGCCGGTTAACCACCAGATCCTCAACATGCTCTCTTAAGTAAACGAAGAAATTGACCTCGGGATGAAGGCGGGAAAACTCAACAATGGCGGGGCTAAGGTACTGCCTGCCAAAGTCTGAGGGCGCGGAAAGGCGAATGTTACCGCTGAGCACACCCTCTTTTTGCGTCAGTAACGACTCGGCGTGGCGCATCTCCTCCAGCACGCGCAGTGCCGCGTGGTAGAACGCCTCGCCAGCTTTAGTCAGCGTGATGGCGCGTGTGGAACGATGAAACAGGCGGGTCTGATAACGTTCTTCGATGGCTTTCAGGCGGGCGGTCATGGTGGCGGGTGAGAGTGACAAGCGACGTCCGGCAGCAGAAAGCCCGCCCGCTTCGGCCACTTCAACCAGCAATGTCATGTCTTCAAGCTTGCCCATTATTCATATTTTCCGAAAAGTGAATCTGATTTCAGTGTAATTATCAAAGACAGATGCCGCCTGTAAAGTGATTTCACCAACACCAGAAGGGACGTCATCATGAGTAATACCTCACTTTTTGCAGGCTATAAATTCGGTCATCTGCATCTGAAGAACAGAATTGTTATGGCGCCGATGACCCGCGCCCGTTCCCTGCAACCGGGAAATATTCCCTCCGCATTAATGGCTGAATATTACCGACAGCGAGCCAGCGCAGGATTAATCATCACCGAAGCGACGCAGATCTCTCCCCAGGGGCAGGGATATTCATGGACACCGGGGATCCATTCGTCCGAGCAGGTCGCCGGATGGCAACTCACTACGGGTGCTGTACATCAGGCCGGAGGCGTGATTTTTTCCCAGCTCTGGCATGTAGGACGCATGTCGCACGCCAGTTTTCATCAGGATGGTAAGCCTGTTGCACCGTCAGCATTGGCGCCGGACGCGAAGGTGTGGGTGGTTGATGAGACAGGTCGTGGTCAGATGGTGGAGTGTCCGCAGCCACGCGCGCTGTCGCGCAAAGATATTCAGACCATTATTTTGCAGTATCGTCAGGCTGCGTTGAATGCCATCCAGGCAGGGTTTGACGGCGTGGAAGTCCACGGCGCGAATGGTTATCTGATCGACCAGTTCCTGAGAAGCACCTCGAATATTCGCACGGATGAATATGGTGGCACGCTTGCCAACCGCATTCGTTTTGCGCAGGAGGTGCTGGAGACCATCGCTGATGCCATTGGCGGTGAGCGCACGGGGATTCGTCTGTCACCGTTTATCACACAGCGCGGGATGAACGATCCGCAGGTCACTGAGGCCATACTTATGCTGGCGGCCTGGTGCGAAGAGAAAGGCATTGCCTTCATCCACCTGGCAGAAGCCGACTGGGACGACGCTCCACAGGTTCCGGAACCTTTCCGTCAAACGCTGCGTGAAGCATTCAGCGGAACAATTATTGTGGCGGGGAATTACACCCCTGAAAAAACAGAGAAAATACTTGCGGCAGGCTATGCCGATCTCGTTGCATTCGGCCGTCCGTTTATCGCCAACCCTGATTTGCCGCACCGCCTTGCGCATCAGTTACCCCTGGCTGAGGTGAGCGATCCTGGCACGCTGTTTGGTGGTACCGGGGTGGGATATACCGATTACCCGCAATATCGCGCAACCCGTCAGTGAGGTTCAGCACAGTTAAACACCTTGAGGACTCTATGAAATATACACATTGTCTGCGCCCGGCTGTGATGGCGTTAATACTGGCTGGCATAACGGGAACCGCTTTTTCAGCAGAGAACGGACTGGTCAAACCGAATCAGCTTATTTTTGATAAGGCATTGTCAGCGAAGCAAATAGCGGCTAATGAATCTGTCGCCAGAAAATACGCCACATTCTGGGACACCGGAAAAGAGGCTTTAGCGCGGGACGCACTGGCGGAGGATTTTACTGATAAAACGCCTCCGGAAGGGCGAAAGCAGGGCCCCGATGGCGCGATTATGGCCTCCAGGGTGTTTCGCACGGCGGTACCGGATTTACGCTGTGAAGTGGAGCAGATGATTATTACCGGCGACCGCGTCGTTTCGCATCTGCATTTTCGCGGAAGCTTCACAGGCACATTTGGCAAACTGAAAGGACAGGGGCAAAAAATAGATTTTATCGCCACGGATATTTATCAAATTCGTGAAGGAAAAATAGTCGCCAACTGGCATTTAGAAGACAACCTGACGCTGATGAAACAGTTAGGTGTGTTATAAATTCACCTCTCCGGGTAACCGACAGAAGCCCGGAGAGATGAAGGCTCCTATAACCCCAGATCGCTCAGGGACGGGTGATCGTCCGGGCGTCTGCCCAGCGGCCAGTGAAACAGCCGTTCAGATTCCTTGATGGGCATATCGTTGATACAGGCAAAACGCCGCTTCATGAGGCCGTCCGGCTCGAACTCCCAGTTTTCATTGCCGTAAGAGCGGAACCAGTTGCCTGAATCATCATGCCATTCATAGGCATAGCGTACGGCGATGCGGTTGTCAGTAAACGCCCAAAGCTCTTTTATCAGGCGATAATCCAGCTCTTTCTTCCATTTCCGCTCAAGGAACGCCTGCGCCTCCGCGCGGTTCGTGGCGAACTCCGCACGGTTGCGCCACTGCGTGTCCAGCGAATAGGCCAGGGCGATTTTTGCCGGGTCGCGGCTGTTCCAGCCATCTTCTGCCAGCCTGACTTTTTCAATGGCACTTTCACGGGTGAACGGCGGTAAAGGGGGGCGTGTATTCATCTCGGCTACCTCGGGTTGATAGTATGTAGACAGGTCTGTCTACTTGCGTTAATCTATGCCTGTAAAAATCGTCTGTCAACACACAGTTTGAGGCCTGATAAACGTGAATACGCTCATCATGAATAACGATCAAAAAGTCAGCGTCAGGGATAAAATATTACTTACCGCGCACGAACTCTTTTATTCCACCGGCTTCAGAGCAACGGGCGTTGATACGCTTATCAGGCAGGCGAAGGTGACCAAAGTGACGTTTTATCGTCATTTCCCGAGTAAGAGTTTGCTTATTCTTGCCTATCTGCACTATCGGCACGAGCTGTGGATTAACTGGTTTGAAACCACACTTCGACACTATCTCGATGAGGGGCGGGCTGCATCGGATGCATTAGCTGCCACGCTGAATGCGTGGTTTATTTCTCCGCTATTCCATGGCTGCGCGTTTATTAACGCCAGCGCAGAAGCGAAATCAGAAGACAATGAAAGTGAAATAAAAGCCATTTGCCGTAATCATAAATCTGAAACCCGGGAAAAAATTGCCACCCTCACCGGTATTGCCGATGAGGCTATTAACACGCAAATTCTGATGCTTATTGACGGCGCCATCATACATGCGCAAATGGGCATGGATACAAAAGAGGTGGTCAGTCAGTTGAGAAGAGGGCTTGAGACGCTGATGCCGCGCTAATCCCGGTTTTACGTGGTGCGCAGCCAAACCCGCAGGAATGGCTGCGCCGGATGACTCAGACAAGCTTATTGAGGCTTTGCAGAAAATCGTCCACCTGCTGAGGGGAGGCAGAATCGGCCTCATAGAGGATATCGAGCGTCACGTTCTTCAGACCACAGAAGCCAAACACCCCTTCAACAATCTGGCTCTGAATGGCAGCTGAATAACCGTGTTTATCAAACCCGGCGATATCGCTGCCGGCCGTTGCGACCAGGCGCACGGGCACATCACGTAAATTACCCACAATGCGGCCCTCTTCTCCCACTTTATAGGCCCAGTTCACCGTCAGTACCCGATCAAACCAGCCTTTCAGGAGGGCGGGAACAGACCACCAGTAGAACGGGAAAACGAATATCAGCATATCAGCCCGTTCGACGCGCTGCTGCTCGCGCAGAACATCGTCGGGCAACGCGCTGGCATCACCGTGGTACAGATCAAGATCGGCTCGGATCATCGCGGGAGAGAAGCCTTCAGCATGAAGGTCGGCTATTTCAACCTGCGTACCCTGTTCCTGTAACTTCCCGGCAATTCGCTGTGCAAGGGTATGGGATAACGACGTTTCGATCGGGTGAGCCGTCACGATCAGGGCAGTATTGATGACGTTTGATGCAGACATAGAGACCTCAACAAGGTGAGTGAAGAGGTCTCTATGTTACTATTGGTAACTTAGGTGTCAATCTGGCAGGGCACGCATTTTGTGCTGTCCATATAGGTATTCAGCACGCCTGTCATCGCGCCGCTGAGCATCTCTTCGGCGACGTTACGCGCGAGGATCCCATTGCCGGCGGACGTACTGAGCGCATCCGCAGCCCCAATAATGGCCGTCAGGGCCGCTTCACCTGTCACCCCTTGCAGCACAATAAAAGGTGAAAGCGCCATCCGCAGGCAGTCTGCGCAGTCGGCCACGCAAGCCTCGCGGAAAATCTGCAGCGCCCGCGAGCCGGACAGGGCCGCCGCAATGGGGCCCGTTTCGGGGCCCGCAGAGATTGCGCAGTCGATGTACGCGGCGCTGAAAAAACGGATAGTCTGCGCCAGCGTTTTATTGTCTCTGCTCAACGTCTCGCGAAATTTCTTGAGCTGCCTGTCGCTGAAGTCCTGGTAGAGCGCCATCAGCAGCCCTTCACGATCGCCAAAATGATCGTAAGGAATGGGTTTGGTGACGTTGGCGCGCTCGGCCAGGAAACCCAGCGTAAGGGCCTCAGTGCCTTGCTGGCGCACAATTCCGCGCGCGACTTCCAGCAGCTGTGCGCGTCGTTCTTCTTTTCTTAAGCGCTTAACAACCATCTTTTCCTCAAATCAGTTAACTACTAAAGGTAGTTTACACGCCTTGCTGAACGGATGAGAAGCTCATTGCGCGGCGTTTTCCCGCTGAGCCATGTCGAGCACGCTGGCACTTGCCGGGTCGAACAGCGCAAGGCTCTCAATCTGGTTGAGCATAATCACCTTTCTGAAATCCATCGCACTTCTGGGCTCAGAGTCGAGGGTGATGTCATGTCCGTCATACCATTTGCTGTAGTTATTTTCGATGCGAAAATTCATCGTCTGGCGATCGCGATAGCCACTCAGCATGGGGATAAGCACGATATTGGCCGTTTTCTCGTATTCCAGCGTCGCTGTATGGATCATACCGACATAGATACGCCCCGAACGTAGCGTCACCTGCGCCAGCTCGCCTTGCTCCATGCACTGATAAAGCAGCTGTTCAATCCCGCTCGCCTGTGCCAGGCGCTTATAGAGTTTTTTCCTGCCTTCACCGTCCAGCCGGGCGCTGCCTGCCCAGTTTGAGCGGTAGAGACAAAACAGGATGGCGAAGGCCAGCATCACCACTACGGGCGCCTGAATGCCCAAAAAACTCCAGTTCATAAAGTCCATCTGCCAGTCGGCATAACGCTCTGACGTAAAATGGAAGGTATTGTCCGCCGCCGACAGTGCCAGCAGCAGCAGCCAGAGCAGCCCGGTGGCGATCACACCTTGCAGAACGAAGATCGAGCCGTAAAGGGCAACCAGAAAATAGACATCCCAGCCGAAAGATCGCTTGATTTTGAAGCGGGTAGAGAGGTCGCGGCTGGTGTACCAGTATCCGCAGACCATCAACACCATAAATATCGCCGTTCCCATATCACGCCCTCTTTAACGCGTTGACGTGGCGCAGAAAATCCTGACGAACCTCGTTGCTTTTGTAGTTCACCGAGGCGTTGCCATCCTGGTCGATAATAATCCGGTCGCCATCCTCAACGGCTTCAATAATTTCCTGCTGACTCATCACCTGAAGTAACGATTCCGGGCTGGAGAAAAGGGAGAGAAAGAAACGTCTCATCGCATGGCATCCTTATGAATAAAAAGGATAAGCCTGGAAGAGAACGGGGGAATTTACCTTAAGGTTAACCTGAAAAAAAAGCCCGATGGCGGTCAGACCTTATTTCGCCTCAGATCCTTGCACGAAAACGACTCACTAACCTCATGATAATTAACTAAATAAAAATATATTTCTGGACAAACTTGGACAAATAACACTAATTGTGTAAGTTTTAAATATGCGCTTACGCTACGTTGTTTACCGCCAGGATGTGACCCATGAATCTTTTGCCTGACGTCATCAGTCGGTTTGTTGATTACTACACCGCGCTGGATTCGCAGCCGCCCTCGGCGCTGGCGGGGCTTTACCATCCCGATGCCACGCTTATCGATCCGTTTGGCGAGCACAACGGCCTGTTCGCCCTGCAACGCTATTTCACCCATCTGCTGGCGAATGTCGAACACTGCCGTTTCACGCTTGATTCCCCTTTGATCGGCGAGCAACGCTTTGTTGTCACCTGGGTCATGCACTGGTCGCACCCGCGCATTGCCGGTGGCGAGCCCCTCGAACTGCCTGGCTGCTCTGTGGTGGACGTGGAACAGGCTCGGATTATTCGCCAGCGGGACTACTACGATGCCGGAGAGATGATCTACGAACATCTTCCCTTGCTCGGCTGGGCGGTCCGCGGCGTGAAGCGGAGGGTGAAATCATGATGACGGTCTTGATCACCGGCGCCAGTTCAGGCATTGGGGCGGGGCTGGCGCAATCTTTTGCCCGTGACGGTCACCATGTCATCGCCTGCGGGCGGGATCCGGCGCGTCTGGAAGCCCTGCATCAGCACAGCTCAAACATTACGGTACGCCTGTTCGATATGACAGACAGGGACGCCTGTCGCCAGGCGCTGACGGGCTGCGCGGCCGACCTGACGATCCTCTGCGCCGGAACCTGCGAATATCTGGAACACGGCGTGGTGGACGCCGAGCTGGTGGAGCGGGTGATGACCACTAACTTTCAGGGGCCAGTCAATTGCCTCGCCGCGCTGCAACCGCAACTTGTGGCCGGTAACCGCGTGGTGCTGGTGAGCTCTATGGCGCACTGGCTGACGTTTCCACGCGCTGAAGCGTACGGCGCGTCGAAAGCCGCGCTCACCTGGTTTGCACAGAGCCTGCGTCTCGACTGGGAGCCAAAAGGAATTGCGGTCACGGTGGTATCGCCCGGTTTTGTCGACACCCCGCTGACCCGCAAAAATGATTTCGCCATGCCGGGCAGGGTGAGCGTCGATGAGGCGGTAAAGGCCATTCGTCGCGGACTGGAAAAAGGGAAAAACCACATCGCGTTTCCAGCGGGATTCGGTCTGACACTGCGGCTGCTTTCCGGGATGCCTGCGTTTCTACAGCGCGCACTGCTGCGCAGGATGGTGCGCTCATGAAGATCGCCATTATCGGCAGCGGCATTGCCGGGCTGACCTGCGCCTGGCGGCTTGCCGGGCATCATGAGGTTACCCTGTTTGAAGCCGGTGCCACCCCCGGCGGCCATACCGCCACGGTTGACGTGCCGACGCCACAGGGTACCTACGCCATCGACACCGGTTTTATCGTCTACAACGACCGCACCTATCCGCGCTTTATGGGGCTGCTCAGTGAGCTGGGCATCAGCGGGCAAAAAACGCAGATGAGCTTCTCGGTACACAACCCGCAGAGCGGGCTCGAGTACAACGGCCACACCCTGACGACGCTCTTTGCACAGCGTCGTAACCTGGTGAACCCGGCGTTCTGGCGTCTGCTTGGGGAGATTGTCCGTTTTAACCGCCTGGCGAAGCAGGCGCTGAAAGAGGACGTGGAGCCCGGCGCGACGCTGCAAACGTTCCTGGAACAGCACCGCTTTACGCCGTTCTTTGCGCGTCATTACATTCTCCCGATGGGGGCGGCCATCTGGTCGTCGTCGCTACAGGAGATGAAACGTTTTCCGCTGCCGCTCTTTTTACGCTTCTTTGAGAATCATGGTCTGCTGGATATCACTCAGCGCCCGCAGTGGTACGTGGTGCCCGGCGGCTCGCGGGAGTATATCCGCGCTATTCTGCACCAGCTTGGCGACCGGTTAACGCTGCACCTCAACGCGCCGGTGCAGCGGGTAAGCCGTGATGCACAGGGGGTCACCCTCCATCTTGAAGAATCGAGCCACCGTTTTGATCAGGTGATTTTTGCCTGTCACTCAGCCCAGGCGCTGGCCATCCTCGACGAACCCACCGCGGCTGAACAGCAGGTTCTGGGGGAGTTTGGCTGGCAGCGTAACGAGGTGGTGCTGCACAGCGATCCGCGCTGGCTGCCGGTGCGTCAGCGCGCCTGGGCCAGCTGGAACTACCGCCTGAGCGACCAGGATCAGGCCAGCGCCTGCGTAACGTACAACATGAATATTTTGCAGGGGCTGCCCGCCGGTAGCCCGCTGTTCTGCGTGACCTTAAACCCGGAAACGCCAGTGGACGAACGCTTCGTGCTGCGGCGCTTTGTGTATGAACATCCACTGTTTAACCCGCAAAGCTGGCGGGCACAGGCGCGCCGCAGCGAAATCAACGGTCACCGGCGGAGCTGGTTCTGCGGCGCGTACTGGTACAACGGTTTTCATGAAGATGGCGTGCGCAGCGCGCTGGATGTCGTCAATGCGATAACAGCCGGGGAGGGAAACCGATGAACAGTTGCCTCTATCACGGCGTATTACGCCACCGCCGTCTCCAGCCGAAAACGCATGAGTTCAGCTACGGGGTCTTTATGGCCTGGCTCGATCTCGATGAACTGGAGAAGTTGCCCACCGTTGGCGTGCGGCGCAACCGGTTTGCCGCCGCATCGTTCCATGATGCGGATTATCCGCTGGGTTCGCCGCTTAAAGAGAACGTGCTGAATCGACTGGAAAGCCTCACCGGAGAACGTCCGCAGGGGCGGGTGATGCTCCTGACGCAGCTACGCTACTTCGGCTTTCATTTTAATCCCGTCAATTTTTATTACTGCTATGACCCGGCAGAGACGCTGCGCTGGGTGCTGGCCGAAGTGCGCAATACCCCCTGGAACGAACGTCATTATTACGCCGTCAATGGTCAGGATGCGCAGCCCACGGAGAAAGCCTTTCACGTTTCTCCGTTTAACCCCATGGACATGATTTACCACTGGCGCTTCAACAACCCGGATAACACGCTGCATATGCACATTGAAAATCATCAGGCGTCAAAGGTATTTGATGCCACGCTGGCGCTTCGCCGCGCGCCGCTGACCCGTCCGGCGCTGCGTGGACTGCTGCTGCGTATTCCGCTGATGACGCTCAAAACCGTTTTCGCGATTTACTGGCAGGCGCTGCGGCTGTGGCTTAAGCGCGTGCCTCTGTATAACCATCCTGTCAGCAGGAGTGAACGCTCATGACCGATCCCGTCTTTGCGCTTGAACCCGATATCCCGCGCAACGTCCGCGTCGCGCGCTGGCTGCTCTTTCGCGTGCTGAGCGGCCTTCGTGGCGGCTCGCTCACGCTACGTGAAGGGGCGCAGACCTTTCATTTCGGTGAGCTGTCTGCCGCGCTGCATGCCGACGTGCAGATCCTCAGCCCGGGCGTCTACTGGCGCGTCCTGACCGGGGGCAGTCTGGCCGCAGCAGAGGCCTGGATTGACGGCGAGTGGGAAACCACGCAGCTCACGCCCCTTCTGCAACTGCTTGCGCTAAACAGCCAGGTACTGGGGCGGCTTGAAAAAGGGTTCCGCCTGCTCGGCAGACCGCTGGAGCGGCTTCGTCACTGGACGCGGCGCAACTCCCGGGCGCAGGCGCGGGAAAACATTGCGGCGCATTATGATCTGGGTAATGCGTTTTATGCCCAATTTCTGGATAAGGAGTTGCTCTATTCCAGCGCGCTGTTTAGCGGGGAGGAGCAAGATCTTAGCGACGCGCAGCGGGCGAAAATGGCGCGTTTGTGCGAACAGCTGGCGCTGAACCCCAGCGATCATCTGTTGGAGATTGGCACCGGCTGGGGGGCGATGGCGGAATACGCGGCCCGTCACTACGGCTGCCGGGTGACCACTACCACGCTGTCGCAGGAGCAGTATCGCTGGGCGACAGAGCGGATCGCCCGCGCCGGTCTGCAGGATCGCGTTGAGGTGCTGCTCTGCGACTATCGCGATTTAACCGGCGAGTACGACAAGCTGGTGTCGATTGAGATGATTGAGGCCGTCGGGCAACGCTATCTGCCAACGTTCTTCCGCACCTGTCAGGCGCGACTGCGCCCGGGAGGGCGCATGGCGATTCAGGCCATCACCATTCAGGATCAGCGCTATGACGACTACAGCAAAAGCGTGGATTTTATCCAGCGTTATATCTTCCCCGGTGGTTTCTTACCGAGCATTACGGCGATGAATGCGCTGATGACGCGCCATACCGATTTTGTGGTGCGCAACCTGTTTGATATGGGGCCGGACTACGCGCGCACGCTGGCGCACTGGCGTCAGCGCTTTCTCCATGCCTGGCAGGAGATAGAAAAACTGGGGTTCGATGAACGCTTCCGCCGGATGTGGCTCTATTACTTTGGCTACTGCGAAGCCGGGTTTAACGCCCGCACCATCAGCGTGGTGCAGCTGACCGTCGAGCGCGTATGAAACGTTACGTGCAGGTTTTCGCCATGGCTATCGCGTTCGATCTCTACTGGACGCTGGTGGTGCTGTTTCGCGAACGTGGCCTGATTATCTGGTGCGCGCTGGCGATCTTCGCCTGCCTGATGTTGCCGCCTGCACACCGTGTTTATGCCATTCTGCTGGCCGCGGCGGGCAGTCTGCTGGATGCGCTCTGGGCGCTGACGGGGTTGATCGCCTTTAGCGGCGAGTCGCTGATGCCCCTGTGGATGGTTGCGCTGTGGTTGATGTTTGCTACGGTCTGGACGCAGCTGACGCGCACCACAACGTTACCCGGCTGGCTGCTGATGCTGCTGACCTCCGTGGGCGGTCCGGTGGCGTACCTGATAGGTGAGCGGCTGGGGGCGATCACGTTTCTGGTGCCGACCTTTATCGTCGTCAGCTGGATGGCGCCGGGCTGGCTGGTGCTCATGCTGTTTTATCACCTGCTGATGGGGAGAGAACAATGAGAGCCGCGCGACCGTTCCTCTTACTCCTTACCCTCACGCCTTTGGCCCAGGCAGCCGACTGGCTGAACTGGCGTAAGGTGGGGGATGCCACGCTCACCTGGGGGCCTTTCACCGTTTATACCTCCCAGTTGCGTACCCCTGAAGGGCGCTACACCGGCAAGATGCAGGATCAGGCGCTCATCATTACCTACGCGCGTGACATCGACAGTGACGATCTGGTCGAGGCAACCCGCGACCAGTGGCAAGCGCAGGGGGTTTTGCAGCAGGAGCCGCAGAGCGAAGCCTGGCTGCGGATGCTTGCCTCGCTGTGGCCGGATGTCCGGCCGGGCGCGCAGCTGGCGTTCGTGCTCAACGACAAGCAGGGACAGTTCTGGTACCGCGCGCCTGCCGCATCGGGCACTTTCAGACCCCTGGGGCCGCCTCAGTCGCAAGCGTTCAGTACCCATTTTCTGGGCATCTGGCTGGATCCCCGCACGCAATACCCTGAGCTGCGTCAGCAGTTAATCGGAGGACAACAATGAAACGTTTTTTGATCATGGCGCTGGGTGTGACGATGTTGCTGGCAGGCTGCAGCACGAACGTGACGGAGTACCGCCAGCAGCAGCCGCGGCTTGATATCTTCCACTATTTCCAGGGCAAAACGGAAGCGTGGGGGATGGTGCAGGATCGCAGCGGGAAGCAGATCCGCCGCTTCCACGTGGAGATTGCCGGGGACGTGATTGGCGACACGCTGACGCTGAATGAACATTTTGTCTACGACGATGGCGAAAAACAGCAGCGGGTATGGCATATCCGCCGCGTGGCGACCGATCGTTATGAGGGCACGGCGGGCGACATTGACGGCGTGGCGACGGGGCAGGCGGCGGGCAATGCCTTCAACTGGCGGTACAGCATGAACGTGAAGGCCAACGGCAGCACCTGGCTGCTGCACTTTGACGACTGGATGTACCTGCAGGATGGCACACACCTGTTTAATAAAACCGAGATGAAGAAGTTTGGCGTCACCGTCGCCACGGTGACGCTGTTCTTTACCCGCAAGACGTAACGTTACTCGCGGGTAGGGACGGTTCTACTGCCTGAGTAAATGAAAAACAGCGCAATACCCAGGCAGAGGACGGCGGCCAGTCGGCTCATCGAAAACGGAATGGCCGCATTGCCCAGCCAGCCAAAGTTATCAATCAGCATACTCATGGTGAGCTGACCAAAGATCACCGCGACCGTGGCGACGGCGGTGCCGATGCGCTGTACCGCCACGACCATGATCACAATGTACGGCACGCCAAACATCGCCCCGAGAAGCTGCCATTTCGGCACGTCCAGCAGGCTGACCGACTGTTTTGGTTCAAAGAAGAAGATCAGCAGGGCGGTGACCAGCGCGCCAACGGAGAACGTCAGGAACGCGCTTTTGAATACGCCCACGCGGCTGCCAAGTTGTCCGTTGATCGCCGCCTGAATGCTCAGCGTCGCGCCGCCGCACACGGCCAGAATAATCATTATCAGTGTCATCGTCTTACCCCTGTGCAACCAGAATCAGTGCCGCAATAATAAAACCCAGCGCGACGATCCGTTTCGCGTTGATCTTCCTGTGGGGTGTGCCCAGCAGACCGTAATGATCGATCAGCAGGCTTTTAAAAACCTGCCCCGCCAGAATGCCAATCATCGTCAGGGCGATGCCGATGGCCGGGGTGGCGAGGGTCAGGATCACCACGTAAACCGGGCCAAGAACCCCGCCGAGCAACTGCCAGCCGGGCTGGGCAAAAAACGACGGGCTGTTGCGCGGGCTGAAGAACAGCATCAGCAGAAACGTCAGTGCGGCGCCGACACCAAAAATGCTGAAGGTGGCCCATAAATCGCCGACTTTTCCACCCAACGGCCCCAGCAGGCCAGCCTCCACGGAAAGCCCCATACCCCCGGCAATCACCAGTAAAATCAAAACAAACTGCATTGTTATTCCTCCTTTTGCAGGCGGAGAAGATTACGTCGGTCTGGTGGTGAGAAAAATGCCATAATGCAGGAAACACCTTTGCAGGATATGCACGAATGTACGACGCCGGGAGCATGAACCTCCGTTCGCTGAAGATTTTTATCGCGGTTTTTGAAGCCGAAAATTTTTCCGTGGTCGCGCGCCGCGAGGGCCTTTCCGCCTCGCAGGTTTCGCGTATTATCCACCAGCTTGAGGACGCGCTCGGCCAGCAGCTTTTTTACCGTAATACCCGGGCGGTGATCCCCACCGAAAGTGGTCATCTGTTTATCCGCTATGCCAGGGAGATGATGACGAGTTTTGAGGATGCGCGTCGGGAGCTGGATGCACGTTCAACGGAGCCTTCCGGCACGATCCGCATTAATGCTCCGGTCTTTTTCGGCCAGCGGCATATTGCGCCAGGGCTGCCTGGTCTGACGGCGCGCTATCCGCGGCTGAATATCGAGCTGACGCTGACCGATGATTTTATTGACCCGCACAAGAATGCCGCCGACGTGATCTTTCGCATCGGCGTGCTGACGGACTCCACCTTTCACGCGCGTATCTTTGGTCAGCAGCGCTACCATCTGGCCGCTTCGCCGGACTATCTGCGACAGCACGGCGCACCGCAAGGGCCGGACGATCTGGCTCATCATCAATGCCTGGTCTACCGGGGTTCGTCGGGTCCTAACCGCTGGCTGTTGCGCGGTGCGGGGGAGGCGTGGGTGCACTATCCGGTGGTGCCATTAATGACGTCAAATAATGCGGAATCGCTGCTTGCTGCCGCGCTGGGCGGGATGGGGATTGTGCTGTTTCCGGACTGGCTGATTGGGGACCGCGTGCAGCAGGGCGAACTGGTCGCACTCCTGCCACAGCTGGAGTGCGCCATTCATACGGAGCCCCTGAATATTGCGGCGATCTACCCGAACGCGCGTCATCCGCCCCTTAACGTCAGGGCGGTGATTGATCATTACGTCGGGTGTTTCGGTACGCCGCTCTACTGGCAAACGCAGGGCAGGTGATTACGCGCCAAGTTCGTTGCGGATAATCTCGGCTCCGGCGCTCAGCGCCTGCAGCTTACCGTTGGCAACCTGACGGGAAAGCGGCGCCATACCGCAGTTGGTTGACGGGTAAAGCTTGTCGGCATCGACAAACTGCAGCGCTTTACGCAGCGTGTCAGCCACTTCTTCCGCGGTTTCAATGGTATTGGTTGCCACGTCGATGGCACCTACCATCACTTTTTTGCCGCGGATCAGCTCCAGCAGATCCATCGGCACGCGGGAGTTGTGACACTCCAGCGAGATAATGTCGATATTCGATGTCTGAAGCTTAGGAAACGCCTCTTCATACTGACGCCATTCTGAGCCAAGGGTCTTTTTCCAGTCGGTATTGGCCTTGATGCCGTATCCGTAGCAGATGTGTACCGCCGTTTCGCATTTCAGCCCTTCAATGGCGCGTTCCAGCGCGGCGATACCCCAGTCATTGACCTCATCAAAAAAGACGTTAAACGCCGGTTCATCAAACTGGATGATGTCGACACCCGCGGCCTCTAACTCTCTCGCTTCCTGATTGAGGATTTTGGCGAACTCCCAGGCCAGCTTTTCGCGGCTTTTATAGTGCGCGTCGTAAAGGGTGTCGATCATGGTCATCGGCCCCGGCAGGGCCCACTTGATTGGCTTATCCGTGAGCTGGCGTAAGTATTTTGCGTCGTCCACGAATACCGGTTTTTGACGCGCCACGGCGCTAACCACCGTCGGCACGCTCGCGTCGTAGCGGTTACGAATGCGCACGGTCTGACGGTTTTCAAAATCCACGCCGCTGAGGTGTTCAATAAAGGTGGTCACAAAGTGCTGGCGCGTCTGTTCGCCATCGCTGACGATATCAATCCCCGCACGGATCTGCTCATCAAGCGATAAACGCAGCGCATCCTGCTTACCGGCCAGTAACTCCTGATCCTGTAATTTCCACGGTGACCACAGCGTTTCAGGTTGTGCAAGCCAGGTTGGCTTAGGCAGGCTGCCAGCGGTTGACGTCGGGAGCAATGTTTTCATATGTATAACCCTTTTAAATTCGATTAATTAACGCGCGTAGTTATCAGACCACTGCTCGAGTACGTGTTTGTAAGGCTTAATAAACTGTTCTTCCGTGAATTTACCCTGCTCAATGGCCAGCTGGCTGCGTTCGACACGGTCGTAAACAATTTTGGTTAATGAGTGATCCTGCTGATTCAGGTCGGGGCGATAGCAGTGTCCTGCCGCCGAGTTAGCGTTATAAATTTCCGGGCGATAGATCTTCTGGAACGTCTCCATCGTGCTGATGGTGGCGATCAGTTCAAGGTTGGTGTAATCACTGAGCAAATCGCCGGTGAAGAAGAAGGCAAACGGCGCCACGCTGTTTTCAGGCATGAAATAGCGTACCTTCAGGCCCATTTTCGCGAAGTATTGCTCCGTCAATGACTCGCCATCCGGCGTGTACTCAATGCCCAGCACCGGGTGCTGGTTACCCGTGCGACGATAAGTGTCTTTGCTGGACACACTCAGGCAAATCACCGGTGCTTTTTTGAAATTCTCCCGGTATTCCGGAGAATTAACAAAATGGCGGAAGATATTGCCGTGCAAGACGCCAAACTTCTCCGGAATGGTGAAATTTGGCTGGTTTTTATTATGCTCCAGCAGCAGGACGCTGAAATCGTAATCGCGCACGTAAGAGGAGAAGTTATTGCCGACAATACCGTCGATGCGTTCGTTGGTTTTTTTATCGACGATTGTGGTTTGCAATATTTCAATGGCCGGGAAGGTTTTCTCCGCACCAATATTCAGATCCACAGAGACGATCTCAAGCTCGACTGCGTACCGATCGGCATTGGGGTTATCCCAGCACGCCAGGGCGTTAAAGCGGTTATTGATCATCACCAGGGTATTACGCAGGTTCTCCTGACGCTTTTCCCCGCGAGCGAGGTTGGCAAAGTTGGTGGTCGTACGCGTATTCTCTGACGGGTTATAATTTTCATCGAAGCAACTGCGCTTAAGGGTAAATGTAAAAGCTTTACTCATCTTGGTTATGCATCCTAAGTTCATGTTGCCAGGAAGTTATCAATGCATAATTTATGCCTGACGCGGTGGCGCAGGGGAAGTGACTTAATTTCACAGCAACATGAGCGAACTTCATGAAGGCTCAAGGGGCACGCGCCCCTTGATGTCAGGCTGAAGGGCGTTCGTTCCAGGCGTCGCTGTGCATGATGTTCCCATCGACGATACGCCAGGTAATTTTTTCATACTGCAGGCTTACGCTTTCAACATGGTTCATTTTATCGTTGGCCGCGATTTTCACGTTCGGCACGCTGCAGTTAACACCGGTGACCTTTACATTCTCCATTAATACGGTGTAATAACAGACCTCCTGTCCAGCATCATTAATATGATAGAACTTAATTTCAGCACTTTTTAGCGCTTGCCCGGTAGAAGCTGCTTTATAGAGATAGGGCGTGGAGCTATCAACTTCCTTTTCAATCCGCATGGATGAATGTTGACGCGTGCCGGTGATCTTACCGTTAGCACTATCTACCGGGAGATTTAGACCATGACTTAGCCCTATGATCTCAATGCTACCTTCACGGTCCTGAACGTCTACGGATCCTTTAATATGTGCTCCGCCATCGTCTTTTAGCCACATATAGGGGGGGATTGGCATTCTTTATTTCCTTATTTTATTGATTAGCAGCATTGTTAATTGGTAAATAACCGTAGCAAGGGTAAATACAGTTAAAATATCGATATACGTATATGTGTCATATAGTGTTTCAGCATTAACATCACCATAAATAAAATCACATATGGAAGAAGCCACGTCATGATTAAGATAGAATTCAGCAGGCTCCAGCGTGCGACCTACCATCAGGCTAATGAGTAGAAATCCGATCGTTTTGAATAGCCTGATGCACCATTTACGGGCAGGTATTGGTATAGCCACTTTCCATCACCTCAACCCAGCCGCGTGCCATAAGTGAACGCATACAGGGAACCTGAATAAGTTCGGTACTCATCAGAGCATTGCGGATCAATGCGTAATCAGAATTATGGGCAATCGTGATACATCCTTCTGATTGCGTACCCGGATGCAGACGAAATAATCCACGATGTACGTTATCAATCCAGGTTCCATCGTCGATACCCCAGTCATCCTTGTACAGAGCAAACCACTCATCACGGCCAAACTCTGCACCGGATCGGACTTTGTTCCACTGGTCCTGCAACTTAGCTTTTAACCCTGATATGAAGCCTCCGGTTCCTCTGTCAACTATCCAGTATTTTCCCGGAGGAATAGGTCCCGAGCCTTTAACAGCGCCACATAGTCCATTGTTTCGATAGATTCCCTGCCCGGAATGCGCCATAAACACGCCTACGCCGTGCAGGTTAAAAGGCGCATAGTCAGCACCGTTAAGCAGCATTGTTCCCTTTAAGGCCATATTTTCTCCGCACGCTTATAATAAGAGAAAGGCAGCCTACGCCTTTAGAGGATACAGATACTGAACTCACATCATATTTATGAGTTGCTCATTTTTTTTAAGAAAATGACCTGACAATTTTTAATCACTCTTTAGGCGTTAACGTTAATAAATGCTGGATGAATAATGAACCAGCCTCAGGCAACTAAACGCCTGCCTACTTCTCTAACACACGCTCCGCAATTCCCGCTATAATCCCCAAAATTTCCAACCGGTTTAAACACACTCATGACAAAACTCACCTTACAAGAGCAGATGCTGAAAGCGGGCTTAGTCTCCAGCAAGAAAATGGCCAAAGTTCAGCGCACGGCGAAGAAATCCCGCGTGCAGGCGCGTGAGGCCAGAGAGGCGGTAGAAGAGAACAAAAAAGCGCAGCTTGAGCGTGACAAACAATTGAGCGAGCAGCAAAAACAGGCCGTGCTCGCCAAAGAGTTTAAGGCGCAGGTGAAGCAGCTGATTGAGATGAACCGCATCACGGTGGCAAAAGGCAACATCACCTTTAACTTCACCGACGGCAACTTGATCAAAAAAATCGAGGTGGATAAGGCAACCCAGACCCAGTTGATTAACGGTCGTCTGGCCATCGCACGTCTGGTGATTAACGCTAACGGCGACTGCGAATATGCCATTATCCCGGCGGTGGTGGCGGATAAAATTGCCCAGCGCGATGCCGACAGTATCGTGTTAAACAGCGCCCTGAGTCAGGAAGAGCAGGATGAAGACGATCCGTATGCTGATTTCAAAATCCCTGACGATTTGATGTGGTAAGACGGTTCAGAACGGTGCGGCGTGACGGGCGTTAACCGGCTCGCCGCTCACCGGATGAATAAAATTCAACTGACTGGCATGCAGCATCAGCCTCGGCGTTGTTCCGCTGCCAGGCCACGCCCGTCCCCCATATAAATCGCAGCCTAAAATCGGGTGGCCCAGCAGTTGACAATGAATGCGCAACTGGTGGGTTCGCCCCGTTTCAGGCGTCAGTTCTACCCGCGTCAGCGGCATCGCCGCGTGTTGATGCAGGCGTTCCACCACCCGATAGCGGGAACGGGCGGGTTTGCCTTTAACGGCAGAGATCGACATCAGCGGAAACAGCGCCGGGTCTTTGGCAATCGGCGCATCAATCACCCCTTCATCGTTTTCCACGTGGCCGCAAAGCAGGGCGCTGTAGACTTTCTCCACGCTGCGCTGGCTGAACTGCTGGCACAGCGCGGCGTTGATGGCCTTATTACGCGCAATCACCATCAGGCCGGACGTGCCAAAATCCAGGCGATGCACCAGGGTACAGCCAGGAAAGCTTTGAACCAGACGATAGTGCACCGAATCGAGATTTTGCGGATTTTTTCCCGAGAGGCTAAGCAGACCGGAAGGTTTATTGATCAGCAGCAGATGTTCATCCTGCCAGAGGATCTCAATGTCGTCGTGACACGGTGGGGCAATAAAAGAATCAATAATCGCAGACATCAGGCCGCCCGGCTGGAGAGTGGGAGCGGATGATAACGAAATGCGGGAGAAAAGAAAAACCCTCTCACCGGGCGGTGAGAGGGGGAAATCTTAGGCTGCCACCAGGCTGTCGATCGCGGCTTTTGCGTCGGTCTGTGCTTTGGTAGCTACTTCAGGACCGTAAGCGATACCTTCTGCGAACACGAAGTTCACGTCAGTGATACCGATGAAGCCAAGGAACAGGCTCAGGTACGGCGCAACCAGGTCGGTTGGGGTATCTTTATGGATCCCGCCGCGGCTGGTCAGCACGATAGCGCGTTTGCCTTTGACCAGACCTTCCGGACCGTTCTCGGTGTAACGGAAGGTGACGCCAGCGCGAGCGACCAGGTCGAAGTAGTTCTTCAGCTGGGTTGGGATGTTGAAGTTGTACATAGGGGCGTTAATCACGATAACGTCGTGCGCCTGCAGTTCAGCAATCAGCTCATCAGAGAGCGCCAGGGCTTCCTGCTGACGTGGGCTCAGCGGTGCATCGCCTGGACGCAGCGCGCCAACCAGCTCACCATCCAGCACAGGAATTGGGTTTGCAGCCAGGTCACGCACGGTGATTTGATCTGCGGAATGCTGTTCACGCCACTGTTCAACGAAGTAATCAGACAGCTGACCAGACTGAGAGTACCCTGCCAGAATACTGGATTTCAAAACTAATACTTTGCTCATGGGTGATTCCTGTTTTTGCATTTGATTGAAGGGGGTTGCCCCGTTGCTTGTTGACACTCTATTCACAATCCTGCCACAGAGATAGCGCAATATATCGAAGCCTATGTTCGAATTTTTTGAATAAGGCACTGAAAGCGCTGATGTGGTACTCTATAGCAATCATTACAAAGAGATTTTATCCGGCAGTGCACTGCCCGTTAATGCTATGACAGAACAACAAAAATTGACCTTCCCGATGCTCCTGCAACAGCTTGATTCACTGATGCTGCGCGATAAACAGCGCTTTGCTCGCCGCTTGCACGGGGTGAAGAAGGTTAAAAATCCTGATGCACAACAGGCCATTTTCCAGGAGATGGCGAAAGAGATTGAACAGGCGGCAGGGAAGGTTGTGCTGCGCGAAGCGGCACGTCCGGCCATCACCTATCCGGAAAACCTGCCCGTCAGTCAGAAAAAGCAGGAAATCCTCAACGCCGTGCGCGACCACCAGGTGGTGATCGTGGCAGGGGAAACCGGTTCGGGGAAAACCACACAGCTGCCGAAAATCTGTATGGAGCTGGGCCGCGGGGTGAAGGGCCTGATTGGCCACACCCAGCCGCGTCGTCTGGCGGCGCGTACCGTGGCGAACCGTATTGCCGAAGAGCTGCAAACGGAGCCGGGTGGCTGCATTGGTTATAAGGTGCGTTTCAGCGACCATGTGAGCGATAACACCATGGTCAAGCTGATGACCGACGGTATCCTGCTGGCGGAAATTCAGCAGGATCGTCTGCTGATGCAGTACGACACCATCATTATCGATGAGGCGCACGAGCGCAGTCTGAACATCGACTTCCTGCTCGGCTACCTGAAAGAGCTGCTGCCGCGTCGCCCGGATCTGAAAATTATCATCACCTCCGCGACCATCGACCCGGAACGCTTCTCAAAGCATTTCAATAACGCACCGATAATCGAAGTCTCCGGCCGTACGTACCCGGTAGAAGTGCGCTATCGCCCGATTGTCGAAGAGGCGGATGATACCGAGCGCGACCAGCTGCAGGCTATTTTTGATGCCGTTGACGAACTGGGCAATGAGAGCGCGGGCGACATTCTGATCTTTATGAGCGGCGAGCGTGAGATCCGCGATACCGCCGATGCGCTCAGCAAGCGCGATCTGCGCCACACAGAGATCCTGCCGCTTTATGCGCGCCTCTCCAACAGCGAACAGAACCGCGTGTTCCAGCCGCACAGCGGGCGACGCATCGTGCTGGCGACCAACGTGGCGGAAACCTCGCTGACCGTGCCGGGCATCAAGTATGTGATTGATCCGGGTACGGCGCGTATCAGCCGCTACAGCTACCGCACCAAGGTACAGCGTCTGCCGATTGAGCCGGTTTCGCAGGCGTCGGCCAATCAGCGTAAAGGGCGCTGTGGACGTGTGTCGGAGGGGATCTGTATCCGTCTCTATTCGGAAGACGATTTCCTCTCCCGCCCGGAGTTTACCGACCCGGAGATCCTGCGGACCAATCTGGCCTCCGTCATCCTGCAGATGACCGCCCTGGGGCTGGGTGATATCGCCGCTTTCCCGTTTGTTGAAGCGCCGGACAAACGCAATATTCAGGACGGCGTGCGTCTGCTGGAAGAGCTGGGAGCGATCACCACCGACGAGCAGGCCACCGCGTATAAACTGACGCCGCTGGGGCGTCAGCTCAGCCAGTTACCGGTCGACCCGCGTCTGGCGCGCATGGTGCTGGAAGCGCAAAAACACGGCTGCGTGCGCGAGGCGATGATCATCACCTCGGCGCTCTCCATTCAGGATCCGCGTGAACGGCCAATGGACAAACAGCAGGCGTCGGATGAGAAACACCGTCGCTTCCACGACAAAGAGTCTGATTTCCTCGCCTTTGTGAACCTGTGGAACTACCTCGGCGAGCAGCAGAAGGCGCTCTCCTCGAACCAGTTCCGCCGTCAGTGCCGCGTGGATTTCCTCAACTACCTGCGCGTGCGCGAGTGGCAGGATATCTACACCCAACTGCGTCAGGTGGTGAAAGAGCTGGGTATTCCGGTGAACAGTGAACCGGCGGAGTACCGCGAAATTCACATCGCATTGCTGACCGGACTGCTGTCCCATATCGGCATGAAGGACGCCGAAAAGCAGGAGTATACCGGTGCGCGCAACGCCCGTTTCTCCATCTTCCCCGGCTCCGGGTTGTTCAAGAAACCACCCAAGTGGACCATGGTTGCCGAACTGGTGGAAACCAGCCGCCTGTGGGGGCGTATTGCCGCACGTATCGATCCGGAATGGGTGGAGCCGGTGGCGCAACACCTGCTGAAGCGTTCGTACAGTGAACCGCACTGGGAGCGCGCGCAGGGGGCGGTGATGGCGACGGAAAAAGTGACCGTCTACGGTCTGCCGGTGGTGGCCGCGCGTAAGGTCAACTACAGCCAGATTGATCCGGCGCTGTGCCGCGAGCTGTTTATCCGCCATGCGCTGGTGGAGGGCGACTGGCAGACGCGTCACGCCTTCTTCCGTGAAAACCTCAAACTGCGTGCCGAAGTGGAAGAGCTGGAGCACAAATCCCGTCGTCGCGACATTCTGGTGGATGACGAGGCGCTGTTCGAGTTTTACGACCAGCGCATCAGCCACGATGTCATTTCCGCCCGTCACTTTGACAGCTGGTGGAAGAAGGCCAGCAAAGAGACGCCGGACCTGCTCAACTTTGAAAAGAGCATGCTGATTAAAGAAGGGGCGGAGTCGGTCAGTAAGCTCGACTACCCGAACTTCTGGCATCAGGGCAACCTTAAGCTGCGGCTGACCTATCAGTTTGAGCCGGGTACAGACGCGGATGGTGTCACCGTTCATATCCCGCTGCCGCTATTAAACCAGGTGGATGAGAGCGGATTTGAGTGGCAAATTCCCGGCCTGCGCCGCGAGCTGGTGATTGCGCTGATCAAATCACTGCCAAAACCGGTACGTCGTAACTTTGTTCCGGCCCCTAACTACGCCGAAGCGTTTTTAGGCCGCGTCACGCCGCTGGAGATGCCGCTGCTGGATGCGCTGGAGCGTGAGTTCCGCCGCATGACCGGCACCACCATTGACCGCGAAGACTGGAACTGGGATCAGGTGCCCGATCACCTGAAAATCACCTTCCGCGTGGTGGACGATAAAAACAAGAAGCTGCAGGAAGGCCGTTCGCTCACCGCACTGAAAGAGGCGCTGAAAGGCAAAGTGCAGGAGACCTTATCCGCGGTGGCGGATGAGGGGATTGAGCAGAGCGGGCTGCACATCTGGAGCTTTGGTCAGCTCCCGGAAAGTTACGAGCAAAAACGCGGCAATTACAAAGTGAAGGCCTGGCCTGCGCTGGTGGATGAGCGCGACAGCGTGGCGATCAAGCTGTTTGATAACCCGCAGGAACAGCAGCAGATGATGTGGCGCGGGCTGCGCCGCCTGCTGCTTCTGAATATCCCGTCGCCGATTAAGTATCTGCACGAGAAGCTGCCGAACAAAGCCAAGCTCGGCCTCTACTTTAACCCGTACGGCAAAGTGCTGGATCTGATCGATGACTGCATCTCCTGCGGCGTGGACAAACTCATCCACGAGGCGGGCGGTCCGGTCTGGTCAGAAGAGGGCTTTGCTCAGCTTCATGAAAAGGTGCGCGCGGAGCTGAACGACACCGTGGTGGACATTGCCAAACAGGTCGAGCAGATCCTCACCACCGTGTTCAATATCAACAAACGCCTGAAAGGGCGCGTGGATATGACCATGGCGCTGGGGCTGTCGGATGTCAAAGCGCAGATGGCGGGCCTGGTGTACCGGGGCTTTGTCACCGGCAATGGCTTCAACCGTCTCGGTGACACGCTGCGTTACCTGCAGGCGATTGAAAAACGGCTGGAAAAAATGGCCATCGATCCGCATCGTGACCGTGCCCAGATGCTGAAAGTGGAAAACGTGCAGCAGGCGTGGCAGCAGTGGTTGAACAAACTGCCACCGGCACGCCGTGACGATGAAGACGTTCAGGCGATCCGCTGGATGATCGAAGAGTTACGCGTCAGCTTCTTTGCCCAGCAGCTCGGTACGCCGTATCCGATTTCGGATAAACGTATTTTGCAGGCGATGGAGCAAGTTTTCGCTTAAACCCTTGCCCGGTTTTCTCCCTCTCCCTTTGGGAGAGGGCCGGGGTGAGGGCATCAGGCCGCACAATTTTCACCCGTTCACAATTGCCAGCGTAAACCCATCCCACCCCTTAACCCCGACCGTTTGCAGCGCGGTGGCGGTTAAGCGTGGATTGTCCCCCATCATCCCGATAAACCGGCGAACACCCTGCACGCGCGCGTCGTCGCTTTGGCCGTTAATCACTTCACCCTCGCGCACCACGTTATCGCCAATAATCACCGTGCCGGGACGAGAATAGTGCAGCGCCCATTCGAGATAGCCGGGATTATTCGGTTTATCAGCATCAATAAAGATCAGGTCAAATGGCGGAACATCGCCGAAATTTTCCAGAGACGTCAGCGCAGGGCCTTCGATGAGTGCAATGCGATCGTTGAGACCGGCAAGCTGAATATTCTGCCGCGCCACGTCGGCATGCGTGGAATCGGCCTCAAGTGTAATCAGCTCTCCGTCCGGCGGCAGGGCGCGCGCCATCCAGATTGAACTGTAGGCACCCAACGTGCCAATCTCAAGAACACGCCGCGCCTGGGTCATGCGGACGAACAGCGCCAGCAGTTGCCCCTGATTGGCCGCAACATCGTGTTCGGGGAGTCCGGCGCGCTTGTTGTTTTCAAGAACCTGCTGGAGTACGTCATCTTCGGGAATAAGCGATGAAATCATGAAATTATCGACTGCAGACCACGGTTGTTGCATAGATTGTCTCCTGAGGGGGAATTGCCGGGTGGCGGCTACGCCTTACCCGGCCTGCGTGACGAAATCCAGGCCCGTTAAGCGCCTTCAGACATTGACCCAACCGCCGCCCAGCGCTTTATACAAATCAATCTGCGCCAGCAGCAGGTTATTTTTCACCTGCACCACATTTGTTTGCACCGAGTAGAGGGTACGCTGTGCGTCGAGCACATCCAGATAAGACGAATAGCCGTTGCGATAGCGGTTCTGCGCAATGCGCAGGGTCTCCTGGGCCACATCCTGCTGGGCAAGCAACTCTGTCAGCTGTACCTGATAACGCGTGGTGGCGTCAAGGCTGTTGTTCACCTCCGCGAAGGCGTTGCGGACAGTTTTTTCATAGCTGTACAACGCCTGATTGCGCTGGGACTGGGAGATATCCACCTGCGCATTTAGCGCCTGGCGGTTCAGCAGCGGGGCGAGAATGCTGCCGCCCACATTCCAGAGCTGTAAAGGGTTGTCCAGCAGGCCAGAAAGGGTGCGATCCTGAATTGAACCGGTCGCTGTCAGGTTGATCGACGGCAGCAGGCTGGCGCGCGAGGCGGCCAGGCTGGCATCGGCCGCAATGAGCTGGCGCTCGGCCTGAACGATGTCAGGTCGTCGGTTAAGCAACGATGACGGCAGCTGTGAAGGCAGCCTGAGCGGGGTAAGCGTGCTGAAGCGCTCACTCCGGGTCACCTCGCCGGGGTTGCTTCCCAGCAGCAGACTCAGGGCGTTCTCTTGTTGCGCAATCTGATGCTGCAGCAGCGGCACCTGTGCCCGGGTGGCCCGCAGCTCGGAGTCGGACTGCATCAGCTCCAGGCGCGAACTGTAGCCCGTTTCAAACTGCCGTTTAGCAAGATTAAATGCCTCTTCGCGCGATTTCAGCGTGGATTCGGTGACGCGAAGCTGTTCGTCTAGCGAGAGCAGAGTGACATACCCGGAGGCCACCGACGATGCGACGGTTAAATCCGCGGCAGCGGCGGCGGCTTTTTGCGCTTCCAGCGAGGCCTGCGCGGCATTGGCCGTGCTGCGGTTGACGCCCCAGATATCCACATCATAGCTGGCAGTGAGGCTGCCTTTGTACAGCGTACTGTATACCGGTAAGCCGGTGGCGGCCGATTGCGTCCGGGCGCGGGTGCCGGTTACGCCCGCATCCAGCGACGGAAACAGGCTGCCGTCGGCGGCATACACCCTGGCCTGGTACTCATTAATCCGTTCGCGAGCGATCAGCACGTCGCTGTTATTTTTCAGCGCCTGATCCACGTAGCGGTTGAGGTTGTTGTCGTGAAAATTTCGCCACCAGAGCTGTTCAGGCGCGCTGGTGGGGCCAGCTGCCGCACGCCACTGCGCAGGAATGTGCAGTGACGGTTGGGCAGGTTTTACATCCACCGACTGGCATCCGGTAAGCAGAACGGCAACCAGCAGGCTGGCAATCGGACGAAGGGTCATTGCTTCGCCTCCCGCGTATCAATGGTCACCTGTACCGACATGCCAGGACGCAGCAGCGCCGACTCTTCAGGCTTACCCAGCACTTCGATACGCACCGGAATACGCTGGGCGATTTTGACAAAGTTCCCGGTGGCATTATCCGGCGTGATGGCACTGAATTCGACGCCGGTCGCCGGGGAGATGCTCTCCACGCGGCCCTGATAGGCTTTGTTGTCGAGCGCATCGACGGTAAATTTCACCGGCTGGCCAATGCGCAACTCCGCCAGCTGGGTCTCTTTGATGTTGGCGATCACCCAGTGCTGAGGCGGCACCAGGGTGGTGAGGTGTGTTCCGGCGGTCACATACGCGCCCAGACGCACCGCGATCTGTCCCAACTGGCCGTCACGCGGCGCCACAATGCGGGTGTTTTGCAGGTCAATCTGCGCCAGTTCCAGCGCCGCTTTAGCATTTTCAACATCGGCCTCCAGCGCACCGCGGTTCACAATCACCGTCTGCAGATCCTGGCGCGACATCTCAAGCGTCGCTTTTGCCTGCTCAATATCGGCGCTGCCCTGGGCCGCGCTGGCCAGCGCCGCGTCGCGTTCGCGGATGGAGAGCGATCCGTCCGCCGTCAGATCTTTTACACGTTTTAAATCCGCCTGGGTTTTCAGACTTTGGGCGCGGGCGTTTCTCAGGGCCGCCTTGTTACGGGCAATCACCGCTTCCGCGCTTTTACGCTGCTGCAGATTGTTATTCAGGGCGGCAATTTTCATCGCCAGCTGCGCCTCGGCCTGATGCACGCGCTGGCGATAGATGCGGTCATCAATCTGCAGCAGCAGGTCGCCTTTTTTCACCTGCACAAAATCCTGCACCTTCACGTCGGTGATATAGCCATTGACCTGCGGACTGATGAACGTGGTCTGGCCGCGTACGTAAGCGTTGTCAGTAAACTGCGCGTGGCGGGTGAACGGGGGGAGCTGCCACGCGTAAAGGATCACCAGCACACCGACAATCCCGATGGCAGCGGCGGTGAAAATTGACACAATGCGTACATTTTTGCGGGTGTTGGCCTGCTCTTTGGCGGCATCCTGCTGACTCATAAACTCTCCAGAAATATCTCAATTATTTGTTGCCGGTGGCGTTCTTAAGCGCCATACGGGCAGTGATGCGCAGACGCAGCAAGCGCCATAAAATCCAGACCAGCGTGGCCGCGGCAATACTCGCGGTCAGCAAATAAGTATCGTTATAAGCCAGAATGTTTGCCTCAAGGGCAGTGACCGTCTGTAACTGGGTGATCGCCTGCGTGCCCAGCAGCGCACTGTCGCCAATCAGGCTCTTGTACATCTGGGTATAAAGCTGAATTCGCTCGTTGACCAGGGGATTGAGCGTCGTGAGCTGGTCCGCCAGCAGGCTGGAGTGGTACTTCTCGCGCCAGGTCTGGAAGGTTCCCAGGATCGCCGAACCCAGCAGGCCGCCGAGGTTCTGGCTCATGCCGAACATCACCGAGAAACTCACCAGATTACGTGGATCGGCAATCACGCCACCAATGGCGGCCAGCATCGCGGGGGCGAGGAAGAAGGCGCTGCCAAAGCCCAGCAGGAACTGGCTGAGCATCAGCTGATCCGGGCGGGTCAGGTTGTTTGACTGGCTGTCCAGCAACGAGGCGATAATCATCAGCACCAGGGAGGTGATGATCGGCCACGCCAGTTTCGTCGGCTTAATGGTCAGACAGCTGGTGACGATCCCGCAGACGATGCCGGCGAAAATGGACCACGCCAGGTGCGTCATCTGCTCGTTCTGCAACCCCACATACTGCAGCCAGCCGATGACGCCGGTGTTTTGCTCGGCCAGCACAATGCGGATCAGCAGCATGATCAGCCCCAGACGAACGATACTGCCGCTCGACAGCCAGCGGGTATTCAGCAGCGGGTTAGTGCGGTTATGTTCAAACACGATGGCGGAAACAATCAGCACCAGCGATAGCGCCAGCGACCAGCCGATCCACGGCGCTTCGAACCACCAGTCCAGACGCCCCAGCGACAGCACCGCGCACAGCAACGCCATCCCTGGTGCCAGCAAAAAGAAGGTCACAAAGTCTTTCTTCTCAAAGACCTTACGCCGATCCCCCGGCGGCAGTTTCAGTGCGATCACACAGGCCAGCGAGATCAGCGCCAGCCCCAGTTCGAAGAAATAGAGTCCGCGCCACTCGTCCAACTGGAGAAGCTCAGTGGAAAACAGACGCGCCAGCGGAATGGCGAGTGACGAACCGGTGATGCCAATGGTCAGCGCCTTCAGACGGTGCTTCGCCGGCCAGGCCTGGATCTGATAATAAATGCCCAGCGAACTGAGCGCGGCGGCCACCATTCCGTGCGCGGCGCGCACCATCAGCGCCGAACTGAGATCGTTAACGAACAGGTGGAAGAAGGTGACCAGCACATACAGCACCAGAAAGCCTTCCGTAAAGGCGCGCAGACCATACTGCTGGCGGAATTTCACCAGTAGCAGGTTAATGGAGATATTGGTCATCACATAGACCGCCGGTAGCCAGGCGATCTCGGTTGACCAGGCGCCAAAGGTGCCCTGCAAATTTTGCAGGTTGGCGGTGACCACCGCATTCCCCAGGGCGCCCGTCAGGCAGACCAGCAGACCCACAACGCCATAGGCAATCCGCTTTGGCGTGCTGTGCTCCGGCGTAGAGGGTGAACCCAGCAGGGCGGGTTTCTCGTGTGGCTGCCACTCGCGAGGAGCATAAGGATCGCGTTCGGGCAGGCGCATAACGTCGTTTACCTTTGAAAAAATTAAATAATTAGCGGGCTGGCGATTCTACGTCTGCCGTAAAACATAATACAAGTGAATATGATTTACGCATGTTAATCAAATGTTGAACTGAAGGTTTTAGGAAAAAGAGCGGCCCGCAGGGCGGGCCGGGAAAGGTCAGAGACGTTCGGGCTGTACCTGGAGGCGTGCTGCATGCTTAACGCGGCTGGCGCAGAAGATCGCGATTAAGGAGATGACCACCGTGACGGCAAGATACCAGGCCACCGGAACCCAGTCGCCGTCATATTTTGCCAGCAGGCCGGTAGCAATCAGCGGGGCGGTACCGCCAGCCAGCGCGGCACCCAGTTGGTAGCCGAGCGTAATGCCGGTGTAGCGCACGTTTGCGCTAAAGATTTCAGAGCACAGCGTTCCGAGTACTGCCGTTACCGGTGCCCACAGCACGCCAAAGGCGATGACCGTCGCGATCACAATGCCCCAGGTTGTTCCGGTATTGAGCAACATAAACCATGGCACGATAAACAAACCCAGGATAAAGACGCTCGTGGCATACATACGCTGACGGCCAATTTTATCCGAGAGCAACCCCATTAACGGAATCATTATCGTGGCCACCAGGGCTCCCAGCGTCACGGCTTCCAGCGCCTGCGATTTTTGGTAGGCCAGCGTGCTGGTGGCATAGCTCACCACAAACGTAGAGAAAATATAGAACGGCGCGGTTTCCACGACTTTGAGACCGGCGGCAATCAGCACTTCACGCCAGTGATGTTTCAGCGTATCGCGCAGGGGAGCCTTAGCCACCTGACCGGACGCTTTTACTTTCTGAAAATCAGGCGTTTCATCGATATCTTTTCGGATCCACAGGCCGAGCAACACCAGAACCGAACTCAGCAGGAACGGGATACGCCAGCCCCAGGAGAGAAAATCCTCCTCGCTGAAGAGGGTCATCAGCGAAACGATAAAAGTTGCCATCAGCATGCCGATGGTCACGCCCGCCTGCGGAATGCTGCCGAAGAACCCCTTACGTTTTTCGGGCGCGTATTCATAGGCCAGCAACAGCGCGCCACCCCATTCACCGCCTATGCCCATCCCCTGAATGATACGCATCAGGATCAGCAGAGCAGGCGCCCACAGGCCAATCATCTCATACGTGGGCAGCAGGCCAATCATAACGGTTGCACCTCCCATCAAAGAGAGGGTCAGTACAAGGGTTTTTTTACGGCCAATGCGGTCGCCGATATGGGCGAAAAGTACCCCGCCAATAGGACGTATAAAAAAGGTTAATGAGAAAGAGAGATACGAGAGTATGAGCCCGATCACCGGATCGACCATCGGGAAAAAGATCTTATTAAAGACCAGCGCGGCAGCTGTACCGTAGAGAAAATAGTCAAACCATTCAATGGCACTCCCGGTAAGGCTGGCAATTAACACCTTCTTATTTTTTCGTAATACCGTCGTCGTACTTTCATGTTCTGTCATGACCTGCAACCCCGCCACGTTGGTGATGTATGAGGTGTCACCTGGCGCGCTTCAGGTGCAACCTGTGATGATGAAAAAGGTTATTAAATTGTTAAGCAACTTAGGGTTGGATGGTGTATTTGGCAAGCGCAGGGGGGAGAAAACTGGTCAGATCACGGTGAAATTAGCAGCGTTGGGTGCTTTTTCAAACGGAATCGGCAACAGGATGTTTTGTACGACAGAAACTGGAAAGCATAATATGCAGGTGCAACCTAATTGTTTTTGGATGTTTCTGGTTATTTCAGAATAATGACAAAATCGGCAATAAAATACCGTTTAGTTTTCGGTGCTCACGTCAGCGTTTATAGTCTGAAGCCGCTACCCTGAAGAGAAACCGAGGAGGAGTTCATCATGGTTAAGCCCCATTTTACTGTTTTGCCAGACGCAACCCTGGCGGCCATCAATACCGTTGGCAAATGGCTGGCGCAGGACGACCTGAGCGCAGCCCGTCAGGCTCCGGACGTGGATGTGGTGATTCTGGCTGGCAACGCGGTGATCCCGACCATCGATGCGGCCTGCCGTATTGCCGCCGCGCAGAACGTGCCGCTTCTGATTAGCGGCGGCATCGGCCATTCGACCCCGTTTTTGTATGAAGCCGTTCGTCATCACCCGCAATATCACAGCGTACCGGTCGCCAGCCGGGCGGAAGCGAGCATTCTTGCCGACGTTGCGCGGGAGTTCTGGCAGATCCCCGAGGCGCATCTTTGGATTGAAGATCGCTCAACCAACTGCGGTGAAAACGCGCGTTTTAGCTGGAACATGCTGAAACAGCGTCAGCGGACAAGCGGGCAGATGCTGGTGGTGCAGGACCCGACGATGCAGCGCCGCACGATGGCGACTTTTACCCGCGTGTGCCGGGACGAGCCCGCGTCACCGCAGTGGGTCAGCTTTCCGGGGGTTACGCCGACGCTGCAAAACGGCACAGAGGGCGTGGAGTTTAGGGGGGATAATGCAGGGCTGTGGTCCGTTGAGCGCTACCTTTCGCTGGTTCTGGGGGAGCTGCCGCGGCTGTATGATGACGTTCACGGCTATGGCCCGGCCGGGCGGGATTTTATCGCTCACGTGCCCTTTCCGGAGGCGGTGACTGCCGCATGGAAACAGCTACAGCAGGATCCTGTCCTCAAGGGGGCACGTACAATAATCTAAGCACGGGACCATTCCCTCGCCCCGTTGGGGAGAGGGGTAGGGTGAGGGGAAAATCACAGCGCCGCAAACTTATCCAGCGTGCGCACCAGCTGCGTCACAAACCCATACTCGTTGTCATACCAGGCGACGGCTTTCACCAGCTGCAGATCGCCCGCCTCGGTCACTTCGGTCTGCGTGGCGTCAAACACCGAGCCAAAGTGCGAGCCAATCACATCGGACGAGACAATCTCCTCATCCGTATACCCAAACGATTTATTCCCCTGCGTCGCTTTTTTCAGTGCGGCATTGATCTCCTCAACGGTGACCTTTTTACCCAGAATGGCGACCAGTTCGGTTACCGAACCGGTTTTCACCGGCACGCGCTGGGCGTGGCCTTTCAGTTTGCCGCTCAGGGCCGGGATCACCAGACCAATCGCTTTTGCAGCACCCGTGGTATGAGGAATAACATTTTCTGCCGCCGCGCGTGAGGCGCGCAGATCTTTGCCACGCGGACCATCCACCAGCGCCTGGGTACCGGTATAGGCGTGAATGGTGGTCATGGTGCCCACTTTAATTTCAAAGGCATCGTGCAGGGCTTTTGCCAGCGGGGCGAGACAGTTGGTGGTGCAGGAGGCGACGGAGATGATGGTATCACTGGCGTCAATGGTGTCGTCGTTAACGTTAAACACAATGGTTTTCATCTCACCGGCAGGTGCGGAGATCAGCACTTTTTTGGCACCTGCATCCAGATGCGCTCTGGATTTCTCTTCCGACGTATAAAAACCGGTGCATTCCACAACGATATCCACCCCTGCGGCTTTCCACGGAATATGTTTGGCGTCTTTCTCGGCGTACACCGCGATCGTCTTGCCATCCACAATCAGCGCGTCTTCGGTGAAATCCACACTCCACGGGAAACCCCCGTAGTTTGAATCATGCCTGAGCAGATAAGCCAGCACTTTGGGAGAGGTGAGGTCGTTGATGGCGACGACGGTGTTGCTGTCCTGGGTTTCAAGAAGGCGACGAAGTACGAGGCGTCCAATGCGTCCAAATCCGTTAATGCCAATTTTACTCATGGTGTTCTCCTGTAAACGTGTCGATGCGACAGTTTGAACTTATCCAGGCTTAGACCATGAGCGCCGGGGCGGCAATTGAAGATGCTTCATGCGCGAGGAAGTAATTGAAAACCCATACAGAAAAGTTAATGAATTTTTAAGGAAAGGTCGTTATGTTGGCCCGGTAACTGTTTTTTATCGGGAAATCACATGCGCACTAAATATACAAGCCTGCAAATCGGCATCCACTGGCTGGTGTTTCTGTTAGTCATCGTCGCCTACTGCGCCATGGAGTTCAGAGGCTTCTTTCCGCGTACCGACCGACCGGTGATCAATATGATCCACGTTTCATGCGGTATCACGATCCTGGTATTGATGGTGACACGTCTGCTGGTGCGCCTGAAGTTCCGCGCGCCGCCGATTGAGCCGAAACCGAAAGCGATGATCACCGGGCTCTCCCATCTGGGGCATCTGGTGATTTATCTGCTGTTTATTGCTTTGCCGCTGATTGGCCTGGTGATGATGTATAACCGTGGAAACGACTGGTTTGCTTTTGGCATCGCCATGCCGCACGCGGCGGAATCCAACTTTGACCTGGCTGATGGGCTAAAAGAGTGGCACGAGACGCTGGCGAACCTCGGCTATTTTGTCATTGGCCTGCACGCGGCGGCGGCGCTGATGCATCACTATTTCTGGAAAGATAATACGCTGCTGCGCATGATGCCGAAAAAGCGGCAGTAGTCCTCAATACTTTTGCCGCCTTTCTCGCCGGGTGGCGTTGCGCTTACCCGGCCTACAAAACCCGTTTTTTATTGCAGCAGAGCACGCTCTTCAGCCGTTAACGCCAGCCCCTGGGTTGACCCGGTCTCTGACGATTTCACCGCCGCTTCCAGCACCGCCATCACCGCTAACGCCTCGACAGGATGAACCGGATTGGCAATCTTCCCGAGCAGAGCATCGCGCACATTCATGTAATACTGACGCTGATCGCCTTTCGGCGTGGAAATCGTCTGCGGCGCGCCGTCAGCCCCGAAGAACACCATACTGTCGCTGTCCTCACCCCAGTTTTCGCTGCCCGGAACGACGCCGGCCAGCAGCTGCGCTTCCTGTTGATCGATACGGGCTTTCACTACGCTGCCCTTGTCGCCATGAACGGTAAAGCGCGCGGTGCCACCCGCGACCAGCATGCTGGCGTGCAAGATGACCTTATGCTGAGGGTAATTTAAAACCACATGCGCCCAGTCGTTAACTTCGGCACCGTCGCGCAGCGTCGCGATATTTCCCTGTACCGATTGAGGCAGACCAAAGAGCTGCAGCGTCTGGTCGATCAGATGCGGACCGAGGTCAAACCACAGTCCGCTTCCCGGTACGTTTTGTTCTCTCCAGCGCACGCGCACCTCCGGGCGGAAGCGATCGATGTGCGACTCAAACAGTTTCACCTTACCGAGGGTGCCCTGCGCAATAACGTCCTTAATGCCGAGGAAATCACTGTCCCAGCGGCGGTTATGGAACACGGAAAGCAGAAGCTGCTTTTCATCCGCCAGGGCGATCAGATCGCGCGCTTCCTGCATATCGAGCGTGAAAGGCTTATCCACCACCACATGTTTTCCTGCGTTCAGGGCCTGCGTGGCCAGCGGCGCATGGGTCGCGTTCGGGGAGGCGATCACCACCAGGTCGACGTCCGGATGCGTGATGGCCTCTTCCGGGGTGGCGACCACCTGCACGTCCGGCAGATCGCGCGTGACCTTTTCCGCGTCGCGAGAAGAAACCACCGCCAGTTTAAGCCCGTCCACAGCCTGGATCAGCGGGGCATGGAAGGTTTTACCCACAAATCCATACCCGATCAGCGCAATGTTAATTGTTTTCATTTTACTCATGACCTTCTCCACGTTGATGCGCGCAAACCGTGACATGCACTGCGCTCTGGTCCCCAAGCTCAGGCCAGGGACGATCTAAAAACAGTTGATGAATTTCTTCTAACCCGCATACCAGGTACGGTTCACAGCGGTTGACTTTCAGATGGTCCGCGACGATCCAGTGCGCCTGGCTGGCGGCAAGCATCGCCCGTTTTACCTCGGCATCAGCCTCTGTACTGGCACTCAGACCGAGTGATGAATGAAGGGCGCAGGCGCCGAGAATGGCGATATCCGCCCGATACCGCGAAAGAAGGGAGAGGGTAGCACCGCCGGCAAACAGGCGTTGCTTCTGATCCCACTTCCCGCCGAGCAGGATCAGGTCGATATCCTCCCGGTCGCTAAAATAGTGGGCGATATCCAGCGAGGTGGTGATCACCGTCAGCGGCCCCTGAAGGAAAGTGGCAACCGCCATAACCGTGCTGCCCGCATCCAGAAACAGCGTTGAACCCGCCGGAACAGACTGTGCCACCTGTTTTCCCAGCCGCTGTTTGGTGTCCGGCAGGAGCGTGTTTCTGCCCTGGCGATTCATGGCCGAGAGATTCAGCGCGATAGCGCCCCCGTGGTTCTTCTGCGCCAGCCCCTGTTTTTCGAGGTCTGTCAGATCCCGGCGAATGGTATCGGCTGAAACCTGCAGCTTTTCCGCCAACTCGGTGATACTGGCCTGTCCCTGCTCGCTGATGATCTCGAGCACATATTTTTGACGGGCGGTTTTGTGCATAGGATGAATCCTGCAAAATGTCGCAATAGTTTGCATAATACAGCATTTTGTCGCAGAGGGAAGGGGAACGTCTTTTTAGTTCAAAGCAGTGATTATTGATTTTATATTGATTAAATATAAGTGTACGGTTGCGAGGGGTAATCAGTATGTTATGACGATGTTTATTCTGACTGTTTGGTTTATGTAACCAGTTAGCAATCGTTTACCGGTGTTTTATTTCATTAATAAATTAATTTAAGAGATAATGTGCCAAAATATTCAGCCTGTATAGCTTTTGATCCCAAAAAAGATGGGGCAGTTACTTAAATTGACAGTTCTTTGAAAATCTTTGTGTCTGACGCGCCATGAAATTAACGCAAAAATGTACATCCGCCGAATTTCTAATTTCACTTAAATAACAAGGACTTTGTTTGTTTCACTTGAAAGGCCATTTTTAAGACTTTGTCCAGAAACCCCATGATTTTTCTTATTTGTAACACCACGATAACATTGTGGGTGTAGTTGCTTATACCACATTTTGTTATGCTGCCAACCAGTTTAAGAAGTAAGTAAATTCTTAATTTTATATAGGACACAGAACGGCTCTCATCTCCAATGGAAATGGGTATAGGGAGCTTTTACCCAAAATTTACGACGGGGGGTGAGTAATATTTGTCTGAATATCTATACCTCTTTTTGGGTAAATGGTTGAACAACACGTAAACTCAGGGAGATATAAATGACGATATGGCGAAATTATAAGTCGTTACGAATATCCGCAACGCTGATATTAATTTCGATAGGCATCAATACAGCCAATGCCAATAGCGGTGTGGTGGGTATTGCCCCGATTCCAAAGACAACGTTAAAAGAAAGTATCCTGTTTGCCATCGATCGCGATCCGTCGGTCAGCCAACAGGCGGCACAATTAGGTATTGGTCAGGCGCAAATAGATGAAGCGCGTAGCGGATGGATGCCGCAAATATCGCTGAACGGCAGTACAGGCCATAGCCAGACCACCGATTCCAGCGGATCGCTGAGAAATTCCGCGGCCTGGGGATTGAGCCTCACGCAGCTTATCTATGACTTTGGAAAGACGAATAACAGTATCAGCCAGTCTTCTGCGCGACGTGATAGCTATCGTTACCAGCTGATGGAGACGCTCTCAGCGGTGGCGGAAAAAACCGCGCTGAGCTATGTGGAAGTCAAACGCTACAGCGATCTGTTAGAGGCGGCTAAAGAGAATGTTCAGGCCCTCAAAAACGTTGAGCAACTGGCGAAACTGCGCGCGGATGCGGGCGTAAGTTCAACCTCCGATGAACTGCAGACTCGCACACGGATCGCCGGAATGCAGGCGACGGTTGAACAGTACAGCGCCGCGTTAAACAGTGCCCGCGCCAGACTGGCGGTATTGACGGGCATGCAGGCTGAATCCTATTCACCGGTGCCTGCGAAGCTCGCCGTTGAACAGGATGCCGTTAACCAGATTGATTATTCACTGATACCGGCGGTGATGGCCGCGCAGAATATGGAACGTTCGGCCCAGTATGGCGTGGAAACCGCAAAATCTCAGCACTGGCCAACCTTAAGCCTGAAAGGAGGACGCACGCGTTATGAGTCCGATAACCGTTCTTACTGGGATGACCAGATACAGCTCAATATCGATGCGCCTCTTTATCAGGGGGGAGCCGTGTCCGCTCGCGTCCGTCAGGCTGAAGGGGCTAGGGCGATGGCGTCGTCTCAGGTCGATCAGGCGCGATTCGATGTGCTGCAAAAAGCCTCCGTCGCGCAGGCAGACTGGACCGGCGCGCGCGGAAGAATGGCCGCTGGAGCGTTGCAGCTGGAGAGTGCGTTACGTGCGCGCGAGGTCTACCGAAATGAATATACCCTGAGCAAGCGCAGCATTAATGATTTGCTCAGCGTTGAACAGGACGTCTGGCAGGCCACCTCCGCGAAAATAATCGCGGAATATGATGGCTGGAGTTCGGCAATTAATTACGCTGCCGCTGTTGATAATCTTATGCCGCTTATTGGAATTGAGAAAAACGCTGCCGCAAAATTACCCGATTTGAGTTGAAAAAATACGCGCATTGTTGCGCGAAATAAGTCTGAAAATAATGGGTGAATTTTCCCAGGGATAGCTACATCCATCTGGTGGACATATCCACAGGAATCCGTGCACCTGCAAGGAGAGAAATATGAGTAACATTAAAGTTGTTGATGTCATCATTCGCAAAACGGCGGAGAAAACGAAATTAACCGGCGAAGGTAATCTGTCGGTCTCCATTTCATCGCCGAGCGTGATTGAAATCCAGGGTTCTGCTCAGGACGTGGTGCGTTACGTCCGACAGGGAAAAGACCTGCTCATTTATATGAAAGATGGCAGCGTTATTCGCTGCAATAACTATTTTGTTGAAGATCCTGAAACCCATAACCAGTCCGAACTGGTATTTAACGATAATCAGGAATTAACACATATTTCTTTTGCCGATGCCGGGGAAGCGTCAGGCGTAGCCGTTACCGAATTGACCGCACAGGCCACACCAATCAGCAGCATTGAACCCTTCCTTGAGCAGGGCAGTATGCTGAGCGATGCACCGTGGGGCTGGATTGCGGGGGCGGCATTAGGCGGTGCCATCGGTGCACTGCTTGCGCACGGGGATGACGGCGAAACAAAAACCAAAGTCATTGATAATACGAAAGACGTTGAGAGCGCAACGCCGACCTTTTTGCTCACCGATAATACGGGTGACAAGCAGGGTGTGTTGAGTGCAAAAGCGATCACTGACGATAACACGCCAACCTTTAGCGGTACCGGCCAGCCGGGTGCGACCATTCAGATCAAAGACAGCAGCGGCAGCACCATTGCCAGCGCCATGGTCACTAAAGAGGGGACCTGGACAGTACAACTTCCCACCCAGGCAGACGGGGAGCATACCTGGTCAGTGGTGCAGATCGACGGCAGTAAAACCACCTCCGCAGGTAGCATCACCGTGACCGTTGACACTGCCGAGGCGAGCGTAACGCTGGCAACAACGGCGGGCGATAACGTCATCAACGCCAGCGAGCAATCTGCAGGTTTTACGCTCTCGGGTGCCAGCAAAAACCTGGCGCAGGGAACGGAACTGACCGTCACGCTGAACGGCAAAACCTATACCGCGAACGTGGGCACCCATGGCGCATGGAGCGTGAAGGTCCCTGCGGCAGACGCGCAGGCACTGGGCGACGGCACCTGGACGGTCAACGTGAGCGGCAAAGACGCGGCGGGTAATATCGTGAGCGGCAGTCAGACGATTGGCGTCGATACCGTTGCGCCTGCGCTCTCCGTGAACGCGATCGCGCAGGACAATATCATTAACGCCGCTGAACATAATCAGCCGCTGACGATTAGCGGTAAAACCGATGCGGAAGCGGGCCAGATTGTGACGGTCACGCTGAACGGTAAAAATCACACGGCGACCGTGGGCAGCGACGGCACCTGGTCCGTCACGCTTCCTGCCGGTGAAGTACAGGCGATGGCTAACGGCGGACACACCCTGACGGTCAACGTCAGCGACAAAGCGGGTAACGGTTCTTCCACCACTGCCGATTTCACGGTTGATACCGCCGCTCCCGTTGTGACGATCAACACCGTCGCGGGTGACGACATTCTGAACACCAGCGAGCAGGGCCAGGCGCAGATTGTTTCCGGGAAGGCGAGCGGCGCGGCGGCAGGCGACGTGGTGACCGTGACCGTTGGCGGCCAGAGCTTTACCGGCGTGGTGCTTGCCGACGGCAGCTGGAGCGTCGGCGTGCCTGCCTCCGTCATCGGCGCACTCGGTGAGGGCAGCCACACGATTTCTGTCTCCGTCACTGATGCTGCGGGCAACACCGGCAGCGCGACGCACGGCGTGACGCTGAGCGGCAACCCGCCGGAATTCACGATTGACGCCATCAGCCAGGATAACGTCCTGAACGCGCAGGAGGCGATGCAGCCCCTGAGCCTGAGCGGCACCAGCAACCTGCCAAACGGCAGCGCCATCACCGTCACGTTAAACAACGTTGACTATCAGGCCACGGTTGAAAACGGTATCTGGACGGTTCAGGTGCCGGTTTCTGACGTGCTGAATCTGGCGAACACCCTTTACACCGTGAGCGTCAGCGGCACCGACAGCGTGGGTAACAGCGGCTCTGCCGAGGCGAATCTGCTGGTGGACACCGTGCTGCCGCAGGTCATTATCAATACGTTTGCGGGCGACAACCTGGTCAATAACGCCGAAGCGGGCGTCGATCAAACCCTCAGCGGACGCGTTACCGGCGCGGCGGCAGGCGATACCGTCTCTGTCACCGTCGGCGGCAAGCGCTACACCGCAACGGTTGGCAGCGATCTGACCTGGAGCGTGAAAATCCCGTCAGCGGATCTTCAGGCGTTCGGCGACGGCGATTTGACCTTCAGCGCCTCCGTCACTAACGCGCATGGCAATACCGGGACCGGCGAGCGTGATATCAATATCAACGCGGAGCTGCCGGGCCTGCGCGTGAACACCATTTCCGGCGATGACGTGATCAACGCCATTGAACAGCAGCAGGATCTGAGCGTCACCGGCTCCAGTACCCATCTGGCCGCGGGGACGCAGATTGTCGTCACCATCAACAACGTTGAGTACGTTACTGCGGTTAACGCCAGCGGCAACTGGCAGATCGGCGTTCCGGCGGCGGACCTGCAGGCCTGGACGGCGGGCGGCATGACGGTTAGCGTCAGCGCGGTAGATGCCTGGGGCAATACCGTTGCGGCTGAACACCCGATTGAACTCGATCTGAACGCCGTGGCGGTCACCATTGATACCGTCTCCGGCGACGACCTGCTGAACGCGGCGGAAAAAGGCGCGGACTTAACTCTTTCCGGCCAGACGCAGGGCGTAGAAGCCGGGCAGACCGTGGTGGTGAAATTCGCCGACCAGACCTTTACCGCGCAGGTGCAGCAGGATGGCTCCTGGAGCCTGACCGTGCCGGCCAGCGCCATGGAGACGCTGATCGACGGACGCGCGCAGGTCAGCGTCAGCGTGACGAACGTCAGCGGCAACAGCGCCGACGCGTCGCGCGTGGTGACCGTGGATACCTTACCGCCTTCCATTACGATCGATAACCTGACCGACGACAACATCATTAATGCGGCCGAAGCGCAGCAGGATCTGACCTTAAGCGGCAGCAGCAATGCTGAGGCGGGACAGACGGTTACCGTTACGCTGAATGGCAAGCACTATCAGACCACCGTCCAGAGTGACGGGACCTGGACGGCGAACGTACCGGCTGCGGATGTCGGCGCTCTGACCGACGGCACCGTCACGGTGACGGCAACCGTGAGTGACGTGGCGGGCAACAGCAGCAGCGCAGACCGCGTTGGGCTGGTGGATGCGACCGTCCCGCAGGTAACCATCAACGACTTTGTCACCGATACCAATACCGTTAACCAGCTCGCGCATTCACAGGCGCAGATCCTGAGCGGCTCGGTCACCGGTGCGGCAGCGGGCGATCGGGTGACCATTACCATTAACAGCGTCGATTACACCACGGTGGTGGATGCGGCGGGGAACTGGAGCCTTGGCCTGCCCGCGTCTGTCGTGCAGGGGCTGGCGGACGGTACCTGGACCATCGATGTCTCCGTGACCGACCGCTCCGGCAATACCGGAAGCAGTTCACTGGATGTGGTGGTGAATACCGTGACGCCTGTTATCGCCATCAGCACGCTGGCGGCGGACGACGTGATTAACGCG